>Ga0079305_1000102_pt1 | contig 193377 bp, 164 predicted proteins | sample LMS_cellobiose_e_FD_79183 | JGI IMG/M metagenome (GOLD analysis project Ga0079305, IMG submission 79183) | Rumen-fistulated moose microbial communities from Alaska, USA - LMS_cellobiose_enrichment | ecosystem: Host-associated > Mammals > Digestive system > Stomach > Rumen fluid ... | reverse complement strand
CTTCAGTTCCCGTTCCGGATGTTTGAGCGCGATGTAGTCATTTTCCTCCAGTCCCAGCATTTTTGCCGCTTCGTCCAGGACCTCCAGCATGTTTTCATATGGGTTATATGCTTTTGCCATGACAAACTCCTCCTGATCTAAATTCTTTTCCTTCTTTTGTGAAAGCAGGGACGCACCAGGCCGGAACCGTCCGCCGCTTTTATCGCCGCTTTTTTCGGAAAGGGGTGCCAGCCCCCGTTTCCAGTTCTCATGCTAGCACACCTAAAACCCGGAATCAAACAGAATCCTTCTGAAATCCGAATTGCCGTTTGGGGAGGTCTAAAAATATCTCATTTTGAAAATGAAATAACAATTTGATGAAAGAAATCCGTCTAAATAAGCCCTTCTGGATTCGCGAGATTTTGCTGGAAGGCTAAAAAACCAGCTGTTTATGCTGGATTGAAGCGCTTTTTTGCAAAAAAGATTTTGCAGGAATAACGGCGGAATAAATTGGGCGCGTGGCCGGGTACATATGGGAGCGGCAAAAAAAGAACGGGATTCCCCTGTCATAATCCTGCTGCCGCAAAGAACCTGCGGGATGAATAAACTGCTGCATAAATCGTACAGATCTGGAAAAAGCACAGGTGAAAATGAAGGAAAATAATGCGCAATTGTAACGAATTTGTAAAATTCCTTAGGATTTTCACGGTTGTTCACAATTCGTGCAAGGAAACAAGGTAAAATGGCAACTGGCTGTAAAGAGCCTGTAATTTTCATGTGATGAGACCTGTGAAACCAACTGTATAAACCGGAGGAAATAACCGTGATAGATACCACTGCCAAGAGCCTGAAGTACACTCGGACGGCGGAAAAGTCCCGTGTGTTTTCGCTCAATTTGGTCCTGCGGCTCGCGGCAACGCTGCTGATCCCGACCATTACCCTCTTTACCGTGGAATGGATCCACCGGGGAACCCTTGCCGGGTTCTTCACTATTTTCGAAAAGCATCCCGAGAGCTTCCTGCTCGCGTGGCTGTTCCTGCTGCTCCTCTATATCGCGGTCAGCCAGCTCACCGGGCGTTATCCGCTCGCGACCCTGACCGTCTGCCTGTTGGGCAATCTGCCCGCGGCTGTGACCTGGTTCAAACTTCAGCTGCGCGGTGAGCCGTTTCTGCCGTGGGATATTTCTCAGGCGGCGGAAGCCTCGAACGTCATGGGCAAGGCAAACCTAGAGATGCAGCCCTCGATGGCCTGGACGATCGTGATATTCGTGCTGTTGACCGCCCTGAGCTTTTTTGTCCGCGCTCCGCGACGCAGCGAGGCTCCCCGTGCTTTCTGGAGGCGGATGGCGGCCGGTGTGGGCGCCACGGCGGCGCTCGCGTTTGTGGTCTTTGGAATTTATCTGCGGCCCGTGGCAACCGAAAAGCTGAACATTATCCCTGACATGTGGATGCAGAACCGTTACTACCGCAATTACGGCGTGATCACTGGCTTCATGTCGAACCTGCAGTCGCTCAATATCGCGAAGCCGGAAGGCTACAGCGCGGGCGCGGTCCAGTCGCTGAAAACCCGGATAGAAACAAACAAACCGGACCGCCCGCTTTTCTTTGACAGTTATGCCGCCACGCTTGGCAAAAAAGAGCGGGAACCGAACATCATCTACATCATGAACGAGGCGTTCTATGATGTGGAGGAACTGCCCGGCATCGTCTTTGACCAGCCGGTCACCCCAAATCTGCAGCGGATGAAAGAAACCGCCGCGACCGGAAAATCCTATTCCCCAAGCTTTGGCGGCGGCACCTGCGACGTGGAATTTGAGGCGCTGACCGGTTATTCGGTCGAACATCTGCCGGCGGGCTGCAAGCCCTATCAGCAGCACGTCACCCGCGACATGTTTGCGCTGCCTTCCTACCTCAAGGATCAGGGTTACCGCACCGTCGCGATTCACGGCTACTACCGCAAATACTGGAGCCGCGACAAGGCTTATCCGCATCTTGGCATCGACACCTTTATCGCGGCGGACGACTTCGTAAATCCGGAAAAGAAGCGAAGCCATTACTGGAAAGGCGGCCTCATTTCCGATGCGGAAATGGGCCGGATGATCATCGATCAGTTTGAAAATAAGGGCGAAGGGGAGAAGCTCTTCATCCACGCGGTGACCATGCAGAACCATTCGAGCTACAACGCGGAAAACTATCCGGAAGAGGAGCTTGTGAATATCGTGAGCGCGCCGGAGGGCATCTCGGAGGACACCCTATCCCAGCTGCGTGATTTCGCAACCGGCATCAGGGAAAACGACGCGATGCTCGGCACGTTGGTGGATTATTTCTCCCAGGTGGAGGAGCCGACCATCCTCGTTTTCTGGGGCGACCATTACAATACGGTCGGCAAAGGCTACGAGCTCTATGAAAAGACCGGCTTCATTGAGCCGGGCGACACCAAATCCCCCAAGCTGTACGCCACGCCGCTGGTCATCTGGAGCAACTACTACCAGAAGCCGGTCGATATCGGCACCGTCGCTTCCTATAATATCACCCCGGTGATGATGGACCTCTACGGCATCAAAAAGCCGCCGATGTTCGATTTTCTCCTGCAGGAGATGAAGGTATTCCGCGCCCGCACCCGCGGCGTCACGATCAATCCGGACGGTACCACTTCACAGGAGATGACCGCGGAGCAGGAAAAGTGGTTCAACGACCACTGGCTGCTGCAATACGACCAGATGTTTGGCTCCGATTACCTGAATCAACCCGCCAAGCAAACATAAAAGAAAAGAGAACCGGCCCCGTTTTTATGGGGCCGGTTCTCTTTGGTCAGGCGCGGGTCAGGCGGCGTCACAGCCGCCGTGCCGCCCGGCGCCGGAGGTAAAATTTGCGGTGAAAAGGGAACCCGCGCAGATTGGCAGGTAGAAGGTCGCGGCGCGCCAGAGCAGCACCGAGGCCGCCAGGAACCGTGCGGGGAAAAACATGGCGAAGAGCAGGTGAAAGCCGAGTTCGGCGCCGCCCGCCGCGCCGGGCAGTGGAATGAATGAGGTGAGGTTTAAAACAAACGCGCCGGCCGCGAGGATGGAAAAAGCAGGCGCGCCGGTGAGCCCGAATGAATGGTAGAGGACAAGCGGGATCAGAAAGAAGGCGGTAAGCTGCGCGACGGTGAGCGCCGCCATCTGAAAGATGAGCAAAGCGTGGTGGCGCATCGCGGCAAAGCCCTCATAAAAACCGGCGAGCTCTTTTTCGAGCTGTTCGCGGGCACGGTCCGGGTCCTTGAGGACCCGCAGTTTCGTAAGCACTTGAACGCCCCAGAGGAGAAACCGCCGGGTCGCTTTCGGGAAGCAGCAGAGGGACAGAAGCCCCGCGATGACCGCGGCGTTCACCCCGAAGCCCAGGAGCACCAGGAGGCCCAGCCCGCGCACCTGCGCCGAGAACATTTTGTAACGCAACAGGAGCGTGACGAGCGAATAGAGGGTGAGTACGCTTTGATAGACGATGAATTTGATCATCAGCGCGCAGGAGGCGGTGCCAAACGGCACGCCGGATTTTACAAGATGATAGGCCTGCACCGGCTGGCCGCCGCTTGCAAATGGGGTGATGCAGTTAAAAAGCTGTCCGATCATGGAAGTTTGCAGGGTGCAGGCGAATTTCTGACCGGGGTGGAATTTCTGTACCGCCAGATGCAGAATCTGTGATTCGAGCAGCCAGTAAGCGGCCATCAGGCCACAGGCCGCAATGAGCCAGGCCGGGCGCGCTGACCGCAGCGCGCTCCAGAGATTTGCGGCGCCGTCGGTTTTGAGCATATAGATAAATACCAGCGCGGAAAGGCCGATGATCACCAAAATATTGCGGGTTTGCTTTTTCATGCCGGGACCCTCTTTCCGTGGCGGGCAGGATGCAGGACCGGGGCGGTGGCGAGCGCGGTGTAAAAGCTGTCCCACATCGAAAGAACATGCGCCTTGCCATAGAAGGCATGTCCGCGTTTTGCACCGTCTTTGGCAGCGGCGTAAAAGGCGGGATCATTTTGCAGGCGGCGCAGCAGGCTTTCAAACTCATTCTGCGTTTTGCCCTTGCAGTAGAAGTCAAACAGGATGTCCGGGTAGACTTCGATATCCCGCAGCAGGAGGGGAATCTGGCAGCTCATTGCTTCCAGAATCGTCATCGGGAACAGTTCGTCATAGCTCGGCAGGAACATCACGTCCCCTAGGTTATAGATGCCGTTCATCGCGCCGCGCGGGACGATACCGGTGAAAATGAGGTTGCTGGGGTGCTGTTCCAGGAGTTTGGAAATTTCCTCATATCCGTCGGTCATCTTCCCGAACGAGAAACCGCCTGCCCAGAGGAACTGGATGTCCGGCATTTTTGCGGCCAGATCCGCGAATTCGAGCACGCCCTTACGGGTCTGCAGCTGACCGGCGCAGACTACTGTAAACCGATCCGGATCAAGCCCATAGCTTTTGCGAAGCGTCCGTTTTTCGTCCGCGGAAACGGGATGGAATTCCCGGTCGTCGACGTAATTTGGAATGTAGGTGATCTTCTCGCGCGGGATGCCGTAGGCGGCGAGCTTCTCAATAAACACGGGGTTTACCACCACGAGCGCGTCCATGCTCTTATAAAAAGCGATCAAATAGCGGTAAAAGACCGCTTTGGCCGCCCGGGGCAGCTGCAGGCTGCCGTCGATTGTTTCGGGCAGGAAATGGACATATCCCACTGTCCTGCCGTGCAGTTTTGCAAGCGGCAGGGTGAGGAAATAACCAAGGTTTACAGTGTGATAATGGGTGATATCCCCGCCTTTTTTGCAGTTATCGATCACTGTGAACCGGTCTGCGAGGCCCTCCTGAACCAGTCGGATTTGCTCTTTGCCGGCGGAGAGGACGCCGTGCCCTTCCACCATGTCGGCGTGCGAGCGTACGTTTATAATATATTTTCCGGTATTTGTCATGATAAACCGCTCCTTTCCGGTCGAACCGTATCCGATCTCATAAACCAGTTTACCCGCAATGGGTAAAGCGTGCATCAAGGAAATCTAAACTTTATTTCAAGGGGAAGCGTTCCCTGTCAATAGAACGATCCAGCAGACCGTATGACTTCAAATCATACACAAAAATCCCGCCTGCATTTTGCAGGCGGGATTTTATGGATAGCATTCCCGGTTGGAGGAGAATCGCCGTCAGCGGAATTCCTCGGGGATTTCATCGGTGCCGCTCACCTGGGGCTGTTCGCGCAGGTTGCGCTTGAAAAGCGATTTGCGGCCGGTCTTTTTTCCTTTGCGGCGGCGGTCCTCGCCGTCGAACAGCAGATACATGGTCGGGATAAGGATGAGGGTGAGCAGGGTGGAAACGGTCAGGCCTCCAATGACGACCACCGCCATACTCTGCATCATCTCCACCTCGCCGCCGATGCCGACCGCGGTTGGCAGGAGGCCGAGGACGGTCGTTGTGGTGGTCATAAGGATCGGGCGCAGCCTTGTGCGTCCCGAGAAGATGAGCGCGTCGCGCGCGGGCATACCCTGCTCACGGCGCAGCGTATTGGTATAGTCGATCAGCACGATGGCGTTGTTGACCACAATACCGACCAGCATGATGAGGCCGATGAGGCTGGTCATCGAGATCGACATGCCGGTGAGGATCAGCGCCAGGAACGCGCCGGTCATTGAGAACGGGACGCTCAGCATAACCACAAGCGAGAATTTCATCGATTCAAACTGCATGGCCATGACCACGAACACCAGGAAGATCGCGGTGGCAAGCGCGCCGTAGATGTTGCCAAACTCCTCGTTCATCGTGCGCATGCTGCCCCCGGCTTCCACCGTCACGCCGTCCGGCAGGTCCATCTGCTGCACGCGCGCCACAATCTGGTTCGACAGCTGGGTGGCGGAAGCCCCCTGCGCGGTCTGGCCGGTGACCGAAACCTGATAATCCCCGTCGTAGCGCTGGATCTGGGCGGGGGAGTTGTTATAGACGATCTGTGCCACGTCGGTGAGCGGAACTTGGCCTCCCGAACGGGTGTCGATCATGAGGCCGGAAAGGTCGCTCACGTCCTGGAAACGGTCTTCCGGGTACATGACCTTGACGGAGTACTCCTCGTCGCTGGTCTGCAGATCGGTCGCCTCGATGCCGGAGAGCATGTTTTTGACGGTTGATACGACGGCCGATGGGGTGGTGCCGATTGCCGCGGCCTGCACCGGGTCGACCACGATCTCGGCGCGCGGGCTGCCGTCCGACAGGCTGGTGGAGGCCGAATCGATCCCCTCGGTTGCCTGCATCAGGGCTTTCACCTGATTGGAGGTTTCCTCCAGTACGTCGAGGTTTGAACCGCTCAGGTTGATGGTGACGCCGCTGGAGCCAAAGGACATGGAACTGCGTTCCTCCACCTCGACCGAGGCGTTGTCGATATCCGAGGTGAGTTTTCGCATCTGGGTGATAAAATCGGCAGTGCTCATCGAGCGGTCGTCTTTCAGATAGACGGTGAGGCTTGCCGAACCGCCATTGCCGCGCATCGAATAACTTTCGACATCCGGCTGTCCAGAGACAATCTCTTCGACCTGGGTCATGATTTCGTCGGTCGCGTCGATGTTGAGCCCTGTTTTGGTCGTGACTGAAATACTGATCGAGCCTTCATCGCTCGATGGCATGAGCTCCATATCGATCTGGGTAAACATCACAGCCGTGCTCGCGAGCAATGCGATCGCGACGATGATAACGACGATCTTGTGGCTGAGCGCACGCCCAAGGAATGCTGCGTAAACCCGCTCGAGCTGATGCAGCTGTGTGTTGACGAAGGAATGTTCCTTTTCGACCGGCTTCATCCGTACGAACAGGAGCGGCACCATGGTGAGCGCCGAAATGAGCGAAGCGGTCATCGAGAAGACGATGGTGAAGCCAACCTCCTTGAAGAGCTGGCCGGACATGCCTTCCATCAGCGAGATCGGCAGGAAAACGACGATGGTGGTGAGGGTGGAAGCGATGACGGCGGAATTGACAAGGTTTGCGCCCTGGATGGCGCTCTCCTCAAACGAGCGGACACCGTCGCGCGCCCGAAAACAGCTGTCGAGCACAACGATTGAGTTATCCACCATCATGCCGATGCCGACGACCAGGCCGCCGAGCGACATGATGTTGATGGTCATGCCGAAGCAGGCCATGAGCACAAGCGCCGCGAAAACCGAAAGCGGCATCGAGGTGGCGACGATGAGCGCCGCGCGCCAGTCGCCGAGGAAGAGCACCAGGACGAGCATGGCAAGCGTAAGGCCCAGGACGAGCGTCTGCACAACGTTCATGATGTTTTCGAAGATGGTTTCACCGGAGTTGTTCGTGATGGTGACCGCAAGGCCCAGGCCCTGCTGGTTCAGCTCGTCAACCACCTCCACGATCTCGTCGCAGACTTCGATCGTGTTGGCGCTCTGGTTTTTCGAGACCGAAAGGGAGATGTTGTCCATGCCGTTATAACGGCTGATGGAGGACCTGGTTTCTTCCGCCATAGAGATGGTTGCCACATCCGATACATGGATGATGTCGCCGGAGGGAAGGGAAATCGGGATGGTTTCAAGGCTTTCATAGGTGTCGTAGCTGACGCCGCCCTGCAATGTCAGCTCGATCTGGCCGCGGTTGATCGTGCCGGCGGTGGTGTTGAAATCCGCGCTGGCAATGGCGGAGGAAACGTCGGTCATTGAAAGGCCGTACTGGTTCATCTCCTCCTCGCGCAGGAGCACCTGGACATATTCGCGCTTACCGCCGCGCATGCTGACTTCCGATACGCCGGAGATCTTCTCAATCTCTGGGACAACGGTGTTTTCAATATAAGTATAGATATTGTCGCTCGCGTTGGTGGAGATCGAAAGATCCATGATGGAAGAGGAGTCCATGCTCATCTCCATAATGGTGGGATCGTCGCAGCTGTCCGGCAGCCGCAGCCGCTGGAGTGCTTCGTTGATCTCGTCGTATTTTTCGTCCATGTCGGTGCTGTAGCCGAATTCCAGCATGGTCATGGAAGAGCCCTCGGAAGAACGGGAGGTCATGCTGTCCACGTCGCTGACAGTGGAAAGGGCGGATTCGACGACGTCGGTGACGAGGCTGTCCACCTCCTCCGGGGAAGCGCCCTCATAGCGGGTCATTACCATAAAGACAGGCATTGACATTTCCGGAGTGGATTCCATCTCCATGTCAAAAACCGAGGAAATCCCAAAGAAGAGCAGGCACATCACGCACATCAGGACCGAAACCGGCCGCGTGACGGATAATTTTGGAAGTGTCATGGGCGGTTAATCCTCCTGTGCGGGCATTTCGGGAGCGTTGGGGGCTGCGGCGGCGTCCGGCGCATCAGTGCCTTTCGCGGACCGGCTTTCAGTCGGCTCGGCTCCAGGGGCGCTGTCGGGCGCGGCGGCGGGGGCTTCCTGGCCTTCTGCAAGTTCCACAGCCGCCCCGTCCTTCAGGTCGGGATGCCAGGTGGTGATGATCTCGCTGTCAAGCGAAAGCCCGGACACGGCAACAACCGTTTCAGAGTTGGACATGCCGGTTTCAAAATCCGTGCGGTGGGCTTTGCCGTCCGCATATGTAAAGACGTAAGCCTGGCCGTCGTCATAATAGACCAGGTCGATCGGGACGAGGATGGCGTCCTCCACCTTCTGGGTGGCCGCGGCCACCTTGACCGAAACGCCGGTGAGCAAGCTGCCGTCACCATCCTCAATACGGGCCTTGATGGGGAACAGGCCGGTGGAATCGTCCGCTTTGGAATCGATCTCGATGATGGTGGCCGTATATTCCTTACTGCCCTTGGTCACGGTGACTTCGTCGCCGATCGAAAGGGCGGTGGCGGCGTCGGCCGACGCGTTAAACTTGACGGTGAGGGTGTCCTTGTTGGAGATGACGAAGGCCGCGTTTTGGGTGGAGGCGGGTTCGTTGGCAGTGATGTTTTTTGATTCGATTACGCCGGAGATCGGCGCGTAGACCTTGTATTTATCGAGCGAGGAGGCACTCTGCTCGAGCGAGAGCTGCGCGGATTTGAGCTCTGCCTCGGTGGCCTTCTCGGTGTCCTCATACGAGCCGCCGGTCACGAGATTGTAGTTGTCGAGCGCCTGCTGGTAGTTGGTTTTGGCGGTGTTATAGGAGTTGCGCAGATCACGGGCCTCGCTGTCCTCATCTGCCTCGAGATCCTTGACAGCGTTGTAATACATCGAATAATCCTGGTACGCCTGGCTGTATTTTTCTTCATAATCGGCGATTTCTTTTTCGATGGCCTCCTTTTCAGCCTCCCCCGCTCCGGCGAGCTTATCCTTCAGCTCGTCGATCGTCTTGTCGTAGGCCTGCATATTGTCCTGCGCTTTCTGCGCGGCGCGTTCGGCCGAGAGCAGGCTGTCGTCATAGCCGTCGTTATAGTCCTTTAGTTTCAGACGGGCATTATTGAGGTTCTGCTGCGCCGATTCGAGCTGCGACTTTGCGGAAGCAACCTTCGATTCGTAGTTGCTGCCGAGGGTGGTGTCGGCGCTGATCTGTTTCTGTTCGTAGCTGGCCTGCGCGATCTGATAGGCGAGCTGCGCGTCGGTGTCGTCGATTGTGAAGAGAAGTTCTCCCTTCTGCACGGTTTGGCCAGCTTCAAAATAGATTTCGGTCACCTTGCCGCTGGTCTCGGGGTAGACGCTGACGCTTTCAGCTGGCTCGATCTTGCCGATGAACTCGGTGCTCCGGGTGAGGCCGCCGGTGGTGGGCGTCTGCAATTTTACGCTGATGACGCTTTCGGAGAGCTCGACCTGCCCCATATTTCCTCCGCCGGGACCGCCCATCCCGCCGCCGGGGCCGCCGCCCGCAGCGAAAACGACCGTGGATACAGCGACCGCGCCGAGTGTGAGAATCGCGATGCCGGAGGCAAGTTTCTTTTTGCTCAACGATATTTTCATGTTAAACGCTCCAATCTCCAGATGATGTAGGGTTTCTCAGATTGCCCGCGGGACGGTCTGCCGGGGATACTCCCCGTCCCAGCGGAACAGATATCCCGTTTTGCGTACCGCGGCGATGGATGTGCGATAGGGTCCAAGCTTTGCGCGCAGAGCGGTGATGTGAGCGCGCAGGGTGTGCAGCAGCGTTTCGTCCGACCGTCCCCAAACGGCCTGCATCAGCTGTTCACAGCTCACTGGCCGGTTTTGGTTTTTGACAAGGCAGCAAAGCAGGCCGAATTCGAGCGGCGTCAGGGCGAGCGGTTTGCCGTCGCACAGGGCGCGCCGCTCATCCGGGAAAAGGCACAATCCGCCAGCGCACAGAGCGGCTTCCCCCCGCCCGGCACGTTCGAGCAGTGCGGAAAGTTTTGCCGCGAGCAGGCCCGGTTTGCCGCTTTCAATGAAGTAGACGCCGGAACGGTTGCGCAGGTCGCGGATCCATCGCTTGTTTTCCGCAGGGGAAACGACAATGATCGTGGGAACTTCCAGAAACCTTCGGATACCGCGGCTGGCGTCAAACGAAGGGCGCAACCCGAGCGAGGCGCCGAATACGACTGCGGCGGGCGGCGGGGATAGCGCCTGCGGGATCTGACCGAGCCCCTGTGCGAAGACGGGGAAGAAGCCCTGCCGCCAGAGACATACCGCAAGCGGGCGGCAAAGCGCCATATGGCTTTCAAAGATCAGAATCCTGATGCATATCACCTCCCGGCGAAAATCACTTCACCTATTTTTGAGCTTGAATGTGGGCGAAAGTACAAAAAATTATGAATAAATTGTGTCGTTTCCATAAATATTTTGAATACGAAAGGAAAAAGAAAAACGCACCATTCCCGTTTTGGGAATGGCGCGTTAGATGTGCCGGTGTTTCAGGTGTTTTCCACGGCTGTTTTGGCCGCTGGTGCGCTGGCGAAGATATAGGTGCCGAGCTGGCGCACCTTGAGGCGAAAGACAAGCTCGTCGTTTTCATTTTCACAAAATTTGCCTTTGCCTGTGATGTCGGTGAGGATTCCATCAATCTCTTCGTAGACGGCGATGGCCTCCGTTTCAATGGACGGATCTCCGTCCTCATTGAGATAGGGGACGTTCAGATCGAGCGTCGCGCGGGACACGGCGGAAATCTCCGGATTGCCCACAAAACTGCGGATAAAAGCGTCCTGGCCCGCGAACCGGCCGGCGTAATCGGAATGGTTCCATCTGGTGGAAAGCTTCGGATAGTAGATCTTTACATTGCTGTCTGCGGTAAAGTACAGTACCGCGAGGGTGTTGTTTTCATCCGTCCAGGTGACTTCGTTGTCTTCGTTTTTCACAGGTTTTGCAACCATGCCGCCGTCGCCCGCTGAAAAGTCCCGGTCCCCGCGAAGCGTTTCATTTGTGAAGTAGAAAGCGGGGGAAAGAAAGGTGGCTTCGGCGCCTTTTGGCACGATCACCGCCCCGTTTTCCCGAATTTCCTTTTTGGCCTTAACCGTCACCTTTATCTGAATTTTGGTTTCGCTGTCGTCGTTCGTTTCCCGCAGAGAGATTTCCGCAAAGGATTTGCGTGTGCCGCTCAGCGCGGATTCCTGCGCCCCCGAAAAAACACTGTAGGCGTTATCGAGTTTCTTCTCAAGCCATTTGGCGGAGAGAACCTGTTTGCCGCCCTTCTCTTTGGCAATCCTGACCGAGAAAAACGCATCGTTCAGCGTGGCCGAGAACGGATAATAGTACACTTTGTTGTCCGAACGAACCGCGTCGTTGCCGGACGCGGCGGAAAGGAGCTTGGACGTTTTGTCCACGAACAGGCTGGACGCGTCCGAGGTCGGCGCAAGATATGCGCGCAGTTTCGCTTCGGCGGTATCCGGGACAGGTTCGGGCCCCGGTCCGGAAACGGAAAAATGCTCCCGGACGGAAACCTCATAGTTTCTGCCGCCCAGGCCGTTCACCGACATAACTTCCCAGCCGTCAAAGTCCGTTTCGTCTTCCACCCGGTCGCAGGAACCGAGCTGCTCAACCTGCGCAAGGGTATAAAGCGTGCGGTCTGCTATCGGGTCGCCGATGATATCGTCGCGGTAATAGTAGGAGATGGAACCGCCCGCGCCGATTTCAACCGTATCGCCGGGCTGCAAAATCTGCCCGGCTGAGAGGCCGCCAGGATGGTAGCTTGCCGCGGCGGCAACGGCAAGGCTGAAAGCGCCTGTGAAAATACAGGAAATGGCGGCAAGCATGAGCAGGCCGCGGAAGAAAGGATGCTGTCTGAGCCGGACCATAATAAAATCCCCCTTGTGATATTGTCCAGATCAGTATAGAAAAGCGCCGCGCTGCTGTCGATTTCCCATATTCCCAATTGCTTCTGAAATTGGGAACAGAAGGAAAATTTTGTCGAAATTTGTCGATTTTGAACAAAGAAAAACGGCCCCGGCAATTCGCTTCGGGAGCGTGTGAAAAGATTGTACGGGGATTGTAAGAAAAACGGAAAATTATATGACAACAGGAAAGCCCCGCCAATGGCGGGGCGAAGGTCCGGATCTGCTGGGCGGGTTACGCCACGGCCCATTTGCGCAGTTCCTGCAGGAAGGTGCGGTCGTCTGTGACGACTTTGACCGGCTTGCTGTAATCGAGCGCCATGAGACCGAGCACGGATTTTGCATCTGCGATGCTGCCGTCAACAGTGTGCACGCCAATATCCTGTGCGGACTGCATCGCCAGGAACATGAACTGGCGCAGGTCCTCCGCGGATTGGAGCATTACTTCTTTTGTGGTCATTTTGATAGCCTCCTTTTGCGTCAAAGCTGTTAAATATTTATCAATTTCTTGATATCATTAAACACCATCGGGATTAAAATGTCAATATACACAATTAACAAAATTGAATTTGCGCAAAATAGATAAAATTAGCACTCGAAATATATGAGTGCTAAAAATTCTGTAAACAATTCATGAATTCCGATCTCCCTTTCTTGACATCCTGAAAAAATGTGGTACATTATAGTTGTTGGCACTCGGAGATTATGAGTGCTAAGCGGACTTTGCTCAGTTGTGGAATGTGAGGTGTATGCGATGAAGCTCGACTTGAGAAAACTGAAAATCCTGACCGCGATCGTCGAGACTTACATCGATACCGGCGAGCCTGTCAGCTCCAAGATGCTGGCGCAGAAACTTGATATCAACGTCTCGCCCGCGACCATCCGCAACGACATGGCGGCGCTTTTTGATATGGGATTCCTTGAGCAGCCGCACACTTCCGCCGGACGCGTCCCCTCCCACCTGGGTTATCGGATTTATGTCGATCAGCTGATGCACTGCAAACCGCTGTCTGATGAGGAGCGCGGCGAGATTGACGCGCTTTTCAATGTGCATAACCCCGACCCGGACCGGCTTTTGGAGGATGCCGCGCAGGCGCTCGCGGATTACACCAACTGCGCGACCGTTTCCACCACGATCACACCGAAAACAGTGCGCGTCAAGCATATCGAAATTGTTCCGGCGGGCGTGCGCACGGTGGTCATCCTGGTCATCGCCTCGAACGGCGTCATCCGCGACAAGGTCTGCCGGGTGGATTTCGGCATCACCGCGGAGCTGCTCGAATTTATCAATAAGTTTATCAACGGCCGTCTGGTCGACAAATCGGTCAACGACATCTCCCAGTGGTACATCAATTCGGTTGCGGTCACGCTGGGCGAATATTCCCGGCTGTTTACCCCGATTCTGGCCACCGTTTACGAGCTCTGCAAAGAGATCGATGAAGGCCAGTTCTATACTTCCGGCGGGACCAACCTGCTGGGATATAAGGAGTTTTCCGATGTGGCGCACGATTTGCTGCTCACCATGCAGAACCGCGACCATCTGCTTGGCGTTATCGGCTCGAAGGACGACGCCGTTTTCATCACCATCGGCAAGGAAAACAGCCGAAGCGAGCTGGCCGACACGTCTGTGGTGGTCACCCGTTACTCCATCGGAAAGCAGAACGCGGGCGCGATTGGCGTAATCGGCCCGGTCCGGATGGATTACGCAAAGATTATCCCGCATCTTGAATATTTTTCGCAGACATTAGGGAAATTATTGGCGGAGACTTTTGAACAGGATGCGTAATAAAAACACATAGAAGGTAGGGAACAGATTGTCTCAGAAGCATAAGCATGAGCAGCCCATAGGCGAGGCGGACGAGGTCCAGGAACAGACGCAGCCGGAAGAAAAGACTCCGGAAGCGTCCGAGGAAACCGGGGAAGAAAAACAGCCGGAAGCGGAGCGCAAAGAGCCTGAAAAGACCGAGGCGGAACTGCTGGAAGAGCAGGTTTCGCAGCTGGGTGACAAGCTGCTGCGCACAATGGCCGAGTATGACAACTTCCGTAAGCGCAGCCAGAAGGAGAAGGAAGCGATTTACCCGCAGGCAACCGCAAATGCGGTGGCGCAGTTCGTTCCGATCATCGATACGTTTGAACGTGCGCTCGCGGTGGAATGCGCGGACGCGGAGTTTAAAAAGGGCGTGGAGATGATCCTGCAGAACTTTAAGGATGTGCTCGAAAAGCTCGGAGTCGAAGCGTTCGGCGCTGCGGGCGAGCAGTTCAATCCGGATCTGCACAACGCTGTGATGCACATTGACGATGAATCGCTTGAGACGAACATCATCACCGATGTGTTTCAGAAGGGATATAAAATCGGCGACCGGATCATCCGGCACGCGATGGTCAAGGTCGCAAACTGACCAGGGGGCGCTTTTGAAAAGTCCCCTTTGAAGCCCCTCGAGACTTTCGGTCCTGCCGCGCCGCGAAGATCTTAAAGTTTTGTCGACCTTTTTAAAGGCTGGGGACATGGGGGCCGGCCTTTCCCGCGGGCCCTGCTTCAGGCGGTTTTTTTGCTGCTTTTTCAAGGAAAAGAAAGCAGGCATTCACCACGTTAAAATTTATTCCAATATATATGGAGGGCATTCATTATGGGAAAAATCATCGGTATTGACCTTGGTACTACAAATAGCTGTGTAGCGGTTATGGAAGGCGGCGAGCCGGTCGTCATCGCGAGCGCGGAAGGCAATCGCACGACCCCTTCGGTCGTTGCATTCTCGAAAACCGGCGAGCGTATGGTCGGCCAGGTTGCAAAACGCCAGGCGATCACCAACCCGGACCGCACGATTTCTTCGATTAAGCGCCACATGGGCACCGATTTTAAGGTGTCGATCGACGGCAAAAACTACACTCCGCAGGAAATCTCCGCGATGGTCCTGCAGAAACTGCGTGACGACGCGGAAGCTTACCTCGGCGAGAAGGTCACCGAAGCGGTCATCACGGTCCCGGCGTATTTCTCTGATGCGCAGCGCCAGGCAACCAAGGACGCGGGCCGTATCGCGGGACTTGATGTAAAGCGCATCATCAACGAACCGACCGCCGCGGCGCTCGCCTACGGCATCGATAAGGAAGCCGATCAGAAGGTCATGGTTTATGACCTCGGCGGCGGTACCTTTGATGTTTCGATCATCGAGATGGGCGACGGCGTGCAGGAGGTGCTCGCCACCAACGGCAACACCCGCCTGGGCGGCGACGACTTCGACCAGCGCGTCATCGATTTCCTGGCAGATTCCTTTAAGAAAGAAAACGGCATCGATCTGCGCGGCGACAAGATGGCCATGCAGCGCCTGAAAGAAGCAGCGGAAAAGGCGAAGATCGAGCTTTCCGGCATGACCCAGGCGAACATCAACCTGCCGTTCATCACGGCGGACGCGACCGGCCCGAAACATCTCGATGTGACCCTGTCCCGCGCGAAATTTAATGAATTGACCGCCGACCTGGTCGAAGCGACCATGGTGCCGGTGCGCAAGGCGATGGCCGACTCCGGCCTCAAGGTTTCCGACCTCGACAAGGTGCTGCTGGTCGGCGGTTCGACCCGTATCCCGGCTGTGCAGGAAGCGGTCAAGGCGTTCTGCGGAAAAGACCCGTTCAAGGGCATCAACCCGGATGAGTGCGTCGCGGTCGGCGCGGCGATCCAGGGCGGCGTGCTCGGCGGCGATGTAAAAGGCCTGCTGCTGCTCGATGTCACCCCGCTTTCCCTGGGCCTTGAGACCCTTGGCGGCGTCTGCACTAAGATCATCGAGCGCAACACCACCATCCCGACCAAGAAATCGCAGATCTTCTCCACCGCCGCGGACGGCCAGACTTCGGTCGAGATCCACGTCCTGCAGGGCGAGCGCGAGATGGCCAAGGATAACAAGACCCTCGGCATGTTCCGGCTCGACGGTATCCCGGCGGCTCCGCGCGGCGTGCCGCAGATCGAAGTCACCTTCGACATCGACGCCAACGGCATCGTGCACGTGACCGCGAAGGACCTCGGCACCGGTAAGGAGCAGAACGTCACCATCACCGCTTCGACCAATATGTCCAAGGACGACATTGACAAAGCGGTTAAAGATGCGGAAGCATTTGCGGAAGAGGACAAGAAACGCCGCGAGGAGATCGACGTGCGAAACGGCGCGGATCAGATGGTTTATCAGTGCGAGAAGGCGCTGACCGACCTGGGCGACAAGGTTTCCGCCGACGAAAAATCCCGCGTGCAGGCGAAGGTCGACGCGCTGAAGGAAGCCCTCAAGGGAACCAACGTCGAAGAAATCAAAGCAAAACAGGAAGAGCTGCAGAAGGACTTCTATGAGATGTCATCCAAGATGTACCAGCAGGCGCAGGGCGCCCAGGGCGCGGCCGGCCCGGACATGGGCGGCGCGGACGCCGGCGCTGGAGCGGCTCCCGGCGGCGATTATGTCGACGCGGATTACAAAGAGGTTGACGAGGACGACAAAAAATAATACAATAAGCAGGTGCGTTCAGGCGGGGGTAATCCTCCCGCCTGAACCTGTGAACGCAGATAAACAGGGGTGAGGCATATGGCTGAAAAACGGGACTATTATGAAGTATTGGGCGTGTCCAAGGACGCATCCACGGACGACCTGAAAAAAGCATACCGCAAGCTTGCAAAGCAGTATCACCCCGACATGAATCCGGGGGATAAGACCGCCGAGGCAAAATTCAAAGAGGTTAACGAGGCCTATGAGGTCTTAAACGACCCGGCAAAACGCCAGCGCTACGACCAGTTTGGCCACGCGGGCGTCGACCCGTCCTATGGGGCGGGCGCCGGCGGGGCGGGCTTTGGAGGCGGCTTTGGCGGTTTCGACGTGGGAGATATCTTCGAAAGCTTCTTTGGCGGAAGCGGCTTCGGCGGCTTTGGCGGGGGCGGGCGCACCCGCAACCCGAATGCGCCGATCCGCGGCAACGATGTCAATATCACCATCAACCTGTCGTTTATGGACGCGGCCAAGGGCTGCAAGCAGCAGGTGCAGGTGCAGCGGCTTGAAAAGTGCGATACCTGCGACGGTACCGGCGCCAAGAAGGGCACCGCCCCGGAAACCTGCCCGGAATGCGGCGGCACCGGTCAGGTGCGCGTCCAGCAGCGTACGCCGATCGGCGTGATCCAGACCACCCGAACCTGTACAAAATGTTCCGGCAAGGGTAAGGTCGTCAAGGAGCCGTGCAGCGACTGCCGCGGAATGGGGCGCGTGCGCCACACCCGGACGCTGGAGGTTTCGGTCCCGGCTGGTATCGACGACGGGCAGACCTTTGTGCTGCGCGGACAGGGTGACCACGGCCTCAACGGCGGCCCGGCGGGCGATGTGAACATCATGGTAAACCTGCGGCCCGACCCGCTCTTTGAGCGCGACGGATTCGACGTCTGGTGCGACATCCCGATCACCTTCTCGCAGGCGGTGCTGGGCGATGAGATCACCGTTCCCACCATCGACGGCAAAGTGAAATATGATGTGCCGGAGGGCACGCAGTCCGGAACGGTATTTCGCCTGCGCAATAAGGGCATTCCGTATGTGAACGGGCGCGGACGCGGCGACCAGTATGTCAAGGTGAATATCGAGGTTCCGCGTAACCTGACCGGCAAGCAGAAAGACGCGCTTAAGGAATTTGAAAAGCTTTCAAGCGACAAAAACTATGAAAAGCGCAAAAGCTTTTTCGATAAGCTCAAAGATGCGATGAAATAAATGGAAAACCGCGTGAAACAGTCGTTTCACGCGGTTTTTTACTGGATAAAATCCATCCGGATTTTACGGGTGGATTTTACCCGCGCATTATTATATAATGTATCATGAAGTAGCTTGCGCAAGGACAAAAAGAAAGAGAGGGCAAAACGGATGCAGTACAGCGAAGTCAAGCTGAAAATTGCGACCAGGGATGCGGAAACAGCGGCGGCGATCGCAAACCTAGTGGTGCCGTACGGGTTATATATCGAGGATTACAGCGACATCGAAGAACTCGCGCCGCAGATCGCGCACGTCGATCTGATCGAACAGGAGCTTCTGGAACGCGACCGCGAACACGCGGTGATCCATTTTTACATCGCGCCCGAGGAAAACCCGATGGAAGCGGTTTCGTTTGTGAGCGAACGCCTCGGCGCGGCCGGGATCGGTTTTTCGGTGGAGAGCGAGAAGGTGGATGAGGAAGACTGGGCTACAGCCTGGAAAAAATATTATTACCCAACCAAGGTCGGGGAGCGGCTGGTCGTCTGCCCTTCGTGGGAGACTTACGCGCCAAAACCGGGGGAGGTGGTGCTCACGATGGACCCGGGCATGGCTTTTGGCACCGGAACCCACGACACCACCCGGCTCTGTATGCAGCTTTTGGAAAAATACGTCTCACCGGGCGCGCATCTGCTTGATGTGGGCACCGGCAGCGGCATTCTGGCGGTGGCGGCGCTGCTGCTGGGAGCTGAAAGCGCGGTGGGGATCGACATTGACGAGGTCGCGGTGCGGGTCGCAAAGGAGAACGCCGAAGCCAACGGTGTGGCGGACAGGGTGGAATTTCTGGCAGGGGATCTGACCGCGAAGGTGGACGGAAAATTTGCGGTTGTTACCGCGAATATCGTTGCGGATGTGATTATCCGGCTGATCCCCGACCTGGAACGGTTCCTGCGGCCGGACAGCGTTTTTATCGCGTCGGGTATCATCGACACCCGCGCTGGAGATGTGACCGGCGCGCTGGCCGCCGCGGGCTACGAAGTGGTCGAGCGCCGGGAATCGGGCGGATGGGTGGCGCTGGCCGCCAAACAACGGGGATAGCCGTGCGGGCCGGGGAAGCTGTACCGCGCAATTCCCTGCGTTTTTTTGAAAAAAACGCATAAAACTTTTGATTTGGTGAGAATTATGCCGAGATTTTTTACAGGACAGGTGAATGAACAGAATGCCGTCATCGACGGCGAGGACGCGCGGCATATCGCGTTGTCGCTGCGGATGAAGGTGGGAGAAAGGCTTACCGTCTGCGACGGGGACGGCCGGGACTATCAGTGCAGGATCGCGTCGGTTCAGCCGGCGCGGGTGGAGCTCACGGTGGAAGCGGTGGAACCGTCTGCAGGCGAGCCGGGCGTGTTTGTCACACTGTATCAGGCGATGCCCAAAGGCGATAAATTTGAAACGATTGTGCAGAAAGCGGTCGAGCTTGGAGTGGGAAAGATCGTACCGGTGCTGACCCGGCGCTGCGTCTCCCGGCCGGATGGAAAATCGATGGCAAAGAAGCTGGAGCGGTACCGCAAGATCGCGGCCGAAGCCGCAAAGCAGTGCGGCCGCGGCCGCGTGCCGGAAGTGGAGCCGCTCTGTGAATTTCCCGAGGCGGTTGCCCGCATGAAACAGGACGCGCTTGCGATCCTGTTTTATGAGAATGCGGACGAACCGCTGAAGGCTCTGCTGGAACGCAGGCTTGGGAAAAGCGTGTCGGTTCTGGTGGGCAGCGAGGGTGGTTTTGAGCCGTCCGAAGCCGCTTATGCAAAGGAAAACGGGCTGGTCTCGCTTTCTCTTGGCAGCCGGATTCTGCGGTGCGAAACTGCGCCGCTCGCGGCAGTCACCGCGATCCTTTATCAGGCGGGGGATATTTAACCAGCCGCGCGGGATACTAACAGATGAGGTGAACGCATAGTTATGAAACGGATTGTTTCGATGGCATTGGCGGTTGCGCTGTTGGCGGCCTGCACGCCGCGCAGCGCCGGCACGCCGAATCATTCGGCGCCGCAGCCTGAAAAGCAGGCGGCTTCTTCCGAAAGATCGGAGCCGTCAAGCCGGATATCCGAGATCGATTCTTCCGAAACGGCCGGAAGCTTGCCGGAAGGAGCTATCCCGTCCGCGGCAAAGCCGGAAGAAGGGACGGAGGACTGGATGCTGCTTTTGGTCAATGCGCAGAATGGCATTGATGCGGATTACGAACCGGAGCTCGCCGAGGTCCAGAACGGTTACCGGATGGATGTGCGGGCTGTCCCGGCTTTGCAGCGGATGATCGCGGATGCAGCTGAGGAGGGGGTCGATCTGCTGGTCTGTTCGGCCTACCGGCCGTATTCTTCGCAGGAACGCAATTTCAATAACAGCATCCAGACTTATCTGGCGCAGGGCTACAGCCAGGCAGATGCCTACGCGATGACAGCGGCGTATATCGCGGTGCCGGGCTACAGCGAGCATCAAACCGGGCTTGCGGCGGACATTGTGACGCCGGCCTACCAGACGCTTGACAGCGGTTTTGCCGAGACTGCAGCTGCGAAATGGATGGCCGCGCATGCGGCCGAGTACGGATTCATCCTGCGCTACCCGAAGGATAAGACCGAAATCACCGGGATTGCCTATGAGCCGTGGCATTTCCGCTATGTGGGAGAAACGGTCGCGCGGGAGATTACGGACGCGGGGATTTGCCTCGAAGAATATCTCGACAGATAGGAGGTGGCGCCGCTGGATAAGGTTGCCTTTGCGAACAAGGCCACCCGGCTGATCGGCGGCAGGAACGGGGCGACAATGGTTGCGGCCGCTTTTGTGGCGGTGGCGGTGGCTGTTGGAGCCGGGATTTTTCTTGCGGACAGGGTGGATAAAATGCAGGAAGAACTGAAAAACAGCCAGTTTGTTGCGGCTCTGACCGCCTCCGGAGAAAAGAGCAGGATCACGCAGATTCTGGCCGACCCGGAAAGTTCCGAACTGTTTTTGAAATATGTCAACGCGATGGCGGCGGTGCTTACAAACCTTGAGCAGTCGCCGGCCGAGCAGTTCAAGCAGTTTGAAGCGATCCTGGCCGCGCAGGAGGCCTCAGGGGTGAAAATCGAAAGCTTTCTGTGCGACGATCCGGCGGGACGGCTGCAGATGCTGTCGGTGCAAGCGCGGGGCGCGCCGCAGGCGGCAAAGGCTTTTCAGGAAAGCCTGGGTGCGTCCGGGTGTTTTTGTGAGACGGAACTTTCCGTCAATCGTGAAGAAAATGGGCAAGAGTTCACAATCAACTGCTATTTTTCACATGACGATTTATGAAAAATCCACGAAAATATAGAAAGTTTACATAATTATCACACTTCTAACAGACTCTTTTGGCGCAATGTGATAAAATTTGTATGATCGGAAGTATAGGCTTTTTATGGATCGTCGCATTCCCGGTTACAGCTTCACCCTCGGCAAAAAACAGGAGGCCTGGTTTCTTTTCGCGCTGGTTGCATCCGCGCTGGTACTGCGGCTGATGATCGCTTACACAAGCGTACACTACTTCGACTTGAGCTATTATGTCGGATGGTCGGCGGGGGTGGAGGAAGATTTCTTCGGCGCCTACAACAACATTGGAAATCTCGATTACCCGCCGTTGTTCCTTTTTCCGCTTTTTTTGACGGGGAAGCTTCTGGCGCTGGATGCGGTCGCCTCCTTCGATCCTTATGCCATGCTGGCGCTCAAAGGCTGGCAGATGCTCTTTGATCTCGCAATTATTCCGCTGCTTTACCTGGTACTCAAAAAGGTGGACCGGCTGGCGGCGCTTGGATGCGCGGCGCTCTGGGCGGTCAATCCGACCGCTATCTTCAACTCCTCCTATTGGGGGCAGACCGACTGCATCATGATGTTTCTTCTGGTGCTGGCTTTCTGGCTGCTGACCGAACGCAGACCGGTGCCGGCGGGCGTGGTAATGACGCTGGCCTGCCTGATGAAATTTCAATCTCTCTATTTCGCGCCGCTTTTTGCCCTTGCGCTGCTGACCATGCGGTTCCCGTGGAAACGGGTGGCCCTTGCGGCTGGAGCGGGGATGGGAACCGCGCTGGCCGTATTTTTCCCATTCATGGTGCGTTCCGGATGGAATCTACCGTGGAAAATCTATTTCGGCGGCTTTGAACAATACCCGGGCGCGGCGCTCAATGCGTTCAACCTTTATTCAGCGCTCGGCGCGAACTTTTCGCATGTGGACACGGTCCTTTACCAGCCGGTCACCGCGGGCGGGCTTTCCGCGTTTATGCTGGCCGCTTCGCTGGCTGCGTTGGTGGCGTGGTATTTCACCGCCGCCGAAAAAAGCGTGTGGCTTCTGGGCTTCGCATTTATGCAGACCATCTTCCTGTTCACCGCCCGGATGCACGAGCGGTATCAGATCCCGGTGCTCATTTTTGCGCTGATCGCCAGCGTCTGCCATAAAAGCAGAGCGCTCTTCGCGGGCTATCTCGCGCTCACGGGCATGACCTTCCTCAACCATTTCCTCGTGTTCGAGCAGGTGTTCGCAGGTGCGGAAAAACACGCATGGATGGTCCATTTCGATGAAATCCTGCGCAACCTTTCCTTTGTCAACCTTGTCCTCTATTTCGTGCTGCTGGCGGTGGTGCTGCACATCTCTTACCGCCGCGTCCGCTTTCGGTTTGCGCATCCGCTGCGTATGCTGCGGGCCGGCAGGCGGCGCAGGCGCGGGAATCCTCCGCCACCGGTAGAGGCATAGAATAAATTGATCTTTTAGAAAGTGGTGAGTCCCATGAACCTATTTTCCCACATCACAATGGGCAGGTATCTTTACGCTTATTTCACGGAGAATATGAATCTGAAGCTGGATAAGGGTACGTTCGTCCGATGGAACTTCCTGCCGGATGTCGCGCCCAGCCTGCTGAAACTTTCCCATTTTAAAAAGGATATCTATGACCTTGTGATGGAAAAGGCCGATTATCTCGCCAGGGAAGGGGAGAACATGTCGACCGAGGAGTTCAGCAAACAGCTTGGGATCCTTTGCCACTTCATGTCCGATTTTTTCTGCTACGCGCACAGCGAGAACTTTGACGGCAGCAAGATCGGGCATCTGAAATATGAAATTTTCATGCAGTTTTATGGCTATCGCCGCCGTGATATGCTGCATGCGGTCGATCTGATCTCGAACGCGGCGGAAATCGATCACAGTCTGGCGCTTTATGAGCAGATCAACGAGCTGCACGAGCAATATTCGCAGGTCGCGCCGTCCTATGGCGTGGACTTTGTCTTTTCGCTGACCGCCTGTGTAGATCTGGTGATCGGGATGACCAAATCCCTGGTACCTGCCCACGCGTGATTCGTTCACTTGGAAAAATGGCCGCCGTCCGTTGGACGGCGGTTTTTTTACCGCCGGTTTTGCAGGGAGGCTGGATAAATTCCTGCAAACGGCGCGGGAGCCGGCCGCCCGTGGCCCGGCATGCAAGGAAGTGGAAACTTTGATAGGGCTACGGCTGTGCGCGATGGGCGGAGTGAGGGAAAAAAACGGAGAAAAAATTCTATGGACAATGCCGATTTTGTTGCCGGATCTGCTGAATTTGTGGATATATTTTGGAAAACTTCTATAAAACGTATGGAATTTAGGTAAAATTCATAATTCTTTCTAAAACTTGCAGGAATTCCCACAGCATCATTGGCGAAAAAGGCAATGGATTTTGATGCTGATTTGCAATATACTTTTATGGAAACCATATGTTACTTTAAAGCGATAGCGCCCCAAAACCGGGCGCTTTCGCGTATGATGGAGGAAAGAAAAATGAAAAAGTTTCTTGCTTTGGCGCTGTCGGCAGCTCTCGCCGCCAGCGTGCTGACCGGGTGCGGCGGCTCCGGCAGCAATAATTCTTCCGCACCGGCTGCGGATGGCGATTCTGCCGCAAGTGCCCCCGCGGGCGACGCGGCCGCTTCCACCGACCCGATCAAACTCGGCGTGCTTGCGCCGCTGACCGGCAGCGTTTCGGTTTACGGAATCACCACCAAAAACGGCATTGAGATGGCTGTCAATGAGATCAACGCGGCGGGCGGTGTGCTCGGACGTCAGATCGAGATGATGCCCGAAGATGAAAAGGGCGAAGTTCAGGACGCGGTCAACGCGTACAACAAACTGAAAAGCGCCGGGATGGAATTTCTGATCGGCGACGTCACCTCAAAACCGTGCGACGCGGTTGCGAAGATTGCCGCGGCGCCGGGCGACGGAACCCCGATGCTGGCGCCGACCGCGACCGCCGCTTCGGTCACCCAAAACGGCGAAAACATCTTCCGCACCTGCTTCCTCGACCCGTTCCAGGGTGAAGTCATGGCCACCTTTGCCGCGAAGAACCTGGGCGCCAAGAAGGTTGCGGTACTGGCAAACTCCTCTGACGATTATTCGGACGGCATTGCGAAGGCATTCGCTGCCAAGGCGCAGGAGCTCGGCCTGGAGGTTGTCGGAGACGAGCGTTATGGCGCTGACGACCAGGACTTCAAGACCCAGCTGACCAAGATCAATGCGGCCGGCCCGGATGTCCTGATGCTGCCTGACTACTATGAAAAGATCGCGCTGATCGCGACCCAGGCCCGCCAGGTCGGCTTCCAAGGCACCATGCTCGGCGCGGACGGCTGGGACGGCGTGCTGGGTTCGCTCGGCGAAGCGAACGCCTCCGCTGTGGACGGCTGCTATTTCTCCTGCCATTACTTTGTGAACGACGAAGCGGAAGCCGTCAAGAGCTTCGTTGAGAACTACAGAAGCACCTACAACGATGAACCGACCGCGTTTTCCGCACTGGGTTACGATTCGGTTTACATTATGAAGGCCGCGATGGAAAAAGCCGGTTCGACCGACAAAGCTGCGGTTGTGGAAGCGATGAAAGCCACTGATTATTCCGGCGTCACCGGCCACATGACCTTCGATGAAAACGGCGATCCGGTCAAAACCGCCGCGATCATCAAGCTGCAGGATGGCCAGACTTCTCTGGAGACGCTTCTGACCGCTGAATAATCCGGGATACACAAAGACAGGGCTTTTTTACGAAGGATTTACAGGAAGGCGGGGCTAAGCTTGCCCCGCCTTCCCTTTTCCGTTTATCCGGGGGGCGTTTTTTGGCCCCGAGAAATTTTCTTTTTTTTACAAAGATCTGGCAATTCCGGCAGATATCGTGTAAAATAGACTCTATGGGCGAAAAGACCGCCCGAACCGTTTGCCGTGTGTCTGGCAGCATGCGGCGGCGATGCGGTTTATTCCGAATGAAAGGTCAGGTGCCAAATGGACAATCTTATTCTATTTATCAATCAGGTTATTAATGGAATACAGGTTGGCAGCATCTACGCTCTCGTCGCACTGGGCTATACGATGGTTTACGGCATTGTAAAGCTGATTAACTTCGCACATGGCGATTTTATCATGGTGGGAGCCTATGTGTCCCTGTTCAGTATTCCCGTCTTGGTGGGGATGGGAATCCCCGCATGGCTTTGCATCATTATTGCGGTAGCAGCCTGCTCGCTTCTGGGCGTGGTAACCGAGAAGATCGCCTATAAGCCGCTGCGCGGTTCTCCGTCGCTTTCGGTCCTCATCACGGCGATTGCGGTGAGCCTTTTCCTGGAAAATCTTTTCATGATCTTCTTCTCATCCGCGTCCAAGCCGTTTCCGGCGGTCTTTTCCGCGGAAACTATCTCTTTGGGGAAGATCCAGACCAATATGGTGACCATTCTGACCATCGTGCTGTCGGTCGTGTGCATGGTGCTTCTGCAGCTCTTCATCAAAAAGACCCGGATGGGCAAGGCGATGCGGGCAGTCAGCGAGGACGCTGGCGCCGCGATGCTGATGGGGGTCAACAGCAACACCACCATTTCGATGACCTTTGCGATCGGCTCGGGCCTTGCGGCGGTGGCCTCGGTAATGTACTGCTCGGCCTATCCGCTCGCCAACCCATATATGGGTTCGATGCTCGGCCTCAAGGCGTTCATCGCCGCGGTGCTCGGCGGCATCGGCATCATCCCGGGCGCGATGCTTGGCGGTTTTGTGATTGGGCTGGTTGAAAGCCTGACCAAGGCGTATATCTCCTCGCATCTCGCGGACGCGGTCGTGTTCGGCATCCTGATCATTGTGCTGCTGGTAAAGCCGACCGGTATCCTTGGGAAAAACGTCGGAGAGAAAGTGTAGGTGAGCGCGGTGGCAACGGATCGAAATAAGAAAACTTTACAGTCCTATCTGGTGAACGCCGTTTCCGCGGTGCTCCTGTTTGCGGCATTGGCCGCACTGATAAAGACCGGGATTATCGACCAGTATTGGGCGGGCGTCATGATGCTCGTCATGATCAATATTATCCTGGCAACCTCTTTAAACCTGACAACCGGTGTGCTCGGGCAGATTGCGCTCGGCCACGCGGGGTTCATGTCGGTCGGCGCGTACGCTGCCGCGCTTTTCTCGATGAAGATCGCAGAGAGCGGTATGGTGCTGGTTGACGCGGACGGCCCCACAGCAATGGGAACCGGTATCTTTTTGGCTTCGCTCATGGTGGCGGGCGCTGTGGCGGCGCTGTTCGGCCTTGTGGTCGGCATCCCGGCGCTGCGGCTCAAGGGCGACTATCTGGCGATCATTACCCTTGGCTTTGGGGAGATCATCCGCGTCATCATCGAGAACGTCGAGTTCACCGGCGGCGCGCAGGGCCTTTCCGGAATCCCGAAACTCTCGAGCTTCAATACCGTCTACTGGGTGACGGTGCTCACCATTGCAATTCTGTTTGCGTTCGGGCGTTCCCGCCATGGCCGTGCGATCATCGCGATCCGTGAGGACGACATCGCTTCCGAGGCGTCGGGCATCCCGAACACCTACTATAAAGTGCTCGCATTCACCATGTCCGCCTTCTTCGCGGGTGTAGCGGGCGCGGTCTACGCCCAACAGATGCAGGTGCTCGGCGCGAAAACCTTCAACTTCATGCGCTCGATCGATATCCTTGTGATCGTCGTGCTCGGCGGACTGGGTTCGCTGACCGGTTCGATCCTTTCGGCGATCGGGCTCACCGTGCTGCCGGAGGCGCTGCGCGGCTTCTCCGAATACCGGATGCTCATCTATTCGGTCGCGCTGATCGCGGTCATGATCTTCAAGCCATCCGGTTTGCTGGGAACCTATGAGTTTTCACTCACCAAATTTCTGTGCTGGCTCAGAAATCCCAATAAGCCCAGGCGCGTGAAGAAGGGAGGTGCGCAGAATGGCTAAAACGGTACTTAAGGCAGAGAACCTCGGTATCGCGTTCGGCGGCCTCAAGGCGGTCGAAGGCTTCGAATTGGAGATCGGAGAAAGCGAGCTGGTCGGGCTGATCGGTCCGAACGGCGCGGGAAAGACCACTGTTTTCAACATGCTCACCGGCGTCTACCAGCCGACCGAGGGCGCGGTCTATCTTGACGGGACGCTCATGAACGGCAAAAAGCCGCATCAGGTGGCCAAGGCCGGGATTGCGCGCACCTTCCAGAACATCCGGCTTTTCAAGAAGATGACGGTCCTTGACAATGTCAAGGTGGCTTTTAATCTCAATATGAAATATTCGGTGCTCTCGTCGATCCTGCGCACGCCGCTCGTTTGGCGGGAGGAGGCCGAAATCGACCGTAAGGCCCGGGAACTGCTGGCGGTTTTCCATATGGAAGATCTGGCCGACCATGTGGCGGCAAACCTGCCGTATGGCCAGCAGCGGAAATTGGAAATTGCGCGCGCGCTTGCGACCAATCCGAAGGTGCTGCTGCTCGACGAACCGGCGGCGGGCATGAATCCTACCGAAACGGCCGAGCTGATGGAGACCATCTCGATCATCCGCAAGAAATTCGGGATCTCGATTTTGCTTATCGAGCACGATATGAGCCTTGTCATGAGTATCTGCGAACGGCTGGTCGTCATCGACTACGGCATGATCATCGCGACCGGGACCCCGCAGGAGATTGCGCGCAACCCGAAGGTGATCGGCGCATATCTCGGCGGAGAATAGGAGGAAACGCAATGCTGAATGTCAAAAATCTGAACGTCTCCTATGGCGCGATCCATGCCATCCACGATGTGAGCCTGGAAGTAAACGAAGGGGAGATCGTTTCGCTTATCGGCGCGAACGGCGCGGGCAAGACGACCACGCTGCATACGATCACCGGGCTTAAGAAAGCCACCTCGGGTGAAGTGCTTTTGAACGGGCAGAACCTGTTGGCCACCGACCCATCGAAGATCATCGGGCTTGGGATGGCGCATGTGCCGGAGGGCAGACGGATTTTTTCACAGATGACGGTGGAAGAGAACCTCGAGATGGGAGCATTCATTGTGAAGGATAAATCCCAGATCGAAGCGGATATCGAGAATGTGTACAGTCATTTCCCGCGCCTGCGGGAGCGTTGCAAACAGGCGGGAGGGACCCTTTCGGGCGGCGAGCAGCAGATGCTGGCGATCGGCCGCGCGATCATGTCCCGCCCGAAGATTCTGCTCATGGATGAGCCGTCGATGGGTCTTTCTCCGCTCCTGGTGAAAGAGATTTTCAACATCATTGTGGAGCTCAACCGCACCGGCATGACCATCCTGCTCGTCGAGCAGAATGCGAAGATGGCGCTTTCGATCGCGAATCGGGCGTATGTGCTTGAAACCGGGCGTATCGTCATGAGCGGCGACGCCAAAGAGATGCTCGCGGACGACAAGGTGCGCAAAGCATATTTGGGAATGTAAGCAGCTTTCATATTCAGGCAGGGCCGCGCCCCTGCAAACTTTCTCGAAAGTTTGATCTAAGCCTTTGGACTTTTGGTATCCTTTGGGGAGCGTTATTATGGCGGAACAAAAAACGAATGCGATGCGGATGCTGGATAAAGCGAAGATCCCGTATCAGATTCACACATATGAACACAGCGACGGAAAGATTGACGGCGTGAGCGTCGCGGCAAAACTTGGGCAGGATGTGGACACGGTTTATAAAACGCTGGTGACCCGCGGCGCAAGCCGGGCGAATTATGTTTTTGTCATCCCGGTGGCAAAGGAGCTGGATCTTAAGAAGGCCGCAAAATCGGTTGGGGAAAAATCGGTGGAGATGATCCATGTGGATGAAATCAATAAGACGACCGGATATATCCGGGGCGGCTGCTCACCGGTTGGGATGAAGAAGCTCTTTGTGACAGTTTTTGACGAGGCGGTAAACAGCCTGCCGCGGGTGGTCGTGAGCGGCGGGAGAATCGGCTGCCAGATCGAGGCCGCGCCGTCTGACCTGCTGCCGCTCGTGAAGGCAAAGACCGCGGATATCACCTTTTAAACTGTTTATTTTTTAACAGATCTTTACATTGACGGAAACTTCAGGTATACTGAACAAAAGAATATGCGGATGATCAATCCGGGAGAGACCGCAAGGCGCCGAAGGGGTACTGCAAGAAACTCTCAGGCAAAAGGACCGGATTGGGACGAAACTCTGGAAAGCCGCAAGGCACCGAAGAAGCAAGCTCCCTTAGGGGCGAATCTTTCAGGTTATCGAACAGAGGCATGCTGATTTTTCAGCATGCCTCTGTTTTTTGTTTATTCTTTGTCAATCAGTGAGGAGGAATCGAAATGGAACAAAAAACGCCGCTCTACGAGGCCCATGTTGCGCGTGACGCCAAAATTGTGCCATTCGCGGGGTATCTTCTGCCGGTGCAGTATCCGACCGGCGTGATTTCCGAACATCTGGCGGTGCGCGAAAGGGCGGGGCTTTTCGATGTTTCCCATATGGGAGAGGTCACGTTCAGCGGCCCGGACGCGCTGAAAAATCTGAACAACCTCATGACCAACGACTTTACCAATATGTACGACGGCCAGGTGCGATACAGCCCGATGTGCAACGACGCGGGCGGCGTGATCGATGACCTGCTGGTCTACCGGGTGGAAGCAGAGAAATACCTTGTGGTGGTCAACGCGGCAAACCGGCAGAAAGATGTCGATTGGATGCGTGCGCATATCGGGGGCGACATGCGGATGGAGGACATCTCCGACCAGGTCGCGCAGGTCGCGCTCCAGGGACCGCATGCGCATATGATCCTTTCAAAACTCTGCGCGCCAGGCAGCATCCCACAGAAATATTATTCCTTTGTGGAAAACGCGGCGGTTAAAATTCCCGGCGGCATGGGTGGAGACGGCCCGATCGCGGTATTTACAAGCGGCGGGCACTCTGAGCGGGTGAAGCCCGCCGAGGTCACCTGCATCATCTCAAAAACCGGATACACCGGCGAGGATGGTTATGAACTTTACTGCGACGCGCAGGACGCGGTGTTCCTCTGGGACGCGCTGCTCGAGGCGGGCGCGGAGGACGGTCTCATACCCTGCGGGCTGGGAGCGCGGGATACCCTGCGGCTGGAAGCCGCGATGCCGCTTTATGGGCATGAGATGGATGAAACGGTGACGCCGCTCGAGACTGGACTTGGCTTCGCGGTGAAGCTGAAGAAAGCGGATTTTCTTGGGAAGACGGCTCTGGAGACCCAAAATCCCCCGCCGCGTAAACGGATTGGGCTTAAAATGACCGGGCGCGGCATCGCGCGGGAGCGCTGTGAAGTCTTTCAGGATGGAAAGCCCATCGGCTTTACAACGTCTGGAACCCACTGCCCGTATCTTGGCGGCGCCTACGCAATGGCGCTGGTCGAAACGGAGGCGGCGCAGCTTGGCGACGCGCTGGAGGTTGACGTGCGCGGACGGCGGATCGCGGCCGAGGTGGTCGAACTGCCGTTCTATAAGCGCGCGAAATAGTCAAAGTTTTCGTCAAGCTTTTTCAAAAGCTTGCGGTTTCCAAAGGCAGCGCCTTTGGCCGCTTTCCACAGAAAGTGGAATCCTGTTTGGGCAGCAGCCCTGCTTTAGGCGCATTTTTTGGTTCTTTCTTTTACAAGAAAAACACGGTATAACAAGAATGATTCTATACAAGGAGGATAATTATGGTAAATAATAAGGTAATGTATACCAAATCTCATGAATGGGTCAGAGAATTGGACGGCGGAATCGTTGAGGTGGGGCTGAGCGACCACGCACAGCAGGAGCTGGGCGACTTGGTGTTTGTGAATCTGCCGCAGGTGGGAGACGAAGCGGTCGCGGGCGAAACGATCGCGGATGTCGAGAGCGTCAAGGCGGTTTCGGATATTTACAGCCCGGTGACCGGCACCATTTGTGAGGTCAATGAGGAGCTGCTGGATTCGCCCGAGAAGATCAATGAGGATGCATATGCGTCCTGGCTCTTTCGGGTTTCGGATGTGACGGCGAAGGAAGAGCTGCTCAGCCCGTCCGAATACGAAGTCTTTATCGCCACGTCGGAGGAGTAAGCTCATGGGAAGTTACGTACCGTCTACAGCCGCCGAGCGTCAAAGAATGCTCGAAAGCATCGGCTGTGAGAATATGGAGGCGCTTTTCGGGATGATCCCCGAAAGCGTCCCGAAATACCCGAAGCTCGGTATTCCGGCCGGGAAGAGCGAATTTGACGTCCGCCGGGAACTGGAAGCTCTCGCAGAGAAAAACGTGGCCTTCCGGAGCATCTTCCGCGGCGCGGGCGCCTACAGCCACTATATCCCGTCAATCGTGAAACAGATCACCGCGAAAGAAGCGTTTGTCACCGCCTATACGCCTTATCAGGCGGAGATTTCCCAGGGCATTTTGCAGTCAATTTTCGAGTTCCAGACGATGATCTGCGAACTGACAGGCATGGACAGCGCGAACGCCTCGGTCTACGACGGCGCATCCGCAACCGCTGAAGCCGCGGCCATGTGCCGCGACCGCAAACGCATGAGAACGCTCATCTCGGCCGCCTGCCATCCGGATGTGATTGCAACGGTCAAGACCTACTGCTGGGCGGCGGACTGCGAAATACAGGTGATCCCGGAAAAGGACGGCGCTACCGACCTGGAGGCGCTTTCCGGGCTGCTTGGGGAAGACTCTGCCTGTGTTATCCTTTCCCAGCCGAACTATTTCGGCGTGCTGGAGGATGCGGAAGCTGCCGCGCAGGCGGCGCACGCCGCAGGGGCGAAGTTCGTCCTCAATGTGAACCCCATTGCAGCGGCAATCCTCAAAACGCCCGCTGATTGCGGTGCGGACATCGCTGTGGGAGAAGGCCAGCCGCTGGGGCTTCCGCTCGCGTTTGGGGGGCCGTATCTCGGTTTTATGGCCTGCAAGGCGGCCATGACCCGTAGACTGCCCGGCCGCATCGTGGGCGAAACCACCGACGTGGACGGCAGGCGGGCCTTTGTGCTCACCCTGCAGGCGCGTGAACAGCACATCCGCCGTGAGAAGGCCTCCTCGAACATCTGCTCGAACCAGGCGTGGTGCGCGCTTACCGCATCGGTCTATCTGGCGGCGATGGGTCCGGAAGGGCTTATGAAAGCCGCGCGGCAGTGTATGGATAACGCCCATTATCTTGCCTGCGAGCTCGGGCGCGTCCCCGGCTTTGAACGCCGGTACGCCCGGCGGTTCTTCCACGAATTCGTCACCGAATGTCCCGTCGATCCGGTTCTGCTGAATGAAAAACTCGCGGCGCATGGTGTGCTTGGCGGGCTGCCGGTAAATTCCGGCATTCTCTGGTGCGCGACTGAACAGAACACCAAAGCGGATATCGACCGTCTGATAACGCTCATAAAGGAGGCGATCGCATGAAACTGCTGTTTGAAGAGAGCCGCCCCGGACGCCGAAACGACTATCTGCCCGAAAGCAGCACCCCGGCGGTCAGCCTGCCGGAGGGCATGCGGCGCAGTGCCCCGCCGCGTCTGCCTCAGATTGCGGAATGCGACCTGGCGCGGCATTATTCGGCGCTCGCACGGCGCACCCACGGGGTGAACGACGGATTTTACCCACTCGGTTCCTGCACCATGAAATATAACCCCAAACTGAACGATGAAATGGCGGCGCTGCCGGGCTTTGCAAAGATCCATCCGCTCCAGCCGCCGGAAACGGCGCGCGGCTGCATTGAAGTTCTGCAGCTTGCGGAGAAATATCTCTGTGAGATCACCGGTATGGATGCGATGACCTTCCAGCCCGCGGCTGGCGCGCATGGCGAGTTCACCGGGCTGCTGCTCATCAAGAAATACCACGAGTTGCGCGGCGACACAAAACGCACCAAGATCATTGTGCCGGATTCAGCGCACGGGACCAATCCTGCCTCGGCGGCAATGGCAGGTATGTCGATTGTGAATGTCCCATCCGGCCGGGATGGCTGCGTCAGCCTTTCCGACCTGCGCGAAGCGGTGGGGGAAGATACGGCGGGGCTCATGCTCACCAACCCCAACACAGTTGGCCTGTTCGATCAGAATATCCTGGAGATCACAAAAATTGTCCACGACGCGGGCGGCCTGTGCTATTATGACGGCGCGAACCTCAACGCGGTCATGGGCGTGGTGCGACCGGGCGACATGGGCTTCGACTGCGTGCATCTCAACCTCCACAAGACCTTTTCGACTCCGCATGGCGGCGGCGGTCCGGGCGCCGGCCCGGTCGGCTGCAAGGAATTTCTCGCGCCGTACCTGCCAAAACCGCAGATCACACCGAGTGGACTTTCGAATGACGCGCCGCAGAGCATTGGACAGGTAAAATCTTTCTATGGGAACTTCCTTGTCGTGGTGAAAGCGCTTGCCTATCTTTTGACGCTGGGCGCTGAAGGGGTGCGCGAAGCGAGTGAGAACGCGGTGCTCAACGCGAATTACCTGATGCACAAGCTCGCGTCCCAATACGAGATGGCCTACCGGCGCCCCTGCATGCACGAATTCGTCATGACGCTCGAACCACTGAAAAAGGAATGCGGCGTGACCGCGATGGACATCGCCAAGAGCCTGCTTGACGCAGGAATGCACCCGCCCACGATGTATTTCCCGCTCATCGTGCATGAAGCTCTGATGGTCGAACCGACCGAAACTGAAAGCCCGGAAACGCTCGATGAAGCGTCCCGGATCTTCCTGGACAGCATCCAAAAGGCGCGGAAAAATCCGGACTGCATGCATGAATTGCCGCTGCACACGCCGGTGCGCCGGCTGGATGAGGTAGGTGCTGCCCGCAATCCGCGCCTGCGGTACCGGTTTGGAGAAAACGATGGCTGAGCGGCTCTGCTATCTGATTGGGGCGGGTTATGATCCGTATGAAAATCTGGCGCTTGAGGAGCTGTTGGTGCGTCGGATACCCAGGGACACTGTGATCCTCTATCTCTGGCAGAACCAGAAGACGGTGGTTATCGGGCGCAACCAGAACGCGTGGAAGGAATGCCGGATCGCCGCGCTCGAAGCGGACGGCGGCAAGCTTGCGCGGCGGCTTTCGGGCGGTGGCGCGGTGTTCCACGACCTTGGGAACCTCAACTTCACTTTTTTGGCGAACCGGCCGGATTACGATGTTGACCGGCAGCTTGCGGTGATCCTGCGGGCGGTGGAAAGTTTTGGCCTGCGGGCGGAAAAATCCGGCCGCAACGATGTGACTGCCGCGGGACGGAAATTTTCCGGCAACGCTTTTTACCGGACTGCGCACGGCTGCTATCACCATGGGACGCTGCTCATCGACGTGGATCTTGCGCACCTGTCCGACTATCTGTCTGTTTCGGTCGAGAAGCTTGCCGCAAAAGGGGTTGATTCGGTGCGGTCGCGGGTGGTGAACCTGCATTCACTGGAGAGGCGTATCACCGTGGAAACGATGCGTGACGCATTGCTGCGTGCATTCGGAGAAGTTTACGGCGGCATCCCGCAAAAAATTCGTCCAGCGCAGTTCGATCCGGATGAATGGGCAGGCCTGAAGGAGAAATATACTTCCTGGCAGTGGCGGCTCGGACAGCCGCTTCCGTTCACCTGTTCTTTTGGCAAACGGTTCGGCTGGGGGAATATCGAACTGCGGCTTGCGGTGCAAAATGGACAGGTAGCAGGCTGTGAAGTCTTTTCCGATGCGATGGATGCCGACCTGATCGATTCGATCCCGCGGATGCTTGAAGGCGCGGCCTGCTCGACCGACGCGCTCTGCGCAGCCCTGACAGGGGACGCGCCGGAACTGTGCGATATCCGTTCGCTCATCCGGGCGCAGCAGCTTTAGGCAGAGACAGCCGGTTTTCGCGGGAAACGCTGCGCATTCCCGTCGCCGCAAAGCGGCGCGCCGGCATTCGCCGGCGGAAAACCGGCCCCGCGCAGTTTTCGCCGGAGTTACAGGAAGGAGATTCTATGAAAACATACGATTTGATCGTGATCGGCGCGGGCCCGGGCGGCTATGTGGCCGCGATCCGCGCCGCGCAAAATGGGCTTGCCGTTGCGGTCTGCGAGTCGGATGCGGTTGGCGGGACCTGCCTCAACCGGGGCTGCATCCCGACAAAAGCGCTTCTGCACAGCGCGCGAGCCTATCAGGAACTGCAAAACGCGTCCTTCGTCGGGATCTTGGCGGACAATGTCCGGTTTGATCTTGCGAAAATCCACGCGCGCAAGGACGCGGTCGTTTCCCAGCTGCAAAACGGGATTGAACAGCTCCTGAAGGCGAATAAAATTGATCTGATCCGCGCGCGGGCCGCAATTCTGGGCCAGGGCCGGGTGCGGGCTGGAGATGAAACGCTTGGCTGCAAGAGCATCCTGATTGCATCCGGCTCGAAGCCCGCTCTGCCGCATATCCCAGGGATCGAATTTGCGCTCACCAGCGACAGCCTGCTTGCCGAAGCGCGGCTTTATCCACGCCTCGTGATCATCGGCGGCGGCGTCATCGGGATGGAATTTGCTTCGCTTTACAGTGCGTTTGGCTGCGAAGTCGCCGTGATTGAAGCGATGGACCGCATCCTGCCCACCATGGACAGGGAGATTTCCCAAAACCTCGGGATGATCCTCAAAAAACGCGGCGTGCGGATCTTTGCGGGAGCAAGGGTGGAAGCAATCGAAAAAGAGAAGGACGGTTTTGCCTGCCGTTTTACGGCGAAGGGGAACGCACAGGAAATTTCGGCGGACGCAGTGCTCTGTGCCGTCGGCCGCCGGGCCAACACGGAAAATCTCTTTGCCAAAGGCTTTTCGGTCGCGTGCGAACACGGACATATCCAGGTGGACGATGCCTTCCGAACCAATGTGGAGGGTGTCTATGCGATCGGGGACGTCATCGGAAAAATCCAGCTCGCACACGCCGCGTCGGCGCAGGGGATCTGTATCGCGGACGCATTGGCTGAAAAGCCGCGTTCGGTCAACCTCGATGTGATTCCGGCCTGCATTTACACCGACCCTGAGATTGCCAGCGTGGGGCTGACAGTGGACGAAGCGAAGATGCGTGGGATGGATGTCAAGACCGGGAAGTTCCTTCTGACCGCAACCGGAAAAGCATTGATCGAGGAGTGTGAACGCAGCTTTATAAAGACGGTTTTTGATGCGCAGAGCGAAAAGCTGATCGGTGTGCAGATGATGTGTCCGCGCGCGACCGACCTCATTGGAGAGGCGGCCACCGCCGTTGCAAACGGGCTGACCACCGGACAGCTCATTTCGGTTGTACGGCCGCATCCAACCTTCTGCGAGAGCTTCACCGAAGCGGTCGAGGCCGCGGATGGGCGTGCCATTCACGCGGTTCCTCCCAGAAGATAAAAGAAAAAACCAAGCGGCCCGCAAGACATTGCCTTGCGGGCCGCTTTTTCGATTCGCTGTTCTATTCGCCAATATATTCAAAGCGCGGGATACATTTGCCGTTTCGCTCAATGGTTTCAGTGAACATGCTGGCTGGGCGTACCCAGAGCCCGCCCTCTCCGTAAAGCGCACGGTAGACAACGTAATCCTCCAGCGTTTCGCTGTGCCTGGCCACGCCGAGAACCTCGTATTCGTTGCCCTTGAAATGGCGGTAACGGCCCAGCCAGACCACGCCGGGCGCGGGACGGGACGGTGTTTCGGAAGACTTCTGCGCATGGTCCGCAGGCTCGTCCAAATCCGCGAGCGTCCGGTCATCCCCTGCCGGGACCAGGATGCGCGCGCCGCAGGCAGGCAGCTCGATTTTCAGGTTCCCATCGTTCGTCTCAAACGTTACGCCGGAGAAAAGGTCGGTAAGCGCGGGAACCTCCACCGGGAATTCCACAAACTCCGGATGATTCGCGCAGTTGAGCGCGACATAGATTTTTTGCCCACCGTCCGCGCGGCAGAAGGCGAACTGTTCATTTTTGACGAGCGCCTGCGCGTAGCGCCCATGCTGCAGTGCGGGGAAAGCCGAACGTATTTTCCCAAGCCGCGCGAGATGCGCGCAAAGGGCTTCATCCGCGTCCGGAACCTGTCCCAATGTAAGGCAGGGGCGCAGGTTCGCGTCGGACCCGTTCTGTTTTTGCGCCTTGACGCCCCATTCGCTCCCATAGTAGACCGACGGCACCCCGGGCATCGTATAGAGAAGGGTATAGATGTTGTAGCGGTGGGCCGGATCCTTCAGCACCGACAGAAGGCGGCTGACGTCATGGTTATCCACAAAGTTATAGAGGCAGAGATTTTGATAGATGCCGCCCGGGCCGGACTGACGGTTCAGCGAGTGGGCAATTTCAAAATAATTGTGGTCATTGTGGGACGAATAAAGTCCCTTGGCGCATTCGTAGTTGGTGACCGAATCGAGCATCTCGGGATTGGCCCAGCGGTTATAATCCCCGTGGATGATCTCTCCCATCAGCCAGAAATCCGGGTTTTTGCCCTTGCAGAACTGCCGCAGGCGCTTAAAAAATTCCGGATCGACGCAGTCGGCAGCGTCCAGCCGCAGCCCGTCGATGCCGAATTCATCCATCCACATACCGACAGCGCCGAGCAGATGGTCGACGACTTCCGGGTTTTTGAGGTTCAGCTTCACCAGGTCGTAACAGCCCTGCCAGCTTTCATACCAGAACGGGTCGCCCATCGGGCTGCCGCCGCCGAAATTGAGATTTTGGAACCAGCCGCAGTAGCGGGAGGCCTGTCCGTGCTCCCGCACGTCGCGAAACGCCCAAAATTCGCGGCCAACGTGGTTAAAGACCCCGTCGAGCACAATGCGGATGCCATTTTTATGCAGTTGATCGCAAACCCTTTTGAAAGACGCCTTGTCCCCGAGCCGCCGGTCGACCGCGTAGTAGTCGCGGGTGTCATAACCGTGAGCGGTCGATTCGAATACCGGCCCGAGATAGAGGGCGTTCACTCCGAGCGCATTGAGATGCGGGATCCATTCGGTGAGCTTTTCGATCCGGCTGACAGTTTCACCATTGTCATTTTGCGGCGGCGCGCCGCAGAAGCCGAGAGGATAGATATGATAGAAAATGGACTGAGTTACCCAGTTCATAGATGCCTCCTAAGTTTTTCTTTTTCCCAGTATACCATCCGAAACCGGGGCGGTAAATAGACAAAACGGTTTCATTGCGCAAAAAGGAGATGCGAGGGCAAGAGAAGCTTGTAAAATATGATTATTGAATGCGCACAAATATTGTGGTAAGATTTTAGGCAGAAATATTTGCCCAAAGGCGTGTGAATATTTCCCTTTAATTGAAGAAGGGTTGTGTTTATATGCAAAGGAGCAATGGCTATCGTACCCATACCTGCGGGGAATTGCGGGAATCCCATATCGGAGAGGACGTGCGCGTGGCCGGATGGGTGGAAAATATCCGTGACCACGGTGGAATCCAGTTTGTCGATCTACGTGACCAGTACGGCGTGGTACAGGTGGTCGTGCGGGACGACGCCCTGCTTTCCGGCGTTACCAGGGAAAGCGTTGTCACGTTTGCGGGCCGGGTGGTCCGTCGTGACGAGGAAACCGTGAATCCGAAAATTGCAACCGGTATGGTCGAGGTGAATGCCGGAACCTGCACCGTGCTTGGCAAAGCGAATCATATCCTGCCCTTTGAGATTGCTTCTTCCACCGATGTCAAAGAGGACATCCGGCTGAAATATCGCTATCTCGACCTGCGCAACCCCAAAGTCCACGACAGGATCGTGCTGCGTTCGCAGATCATTTCATTTTTGCGGCAGAAGATGACCGCGCTGGGTTTTTTGGAGATTCAGACCCCGATCCTTACCGTCTCGTCGCCGGAGGGCGCGCGGGACTATCTCATTCCGTCAAGAAAGCACAGGGGCCGTTTCTATGCGCTGCCGCAGGCTCCGCAGCAGTTTAAACAGCTGTTGATGGTTTCCGGCTTCGACCGGTATTTTCAAATCGCTCCGTGTTTTCGGGACGAGGACGCCCGCGCCGACCGTTCGCCGGGCGAATTCTACCAGCTCGATTTTGAGATGGCCTTTGCCGGACAGGAGGATGTGTTCGCGGTCGCGGAGGAGGTTTTATCAGAGACCTTTGCGAAATTTTCCGGCAAAGCGGTTTCGGCCGCGCCGTTTCCCCGCATCACCTATGCCGACGCGATGCTTCGGTACGGTACCGACAAGCCGGATCTGAGAAATCCGCTCACCATTATCGACCTTTCGGATCTGTTCGTTGAGAGCGCCTTCAAGCCGTTCTGTGGCCGGTGCGTGCGGGCGATCAATGTCCCGGGCGCGGCGAAGCAGCCGCGCAGTTTCTTCGAGGGGATGGAAACATTCGCCTTTTCGGCCGGCATGAAGGGGCTCGGCTACGTGAAGGTCGCACAGGACGCCTCCTACCAGGGACCGATTGATAAATTCCTCACGCCTGAACAGCGGGCGGAAATTGCCTCCCGTGCCGGGCTTACTCCGGGCGACGTTCTTTATTTCATCGCGGACACCGCCCGCGAAGCGCCGAAGCTGGCCGGGCTTATCCGCACTGAGGCGGCCAAACGGCTTGGCCTCATCGACGAAAGCTGTTTCAAATTCTGCTTTATCGTGGATTTCCCGATGTATGAGCAGGACGAAGAGACCGGCGCGCTCGTCTTTACCCATAACCCGTTTTCGATGCCGCAGGGCGGCCTCGAAGCGCTTGAAACAAAGAACCCACTCGATATCCTCGCCTATCAGTACGACATTGTTGTGAACGGCGTGGAGCTTTCCTCCGGCGCGGTGCGCAACCACGACCTTGCTATCATGCGTAAGGCGTTTGCGTTGGCCGGATACACGGACGGAGACCTGAAAACAAAATTTTCGGCGCTTTACCAGGCATTCCAGTACGGCGCGCCGCCGCACGCGGGTATGGCGCCGGGTGTCGACCGGATGGTTATGCTGCTCACCGGGGAGGAGAACCTCCGGGAAATTGTCGCCTTTCCGATGAATTCAAACGCGCAGGATGCCATGATGGGTTCCCCGGCAGAAGTCACCGAAGCGCAGCTGCGCGAGGTGCATATCAAACTGCGGTAAGGAGGCCAAAAGATGGTTACCAGGGAAGAAATTGCAAACATCGCGCTGCTCTCAAAGCTGTATGTCCCGGAGGACGAACTCGACGCTCTCACCGCGGATATGCAGAAGATGATTGGCTTTGCCGACATGATCAGTGCCGCCAATGTGGGGGACACCGGTTTTGACAGCGTCAGCGGCCTTCAGAATGTTTTTCGCGAGGATGAAGTTGTCCAGTCCAGCGACCGCGCTGAAATCCTTAAAAATGCCGGCGGCGGCGAGGACGGCTGCTTTGTCGTGCGCAGAAGGGGGTAGGCCGGAATGATTGGAAAGCTGCACCGGATGCTCGAAACAAGGGAAATCTCCTGCGCTGAACTGACTGAGAAATACCTTTCTGCGATCGAAAACGAAAATGCGAATTTGAACGCTTATATCACTGTCACTTCGGAGGAAGCGAAAAAGGCGGCGCGGTTGGTGGACGCGCGGATCGCGGCGGGCGAAAGCCTGCGCCCGCTCGAAGGTATCCCGATGACCTTAAAGGACAACATCTCCACCAAAGGGATTTTGACCACCTGCGCGTCGAAAATCCTGGACGGCTACCGCCCCATCTATGACGCGTTCGTCTGGAAACAGCTCAGGCAACAGGGCGCGGTTCTTTTGGGCAAAAGCAACATGGATGAATTCGCAATGGGCTCCTCCTGCGAAACGTCCTATTACGGCGGCGCGGCCAACCCGCGCAGCACCAGCTATGTCGCGGGCGGCTCGTCGGGCGGCGTCGCGGCCGCGGTTGGAGGTAACCTTGCCGCCTATGGGCTCGGCTCGGACACCGGCGGCTCGATCCGCCAGCCGGCCAGCTTCTGCGGGCTTGTGGGGCTCAAACCCACCTACGGCGCGGTCAGCCGGTTCGGGCTGATCGCCTATGGGTCGAGCCTTGACCAGGTCGGGCCGATCACCGCGTCGGTGGAGGATGCCGCGCTCATTTATGACGCGATCTGCGGCTATGACCCGATGGATTCCACATCGCAGGGCGGAAAGCCGGTTTCCGGCGCGCTGAAAAACGGTGTGAAGGGGCTGCGGATCGGCCTGCCGGACGAATATTACGAAGGCCTTACCAGCAGCGTGCGTGCGGCGCTCGGGGATGCCGCGAAAGCTTATGAAAGCTTGGGGGCGGAAATGGTGCGTTTCCCGCTGCCGGAGCTTAAATTTGCGCTGCCGGTCTATTACATCATCGCCTGTGCCGAAGCGGCGTCGAACCTCGGCCGGTACGATGGAATCCGTTACGGCTACCAGACGAAGGATTATCACGGCATCCATGAGATGATCTGCAAAACGAGGAGCGAGGGTTTCGGCGCGGAAGTCAAGCGCCGTATTCTGCTGGGAAACTATGTGCTTTCGTCCGGCTACTACGACGCCTATTACAAGAAGGCCCAGAACCTGCGCGGCGCAATTGTGCAGGCGTTTGCAAAGGCATTCGAAACCTGCGACGTGATCCTCGCGCCGACTGTCCCCATGACCGCTTTCCCACGCGGCAGAAAACAGAGTGATCCCACCGAGGATTATCTCACCGACATCTGCACCGTGTCGGTCAACATCGCCGGGCTTCCGGCGGTTTCCGTCCCCTGTGGGCAGGACCAAAAGGGCCTGCCCATCGGTATGCAGCTGATCGGCAGGGCGTTTGACGAGGCGGGAATCCTCGCGGCGGCATACGCTTACGAGCAGAGTGCCGCCTGTGTGAAACCATGTGAAATGGGGGTGCGGTTATGAAAGACTACGAACTGGTAGCGGGGCTGGAAACCCATGTTGAGCTTTCGACCAGGACGAAGATTTTTTGTTCCTGTACCACCGCATTTGGTTCCGAGCCGAATACCCATTGCTGCCCCATCTGCATTGGGCTGCCGGGAACCTTGCCAAAGCTTAACCGTGAGGTTGTAAATTACGCGATTCGGGCGGGGCTTGCCACCAACTGCGAAATCTCTCATATCTCCAAAATGGACCGCAAGAATTACGTCTATCCGGATCTTTCCAAGGCGTACCAGATTTCCCAGTTCGATCAGCCCCTTTGCAAAAACGGCTGGATCGAACTGGACAGCGGCAAACGTATCCGTATCCACCGCATCCATATCGAGGAGGACGCGGGCAAGCTGGTGCACCAGCGCGGGGACACCTTTGTCGATTACAACCGCGGCGGCGTGCCGCTCATTGAGATTGTGACCGAACCGGATATCCGCAGCGTCGATGAGGCGCGCGAATATGTCGAGAAGCTGCAGCTCATCATGAAATATATCGGCGTTTCCGACTGTAAAATGCAGGAGGGATCTCTGCGGTGCGACGTGAACATTTCGGTGCGGCCGCAGGGTTCCGAAACGCTTGGAACCCGCGCCGAAATTAAAAACATGAACTCGTTTGCCTTTATGCAGAAGGCGATGGAATATGAGTTCGAACGCCAGGTGGACCTCCTCGAAAGCGGGGAGAAAGTCCTCCAGGAGACCCGCCGCTATGACGATTCCACAGGAACGACCGAAGGGATGCGCGGAAAAGAGGACGCGCAGGACTACCGGTATTTCCGCGATCCGGATCTTGTGACCATCGTGATCGATCCGGACGAAGTGGAGAGGCTGCGTGCCAGTTTGCCCGAGCTGCCAGGCGCGAAGTCCGCGCGGTATGTGGACGCATACGGCTTGCCCGCGTCTGACGCGGCACTGCTGGTGAAATACCGCAGGGTAGCGGAATTCTTCGACGAGGCGGCCCAAGGCCTGCAAAACCCGAAAACCGCAGCCAATCTGATTGTCGGGCAGATGTTCCGCCGGATGCCGACCGACGCCGAAAAGGAGGCCTGTGAACCGGGTATTTCCCCCCGGATGCTGCACGACCTCGCCGCGCTCATCGAAAGTGGAAAACTCCGGATGAACCTTGCGAAGTCCACCTTTGAAATGATGTTGGACACCGGGAAACCGGTCTTGGAGCTCGTCAGCGAGAGCGACATGGCCGGGATGGATGATGCTGCGCTGCAAAAGGCCTGCGAAGAGGTCGCCTCCGCGAATCCCAATGCGGTCGCGGATTACCGCGCGGGCAAGGAGAAGGCGATGAAGGCGCTTATTGGTGGCGTGATGAAAGCCACCCGGGGCAAAGCTGACGCCGCGAAAGCGGAGGAGATCCTGCTGCGTCTGATCGAACAGTGAAATGGGAAAAACAGGTGAAGGCGGGGCGCGTCCGATGAGGCGTCCCGCCTTTTTCTGCGGCATGGCATATAAAAAAAGGCCCGGCGCATGATCCGCTGCGCCGGACTTTTTTCGTTCTATTTACAAGATGGGGAAACAGAAAGAATTAATAGTTTTTCGCCTGAAGCTGGAAATATGCCTGCGGATGGTCGCAAACCGGGCAAACCATCGGAGCTTTTTCGCCGACATGGATGTGCCCGCAGTTGGAGCACTGCCAGATCACGACGCCGGTCTTTTCAAAGACCTGCTTGGTGTCGACGTTTTTGAGCAGGGCGCGGTAACGCTCTTCATGTTCTTTTTCGATCTTCGCGACCATCTCAAACAGGTAAGCGATCTTATCAAAGCCCTCTTCCTTTGCGTCCTTGGCAAAGTTGGCATACATATCGGTCCACTCATAGTTCTCACCAGCGGCCGCATCCGCGAGGTTGGAAGCGGTGTCACCGATGCCGCCGAGCAGTTTGAACCAGATTTCCGCGTGCTCTTTCTCGTTCGCGGCAGTTTCCAGGAACAGATTGGAGATCTGGACGAAGCCTTCTTTCTTGGCTTTGGAAGCATAGTAGGTGTATTTGTTGCGAGCCTGGGATTCGCCGGCAAATGCGGTCAGCAGGTTGGCTTCTGTCTTGGTGCCTTTGAGTTCTTTCATGTTGCATACCTCTTTCTTTACGCTTTTTTGTCTTGGTTATCCATACAGTTCCCGCAGACCCCTTCCACAAGGAGCTGATAACCGGTCACTGTAAAATCCGGGATGCCGTGGATCTGCTTCTCGAGCCCGGGCAGATCCTGAAACGGAATATCGAACACCTGTCCGCAGTGGGTGCAGAGGATGTGCGTATGGCCTTCGGTCCAGCCGTCGAAACGATCGGAACCGTTTGGAACACGGATGCGGAGGAGTTTTCCCTGGTCAGCCAGGAGATTCAGGTTGCGGTAGACGGTGCCGAGGCTGATATTGGGCTCCTGCGTACGGACCAGAGCATGGACCGTATCGGCGCTTGGGTGGATGGGGTTGTGCAAAACGGTCTGATAGATCAGCTCCCTCTGCCTGGAATATTTCATGCGATCAACCCTTGAAAAACGATTTCAGTAACAATAACGATAATCGTTACTGATTTGTTTTTATGATACACCAGAAATTCCCGTTTGTCAAGTGTAAAATTTCAATGAAATAGATATTTTTTTCACAGAAAACATGTTATACTGTTCCCATAGTTTTACTAAGGAGGGATACCTATGTGGCGGCGTGCGCAAATCAAAGAGGAAGCGAAGCGTATCCTCAGAAATTACTACTGGATGGGCTTTGTGGTTTGCCTTTGCTACTCGATCATTATGGGGGTGGCTTCCGGCGGAAGCGGCAGTGTATCGGATGTGGAATACCTGATTGAGGATCCGACCGTCCGGGCGGGCGCCCTGATGATTCTGGGGTTGATTTCCGGAGTGGTGGGGCTTGTCTCGCTGGCGATCACCGTCTTTCTCAAAAATGTGGTCGAGGTCGGCCAGTACCGGTTCTTTATGGAAAGCCGGCTTGCACCGAGCCGTTTCGAGCGGCTGTTCCATGGGTTTCAGTGCGGCTCTAAGAATTATGGAAACATCGTGTTCTGCCTGTTTCTGCGGGACCTGTGGGTTTTTCTGTGGACGCTTTTGCTGGTTGTGCCAGGCATCATCAAGGGATACCAGTACCGCATGGTGCCTTACATTCTCGCGGAGCGTCCGGATATGCCGTACCAGCGGGCGTTCGAATTGAGCAAGCAGATGACCGACGGTGAGAAGATGGAGATGTTTGTGCTCGACCTGTCCTTCATCGGCTGGTGGATTCTCGGAGGACTCTGCTGCGGGATCGGCGTCCTATTCGTGAATCCATATTACCAGGCATCTTGGGCGGAGCTCTATACCGCGCTGCGTGAAAAGGCCTTTACAATGGGCTTTTCAGGCCCGGATGAGCTGACCGGTTTCCAGCAGAATTTCTGATTGGCACAAAAAGAGGGCCGCTGCCATGCAGCGGCCCTCTTTTTGTTTGTTTTTATTCGGACACCTGATCAAGCATGAACTTGTGCGGCGCGGGGACGGTCTGGTCATAGCAGGAGAAGGTGACATCCAGATGCGCCTGTGAAAGCTTCGGGGTAAAGAGGCTGACGAGCGGCGCCACGAAAAGCGACGCCACAATTGCAATCGCGCCCGCGGTGGTCGGCGGGGCGAACGGCGCAAAGAAGTTCCAGAGATTGATGCCGATGCCGGTGACAAAGCAGGCCCAGACGCTCGCTCTGGTCGCGCCGCGCCAGAAGAGCGCATAGATGAACGGGCCAAGGAAAGAACCGGCGAGTGCGCCCCACGAAAGCGACATCAGGGTGGTGATGAGGTTGTTGGGGTTGAGCGCCAGCACGACCGAAAGCACCACAAAGAAGATGCAGAGCAGCCGGATCCAGCGAAGCTGAACTTTATGGGTCATGTCCTTCATGAAGAGGTGCTTCAGGAAATCGAGCGTGAAGGTCGACGAGGAGGTGATGACCAGCGAGGAGAGGGTGGACATTGAGGCGGAAAGCACCAGGATCATCACCACGCCGATGAGCAGGTCGGGCAGGCAGCTGCCGAGCATCTCCGGGACGATGTTGTCAAAGACCGGCTTGCCGGATTCGGGCAGGGTGTAATAAAGCCGCCCAAACGCGCCCATAAAGTAACTGCCGCCCGCGATAATCAGCGCGAACACGGTCGAAATGATCGTGCCGGCCTTGATTGATTTTTCGTTTTTGATCGTATAGAACTTATGTACCATCTGCGGAAGTCCCAATGTGCCCAGACTGGTGAGAATCACGACGCCGAGCAGCCCGAGCGGGTCCGGCCCGAAGAAGGAGACGAGCGCGCCGGAAAGCTGCGGGGCTGATTCGGCCGGCACCTGTGAAAGCTGTTCGAGCGCGGCGGTGAACCCCCCGCGGCCGTTGAGGATCGCGGCGATGACCACGCAGATACCGCCGATCATGATGACGCCCTGCACCAGGTCGTTGAGCGCGGCCGCCATGTAGCCGCCGACCACGACGTAGATGCCGGTGAGCACCGCGATGCCGATAACGCACCACTTGAAGTCGATGCCGAACGCCATTGCGAAAAGCCCGGAAAGGCCCTTATAGACCGATGCGGAGTATGGCACCAGAAAGATGAAGATGATGACCGACGAAACAACCCGCAGTGCGTCGCACTGGTAACGCTTTGCGAAGAAGTCGGGCATGGTGGCAGATTCGAAGTGTTTGGTCATGACGCGGGTGCGGCGTCCGAGCACGACCCAGGCGAGCAGGCTGCCGATAAGCGCGTTGCCGATGCCGATCCAGGTGGCGGCGACGCCGAAATTGTAGCCAAACTGCCCGGCGTAGCCAACGAACACGACCGACGAGAAGTAGGAGGTACCGTAAGCGAACGCCGTGACCCACGGGCCGACATTGCGCCCGCCGAGCACGAAGTCGCCGACGTTCTGGGCCTTGCGGTTGCAGTAGACGCCGATCGAAACGGTGACTGCAAAGAAAATGACGATCATCAGGATTTTTTCGAACATGGGAATTTGCCTCCTCAATCTGCTGGAGGACAAAGAAAACCCCGTCCTCCGAATTTCTCCAGAGGACGGGGATGAACCCGTGTTACCACCTCGGTTTACCGCCCCCTCGCGGGAAACGGCCTTAGCAGGTACAGGCGAAAGAATCGCGGATACCCTGGCGCTGTAACGGGCGCGACCGGCGCAGCCTACTCGGGACGGACCCTTTGGGTGCGCGGCTCTCGGAATGTATTCAAAGGATCTGTCCCTGCGCCTCTCATCGACCGGCTGCTTTCTGTCGGGCGGCGATCCTTCTACTGGTTTCCGGTCACTGCCATTTTTTGCTTTGCTTAAAAGCGTTGTTGTTATTTTAGCAGGTAAAATCGCTAAAGTCAACTGTTTTTTTCAAAAACCAGCAGATAATTTTGCTCTGCAAATTCCCAGTCGACCAGGTTCCACCAGTTTTGAACATAGTCTTTGCGCTTGTTCTGGTAGTCGAGATAATAGGCGTGCTCCCAGACGTCGAGCGCAATGACCGGCCGCAGCCCCATCGAAAGCGGCGTATCCTGGTTTGCGGTGGAGAGCACCCGCAGTTTGCCGTCCGGCTCGCAGCACAGCCAGCACCAGCCAGAGCCGAACTGGTCGAGGGCGGTCTGTGTCATCACGTCTTTGAAGCATTCAAACGAGGTAAAGCAGCAGTCTATGGCCTTTGCGAGCCTGCCGGTCGGGCAGGAGGTGACCGGTGAAGGCGTCATGCCGTCGAAATAGAGCTCGTGCGCATAGACGCCGCCCGCGTTGCGATGCACCGCGAGCTGGAGGTTCTTCGGCAGCTGGGGACATTCGCAGAGCAGCCGCTCGAGCGGCCAGCAGTGGTATTTGGGGCAGTTTTCGAGCGCGGCGTTCAGCTTCTCGACATAGCCGGCCTGATGCTTGCCGTGATGGAGCTTTACAGTCTCCGGGCTGATGCAGGGCGCGAGCGCGTCGCAGGGGTAGGGCAGGGGCGCGAGATCAAACGGGTAGTGTTCATACATGTTGTCGGTTCTCCTTTACCTTTTACTGTTTGGGGCTGAGCTTCACGTAGCGGTCGTCCACATAGCCGATGGTGCCGTAGTAATCGACCACGTACCAGTTTTCCCACTGGCCGAGCACGGTGATGGGATTGCCGTCCCAGGCGCGCCCAATCACCGGGGAATCGGTGGACGGCTTCTGGCGGATGTTGAGGTATCCCCAGTTAAGGGTAACGGTACCCTGCCTGGAGGGCTGCGCCGGAATAAATGGGATATCGAAGTATTCGGTGAGCGAGAGCACGACATTCTCAGCGATCTCCCCGATGTGTTCCTTGATCCAGGTGGCGTCCTCCGGGTTGTCGTGATAGGCGAACTCGATCAGTACGCCTGGGGCGCGGGTCTTTGCCACTTCGCCAAGATAGGTGGTCGGCACCGTTTTGACCAGCCACGGGTAGGGATAGATCGCTTTGAGGTTTTCCGCGATGATATCCGCGGCGCGTTGGCCGCGAACGCCGGTGGGGTAGTAGTAGACCTCGGAACCCTGCCGCATTCCGGCTTCGCCTTCGGGCGCGGCGTTTGAGTGCAGCGCGAGATGCAGGTCGTAATTGCCCTGGTTCGACTGCCGGATTGAGCTTGCAGCGGTCATCTGCGGGGTGTTGCGGGTAAAACGGATCCCGCTTGAACGTAAGTACGGTTCCATGGCGTCGGCGATGAGGTTCATCCAGTATTCCTCGGTGCCGCCGTTCACGAAATGGTTCCACTCCTGCGTGGAGGGGCTTAAGTAGATATTCGGCATAAAAATCCTCCTGTCGGTTGCATTTTTCCACTATTAGGCTATGCAAAAACACGCCGGCGGGTGAGAAAAAGAGCCGGAGGATAAACATGCCCATTTTAAAATCCTGTAAAATATGCTATACTGAAACTATTGCAGGAATACCGCCGTGCTGCGGCAAAAAGCTATTGGGAAGGGGCGTCGCCCGTGAAAGCAATCCGCCGTTTTTGCAGGCGCTGCGCCGACTGGTGGCTTTCGGTTTCAATCCGCCGCAAGATGCTCCTCTTCACCGGCGCCGTGATCTTCATGGTACTGTTTGTCACCTTGTTCAGTGTGGGCATGGTGAACCTTTATCTGCGCGATTTCAATGTGATCCTCGGGGACAGTTATGCGGTCAATGCGGTGCTCAGCGACTTTGAGGCGGAGAACACCAGTTTTTTTGCCTATGCCAATTACCGGACAACCGAAAACCGGCAGAACTATACAATGGCGATGTCCGAAACGAACCAGAGCATGCAGAACCTGCGGTTCGATCTGGAGACAATGGACCGACACCGCTATCTGCAGACCCAGGGCCTGAAGGTTTCGCACCTCACCTACCGGGAGGAATGCACCAAGCTGCTGCGCATGACTCCGGACACCGATTCCTACATCACCCAGTACTATTATGTGGTGAAGATCGGCAACTATATCGAAGGATATGCGAAAGAACTTTTGCAGACCACCGTGGCAAAGGGAAATGTGAGCTACCATGAAAAGGTTGAGACTTTCCGCATCCTGCCGGTACTCGCGGTGAGCGTGAGCTTACTCACCGTGATCCTTGCCACGCTGCTCTGCTCGCTGACCGTGCGGCAGATCATCAACCCGCTTTTGAAACTTGCCGGCGCCGCCAAACGGATTGCCGCCAACGATATGTACGTCCCGGACCTCAGGGTCCAAAACCGGGATGAGATCGGCGAACTGGTGCAGACCTTCAACGTGATGAAGCATTCGATGTACCAGTCGATCACCACCCTGCGGGAGAAAAATGAAATCGAGTCTCGCCTGCATCTGGAGGAGGTCCAGCGCATCAACGCCGAACAGATGCTCAAGACGGCCCAGATGTCGCTGCTCCAAAGCCAGATCAACCCGCATTTCCTGTTCAACACTCTGAACATCATCTCCCGTATGGCAAAGATTGAGCACGCCCCGGATACCGAGGAACTGATCCGGCGGCTTGCGAACCTGTTCCGCTACAATTTGCAGACTGCCAGCGAACGTGTGACGCTTACGCGCGAGCTCAACATCATCAGCGACTATATGTATATCCAGCGCAAGCGGTTCGGCGACCGCCTGGGATATGTCGTGGACTGCCGGGATGTGGATACCGACCAGGTGATGGTGCCCACCTTCACCCTGCAGCCGCTGGTGGAAAACGCGGTGATCCACGGCGTCGCGCCAAAGGAAGAAGGCGGGCGCATCCGCATCCGCATCCGGATGCGCGGCGGCAGGACGGTTATCACTGTGACCGACAGCGGGCAGGGAATCCCCCCTGAGCTGCTTGCGATCCTGATGCGCGGCGGCAAGAACCACAGGGGACATCTTTCCGGGATTGGTGTGGGGAATGTGCGCACCCGGATTGGAACGCTGCACCCGGGCAGCACGTTCCGGATTTTCAGCCGTGTCGGGATGGGCACAGCCATCCGGATGGAACTGCCGGATGAAACAGCGATCAAAGCGGAGAAAGGGGGAACGGCATGTACCGGATCGTAGTTGCGGACGACGAGGAGCTTGAACGTGAAGCGCAGAAATGTGCGCTTGAGAAGTTCTTCGGAGAAAATTGCTTTATTGAGCTTGCCGCCAATGGCCGCGAGGCGCTTGAGGCGGTGCGGCGGCTGCATGCGGACATCGCCATCATGGATATCGAGATGCCCGGTATGAACGGCCTGGAGGCTTCCCGTACCGTACGCGCCGAGGCGCCGGACTGCCGGATTATTTTCCTGACCGCTTATGGGGAATTTGCCTATGCGCGGCAGGCGGTCGAGATGGGCGCGGTGAATTATCTGCTCAAACCCTGTTCGGATGAGGACCTGTTCCAAGTGGTCGGCAAGGTGGTTGAACAGATCGAGCGGCAGCGCCAGGAGCAGCGCAGCCGGGAGCTTTCCAGCCAGAAGATCGAGAATCTGACCCAATGGCTGGAGGAGCAGCTTGTGCTGACCGTCATAGGCGGATATCTGCGCCCGGAATGGGTGGAGGGCCAGCTGGCGGAACTGGGCATTCAATTTGCAAACGGCGTATTCACAATCCTGACAAGCCCGGACGGGCTGGACCCGGAACGGATGCGTGAGATCCTAAAAGGGCGGATACTGCCGGACTGTCTGCACTTGCTGCCCTATGTTTATGACGACCGGCTTTATGTCCTGATGATCAGTTCTGCAAAAGAACGGTCGAGCGCCCAGAGAATGAAGGAGTTCGCATGGGAATTCTCCGAAAAACTGGGCCTGATCCTGCAAAAACGTCTTTATTTCGCGCTTGGCAGCGAGTTTTATGAATTGCGCGACGCGCAGGAGTCTTTTTTTGAAGCGCAGGCAGCCTTGGGCCGGTGCAGCGACGAAAGGCGCATCAGTCTATTCGAAAAAGAGGGACAGGTACATCCCGCGCAGCGCAAAAATCTTTCCGAGACGATCTGCCGCTATGTGCTGGCGGGAGATGCGGAAGGCGCGGAAAACACGATCAACATGGCGCTGGACGGGTTATGCGCGCAGCAGCTCGACTTCGGTACGATCGTTGAAAAGATGGAGCGCAGGCTCCGGCGGGTGCTCACCTGCCTTCAGGATGAGTCGGGAATCGATTACCGCAAGCGGTATGATCCGCACGAGGCGTTTTCCAGTGTGGGGGACATCGTGGCTGTGCGCGCGGCGGCGGGGAGCCTTCTGCGGGAGCTGACCGCCGACGTGAGCGGCAGCCGCGGCGGAAGGATGACCCAGATCATGCAGGAAATTGAGGATTACATGCGCAAAAATTACCGAAGGGATATCTTCCTGCAGCAGGTGGCGCGGGAGATGAACTATTCGGACGCGTATTTCTCGAAGCTTTTTAAACAGTGCTTCAACAAGAATTTTGTTACCTACCTGACCGAGGCGCGTATCGAGGCGGCCAAGGACCTGCTCAAAAACCCGACGGTCAATATCAAGGAGATCGGCGCGCAGGTGGGATATAAGGACTCGAATTATTTCACCAAGGTGTTCCGGCGCGCGACTGGGAAGAGCCCGTCCGAATACCGGATAAGCGTTCTGACAGGAAATAGCGCACAAGAAATTATACCCAGTTGAATAACTTCTGGGTATAATTTTTATTTTTCGGGGCAAATTGAAACGAATCTGGTTAAAAATTTACTACGAATCACAAAATTTTACGATTTCTTGAATAAATCTTTTCCGATATAATAAGACTCACAAGGGGATCGCAATTCGGCGCTCCCGTTAAAGAACGAACGTTATGGAGGAAATGAAATGAAAAAGATTTTCACTCTCGTACTTGCAGCGGCCATGGTGGCTTCCTTCGCGGCTTGCGGCGGCGGAAACCAGGCTCCTGCCTCTTCCACCGCGCCGGCGGCTTCCACCCCGGCGGCTTCCACCGGTGACGCTGCCTCCACCGGCGACGCGGCGGGCACTCCGGAATTTGTTTTCCGTTATGCTGAGAACCAGCCGCAGGATTATCCGACCACCCAGGGCGCTTACAAATTTGCGGACATCGTAAAAGAAAAAACAAACGGCCGCATCCAGATCGAAGTTTATCACGGCGCGCAGCTCGGCGACGAAAAGTCGGTTATCGAGCAGCTCGGTTTCGGCGGCATCGACTTCACCCGCGTTTCGCTCTCCCCGCTCGCAGAGTTTGCCGACAGCCTCAACGTGCTCCAGCTGCCGTATCTCTACCGTGACGGCGCGCACATGTGGAAAGTCCTCGAAGGCGAAGTTGGCGACCAGTTCCTCGCTTCGGTCGACGGAGCCGGCATGATCGGCCTTTCCTGGTACGACGCGGGCGCCCGTTCCTTCTACAACTCCAAGCGTGAGGTCAAGACTCTCGAAGACATGAAGGGCCTCAACATCCGCGTTCAGGAGTCCGAGCTCATGATGGATATGGTTTCCGCCCTTGGCGCGAACCCGACCCCGATGGCTTACGGTGAAGTTTACTCCGGCCTGCAGACCGGCACCATCGACGGCGCTGAAAACAACTGGCCCTCCTATGAGTCCACCTCCCACTATGAGGTTGCGAAATACTTCGTCCTCGACGAGCATACCCGTGTTCCGGAGATGCAGCTGATGAGCAAAAAGACCGCCGAGAAGCTGTCTGACGAAGATATGGCGATCATCAAAGAAGCGGCTCTCGAGTCCGCGAAATTTGAGCGCGAAGCTTGGGCTGAGCGTGAGAAAGCTTCTGAGGAAAAGGTCCGTGCCGGCGGCGCGACCATCACCGAGCTGTCCGCGGAAGAGAAACAGAAATTCCAGGATGCCTGCAAACCGCTCTATGAGAAGTTCGCGGCCGACTACATGGATATCGTCAACCAGATCCTCGAAACCAAATAAGCAAAACCCTTTACAGAATCTAGCATCGGTGTGGGAGCCGCCCGCTGGCGGGCGGCTCCCGCTTTCAGAGTAGGAAGCTTTGGCGTTTTATCCGTTCGTCAGGGCCTCCGGCGATCCTTGACAAATTATGATACGGTTTTCATCCGACGGCCGTTTCCGTTTTATCCGGACGGAAGTTTGCTGCCGGATTGCTGAGTCTGCTGTATTGCCGCGAACAAAAAGGGGTTTGCGACAGTACAGCAGCAACAAATCTATGAGGAGGAAAGCAATTTGAAAAAGGTACTCAATGCGATCACCTTATTTTTCGATTTTATCTACCGTATTCTGCTTGAATACTCGAAGATCGTGCTTCTGGTCATCGTTTTGATCGTCAGCGCACAGGTCATCGCGCGCAAGTTCATCGGCCAGTCTATCCGGTGGTCCGAAGAAGTCGCGCTGCTGCTCATGGTCTGGATGGCGTTCATTTCGATGGCGATCGGCGTGGAGAAGAAACTGCACATCGCCATCTCGATGTTCTTTAACATGTTCCCGAAGAAGCTGCAGAAGATCCTCGAAAAGATCAACTACATCATCATCTTCCTGTTTGGGATTGTACTGATGTATTACGGTACGCAGCTGGTGCTCAGCACCATGAATTCGACGCTTCCGGCCACCAAATGGCCAGCCGGCATGCTTTACCTGATGATGCCGGTCGGCGGCCTTTTCATCTCCTATTTCACCCTGTTGGATTTCTTTAAGTTGGATCAGTTCCGGCATAAGAACATTGAAGGGGGAGACGAATAGAACGATGGTTGATACGAACTTAGCGATTGCAATTTTACTTGGAAGTTTCTTTATTTTAATCATCTGCAAGATGCCGATTACCTTTGCGCTGGCCGCGGCCACCGCGTCTACGATGTTTTATCTGGACATCCCGCTGATGGCGATGGTTCAGCAGATGGCAAAGGCAATCAACAGTTTTTCACTGATGGCAATTCCGTTCTTTATTCTCGCGGGCGAGATCATGGGAGCCGGGGGTATCTCCGACCGCATGGTGGCGTTTGCGAATATCCTGGTTGGACGGTTCCGCGGAGGGCTTGCACAGGTCAACTGCCTGGACAGCATGTTCTTCGGGGGGATCTCCGGTTCGGCCGTGGCGGACGTTTCGTCGCTCGGCTCGATCGTCATTCCGATGATGAAAAAATCCGGATACGACGACGACTTCTCGGTCGCAATCACCGTCACCAGTTCCTGTCAGGGCGTGCTCATCCCGCCAAGCCACAATATGATCATGTATTCGCTGGCGGCCGGCGGCGTTTCGGTCGGAAGACTCTTTCTGGGAGGCTTTCTGCCGGGCGTGCTGGTCGGAATCTCCCTGATGATCGTCTGCGCGGTCATCTCGGTGAAGCGAAATTATCCGCGTGAAAGGGCCGTTTCCTTCCGGGAAGCGCTGAAAATCACCAAAGACGCGCTGCTCGCGCTCTTCACTGCGGTCATCATCATGGGCGGCGTCTCGTTCGGGATCTTCACCGCGACCGAATCGGCCGCGATCGCCTGCATCTATGCGTTTTTGGTCTCGCTTCTTTTTTACCGGGAGCTCAAAATCAGTCAGATGCCCGCGATCCTGATGAACTGCGTCAAGACCCTCGCTATGGTATTCAGCCTGATTGCCGCCGCTGGCGCGTTCGGCTGGATCCTCGCCTACCTGCAGGTGCCGTCGCTCATCACCAACATGCTGCTTACGATCAGTGACAACAAGGTCGTTGTCTTTCTGCTGATCAACCTGATGCTGCTGATCCTCGGCTGCATTATGGATATGGCCCCGCTCATCCTGATCACCACGCCAATCCTCCTGCCGGTTGTCACCGCGTTCGGCATGGACCCGGTTCAGTTCGGCGTCATGCTGATCCTGAACCTTGCGATTGGACTGTGCACCCCGCCGGTCGGCTCCGCGCTCTTTGTGGGCTGCTCAATCGGCAAGATCAAGGTGGAAAAGGTGGTCAAGGCGATGCTCCCGATGTATGCGGGCATGGTGGTTGTGTTGATGCTGGTGACCTTTGTTCCGTCGCTTTCATTGGCGATCCCGCAGTGGATCATGCCTGCGGCGGTGTAACCGGCATAGGGGTCCGACGGCAGGTTTTCCAATAGAGAACAGAATTTCCGGTCAGTGGCAAGACGTTCATCTTCGCAGGATACACGCTGAGAAAAGATGAATGAAGGAGAAATACCTATGATCGATACCAATCTTGCCATAGCAATCCTTCTGGGCAGCTTTTTCGTGATGATCCTGTGCAAACTGCCGATCACCTTTGCACTGGCTGCCTCGTCGACGATGACCATGCTCTATCTGGATATTCCGCTGATGTCCATGGTGCAGCAGATGGCAAAAGCCATCAACAGTTTTTCATTGATGGCAATCCCATTTTTCATCCTGGCGGGTGAAATCATGGGTGCGGGCGGCATCTCCACCCGTATGCTCAATTTTGCAAACGTATTTGTGGGACGCTTCCGCGGCGGGCTCGCACAGGTCAACTGCCTGGCTTCGATGTTCTTTGGCCACCTTTCCGGTTCGGCTGTCGCGGACGTTTCCTCGCTTGGCACCATCCTCATCCCGATGATGAAAAAAGCCGGTTACGATGAGGACTTCTCGGTCGGCATCACGGTCACCTCGTCCTGCCAGGGCGTCCTGATTCCGCCTTCCCACAACATGATCATCTATTCGGTCGCCGCGGGCGGCGTTTCGGTTGGCCGCCTCTTCATGGGCGGGCTGGTGCCGGGCGTGCTGATGGGCATTGTGCTGATGATCATCTGCGGCTTTATCGCAATCAAGCGCAACTACCCGAAGGGGGAAAAACTCACCCCGCAGCAGGCGCTCAAAATGTCGCTTGACGCGATCCCGGCGCTCTTCACCGCAATTATCATTCTGGTCGGCGTTTCGGCCGGCATCTTTACCGCGACCGAATCCGCGGCAATCGCCTGCATCTATGCGCTGATCATTTCCTTCCTCTATTACCGGGAACTCAAGGTGAAAATGATCCCCGGTATCCTGATGAACTGTGTCAAAACCCTTGCGATGGTATTCAGCCTGATTGCCGCCGCCGGCGCGTTCGGATGGATTCTCGCTTACCTGCAGGTACCGAAAATGATCACCGGGATGCTTCTTTCGGTCAGCTCGAGCAAGATTGTTGTGTTCCTGCTGATCAACCTGATGCTGCTGATCCTCGGCTGCATCATGGATATGGCCCCGCTCATCCTGATTGTCACCCCGATCCTGGTCCCGGTCGTGCAGTCTTTCGGCATGGACCCGGTGCAGTTCGGCGTAGTGCTGATTTTCAACTTGGCGGTGGGGCTTTGCACTCCGCCAGTCGGTTCCGCGCTGTTCGTGGGCTGCGGCATCGGCGGCATTTCGGTGGAAAAGACGGTCAAGGCGATGATTCCAATGTATCTGGGCATGCTCTTCATGCTGATGGTCGTCACCTTTGTCCCGCAGGTTTCTCTGTGGCTGCCGAACCTGGTTATGCCGGCCGCCGTCTAAACCCGAATACGACAACTTCCTTTCCCAATTTTACGAAACGGGGTGCCATTTGGCATCCCGTTTCCGTGCCCTTGGGAATCTGAGAAATGAGGACAATTCCGTTGAACCTGTTAAAAGAAAAACTGCAAAATGCAACCAGCGATCCGCAGCTATTGCTTGTCATTTTCTTTGCGTTTTTTACCAATGGCATGATGAGCACCATGCTCGGCTCGCTTCTGCCGTTTATGATGGCCGAATATAAGATGAGCTACGCGCTGGGCGGCATGGTGCTGTCGGCGCACCAGATCGGCAACCAGGCCGCGGTATTTATCGCGGGGTTCCTGCCGTACCTGCTCGGGCGGAAAAAATCCACCATTTCGCTCGGTGCGGGAATTCTGGTGGGCATGCTGCTGATGAGCGTCACAGGAAATCCCATCCTGATGCTCATCGCGTTCGCCGCCACTGGGATTGGGCGCGGAACGATGAGCAATATCGCAAATGTGGTCGTTTCGGAGATCACGGTGAACAAAACCAGCTCCCTGAACCTTCTGCATGCCACCTTTGCGGTTGGAGCGCTGCTGGCGCCGTTTTTGACCATCCTGTTCACCGGCCCCATGCGCCTTGACTGGCGCAGCGCGGCGTGGCTGGTTGCGGCCGCTGGCCTTCTGATGCTTGTTGTTTTTGGGCGTTCGTCCCTCTCGGATACGCCTTCCCCCAAGGTGGCCGCAGAGGGCGGTAAGAGCTTTGTGCGTTCGCCGCGCTTTTGGCTGGTCACCGCCATCCTGTTTGCTTACCTGTGTACCGAGGCCACCATTATGGGCTGGCTCATCACCTATTTCAAGGACAGCGGTATTATGGGCGGGACACTGGCGCAGAGCACCTCCTCTGTGCTGTGGATGATGATGCTTGCCGGCCGTCTGCTTTGCGCGGCTTTCTCTTACAAGGTGGATAAGCACAAGCTCCTGGTCGTGATGAGCGCCGCGATCGCGGGCTTTTACCTGCTGATGATCTCCACGCGGGATATCCGGATCATTTTTCCGACGCTGATGGGCCTTGGTATCAGTATGGCGGGACTCTATCCGACCTCGCTTTCCTGCATGGACCCCAGCCACACATCCTCCACGGCGGCGGTCGGCACCTGCATCTCGCTGGCCAGTCTTGGTTCGGTGCTCATGCCGATGGTAGTGGGCGCGATCGCTCAGCACACCGACATCGCGGGGGGCATGGCGGCGATTTCGGTCGCGCTGGTGATCCTGTTCCTGCTGACTGTTGTCAACTTTATCTTTTCGAGGAAAGCGGACTGAAAACAGGCTCTTTTCAGGATAACACAGGAAAGGGCGGCTGCATTTTTTGCAGCCGCCCTTTTCGTTTATGCTTTTCGGAAACGTGTAATATCGTAACAGGAGATCAGTGCGACATTGCTTCCGTCAAGCCACGGCATGTGAGACGCCGTGGCATTGACCCATTTGTTCAGGTAAGGATTATACATCTCCCGCGTGTAATTGCCGGCTTGGTCGCGGAGCATCAGAGCCATCGGACATTGCTCACAAGGGGTTTGCCGGTTCCACAGGGCCTTGTAGCAGAGATCCCCTACCCGCGCATAGGGGAGCAGTTCCAGCAGTCTGCGGTTGAGGAAAAGAAGTTCATAGCTGCCTGGCGCGGTGACATAGGCCAGCGTATTGAGGTGGTCGAGTATTGACTGAGCGATTTGGAAAGATTTCCGAAGCCGCGCCTGGGTGCGCAGCTTGATGAGGAAGGTGCTCAGGATTTTGGCAATGAAAGCAAGGGTGTCCACCTCTTCCTGGGTCCAGAACCGCTGCCCGCCGCATTCGTCAAATCCGACGAAGCCCTTGAACGCCCCTTCGTCCTTGAGCGCGCACTGGAGCATGGCATGGATTCCCTGCGGGTCCAGCACATCGCGCACCGCTCGGGAAAGCCGGGTGATGTCCTCGCAGTAAAAAACGCCGTCCGGTCGGAAGTAATCGAGATAACCGGGTGCGATCGGGATGTCCTGCAGCATGGGCATGGCGGGAGAAATCCCGTCGTTGCACCACTCAAAGGTGTTGGTGGTCCGCTGGTTGTCGTCGGAATTTTCCAGAATATAGACCCGGCTGACACCGAAATACCGCCCGATAATTTCCAGGACCATGTTGACCGCACTGTCGAGATCCTTGGCCTCATAGAGGATGTGGAAAATATATTCCGAGATATTTTCCCGCAGAAGCTTGTGCCCGCTGTGCGGCGGCTCCAATTGAGTGCGCTCCCGGTAAACATACTCCCGGTCCACCTGGCTGTCGTAAAGCGCATACTGGTTCTTTCCCCCGTCTTTGGCGCGGTAAAGGGCGTTGTCAGCGTTTTCAAAGAGCATGCTGTAAGAACTGCCGTCCCGTGGGCTTATGGCAATGCCGATGCTGCCGGAAATTTTATAATCGCTCTGCCGCCCGGTGAAAGTGCGGCGGAAGATCTCGGTCAGCGCCTGGGCTTTCTGCTGGATAACCGATTCATCCTTCAGGCCCTTCATAAAGACCAGGAATTCGTCCCCGCCAATCCGCCCGACAATATCGTCGGAACGGAACAGGCTCTGGGTTTTTGCCGCAACGTCACTGAGCACCGCATCGCCAAGCAGGTGGCCAAAATTGTCATTGATCGATTTGAAGTCGTCGATATCGATGATAAAAAGCGCCCCGAGCAGATCCTTGCCTTCACCGGCCAGGTATTCGTCCACCAGGGATGCGGTGCAGGCCTTGTTATAAACCCCGGTCAGCGGATCGCGCATTGACTGCATCTCGATGGAAAGCAGTTTCTTTTTCTGTTCGTCAATGTCCCTGACCTTTCCAATAAGCTTCACGATCTGACCACGGGAATTTTCAATGGGGACGATGGTAACACTGATCCAGATATATTTCTTATGGGAATTGAGCACCCTGCATTCAAAGGTGAGCGAACGTTTGTCTTCAGCGGCCATCTGGGAAATCTGCTGGCGGGAGAGTGTCCAGTAGAAGTTTTCGCGGTCGTCCGGATGGATGCACGCCTGATAGGGGAACGGGTCTTCGGGTGTGATCTTATAGACCGGCTGCAGGCCGATTTCGACGCTCAAAGGGGAATCATTGCAAATGATGAGCAGTTTTTCATAATCGATCTCAAAAATCACATCGTTGGTTGCTTCCAGTACCAGCCGGTAACGCGCTTCATTTTCATGCGCCTGGGCATAGATCTGTTCAAGCTCGCCGACCTTTTCTTCAATTTTTTCGCGCAGATCCTGATCGTTGAATCCCGCAAGGCTTCGGGAGAAATAATCCCCCGCGATCTGCTCCGGGTTCGGCACCGAATGGTGCAGGTGCAAAACCCGGAAGGAATCCCCGCAAACGCGCAGAACAACCGAAAAACGGGTATCGATCCCGCTGGTTTCCGAATTTGGAAGATCGGGTTCGGCGGAGAATTCCCCATACACAATCACAATTTTCGAGTCGAAAGCCACGGCCTTATACCAGTCCCGTGTGATCGAAAACCGGCCGCCCCAATCGTCCCGTTCGGCAAACAACAGCTCACGGGCGTTCTGGATACTGTGGCAGATTTCGAATTTGCCAGTGCCGATCCAGGTGATCCGGTCATCCAACGCGGACAGGACGGCCGGGATATCACGGGAAACCAGATAGCTGTGCAAGAGTTTTTGCACGAAGGATACAGCGCTGGTTTCTAAAAGTTCCATCGGACGTCCTCCTTTCCGCTTTGCCCCTGAATTCATTTCCATATCATTAATTTAACCTACTTTTCATAAAAACACAATAGGAATTTCGGAATTTGCATAGATGGGATACCTTAAGAATATGGTATTTACTTTACGTTCATGAAAGGCTGCCGCGCGTATGTTAAAATAATAATATCTATACAAAAACCGGCACAGAGGATACCGGTATAAAGGGGATTTTCAAAAGATGAATTGGCTGCGAAGGTTTATGATGGGACGCTATGGGACCGATCAGCTCAACTACACGCTGCTGGCGCTCGCGTTGACGCTGATGTTATTGGAACGTTTGGCGGAATGGCATTTTCTCTATCTGTTCTCCTTCCTGGCGCTGGCCGTCTGCTACCTGCGGATGTTTTCACGTGATGTCACGCGGCGCTACCAGGAAAACCAGCGCTTCCTGCAGGTGTTTGGGCCGGTGCGGCGGCACTTTTCGAGCGCGGTGAGCGCCGTGAAGGATTCGCGCACCCACTGCCATTTCAAATGCCCTTCCTGTGGGCAGAAGCTGCGCGTGCCGCGCGGGAAAGGGAAACTCAGCATCACCTGCCCGAACTGCAGAACCCAGTTCGTGAAGAAAACATGAGACCGATGAAACCGGAAAACAAAACGATTGCCAAACAGTTTGCCAAGGTGCAAAAGCAGGAACAAAAACTCCTTGCAAAAAAAGAATCCCCGCTGGGGAAAAAGGTTTCCGCCGTTGGGAAAAAGGTGGAGCAGAAGCTGCCGGAGCCGGCGCTCGACGCCATGCGGGCCGCGTTTGAGAAGGGGTTTGCGTTTGTGTTCCAAAACGGCACCGGCGTCATTGAAAAGGCGGGCGCAGCCCAAAAGAAGCGCGACTCCTACGAGCTGAACGCGTTTGCGCTGCAAAGGGACCCCAGCCGCAAAAATTTTAAGCGGTTTGACTGCGCGGCGGGGCGGGCGGCGCTCGGAAACCAGGCGCTTTCGGCGGCGGAAGGCGCGCTGCTGGGCGTGCTTGGGATCGGGCTGCCGGATGTCCCGGTGTTCATTGGGGTGATCCTTAAAACGGTTTATGAAGCGGCGGTGAGCTATGGCTTTTCCTATGAAGACGAAGCGGAGCGGACGTTTGTGCTGGCGGTCATTTGCGCGGGCGTGAGCAAAGGGGACGAGAAACAGCAGTGGTCAGCGCGCGCTGACCGGATCGGATATGCCATCGATACGGGAAAGGTATTCCCACAGAAGCCGGATGACCTCCTGCGGGAAGCGTCCGCGCTGCTCGCCGACCGGATGCTGGCCGCGAAATCGGTGCAGGGGCTTCCGGTGGTCGGCGTGGTCGGCGGCGTGACCAACAGCGTAATGATTGGGCAGGTGGGCCGGATGGCGGGGCTCAAGTATAAAAAGCGTTTCCTGAACAGGCAAAACGGAATAAAATGAGGAGGGAGCAAAAATTTGTATAGATATCTCACCTACGACAAAAATAAGCAGGGAGATTTCGTTTATGGGACAATGGTGATTTTTTCATTGCTGCTGATCTCATTTGGTTTCGTGTGTGATACGCCGCGCAATATTTTTGACGGCGTGATTGCCATTGTCAGGACGCAGGCGGGGCTTATCACCGACTCGATCGTGGTCGGCGGCCTGGGGGCGGCATTTGTGAATTCCGGCCTGGTGACCCTGATCTCGATTGTTCTGCTGCGGCTTTGTAAACTGACCTTTTCCGGCATCAGTGTGGCCGCGCTTTTCCTGATGGCAGGCTTTGCGCTTTTCGGCAAGGATGTGTACAATATTTTCCCCATCATCCTGGGCGGTTTTCTCTATTCGCGCTACCAGCATGAACATTTTGGACGGTATATCTACATTTCGCTGTTTGGCACGGCGCTCGCGCCGATTGTCACTGAAATGCGGACCATCACCGCCGATCCTACCCTGAGTTTTCTGCTGACCATCGGGATGGGGATCCTGATCGGATTTTTGCTGCCGCCGATCGCGGCTTTCACCATGCGGGTGCATCAGGGCTATAACCTTTATAACGTCGGCTTTACGGCCGGGCTTATCGGCATGGTGATGGCGTCGCTCTTCCGTTCGATGGGGCGGGTGTTCGAAACTCGCTTTGAATGGAGCAGCGGGAACAACGCGATACTCGCCATTTTTTTGTTCACCCTGTTCCTTTTAATGGTCGTGAGCGGCTGGGCGCACAATGGCTGCAGTTTCAAAGGGGTGGTTGCGGTCACCCGGCACTCCGGCCGCGCGGTTGCGGACTTTGTGCTGCTGGACGACTACCCGGTGACGCTGATCAACATGGGGATTGTTGGGGCATTCGCCACCGTCTATGTGCTGGTGGTGGGCGGTTCGCTTAACGGGCCGACCATCGGCGGTATTTTGAGCATCTGCGGGTTTGGCGCGTTTGGAAAACATCTGCGCAATATCATCCCGGTGATGGCGGGCGTAGTGCTGAGCTCTTTCTTTATGGTCTGGCGGCTCAGCGATCCGGATGTGCTGCTGGCGGCGCTTTTTTCCACCGGGCTCGCGCCGATCGCGGGACAGTTTGGATGGAAATGGGGCGTTATAGCGGGCGTCGTACATGCGTCGGTGGTGCTCAATGTGGGATTCCTGCACGGCGGGCTGAACCTGTATAACAACGGGTTTGCGGCTGGCCTGGTGTGCATCGTGCTGATCCCGCTGATTGAAGCGCTGCAAAAGAAAGACGCCTTTACAGGTTAACAAGGACAAGGAAAAAAGAGGTTAGAGAGATGAACTACACGGCGAAAAAAATGTCAAAGATCATCGATGAGATGACGGGTTTCTTCCTGCGAATGGGAGCGGATGATATCCAGATGGAGCTGCGGAAGCTCAGCGAGGGATTTCAGCTGAAAATTACCAGCAACTATCTGCCCGGTCAGCGCGAGCGGCTGGAGGATCTCAACCGGTTTTTGACAGTTAAGGAGAAGGACGAGGGGCTTGAGGAGTTTTTCTGGCAGGTAGCGGGGGTGAGCAGTTCCGGCAGCGACAGCGAAATCCACCTGATCGGCCAGATGATTGACCAGGCTGAGGTGCAGATCGGAGAGCGGACGGTTGCGGTGACCCTCTTCAAAAAGTTCGACCACCCGCGCGGATAATACGAAAAAAGCGAAAGCCAAGATGGCTTTCGCTTTTTTTTAGCGGAGGGTTATGGTTTCCAGGTCGTACGGCACGAAGAGATTGCCTTGGTAATAGTTCTGGCCTTCGGTGGTGTAAAGCTCCTTGCGGCGGTCGTAGTTTTTGTCCTCGGTGTGCCAGAGCACCAGGTTCGGAATTTTCATCTGTCCGGCGAGTTCACAGGCTTCCTTGACTGTGCTGTGGTGCTTTTCGTAGGGCTTGAAGCGTTCCCGGTCTGCGTAGAGGCAGAATGCTTCGCAGAGCAGCCAATCCGCGCCCAAAACATAACGCTCACAGGCGGGATTATAAGGCTCGTCCCCCAGGCAGCAGAGCTTTTGCCCATCCGAAAGCAGCAGCGAAAAGCCGTACTGCTTTTCCTTGGTGGAGTGGATGTCGAAGAAGGTGGTCTCGTATCCGCAGATTTCCCGGGTCTCGCCGTCCGCGACCGGGATAAAGTGGATGCGCTGCCCGATGTGCTTTAGGAATTTTTTGTCCAATGTGAGCTGGCAAAGAGTGACGACTGGATCAATGAGGCCGTCATGGCAGTAGATGCGCAGGTCGCCTTCGTATTTACCTTTATTCATCAGCGTGGCCGCAAGCCGCACGATCCAGATGACCCCGACCACATGGTCGGAATGCTTGTGGGTGACGATGAGATCGTGGATGTCGCCGATCCCAATCCCGGCCTTTTCGAGCTGCACAAGGATGCCGTTGCCGCCGCCCGCGTCCACCAGCAGCGTGCCGGCGCCCCCGCGGATGGCGAAGCAGGTGTTATAGCATTTGGTGACGGTTGCGTTGCCCGTCCCGAGTACAATGAGCTGATCCATTGGATGTCCCTCCCGAATTGTTTCAAACAGTCTCTATTATAACCGTACAGAAGCCGGGATGCAAGGCGGGAACCGCCCGGAGAAGTTGTTTTGGTGCGCGGAAAGAAAATTTTTGTCCGCAAAGCTACAATCTATTGCGTCAAACAGGCAAAAATGGTAATATTAAAACTTAGAGCGCGAACGGCGCGCAGTGCGGCGAAAGGCCGTCTCAATAGCATCTGGAGGAATCATCTTTGTCGAATTTAAAAAGCGAAATTGAAAAACGCCGTACCTTTGCAATCATCTCGCACCCGGACGCGGGTAAAACCACCCTGACTGAAAAATTCCTGCTCTACGGCGGGGCGATCCAGCTGGCGGGCGCGGTCAAGGGCAAAAAGAACTCCCGCCACGCCGTTTCCGACTGGATGGAGATCGAAAAGCAGCGCGGAATCTCGGTCACCTCGTCGGTCATGCAGTTTAACTATGACGGCTACTGCATCAATATCCTGGACACCCCGGGACACCAGGACTTCTCGGAGGACACCTACCGCACCCTGATGGCGGCGGATTCGGCCGTCATGGTCATCGACGCGGCCAAGGGCGTCGAGCCGCAGACCCGCAAGCTTTTCAAGGTCTGCCTTCTGCGGGATATCCCGATTTTTACCTTTATCAACAAAATGGACCGCGAGGCGAGAAGCCCCTTCGATCTGTGCGAACAGATCGAGCAGGAGCTCGGTATCCAGACCTACCCGGTCAACTGGCCGATCGGTTCCGGGCGGGAATTCAAGGGGGTCTACGACCGCCACAAGCGGGAGATCATCGCTTTTGAGGCGGGTGAATACGCCAACGGCCAGAAGGCGGTCGCTTCGACCGAATACGCGCTTGGCGACCCGCGCCTGGACGAGGCGCTCGGCCAGGCGCTGCACGCGCAGCTTTCGGACGACATCGAGCTTCTCGACGGCGCGAGTTATGAATTTGACCTTGAAAAGGTCCGCCACGGCAAGCTCTCACCGGTCTTTTTCGGTTCGGCGCTCACTAACTTCGGCGTCGAGCCGTTCCTCGAGGATTTTCTCAAGATGACCACTCCGCCGCTGCCGCGCGAATCGAGCGAAGGGGTTGTCGATCCGTTTTCGCCGGATTTTTCAGCTTTTGTATTTAAAATCCAGGCGAACATGAACAAGGCCCACCGAGACCGCATCGCGTTCATGCGCATCTGCTCGGGGGAATTCACAAAGGGCATGGAGGTCATGCACGTGCAGGGCCAAAAGAAGATCAAGCTCGCCCAGCCCCAGCAGCTGATGGCGCAGGACCGCGAGATCATCGAGAAGGCCTACGCGGGCGACATCATCGGCGTGTTCGATCCCGGCATCTTCTCGATCGGCGACACGCTGTGCGCCGCAAACAAAAAATTTCAGTTTGCGGGCATCCCGACCTTCGCGCCGGAGCACTTCTCTCGCGTCCGGCAGACCGACACCCTAAAGCGCAAGCAGTTTGTCAAAGGGGTCACCCAGATCGCGCAGGAAGGCGCGATCCAGATCTTCCACGAGCCGCACACCGGTATGGAGGAAGTAATTGTGGGCGTGGTGGGCACCTTGCAGTTTGACGTGCTGCAGTACCGGCTGCAAAATGAATACGGCGTGGAAATCCGTATGGAGGGGCTACCGTACCAATACATCCGCTGGATCGAGAATGAAGAGTTTGACCCCAAAACGCTCGATCTCAGCTCCGACACAAAGGTTGTGCAGGACTTTAAGGACAACTACCTGCTGCTCTTTACAGACGAATGGAACATCCGGTGGGCCACCGACCGCAACAAGGAGCTGGTCCTTTCGGAGTTTGGATGATAATTCTACGGAGGCGCTTTTATGCGGCGGGGAAATTCTGCAAAATTCAGGGAATGGGCCACTGACTTCGGCTTTTTTATCGTCGGCGGGGTACTTTACGGGTTGTCGGTCAATCTGTTCACCGCGCCGAACCAGATCGCGCCCGGCGGGCTCACCGGTCTTTCGACCGTGTTCAATTTTCTGTGGGGCACGCCGATCGGCGGCGTGATTTTCCTGCTCAATATCCCGCTGTTCCTCTGGGCAATCCTCTCGGTTGGCTATAAGCTGGTGATTAAGACGATCGTGGCCACGGCGGTATCTTCGGCTGCGATCGATATTCTGAGCCTTGTGGTCCCGCCGTACCAGAATAACCTCATGCTGGCCGCCGTGTTCGGCGGCGTGGTCGAGGGGTTCGCGCTGGCACTCATTTTTATGCGCGGAGGCACAACTGGCGGCACCGATATGGTGGCGCGGCTGTTGGGGAGATATTTTCCGCATATCTCGATGGCGCGGCTGATGATGTGTCTGGACGCCTTGGTCGTGACCTTTGCCGCGTTCGTCTATCAGAGCCTTGAGAGCGCGATGTACGCGCTGATTGTGATCTTTGTCGCCACCCGGCTGATCGATGCGGTGCTCTACGGTACCGACGCGGGCACCGGCAAGCTGCTCTATATCATCTCCGAGAAAAATGAGCAGATCGCAGCGCAGATTCTCACCGATCTCGACCGCGGCGTGACCTATCTGAAGTCCCGCGGCGCCTACAGCGGCCGCGAAAGCGAGCTGCTGCTCTGCGCGGTGCGCAGGTATGAGGTCTGCAAGGCAAACGCAATTGTACGGGAGCTGGATCCGAACGCCTTCGTCATTGTGGGCGACGCGGGTGAAATCTCCGGTGAAGGCTTCCGGCAGGTAAAATCCGGGGATAAGACGCTGCGGGAGTTGCTAAGGCGGAAAAATAGGCATAAGAAAAAGGACGGCGGATGCACGGGCGGTGAACGCTGCAGGAAATGAAAACGTCGGCAGGATTGGCAGAAGCTTTATCATAAAATTTCCTTCTATTGAAGAAAACGGGCGGAAACGCTCGTTTTTTTATATGTTGAAACAATGAGCGATGGCCTGCACGATGGTTTATATAACCAAACCGTGGCGGAAAAAGGGAAGAAAATTGCACAAAAATAAATTTTCAAGAATTTTTGTGCGAAATGTGTCCCCAAACGGCAAACCGTATGGTTATGATTAGTACACGATAGAATAAAAATCTGGAAAGGCAGGGGAGCGCTATGGAAAAAGCCGGGCTGGCGGACACGCAGTATCAGGCTTTATACGAGCGGATGGTGCCGGGGCTCTATAAAAGCGCGCTTTACCTGCTTGGAAGTCAGGAGGCCGCTGAACAAGCGGTGGTGCAGGCCTTTGCAAAGAGCTGTTCGGAGGAAAGCGGACAGGAGGATGCGTCCCTGCCGCTGAAATTCTCCAAAAACCTGGTGGATGCATGCAGTAAGATCGAGAAGGATACGCACTATATCAGCGAGAAGGTCATTTCTTCCGGGAATGCCAAGGTGGTGCAGTCGCTCGCGGCGCTCACCTTCGGGGATCGCAAGCTGATTGTCCTGGCACTGGTGCAGGGTTGTTCCGTGCCGGAGATCGCGAAGATTGTCGGGCTTCCCGGCTGGATTGTGGAAAGACGCCTGCGCCGTGTGACGGGGGATATGATGCGCCCGTTCCGGCAGAGTGTAACTTGTGGGAGGGAGCCAGCATGAAAAAAGTATTGGCGGCATTTGCGGTTCTGCTGGCGGCAGCGGCTCTTTCGGGCTGTATGCGGCATTACAGCGACGCGGAGTATCAGAAGGTGATCGACGAGGTAAGCTACAAATACAACGTCACCCTCAAGGTCGATCTGGACGGCAACTACAACATCACGCCGGATCAGCTGCGCGCGCATCTGGAAGCGGTGGCGATGGAAGCGCGGCAGGCTGCCTGACCGGTATCTTTTGGGGCGCAGCGGCATAAACTGGAGTATCCCAGTTTGTGTTTATGGAGGCTTCAAGATGAATTTACGCAACAATCAGATCACGGTGGGCGAGATCCTTGCAAATCCACAGGCGCGTACGCTTCTGAGCCGGGAATTCCCGATGGTGATGGGCAGCCCGATGCTTGCGCGCGCGCGCAATATGCCTTTGCAGAACGTGCTTTTTTATGCAAGGCGGTATGTCCCGCAGCAGAAAATCAATCAGGTGCTTGCCCAGCTGCAGGCAGTCTGAAAACAATAAAAGGGGCGTATCCGCTTTGGCGGATACGCCCCTTTCTATTTGGAAACGGCCGGTCATCCCTGGATTTCGATCCGGCGGGACGACGCCGGGATTTCACCCCGTTTGGGCAGGAAGAGTTCCAATACGCCGTTTTTATATTCAGCGGTGATCTCATCGGCTTTGACGCCGGAGATGTCAAAACTTCTTGCAAACGAGCCATAGCTGCGTTCGCGGCGGATAAAGTGGTCCTTCCGGTCTTCTTTTTCCTCGCTGTGCTGAGCGGTGATGGTTAGGCGGTCGTTGTCGATATCGATGTGGATATCTTCTTTCTGAAAGCCCGGCAGTTCGGCCTGGAGCACAAATTTATCGCCTTTATCAAGGATATCAGTGTTAAACTGTGCAAAGTCACCCAGATGGCCGAAAAATTGTTTTTCCATATCGTCAAAATATTTCTGCAAATTGTGTTCTCTGCGTTCAAAAGGCATCAGATCAAACATATAAAAATCCCCTTTCAAGTTTACCCTGTTTGTGTTTTAAGTGTTGTTCTGACCGCCTGCGGGATTGCCCACAGGGGAAACCTTGGCGTCACACAAGGCAATCACCTGCTTTCTTCGCACCTTGCGGTGCTCTTTTCTTTTTTCATTAACTATAGTATAACCTGCGTTTGTTACAAAAGAATACATGGATTATTATCAGTTTGTAAACTTTTAGCACTCTATATATATGAGTGCTAATTAAAAATAAAACCAACCGCCAGGCGCTGCCATTGCAAGCCCCTGGGAAACCCGGTATACTGAGATTGTGATGGAAAGATGTGTGAGGAGGTCTTTTTATGAACCGTTCCGGATGGAAAAAATGGGGGTGTGTCTGCGGCGCGCTGGCTCTTGCGGCGATGATCTGTCTTGCGGGATGTTCCCTGTTCGGCGGAAAAGCCGAGATCGCCGCGGTATCCACGGCCAGCGCGGGCGTTTCGCCCGACAGCGCGTTCACGATCAAGCTGCCGTACGACACCGACGCGGCCGCGCTGCGTGGAAAAATTACGACCGATCCAGAGGTCGCTTATGAGCTGACCGCGCAGAACGACCGCGAATTTCTCTTAAAGCCGGTGAACCTGCTCGACGCGGGCAGCAGCTTTACGATCACGGTCGCGGGGAAAAACGGCAAGCCGCAGGTTTTTTCCTGTCAGGTGCAGAACATCCTGATGGTAAAATCCTTTTTCCCTATGGACAACGGCGAAAAGGTGCCGATCCGCTCGGGGATCGAGTTCGCTTTTAACACAAGCGATGTTTCCTCCGCAGACTTTGAAAAGGCGTTTTCGATCGATCCGCCGGTGGTTGGCGGCATCTCTTATGGGGATGGAAAGTTTGTATTCTACCCGGAGGATTCGATGGCTTACGGCACCCGCTATACCGTTACGCTGAACCCGCCGCTTTCCTCTGCGGGCGGCGCGGAGCTTGCAAATGCGTTCCGGTTTTCCTTTACGACAATCAGCGAGGCGCAGCAGGAAGCGGAATGGAAGTTCCAGCTTGCCAATAACGGCCGCAGCCTGAACACCCTCACCGATGAAACGGCTACGGTGGGCGTCTATATTGATGACAGCATCCCGCCGGAAAGCCGGAAAGTATCAGTTGCGGTCTACCGCTTCGATACGGCCGGACAGTACGCGGCGCAGATGGCGGAAAATGCCAGTCACCGCGACCGCAAATACGGCGACACCAAGATCGACACCTCGAAGCTCTCACAATACGCCTCCTTCGAGGCGCAGCCGGTCACGCCAGTCAGTGATTTACAGAACTTTTGGGTGCAAAACCAGATCCTCCAGTTTCCCGAGCCGCTGCCTGAGGGCTGGTATGCGGCCGATCTGAGTATGCAGGTGTCGGACGGCGTAACTGTTACCCGGCAGATCTTTTTGCAGTCGAGCGACCTGTCAATTTTCTTCATGACGATGGGCGAAGAGCTGGTCGCCTGGATCAACGACGCTTCCACCGGACAGCCGGTTGAAGGGGCCGAATTCAGCTGTGAAGGCAACTATCGGGCTTCCGGCACCACCGGCGCCGACGGGACTCTGCGGATCGACAAGGCGGTTTTTGAGGGGCTCGAAAATGAGTATGATTCGGCAAACGGGATATTCACAATCAAAGCCGGGGAACACACCTATGTGGATAACCGCTATTTTGACAGTTGGAATCAGGGGGATGTCTCTTACGGCTATTACGCATACCTTTTCTCCGACCGCCCAATCTACCGCACCACCGACACCGCCAAGCTGTGGGGTTTCGTGCGGCCGCGTGATCCGGCAGTCCCGATGCCGAAGTCGGTGCGGATCACGCTTTCGGGCACTTCCATTGAGCAGGAGGTCCCAGTGCAGGGAAACGGTCAGTTTACGGCGGAGATTGCGTTTGAGGATCTTGCGGTGGATATGTGGCAGTCGTTCGATCTGTGGCTGGATGACGAGCGTTCGCTGACCGGCGAATCGGTCTGGATCAAGGATTATGTCAAACCGATTTATACCGCTGAAACGCAAACCGATAAGCCGGTGTACCTCACTTCGAATGGTGCGCAGGCACATGTTTCACTCAAGGTTTCAACCTTTGACGGCACGCCCGCCTCCTCTTTTCAGGCGGATTTCCAAAGCTGGGACAGCATGATTGCCCCGGCGCCAAATGTCCGCTACATCACCGACGAACAGGGTGTTTTGAATGTTCCGATTGTGATCGACGACGCGCGGAATACCTGGAGACCGCAGAGCTACCGGTATGTATTCTCAAATGCCGGGGCCGAATCGGAGAATTTTTATGAATATGGCACGGTCAATGTAATCCACAGGGACCTGATGCTGACCGGCGAAGTGAAGGACGGCGGGAAGGCGGTTCAGGTGATCACCAATCGGATCGACATCTCCGGGATTGAAAAACCTGCCGATCTCTGGGAACGGGACGCGCTCAAAGGCGCGCCGGCCAACAGCGCGGTTCGGGCGGAGGTCCACCATGTCTATTACACCAAAGTGATCCAGGGGACCTATTACGACTTTATCAACAAAGAAACGAAGGACTCCTACTATTATCAGGAGCATAACGATGTGGTGAATACCTTCGACTTCACGACGGCGGACGGCCGCTATGCGCTGACCGGCCTGCCCCAGTCTGACGCGGAGAACTGCTACTATGTGGTGCTTTCCGCAGCTGATTCGCGCGGCAAGCGGGTGGAGGAGACGATTTACCTCGGCGCAATCTTTGACCGGCGGCAGATGAGCGCGGACGGCATCCATCGTTATGGGCTCAATAAGCAAGCCGACCTGAGCCAAATCGACCTGAACAGCCTGAACGAAAGCGACTACTACTGGCTGCTTTCCGATCTGCGTTCGCAGTTTGTGGACGACGAGGATGTCACTTTCGTGCTGGAGGACAACGATGAACCGGTTACCGGCTTCAAAGGGAAGCTGCTCTACTGTGTGGCGCAGGACGGATTTGGAGAGCTGAAATTCTCTGATTCCGCTTCCTTCACCCTGCCTTACGCGGAGGAGCTGCTGCCGAACTATGTCATCACCGGCGCATATTTTGACGGAAAGCACATCTATGCGCTTTCCAATAAATCGATGAAGTTTAATCCTTCCCACCGGGAGCTTGCGGTGGAGATCACGCCGGAAAAGGAGACTTACAGCCCGGCGGATCAGGTGAATGTAATCGCGAAGATCAAAAATAAGCTGACCGGGCAGCCTGCCAAGGACGCGACCGTTGTGCTGGCGGCAGTGGACGAGGCGATCTTCGCCATGCGTGAACAGACGCCGGACCTGCTTGAAAGCATTTACCAGGATGCCTTCTGGCCGAACATCGGAAAATACACCTCCTATGTGCAGACCGAATACGGCGGCCCGGGCGAAAAGGGCGGCGGTGGCGGCGACGGCGAGACCCGCAAGGACTTTGCGGATACGGCGCTTTTTGAAACCGCCAGAACAGACGCCACCGGTACGGCGAAATTTTCATTTAAGCTGCCGGACAATATCACCAGCTGGCGGCTGACCGGGCTTGCGCTCACCGACGATTTGCAGGCGGGCGACGGCAAAAAAAATATTTATGCGACCCAGCCGTTTTTTGTCCAGCCGATCGTGAACGAACAAATCCTTGTGGGAGACAGCTTTGCCGTTTGTCTGCGCAGTATGGGCACAGCGATTTCCGATACCGACCCGGTGGAATATGAAGTCACAATCAAGGGCAATGGCGTGAATGAGTCACAGAAGGCCTCGGGGGCGGCACGCGCTTATACGAATGTCCTGTTCGACGGGCTCGCAGCCGGGGAATACACGGTCACTGTCCGTGGAAGCTGCGGGGAATACGGCGACGCGGTTGAACTGCCGTTTGCGGTGGTATCCTCTGGGGTTGAGGTTTCGATGATCAAAACGGTGAATCTCAAAGACGGCCTTTCGGTCACCCCGCTGCGGTATCCGGTGACGGCGGCGGTTTACGACAAAGCGTATAAGAACTACAGCCGGGTGTTGTCGGATGTGAGCATGTGGAGCGGCGGCGCGCGTACCGACATGCGCATCGCGGCCCGCTATGTGGCGCAGCTGTTCAAGGAGGAAGGCGCCCGCTGGTATGACGAAACGGCGCTTGCCGACACGCTTTCGGACGTGAATCTGTATGGGGTTATGAACCTGCTGCCGTACGACGCGCAGGACATCGAGCTCACAGTCAAGGCACATTTGGCGATGCCGGAACTGTTTGATGAAAATCATGGGGAGATTTCCGGGCTGTCGGTCGCGGACAGCGACTGGTTTACCGGCCGCAAGAGCGCTGTCTATCTGGCGCGGGCGCTCGCGGGAGATCCGCTCGATGCGGATCTCACACAGATGATCGAAAGCGGAGCTTCGCTCGATTTTGTCGATAAGATGTACCTTGCAACCGCGCTTGCAGTCTCCGGTGACACGGCGGGCGCGCGGGCGGCTTACGACAAACTGGTGAAGCCGAACCTCAAAACGCGCGAGGGTATTTCGGGCGAACAGGCGATGTATGTTTCCATTTTCGAGCAGAGCCTCAATGTGGCGGATTGGACCGCCTCCGCGTCGATGCTCGCGTCGGTGCTTGGTACCGATGAAGCGGGGGCGCTGACCCGTTACCTGGTGGAGAAGCCTTCCAAATATGATCCGTACCTGCTTGAAAAGATGATCTATCTTGGCCGTTTTGTCCCGCCAGCCGGCGCAAAGGCAAAATTCACCTATACGGTGGACGGCAAAACGGTGACCGAGGAACTTGGCCGCGGGATGAAATACCTGACCCTGTCGCGGGAACAGCTGGCCAACAGTTCTTTCCGGGTGGATGCCGGCGAAGTCTATGCCGACCTCTATTATGTTGGCGCGCCGGAGCAGAAGATGGATGCATCGCGCAAAAAGCTCGGCCTGACCCGAAAGGTGGAAGGCGTGGACGGCCCAATCCGGCAGGGGAGCCTTGTCAAGATCACTTTGACGCCGGATCTTGCCGGGCTCAACCTCGATATTGGAGATAACTGGATGGTGATCGAGGAATACGTCCCGTCAGGCATGCGGTTTGAACGCTATGGCGCGGTGGACGACCCGGAGCGCAGCTACGGTCACGGCTGGTATCTGGGCAGCCGCCAGGGACAGCGGCTCCAGTTCAGCGTCTATGGGGACCCGCTTGATCCAATCGTTTACTATGCGCGCTGCGCTGTCCCGGGTGAATATGTGGTGGAGAGCGCCTATATTTCCAGCAGTTCCTCCGACATCTGGGGCTGTACCGAACGCGAAAGCGTGACCATCGGATGATCCGGCGGTTTCTGGGGATTTTGGCGGCATGCATGGTGCTTTGCAGCTGCGCCGCGCCCAGCCCCGGCCCAAAGGCCGGGGCACAGCCGGCTTTGCCGGCGGGGACGGCTCCCCCAGAGCCGTCCGGGGCGTGGCCTTTGCAGGAGCTCGCCTGCCTCTATTACGATGCGGAGCTGGTGAGGGGTGGGATCGCCTCCCCGGCGGCCTACGAAGCGGACGGGCAGCTTGCCGCCGGGATGGTGCCGCACCACCTGCTGGCTGCGGATATGATCGCGGGCTTCTTTTCGCTGGCAGGAGAACAGAAGGATGCGTACGATTCGGTGCTTATCATATCCCCATCCCACTTCCCGGAGAACTGCAAAAGCGACGCGGTCACCGCGAACGCCGGATGGGATACGCCATATGGAGACCTGCCGGTGGACAGCGGGATTGTCCGGGCGTTCCTGCAAAACGGACGGATCGCGGCGGAAAACAACCCGGACGCGGTGGAAGCGGATCACGGGGCGGCGGGGCTCATTCCATTTGTGAAATATTATCTTCCGGATACAAAAGCGGCGGTGCTGCTGCTTTCCAACAGGCTTTCACGGGAACGGCTGTCCGCTGTGTGGGAAACTGTGCAAAAAGTTTGTGCGGGAAACCGGGTGTTGCTGGTCGCTTCGGCGGACTGTTCCCATTACCTGATGCCTGCGGACGCGGCAAAACGGGACGGAGAAACAGCCGAGGCGATCGAAAGTTTTGACTACGGCCGAATCCTTGGTTTTTCAGATGCCAATGTCGATTCTCCGCAGACCGTGACCACCTTCCTGAAGGTAGCGGAACCAATGACACTGACCCGCCTGGGACATTCGAGCTCGCCGGAAAAGCTGCCGTTTGCTTTGACCAATCCGGCGTATGATGAAGGTATCACAACTTACTATGTTTATGCGGCGACGCGATAAAAAAGAACCTCCTGTTGGAGGTTCTTTTTTAATAATTTGGATCACCGTAGCCCATATTCCCGAAAATGGGTGGCGTGATGTCGAGTTCGATAGCGGAAAGAGGGCCGTTTTCCCGTTCATAAGCAGCGCGTTCGGAAGAAAGCGCCTGCTCAATGGCGCTTTGACTGGGCCGGGGGCTTTTCTGGATCTGTTTTGGCACTGGGGAGGGCGCGTCAAGCGGACAGGCAGGGATACAGTAGCTTTCCCGTACCAGCGCGGCCTGCGTTTCATTGAATCCGCCGAAAGCGAGCATATTTTCACCCCAGCGGTGATCGGCTAGCATATACTGATCGGATTTGAGAAAATATCGGTAGGTGAGCCGGTTTTCATGCAGGACATTGTCCTCAAGCTGTGGATCGAGATGATACCAGACATTCCCGATCCGTACAGCGGCCCAAGCGTGATCAACGAACCCTCCGCCCGCCGAAATGGTGAGTCCGGGCAGGTATTTCGCCTCGAAACCCATGCGGCAAAGCAGCAGTGCAAGGGCGGCCGCATAATCCTCACAGGAACCGATGCCGAAAGCAAGCGGGCTGATCGCGCGCTGCTCAAGATAATCCGGCTGCGGCCCATCCCCGCGCCACCGCCAGGCATCCAACCCAATCGGCGGAGCAAACCAGGTGTTTTGAATGACATATTCGTAAGCGGCCCGCACCTTCTCTGTTTCATCCATCCCGGGTGTCAGAAGATCTTGCGCAATCCCGTCCGCGAGCCGGACAATGTAATTCTCCTGCCGCGCTTCCGGCTCGGCAGCGCTGTCTGCTTCAGACACGGCCGGTGAGGCCGGGAAAGCTTCCTCAGAAGAGATGAACTGGCTTGACGGCGGTACGATGCCTTCATTGTGCGGTTGTCCCACAGCAGCCGCGCAGCCGCACAAAGTTGCCGCGCACGCCAATACGAAAAGGAACTCTCTGCGCAACCGGACAGCCTCCTTCCTCTGTTGATATAAACTCTATTATATAGAGAAACCGGGACAAAAAGCAAGGCGCATCCGCAATGGAAAATTGCGGATGCGCCGTTTTTGTTTTACAGACGCTGTTTCATTGAAAAAATCATCGCCGCAGGCAATTTCCCAACTCCGGCCCGAAGGCTTGCAGAGCCGAGCCGCCAAAGACGGCGCCCTGCGGGGAATTCAAAGGGGACATGCAGCCCCCTTTGAAAACGCGTCGTCCGAAGGACGCTCCGGCCGTAGGACAGGAAACGTTTAATACATGAGCCCTTCGTCAGCGATCTGCTGCTCTGGCTCTGGATCGCGGTCTTTTTTTGCTTTTTTGCGTGCAAAGATAAGATAGAAGGTCGGAAGCAGCAGCAGGGTCAGCAGGGTTGACGCACACAGACCGCCGATGATGACAATCGCCATGCCCTGCATGATCTCAGTCCCGTTGCCGAGGTTGAAGGCCATTGGAACCATCGAAAGTACGGTGGTCAGAGTGGTCATCAGGATCGGACGCAGACGGCTTCGGCCGGCCATGACCAGTGCGGTTTCGATATCCATGCTGGCGCGGTACTGGTTGGTGGTATCAACAAACAGGATGCCGTTGTTGACCACGATACCGACCAGCATGAGGAAGCCCATGAGGGAAGGCATACTGAGCGTCACGCCGGACAGGAACATCAGCCCGAACGAACCGACAAGGCTGAATGGGATACAAATCATAACCATGAGCGAGAACCGCGGGGATTCAAACTGCATTGCCATCACAAGGAAGACGAGCAGTACGGCGGCGGCAATTGCAGTGAGCAGGGAGGTGAACTCTTCGACCATGCGCACGTCCATATCGCTTTTGGCAAGCGAAACGCCGCGAGGGAAACTCATTGCGGCCGCGGCTTTGGTAATCTCATCTTTGGCAGTGAATTTGGTAGCCTCAGATAGATCGCCGGTCACAGTGACAATATATTGGTTATTTTTCCGCTGGATCAGCTGCGGGCTGTCAGAATAGTAAATCGTCGCGATATCCATGAGCGGAACCTGTTTGCCGGTGGGGCTGGTGAGCACAAGACCGGCCAGATCGTCGACCGTTTGGTAACGACCTTCCGGATATTCCACCCGCACACTGTATTCTTCGCCGTTTGAGGATAATGTGAAAGCTTCCTTGCCGCTAAGCACCATGTTCAAAGTGCCCGCGACCTGCTGCGGGGTCATACCCACGCCGGCTGCCAGAAGCGGGTCAACCATGATTTCCGCCTGCGGATTGCCCTGCGTAATGGTCGAGGAAACCTTGACCACGCCGGGATTTTCATACATCATGGCTTCCACCTGCTTGGAAGCGGCCTTGATCTGATCGTAATCATTTCCCTGCAGACTGATCTGTGCGCTTGAGCCGCCGGACATCATTGAGCTCATGCCGCTCGAAGATGATACGGACACTTCGCAGTTGATCAGATTTCTGGTCTGGCGGCGCCACTCCTCGACAATTTCATTGGTGGTCATTTCACGGTCGCTGCGCAGGTATGCGGTGAAGGAAGCGCTTCCGCCGCCGCCCATCATAGAACTCATACCGCCGCCGCCCGAAGTCATGGTATAGCGTTCAACATCCGGATGGTTTTTGACCATGTCCTCCATGCTGAAGATCAGTTTGTTGATCTCTTCCAGCTTGAGGCCGGGTTTGGCTTCGACCGAAACCGAAACCGTGCCCTGATCAATCGATGGGATCAGCTCGATGTTGAGCAGCGGGATCAGGGCGACTGAGCCGACCAGAAGCAAAAGTGAGAAGGCAACCACAGATTTTTTATAACGCAGCAGCCGCCGCATCAGGTTGCCATAGGCAATTTCGGTTTTGCGCACCAGTTTGGAGACTGGCGCTTCGGTCTTTTCCTTCGGTTTAAAGAAGGTGAAGGCGAGCGGAATGACCATCAGTGCGCAGATGAGCGACGCGGTCAGCGAGAAGATGATTGTGAAGCCGAGCTGTTTAAAGAGCTGGCCGCTCATCCCTTCCATCAGGCTGATCGGAAGGAAAACGACGATGGTCGTGATGGTCGAAGCGATGATCGAACTGGTGACGAATTTGGCGCCTTCAAGCGCGGCGGTGCGGTAGGACTGCTGGCCGGCGCGCTGCCTGAAGCAGCTTTCGAGCACAACGATCGAGTTATCGACCATCATACCGACGCCGATGACCAGCCCGCCGAGCGAAAGCAGATTGATCGAGAAGCCCATCATCTTCATCAGCACAAAAGTGAAGAGCAGCGAAACCGGCATTGAACTGCCGACGATGAGCGAAGCTTTGAAATCCCCGAAGAAAAGGAAGAGCACGAACATCGAAAGCAGAACGCCCAGGACGAGGGTGCTCGCGACCGTGGAAACCGCATCCACGATCTGCTCGCTCGAATCGTTGATCACCTCGAGCTTCACACCGAGCTCGTCGCGGTTGATCTGATCCATCTGGCGCAAGACCGACTTGGAAACGTCCAGCGTACTGGCGCTCTGACGTTTTGTGACGCTCAGAGTGAGGGTCTCATTGCCGTTGTAGCGGCTGAGTGATTCGGCTTTTTTGGTGGTTTCAAAGACGGTTGCCACATCCGAAAGGTGGATGACATTGCCGTTGCGCAGCGGAATCGGAACGTTTTTGAGGCTGTCCGCCGAGGTGTAGCGTACGCCGCTTTTGATGGTGAGGTCCTGACTGCCGCGTTCGGCGGTGCCGGATGGGATCGAAAAGTCGGCGGTGGAAAGGACGCTGACCACCGAGGACATATCAAGGCCATACTGTTTCATACGGTCGTCCATCAGCTGGACGCTGATGTAGTCCTGCTGGCCTCCGTAGACATCGACACTTGCCACGCCGGAAAGCTTTTCAAATTCCGGGACGATATTTTCATCGATATAGTTTAACAGGTTCAAATCGCCGGTCGCGGTGGCCGAGAGCATGACGGTGGGCATCGCGTTGATGTCCATCTCGATGATGATCGGGTCGCTGGCGTCGTCCGGCAGAAAACTTGCATAGGTGGTGACCTTCTGCTGCAGGTCGGCGTGCGCGACGTTCATATCGGTTCCGTACTCCATCTCGAGCACAACCATTGACATGTTTTCCTGGGAAACCGACTGTACGTTTTTGACTCCGCTCAGGGTGGAGACAGCGCTTTCAATCTCTTTGGTGACAAGCTTTTCCACATCCTCCGGGCCCGCGCCAGGATAGGTTGTGGCGACGATCAGCATCGGCATCTCCATGTCCGGGGTCAGCTCAATGGGGGAAGTGAAGATCGATCCGATACCGAAAACGACGAGTGCAAGCACTACCAGAATGACTGATACCGGACGTTTCAGGGTCAGTTTTGTCAAATTCATGGACGGCCGCCTCCGTTACTGCGCATCCGGCTGTCCGGAGGAAGCCGGTTCGCCGGATGACTCTTCGGGGGCGCTTTGCGCATCCGCGGCCTGAGAGGATTCAGCCGGCGCGGCATCTGCCTGCCCATCCAGCACGACCGCCGCGCCGTCGAGCAGCTTCGGATGCCAGGTGGTAATCACCTGGTCGTCGCTGGTCAGTCCGGAAGTGATCTCGATCACTTCTTTGTTGGAAATACCGGTGGTGACGGGGGTGCGTTTTGCAACGCCGTCCACGTAGGTATAGACATACGCCTCGCCTTCGTCATAATAGACGCTGTCGAGCGGAACGAGGATCGCATCCGGGGATTTTTCAGTTTGGGCGCTGATCTTGACGGTGGAGCCGGTATGTAATGGGATGTCATCGGCATCGACAGCCGCCTTGACCACAAACAGGCCGCTGGCCGGATCAGCCATTGTGGCGACCTCGGTCACGGTGCCGTCAAAGGTCTGGCCGCTCTTTTCCATAACAACCTTGTCGCCCGGTTCGATATTCTGGACGGCGGTTTCGGAAACGCTGAACTTGACCACCATCAGGGTTTTGTTTGAAACGGTATAGTAGACCGGGGAACCCGCGCCGGAAACCTGGTGCTCGGTGACGTTTTTCTGTTCGATCACGCCGTCGATCGGGGAATAGACCTTGGTGTATTCCAACTGTTTCTGCTGGGCGGCAAGGCCGGCTTCGGCGGCCTTCAGAGACGCATCGGTGGTCAGCTCCGCGTCGGAGCGCGCCTGCCCAACCACAAGGTCATAGGCATCCTTCGCGGCGTTGTAGCTGATCTGCGCGTTGGTAAAGGCGGTGCGCAGCGCCCGGTGGTTCGGGTCGTCATCGTCGTCGCGCTCATTGTAGTTGGCCTTGGCGAGAGAAAGCTGTTTTTCAAGCTCCTCCAATTTGTCCTTATCAGTTTCGCTTTTAATCGCGGTTTCGAGTTTGGTGATCTCTTTTTCCAGCATGCGCAGCGAATCGTCATTCGCGTCGTCCCAGTCCTTGAGATTGGCGCGCGCGGTATTGTAGGCCTTCTGCGCCGCGTCGAGGCTCGATTTGGCCTGGATGATCTGGGCGTCGTAGCCGCTGCCCAGCCCGACTTCCGCGGAGATCCGGTTGGCTTCGAGCTGCGCCTCGGCCGCGGTGAGGGAAAGCTGGATATCGACCGGGTCAAGCTCATAGAGCAGGTCGCCTTTTTTCACCGTGTCGCCGACCTCAAAGTAGGTTTTTAAAACGGTGCCGGAAACCTTTGGCGTGACAGTTACCACTTCGTCCGGCTCGACCGTACCGATAAATTCGGTGGAATGGGAAATTTCCCCGGACTGTGGGAGTTGTGCTTGGACGATCACCTGGGAGGGTTGTGCCGAAACCGGCGCGGTTTCCCCCCGGCTGACGATGCGGTAGGCGCCAAGCCCCACAACACCGGCGGCTGCCACACAACAGATGGAAACAACGATCTTTTTACGCTTGCTCACGTAGAGTACCTCCAAATGTAGATAATTCTCACAATGACCATAAGTATAGAAAAAAATTGTGAACCTAAGATGTCATAAGGCAAAAAAGTTGTGAAAAAAGTGTGAACGTATTGTGAAAGGAAAAAAACCTTTTAAAAGCGCCGATTTTCTGCTAGGATAAAAGAAAGCCAAGAGAACAGGAGGGACGGGAATGGCGACAATCCTGGTTGTGGATGACAACGCCAAAATCCGCAAACTGATCGGCATTTATCTGCGCCGGGAGGGTTTTAACATCGTGCTGGCGGCGGATGGGGGCGAGGTGCTGCAGGTGCTTGCGAACCAGCCGGTCGACCTGATCATCTCGGACATCATGATGCCTGGGATGGACGGCTACGACCTTGTTAAAACGCTGCGCGGGAATGGGGTCGACACGCCGATTCTGATGGCTACAGCCAAAACGGAATTTGCGGACAAGAAAAAGGGATTTGAAATTGGCGCGGATGATTACATGACCAAACCGATCGATATGGAGGAACTGGTGCTGCGGGTGCGGGCGCTTCTGCGCCGCAGCCGGATCTACAGCGAAAACCAGATCGTTATCGGTTCGGTGGTGCTTGACCACGCCTCACTGGAAGTGCGCCTGCGGGAGGAAACGGTGGTGCTGCCGCAAAAGGAATTCTACCTGCTTTACAAGCTCTTTTCCTATCCGAACAGGATCTTTACCCGGCAGGAGCTGATGGACGAGATTTGGGGCTTTGATACCGAAACGAACCCGCGCACGGTGGACGTGCATATCAAACGGCTGCGGGAACGGTTCGAACATGTGAAGGAATTGGAGATCGTGACCATCCGCGGACTCGGCTATAAGGGCGTTCAGCATGCCGGAGGAACGGCATGAGGCGCGGCGTTTATCAAAAGGTGGCTGCGGTGGTGGTGTTCATCATCATCGTTACGATGGTGGTGCCATATATGGTCTTTTCACACACCAGCCGCAAAAAGTTTAACACGATCGTACAGGAACAGATTGTCAGCGGAATGCTTGGCACGATCGATTATCTGGAATCCCATGGCCGCCCGCTTTCCGATGTGGGCGACCTGTATATGACCGGAGTCGTTTCTATGACGGCGGTCGACCGGCTGGACGGTATCGAACTCACTGGGGAGCAGCGTACGAAGCTGGATTCAGAGGAGCGGACGGTGGTCTTTGCACAGCTTGACAGCTTCCCCAGACAGTTCGTTGCAATTGCCCGGAGCGGCTCGAGCTATGTGCTCTGCCGGTTCAACCTTTCCGATATCTTCCAGCAGATGCGCAGCGCGGGCTTTTTGTCCCTGCTGGTTTCGGTACTGCTCGGCACCGGCGGGATGCTGTTTGCCAGCCACCGGATGACCCGTTCGCTGCGGGAACTGGACGCGGCCACCCGCAAGGTTGCGGCCGGCGACTTCAGCCAGCGCGTCCCGCTGCGCAGGACGAACGGCGAGTTTTCCACGCTGATTGAAAGCTTCAACACAATGACCGAGGAGCTGGGCAGCGTGGAGATGCTGCGCAGCAACTTCATTTCGGACATTTCCCACGAATTCAAAACGCCGCTCACCGCCATCGAGGGCTATGCAAAACTGCTTGAGGACGAAGAGGACGACACGGAGCGGCGGGAATACGTCCAGATTATCACCGAGGAGACCGGCAGGCTTTCCACTCTGGCGGACAATATCCTCATGCTCAACCGGATCGAAAAGGGCAACATACCGGCGCGCAAAGCGCCGGTGCGCATTGACGAGCAGATCCGCCGCGCGTTGGCGCTGTGTGAATCGAAATGGGAGGCCAAGCGGCTTAATCTTGAACTTGAGCTTGACGAGATCACCCTGGATGTGTACGATGTGCTGCTGATGCAGCTGTGGACCAATCTGGTTGACAATGCCGTGAAATTTTCGCCGCCGGATGGGGAGATTATGATTTCACTGCACCGCACCGGCGAACGGGTGACCTTTGCCATCACCGACCAGGGACCGGGTATCCCGCCCGGACAGCAGGATCACATTTTTGAAAAGTTCTACAAGGCCGACCGTTCGCGCGGCGGTGATGGCAACGGCCTCGGGCTTTCGATCGTGCGGCGGGTGGCTCAGCTGCACGGCGGCGAAGTGCGGGTGCAAAGCGCACCTGGAGAAGGCAGCACTTTCCTGGTCCTCCTCTGATCCGGAAAGCGCCGAACGAAAGCAGGAAACCGCCCCGCGGCCCAATGGCCGCGGGGCGGTTTTTCTATTTGTCCGGCGGAAAAATCCCCGTCACACATCGTAAAGCCAGCGCTCCTCCAAATCGGAAAGGAGTCTGAGATCCCGGTCGCTGAGCGGCAGGGCATCGGGCGCCGGCGGCGGTTCATGCAGCAGCGCCTCGCAGTCGCGGCGGCGGCCTTCCTCTTCGGCCGCGTTGAGCGAACGGATACGGATGCCGAGCCGTTCCTGTCCGCTTGCGGAGAGGATGCGCACTTCATCGAGCGGCAGGTCGTGCAGATACTGTTCGATCTCGTATTTGAGGCTTTCGATCCGGAACTGCAGGACAACTTCGCTCACGCAAAATCGTTCGGCAAGCTCCTTCTTCATTGCGGAAATACCACGCCAGCTGTCCAGCGTACCGCGGTATTCCCGTATGGCGGGAAGCAGAAGCCGGTAAGGCAGATGCAGCTCGGCGGAACCTTCGTTGGCCTGCCATTCCAGAAAACGGTTCTGGTTTTCCCGGACCTTGTCAAAACAGCTCCAGGTCTTGCGCTTCGCGCTCCGGTGAAGGGTGATGTGGATCAATTCGTGCCCGCAGGAAAAACTCTGTTCCTTGGGGGATTCGGAGCGATTCAAAAGGATGACATCCTTAGAATCCGCGTCCCCGATGCAGGCGATCCCACGCAGGCCGGGGGTATTGAAACAGACCACCTCAAGCGCCAGATTTGGGATTTTGCGGCAGGCGTCCGGCAGGTCGTCCGGGATTTGGTCCTCCCCGAGACCGAGCCGTTCCCGCAGCGCCGCTATTTTATGATATAACAGCTCTTTGGCGCAGTATTCGCTCATCCCTGTCCTCCGTCATTTTCCACGCAGTCGTTTGATTGTCTCGATGGCAAGCCGGATATCCTCCGGGTCAATGCCGTTGTCCTGTGCGTCCTTTGCAAAGTTAAAGTAAACGTCTTCCAGCCGGCTGTCCGCGGCCGGCTCATCCCGCCCGAGCAGGGAATCGACCGTAACCCCAAAATAGGAGGCGACCTTTTGCAGGACATCCCCGCTGGGAATGGCCGCCGGATTTTTCTTCCAGTTGGTGACGGTCGTCTTGCTGATTTTCATCTGCTCGGCGGCAGCGGAGGGTTTGATCCCCCGTTGGCTGCAGAGCGCGACGTATCTGTCGTAAAACACAGGTCAGACCTCCCATTTTTGTAAAAAGTTATAAAGTTGAATTATTTGTACAAATCCTCTTGAAAAGTTCATTTAAATGGACTATAATAAAGATAGAAAGTTTAATTAAATGAACTGTTTGCTTTATTATAGCAGAACAGTTCAAAAAATTCAACTATTTTCAAAAGGTTTTTTGGGAAAATCCGCCTGCAATCCTGTATTGGAGGCGGGCAGGCCCATAAAAAACACAGGGAAAGGCAGGAGATGCCGCAAAATGGCGAAAGATCTGATCGAGGCGCTTTGGGAGGCCTGTGCGGGCGGTACGCCCGGACATGCTTCAGCGCGGCTGCCCCTGGGGGGAACCGGATGCCAGCTGCATCCGGTATGTGAGAGCTGTCCCTTTGACGACTGCATTGCAAAGGAGACGGACATTCTAAAGTATGACCGCACGCTTGCGGCCGGCAGAGGAGGGGAGCGGGAATGATTCAGAAGGGTTGGGTGATCTGCCCCAAATGCAAAAAAAAACTTTTTCCAATTGGCAGGGATACTGTCATCCGCAATCTGACCTACATGTGCAAACAATGTAAGGAACTTTTTCAGGTGAACACCGAGAGCCAGGAGCCTTAGAGCCACGAGCCAAACAGACCTCCCGAAAAACGGGAGGGAAAGGGGGCTCTTTTTTATTGCCGCTGAATGACTTGATTGCGAGTTACCAGCAGACAATCACCGCGCTGCAGAAGCGCCGGGAAGAGCTGCGCCGCCGCACCCGGCTGGTGCGCGGAAAAGCATATCTCGATCTATTGCGCCGGATTGATACGCTCGCGGCGGAGGAACGGGACACGCTTGAGGCGCTGCGTCTGCTCTCCCGCTGCAAACGCTGGAACTGAATAAAAACCTCCATGCGGACGGGCCTGAGGGCCCGTCCACATGGAGGTTTTTTTCTCTACGGGACACTTTTTTTGCAGGGCCGCTGGCCTTTCCGCCGCGGATGGTTTACAATAGGGGCAGGCGGCTCTGCCGCGAATTTGCGAAAAATGGGGGCATAGCAGTGGATATCCGCTATTCTGCAAACCAGAAAGATTTTAAACGTTATGATACGGAGGAAATTCGCAGGGAATTCCTGATTGAAAGGCTCTTTGTCCCGGACGACGTGACAGCGGTCTATTCGCATGTCGACCGGATCGTGACGATGGGCGCTATGCCAGTCAAAGGGACGCTCCGGCTTGATCAGAACCTTGACTGTCGGGCGAACTTCGGGGTGGACTATTTCCTTGAACGGCGGGAATTGGGGATCATCAACATCGGCGGCGTGGGAATTGTGATCACGGATGGGACGGAATACGCCCTGAATCGGCTGGAGGGACTCTATGTCTCAATGCGGACGAAGGAGGTCTCCTTCCGCGCGGCCGATCCGACCGACCCACCGAAGTTTTATTGCTGTTCCACCCCCGCGCACAAGCCCTGCCCGACCACGGCGATCCCGTTCGACAAGGCGATCCACCGCGACCTCGGCGCACTGGAGACCTCAAACGCCCGCACGATCAATCAGTATGTGCATCCGGACGTGCTCGAGACCTGCCAGCTGTCGATGGGCTGCACCATCCTCAAACCGGGCAGCGTCTGGAACACGATGCCCGCCCACACCCACGAACGCCGGATGGAGGTTTACCTGTACTTTGATATCCCGGAGGACAATGTGGTCTTTCATCTGATGGGCGAACCGGGTGAAACCCGCCATGTCGTGATGTGCAACGAACAGGCGATCATCAGCCCTTCCTGGTCGATCCACGCGGGCTGCGGCACCTGCAACTACGCGTTCATCTGGGCGATGGCGGGCGAAAATAAGGAATTTGACGACATGGACGTGCTGGCGCCGAACGCGCTGCGCTGAACGGGGGTGGACAGATGAACAGGAACAGTTTCCGGTTGGATGGAAAAGTCGCGCTGGTCACTGGCGGCGCGACCGGAATCGGCTTTGCGATTGCGCAGGCGTTTGCCGAAGCGGGCGCGCGGGTCGCACTCAATGGGCACAACGCGGCGCACATGGAAGAATCGCTCGGTAAGCTGCATGCGCGCGGGATTGACGCGAAGGGCTATCTCTGTGATGTGACCGATGAAGCGGCAGTGCGGGAGATGGTCACGCGGATCGGGACGGATCTCGGGCCGGTCGATATCCTCGTGAACAACGCCGGGATGATCCGGCGGGTGCCAATGTGCGAAATGGACGCGTCGGAATTCCGCAAGGTGGTCGACCTCGACCTGAACGCGCCGTTTATCGTCTCGAAGGCGGTGATCCCCGGCATGATCAAAAAGGGGCACGGAAAAATCATCAACATCTGCTCGATGATGAGCGAGCTTGGACGCGAAACGGTTTCGGCCTACGCGGCGGCGAAGGGCGGCCTTAAAATGCTGACCCGCAACATCTGCGCGGAATACGGGAACCGGAACATCCAGTGCAACGGCCTGGGCCCCGGATATATTGCAACCACCCAGACCGCGCCGCTGCGCGAGCGGCAGCCGGACGGCAGCCGCCATCCGTTCGACGCGTTCATCATTGCGAAGACGCCGGCCGAACGCTGGGGCACGGTGGATGACCTGACCGGGCCGGCGGTGTTCCTCGCGTCGGAGGCTTCAAATTTTGTCAATGGGCAGATCCTTTATGTGGACGGCGGAATCCTTGCCTATCTTGGCAGGCAGCCATAACCAAAACAGGAAAAAACGGTGGCGGAAATGCCGCCGTTTTTTATTGGGAAAGTGCGGGGAAGCGATTGACAATTTTATTAGACAAGTGTAAAATAAAATTAAATTTAGACAATTGACTAATAAATGAGGGATACAAAATGAGTGAAACATTAAAAAAACTCCCGGACGCGGAGCTGGAGGTTATGATGATCATTTGGAAAGCGGGAAAGCCGGTTTCCTCGTCCTATATTCAGGAGCAGCTCAAAGGAAGACAGACCTGGGTGCTGCCCACAACGCTGGGCTTTCTCTCCCGGCTGTGCGAGCGGGGATTTCTTTCCTGCAAAAAGCAGGGCCGCAGCAACCTCTATACCGCTCTGGTGCGGGAGGAGGAGTACTTGCAGAAAGAGAGCAAATCTTTCCTGGAACGGCTGTGCGGCAACTCGCTCAAAACGTTTGTATCGTCCCTCTATAACGGCCGGGCAATCACCGAAGAAGATCTGGCTGAGCTGCGCAGCTTTATCGACGACGCCACGAAGGAGGACCCCAAATGGTGAAGAACCTTTTTGAAACGCTCCTATTGGTATCCCTGACGACATCGGCGCTCATTGGGCTGCTGCTGGTTCTTTCGCCGCTGCTCGGCCGCCGCTATCCCGCGAAATGGCGGTATTGGGCATGGCTGCTGCTGGCGGTGCGGCTGCTCATCCCATGGAATTTCACGCTTCCCGAACCACCGGTGACGATTCCGGTTGCTCCAGCAGTTTTGGCGCCGGCCGCCCGGCAGACGCCGCCAACGTTTACCGCTCACACAGAGGCCGCGCCTGCTTCGCCCGTGCCGGAACCGGCGCGGGCCGCTGCCGGCCAGCCAAAGGCCAGGCAGGCAGAACCAGCGGCCGTTCTGGCGGCCGCGTGGTTGGCGGGCGCGGGAGCCTGCCTCATCTGGCAGTTCACCGGCTATGCGCTCTTTAAGCGGCAGGTGCGGCGCTGGAGCCGCCCCGTGGACGGCTCGGTGCAGGATTGCTTTGCGCGGGTATGCGGTGGGATGGGCGTTTCTGCGGATATCCAGGCGCTTTGCTGCAAAAAACTCGAAAGCCCGATGATGACCGGTTTTTTTGCGCCGATGCTGCTTCTGCCGGAGATCGATTATCCCAAGGAGGATCTCGAACTGATGCTCCGGCACGAGCTGGTGCATTTTAAGCGGCGGGACATCTGGTATAAGCTGCTTTTGATGTTCGCCTGCGCCGTCCACTGGTTCAATCCGCTCGTTTGGCTGATGGCGCGGGCCGCGAACCGGGATGTGGAGATCTCCTGTGACAGCGAAGTGGTAAAGGGCTGCCCGCTGGAATACCGCCGCCGCTACGGGGAGACGATCCTTGCGGCGATCCATGCCGGGAATGTCCGCCGCACCGCATTTTCCACCTATTTTTATGGCGGCAGGAAAACCGTGCGGCAGCGGTTGCAGGGAATCCTTGACATGAGCGGCAAAAAACGCGGTCTCATCGCTTTCGCGCTGATGGCTGCGGCCGCCGCGGTGATCGGCGGCTGCGTGGCATTCGGCGGGCCGGACTCCGCCGGGACGATGCAGGCCTTTGCCGGCTCGGTTGCCTATGACCCGGCGGCGGGCGAGCTGCGCTTCACCGTCCCGGAAAAGCTTCCGGCGGGACATAAACTCTATCTGCATGTGAGCGGAAGCATCCGGATGGGCGCGGACAGCGAGATGAGCTGGCACGCCCTTGACACGGAGAGCGAGAACTACGTCTGGGAACTGGGCAAAACCTATATCGAGCCGCTCGAGGCGGACGGCCTTATCGAGGGATCTCTCGACGCGGGGCTGGTCAAGGAGGCGGGCGGGCCGGTTATGGATGGTTGGACAATCCGTTTTTTCCCGGACGGCCGGGTCTGGGCCAAAACCGAAGCAGAGGCCGAAGCGTTCCGCTGGCAGGCCTATAAGCGTTGCCTTTCGGATGAACAGATCGGCGATCTTCTGCGGCGAGGCTGGGACGACGAGCGGATCACAGCGATCACCGACGGCGTGCGAATGACCGAGTTCCCGCGGTTTGGCAGCGATGGATGCCCGGTACACACCGGCGCCTATCATGTAATCGACAACCGGCTCATTCAGTACGTCGGACAGGACAAAATAGACGCCTTTCTGCGGGAATATTCCGGCGGCCCGGAACACAATATTTTCGGCGCGGATGTGAACATCGTGAACTTTGTGAAGTTCTGTGAGATCCCGAAGACGGAGTTCGAAAAGCTGGTCGAACAGTATGCCCTTTCCGAATTCCCGGGCTCAGGCGGGCACGGATATGATCCGGATGTGATCTATTCGGATGATGACGCGCTGATCCAGCAATACTACACCGAAACGGCGGAAGATAAAAAAGACGATCCCTTTGCCGCGCTGGCTGGACAGGTGGTGCCGATCGTCGAACGGTATCTTGACGAGAGCAGCTTTCAGGGCCAAGTTGTGACCGCCTGGCGCAATCTGGAGGGTGCGGAAAATATGGGCGGCAGCTACCGCTATATGGTCTGCTGCCTCGTTGAGACCGAAGCGGACCTTTCCGTCCGGGACGATGTTGGCGCGCTTGCGTCCGGCTATGTCAACCTGATCCCAGAGGAGCGGTTCGAGGAATATGAAAAATACGTTATGGCGAAAAACCCGCTGGAAACCGAAATCCCAAGCCCGGTGGCGGGCGTGCGGGTGACGGTGGAATATAAGGAAGACGCGGCAAGCTCCTGGGTGATGCGGCCGCTTGATGAGCTGATGAGCGGTGAGCGGGCGCTGGAAGGCGGCCTTCGCCTGCCGGACATTTGGGGCGTCGAGACGGTGGGGTTGCATAACGGCTCAGAGGCGGCGGATTACAGTTTCCCAGTCACGGTGGAATCGTCCGTCTGCCACTATGTGATGGATGGGATCGCGGCCGCGCGTCCGGAACGTGTGCAGCCGCTGACCGAAGCTTTCTCGGACGGCGAGCCGGAATACCGAGAGCTCGAATGCTATCTCTACCAGTTTGCAGGCTATTCCCACACTGCGCTTCATTTTTACGCCGGCAAAAACGCGGTCGGCGTGATCGGATATGAAGACGCGGATATGGTTTACACCTTCCCGCTGGATGACAGCTGGTGCGCGGATTTCCTGTCCGGGCTGGAGGCGTCTATGCGCGAAAATCCGGTCGCGCCGCCGTTTTCGCCCGATGAGGCGAATGCTTTTTTGCAGCAGATCGCGTCCGAGCAGAGGACCGTCCCGCGCTTCTATCTCGAACCGGCCGACCGGGCGGAATACACGATTGGCGACCTGGTCTATCGAAACGACATTGCGCGGGCGCAAGAGCTGCTCGCAAGCGTTCGGATGGACGCGGCTTACCCGGATGAGGATTTCCGGCTGTTTGATCAGCTCGCGAGCGTTGCCATCGAGGGGTATCAGAACGGCGCGAAGTTGCGGCTCTATGCCGCTCCGGATGGAAACTATTGCCTCAGCCTGTTCGATCCGATTCTGACCGGCGGCCACGAGCGGTGCTATCTACCCGCGGACGGCGGCGAAACGATGCAGGCGCTTGTGGATTTCATGCAGACACAGAACCGTGTATTTGCGGAAAGGTCGCTGACCTTTACGACTGGGGCACAGGACCCGGTGGAGATCGGACGGCAGCTCTTTGAGAATTACCAGCAATGCTACATGAACCCGGATATCGTGGACGCTTCCCGCATTCTGGAATTTACCATTCGGGAGGCGCGGCTCGTAGCGGGCGACCGAGACGAGTTCTGTGTGGGAATTTCTTACGATATCACGTCGGCGCAGCCGGATCGGTTCATGAGTGCGAACGGCGAAAATCCGTCGCCCGGCGTCTGGACCGATTGTTATCTCGAAGTGCGCGCGGTACGCGAAGACCTTGACCGTTACCGCATCAAGAGCATGGGCACCGGCGGCGGTGGCGCCGGCCTTGCAAATCCCACCGCCGCGTGGGAGGCCGCCGGCGCGCTTTCACAGATCGGGCCGGGCTTCCCGCAGTTTCTTGCCGGGCAGGATTGGGCCGGTTATGTGGACGGCGGGATCGTGAACGGCGAACGGCTTACGCGGTTTGCGCGGGCGGTGCTGCTCGACGGCGATACGTTGATGCTTGTCGCGCCGCCCTATGTGTATCAGATCTGGGCGTATGATTCTCCGGATGTCCGCTGCATCATCGCATATGACCAGAATGGCGACGCAAAGCGCTATACGCCCCAAATTCTGTTTGACGAACGCGTGGACGAATATGTCGTCGGCGTGGGCGTGAACGGTTCCGGGCTTCCCCTGCATATCCCGAAAGAAAATAAAAGCCGGGAACCCGCCGCTTGACGGCGGGTTCCCGGCTTTTATTCTTCCACCGAGCTCGATTTCGCGCGTTTTGGAGGATTACAAGGCTTGCAACCCTACCGCAAAAAGTCTAAAATGAAGGTATCCTACGAAAACCGGGGGAACGGGCATGTATATTGCTGATCTGCATATTCATTCAAAATATTCGCGCGCGACCAGTCGGGAATGCGTTCCGGAATATCTCGATCTGTGGGCGCGCCGCAAGGGGATCGACCTCATCGGCACCGGCGATTTCACCCACCCAGCCTGGCGGGAAGAACTTCGGGAGAAACTCGAACCCGCTGAAGACGGGCTTTACCGCCTGAAAGCAAATTTCCGCCTGCCGGACCAGTTGGCGGGCGGGGAAAAAAGCCCGCGGTTTGTCCTTTCCGGGGAGATCAGCTCGATCTATAAAAAGAACGGCCGGGTGCGCAAGGTGCACAATGTAATCCTGCTGCCGAGCCTGGAATCGGCGCAGGAGCTTGCAAAAAAGCTCGAGGCGATCGGCAATGTCCACTCGGACGGAAGGCCGATCCTGGGGCTTGACAGCCGCGATCTTCTGGAGATCACGCTCGAATGCTGTCCGGATGCGGTTTTTATTCCCGCGCATATCTGGACGCCGCATTTTTCGCTTTTTGGAGCGTTTTCGGGATTCGATACGATCGAGGAGTGTTTCGAGGATCTTACGCCGCACATCCATGCGGTTGAAACCGGGCTTTCCTCCGACCCGCCGATGAACTGGCGGCTTTCGGCGCTTGACCGGTTTACACTCGTTTCAAATTCGGACGCACACTCCCCGGCCAAACTTGGCCGGGAGGCGAACCTTTTGGATACGGAGCTTTCCTATCCCGCTTTGGCGGGGGCGATCGCCGGGAACGGCGGTTTCGCGGGCACGATCGAATTCTTCCCGGAGGAGGGAAAGTACCACTGCGACGGCCATCGAAACTGCGGAATTTGCCTTTCTCCCTCCGAAGCGGAGGAGCTGGAGGGTCGCTGCCCGGTCTGCGGCAAAAAGCTCACGACGGGTGTGTGGCACCGGGTGCAGCAGCTTGCCGACCGGCCGGAAGGATTCCTGCCGCAGGGACGAAAACCGTTTGAAAGTTTGGTGCCGCTGCCGGAGGTGATCGGTTCGTCGCTCGGCATGTCACCGGCCGGCGTGCGGGTGCAGGCGCGGTATCTGGAGCTTCTTGGAAAGCTCGGCCCGGAGTTTTACATTCTGCGGGAGGCGCCGCTTGATGAGATCGTCCGGGAAGCCGGGCCGCTCATCGCCGAGGGTGTGCGCCGGATGCGGGCCGGCGAAGTGGAACGCGTCCCCGGCTTTGACGGTGAATATGGGAAGATCCAGCTGCTCACCGCCGAAGAGATCGACCGGATTTCCGGTCAGATAAGCCTGTTTGGCGCCTCGCCGGATGAAAAACCGGCCCGAAAGGCCCCTGCGCGGCGTGCGGCAAAATCCAGCCCGGCTCCGGCCGGGACGCGGGAAGGGCTGCAAACGGAGGAGAGGGGCCCGCTGGCGGGGCTCAATGATGAGCAAAAAGCTGCGGTCACCGCCGAAGAAGCGGCGGTGGCGGTCGTGGCCGGGCCAGGCACCGGAAAAACCAAAACACTGGTCGCGCGCATTGCATATCTGGTGCAGGAGCGCGGTGTGAAACCCGCCGAGATCACCGCTGTGACCTTTACCAATAAGGCAGCCGGCGAGATGCGCGAACGGCTGGAAAAACAGATTGGAAAACGCGCCGCGCGCGCCATGCGGATCGGAACCTTCCACGCGGTCTGTATGCGGCTTTTAGACGATGTGGTGATGCTGGCGGACGAATCCGAAGCGCTGTTTGTCGCGGAGGAAACGGTGCGGGAATGCGGGCTTCGGATCTCGGCAAAAAAACTGCTCCAGGAGGTTTCGCGCCGCAAAAACGGCGCGCCGCCCGATGAAGCGGAGGAAAAGCTCCCGCAGGAGGCCTATCTTCGCTACTGCGAAAAACTCGCGGCTTACGGCGCGCGCGATTTTGATGACCTGCTGTTGGAAACGCTCGAACGCTTTGAACCGCAAAATCGGAAAGAATCCGCCCTGCGCGGTTTTACCCACCTGCTGGTGGACGAGTTTCAGGATATCAACGATTTGCAGTACCGTTTGGTACAGGCATGGAGCCGGGCGGGCGAAAGCCTCTTTGTGATTGGAGATCCGGACCAGTCGATCTATGGCTTTCGAGGTTCGGACGCGCGCTGTTTTGCCCGGCTTGCGCAGGATTTGCCGCATCTCCGGCAGATCCGCCTCCTGCGTAACTACCGTTCGACGCCGGAAGTGATCGGTTGCGCTCTGCCGCTTATCGCGCATAACGGCGGCGAAGCGCGTTCGCTTGAGGCGTTTCGCTCATCCGGCGCGCCTGTGCGGGCGCTTTTTGCCGCTGACGAATATTCCGAAGCGATCTTCATCGCCAAAGAAATCAACCGCCTGGTCGGCGGTATCGATATGCTCGACGCGCAGGAGCGTCGGGAAGCCGGCTGCGCACGGGGATTTTCGGACATCGCGGTGCTCTACCGTACCCACAGGCAGGCGGAAGTGCTGGAAAAATGCCTGCGCATCGAAGGCATCCCCTATACTGTGACCGGCCGGGACAAGCTGCTTACTGACCCGGACGTGCGGGAAGCCGTCCAGTTTTTCCGCGCGCTGTCCGATCCGGGTACAGCGCCCCTTCACCGGCTTGCGGCAAAACAGCAGCCGGAAAAATTCAAGGCGCTTGCGGAAATTTTTCAGCCGCTTATGGAACGGGAAAAACCACAGAAGCTGCTCGAACGCTGGATTTCGGAGCGGGAACTCTCTGGCTCCCCGGCAATGGAGAAGCTGCTCGGCATAGCGGTCTGTCATGACGGCATGGCTTCGTTTTTGCAGAACCTTGCGTTTGGCGGGGAGGGTGATCTCATCCGCAGCGGCGGCAAAAGCTACCTCTCCGACGCGGTTTCGCTTCTGACGCTGCACGGCGCGAAGGGGCTTGAGTTCCCGGTTGTATTCCTCTGCGGCGTGAAAAAAGGGGTGCTCCCGCTCGACGCCCCTGGCCGCAGCGTCGATCTGGAGGAGGAACGTAGGCTCTTCTATGTTGGTATGACCCGCGCCCAGGACGAATTAACCTTGCTTATGCCTGGCGAGCCGTCGCCGTTTTTCACGGAGATTCCGCAGGGATGCCTGCAAAAAGGCAAGGCGTCGCCGGTGAAAAATCCATCCGGCGGCAAGCAGCTGAGCCTGTTTGAATGATGAAAAACACCCCGCATCCGGCTTGCGCGCCGGCCGCGGGGTGTTTTTTTGTCTTAATTTAACAGACGGGCAATCTCATGGTCGATCACCGACAGGTCGGCGGTGGGCTCGTAACGCTTCACTACCCGGCCGGTCTGATCCACCAGGAATTTGGTAAAATTCCATTTGATATCGTTGCCGGTTTGGTAGTTTTTTCCGCCTTCGGAAAGGATTTCATCCAGCTTTTTTCCGATCGGGTGGGAAAGATCAAAGCCTCCGAAGGGCTCTTGCGCACGTAGGTAGTCGTAGAGCGGGCTGGCATTCGGGCCATTCACATCAATTTTGGCGAACATCGGGAAGGTCACGCCATAGTTTTTCTGACAGAAGGCCTGGATACTTTCGTTGCTGTCCGGCTCCTGGTCCAGGAACTGGTTACATGGGAAACCCAGCACCTCAAACCCCTTGCCCTTCCATTTTGTGTAAAGCATCTCGAGCTCCGCGTACTGGGGTGTGAAGCCGCATTTGCTGGCCGTATTGACAATCAGCAGCACCTTACCGCAAAATTCCGCAAGCGGGACTGGTCTCCCATCGATCGACTGGACGGTGAAATCATAGATCTGCATGAAAGGAACACCTCTTTTCGCAGGTATTATATGGAGCAAACGCGCTGCTATGCGTGTTTCTGTGCCGAAATAGCACATTCACGGGTTAAAAATCATAGAATGAAAGTGGAAAGTGCGAAATAACTGTGAAAAAGGAGCTGGGAAATTCATGTTTACACAGGAAACTTATGAAGAACAGGTGCACAGATACAACCAGATGCTTTTGCAGATGCAGCGCCGGGCACGGCCCGCGACAAAAGAACCGCCCGCGGAGGCGGAACCCATCGTCGAGACGGAACCCATCCTCGAGACGGAACCTATCCCCGAGGCGGAACCCATCGTCGAGACGGAACCCATCCTCGAGACGGAACCTATCCCCGAGACGGAACCTATCCCCGAGACGGAACCCATCCCCGAGACGGAACCCATCCCCGAGACGGAACCGGTGACAGAGGCTTTTCGGATGGGGAATGCGGTGCAGGAAGCTGCCGTCTGTGAGGCCGTTCCGAAGGAGTCTGTCCCGGAGCCACCCTGTGTGCGGGAGGAGGAAAAAGCGCCTGGAACGCGGTGGGAACAGTTGGCCGAAAACCTGGCCGCCGATTTGCGGCAGGCTTCACCTGAAATGCAAAGCTGTGTCATCGGCTACCTTTTCCGCGCTGACCAAACGCTGGGCAGGCAGGTGTGGACAAAGTTGGTGGAACGCCGCGCGCTGTAAGGCCGGAAGGCGGATCCAGGAACGAAAAAGCGCCCGGCCGGTGGGCCGGGCGCCTGATGTACAGGCAACTGGAGAGGGCGGGTCAGCGGTCCTCGACGACCATTGTCTGAAGCGCTTCGGGAGAGCTGTCCCGGCTGAGGATGTAGACGGTATACATCGCGTTTGGCCGTACGTCCACATAGAAGGAGACGAGCACTTCCGGCATTTCAAGGGTCGCTATGTTGGAGGAAAGCGTTTCGATATCCTCGAAACGCGGAGTCGGGCGCAGGCTGGTTTCGGTGATGTAGAACTCATAAGACCCGCGGCGTACCCGTTTGAAAGAGGTCACTTCCTTGAAGCGCACGTCGGAATAGACCACGCGGCCATCCGCGAGGAGTATGTCAAGCGGATTCGAGCTGTACGCGAGATTGCAGACCCGGAAACAGGACATGCCGGGCAGTTTGAGGCAGGGCGAGTCGGAAATCTGCATCAAATCCAGCCCGCTGGCCGAGTTGATGATGGCAATGGTGCTGGCGTCGTCCGAGCGGAAAGGCATGGATTTCTGCAGATAGACATATCCGTTTGAGCCGGTTACGGTGATGGTCTGGAAGCCGCTGGCCACCCTGCCGTACGGAGTGAGCGACGCAAAGCCAAGCCCGCCCGCGATGTAACGGTTGTTGATGTAGACTCGGAACGGCCGGTATCCATAGGCCGCGTTCAGGAACCGCACCTGTCCGTTGCGTTTGCCGGTGTTACAGAAAAAGCACGGGGGATTGGGCTGCGGAAATACGGGGAAGGTATCCCCTGGTGCGACCGGTCCACCCTCGCCGGGGTTTGGCAGGGGGATGACCGGGACGTTTTCGCCGCCGGGGAAAACAGGCCCGCCCTCGCCGGGATTCGGAAGCATGTTGCCCGGCGTATTTGCGCCGCCGGGGAAAACAGGCCCACCCTCGCCGGGATTTGGCAGCAGGCTTCCGGGGATGCCGCCGCCTGGAGCTGCAACAGGCCCGCCTTCGCCGGGGTTCGGAAGCATGCTGCCCGGGACGGACGACCGGCTCCACATGGAATAATCGTCCATGTTATCAGATGAAGCGTTCAAGATTCTCCATCTCCTTTCAGGTTTTGTACTATCATATTAGCTCCGGGATCTTTTGGTGATAGACAATCCCCTTGAAAAGACGGCTTTTCCCGCGCTTTATTGATTTTGGACACAAAAAATCCCCCGCCGGGATCGCGGCGGAGGAAAGAGCCCCTATTCGCTTTGTTCGGACAGTTCGCGCAGGGGTTTGATCTCCTTTTTGTAGAGGTAGGCCATATAAACGGCGCAGAGCGCGACCGAGAAGATTTCAGCGAGTGGGAACGACCACCACACCGCCTCCAGCCCGCCGAACTTGGCGAGCAGCCATGCGGAGGGCAGCAGGATGATCAGCTGGCGCACAACCGAGACTGAAAGGCTCAAAAAGCCATGCCCAAGCGCCTGACAAACCGACAGCGAACAGATACAGAAGCCCGCGAAGACGAAGCTCAGGCTGATGATCCGCAAAGCAGGCACGCCAATGGCGATCATTGTTTCGGAGGCGTTGAAGATCGAAAGAAGCTGCGGCGTGAAGAGCCAAAAGGCAGCCACCCCCAAAAACATGATCCCAACCGCATAGCAGGCGCTTAACAGGAAGGTTTTGGCCATCCGGTCAGGTTTGCGCGCGCCGAAATTATAGGAAAGGATCGGAACCATACCGTTATTGAGCCCGAAAATCGGCATGAAGATAAAGCTCTGAAGTTTGAAATAGACTCCGAACACTGCCGTGGCGGTCGAAGTGAACGCGATGAGGATTTTGTTCATTCCGAAGGTCATCACAGAACCGATGGAGGCCATGATGATCGAAGGCACGCCAACTGCGTAAATTTTTCCGATGACAGCGCTGTCTGGACGGAAATTTTTTGCCCGCAGGTCGAGCTCCTCGTTCTTTTTGCAGTTAAAATAGACTGCGAGGATGAAAGCGACGATCTGACCGGTCACAGTGGCGACCGCCGCGCCGGCCACGCCAAGCTTTGGAAATCCCAAAAGCCCGAAGATCATAATTGGATCAAGGATAATATTGATGATGGCGCCGGTTCCCTGGGTAATCATCGTATAGAAAGTCCGACCGGTCGACTGAAGCAGCTTTTCAAAAACGATTTGACCAAATATCCCGAATGAGCAGACACAGCAGATGGTGAGATAGCTGGTGCCTTCGACCACGATCTCAAGAATATCGGTCTGCATCAGAAAGAAGGTACGGGTGCAGAAGATCCCCAGAAACGCAAAAACGATGAAACTGAGCCCGGCCAGGAAAATGCCGTTGACAGCGGTTTTATTGGCAAGATGGAAGTTCTTTTCCCCCAGGCTTTTTGAGAGCAGCGCATTGATGCCGACACCGGTACCGGTGCCAACGGCAATCATCAGGCTTTGCGCGGGAAACGCGAGCGACACGGCGGTGAGCGCGTTTTCGCTCAGCTGTGCCACGAACATGCTGTCCACGATGTTGTAAAGCGCCTGTACCAGCATGGAAATGACCATCGGCAGGGACATGGAAATGAGCAGCTTTCCCACCGGCATAACGCCCATTTTATTCTCTGCGGGTTGGGCGATGTTTTCGTTCATATGTATTCCTCCCTAATAAATGTTGGAAATGCAACCAAATCAGCGGAAGTTGGAGCATTTTTTATTGCGTCAATTCAGCACATTTACTATTCTATGGAATTAAAATTTATTTGTCAAGCCAAAAATTTGAAGAAATTCATTGACAATGCAAATTGCACAAGGTAATATAAAAGTTGCAATTGAAACTGTTAGAACCGGAGGTGGACAGGATGTTGGAATTCCCGGAACAGGATCTGCTAAAGCTGATTTCGGTGGTGCAGCGTAAAACCCAGATGTATCTCAATGAACAGTTCGCTTCGGTCGGAATCACCGGCGGGCAGGCGCCATTCATCATGATTGTCTGCGAGACTCAAGGCCTGCCGCAGAGCCGTTTGGGCGAGCTGCTTGATATGGACAAAAGCACCGTTGCCAAGATGCTTTCGCGCCTGGAAGCGCAAGGTTATATCACCCGCAGGGTCAACGCGGATGACTGCCGGTCTTTTGACATCTGTCCAACCGGCAAGGCGTATAAAATTTATCCTTTTCTCGAGCAGGTGGGGGAACGATGGGTAGCCCAGATGACTTCGGGCCTCACCGGGATCGAGCAGGCTGTTTTCTATGAGCTGCTGAAAAAAGTAGCCGGCAACACGGCCGCATATTTTGACTGACTGAAAACGAGCCTCCCATCTGGGGGGCTCGTTTCGATTTATCGGCAGAAAATTTACATTTGCCACGTGGGAATTAACATTGGATTTAAACGGAAATTGTATAATAATGCCATAGAGTGCCGAATTGGGGCGGAAAACAAAAAAACCGCCACAGCGGTTTTTTTGTTGGAGAGTTTTTGCTTTTAAACTGATTTACAGGAGGCATGTGCCCGGATGAGGAATCCGAGGCTCATGAGCATTTAAGCCCATCGGCAATGCCGACCCCTAAATGTTATTTATATTATAATGTGTGCATATGCAAATTGTGTTATGGATTCATGTGGAAACGGTTGAGAATCCGGACATTTTTTATGAACGGGCTTCGATCCGGCCCGGCTGACAACAGGGAGGAAAACACGGATGGTTCCAATGGTACTATTTGCCCAGAACGAAACGAATGTCAGAAATGCGGAAACCGCCCGGCAGCACCGTGTGCGGCTCATTCAACGGATTTATGATGAAGGATGGCAGGTGTTGAATGCCTCGACAGCCTCACAGGTTCATCATTACCTGGAGGGACAGAAAGTGTCGCTCATCATCCTGGACGCGGCAGGATATCGCGGAGACCGTGCTGAACAATTCAAACGGATGCGGGAACTCACCGATGCGCCGATCCTTGTCATCACCGACGCGACCGACGACCGTACCGAACTGGAAATTCTCGACAACGGCGCGGACGATTGTCTGCGCCGCCCGGTGAGTGACCAGATTATCATTGCGCATGCAAAGTCTCTTTTGCGCCGGGCGGATGCGCTGCCCGCGCCGGAGCTGATTTTTGATGAGCTGCGAATCAGTCTGGCGGAGCATGTGGTGGAATTGGACGGTGTACAGCTTGATCTTACGCCAAAGGAATTCGAGCTGCTCTACTACTTTGCAAAGAATCCGAATCTTGCGCTTTCCCGCGTCCAAATTCTCAATCATGCGTGGGGATGGAATTACGCGGGGGAGGAACGCACGGTGGACAGCCATGTAAAAGCTCTGCGCAGCAAACTGGGTTGGGCTGGACGGCATATTGTCACTGTGCGCAGTGTCGGCTATAAATTCGTCTGGAACCTGCCGGAAAAAAGTGCGGTGCATGCCGAATAAATTGCAGCAAAAAGAAACCCGCCGGTTGTGGAGGCAACCGGCGGGTTTTCTTATTAAGGCAGGATCTTAATTATTTGGAGCTTTTCTTGAACGCGACAGCGCCAGCAGCAGTCAGGGAAACAACAGCGGCAACAACCGCTACGTTAACCATGTCGCTGGAACCGGTCTGCGGGATGTCTTTGCCGCCGTCAGGGGTGGTGACATCGGCAGCTGCATCGTCGTCATCCTCATCGTCAGCGTTGATCGCTTCGATGTCGAGCTCAGTGTCGGAGAGGACGTAGGTGCCCAGGACGCGGGTCTTCATGGACCAGCCAGGGATCTCTTCGTCATCTTCGGAGAAGGTGAACTTGTCGGTGACATCGGTCAGGTTGCCATCAGCATCTTTCTCGTAGATGAAGCAGCTTTCCGGATCCGGAATATAATCGTCATCGTCATCCCACGGGATGCCAAGGGTCAGGGTCGCGCGGGAGGTCGACGGGATGGTCGGGTTGGTGACGAAGTCATAGAACCACAGCTCTGCGTCAACCGGATCGCCGTACTCGGCATAGATCTCGCGGTCAACAGAGGTGGACAGACGGGCATAGAACTTGGAAGCATCGTCGTCAGCTTCGAACTTCAGAGCGGCACGGTCGTCGCCCCAGATCAGGGTGTTGGTGTCGTTGTCGTCAGGATCGAAGTAGACACGGTCACCTTCATCGGCATCATCATCGTTGCCCTTCTTCTCATTGTTGATCCAGAAGGAATAATCAATCACGATTTCGTCATCCTCAAGGAACACGCCTTTTGCGTCTTTGTTATCCTTAGAATCTTTTCTCGCGGTGAAGGAGATGGTACCGTCGGTGTGGAGTTCTGAAGTGGTGGTAGTGTCGGCCAGCTCGATCTTAATGACCGGATGGCGGCCGGAACCGGTGTCCAGCTTCTTGTCGGTCAGCAGGGAGATCTTTTTGACCAGCTTGCCGTTGGTGTCCTTGTCATAGTCAAACTTCCAAAGCTTGTCGTCCTGGAGGTCGTCAAGATCAGGATTATGGTTGGCGTTGTCAGGGAAAGTAACGCCGGTGATCTCAACATAGATGACGGCGTTCGGCTCAATCCGGGTTTCGCTGGTGATCTTTAGGCCGTTAGCATCAACTTGATTGTCTCCTGTTCCTTTGATTTTTTCTTCATCGTCATTTTCGATCGTACCGAAAGTAACCGAAGTCGCACTCTCTGCTTTATCAGCAGCAGCCATCGCGGCGACAGAAGCAAAGCTCATGACCATCGCGGCGGCCAGGATTCCCGAAAGAATCTTTTTCATTGGAAATTCCTCCTAGAAAAATAGTTTTGATCAATTTATCGTCGATGGTATCCTCCAATACCCCGAACTCCCGTTTTTTGGAAATTCCCTTTTAAAATGTTCGGGAAAGAACGGATGTGGAGAGTCATCCGTTCTTTCCGGTTTGAATCAGTTAATTAGAAGCCAGTACCGGGGTTGACTTTGTCAGCGTCGACAACTTCGTCAGCCGGGACTTCATCGTCAGCGTCAGCATCCGCAACCGGAGCTTCAGCGAAGATGTAGGTGCCCAGGCGGCGGGTCTTCATGGTGAAGACATACTCGTCGTCATCGTTGTAGCCGAAAGAGCCCTTATCGGTGATGTCAACCAGCTCGCCATCCTCGGTCTCTTCATAAACGATGATAGATTCTTCGTCAACAGTCAGCTCGTCGTCATCGTCAACATAAGGAACGACCAGTTCGAGAACCGCACGGGAGGTCGAGGAGATGCTCGGAGTGCCAACCCACTGACGGACGAAAGCATCCTGATCGTTGAAGAGCTCGGCATACTTCACGTTGTCCCACTTGGTGGAAAGTTTCGGGAAGTATTTCGCAACGTCGGAATCAGCGTCGAAGGTCAAAATTGCCAGGGTGTCGTTTTCGTCTTCCCAGGTAATAGTGTTCTCTTCGTTCTTGACCGGTTTGACATAGACGCCGCCTTTACCAGCGGAATAGGTCTCGTCATCGGTGTTGTCTTCACTGTTGCCGATCCACAGAACCGCACGATAGGTAACTTCGCCACCCTCGTGGAATACGACAGTGTCTCCGTCTTTCGCTTCTTTCAGGTCAGCGGTGAGGTCTTTCTTAACGGAAATGGTTGCTTCTGGAGTGAGTTTAAACTCGTCAAAGGACATGTCGTCTTTCACTTTGACTTCGATGTACCACTGACGGGCACGTTTCTCCAGTTTCTTTTCGATCAGCTTGACAGACTCGATCAGCTTAGTGTTGTCATCACCCTTGCTGGTCTTCAGCTTCATCAGCTTGCCTTCGTCAAGGATGTCACCCAGATTGGCGCCAGCAGCGCCGAGTTCGTTGATGTCGATACCGATGTAGAACTTCTGGTCAGGGGCCTGTTTCTTTTCCATATCGATCTTGTTGCCCTTGTCATCGTAGACAACTTTAACGTCGATGGTGCCGATGTCTTCGCCCTTTTTGAAATCGTCGACATCGTCCGCAAAAGCGACAACGCCCATGCTCATGACGGTAGCAAGCGCCAGAACCAGTGCAAGTACCTTTTTCATTGGGAATCTCCTCCTAGAAAAAATATTTGAAATTTGCGCATTTTGCTCAGGGTCACCTCTCCAGTTGTATCCCTGATGTTAAAAATTATAGCTTTGCGGGAAATTTTGGTCAATTGTGTTTGTTACCGTTTTGTAACCTTTCTTGTGAAATGCACCAATTGAAGTGGCAATTTTAGCATATTACACAGAATATTTCTGGAAATATGCACAAATGATGATGGTTTTATGATGAAAATATGGAAGTTAAGTTATGAGTTGGTGGAGGAAAAAACGAAGCGCCAATCTTCCGAATGGCGCCCCGTTTTTTTTACAGTATCATAAGGTCACGGTGAAGACGGTCCCTGTATCCGTGCTGCTTTCCACGGTCACATTTCCGTCGTGCAGCTGCACGATCTGCTGAACAATTGACATTCCCAACCCATGGCCGCGTACCTCCCGGCCATTCCCTGCCCGGAAGAACCGCTCGAAAATCCGCTCAAGCTGCTGCGGAGGGATGGGGTCCCCGCCGTTGCGGATGGTGACGACCGAATGCCCGTTTGCCTGGAATACACGCACCTCGATCCTGCCGCCCTGCGGGGAAAATTTGATCGCATTGTCAATCAGGTTACTCCAGACATGTTCCAGCATCCATCTGTGGCCGGTCACCGGCACCTTTTCCAGATTGAGATCGAGCGACAGCTCCTTTTCCGTCCATCGCGGCTCCATGGACACAAACACCCGGCGGATCTGTTCGGAGATGTCCACTTCTTCCAGCATTTCGGGCGAGGGCTTGCGGTCCAGACTGCAAACCAGAAGAATATTGTCAACCGTTTCGGTCACCTGCTGCAGTTCCATGTTGATTGCCTGGATATAGAGCGGTTCCTGTTCGGTGTGGATATGTTTTTCCAGCAGTTTTGCATACCCGCTGATCGCTGCCAGCGGGGCTTTGAACTCATGTGAAAAGACCGACATAAAGTTTTTGTGCAGGATGGTGGTGTTTTCGATTTTGCCAACCATGAGATTGAAATCCCGGACAAACAGGCTCATTCCGCCGTTCCCCGGCAATTCCGGCACGCGCACGCTGAAATCTCCTTCGGCAACCTTGTGCGCCGCGCGGCTCAGGCGGGCGGCGGGAAGCAGAATGTGCCGGATAACCAGCAGGATTGCGGTGATGCCAATCAAAAGACAGATGGTGAACAGTGTCAGGACAGATTTCATAAACCCGCGTTCCAGTTCGGCCGAATGGATGCGCAGACGGATATATCCGTCTGTGTCCACACGGCGATATTGCGTCACGGTAAGAGCCATCCCGGGTGCACGCTCGAAAATGGTCACCGAACCGGTTTCGATCAGTTCTTGAAGCTGTGCTTCGGTGAGATTTTCTTCGGACAGGGACTCCAGGATCAGGCATTCCTCCTGCCCATCGGGAAAGATTTGTGAAACGGCATCCTTTCCGCCTTCACAGACGAGCATGTCCGAGATGTGATCAAGCAGGCGGTCCGCGGGGATTTCGATTGCATGCTCATAATATCCTTTCCACATGCAATGTGACCAGATGATCGTGACGATGCCTGAAGCAATAAATGCCGCCAGGAGAAGTACAATGACCTTTAGAAAATATTGTTTTTTCATAGGCGCTCAGCCTTTATGACTGCTTTATATCCGAGTCCGCGCACGGTATCGATTGTGAAGGGGGAATCTCCGGTGAAGCGTTCGCGCAGCCGGTTAATATGTACGTCGACTGTGCGGGGGTTGGTGTCAGTATCGACACCCCAAACCTCGTCCATCAGTTCCTGGCGGGTAAAGATGCGCCCAGGATAGGAGAGCAGCAGGAACAGCAGATAGAATTCCTTCTGCGGAAGCGTACAGACGCCTTTGCCGTTTCGCAGCTCCAGGCTGGCATAATCGAGCACGACGTCCCCGATGCGCAGCTGCTTTTCACAGCTGATGTTGCAGCGGCGCAGGATCGCGCGGATTCGCATGACCAGCTCCTCCAGATCCACCGGTTTGATCAGGTAATCGTCCGCGCCGACCGCGAACAGTTTTCGTTTGTCGTCAAAAGTGGACTTTGAGGTGACGACCAGGACAGGTATGTTCAGATGATGTTTGCGCAGCAAACGCACAAGATTTTCTCCATCCATATTTGGCATGAGGATGTCCGCGACGATCAGATCCACCCGATTTTTTTCGAGTATGCCGAGCGCCTGGATCCCATCGCCCGCAAAAAGGGTGTCAAACCCCTCCGATCGCAGGTAAATGTCTTCCAGTTTTCGAATTTTCGGATCGTCATCCACAATCAGGATTACCGCCATTGAACTCCCTCCCAATCATGTGCCATGAATTTGCTGAAAGGCATAAAACAACAATTATAAAGTATAGCGCCACGATTTTCGCCTGTCATCAGGTCTGGCCATTTGTTTGCAGGAAGTTAATAATCCAAGTTTTAGGGTTAATATTTGGTTTATCTTTCTATTTTTTCCCAAAAAATTCTTGCGTATCCGGATACAAAAAAGGCGCGCGGACTGGCCGCGCGCCTTTTTTGTATTTTTTAAGAAACTTTCTTTTTTCTTCCGGAGAACTGTTTCGGCTGTTCCCATCAGGCGGCCCCTGCGCAGCGTCACCGGGTAGTTGCGTTTTTTGCAAGGCGGCCGGGCAGATTGCTCTGCCCCAGGCTGCAGGCATAAAAATGAGCGGCGGAAAATTTCCGCCGCCCGGCTGGGGTGCCGTTCAGATAAGCGCTATTCGTTGGGGCCGTCATATACCTCAAACCGGCCGGGGAAAAGGGTGTCCTCCACAATTTTGGCGCAGTCGATCACACAGCCGCGGCAGCTGCGCAGGCGATCGGTTTTCCCATCGGTGCCGCGCAGGGTTTTACAGAGGGTGGTGGTGTTCATTTCGGAAAACCGATCCGCCATTTTGCGCCCGAGTTCAAAGGTGGAGAATTTAGAGGCGGGTTTTTCGAGATTCGCGTCACTGTTTTTGAGCCCGGCAAGCAGCACCATGGCGCAGACGCTGCCGCAGGTTTCATACATGCCGGCTATGCCGAGCCCAAAGCCTTCGGAAGCGCGGAAAGCGGTGATCTCATCCATTCCCAGAAGATCGCTGTAGGCGCAGACGACCGCCTGACAGCAGTTATAACCGTCCCGATGCTTTTGCGCGGAGATGCCGACTCTGCTTTTTTCCATTTGTAAAGACCCCTTTTTCTTTTGTTCGCCCCTATTATAATCCCTCCCGGGAAAGAATCAAGCCCTTTCGGTACAATTTGCGATGGGCATTTTGAATTCCCCTATTCAGAAAACGAATCCAAAAAACCGCCGGCGGTCAGCCGGCGGTTTGGCTTTCCAAAGATCTGAGAATCCGGATCAGCTGGGACAGCAGAGGATCGGTAGGGTCCCTGCCGTTCAGGATATAGGAAAATTTGCGGGAGCAGGGTTTTTCCATCGGGAGCGCGACCAGTGTGCCGGAATCAAGCTCATGGCGGACCGCGCTTTCCGAGATGAGCGTCACACCAAGGCCCTGCCGCGCAAGTTCGGCATTGGCGGTGTTGGAGTTGCATTCGATCTGGCTTGAGACCTTGATCTGGCTGGAGGTGAGAAAATCCCTTTGATACTGCCGGGTGCCGGAACCGGATTCCCGGGTGATCCAGGGCAGCTCGCCAAGCTTTGCGGGGTTGAACGAGGTGATCCCGGCTGCCAGGGACGGGGCGGCGACCAAAATGAGCTGATCGGTGTAAAAGTCCGCCCGTTCAAAATCGTAATACATGTTGCGGCCTTCAATGAGGCCAATGTCGATTTCGCCGCCGCGCAGCCAGTCGCAGACCTGCTGGGTGTTGCCGATGGTGACACTGATGACCGCCGCGGGGCAAGCGTCCGAGAAGGCGCGCAGCACTGCCGGGAGCAGGTGATCCCCGACCGTGCGGCTGGCGCCGACGTGCAGCCGTTCAAGCGCTTTCCCCTTATGAGGCAACACTTCGCGCACCGTCGCGTCCACGAGCGCGAGGATCTCCACGCAGCGCTCATAGACAAGCTCCCCCTCCGGGGTCAATTCCACGTTCGCGCCGTAGGAGGAGCGGTTCAGAAGGGTTGCGCCGTTAAAGAAAATTTCCATCCGTTTTACCTGCTGGCTGACGGTCGGCTGAGAAAAGGAAAGCTTTTTAGCAGCTTTGGTGAAGCTTTTCGTCTCCGCCACCGCCACAAAGGTGCGCAGTTCTTCAAACATCTTGTTTCATCCCATTCCGTAGTTCTTTCCTTTTCAGTATACAGCATCCGGATGGCGTTCGACAAGCCGGAATACGGAGGTATTGAATTTTGCAATGGGGGAATCCGACATTTCAATTTGCGAAGCGGCGCCCGCGTCCCATATAATGGGGATCAGACTGTTTGGAAAGAAGGAACCGAATTGCATTTGAGAATACCTGCAATCGATCAAAAGAAACTGTTTGGGCTGCTTCCGGGCTTCCTGGCCTGCCTTGTGATCGCCCTGATCGCTCAGGTGGTGGTGAAGCTCGCCCCGACCGTCGGAGCGGCGCTGTTTGCCATTGGAATTGGGATGTTCGCCGGGAATACCTTTTTGAACCGTCCGGCTTTCGATACCGGGACAAAATTTTCCGAAAGCCGTCTGCTGGAATATTCGATCGTGCTGACCGGAATGACCCTGGATCTGAACGATATGCTCGGCGTGGGGCTTGGCGGAATCGGCTATATCCTGTGCCAGATGGCCCTCACCATCACCGCCGCTTACCTCATCGGGCGCAGGCTCGGCTTTGGAAAAAAATTTGTCCTGCTCATGTGCGCTGGGAATGCGGTTTGCGGATCATCCGCTATCGGAACGGTCGCGCCGATTGTCAAGAGCGACGCAAAGGACAAGGGCATTTCGATCACCATTGTGAACGTCACCGGGACGGCGCTGATGATCCTGCTGCCGGTTTTGACCGGACTTATCTACGGGCATGAGGTGCTGCATACCTCCGCGATGATCGGCGGGACGCTGCAGTCGATCGGGCAGGTGATCGCTTCCGCCGAGATCGTCGGCGGTCCGGTTATCGAGATGTCCACCATCTTCAAGATTATCCGCATTATTTTCCTGGTGCTGGTGGCGCTTACCTTTTCAAAACTGGACACCGAGGAAGGCGCAAGCCTGTTCGCCTCCCACCCGAAAAACGACGTGCACGTGAAGGCGCGTGTTCCATGGTTCATTATCGGATTTTTCATTTTCAGTGTGGTGAACAGCCTGCAGCTGATCCCTGCGCCGGCCAGCGCTGCTGCGAAAGCGGTCAGCAGCCAGTTTGAGATCATCGCGCTGGCCGCCATTGGCATGCGGGTCAAGTTTGCCGACCTGCTGCGGGAAGGTCCGCGCGCCATGCTCTATGGCGGGCTGGTCGGCTGTTGCCAGATCCTGTTCGCACTCGCGCTCATCTTTTTATTCTTCCGCTGATCCTCTATCCCACATACACAAATACGGCAGACGCCGGGCATTTGCCCGGCGTCTGCCGTATTGCGTCAGCTTACAGAATATCGCGGGCCTGGGCAAACATCGGCCGTCATCGTTTCAGCCAAGGACGCTCCGCCCGGTCGGGTGGAGCGGATTTCGTGTTGTAGCGGCCATTATCTTGTGAAGCCGTTTCTGCCGCTTCAACTGGTGGCCCGGGTCAAGGCGTTTTTCCAGCACGCCGCGCAAAGCGAGGAATATTGTGGAGCTCCTTTGCGCTTTTAAAAAAGGAACCGCCGGCTGACGGTTCCTTTTTCACCAGCTTTGTGATATGATAAACGAAAACAGCGTCCATCACCACGTCATAAAGAGGGAAAATCCATGAAGGTATCCGTCAGGCGGCGCTTTACGGACGCGCCGCAAGAATACAATGTCTATAGCCAGCTGCGGCGCGGCGGCGTCCTCGTACGCTGTCCCAAATGCGGCGGAGCGGCGGTTTTGCGCCTGCGGGGGGAGGACTACCGCCTGACATGCGAAAGCTGCCGCTTCAGTGAGACCCGTGTTCCGATGAAACCGGTGGTCGCCGCGCAGAACGCCTGTATCGCCTGCGGACGTTGGTTCAATCTGCGGCTGCCGGAACAGTTGGCCCCTTATCCACGCGCGAAGGTGGCCTGCCCGTACTGCAGGATCGAACAGACCGCTCCAGTCCGGAGGATTGGTTTTTCCGGTGCGGATGTTCTGGATGGGTTGGAGCTCTATTTCAAGGGGGCCTACCGCGGGCATGTCGTCTGGGCGCTCAATCGGGAACATCTTGGATATCTTATCGATTATATCAGCGCCGGCCTGCGTGAGAAACATCTCTCCACAAACGGCGCAGGGGACTGGTATGTGCTCCAAAGCGGACAGGCGCAGCGGCTCCCGGGTTGGATGAAGAAGGCGAAGAACCGGGATGGGCTCTTAAAACTGCTTAAGAAGATGCGGGAACTGCCATAAAGGATTCTATATAATAAGGAAACAGATCCTCCGGATATTCACCGGGGGATCTGCTGCTGTTTCCTGCGCTTTCTCGTTTTAGAAAAACAGGCCGGTCACAGCGTCCAGCAGGAGGTTTTCACCGTTATTTTCAATGCAGTACTCCGCGAGGATTATATTGTCGGTGACCAGCCCATCCACCTCGCAGTACAGCAGTTTTGCCAGCGTTTTCGTGGAGTTGGCCGTCCAGCCGTATACCATTCTGCCTTCAGCATGAATCTGTGCCACCATCCCCGCGGACAGGGAGGAGGTTTCCACACTGTAGCAGTCCACATTTGGCAGGTCGTAGCGGTCGGAAACCAGCAGTGCGCAGATGTAGACCGTCTGCATTTCCGGCATCAGCGCCTTGGTGCGCGCGAGGATATTGAGATCCATTGAAGCAATGCTGCACTGCTGCCGCATCCCGTGCTTTTGGATGAGCTCCAATGTTGATTCCACCAGTTTGGTCTCATGCCCGGTTGATTTCAGCTCGATCATCAGACCAATCCGGCCTTTTGCGGCCGTCAGCATCTCTTCCAGTGTTGGGATCGGTTCACCGGTGAATGTGGGGGAGAAATGAGACCCGGCTTCCAGACTGCGGACATCGGCATAGGAGGCGTCCCAGACCTGCCCGTTGCTACCGGTAGTGCGCTGGAAATTTGTATCATGCAGCACGATGAGTGTGCCGTCTCCAAGCTGCTGCACGTCGATTTCTGCCTGATCCGCGCCGTCACTGATCGCCTGTTCAAGCGCGGCAACCGTGTTTTCCGGCGCAAAGAATCCACCCGCCCGATGTGCGACAATCTGTGGATTCTCCCACAGCAGCCGCGGAAACGGGCCGCCTATTTCCGATTCGCTGGCAAAGATCAAAAAGACAAGGGTAAACAGGGCAAATGCTGTCCGTTTCAGAATGCCTATGAACCCTGTCTTTTTCCCTGGGACGGCCGACGGGCGCTTTTCCTGCCGGCAGGCATGGTACAGCACGACGGTGACAGCGCACAAAAATACCGAGGCGAGAGTGGCGGCTGCGATAGTCCCCGCGCGCTGAAAGGCAATAAAATAGAATTGGAACTGCGCATGTGCCTGTGCCAGAGGATAAAACGCCCTTGTATATCCGGCCAGCAGCAGGACTGCGGCCGCTGCGGCGAACGCCAGAACAGCGGTAAAAACAGCAGCGAAGCAGAGCAGCATGCCAAAGATGCGCAGATTTTTTTTGCGCAGCAGGCGACTGCTTTCCCGCCAGGAATCAAGGAAGGATGCGCCGGCTAAGAACATCGCGGGAAAACCAAACAGATAGCGAAACAGGATCAGATTGCAGAGAAGGACCACGCCCGCATAGAGCAAGGTCAGCAGGGGCGCCGCGCGGATATAATCCAGGACGAATTCCGGGAGGCGTATGTTTTGCAGCCAGCCGCTGGAAAGGGAGAATGCGGAGAGGAGAAGCGGAGGGAAAAGCAGCAGCACACCGGCCCGCTTCATCCGGAAAAGGCTGGCGGTGCGCAGGAGGCTTTCCCTCCAAAGCCCCAGGAAAGTGAGATCCCGCCGCTGCCAGCCGGATTCACAGTACAAAAACAGCACAATGATTTCAAAAAGCAGATAGAAAGCCAGCAAAAGCAGGAGCCCGGCGGCCAACAGCAGCGCCAGCGGGGAGCGCAGGATCAGCCCCAGATTCTGCGGCCCCAGATAGGGAATACCCGCCAGCTTGGGGAGCTTTTCCATCTGGGACTGGAGAAAGGGAAACAAAATGCCGAATCCAGCCGTTTTATAAAGCACTTCAAAGCAGAGCAGCTTATCCCATCCGCGCAGGACAACGCCAAAAATCTCCGCCAGTTTTTCACGCATCTGAATCCCTCCTCAGTGTGTCGAAACCCATTGCCGGATCATTGAAATGAGTCTGTCCTATCTTTCCCAAAGCAGCAGAGAAATACCGGCTTCACAGGGACTTTTCCGAAAAAAGAAAAAGACCTTGCAGATGGGCTTTTAAAGCCAATCTACAAGGTCTTGGTGCGGCAGATGGGACTTGAACCCACACGCTCGCGCACACGCCCCTCAAACGTGCCTGTCTGCCGATTCCAGCACTGCCGCAAAGAAGGGAAAGAACCGTCGGAAAACGCGCGAGCTTCACTCGACGAATTACATCTTATCATATTGAAGGAGGCGTGTCAAGGACAAATTTGATTTTCTTGGAGAATTTGGAAAACCTGGCTGGCCGCGGCAGGAGTTTTACAAAAAAGCAGCACTATAATGGAAGGACACCCAAATGTGTAAAGATGCTATGACACTATGTATAATTTGTGAAGAGTGCGTGAAATGACGAGATTTTGCAGGCAAATGGATGCATATTTTTCGGCCGCGAGACGAATATACAGTTGATAAACCGTTGAAATGGTTGGGGATATCATGTGAATTCGCGGCCGATTGGGCGGACAGAGCTGTGGAAAACTCGGTGGAAAGTGTTTATAACTGTTTGTATACTCCTATTTTTTACATTTTGTTCATTTTGCGCAGGGGCCCGCCTGTTTACAATTGTGGAAGAGTTGTTGTATAATTAACCGATACGACGAATGCTTGTCCATCCTGGGCAGGCCGCATGAGATTTAGGGAGAAATTGCCATGTCAGACAGACCGATTAAAATAAACCGCGGGCCAAAAAAGAATTCCATTTGGCCGGTGCTGGGGTTGATTGGCGCCGCGATTGCCATTGCGCTGATCATCGCTTTCGTATGGCAGAGTATGGCCGGGGGAGCGCAGGCGCAGTCAAGCGGGCCCAGCTCCTCGCCGGCGTCTTCGAGCAGCCCTCCGCCGAGCACGCCGGAAGAATCCTCCGCGGCGCCGTCCTCTTCGGAACCGGAAGAGGAGGAACTGCCGGTCTTTGATGGGGCAGTACCCGAAAGCGAGCGCGTGAAAAGCACCTATTTTGACGACGCTGTTTTTGTGGGCGATTCAATCACAACCGGCATCGACCTCTATGGCGTGATGAAAAACACCGACGTGCTGGCGGATACCGGTGTAAACCTCGGCTCGGTCTACACCAAGGAAGCGGTTAAGCAGGAGGACGGAACCCGGATCCCCATCATGGACGCGCTCGGGCAGAAACAGTATGCAAAGGTATACATCATGCTGGGCGGCAACGAAGTACGTGACGAAGACCAGCAGACCTTCATCAGCCGCTATGGAAAACTCATTGACGACGTGCGTGAAATCCAGCCGAACGCGCTCGTCTACGTCCAGTCGATCCTGCCGGTGACCCTGAACAATCAGTATAATATGAACAACGACAAGATCGACACTTTTAATGCCGCGCTGCTTGAACTCTGCAAGGAGAAGGGCGTCTACTATCTGAATGTCGCGGAGAAGTTTAAGGATGAAAACGGCCGGCTGCCGGACGCGGCATCCCCGGCGGATGGCATGCATTTCGGCCCGGATTACTATCAGATCTGGTTCACCTATCTCAAGACCCATGTCGTAGGCATGCCGCCGGCGGCTTCTTCTGAACCGGAAGACCTGGCGGCGGAAACAAGCAGCTCCTTCCCAGAGCCGGGAGCGGAGCTGGAAACGGTTGAATAAGGAGACGATTGCAATGAGAAAACTGATATCAGGAATTTTGGCGATTGCCGCGTGTGCGGCGCTGCTGGCCGGCTGCGGCGGAAAGGAAGCGGACTCCGGTAAACAGCCCGCGGCGGCGGACGTGGTCAAGGCGGTTGCGGATGAGCTTACCTTTAAAGATGCGATGATCACACTGGAAGACGACATGGTTGAAAATATCTACAACCTGGATATGGAAAAGATTGCAGACAAATCCTGCTACATCAGCGGCAGCCGTGCAACGGCCGAGGAGGTTTCGGTTTTTCAGGTGAAGGACTCCGCTGACCTGCAGATGGTGAAAGATGCGGTTGCAGAACGCATCGACGACCAGAAGCATGCCTATGAAAGCTACAATCCGGGGGAGATGGTCAAAATCAACGGTGCGGTCACTCTCACGCATGGCAATTATGTGATCCTCGTCATGGCGGACGACACCTCCAAAGTGGAAGAAACCTTTAATGCGCAGTTCTGAACATGCTCCGCAGGCCCCCTCCCCGTCCGGGAAGGGGGCCTTTTTGTATGTTTTGGGTAAAAAAGACGTAAAAAGGCGGGATTTGTTCAAAAAACCCCGATTTGACCAGTTTTCGACAAATAGTTAATTTTATTGCCGGATAACGCGAAAATGCGCTTGCATTCGTCTGGGGTTGTGCTATAATAGATAAGGCGTAAAACGGGCGGCGGCCTGTAAGAAATCTGCCGGAATTGAATTTTTGGAGGTGTAGATGTGAATCCTGACCCTGGAAGTAGTTGTCCAGTTCGACAACGCGTGATCAGAAAAGAGAATATCGGCAGGGGCACATCCAACCGCTAAGACCGTACCCCTGCGGAAAAGGGGTATTACGATGCTTAACTTCTACAAAACCGTTGACAATCGTATTATCAGGATCGACGCCCCCGAAACCGGCTGCTGGATCTGTGCCATCAGCCCTTCGGAAGCGGAGATCGCCTACCTCACCGGCGACCTCGAGATCGAGCCGGATTTCGTGCGTGCCGCGCTCGACGAAGAGGAAAGCTCCCGCATCGAGAGTGAGGAAGGCCAGACGCTGGTGATTGTTGACTACCCGGTGGCTGATCAGCAGGATGACGAAAACAAAACCATCCTCTACACCACCATGCCAATGGGAATCATTATGACGCGGGACTATGTCCTGACCGTCTGCCTGCGGGAAAACCTGCTCATCAGCGAAATGGCGGAAGGCCGTGTCAAAGGCCTGCAAACCTCGCTGAAAACGCGTTTCCTGCTCTTAACCCTGCTGCGGATCGCCGCGCGCTTTCTGCAGTACCTCAAGCAGATCGACAAAATCTCCTCAATGACCGAAACACGCCTGCATCAGTCGATGCGCAACAAGGAGCTCATCCAGCTTCTGGGCTTGGAAAAATCGCTTGTGTTTTTCTCCACATCGCTCAAGTCCGATGAGATCACGCTCGAGAAAATCCTGCGCGGCCGGATTATCAAGCTGTATGAGGAGGACGAGGACCTGCTGGAAGATGTGCTCATCGAGGTCAAGCAGGCGATCGAAATGTGTAATATCTATTCGAATATCCTTTCCGGGACGATGGACGCCTTCGCGTCGGTCATCTCGAATAACCTCAATATCGTCATGAAGGTGCTCACCGCCATCACCATCGTCATGGCCATCCCCAATATGGTGTTCAGCTTCTTCGGCATGAACGTGGTGGATCTGCCGTTGCCGTATTCGTGGTTTCCAATCGCACTGTCGCTCGGGCTTTGCGGGATTGCGGCGCTTATCCTCTGGAAAAAGAATATGTTCCGATAAAAAACATCCCCCGGATTTCCGGGGGATGTTTTTTGTGCGTTTCGTCGCGCCCATGGCATTGCGCCCTCCGCGCGCCCAGGGAATGTGCCCTCCGCGCGCTCGGGGAATGCGCCCTCCGCGCGCTCGGGGAACGCGCCCTCCGCGCGCCCGGGCCCCATTTCTTGCTCGTGCAAGAAATGGGGGAAAGAACACGCGCGGGGTATCCCCGCGACCCCGCGCCGCTTCGATGGCGGTGTGCGGGGTGAGCCCCGCATCCGCCATAGGCGGCGCAGCCGCTCGAAGAAAAGCTGGGTGCGCCGCGCGCTGGTGCTTCGCAAGGCGCGCGGGACCATTATCGCTTTGGGTAAGGCTTCTGGATCGCGGTACGGCCCAAAATGTAATCGGTGGATGTGCCAAGCTCGTCGGCGATGTTCTCCAAGAGTTCAATCCGCATGCGTCTCCGTCCGGTTTCGTAGCTTGCATAGGTTGAACCGGCCATGCCGAGCCGTTCACCAATATCATCTTGTGTCAACTTTTTATCTTTGCGCAGTTCCTTTAAAATGTCGCTGTTAACCGGCATTGCTATCGCTCCAATCGTAAAAATCTTGTCACCAGTTGCCATGTTTACAATTAGAGCATGTCATGTTACAATAGTTTTAATTCCTGTCACCATATGACAAGAAACGGAGGGAGTAGCAATGGAAAGAGATCCTTATTTCAGATTATTCAGTCGTGTAACGGAAGTGGAGGATACGTTAGAGCGGATCATACAGATTCCGGGGATACCGATGGAAGCGCAGCGGGCGCTGGGGGTGACGGTGGAGGATCTGCGGGACGCGCAGCGGGAGTCGGAGAAACTTTATATAAACAAAGAACCGGAGGACCGCTGAGAGCGGTTCTCCGGTTTTTCGATCGGTTTGTCCTTATTGCGCGCAGCGCATCGCCGCAAGGTTGCGGCGATTTGTCCCGCGTGCTTTTTATCACGCGGCAAGTTGCGTTTTGTCTAAGCGGACGTACTCACAGGGGATTTTCAAGGGGGCTGTTGGAAGCCCCCTTGAACGTCCTTCTTTGGTGACTTTCTTGGACGCGCAAGAAAGTCACTCGTGCGCACGGCGAAACGTGCAATTAAAGGTTGTGGCAGGCGTCGCAGTCCTCAATATTCCCAACGATCGGGGTGGGATCGACGCCGTTTTTGCGGTAGTAATCGGCCAGCGCGGATTTGACAGCCTGTTCGGCCAGAACCGAACAGTGAATTTTGGAAGCGGGAAGACCGTCGAGCGCTTCGACAACAGCTTTGTTGGAAAGCTTGAGCGCGTCCTCAATGGTGGCACCCTTGATCATATCGGTCGCCATCGAGCTGGTTGCGATAGCGGCGCCGCAGCCGAAGGTTTTGAACTTGACGTCAGAGATGACGCCGCCCTCAATTTTTAAGTACATCTTCATGATGTCGCCGCATTTGGCGTTGCCGACTTCGCCGACGCCGTCCGCGTTTTCAATTTCGCCGACGTTGTGGGGGTTGGCGAAATGTTCCAGCACTTTATCAGAATACAGCATAACAGAACTTCCTCTCTATGACAATCAAAAATATACGGGTTACAGATTGACCGGCTCGCCTTTCATCATGTGCTCCCACATGGGGGACATGGCGCGCAGCCGTTCGATGATGGGCGGGACGCTTTCAATGATATGATCGATGTCCGCGTCATTGTTCCAGTCGGTGATCGAGATACGCAGAGAACCATGCGCAACCTCATGGGAAAGGCCGATTGCAAGCAGCACATGGCTGGGATCGAGCGAACCGGATGTGCAGGCGGAACCGGAGGAGGCGCAGATGCCGACAAGATCGAGCGACAGAAGCAGGGATTCACCCTCCACGCCCGGGAAGGAGATATTCACGTTGCCGCAGAGGCGGTGTTCCTGATCGCCGTTGAGACGGGACATCGGGATTTTGAGCAGCTCGCCGATGATCCGGTCGCGCATCGGCGTGACCTTTGCGATGCGGGCCGGGATGTCCGCGCAGGCGATCTCAATCGCCGTGCCAAGCCCGACGATCGAGGCGACATTTTCGGTTCCCGCGCGCCGTCCACGTTCCTGGCCGCCTCCGTCGATGAGGTTTGGCAGGACAATGCCTTTTCGCAGGTACATGACGCCCACGCCCTTCGGAGCGTGAATCTTGTGCCCGGAAAGGGAGAGCATGTCGATCTTCTGATCAACAACGTTGATTGGGACGTTGCCGACTGCCTGCACCGCGTCGGTGTGGAACCACACGCCCTTTGAACGGCAGATCTCCCCAATCTCAGGAATCGGCTGGATGGTGCCGATTTCATTGTTCGCATACATAATCGTAACCAGCGCGGTATCCGCGCGGATCGCATCCGCGACCTGCTGCGGATCGATCACGCCGAGCGGACCGACCGGAAGATAGGTGATTTCAAAGCCTTCCTTTTCGAGCGCGGCACAGGTGTGAAGGACCGCATGATGCTCGAACGCGGTGGTGATGATATGCTTTTTGCCCTTGGAGGCAAGCTTATGGGCCGCGCCTTTGATCGCCCAGTTGTCGCTTTCAGAGCCGCAGCCGGTGAAGTAGATTTCATCCGGCCGCGCGCCGAGCGCACCGGCCACCTGTTTGCGCGCGGCCTCGATGGCATGTCCGGCCTCGCGGCCTTTGGCGTAGATGCTGGAAGGGTTGCCGTAGCCGTCCTTGAGCCAGGGGAGCATCGCCTCCAAAACAGCGTCGGAAATCTGTGTGGTCGCGGCGTTGTCCGCGTATACAAATTTTTTCATATGCAAAACTCCATTCTGATGGGAATTGTTCTTTACATCTCAATTCTATACTGAATTGGTATAGAATTCAATAGGCAATCAAAAAAATTTACAAATTTCCCCGGATCTTTTCAATTGCGGCGACCGCAAGCGTGTCGCAGCGTTCGTTTTCGGGGTGGCCGTTGTGGCCGCGCACCCACTGGAACTGAACCTTGTGCTGCCGCAGCAGCGCGAGCAGTTTCTTCCACAGGTCGACGTTTTTGGCGGGCTCGCCAGGCGCGCGCATCCAGTTTTTCTTCTGCCAGCCGTAGACCCAGCCCTTTTCGATCGCGTCGACCACATATTTTGAGTCGGTGGTGACGGTGACCTCGCAGGGCTCCTTGAGCGCGGTGAGCGCCTCGATCACGGCGGTGAGTTCCATACGGTTGTTTGTGGTTTCGGCCTCGCCGCCGGAAAGCTCCTTCTCGTGCGCGCCGAACCGGAGCACAGCGCCCCAGCCGCCCGCGCCGGGATTACCGGAACAGGCCCCGTCGGTGAAAATTTCCACTTGTTTTGGCATCGGTGAACCTCCGCTGTCATTTGTTGTAATTTCAATTCTTTATTCTATACCATATTCCTCTGTTTTACAAGGGCAAACCGCCTGAATTACCGGATTTTATCCGGTAGAAAGCAGACAGACGTTCACAGCATGGAATTTTTTAGACGCTGTACGATAAACAGCCGGGAACCTGTCCATACTATCCATACGACTGCAAAATGGAAAATGGAGGGACGCATTCTTTATGAAAGCGGTAATTATGGCGGGCGGACAGGGTTCACGGCTGCGCCCGCTGACCGAACGCCTGCCAAAACCGATGGCCCGCCTCTGTGGCCGGCCGATCGTGGAATATATCTTGGAACTGCTTGCTCAAAACGGGGTTTCTGAAAGCATCCTGACCCTGCAATACCTGCCGGAAATGATCCGCGCGCATTTCCCGGAAGGGGATTTTGCGGGGATGGCGCTTTCGTTCGTGGAAGAAGATACGCCTCTCGGTACGGCGGGCAGCGTGAAGCACGCGGTGGGCGAAACGGCCGAACCGGTGCTCATCATCAGCGGAGACGCGCTTTGCGATTTCCCTTTACAGGAAGCGGTTGAAACGCACAAAAAAAGCGGTGCGTCGGTGACGCTCGTAACGACCAAGGTCGGCGACCCGCGGGAATACGGTCTGGTGCTCGCGGACGAATCCGGAAAGATCACCGGGTTTGTCGAGAAACCGTCGTTTGCGCAGGCGACCAGTGAGCTGGCAAACACAGGTATCTATATTCTGTCTCCCGAGGCGGTCAATATGATCCCGGAGGGGGAAAAATATGATTTTGCATCCGATCTCTTTCCCCGGATGCTCGCGGACGGGATGCTGCTGCAAAGCTGCGCGCTCTCGGGCTACTGGTGTGATATCGGGGATCTTTCGGCCTACCGGCGCGCGCAGAAGGATCTGCTCGACGGGAAGGTGCGGTGCCATCTGGCGGGAGAACGCGACTACGCGGGGAATATCCTGGCGGGCAGGCGGCCCTCCGGCAAATATGAACTGATCCCGCCGGTTTATATCGGCGCGGGCGTGCAGATTGGGGACAACGCGGTTGTAAACGCGGGCAGCGTGCTCGACGATGGGGTGACGGTGTCGTCCGGCGCGACGGTCAGCGAAGCGGTGCTGCTCCCGCGCTGTGTAATCGGGGCGCGCGCGGGCGTGCTTTCAAGCGTTGTCTGCGCGGATGCGTCGGTCAAGTCCAAAGCGACCCTGCTCGAAGGCACCGCGGTCGGGGAAGGGGCGGTCATCGGCGCGAAAGCGGTCGTACGCGCGGGGGTGCGCATTGCGGGCGGCGCGAAGGTAAATGACGGGTCGGTTGTTTCCGATCACATCACCGCGCGCGGCGGCGCGGCCTGCTCGTTTGACGACGAAGGGCTCTGCGGGGAAATCGGCGTAGAGATCACACCGGAGGTTGCGGTCCGGGTCGGCTGCGCGGTCGGCACCATTGCCAGGAGCCGGGCGGTCGGCGTTGCGACAAGCGACCTTCGATGCTCAAAAGTGCTCGGCGCCGCGCTGATCGCGGGTATCCGTTCAACGGGCACGCCGGTTCTTGATTTCGGCGGGGCGTTTGAAGCGCTCTTTGGATTTGCGATGGCCTATAATGCGCTGGGGCTGGGCGTTTATCTTTGCGCGGGCGAACAGAGCACGATCAAGGTGGCCTGTGACGCGGGCCTTCCCGCAACGCGGAAAATCGAGCGGGAGATTGAACAGGCGCTTTCCCGCGGGGAGTTTGCGCGCGCGCCAAAGGAGGGGTACGGGGACTGTGTGGATATGTCCGGCATCGGCGTGATGTACCTGACCGAACTTTTGCGGCTCGCGCCGGACGGACTTTCCGGAATGTCGGCCTCGGTGCGTTCCGAGAATAAGACGGTGCGGCGGATTCTTACCGACGTGCTGCAAAAGCTCGGGTGCGATGTTTCAGGCGGCGGGATTCAGCTGAACATTTCGGAGAACGGGATGTCATTGGCTCTTGCGCAGGACAATGTGTCCGTCAGCCGACATCGGGCGGCCGCCGCATGGTGTATGGCGCAGTTTGAACAGGAGCGGGACGTGGCGGTGGAAAACGACTTCCCGCGCGCGCTCGAGGCTTTTGCCGCGCAGCGTGGCCGGAGGGTCTACCGGTACCTGCTCTGTCCGGCGGACGGCAGTGACTCGGAAGGCAGGAAGATTGCCGCGAAGCAGCAGTGTATGCGCGACGGGCTGATGCTTTCGGTGAGCCTGCTTGACTACATGCGCAGGCATGGGATCAGCCTGCGGGAACTGGATGCGATGATCCCGGCCTTTTCCACCGAAGAGGCGGTGGTGCAGATCGACCTGCCGCCCGCGCGGATTCTGGCGGGGCTTTCCCCTGAACAGGCCGGGGAAGGGGTGCTGCTGCGGCAGGACCGGGGCGTGGTGCTGCTGCGTCCGCGCAAACTGGGGGGCGCGATCCGGGTGTTCGCGGAGGCGGCGAACTGGGAAACCGCAAAGGAGCTGTGCGACGACGTTTCCCGCAGGCTCTCCGGTTTGCTTGACAAGGAACATGAGAAAGGTTAAAATATACAGTAATGATGTGTTCGGTTTTCGCAAGTTTCCTAAATCGCCGGCCGGGTGGGTTGCCCCGGCCGGGATCGGTTAACTGAATATCGCACGTTAGGATCGCCTATCTTTTGCATTTGCGTTTGTTCGGAATAAAAAAACGCGGAGCGGATGGGTTCATTTTTCTTGTGCTTAAAAAGAATAATTGCACAATGTACGGAGGTAAATTTTGTGACAGATGAAAAAAAAGTCGGCGGGAAGCTGACAGCAGAACAGCTCGAGCTCGGGTTGGATTTTCTGGAGAAACGTTCGGTTGTGGAACGGAATGCACAGCCGAAGCAGAAAAAGCCCAAGGCGGCGGTAAAAGACGTCGCGGCCCGACTGCTGCAAAAGGCGCTGCCCAAACAGCCGGATGTGCCCGCAACGCAGGCCCCGGAGCAGCCACAGCAGGTAAAACAGCCCGAAAAGCAGGCGCAGCGCCGCAAAAAGAACAGTACGGCGGGCGTCTCTGCAGCCAATAAAGCGGAGCCCGCGAATAAACCTGCCGCGAACGCAGCTTTGCAGCAGAAAAAGAAATCCGCCAAGCCCAAACAGCCGTCGGCGGGAAAACAGCCCGAACGGCAGGCTGAGAAAAATCAGCAGCCGGAAAAGAAACCGGAAGCTCCGAAACAGAACCGCCGCGGCGCAAAACCTGCACAGGCAAAAGCGCCGGTGCAGGAGACGGCGATCCAGGCCCCTGCGCCTGGCGGAAAAAAGGGCAAAAAGGGTCAGAAAGGCGCGAAGGAGCAGCGCAAGCCCCCGGTACGGATCATCCCGCTCGGCGGTATGCTCGAGGTGGGCAAGAATATGACCGCCTACGAATGCCAGGGGGATATGTTCCTGGTGGACTGCGGCATGACCTTTCCGGATGAGCAGATGCTCGGCGTCGACCTGGTGCTGCCGGACTTCAGCTACATCGCAAAGAACCGCGACCGGCTGCGCGGCGTGGTCATCACGCATGGGCATGAGGATCATATCGGCGCGCTGCCGTATTTCCTGAAGGAGTACAACGTCCCGGTTTATGCCACCAAGCTGACCATCGGCCTGATCGAGAACAAGCTGCGGGAGCACGGGCTTTACGGCAAGGTCAAGCTGGTGCAGATCGCACCGCGCGAGACGATCAAACTCGGCTGCATGGAAGTCGAGTTCATCCGGGTGAACCATTCGATCCCGGACGCGGTCGCGCTGGCTATCCACACCCCTGCCGGCGTGATTATTCAGACCGGCGACTTTAAAATTGATTACACCCCCATCATCGGGGATATTATCGACCTTGCGCGGTTTGGCGAACTCGGCAGCCACGGCGTGCTCGCGCTGCTGTCCGATTCGACCAACGCCGAACGGCCGGGCTTTACCCCGACCGAACGCACCGTTGGCGAGAGCTTCGACAAGCTCTTCAAGCAGGCTGCCGAAAAACGGATCATCGTGGCGACCTTCTCCTCAAACGTCCACCGGATACAGCTCATCTGCGAGGCGGCCGCCAAACACGGGCGCAAGGTAGCGGTTTCCGGACGCAGCATGGTCAATGTGGTTGCGACCGCGATCGAGTTGGGCTATCTGACCCCGCCCAAAGATGTCATGATCGACATCGATGACCTGAACCGGTACCGTCCGGACCAGGTTGTGATCATCACCACCGGAAGCCAGGGCGAGCCAATGAGCGCGCTTTCGCGTATGTCGACCAACGACCACCGCAAGGTGAGCGTCAGCCCGGGCGACTTCATCATCATCAGCGCCACCCCGATCCCCGGCAATGAAAAGACGGTTGGCCGCGTGGTCAATGAGCTGATGCGGCTGGGCGCGGATGTGATTTATGAGCGGATGTACGAGGTACACGTTTCAGGCCATGCCTGCCAGGAGGAACTCAAGATCATGCTGGCGCTGACCCGTCCGAAGTTCTTCTTCCCGGTGCACGGCGAATTCAAGCACCTCAAGCGGCACGCGAGCCTTGCGCTGGCAATGGGCATGGATTCCGACCATGTCTTTATCGGCGAAAACGGCAAGGTGTTCGAGTTGGACGGCGTATCGGTCAAATCCGACGAGACCGTTCCGTCCGGACGCGTGCTGGTCGACGGGCTCGGCGTGGGCGATGTCGGCAGTATCGTGCTGCGCGACCGCAAGCATCTCGGCCAGGATGGGCTGATCGTCGTGGTGACCACCATCGACCAGCGCACCGGCGAGATCATTTCGGGCCCGGATATCGTTTCCCGTGGGTTCGTCTATGTGCGGGAGGCGGAGGATATGCTTTCCGAAGCGAAAAATATCGCGCGTCAGGCGCTTGAGGAATGCCGCAGAAACAATGTCCATGAGTGGGGCACCCTGAAAAACCAGGTGCGCGACGCGCTGTCCTCCTATTTCTACAGCCGCACCAAACGAAGTCCGATGATCCTGCCTGTGATCCAGGAAATCTAGGCGCATGTCATTTGCGGCGCCCGTTCGCCGCTGGCGAACGACCGCGCGATGCGCCTCATAGGGAAGGGCGGCCCGCCCTTCCCTATGGGCCCCATCCTTCCGGGGTTGGTGGGCCTGAATAGAGAAAACCACCGCCCGCGGTTCTGCCGCGGGCGGTGGTTTTCTTTTAATAGGAAAGGGCAGGGTCGAATTTTTCGGCCCAGAGTTCCCCAAGCGCTTCGAGATCGGCCTTGAATTCTTCCGGGGTTTGGTCCTCCTTTTGGGTGAGTTCCTCGATAACCTCAAAAACAAAGGCTTTTCCGCCAAAGCGGTTCCAATCCTTTTGTAGTTTCATACTGACGCAGGAACCGGTCATCTGAGAAAATTGAAACTGATTGCGGCTGCCTTCGAGATTGGTCACCGCCTGCAGCAGGTAGCGGCCGCTTTCCGTGTTGCGGATGACATAGACCCCGCCGGACAGCGGCCGCTGTTTGTAGGCGTTGATCAGGTCCTTTTTGTGGGAATCCATCAGTAATTCAGCTCCTTTAAAATACGCGCGAGGACCGCGAGACGTTCCCCAAGCAGTTCGTCGTCCTGGGCGAGCGCCTGGGAAAAAAGTTTCATGTCCTCGTCGATCATGGGATTTTCAGTGCAGACCGAAACGGTCATGGCGTCACCCTGCAGCCCGACCCGGTCGATGACAGGCTTTTCGGGATCGTAGCCCTTGGGAAAACGGTAGCTCTCCTCCCGGAAGAAAAGCCTGGCGCGGCAGATGAGGATGGCAAGATCGACGACCCGATGCAGCGGCAGCTCCTCCGACTGGCGGGACCATTTCTCGCCGGTATAGCGCCAGACCTTGGCGGAGATGTCAAGTTTGCCGCGGTCGTTCCATTGGGCAAGGCCGAGGGAAAGCCCTTTGGCATCGGAATGATAGGCGCTGCGGCCATCGATCTGCTCATAATCCTCCGCGACAATGACCGGCTTGTGTTTCAGTGTGGTTGGGATATTCATAAGGGCTCTCCTTTAGTAAATTAGTAAAATAGTAATTTAGTAGTTACAAGTGTAGCGGAATGGGACGGGATTGTCAAGGTTTTCGCCGCATTTTCGCCGCAAAAGATTCTAAAGATTGCAACCAAAAGCGGATCGTGATATAATAAGCAGGATAATAGGGTTCATAGGTCTTTGCGGGCCTTTCCCGCAGGATGGCGGCCTTTCCCACTTTGATCGACATTGTGATGAATGAGGTTTCACTGTGAAAAAGAACGTAAATTTGTTCCGGCCGATTTTGTATATCGTGACCGGATGCTGCGTGGCAATGACGCTGGCGTCGCTGTTTTTCAGCCTGCCGCTGTTTTACATCTGCCTTGGCGTGACACTGGTCTGCACCGGGCTGATCCTCTGGCAGCTGTATGTGATCCGCAGGTATATCAACACCTTCCTCATCGAGATGGGCCGCGCGCTGACGACCGTCCAGCAGGACGCGCTGCTCGCGTTCCCAATCCCGGTGTTTGTCTGCAACGGGGAAGGAGAGATACTCTGGTGCAACCGGCTCGCGCAGAACCATGTCCTGGAGGACGAAAACGTCTATGCAAAGAGCATCCAGTCGGTCGCGCCCGGCCTGGACGTGACCCGCAAATGCCCGGAAAAAGGGCATGAGGTCGTCTACAAGGGCCGCAGCTATGTGGCGTACAATGTGCGCGCCGTCAGCCGGGACAGCGAACTTTATATGGTGTATTTCTTTGAAAATACCGAGCTGCGGCGGTATGCGGACGAATATTTCGAGACGCGGCCTTCGGTGATGATCCTGCTTGTTGACAACTATGAAGAGCTTTCTCAGAACCTCAAGGACAATGAACGCACCCGCGTCATGGGGCAGATTGAATATGTCGTGAGCAAGTTCTTGACCGAGAGCGGCGCTTTGATGCTGCGCACCGAGCGCGACCGCTTTCTTGCGGTGATCGAGGAGCGCAACCTGCAGGGGATCATCTCCGCGCGGTTCGCGCTGCTCGAGCAGGTGCGCAATATCCAAATCGAGGGAAGCGTTGCCGCTACCCTTTCGATCGGCGTGGGGCGCGACGCGGCGAATCTTTCGGAAAGCGAACAGTTCGCGCGGCAGGCGCTCGATATGGCGCTCGGGCGTGGCGGCGACCAGGCCGCTGTGCGCAGCGCGTCGGGATATGAATTTTTTGGCGGCGTGTCGAGCGGCGTGGAGAAGCGCACCAAGGTCAAGACCCGGATCGTCGCCACCGCGCTGGCGGAACTCATAGGCGGCAGCGACAATGTGATCGTCATGGGGCACCGGCTTTCGGATCTCGACTGTTTCGGTGCCTCGGTGGGGATTGCGAAAGCCGCGAAACTGATGGGTAAGGACGCTTATATCTGCATCCGGCGCAATGCGAATCTGGTCGATCCGCTTTTCGGAAAGCTCGAGGAAAACGGATATACAAATGTCTTTATTGAACCGGAAACAGCGCTTTCACTCGTCACCAAAAAGACGCTGCTCATCATCTGCGATACCCATATTAAACAGTTTCTGGAGTCAAGCGACGTTTATGAGGCCTGCAAGACGGTCGTCGTCATCGACCACCATCGCAAGATGGTCGGCCACATCGACAACGCCGTGATCTTTTACCATGAACCATATGCTTCCTCCGCGTCCGAAATGGTCACCGAGCTGGTGCAGTATTTCGGAGAGAAATTCCGTCTGGGACGCATGGAAGCGGAAGCGCTTTTGGCGGGCATCATGCTCGATACCAAAAACTTTGTCATCAAAACCGGCGTGCGCACCTTTGAAGCCGCGGCCTACCTGCGCAAGATCGGCGCAGACACGGTGGAGGTGCGGCGGCTGTTTGCCAGCCCGATGCAGTCGTATCAGCGCAAAGCGAAGCTGGTGGCCAACGCGCAGATTTATAAGGGATGCGCCATTGCCGTTTCGACCGATCACGGCGACGCGGAGGACATCCAGGTGACGGCGGCGCAGGCGGCGGACGAACTGCTCAATATCACCGGTGTGCAGGCTTCGTTCCTGGTGTTTGAGCTGAACGGCGGGATTTCCTTCTCAGCGCGCAGCATGGGCCAGATCAATGTGCAGATCATTATGGAAAAACTTGGCGGCGGCGGGCACCTCACGATGGCCGGCGCGCAGATGACCGGGATCGGCGCCGAAAAGGCGAAGGAGCTGCTTGTCGGCGCGATCGACGCCTATTTCGAGGAAAACTCCCGCAAATAAGAGCGTTTTTGCCGCGGTTTGCCTTTGGGCGCTTTACGGAGCGTGCAATCCGGGCTTGTGCCGTTTTCGGCGTATGATTTCTTTGCTTCTTTCTTTTTTACAAGAGAAAAAAGAAAGAAGCAGCTTTGGCAACACGAATTTTTAAGATAGAAGGAGAATGTAACATGAAAGTCATCCTCAAACAGGACGTTAAGGGCAGCGGCAAAAAAGGCGAGCTGCTCAATGTTTCGGACGGGTACGCCCGCAACTTTCTGATTCCGCGCGGGCTTGCGATTGAAGCGAACGCGCAGGCCATGAATGAATTCAATTCCAAGCAGGCGGCCGCCGCCCACAAGATCGAGGTGGAAAAACAGGCCGCGGCGGATCTGGCGAAGCGCCTTGAAGGCAAGACGGTCAAGCTGACCGCGAAAGCGGGCGCGAATGGCAAACTGTTCGGCTCGGTCACCTCGAAGGAGATCGCGGAGGAGATCAAAAAGCAGTTCGGCGCGGATGTCGATAAACGCAAGATTGTGCTCGAAGGCGATATCAAGGCGTTCGGCAGCTATACGGCGCAGCTTAAGCTTTATCCAAGCATCACTGCGAGTATGTATGTGGTCGTGGGAGAAGCGGACTAAGTGAAAGAACGAAACGGAAGGGGTGTGCGGGCATTGGCAGATTTCGACGGGCAGTACGCCCAGCAGATGCCCTACAGCCTCGAAGCGGAGCAAAGCGTGCTCGGCGCGGTGCTGATCGACGCTTCCTGCTTCCCGGTCGTGCTCGAAAACCTGCGTTCGGAGGCGTTCTACCGCCCGCAGCACCAGCAGATATTTGAAGTGATGGCCGCCATGTTTAACGGCAGCCGCACGATGGACTTCATCACCGTCCTTGACGCGGTCAAAGGGGAGAACATCTTTGAGACCGATGAGGACGCCAAAATCTATCTGACCAACCTCGCGCAGGTGGTGCCTTCGGCGGCGAACGTCGAGGCATACTGCCGGATCGTGCGCGAAAAATATTACGTCCGAAGGCTGATCACCGCTTCACAGGAGATCATCGGAATGGCGCAGGAAAGCCAGGCTGAATCGGACGTGCTGCTCGACTCAGCCGAACAGAATATCTTTGAAATCCGCCAGGGGCGCAGTTCGGGCGCGTTAAAGCATATCCGGACGGCGATCACCGAAACCTATGAAACGCTCCAGCACCTGTCCGGGGAGGACCGGGACAAGTATAAGGGCATTTCGACCGGCTACCCGGCGCTCGACCATGTTATCACCGGGCTCAACCGCACCGACCTGATCCTGGTCGCCGCGCGCCCCGGCATGGGAAAGACCTCGTTTGCGCTGAACATTGCGGAAAGCGTGGCGGTCAAGTCCGGCAAGACGGTCGCAATCTTTTCACTCGAAATGAGCAACGAACAGCTCGCGCAGCGGCTGCTTTCCTCCCAGGCGTCGATCGAGGGCAAATGCCTGCGCACCGGCGAGCTCACGGGGGACGACTGGGTGCGAATCGCAATGGCGTCCCAGGTGCTCTCGAAAGCGGAGATCTATATGGACGATACGCCGGGCATCACGGTGGGCGAGATGAAAGCGAAGCTCAGAAGGCTGCGCAAAGTTGACCTTGTGATCATCGACTACCTGCAGCTGATGTCCTCCGGCCGCCGGATCGACAACCGCGTGCAGGAAGTCTCGGAGATCACCCGAAACCTCAAGATCATGGCAAAGGAGATGAACGTTCCGCTCATCACCCTTTCGCAGCTTTCCCGTGGTCCGGAATCCCGCGCCGGCCATAAGCCGATGCTTTCCGACCTGCGTGAATCCGGTTCGATCGAACAGGATGCGGACATCGTTCTGCTGCTCTACCGCGAGGACTATTACGAGCGGGAAGAGGCGGAGGAGCGCAACGTGGTTGATGTCGACGTGGCAAAAAACCGCCACGGTGAAGTCGGCACGGTCAAGCTTGGCTGGGACAACCGCTACACAAGATTTACCAATTTGGAGTTATCGCGTGATGAACCGTAAGGCGAGAGCCACAATTGAACAGTTCGCAATGCTCAGGCAGGGTGACACGGTGATTGCAGCCGTTTCGGGCGGCGCGGATTCGGTCGCCCTGCTCGATTTTTTGTGTTCGCTTGCCGGCCTTTCGCTGACTGTCCGCGCCTGTCATCTGAACCACTGTCTGCGTGGGGAGGAAAGCGACCGGGATGAACAGCTCGTGCGTACCATGTGCCAGGAATACGGCGTGCCGCTCGATGTGAAGCGGGTGGAGATCCGCCCGCTCGCGGGCAAACGCGGCACCTCGATTGAAGAGACGGCGCGCGATGAGCGCTACGCCTTTTTTGCCGCGCTGCAGAAGCAGCACGGAGGCAGGGTTGCCACCGCCCACACCCTTTCGGACACAGCCGAAACGGTGTTGCTGAACCTCGCGCGCGGCACCGGAATTGCCGGGCTCGCGGGCATCCCGCCGGTGCGGGATTACCTTATCCGGCCGCTCATCGCGTGTTCGCGGGCGGAGATCGAACAGTATTGCTATGACCATGGGCTCTGCTTTGTGACCGATTCGACCAACCTCTCCTGTGACTACACCCGAAACCACATCCGCCAAAACGTTCTTCCGCAGCTCAACCGGGTGAACCCGGCGGCGCTCACGGCGATCGGCCGGATGACCGACGCGCTGCGGCAGGACGCCGATTATCTGGCCGGCCAGGCGAGAGAGGAGCGGGAACGTCTCGCAAAGGAAGGCGGGATTGACGCTTTGGCGCTTGCCGCGCGGCATCCCGCGATTCGTTCGCGGGTGATCGCGGACCTGCTCGCGGCAAATGGGATCGAGCGGAGCGCGGAACGCATTGCGCTTATAGAAGGGATGCTTGGCGGCAAAGGCAAATCGGTTCTGCAGGTCGGTCGGGGCGATTATGTGACGGTGCAAAGGGGCATACTGCGTCTGGAACGCCGGGAACGGCACCGGGTCGGGCCGCTTAAAGCCTGTCAATTCCAAAAGGAAGCGCTCGATGGGCTGCGCGTACCGCTCGGCTGTGGGAAAACGATAGAATTTTCCCGCATAAACTGTGCAGATTATGAAATTTTTGAGAACAATACCGAATCGGTCTTAAAAAACGCGGTGGATTATGATAAAATAAAAACTGATATTTTTTTGCGCTCCCGCGCGCCCGGCGACCGGATCCGGCCAGTGGGGCGGGGATGTTCAAAACCGCTCCGAAAGCTGATGAACGAGCTTATGCTCGCAGGCCGTGAGAGCTTGTGTGTCATCGCGGACAGCGGAGGCGTGCTTTTCTGTGAGGGAATCGGCGCGGACGAACGGGTCAAAATTGACGGCGGGACCAAAACGGTGCTGACTTTTGCCATCAGTACCGAAACGACGGAGGGAAGCGGCAATGAAGGATGATATTTTAAAGGTCCTCATCAGCGAAGAGGAACTGCGGCGGAAGGTCCAGGAGCTTGGAAAACAGATCAGCGAGGACTACAAGGGGAAAAACCTCCTGGTTCTTGGCGTGCTCAAGGGTTCGTTTATATTTATGGCCGACCTGATCCGCGCGATCGACATTCCGCTCGAAGTGGAATTTATGGCGGTATCGAGCTACCACAGCGGGGTAAAAACCTCGGGAGTGGTTAAGATAATCAAGGATATTGACATCAATCCCCAGAATGTGAATATCCTGATTGTGGAGGATATCCTCGACAGCGGGCTTACGCTGAGCTATCTCAAAGGGCTGTTTTTGCAGCGCGGCGCGACCAACATCAAAATTGCGACCCTGCTTGACAAACCTTCCCGCCGCGCGGCGGATATCTTCGCCGACTACAAGGGCTTCGAGGTGCCGGACGCGTTTGTTGTGGGCTACGGCCTCGACTACGCGGAAAAGTACCGTAACCTGCCGTATGTCGGCGTGCTCAAACCGGAAGTTTACGGCGAATAAGCCGCATGCTATAGAAGAATCATGATACGCAAAATGACAGGAGTGAACCACGATTGAACAAAAGGTCTAAGGGCGTTGGCGTATACATCTCGGTGTTTCTGCTGCTGATGCTGATGGCGACGCTGCTGCTCTCCTCGCTGCAGACAACGCCTGTTACCGTGAAATATTCCGAGGTGATCGGGTATTTTGAAAGACAGGAGATCAAGGAGTTTGAACTGGATCTGGGTACCGGCGTTTTAAACGCCACCTTCCAGGACGACAGGAAACTGACGGATTACAAGGTCCCGAATGTAAACCTCTTTTTGACGGACGTTTATTACGACCATTACGACGGGTCGCCCACCTACATCCAGCAGTATAATGAGGCGCATCCCGATCAGAAGATGACCGTCAACTTTATCCGTCCAAAGGAGACGCCGTGGTGGGTCGCCATGCTGCCATCCCTGCTCCTGCTGGGCGCGCTCATTTTCTTCTATGTGATGATGATGCGCCAGGCGCGCGGAGGCGGCGCGGGCGGCGTGATGAGCTTTGGCAAGGCCAAGCCCCGCATGCCGGACGAAGGCCCAAAGGTCACCTTCGCGGATGTCGCGGGGGCAGAGGAGGAAAAAGAGGAGCTCGTCGAAGTTGTCGAATTCCTCAAGGCCCCCAGCAAGTTTAACGCGCTCGGCGCGCGCATCCCCAAGGGCGTACTGCTGATGGGCCCTCCCGGAACCGGTAAAACCCTGCTTGCGAAAGCGGTAGCGGGCGAGGCGGGAGTTCCGTTCTTCTCGATTTCCGGTTCCGATTTTGTCGAAATGTTCGTCGGTGTCGGCGCGTCGCGCGTGCGCGACCTGTTCGAGCAGGCGAAGAAGAACGCCCCGGCCATCGTATTCATCGATGAGATCGACGCGGTCGGCCGCCAGCGCGGCGCGGGCCTTGGCGGTGGACACGACGAGCGTGAGCAGACCTTGAACCAGCTGCTCGTCGAGATGGACGGATTCGGCACCAACTCGGGCGTCATTGTCATCGCGGCCACCAACCGGCGCGATATCCTCGACCCGGCGCTGCTGCGCCCGGGCCGTTTCGACCGCCAGATCATGGTCGGCTACCCGGATATCAAGGGCCGTGAGGCGATCCTGCGGGTTCACACCCGCAACAAACCGATCGCCCCGGACGTGAGCCTGCGGGTCATCGCGGCCTCGACGGCTGGCTTCACCGGCGCGGACCTCGAAAACCTCACCAATGAAGCCGCGCTGCTCGCGGCTAAGAAGAACCTCAAGGCGATCACCATGGCGGAGATCCAGGAGGCGACCATCAAGGTGATCGCCGGGCCGGAGAAGAAATCCCATGTGGTCACCGAGAAGGACAAAAAGCTCACCTCCTACCACGAGGCGGGCCATGCGGTCTGTACCTATTACCTGCCCACGCAGGACCCGGTGCACCAGATCTCGATCATTCCGCGCGGCATGGCGGGCGGTTATACGCTCTCCCTGCCGGGCGAGGACAAATCCTATGTGACCAAGCGTGAGATGAACGATGACATCGTCACCCTGCTCGGCGGCCGGATGGCCGAAAAGCTGGTGCTGGAGGACATCTCCACCGGCGCGTCGAATGACATCGAGCGCGCTACAAAAGTTGCCCGCAACATGATCATGCGGTACGGCTTCTCTGAGAAGCTGGGACCGATCGTCTATGGGCACGATGAGAACGAAGTATTCCTGGGCCGTGATTTCTCGAGCACGCCGAGCTATTCGGACAATGTTGCGGCGGAAATCGACGCGGAAATCCGCGAGATCATCGACACCGCCTACGAACGCGCGCGGGATATCCTGACCGAGCATATGGATCAGCTGCATGAAGTGGCAAAATTCCTGTTCGAGAACGAAAAAATGGAGGGCGACGAATTCGCGGCAATGATGGAAGGCCGCCCGCTGCCTGAAAAACCGGACTATTCAATCTTCTCCGCCGCGCAGAAAAAAGAGGAGGAACGGCAGGCTGCCGAGGACGCTGCGAAACAGCAGACAGCCTCGTCCGAGCCGCCCGCACAGCCCGGTGGAACCGCCAGCAGCGAACCGTCTGAGCCCGCTCAGCCGCGGCAGCCGGAGGAATCCGGCGGAGAAGGGGAACCGCGGGAATAAATTCCGAACCAATGTAAGGGTGGGTGTCGTATGCTATTCAAAAAGATCATCACACTTTCCTTAAACCCGGTGGCGGATATCACCTGTTATGTGGAAAATTTTGAACCCGGCGGGGACATCATGGTGGAAAGCGAACTGTATGACGCGGCGGGCAAGGCGGTTGACGTATCCCGTGTGCTGCAGAGCTACGGTATCGCGAACACTGCGCTGATCGTCGCCGGGGAAGAGAACAGCAAGCGCTATTTCAACCGCCTCAAGGACGAAAATGTCAGCACACGCGTCATCTATACCGAGGGACGCCTTCGGGAGAGCATCAACATCGTGGACCCGAAGGGCAGGTCGGTGCGCCTGGTGCGCAAAAGCCCCAGGCTGACTTCTCGCGCAATCAACGAGCTGGAGATCGCCCTTTCGGAGGAGATCGAACCCGCTACGTTGGTGGTGGTCGCGGGAGCCATGCCGGAGGGCGTGACCGACGACATCTTCTGCGAAATCTGTTCATTTATCCGGGAAAACGGCGGTTCCATCGCACTTGATACCAAGTCGGCAACGCTCGAGAACATTGCGAAGATCCAGCCCTGGGTCATCAAGCCAAATTATGCGGAGCTGTGCGCGCTGGTTGGACACGAACTGAATGGCCTCGAGGAGGTTGTCTGCGAGGCCAAGCGGCTTGCCGGGCTGGGTATCCGGCACGTGCTCGTGAGCCTGAGTGCCGAGGGCGCGCTCTACACTGACGGCGAGGTTACATACAAGGCGGATGTGCCGGAGCTGTCGGAAATAAAGTCCACCATCGGCGCCGGCGACGCGGCGCTCGCGGGGTTCATCATCGCGCATGACTACAAATATGACCTCAAGCGTTCGCTGCAGCTTGCGGCGGCGTTTGGGACTGCTTCCTGCCTGGTGGAAGGCACTAATCCGCCGCGCAGGATCTCGGTGGCCATGATCAACAATCAGGTCAAGGTATATGAAATCTAAAATTGAAAAGCCGGACGGTTGTCCGGCTTTTTTTTGAAAGGGGCGGTTCTGATGAAAAAATTGCTGGTCGTTGTGGATTACCAAAAGGATTTTGTGGATGGGGCGCTCGGCTTTTCGGGCGCGGAGCTGCTGGAAGGCCCGATCTGTGAAAAGATCGCCGCCTGCCGTGCCCAAGGCGGCGAAGTGGCATTTACCTTTGACACGCATGGGGACAATTACCTTTCGACCCAGGAAGGAAGGAAACTCCCGATCGTCCACTGCATTGACGGCACAGATGGCTGGAAGCTTTATGGCGCGGTCGCACACTGCCAAAAACCGGGTGACCGGGTGTTTAAAAAGCCTGCGTTCGGGTCAGCGGAGCTGTTTGACTATCTGCGCGCTGGGCAATATGACGAGGTTGAGCTCTGCGGGCTTGTCTCGAATATCTGCGTCATTTCGAACGCCGCGCTGGCAAAGGCCGCGCTGCCGGAGGCGCGGGTTGTGGTGGATGCGAAGGGCACGTCCTGCATGGACCCTGCGTCCAACTGCAAAGCTCTCGACGTGATGGAAGGATTCCAGGTAGAGGTCATCGGAAGGTAAAAGGAAAAAAGGCGGCGCCGCTATGGAAGCGGCGCCGCCTTTTTTAGTCATAATCGCTGAGCAGTTCCTGCGCGCACTGCTGCAGGTCGCCCAAAGAATGAAGTTCCTTGGCCCTCCAGCTCACAGCGTCCCGCACATTATCGGGCAAAGTGGTAAAAAATTGATGAGCCTGCGGGCTCTGAGCGATCAGGTTATAAAGGTCCTCATACGGTTTCATAGAATCACCCCGCAGATAGTATCTGCAATGCGGCGGGAAACCATACAGAAAAAAGATCAAATTTATTTTACAGTTGCCAATGTGGTGGGTAAGCGATCCTTGGGACGGCTAAGCGAAGGTGCTTGCAGAAGAATCCGTGGGTGTCTTTTTCATTTCCCGGCCAAAGCATCCTGGGATTTCTTTCTGCGTTTCGGCTCATTTTTCTCCTGCGTCTGCGTGTCGAAGTAATCCTGATAGCGGTTCATGATCCGCTGCAAATGGATTTCGACGGCACGGTCGGCTGCTGCGGGATCCCGCTCCTTGATCGCCCCAAAGATCGCGCTATGCTCCTGGGAAGTGATCTCGGCACGGCCCGCGGAGATGACGGTCATCCGATAGATCCAGCGATGGGTCGCCTGCCAGATCGCGTTAATCGCTTTGTAAAGATAGGGGTTTTGTGCCGCCTGGGCAACCGCCTGGTGGAAAGCAAAATCTTCCGCCACATAGATTTTGAGATCTTCCTCCGAATCGGACAGGTGAGCGAGCATCTTATCCATATGCGACTGCAGTGTGGCGATATCCTCCTCGGTGGCGCGGATCGCCGCAAGCTGTGCAATCTGCCCCTCTAGGGCACGGCGGGCTTTCAGGCATTCCAAAAGGTCGGACTGCTCGCGCATGAGGGAAGTGTTTTTTGTCGTCATGCCGGCTTCCATTGCATCAAATGGAATTTCATTGAGATAAATGCCGTCGCCGGGCTTGATGGTGACAATATTGGAAAAGGCCAGCGCCCGCATTGCCTCGCTCACGGAAGCGCGGCTCACCTGCCACTGGTCGGCGAGCGTCCGTTCGCTGGGGAAGCGGTTGCCGGGCTGTATTTTTCCGGATTTAGCCATTTCGACAACACTGTTGATGATTTCGTCGACGACTGTTTTTTTCACAATGGGTTTCAAGTTTGGCATTGTGCGCACCATTCCTTCTGTGTATTCGCACTGCGGACAGGTCATAACATCTGCTATTATAACTTTCTTGTTACAAGCTGTCAATCGGCTTTATCCGCTGGGCTTTCCCGGAAGGAACAGGATTATGGTTACATTGCATAAATGTGATTTATCAAGTTTATTTTTTTAAAAACTATTGACAATCGTTAGCTGAGATGTTAAATTATAAAACAGAGTGTTAGAGATTTGATGTGGGTTTATTTTTTGAAAATTGGCCTGGTCACTTAGCCGGTTGTGAACTTTTTCGGCTGTTGATACCAATTTTAGTTTTCTAACAGGAGGAGAATTTGTCGATGGAAAAACTCTATGAACAGATCACCGAATATGCCGAAGCTTTCCGCGAAGAAATGGTTAGCTTTGTGCAGCGTCTGGTGCAGACTCCGAGCGAATCGCAGCATGAGGAGAATGTTGCAAAGCTGATCACCGAAGAGCTGACCAAACTCGGTTTTGACGAGGTGTTCACCGATCCTTATGGGAATGTTGTCGGCATTTATAAAGGTACTGGCGGCGGGGACAACATTCTTTTCAACTGCCACATGGACCAGGTTGCTTCCGGCAACCCGGATGACTGGGAATATCCGCCCTACAGCGGTGCGGTTGCTGACGGCTATATCCATGGCCGCGGCGCTTCTGACACAAAAGGCGCGATGGCTGCGCAGGTTTACGGCGTCTATATTCTCAAGAAGCTGGGCATCCGGCTCAAGGGTGATGTGCTGCTGACCTTTGTCATCGATGAGGAGCCGGGAGACATGTGGGGTATGAAGCACCTCTGTGAAGGCTATCTCAAAAAGATTCCGATCGCATTGGGCGTGCTTGGCGAATCCACCTCGCTGGATGTCTACCTCGGCCACCGCGGCCGCACTGAGATCGAACTCATCAGCCGCGGCGTTATGAGCCATTCGAGCGCCCCGTGGCTGGGTGTCAACGCGGTTGACAAGATGGTTCCGGTCCTCGCGGCTCTGGAAGAACTCAAAAAGGATATGAAAGAGGATGCCTTCCTCGGGAAATCCACCCAATCGGTCACGCACATCAGCTGCACGCCGGGTTGGGGAAGCACGGTCCCGGATGTCTGCCGCGTATGGATCGACCGCCGGTATATTCCTGGTGAAAGCGCGGAAGGGGTTCTCGCGGATATCCGCCGGGTGATCGCCGCATGCAAGGAGAAGGACCCGGAGATTAACGTGACCGCCAATATGAGGGTGTTGTCCCATACGAGCTACACCGGCCTCAAAGAGGACGAGAACATGGATAAACCGGCTTATCTGGTGGAACAGGATAACCCGTATGTGGTCAAGACGGTGGCCGCCCTCAAAAAGCTGGGCCAGAATCCCGGCTTTGACAAATGGAATTTCGGCACCGACGGCGCCTATACCTTCTGCTATCTGGGGATTCCGACCATCGGCTATTCCTGCTGTGAAGAAATTTATACCCACCGTCCGAAAGATCGCGTGAATATCGACATGCTCGTCAAGTGCGCGGCCGGAAACGCCAGCATCTGCCTGGAAGTCTGTGGACAGGCGTAAACATTGATACCTTCTTATTTTTACATCCTATAGAGAAACCGGGCTGCCCATTTGGGCGGCCCGGTTTCTCTTTTCTGATTTACGAAAGGAAAGGCGGAAGCCCTGTCGGCGAAACGGGAAACAAAAAACCCCCTGTTGTTTTTCTGCTTCTTCTATTGCAAGTGCTGATGGGAACAGGTATAATAAGATTAAACCAATATACTACCTGTTGGTATTTGAAAGATCGGGCCTCATAGAACAAAACAGGGAGGAAAATCAGATGAAAATTACCGAGGTAAACACCTATCAAGTTCGCCCTAGATGGGGATTTGTCGAGATTTTGACCGACGGTGGGCTCGTTGGATGGGGCGAGCCTGTGGTCGAAGGGAAAGCCGCCACAGTCCTTGCCTGTGTGGAGGAAATGAAACCCTACCTGTTGGGTGAAGATCCCATGCGGATTGAAGACATCTGGACCAAGCTTTACCGCGCGGGGTTCTACCGCGGCGGCCCGGTCATCATGAGCGCCATCGCTGGGATCGACCAGGCGCTGTGGGACATCAAGGGCAAATTCTTTGGCGCGCCGGTTTACCAGCTGATGGGTGGAGCCTGCCGGGACCGGATGCGGGTCTATTCCTGGATCGGCGGCGACCGGCCCAGCGATGTGGCCGCGGCCGCGAAGGAGCGCCAGCAGGCGGGCTTCACCGCGATCAAAATGAATGCGACCGAGGAACTCCAATACATAGACACCTATGATAAAGTGGACGCGGTGCTCGAACGGGTAGCGTCGATCCGGGAAGCCACTGGGAAATATTTCGGCATCGCGGTCGATTTCCATGGCCGGGTGCACCGTCCGATGGCAAAGGTGCTGGCAAAAAAGCTCGAGCAGTTCGACTTGATGTTTATTGAGGAGCCGGTGCTCTGCGAGGATATGGAGAGCTTTGCCGATGTGGCCCGCAACACGCATATCCCGATCGCCACCGGCGAGCGGCTTTTCTCCCGCTGGGATTTCAAGCGCCTCTTGCAGCAGGGCTATGCCGACATCATCCAGCCCGACTTGTCCCACGCGGGCGGCATCACTGAGGTGAAAAAGATTGCTTCAATGGCAGAGGCGTACGATGTGGCGCTGGCGCCGCACTGTCCGCTCGGCCCGATCGCGCTCTGCTGCTGCCTGCAGGTGGATGCCACCTGCCACAATGCGGTGATCCAGGAGCAGAGTATGGGCATCCATTATAATAAAGGCGCCGGTGTGCTCGATTATATTCTGAACAAAGAGGATCTGGACTTTGTGGATGGTTATGTGCGCCTGCCGCAAAAGCCGGGCATCGGCGTGGAGATCAATAAGGAACTGGTGCTGGAGGAAGCGAAGAACCCGCACGGATGGAAAAACCCCGTCTGGCGGCATGCGGACGGTTCGATCGCCGAGTGGTAAAGGGGGTCTGGCTCCCCCGGAAGCCGGAGGGGGCGGATCTGATGAAGCAGAAATGAGGGATGTGGATGCAAACGGTAAACTGGGGCATGATCGGCTGCGGGGAGGTAACTGAGACCAAAACCGGGCCGGGTCTTTATCTCGCCCGGGATTCCCGGCTGGTGGGGATCACCAGCCGTACCCTTTCGCGGGCGCAGGCATGGGCGGACCGCCACGGGCATGGGCGGGTATATGAGAATGCCGCCGCGCTGGCCCGCGACCCGGAAATTGACATCCTGTATGTGGCTACCACACCGGACAGCCACAAACAGTATGCGCTGCTCGCGGCCGAGTCGGGCAAGCATTGCTATCTGGAAAAACCGATCGCCATGAATATGCGGGAGGCCGCGGAGATCCAGGAGGCTTTCCGAAAAAGCAGGACAAGGTGTTTTGTGGCCCATTACCGCCGGGGGATGGGGCGCTTTAAACGGATACGGGAGCTGCTGCTGGCAGGTGAAATCGGCCGGGTGCGGTGTATCCGGATCTTTCGTTCGCAGCGGGCGGTGCTGCCGGACCCAAAGACCGGCAAACGCAACTGGAAATATGATCCCGCTTACAGCGGCGGCGGAATCTTTTTTGAGGGTGACGTCCATCTGATCGACCTGATGGATTTTCTGGTTGGGCCGCTCACCTGCTGGCAGGTTTGCGCCGACCGGCTCACCGACGCCTATCCGGCTGAGGATCTCGCTTCGATTATCCTGCGCGGACAGGAGGGGGTGCTCATCAGCGGGCTGTGGGATTACGCTGCCTGGAAGCCTCAGGACGAGGTGGAGATCTGCGGGGACAAAGGGCTTATCCGCTTTCACTACGCGGACAATTCCAGCCCCACGATCCTGGAAAATGAAAGCGGCACGCGGGAGATTTGCGTACCGGAGGAGCGCTATGTCGGCGCGCCGCAGGTGCAGGACATCGTGGACGACCTGCTCGGCAGGGGAAACTGTTCGAGCACGCTGGACACCGCCATGCGTACAATGGAAATCTGCTGCGGCATGTGGCAGTCTTATTTAAACCAGAACTCATAAATATCAGCGGAAAGAGGAGTAGTCATGAGAAGCATCCGGAAAAAACTGCAGAACAACGAGGTTTGCATCGGCAGCTGGATTCAGATTCCCAGCGCCGACATTGCCGAAATGATGGCGCGCCAGGGATTTGACTGGGTGGCGGCTGATATCGAACACACCGAAACCACCAACGCACAGACCATCGAACTTTTCCGCGGCCTTGGCCAGAATACCGCCCCGATGGCGCGCGTCCGCTCCAACGATACGCTGGCGATCCGCCAGACGCTGGATATGGGCGCTTCCGGCGTGATTGTTCCGCTGATTGAAACGGCGGAGGAAGCAGCGAAAGCGGTCGCCGCCGCGAAGTATCCGCCTGAAGGGGTTCGGGGATTCGCCTTCTGCCGGGCCAACAACTGGGGGGAGGATTTCGACGAGTATGTCGCCCGCATCAATGACGAGGTGGCTGTCATCGTGATGATCGAGAGCAAAAAAGCCGTGGAGAACATCGATGAAATCCTGGCTGTGCCGGGTGTGGACGGAGTGTTCATTGGTCCGTACGATATGAGCGGCTCCTATGGCATTCCTGGCCAGACGGGCGATCCATTGGTGACCGGCGCCTGTGACCAGGTCGTCGCGGCCTGCAAAAAAGCCGGCAAAGCCGCGGGGATTCATATTGTCACCCCCACGTGTGAATCGGTGTCCTCCTATCTGGAGAAGGGGTTCACCTTCATTGCGCTGGGCATCGACACCTATTTCCTAGCAACGGGCATGAAGGCTGCCCTGAAGATGGCCGGGGAGTTTTCAAAATAATCTACAGATGCGGCAAGGCCGCCAGAGCATCAAGCTCTGGCGGCCTTTTTCGGTAATTGCAGGGGCGGGCGGCTGGCATTTGGGACGCCGGTTGAATTGCGCACCACCAGTGTGCTGGGGATGATAACCCGCACTTTGTAGACGTCCGAAGGGTTATCCAGCTGGGTGAGCAGGTTGTGCAGAGCTGTCTTGGCAAACAGCGGGATATTCTGGCTCACGGTCGTGAGCGGGGGATAGGTGTGCTTGACCTGCTCAATGTCGTCAAACCCCACGACACTGATGTCCTCCGGGACCCGCAGCCCTTTTTCATGCACTGCCTGCAGCGCGGCCATTGCGAGGCTGTCGTTGAAGGCGATGATCGCGGTGGGCAGATCGCCGGCGGCTTTCTCAAGGATGTTCCGGGCGGCCGTATAGCCGCTGCCGGATTCCCAGGTGGTTTCCTCCGAATACATGTTTTCAATATCGAGCCCTGCCCGCTGGAAAGCAACAACACAGGCGGAGTAGCGCTCCGCGGTGGACAGGTAGGAGCTGATGCCTTTAATCAGTGCGAACCGGCGGTGGCCCAGCGAGAGCAGATGCTCACAGGCGGAGATCATCCCGTAGAAATTGTCCGGAACCACCGACATCAACGGCGGGTAATAGTCGTTGAGCAGCACCGACGGGATGCCGGCCGACAATGCGTAATCGATAAAACGGCGGTCCACATTGCTGGTGAAGAAGATTCCCGCGTAATTGTTCCCCTGAAGGATCGCTGGAAAGTCGTCGTTGCTGTCCAGCGTGGAGTAGACCAGCGTGTAGTTGTGGTTTTTACACTCCTTTTCCAGATTATAGAACAAGGTAGCGTAAAACGGTTCGGTGATCCGATCGCTTTTCTTGGTGGAAGTGGGCAGGAAGAAAGCCAGCATCCGGCTGGGGGATGGTTTATGCGCGGGCGGGGCCTGCTGTACCACACGGGTGCCCACACCCGCCTGCTTTTCCACCAGGCCGTCGGCAACCATCATTTTTAGCGCCTGGCGCACGGTGGTACGGTCCACATTAAACGTTTCTCCGATCTCCCGCTCGGAAGGCAGAAGATCTCCGCAGCCATATGCGCCCGATTCGATTTTTTCCTTCAGGCTATCGTAAACCTGCTCGTATAAATATCTTTTTCCAGACATCACTTAAACCGCCTAAACTATTTGTTTCCGCTTGGTTTGGTTACAATCCAATTACATTACATTATAACGCGGGATGCGCCATAAAGTCAATCTCCTGGGCGGCTGCTTACATCGCTTTTTCAAAAATATCGCGATAGACCTGCGCGTCGACCGGCCGTGGATTGCAGGTGATGTGCCCGGTGGTTTTCTTTACCGTGTCAACCACGAAATCGAGATCGGGCTTTTCGCCGTGCAGATAGGGGGCGAGGGTGTCAGGCGCGCCCACCAGGCTGCGGATGCGCCTGACCTCTTCGATGGCGCGTTTTGCGTTGTCCATATCGCTGGCGCCGATCTTCTCCACGCCGAGCGCGCGGGCCACATCGGCGTATTTGCGGGTGGCGTGATCGATGTTGAATTCCATGGCGAGCGGCAGGAAGATCGAGCAGGCGTCGCCGTGCGGGATTTTGTACATTGCGCCGACCGGCTGTGCCATGATGTGCGCGATGCCGATGCCCGCGCTGATCGCCACGCCGCCGAAATAGCTGGCGACAAGCATGTCACCGCGCGCCTGCAGGTTGCCGGGCTCGGTGCAGGCGACAGGCAGCGCCTTGGCCGCCAGTTCCATCGCACGCAGCCCATAGATCTCGGTGACCGGGTTGGCGTTGAGCGAAACATAGCTTTCGATCGCGTGGCTCAGCGCGTCCATCCCGGTAGCGGCGGTGGCCTTGGCGCCGAGCCCCACTGTGAGCGACGGGTCGAGGATGGTGACGTCGGCGATCATGGTGGTGTGATAGAGGCTCTTTTTAAGCCCATTATAGTTGTTGGAAACGACCGCCACCTTGGTGGCCTCGGCGCCGGTGCCGGCGGTGGTGGGTACCGCGATATAGAAAGGCGGCAGCTTGGTGACCGGGCGGCCTTCCATCTGGTACTGTTCCACAAGCCCGCCGTTGGTGCTCATCATGCCGATCGCCTTTGCGGTGTCGATAACACTGCCGCCGCCCACCGCAAGGGTGCAGTCGCAGCCGCTTTCGACATACAGGTCACGCCCGTTGTTGATCACATGCAGGTCGGGTTCGCCTTTGATGGCGTCGTAAGCAACATGGGCGATCCCATGTGCGTCCAGGTCGGCGCAGATCGACTGGTAGACGGGTGCGTTTTTGTCGTAAATTGCAAAGAAGGCCTTCCGCAGACCATACCAGGAGAGGATCTCACCGATCTCACCGACTTTGCCTTCGCCAAAAATCACACGGCGGTTTTGAATCATTTCCCACATAATTTGTCCTCCTCGTTTATAAATATTATCATTTTAATACAGATCATGTTTGGTACATGTTTGTAACATCTATCTTAAATCCATTGCACATAAATGTCAAGTGCTTCTTAAAAAAGAAGGAAAGAAATTTTATTTTCGGCAGAAAACCCGGTAATTTAACCAATAAATTAATAAAATTTAAATATAAAATGAACAAATTTCATTTTTAATGCAAAAATTAGGTTGTAATTAAAATAACAGTATGCTATGCTTTTAACAACAGATTTGCAATATGTTGTAAAATGGTGTGGATATTGCGGACCTGTAGGCTGAAAAACCAAACCAGTCTAAAACCAAACAAATCTAGGAGGAGACAAATGAAAATGGTTAAAAAGGTATTAGCGCTTGCTTTATCCGTGGCTCTGATCGGCTCCCTCGCCGCCTGCGGTGGCAGCACACCGGCACCTTCCTCTTCTGCTGCGCCCGCGGCTTCCGCTCCGGCCAGTCAGCCCGCGGCGGACGCTTCCGAACCGGCTGCCGATGCTCCGGCCGCTGAAGCGGAATTTACCATCAAGATGGCAACCCCTTCAAACCCGGAAGATAACTGTGTCATCGCCTTCTTCGAGTTTGAGAAGATGGTCGAGGAGCGTTCGAACGGCCGGATCGCCGTGGAAATCTACCACAGCGGCCAGCTCGGCGCGCACCGCGACTACATCGAAGGCATGCAGATGGGCAGCATCCAGGCCGCTGAGATCAATACCGCGGTTCTTTCCGGCTTTGATCCCAAGTTCATGGTATTCGACCTGCCGTATATCTCCAAGAGCACCGACCACCTCCGTCAGGTTCTGGATGACGGCCTCAACGACACCCTGGTTCAGTCCCTTGAAGAGAAAACCGGCATCAAGATCATCGGTTGGATGATCCGCAGCCCGCGCAGCCTCTACAACTCCAAAAACCCAGTCGTCACGGCGGATGATTTTGCGGGCATGAAGATCCGCATCATGGAAAGCCCGGTCATGACCAAGACCTTTGAGCTGCTGGGCGCTGTCCCGGTCCCGCTGGCCGCCAGCGAACGCTACATGGCTCTGCAGACCAAGGTGGTCGACGGCGCGGAAAACTCGGTTCCGCTGATCATCACGCAGAAGGAATATGAAGTTACCAACTACCTCTCGCTGACCGAGCACTTCATCACCCCGAACGTCATCACGATCGATGCGAAATTCTTTAATAAGCTTCCTGAAGACCTCCAGAAGATCGTTCTGGACGCCGGTGTGGAAGCGGGCGCTATCGCCACCAAGCTGGATGCCGACAGTGAATCCGCGGCCATCGAAGAACTCAAGGGCCTTGGCATGGAAGTCAACGAGTGCCCGGACAAAACCTCCTTCATTGAGAAAGTAAAACCGCTGTACGACGAATACCGCGATGAAATCGGCGGCGAGATCATCGACGCGTTCCTGAAATAAATCCTTTGCAATCAGTAATAAACTGAAAATTCCACGACCATTTTTCAAAAGGGCGCGGCGCAAAAGCGCGCCGCGCCCTTCCAATTGATCCGATTACAATTGATTCGATAGACGGGGGATATCTTGTATGAAAAAAATGATCCATATCCTTTATGACCTGGTTGTAGATAACCTCGTGCGCATCGTGGGGATTGTCATGACCATCAGCATCCTTTGCCAGATCGGCACCCGCCTGCTTTTGAAAGTGCCGTTCTCCTGGACGGACGAGCTCGCGCGGTTCAGCTTTATCTGGTTCTGCTTTTTGGGCAGCGTTATGACTCTGCGCCACAATATGCATCTTGGCATCGATTACTTTGAAAGTAAGATGTCGCCGAAAGTGAAATTTTATAACCGTATCTTTGTCTACGCACTGGTGATTGTTTTCGGCGCGTTTGTTGCCTTTTTCGGCACCATGCTGCTGGAGATCGTTTCGATCCAGAAATCGCCGGTTATGCGCATGCCGATGGTCTATGTATATATGGCCCTGCCGATTTCCGGGCTTTTATATGCGATCCTCGGCGTTGATATGCTATACCATCATATTAAAGAAGGAAAGAGCGCGGCGGCCTGAGGCCCCGCTTTGCAACTGCCCCGACGGGCACTGATAGATTTAGAAAGAAAGGTTGCTTTTTATGATCGCATTGGTTGTATTTGCCATCATGATCGGTCTCATGGTCTTCAACGTCCCAATCGCAATCTGTACCGGCCTGGCGACCATCGGCGGGATCCTTGTGACCAATGATGTGCCGATGATGGTTATGGTGCAGCGTATGTTCACCGGCATGGACACTTTCACCCTGATTGCAGTCCCGCTGTTCATCCTCACCGGACGGTTCATGGCGCTGGGCGGCATCACCCGCGACCTGATCAATGTCTCCAAGGTGATGGTCGGCTTCATGAAGGGCGGGCTTGCCTATATCAACATCGTGGCCAGCATGCTTTTCGCGGGCATCACCGGTTCCGCGGCGTCCGACACCTCCTCCATCGGCGGCATCCTGATTCCCGCCATGGTGGAAAAAGGCTACGACACCGACTTTTCGGTCGCGGTCACCGCGACTTCTTCCACCATCGGCGTCATGATTCCGCCGTCGATCCCAATGGTCGTCTACGGCGTGGCTGCGGGCGCGTCGATCGGAAGCCTCTTTATGGGCGGCATCATCCCGGGAATCCTGGTCGGCATCGCTCTGATGATCGTGTCCGCCTATTACGCGAAAAAGCGCAATTATCCCCGTGACGAACGGGTTTCCTTCAAAGAGGCGGTCTGGATCATCATTAAGGGAATCCCCGCCATGCTCACTGTCATCATCATCCTCGGCGGCATCGTGGGCGGTTTCTTCACCCCGACCGAAGCGGCCGGCATCGCGGCGCTCTATTCGTTCATTATCGGCCGCGTTCTTTATAAGGAGCTGTTCTTCCGGGATATCCCGCAGATCCTTTCCGAAGTGGCGCGCACCACCGGCCAGGTAGCCCTGATGATCGCGACCGCTTCCTCGCTGGCATGGCTGTTTGCGCAGCAGGGCGTTCCGGCCATGATTGGCGGCTGGCTCACCGGCATCACCACCAACCGCTTCCTGATCCTCCTGCTGGTGAACCTTCTGCTGCTCTTTGTGGGTACCTGGCTTGACCTGAGCCCCGCTGTCATCATCTTCACCCCAATCCTGCTGCCGATCGTCACCCAACTCGGAATTTCTCCGGTGCATTTCGGCGTTATCATGGTTGTCAACCTGGCCATCGGGCTGTTCACTCCGCCGGTTGGCGTCTGCCTGTTCGTTTCCTGCGGCATTGCGAAATGTTCGATCGCAAGTGTGGTAAAAGCCTTTATTCCATTCTTCCTGGCTATGCTTGTGGTACTGATGCTCATCACCTATTGCGAGCCGCTGGTGATGTTCCTGCCGAATCTCTTTGTGTCCTAGGAAAGGGGTGCGCTTATGCTGAAAAAGATCAACCCCCTGATCACGCCGGAGCTGATGAAGATCCTGATGGAGATGGGGCACACCGATGAAATCGTCTTTTCCGACCGGAACTTTCCCGCCGTCAGCCATGCCCAGCGCCTGGTGCGCTATCCGGGCGTCGGAATCCAGGAGCTTTTGCGGGCGGTGCTGGAATATTTTCCGATCGATTATGCAACCGACACGCCGGCGGTTGTGATGCGTATTCCGGCCGACAGCGACTACACCGGCAATATCCAGGGGGAATATAAGGCCCTGTTGGATGAGTTCCATGAGAAACCCGTGCAGTTTGAACAGCTTGACCGCTGGGACTTTTACGACCGGGCGGGCCGCGCTTTCGCAGTGGTCGCCACCGGCGAGACCGCGCGGTTTGCGAACCTCATCCTGCGCAAAGGGATTGTCCGATAAAATCTAAAGAAGAAGGAAGGAATTTTCCATGCGTTCACAAAGTTTTTCTGAAGAGGCGATTGACCACCGCAACGCGCTCTTCTTCGCCATGGGCGTGGAAGAAGAGATGATGTATAAGCCCCAGATTGCAATCGTAAATGCCTGGAACGAGCTCAATCCCGGCCATTATCATTTTAAGCTCGTGATCGACGATATCAAGGAGGCCATCCGCGACGCGGGCGGCTTCCCCATCGAGGTCCCGGTGACCGGCATCTGCGACGGCATCTGTTCGAACACCGCGGGCGACCGTTACACCCTGCCCAGCCGTGATCTGGTCTCCTCTGAAATTGAAAGCCAGGTGGAGGGCAATATGCTTGACGGCATGATCATGCTTGGCAGCTGTGACAAGGTTGTCCCCGGCATGATGATGGCCGCGAACCGGCTCAATATCCCGTCGCTTATCTTCACGGGCGGCTATATGCAGCCCGGCCACTATAAGGACAAGATGATCACCCTGACGCATACCAAACAGGCCTATGCCGCATACATCGGCGGGCTGATGAGCAAAGAGGATTACAAAGGCATTGTGCGAAATGCCTGCCCGACCACCGGCGCCTGCCCCTTCATGGGCACCGCCAACACGATGTGTGCCTTTGCCGAAGTGCTTGGGCTTTCGCTGCCGGGCAACGCCAATGTGGCGGCCTGCTCGGATGAGTGGCGCCAGATGGCGAAGGAGGCGGGCAAAAAGATTGTCGAGCTCACCATTGCCGACTGGAAGCCCCGTGACCACATCACGCGCGAAAATTACATCAACGCCATCAAATACATCATGGCGATCGGCGGTTCCACGAACAGCGTGCTGCATATGCCAGCAGTGGCCAAACAGGCCGGTATCGACATCGAATACGACCTGTTCGACCAGCTCAGCAATCAGATCCCGCTGATTTCCACCATCTATCCGAGCCATCCGACCTATTCGATGCCCGATTTCGACCGCGCGGGCGGCATCCTGACGGTGCTCAAGGAGCTCGACAAGGCGGGACTCATCGACACCTCGACCGAAGGCGTCTGCGGGAAGCTTTCCGATCTGCTGGAGGGCGTGGAAAACCATGATCCCGATGTGATTCATCCGGTGAGCAATCCGATCGCGGAAAAGGGCGGCATCGCGGTGCTTCGCGGCAATATTGCCAGCGAAGGCGCGATTGTGAAATTCTCCGCCGTCAAGGAGCACGCGCTCAAATTCCGCGGTCCGGCCAAGGTTTACGAGTCCGAAATGGAGGGCTGGCAGGCGCTCTTAAACGATGAGATTGTAGCGGGCGACGTGGTGGTTATCCGCTATGAAGGCCCGAAGGGCTCGCCGGGTATGCCGCATCTGGAGACCTTCATGGCGGCTGTCTGCGGCAAAAAACTGGATGAGGATGTCGCGCTCATCACTGACGGCCGCTTCTCCGGAGCGACCCGCGGCCTGGCGATCGGCTACCTTTCCCCGGAAGCGTATTCCGGCGGGAACCTGGCCATCATCAAAAACGGCGATATGATCTCGATCGATATCCCGAACCGCACCATGAATGTGGAAATCTCCGACGAGGAGATCGCCCGCCGGTTCGAAGGTTGGAAGCCGCTTGAAAAAGACAGTATGGGCTGGCTTTCCCTCTATAAAAAGATGTGCTCCCCGACCCATAAAGGCGCGACGATTTATTAAGTTTTCTTTCTTCCTTTTCTATATGGGGGTATTCCCCCTGTCGAATCACAGTCAGGGCCGGTGCGAGCAGCGTCTTGTATCGGCCTTGCCTGCTTTTCAAAAACGCGCTGCGGGGGAACTGGAATTTGAAAGGAGCTGCTGAAATGGAACAGTGCCGGTTTGGGATCATTGGGCCGGGAGGCATCGCGGAAAAATTCGCTGGAACCTTCCAGATGGGGCTGGTAAAAAACGCAAAGCTTACCGCGGTTGCCTCACGCAGCCCGGCAAAAGCCGAGGCGTTTGCAGAAAAATATCATATCCCGCGCGTCTGCGCGGGATATGATGCGCTGCTCGCGGACCCACAGGTCGACGCGGTATATATCGCCGTCACCAACCAGGCGCATTACGATTGCTGCATGCGCAGCATCGCGGCGGGTAAGCATGTGCTGTGCGAAAAGCCGCTGGCGATGACTGCCCGCGAAGCAAAGGAACTCGCACGGGCCGCGCGTGAAAAGGGCGTTTTCCTGATGGAGGCGATGTGGAGCCGTTTTTTGCCCGCGACGAACGCCGCGCTCGGCTGGGTGCGGCAGGGCCGTATCGGCAGTCTGCGTGCGGTGAGCGCGTCGCTTTGCGCGTGCCGCCCCCAGGAGGGCTATCCACGCCTGTATGACCCGGCGCTCGGCGGCGGCGCGCTGTACGATCTGGGGGTCTATGGGATTGAATTTGTCCAGCTGTTCGCCAAAAACAGGGAACTTTCCGGCATTCGGACGACGCTGGTGCCCTCCGGCACCGGTGTGGACGGTGCGGCGTTCCTGCATCTTTCCTATGCGGACGGGCTGGTGGGGGAAGTAAAATGCGCGGTTACCTTCCATGCGCGCAACGAGGCCTATCTCTGCGGCGACAAAGGCTATATCCGGATCGCTCCGTGGTTCCATTATGCCCAGAAAGCGGAGCTTTTCACCGAACCGATGGCGCCGAGCTCGGCTTACGAATTGCAGGAACCTGCGGACGTTTTTCTTTCGCCCACGCCGTCCGGCTTCGAATTCCAGATTGAACATGCGGCGCAGTGTATCCGCGCCGGGAAGATGGAAAGCGAAATCATGCCGCTGGCGGATACAGTCGAGGCGGCGGGGATATTTGATCGGGCGCTTGCCGCTTTACAGAAGGAAACGACCCTTTTATAATGAAAAACAGGAAGCAAAATTTTGAAAAGAGACGGAGTCGATGCGAACATGACCAGTCAGGAAATCCGAAAGCTCGCGCCGGAGATGGATCCGCTACGCATAGGCATGGGATGGACGGTTGAAGATCTTGAAAAACCGCAGATCATGGTGGAAAGCACCTTTGGAGACAGCCACCCGGGCAGCGCGCACCTGCTGCGGTTTGTCGACAGCGCGGCCGTGGGCGTGGCGGCCGCGGGCGGCCGCGCGGCGCGTTATTTTGCGACTGATATCTGCGACGGCATGGCCCAGGGCCACGACGGCATCAACTATTCGCTTGCCTCACGGGATACCATCTGCAACCTCATTGAGATCCATGCAAACGCCACGCCTTTTGACGCGGGCGTGTTCATCTCAAGCTGCGACAAGGCGGTCCCGTCCCATCTGATGGCGGTCGGACGGATCAATATCCCGTCGATCATCGTCACTGGCGGTGTTATGGAGGCGGGTCCGGATCTGCTCACCCTCGAGCAGATCGGAAAGTACAGCGCCATGTACGAACGCGGCGAGATCACCGCCGAACAGCTCACCTATTATAAACACCATGCCTGTCCTTCCTGCGGGGCCTGCTCCTTTATGGGCACCGCCTCGACCATGCAGGTCATGGCGGAAGCGCTCGGGTTGATGCTGCCCGGCAGCGCGCTGATGCCCGCCACCTGCGAGGATCTGAATGAGGTCGCGGTGCGCGCGGGAAAACAGGCGGTTGCGCTTGCCAAACTGGGACTGCGCCCCCGCGACATGGTCACGCTCCAGTCCTTTGAAAACGCGATCATGGTGCACGCGGCCATTTCGGGTTCCTCCAACTCGCTTTTGCATATCCCGGCTGCAGCGCACGAATTCGGTATCGAAATTGACGCGGACACCTTCGACCGGATGCACCGCGGCGCCCACTATCTGCTCGACATCCGGCCGGCCGGCCGCTGGCCCGCTGAATATTTCTATTATGCGGGCGGTGTGCCGCGGGTGATGGAGGAGATCAAATCGATGCTCCATCTCGACGTGATGACTGTCACAGGCAAAACACTCGGTGAAAATCTGGAAGAGCTCAAACAGAACGGTTTCTATGAGCGCTGCGACGAACTGCTCGCAAAGACCGGCTGCGGGCGCACCGACATTATCCGCACCTTCGATACTGCGATCGGCACCGATGGAAGCATCGCGATTTTGAAGGGGAACCTTGCGCCGGAGGGCGCGGAGATCAAACACACCGCCTGCCCGAAGGAGATGTTCCGCGCGGTGCTGCGCGCGCGGCCATTCGACTCCGAAGAGGAGGCCATCGATGCGGTGCTTCATCACCGGATTCTGCCAGGCGACGCGGTCTTTATCCGCTATGAAGGCCCGAAGGGTTCCGGCATGCCGGAGATGTTCTACACCGGGGAAGCGATCTCCTCCGATCCCAAGCTGTCGGCTTCGATCGCCCTCATCACCGACGGCCGGTTTTCGGGCGCGTCGAAAGGCCCGATGATTGGGCATGTATCGCCTGAAGCTGCGGACGGCGGCCCGATCGCGCTGGTGGAGGAGGGCGATCTCATCGAAATCGATATCCCGAACCGGCGGCTGGCCGTCGTTGGTGTAGGTGGGGAGCGGATGGAGCCGGATGCGGTTGAGCAGGTTCTGGCCCAGCGCAGAGCGGCATGGAAACCCCGCGAATCGAAATATAAACACGGCGTGCTGAAGATTTTTTCCGAGCACGCGGTTTCTCCCATGAAGGGCGGGTATATGGAATAACCCAATTGCAACCGACGCCCGGCAGAGATGCCGGGCGTCGGTTTGTTTTTTCGGTCTGTCGAAGGGCACTGGTTTTTCATATTCTGGGGAAAAGGGGTGAAAGGATGGAAACCACGGAGAATACCGGAGCGGCGGCCGGTTTGGATGTATTGAAACAGCAGTATGAAACCGTCTCCCAGGCGCTGGATTATATGGGGCTTGTGGTCGCGGCGGTCCTGGTGAATTATTTTACGGTGTTTATGCAAAAAGAGCGGGTCCTTGCGGCGATCAATGGGGAGGAAGACCCGCTTGCGGAGCGCGATCTCTTTCCATTTGAGATCACTGCGGCGGTAATGATTCTGAGCGCGTCATCCTTTTTTCTGGGACTTTCGGGCGAAGCGCTGGAAAATCCGGTGGACGATCCTGTTGAAGGGGAGCGTTTGCAGCTGAACAATCTGATCAATGCACTGGTGATGCTGGCGGCAATTGTCAGGATCTATAATCTGGCCCACCTTTCTCCAGGTCCCCAGACACCGCAACAAGAGGAGAAAAACGAGGTCGAAGAGGAGGAAACTGTCCTATAAATGGGCTTTGGATATAGCGGGATACGGCGGGATGCGTTTTAAATGCATCCCGCCGTAATGTTTCACTGATAATTAATTATTCTAAAAATCTATAGATATCATGAAATAAATGTATCGTTTATTCTTATTAGTAATATTGACACTGTGATATGCACAAATTATAATGAGGATACAGGAAAACATTGGAGAATATTGATAGTGGAGAGGCTGTGATAGAATGAAGCTTGCTTTGATCCAACTGCAAGGGCATGATATCTCTGATTACCGCGAGACATTGGAGGAGATCCTCCAGATGACCGAACAGGCCTGCCAATCCGGCGCGGACCTTGTGCTTCTGCCCGAATGCGCCTATCCCGCCTACTACATTGGGCTGGATGAAACGCGGGACTCCCTGAGGGAAACCATCCGCCTGCTGGACGCGCTTTCCGCTCTGGCAAAACTTTACCGCAGCTACATAGTGATTGGAATTGCGCTGGAGGAGGGCGGAGAGCTTTATAACAGCGCGGTGGTCTTTGACCGCACAGGCGCGCTGGCCAACCGCGCCGACAAATCCAACCTCTGGCATTTTGACCGTAAATGGTTTGCCGCCGGCCGGCCCGCACAGGTATTTGATACTGATTTTGGCCGGGTCGGCGTGATGGTTTGCGCGGACGGACGCATCCCGGAGATTGCGCGGCTTCTGCGCCTGAAGGGCGCGGGGCTGATTCTGGACTGCGTCAATCTGGTGGCTTCCGCGGCCAGCCCGCAGCAGCTGACAAACCAGCAGTATCAGTTCATCCTGCAGGCGCGCGCAAAGGAAAACGGGGTCTATATTGCCGTCTGCGACAAGGCCGGTGTGGAAAGCGGTGTAATCACCTTTTTGGGCCGCAGCTTTATCACGGCGCCGGATGGGAGTATGCCGGTTCAGTGTTCTCCGGATAGAGCGGAGATCCGCATATGTGAACTCGATCTGCCCCGCCCACCGGTCCAAGCCGCGCCGCGCCGCCCATCGCTGTATAGTGCCCTGACGCGGGAAACGGATGCGCTTCCGGTTGCGGAGCTTGTCAATCGCGCCTATCGCTTACAGGATCTTACAATTTACACCTCACTGGTGCGCTATGCTTATGAGGACAAGACGGCTTATCTGGCCAAGGCATGTGAATACATCCAAATCTGTGAAGGGATCGACGCGGGATTGATCGTACTTCCTCCCTATGAAGGCCCTTTGGATTGCGAAGATCTCTCCTGTCTGTCCAAAAGCCTGCACGGCCAGGCGATTGTGGCGGTTGGGATTGGGGAGAACGGTGGAAAAAAAGCTGTTTTCCTGCAAAAGGATCGGATGATCGGCGAACTTTACAGCACCCATCTGGAGGGCTCGCCGCCACAGGCGAAAATCCAGGCATTGAAACTTACCGAGAGTATCCGGGTGTCCGCCCTGTTTGACCGCGAAATTGAGATCCCGGAGATCGCCCGCTGTGCCATGCTGGAGGGCGCTGACCTGATCCTCTGGTTTGACGGGAGTGGGGAGGACGCGTTCTATCTCAAATGGATGCAAACCCGGGCCGCTGAAAACAAGGTGTTCGTGGCGCGTAGCGCCGCTTGCAGCCAGGATGATTACAGCGTTCTGGTGAATCCGGACGGCGGCGTCATCTGCACAACCTTCCAAACGCGGGAGCATACCACTTCCGGACTGGTCAACACTGCCCTGAGCAAATCAAAGGACGTTGTACCGGGCACCAACATTGTATTTCACCGCATACCAGATTTTTATAAGGAGCTAATCGTATGAAAAAGGGAGATTTACTGTTCCAAAACGCTGTCGTTGTCTCATCCAAAAGCAGCATTCCCGCGGATATCCTTGTCCGTGATGGGAAAATCGAGGCGCTGCTCGCACCTGGAAGCGGATGTGAAGCTGCCGAAGTGATCGACGTCGGCGGACGTTATATCATGCCCGGATGTGTGGACGGGCACACCCATATGATGGACCCCGGCTATACCGACCGGGAGGAATTCACCACCGGGACGATGGCAGCCGCTGTCGGCGGAATCACCACCGCAATCGACCATCACCGGACCTTGCCGGCAGTCTATTCGGTGGAGCCGCTGCTGGAGAAGATTACATATCTTTCGGATAAGTCCTGCGTTGACTTCGGCCTGAAGGGCGGCATTTCACCGGAAAATACCGCGGAACTGCAAGCCATGTGGGATGCGGGGATCACTGGGTTCAAGACGTTTACCTGTAATCTGCACGGCGTCAAGGCGATGCACACCGCGTTCCTGATGCGCAGTTTCACAGAGGTTGCCCGCATGGATGGCACGGTGCTGATCCACTGTGAGGACGACGGTATCTGCCAGTATGAGGAAGATACCCTGCGCGCCGCGGGCCGCACGGATTATCATTCCCAGTGGGAATGGCGCTCCAAGCTTGCTGAACGGGTGGCGGTGGAAACGGTCATCGAAATCGCGAAGGAAACCGGCTGCCGGGTCAATATCGCCCACGTCAGCCAGCCGGAGCTGCTTCGCCTGCTCCATCAGGCGCGGGAGGAAGGTTACCGGACCTATGCGGAAAGCTGCCCGCACTATTTTAACCTCACCGTTGAAGATTTGGAGAAAAAAGGTCCGTGGGTAAAATTCACGCCGCCGATGAACACCGCGGAAAAGGTGGAGGAGCTGTGGAAACTTTTTGATCTGGGTTATGTCACCACCATAGGTTCCGATCACTGTCCGTATCCAAAGGAACAGAAACTCCCGGGTGAAAAGAACATTTGGGATGCGCCGAACGGCATCCCGGGTGTGGAAACTTCCCTGCGGCTGATGCTCAATGGCGTCAGTCAGAAAAAAACAACCCTGAACCGCATCGTGGAGTGCATGTGCGAGAATCCCGCAAAACTTTATGGCGTTTTCCCGAAAAAGGGCCACATTGCAGTCGGAGCGGACGCCGATCTGGTGCTCCTGGATATGGATAAGGAGGAGGTCATCAGCAACGACCGTATCGTATCCAAATGTAAATGGTCCCCGTTTGACGGCAAGACCGTCAAAGGAGTCCCCGCCGCTGTCTATCTGCGTGGAAAACTGGTTGCGAAAGATGGAAAATTCGTTGGACAGGTCGGATACGGACAGTTTGTGCATCGTATCAAACCTTGCATCTAAATCGAACAGAAATAGTGTCCCAGAATTGAAGGAGGATCTATATGAAAAGAAAAATGTTTGCTATTGCCGTGTTTGTGCTGGCCGCCGCGCTTTCGTTTTCCGCCTGCGCGGGCACACAGCAGCCCGCAGCGGAACCCTCTGCCGCAGGTCAGCCCGCCGCTTCCAGCGCACAGCCCGCGCCCGGTGAAAAGATCACGATGAAAATCAGCCATGTTTCTTCCCCGGGCAGCGCGCGCGACCTCGGCTGCCAGAAGCTGAAGGAAGTAGTGGAGGCCACCGTCGGAGACAAGGTGGAGGCGCAGGTTTATCCTTCCTCCCAGCTCGGCGGGCAGCGTGACCAGGTGGAAGGGGCGCAGTTCGGCACAATTGAGTGTGTTGTCGTCCCGACCTCGTATCTGGGCGGCACCACCCCGATGATGACTCTGCTGGACACCCCGTACCTGCTGCCGGGAGATCCGGAGCAGCTCTACGAGCTTTACCATTCTGACGCGATCAAAGCGTTGATGGACACAACGACCGAAAAGGGCTTCTATACCAAAGCGATCTGGCAGACCGGATACAAGGCGTGGACCGCCAACAAGCCGCTGATCGATCCGGCGGAGATGCAGGGGCTGAAGGTGCGCGTCATGAACTCGCCCATCCTCTTTAAGCAGGCGGAGATCCTCGGCGCCAGCCCGATCACTATGGATTTCTCAGAAACCTATGGCGCGCTGCAGAACAAGGCGCTTGATGGTCAGGAAAACCCGATCGACACCATTTATGATATGAAGTTCCATGAAGTACAGACCGATATCACCATCACCAATCATGCGGGTCTCGACCAGGTTGTACTGGTCAACAAGGCATGGTTCGACGGGCTTCCGGACGATGTGAAGGCCGCCATTGACGATGGTATCCAGCAGGGCGGGCGCGTCTGCCTGGACGAAACCCTTGCCCTTGCAGAAAAGGACCGGCAGCTGATTTTAGACACCGGTAAGACTGCGATCCATGACCTCACCGAGGATCAGCTCAATGCCTGGAAAGAAGCGATGAAACCGGTACAGGAGTTTGCCCGTACCAGCCAGGGCGACGCAGGCGCTGCGATTTATGATGCCATTGTGGAAACCCGGAAAAGCATCACCGGGGAATAACCGTCAGATCGGCAAGGCAATGAAAACTTCATTGCCTTGCCGCCTTGAATCATAAGGAGGAGCACCGATGAAAAATGCCGAAAAGAAAAGCATCCTGCGCCTGATTGACGATTCTACCGAAAAGATCGAAAATGTCGTCATGAGCGTGGGGCTGCTTTTCATCTCGATCATCGTATTCATAAATGTCATCACCCGTTATTTCTTCCAGATGTCGCTCACCTGGGTGGAGGAGCTTTCCAGATATGTCGTGGTGTGGGTCACCTTTTTTGGAATCAGTTCCTGCGCGCGATACGGCGAACACGTCAACGTCGACCTTGTGCCAAACCTGCTCAAAGGGTCCGCAAAATTTATTCATCAGGTTCTGCTGTATCTTTTGTGTATGGGGATCTCGCTGTACATGACCTATATCAGCATCCAGTTTACCATCCTGCAGTATCAGGGCGGCAACACCAGCATTGCCATCACCATCCCGATCTGGCTGATCTATCTGTCCACCAATATTGGTTTTGCGCTCATGAGCTATGTCTATCTGCGTAAGCTCATGGCGGTCATTTCCAGCAGAAAAACCAAAAAGGAGGTAAGCTGCTGATGCTCGCTGTCTGCGGAGGCTTATTTTTCTGCCTGCTGATTTTTGGCGCCCCCATTTTTATTGCGATGCTTATCCCATGCCTGGCCGCGCTGACGATGAATTTCCCTGGCATGGATATGGGGCTTGCCGTCCAGCGAATGGTTGGCGGGATCGACACCTTTTCGCTGCTTTCAATCCCGTTTTTTATGTTTGCGGCGGATATCATGTCAAAAGGCGATATTGGCCATAAACTTGTGAATTTTGCCAACAAGCTGGTTGGGCATCTGCCCGGCGGGCTTGCGATCACCACGGTGGTCACCTGCACCATTTTCGGCGCGATCTCCGGCGCCGGACCGGCCGCGATCGTGGCGATCGGGATGATCCTCTATCCCGCCCTGTGCGAACAGGGCTACGAGCCTGGGCGGGCAATCGGCTGCATCACCTCGAGCAGCACCCTGGCCATGCTGATTCCGCCCGGCATCGCAATGATCCTCTATGGAGTTTCCTCCGGCGCGTCGGTCGGCAAGCTCTTCATGTCCGGCCTTTCGGTCGGCGTTCTGGTAGCTGTCATCTTCAGCATCTATGTGTGCATCGATGCGATTCGCCACAAGATCCCTCGACAGAGGCCCGCAACCTTCAAAGAGGTGCTCAAGGCCACCCGTGATGCTTTCTGGGCGCTGGGACTTCCGGTCATCATCCTGGTTGGGATTTACGCGGGCGTCATGACCCCAACCGAGGCAGCCGCGATCGCTGTGGCCTATGTACTGGTGATTGAGCTGTTCATTTACCGTTCGGTTTCTTTCAAGGAGGTTTTTGAGATCGGGATCACCTCAGGGCGAATGGTCGCGATGATCTTTATCCTGATCGGTTCGGGATCGCTGCTCTCCTGGATACTGACCGCCGCGCAGATCCCGCAGAGCATTGTCACGCTGACGCAGGGCGCACCGGCCTATATGGTTCTGATCATCATCAATGTGATCTTTCTGGTCGCGGGCATGTTTATGGACCCGAACTCGATTGTCATCGTACTGACCCCGCTGGTTTATCCGCTGGGCATGGCAATCGGGATCGACCCGATCCATCTTGGCATGATCATTGTGCTCAACTGTGCCATCGGCATGCTGACCCCGCCTTTTGGCTTGAATATTTTCGTTTCAATTGGAACCTTCAATACGCCTTATGACAAGGTGGTACGTCCGCTGTGGCCGTATATCCTGATGATGCTTGGCGTACTGCTGTTGGTCAACGCGTTCCCTGCAATCTCCCTGTGGCTGCCGAATACCATGCAGTGAACGAAAAGGGCCGCGCCCGCCGGGCGCGGCCCTTTTTCCCGGTTGACAAACCGGAATGCAATCATTACTATGGGGGTAGCGGGGTGATGAAGTTGGATATCAAGCAGCTCAAGTATTTTATCGGAATCGTGGAGGCACAGAGCTTTTCTGAGGCAGCAAGGAACCTGTATGTTTCACAGCCTACGCTGAGCAAGGCGATGAAACATCTGGAGGAAGAACTGGGCATCCAGATTTTTTATATTTCCGGCAAAAAGGTCCAGATTACGAACTATGGCAAACAGCTTTATTTTATGGCACAGGGGATCGTCGAACAGCATCAGGCCATTTATGATGCGATGCACGGACTCACCAGCCTGCAAAAAGGGATCATCAAGGTGGGTTTTCCTCCCATCATTGGCACCTGTGTGTTTCCCCGTCTCATTAAGGGGTTTGTGGAGAAATATCCCGGGCTTGAATTTGTAATCGACCAGCATGGAGCAAATCAGATTCAGCAGATGGTGGATAAAAACAAGCTGGATGTGGCTTTTACCATTATGCCGATCATTTCCGACGCGTTTGAAGTTGTGCCGATTGTTGAGGATCTCAACGTGCTGGTGGTAAACCGGCAGCATCCGTTGGCGCGCAGGAAAGCCGTCGATTACAATGACCTGCGCAATGACAAATTTGTGTTGCTGGGCGATGAGTACATGCTTTACAACAATATTATCGCGGGCTGCCGGGACGCGGGCTTTGAGCCGCGGATTGTTGTGAAGGCATCCCAGTGGGATTTTGTCGTGCAGCTTGTCAAGGTGGGCATTGGGGTGTCAATCCTGCCGCGTCAGATTCTGGAGATGTATCCCGACCCGGATATTGTTCAGATCGATCTCAACCATCGTTCGGCGCACTGGGATGTGGTTATGATTTCCAAAAAGGATGTTTACCTTCCAATTTCGGTCCAGACCTTTATTTCCTATATCAAGGAAAATGCCGGGAAACCAAAATCCATCTGCTACTGACCCGCGCGATTTCCAAAATTTTCTTGTGAGGCGCGTGATTGGTATATCGCGGTAAAGCTCAAGAATTCCTATAACGACGAGGAGTTCAAGCTGACGGTCAAGGCGAAAAAGAATTTCTGGTATTGCGCTAGCTGTGAAGAAATCGAACGTTCCGTATCTCGATGACGACGATTTCGTTTTCCAGATGAAGACCCGGCAGCTCGGCACCTACATCTTCGCGGCCGCGCCGGCGGCTTCTTCCGAAACGGAGAACATTCCGGAAGAGGTGCCCGAAGCTGACAAAGCCAATCCGGGCACCGGTTTTTAAACAAAAAAGATTCAGTGACATAAAATCCCCAGACTGCGTCAGGAAAAGCAGCCTGGGGATTTTTATGCAAAAATGCCCGCGCATGGCGGGCATTTTTCAGGGAGATCTTTATATTCTCGGAGCATCGAGTGTTTATAGATTACCGTAAAATATAAGACATACTCAATAGGATATATCGTAAATCAGCGTTTGGTTTGAAAGTTTGTGTATTCCCATAAGAACAGACACTGCCGCAAACGATGCCATGAAGCATAATAGATGAAGGAAGATCAACACAAGTCTGTGTAATTCATTTTTTGCGGCTTCGACGCCAGCTGGCGATGTGTTTGGACCGGCCCTCCCGCGTATAAACCGTTTCATGAACTCCACATAAAAGAGATCAAAAAACTGAGGATATTGACCAATTGACAAAAGTCCGGCATCATGCTATTCTAAACGTGTCGACAAAGAATCGATTTAGAATCGATTTAAAATATTCATCGGAAAAGAAAAGGGTATCTTCCAATTGAAAGTTTATTCCATTTATATTATACTTATATAGATTGGGAGACTAACTTTGTTTGGAGGATTAACATGTCTGATAACGGAAGCAGTAAAACCAATGTATATGATAAAATTTTTAATTTGATTTTGACGCATAAAATTCCGCTGGGCGCCCCGATTTTTGAAAATGAGCTTTCGGTTGAGCTGGGCAGCAGCCGGTCGCCGATTCGGGAAGCTTTAAAAAAAATGGAGGCGCAGGGGATTGTAAATCATTATCCCGGCCGGGGGACTTTTGTCGCGCCGATTACGCGGCACGACGTGGAGGAAATCATCGACCTTCGCGTGGTTCTGGAATTGTTTTGCCTGAAAACTTCGATTCATCGGATTCCGGATGAAACGTTGGATCGCATAAAGACACAATTGTCCGCTCTGGAAGATGGCTCGCCTTTTGACGAGTATTCCAAGACGAATATTGACCTGCATGAGACAATCATCGCATTTGGAGGCAATAAGCGGGCGGAGAATTTTTATCAGATGCTGAGCATGCAGATCCTGCTGGTAAACCGCAGCACCCCATGCGCCCGGCAATATTTTGTGCGCTCCCGGGATCAGCATCTTGAGATTGTGGAAGCGCTCAAAGCGCGGGATTTGGAAAAGAGCGAGGACCTACTGCGCAGCCATTTGGAATATATTAAGCAGAATACAATGGAAAGTTTTGAATATGTAAATCTTTGATCTCCACTTTTAGATAGAAAGCGTGATTTTGCCGCAATATGTCGACAAGTGATCGATCATAAGTCGATTGAAAAAATGCCGTGCCGCGCGCGGGAATAGAAAGTCTTTCCCAGCTAAAAAGCTGAAGGATAGAGTCCGGACAGCAACCTGTTTTTTTGCAAAGAATCGTTCAGGGTACCCTACACGAAAAATGCCTTTTCATTGAAAGGAGTGTAGTAGCTTGAAGAAACTCAAATTGTGGCAAAAGACAATGATTGCACTGTTTATTGGCATTGTCCTTGGATTTATCTTCAGTGCGATGGGCGGCAGGGAAGTCGGCTGGATCGCGGTGAGTATGAAGGCTTGTTCTTTTGTGGGCGGTATTTATCTGAGAATGCTGAGAATGCTGTCGGTGCCGCTGGTATTTGCCTGTATTCTGAATTCGGTGGCAAAACTGGGCGACCTCAAACAGCTTACGGGCCTTGGGATCAAAACGTTTCTGTTTTTCTTTGTGACGAGCGCGATTTCGGTTGTTTTCGGGCTGATTGTCACAATGCTTCTAAAGCCGGGCGCCGGATTCACAATGGAGGAACTGTCCGCCGCGAGTTATGAGGCGACCGCTGAAATCAATGTGCTCGATTCGATTACCAATATGTTCCCGGTCAATATCTTTGCCAGCCTGACGAGCGGCGATATGATGCAGATTATTGTTTTTGCAATCTTTGCGGGCATTGCAATGATCATTCTTGGGGAAAAGGTCAAAGTATTCGCAAGCTTTATAGACAATATGGAGAGCTTGATGTTCAAAGTGACCGATCTCGTACTGGTATTCACCCCGATCGGCGTCCTGGGGCTTATGACCGATACGATTGCAACATATGGCTCTAAGGTGGTCGGCAGCCTGGTTACCTTTATTGCCTGCGACTGGATCGCGGCTTTGATTACAATCGTGGTAATGTACAGCATCATGCTGGTATTTATCTGCCGCATGAATCCATTCAAATTCTGGGCGCAGTTCAAGGAGCCCATTATGATCGCGATTGCGACGCTGGTTTCGGTGGCGACCCTACCGCTTGGCATGAAAACCTGTACCGAGAAAATCGGCGTACCGAAATCAACCACCGATTTTGTACTTCCGCTCGGCGCCACGGCCAATATGAACGGCACAGCGGTTTATTTTGGCCTGATTGTGGTGTTTACCTGCCAGCTGATGGGAATCCAGCTTTCCATTTCGCAATATGTGATCCTTGTCATCCAGTCGGTTCTGATGGCGATTGGATGCGCGGCGGTCCCTTCGATCGCTTTGGTGCTCAGCGCCACACTGCTCACCAGTTTCGGCCTTCCGATTGAGGCGATTGGCCTGGTCACCGGTATCCATCGTATTGTAAATACGGCGCATACGCCGACGAACGTTATGGGCGACTGGGTGACAGCAACCTGTATCGCTTCCCTGGACGGCACGCTTGACAGGGAAAAATGCGTGGCAAAGCTTTAGCAGAATGAATTTTCCGGCAAGAGCTCTCCTGCCGCGCTTTGAAGCGAGAGCGGAGAGCCTGCCGGAAAAGTTTAAGATGAGGAATGCGAGGGAGTCAGATGAACTTCAATCCGATGATTAATCAGTATCCGTCCAAGCGCAATGTGGTGTATGGCGCAAAGGGGATGGTTGCAACTTCGCAGCCGTTGGCGGCACAGGCCGGGCTTGAAATCCTGCGCCAAGGCGGTAATGCCATCGATGCTGCCATTGCTGCGGCCACCTGCCTGGCGGTGGTTGAATGCGGCTTTAATGGAATCGGGGGAGATGCGTTCGCGCTGGTTTGGACAGGTGGGAAACTGCACGGGCTCAATGCCAGCGGCCCGGCGCCAAAAAACATCTCAGCGGAAAAGCTTTGGGCAAAAGGGTTTCAGGAGATGCCGAAATATGGTTTTGAACCGGTTACGGTTCCCGGGGCGCCATCCGCCTGGGCGGAGCTTTCCCGAAAATATGGGCGGCTGCCGCTTAAAAAGGTGATGGAGCCTGCTGTCCGCTACGCGCGGGAGGGGCATCCCGTGTCGGTGAATAATGCACAGAAATGGCAGTATCTCTATGGCGTTTATGCCAAGGAGTTCAAAGGGGACGAATTCAAGCCGTGGTTTGATACCTTCAGTGTGAACGGCGCGGCGCCGAACGCCGGCGATCTATTCAAATGCGAAGATATGGCCAGATCGCTCGAATCGATTGCAGAGACACATGCGGAAAGCTTTTATCGCGGAGAGCTCATGGAACGGATGGTGGACTACTCCGACCAGTACGGCGGCTATTTTTCAAGATCGGATTTTGAAGAATACCGCCCGGAATGGGTGGAACCGATCCATGTGAATTACAGGGGTTATGATATCCATGAGATCCCGCCGAACGGACATGGGATTTCGGCGCTGATGGCGTTGAACATTCTCAAGGGCTTTGCATTCGATGGGGAGCGCGAGAGCGCCGAAGTCTACCATAAGCAGATTGAGGCAATGAAGCTTGCCTATATGGACGCCAAGACCTATGTGACCGATCCGCGCTATATGAAAGTAAGCGTGCAGGATCTGCTTTCGGACGCTTATGCGGATGAGCGCCGCCGCCTGATCGGCAAGACCGCGATGCTCCCACCCGTCGGCAAACCGCAGAGCGGAGGGACGGTTTATCTGTGCGCGGCGGATGATGACGGGAATATGGTTTCCTATATCCAGTCAAACTATATGTGCTGGGGGTCCGGCCTGGTTGTGCCGCATACGGGCATTGCGCTGCACAACCGGGGAAACAACTTCTCATTGGAGAAGGGTCATGACAATCTCATTGCGGGAGGAAAGAAGCCTTATCACACCATCATACCCGGATTCATGACAAAGGATGGGAAGCCGGTCGGGCCGTTTGGCGTGATGGGTGCGTTTATGCAGCCGCAGGGGCATGTGCAGGTGGTGACCAACACGCTTGACTTCCATATGAACCCGCAGGATGCGCTCAACGCTCCGCGTTGGCAGTGGATGAGCGGAAAAGCGGTTGACCTCGAATGCGATGTGCCGCAGCGGATCGTGCAGGAACTGGCGGACCGGGGGCATCAAATCAAGATTCATTATCAGTACAGCACCATGGGTAAGGGCGAGATCATCTGGCGAATGGAAAACGGCGTGCTCTGCGGCGGCGCTGAACCGCGTGCGGATGGAACGGTTGCAGCCTGGTAAATAAGACGATTGCGAATGGGAGGAATGGCGATGAAGGAGTTGTGGGAACTGTATATATCCTTCTTCAAGATGGGAGCGGTGACCTTTGGCGGAGGATATGCGATGCTTCCAATCCTGCAGAAAGAGGTTGTTGAAAAGAAAGCGTGGATTTCCAGTGAACAGGTGATGGATTATTACGCAGTCAGCCAAGGGCTGCCGGGTATCATTGCGGTAAATGTATCCGTATTTATCGGGTACGAACGCCGCAAGATTCCCGGGGGTGTGGCCGCAGCGCTGGGCGTGGGGTCCCCCTGCCTGCTTATCATCATGACAATCGCGGCGTTCCTTTCCAATTTTCAGGAAAATCCTTATGTACGACACGCGTTTGCCGGTATTTCTGTCTGTGTTGCCGCGCTGATCCTCAATGCCGTGCTCGGGCTTTGGAAAAAAGGCGTCAAGGACAAATTGGGATTTGCAATCTGTATCCTTGTGTTCTGCGCCACGGAATTCACAGGCCTTTCGCCCATTTTATTCATTATCGGCGCTGCGGTTGCGGGGATTCTCTTCCAAAAATTGCGCGGGAAGCAGCAGGGAGGGGATAAGGCATGATCTACCTGCAGCTTTTCTGGGAATTTTTCAAAATTGGGCTGTTTGCGGTTGGCGGCGGTATGGCAACGCTTCCGTTTTTGCAGAACCTGTCAGAGACAACAGGATGGTTCACCACCTCTTTTATCACCGATATGGTGGCGATTTCCGAATCAACACCGGGGCCGATCGGTATCAATATGGCGACCTATGTCGGGTTTAATGTTGCGGGAATTCCCGGCGGAATCCTGGCGACAATTGGCGAAGTGCTGCCATCTATCCTGATCATCACGATTGTATCCAAATCGATGGAGAAGTTTCGGGAGAGCCCGTTGGTGGACTATGCTTTTTACGGGTTGCGTCCGGCGGTGACGGGGCTGATCGCGGCAGCGGGATGGGATGTTATAAAAGTTTCCATGCTGAATGTACAGGCTTTTCTTGCCACACATGCGGTGCTTGACCTGTTTGACCCGATGAAGATCCTTTTCTTTGTTGCCATCTTTTTCTGCATCTGGAAGTTTAATAAACATCCTGTGCTGTATATAGCGGTTTCCGCTCTCGTTGGGATCATTGCCAAATTTTAAAACCCCTTCAACACCCCATAAAAATAGGATGGCAAAGTCAAATTGACTTTGCCATCCTATTTATCGTTTAGATGACTGATTATTACTATCTAATTACTGATAATTTTTTGAGACCGCGATGCGTAATATCTCCGCGTTTAGGGGAATGTTAAAATGATAGATAACAGAAAATTCCCGAAAACCAGCTTGCGATGCGGGTTTTCGGGGACAAAAAAATGCCGCCCGAGCGATTGCCCGAACAGCACCCCTGGTGGACGGTAACGGGTTCGAACCGCTGACCCCCTGCACGTCAAGCAGGTGCTCTACCAGCTGAGCTAACCGTCCATATAATTTTGTTTTGACTGCTTGTCTCTCTTAGCGACTTGATTATTATAATATAGTTTTTGCAAAAATGCAAGTAAAAAAATCAAAAAAGTTGACATAATTTTTTATGCAGGATGTAAAAGAAGTTTTTATAATGGAATCCTGACAGAAATTCGGTAAAACTGTCAATATTTGACCGGGCTTTCTTGGCAAAACCGACTGAAAGGTACTTGTTCCAGTTGCCGCAACTGTGGTATAATAGCCGAAAAGCGGCTATTATATGGGGGCTTATGGCCAGGCAGATGCGTCGGCAAAGCCGACTCCCTGCCCGATGGCCCATTATCCCACCGCGCGCTTCGCGCGTGTGGTATAATAAAACGTAAAAGCCCCTTCCTGTGCCGGCGCAGCCAGGACGCCCCGAAAGCCGCGGGGAAATACCGCCGGCGGGAAAGGAACTTCGTGGAGGGCCTATGCTGATCCTTGGAATCGATCCCGGCTATGCCATTGTTGGCTATGGGGCGGTGGACTATACATATGGAAGATTTTCTCCGGTGCGTTTCGGCGCGATCACAACGCCCGCCGGAATGGAATTTTCGGCACGGCTTGAGATGATTTATCAGGATATGACCGCGCTGCTCGACCGCACGCCGGTGCGGGCGCTTTCGATCGAAAAGCTTTTTTTCACAAACAACAAAACAACCGCCATCGAGGTGGCCGAGGCGCGCGGAGTGATTCTGCTTTCGGCCAGACAGCACAACGTGCCGGTTTTTGAGTATACGCCAATGCAGGTCAAACAGAGCGTTGTGGGATACGGCAAGGCGGAAAAGCATCAGGTTATGGAGATGACCCGGCAGCTGCTGGGACTCAGCGAGGTGCCGCGGCCGGACGACACGGCTGATGCGCTCGCGCTGGCCATTTGCCATGCACACAGTGCAAATTCCCTTTTGACCTATCTCAAATGAATGCAGGAAATCCGCCCTCACAGGGTACCTCATAAAAGGAGAAACTGGAATGTATTATTCGCTGACCGGAAAATTGAGCCATCTGGAGGAAGGTTTTGCGGTAGTCAACTGCGCGGGCGTGGGCTACAAGTGCATGACCACCATGACCACCCTCTCCTGCCTGCCGCCAGTGGGCAGCGAAATTACCTTATACACCCATCTCAATGTGCGGGAGGATGCGCTCGACCTGTTTGGCTTTTATTCGGAAAGCGAATGCAGCGCGTTTAAAATGCTGATCGCTGTTTCCGGCGTGGGGCCGAAGTCCGCGCTCGCGGTGCTTTCGGACATGACCCCGGAAAAGCTCTCACTCTGTATTGCGTCGGGCGATGTGAAGAGCCTGACCCGTGCGCCGGGTATCGGCCCGAAGGCCGCGCAGCGGATCATCCTGGAGCTCAAGGACAAGATTCCAAACGAAAGCCTGGCGTCCGGAATCGGAGATGTTGCGTTGCAGCTGCGCCAGGAGGAGAGCAACACGAGCGAGGCGGCGAGCGCGCTGGTGGTGCTCGGTTACAGCCAGTCGCAGGCCGCGCAGGCGCTCGCCGGCATCGACCCGGACACGCCGGTGGACGAGATGATCAAGCGCGGGCTCAAGGCGCTCGCGGGCCGCATCGAGCGCTGAGGATAAGGAGACGGATGGATGTTTGACAATGAGATGGATTTTGAAAACAGGATCGTGACGCCCGATTACTCCGCGCAGGACAGCGACGCGGAGCTTTCGCTGCGTCCAAAGACCCTGAACGAGTACATTGGCCAGGAAAAGGTCAAGGAGAATATGAACATCTTCATCCAGGCGGCCAAGAAACGGGAAGAACCGCTTGACCATGTACTCCTGTATGGCCCTCCGGGTCTTGGAAAGACAACCCTTTCCGGGATCATTGCAAACGAGATGCAGGTCAATATCCGCGTGACGAGCGGCCCGGCGATCGAAAAACCGGGGGATTTGGCCGCTTTACTCACAAATCTTGCGCCAAACGATATACTATTTATAGATGAGATCCACCGTCTGTCCCGCAGCGTCGAAGAGGTGCTCTACCCCGCGATGGAGGACTATGCGCTGGATATCATCATCGGCAAGGGGCCGTCCGCGCGGTCGATCCGGATCGACCTGCCGCATTTCACCCTGATTGGCGCCACCACACGCGCCGGGCAGCTGACCGCGCCATTGCGCGACCGGTTCGGCGTGATCCAGCGGCTGGAGCTTTATTCCAATGAGGAACTCTGCACGATTATCCGGCGCAGCGCCGAGATCCTGGGCATCCAGGTGGAGGAGAGCGGCGCGTATGAGCTGGCGCGCCGTAGCCGTGGGACCCCGCGTATCGCGAACCGGCTCTTAAAGCGGGTGCGTGATTTCGCGCAGGTGATGGGCAACGGCATCATCACCGCCGAGATCGCGGACATCGCCTTAAATCGTCTGGAGATCGACAAGCTGGGGCTTGACAACATCGACCGGCGGGTGCTTACGACGATCATCCGCAATTACGGCGGCGGGCCGGTTGGGCTCGACACGCTGGCGGCCGCAATCGGGGAGGAAAGCGTGACGCTTGAGGACGTGGTGGAACCGTTCCTCATGCAGCTGGGCTTCTTGTCACGCACGCCGCGCGGCCGCTGTGCGACGCTGCCGGCTTATCAGCATCTGGGACTCCGCCCTCCGAAGGACGCGGCGGTTTTGGAACAGCTGACCCTTACCGAATGAATACATACGATAGGAGAACTCTGAATGGGCAGGATTTTTGGAACTGACGGTGTGCGCGGGATTGCCAACGGAGATCTGACGATCGAGCTTGCGATGCAGATCGGCCGTGCCGCCGGAATGGTTGTGGAGGAGTCGGTTGGCCGCCGCCCGACCGTATTGGTCGGAAAGGACCCCCGCATCTCCTCCGATATGCTCGAAGCGGCGCTTTCGTCAGGCCTTTGCAGCGCCGGGGCGAATGTGGTGCAGCTTGGCGTGGTGCCGACCCCGGCGGTCGCCTATCTCACGACAAAATACGGCGCGGACGCGGGCGTGATGCTCTCGGCCAGCCACAACCCCTTCGAATATAACGGCATCAAAATCTTTTCCGGCGAGGGTTACAAGCTGCTCGACAGCCAGGAGGAGGAAATCGAGGAGATCGTGCTCGATGGGGCGCGCCCTTTCCCGCTCAAATCGGCGGGGGAGATCGGCGTCATCACCCGCGCGGAAAATGCGGCGGACGACTATGTAAATTACCTCAAGACCACCGTTGACTGCGACCTTTCCGGCTTGCGGGTGGCGATCGACTGTTCGAACGGCTCGGCCAGCGTCACAGCGAAAAAACTCTTCTGCGGCTTGGGCGCCGTTTGCGACATTTTCTACGCGGAGCCGGATGGCCGTAATATCAACGAAAAATGCGGCAGCACCCACATCGCGGAGCTTGCGAAACTCGTGAAGGCCGGGCGGTACGACGCGGGGCTTGCGTTCGATGGGGACGCCGACCGGTGCCTCGCGGTGGACGAAAACGGCGAGCTGGTCGATGGAGACCGGCTGATTGCGCTTTTCGCATACCATCTCAAGGAGCAGGGCAAACTGAAAAATAATACCGTTGTGGCGACCGTTATGTCGAATCTCGGCTTTTTCAAATTTGCGGAAAAGCACGGCATCGACACCCGCGCCACCCGCGTGGGTGACCGGTATGTGCTTGAAACAATGCGCAATGAGAACTTTAACATCGGCGGCGAGCAGTCGGGGCATATCATTTTCCTTGACTATATGCCGACCGGGGACGGCCAGCTTTCGGGCGTGCAGCTGCTTTCCCTCTTAAAGACCTTCCAAAAACCGCTTTCGCAGGCGGCGAACGTGATGCGCACCTATCCTCAGACGCTCCTGAACATCACGGCGACGGCCGAGATGAAGGAAGCGCTCGCAAATGATGAAACGGTGCAGCAGGTGATCAATTCCCTCGGGGAGGAGCTCGGCGGCGACGGGCGGATTCTGGTGCGGCCCTCCGGGACCGAGCCGCTCATCCGGATCATGGTCGAAGGGCAGGACCACCGGCAAATTGAAGAAATTGCGCGCCGGATTGCCGATGCGATCCAGAAACAGGGCGCAAGACGTTAAGACAGAAAGAGGAAGTTACATGCGGGCATCAACCGAATGGAAAGACTTTGCGGTTATCGATACAAGCGGCGGGGAAAAGCTGGAGCGATGGGGGGATGTGACCCTCATCCGCCCCGACCCGCAGGTCATCTGGAATACTCCGAAGGGCCCGGAGTGGAGGTCGGCCGACGCGCGGTACAACCGGTCCTCATCGGGCGGAGGCAGCTGGGATGCGCGTTCGCTGCGCCGCGACGAGTGGGAGATCTCTTATGGGGATCTGCGTTTTCATATCCGCCCGACCGGATTCAAGCACACCGGGCTTTTTCCGGAGCAGGCGGTCAATTGGGACCTGATGCGCGGGATCATTGAAAAGGCTGGGCGGCAGCTCAACATCCTGAACCTGTTTGCCTATACCGGCGGCGCGACGCTTGCCTGCGCGGCGGCGGGCGCGAAGGTCTGCCATGTGGACGCCTCGAAAGGGATGGTCCAGTGGGCGCGGGACAACGCCGCGCTGTCCGGCCTTTCGGAAAAGCCCATTCGGTGGATTGTTGACGACTGCAAAAAATTTGTGGAACGGGAAATAAGGCGCGGCGTGCGGTACGATGGGATCGTAATGGACCCGCCAAGTTACGGCCGCGGGCCGGGCGGCGAGGTCTGGAAGCTGGAGGACTGCGTCTTTGACCTGGTGGGGCTCTGTGCCGGAGCGCTTTCGGACAGGCCCGCTTTTTTCCTTTTAAATTCCTATACGACCGGCCTTTCTCCGTCGGTGATGGCGTACATCCTGTCGGTCACGGTGGGCAGACGGTTTGACGGGCGGGTCACCGCTGATGAAATTGGGCTTCCGGTTGAAAAGACCGGGCTCATGCTGCCATGCGGTTCGACCGCGGTCTGGCAGGGAGAGCCTTTTTAAACAATCTTTGCCGCTGAAATCCTCTTCCGGAATTTTTGACGCGGTCTCCCGATGGGCGCCGCGGGACTTTAAACAGAAAAGGGAAACGAACGATGCGTGATATCATCACCGCCTCGGGGGTGACGTTTGGTTACCCCAAGGACAATAACGAACTGAACATCGTGCTGCACGGAATCGACCTGACGATCCGGGAGGGCGAATTTGTTGCGGTGCTTGGGCACAACGGCTCGGGCAAGAGCACCATTGCCAAGCATATGAACGCGATCCTCCTTCCCAACGAAGGGGAGATGACCGTCTGTGGGATCAATACGAAGGTGGAGGACCGGCTTTATGAGATCCGGCAGCAGGTGGGCATGGTGTTCCAGAACCCAGACAACCAGATCGTCGCGACCATCGTAGAAGAAGACGTGGCGTTCGGCCCGGAAAACATGGGGGTCGAGCCCGCCGAAATCCGCCGCCGGGTGGATGAAGCGCTCGCCGACGTGGGCATGACCGAATATAAGACCCACGCGCCGCACCAGCTTTCGGGTGGGCAGAAGCAGCGGATCGCCATTGCGGGCATCATCGCGATGCGGCCGCGCTGTATCGTGCTTGACGAGCCGACCGCCATGCTCGACCCAAAGGGCCGCAGGGAGGTCCTCTCGACGATCCGGCGGCTGAACCGGGAATTGGGCATCACAGTGGTGCTCATCACCCACTATATGGAGGAAGCCGCCCAGGCGGGGCGGGTTGTTGTGATGAACGACGGCAGGATCCTTTTCGACGCGGTGCCGCGCGAGGTTTTTTCGCATGTGCAGGAACTGAAGGATGTGGGGCTCGACGTCCCGCAGGCGACCGAGCTCTGCTTTTTGCTGCGCCAGTGCGGGCTTGACCTGCCAAACGACGTACTGACTGAGGACGAATGCGTCGATGCGCTCGTGAAGCTGCTGGAGGGACACAGATGATTGCAATCAAAACCGAAGATCTGACATACACCTACTCTCCCGGCACGCCATTTGAAAAGACCGCCGTCGACCATGTGAACCTGGAGATCGAGCAGGGCGAATTTGTCGGCGTGATCGGTCATACCGGATCGGGGAAATCCACCCTGATCCAGCATTTTAACGGGCTGCTCCGGCCGACCTCCGGCCGGGTGCTGATCGAAGGGACCGACCTGTGGGCCAAGGAGACCAACCTGCGCGAATACCGCTTTAAGGTGGGGCTGGTGTTCCAGTATCCGGAGTATCAGCTTTTTGAGGAGACAGTTTATAAGGATATTGCCTTCGGGCCGCAGAACATGGGCCTTTCACCGGGACAGGTGGATGAACGGGTGCGGGAAGCCGCGCGTTTTGTCGGCCTGAAGCCCCACCATATGGAAAAGTCTCCGTTTGAGCTTTCAGGCGGGCAGAAGCGCCGGGTGGCAATCGCGGGGGTGCTCGCGATGAACCCGGACATCCTGGTGCTCGACGAGCCGACCGCGGGGCTTGACCCGAAGGGGCGCGAACGTATCCTCGGACAGATCAAGCAGTACCACAAGGAGCGGGGCAGCACAGTGCTGCTCGTTTCGCATTCGATGGAGGACATCGCGAAGTATGCCCACAAGGTGCTGGTGCTCAGCCGCGCGGGTGTCGTGATGTACGACGATGTGGCGAAGGTTTTTTCCCGCGCGAAGGAGATCACCGACATCGGCCTTTCGGTCCCGCAGGTCACCCGTATCTTTGACAAGCTGCGGGAGAAGGGTTACCCGGTGGACGAGAGCGTCTACACAATGGATTTTGCCAAAAATGAGATTCTGCGCCTTTTGGGAAAGGGGGATGGGGCCGATGCTTAGGGATATCACCATTGGGCAGTATTTCCCGGGCGATTCGCTCATCCACCGGCTCGATCCGCGCATGAAGATCGTTTTGACGATGGCGTATATCGTCATGCTGTTCGTTGCGACCAATCCGATCGGCCTTTTGATCGGCATCCTGTTTCTGGTGCTGACCTACGCTGTTTCGAAGATCCCGGGCGCGATGATTTTGAAAAGCCTCAAGCCGGTCGTGCCGATCATTCTTTTCACAGCGGTGCTCAACATGTTTTTCATCGACGGAAAGGTGCTCTGGCAGTGGTGGGTCATCAAGATCACCCTGCAGGGCGTCACCACCGCGATTGTGATGTCGATTCGGATTGTTTGTCTCATTGCGGGCACTTCGCTGCTCACCTATACGACCTCTCCGATTGCCCTGACCGACGGCATCGAACGGCTCTGCAACCCGCTCAAGCGGTTCAAGCTGCCGGTGCATGAGCTTGCGATGATGATGACCATCGCTCTGCGTTTTATCCCGACCCTCATCGAGGAGACAGACAAGATCATGTCCGCGCAGAAGGCGCGCGGCGCGGATCTTGAAAGCGGCGGGCTCATCCAGCGCGCCAAGGCGCTGATCCCGATCCTGATCCCGCTGTTCGTGTCGGCTTTCCGCCGAGCGGACGAGCTGGCGCTCGCGATGGAATGCCGCTGCTACCGCGGCGGAGAGGGCCGTACCCGGATGAAGCAGCTCAAGATCCACGGCTTCGACATCTGGAGCGCGGTCTTTGTCGGCCTTTGCGTCGCGGGCGTGGTTGCGATCAACCTCTGGGCGCCCGTGCTCCTGCCGATGCGCTGAACAAAACGCCCCCAGCGCAAAGAACAGAAGACTTCGTCTCTCCCAATACAAGGAGCGCGAAACGCCGGCTTCAGCCCTGAGCTGGCCGTTTGTTGGGCGCGCGAAGGACACAGAAAAAGGAGGCGGTCGTGTGCGGCAACTGCTTTTGACGCTCCGTTACCGGGGCACGAATTACCATGGCTTCCAGGTGCAGAAGAACGCGCGCACCGTCGCCTCGACCGTGCAGGACGCGGTGGAGCGGGTGTTCGGCGCGCGGTTGGATGTGAAAGGCTGCTCGCGTACCGACGCGGGCGTGCACGCGAACTGTTTCGCGCTCACTTTGCGCACCGGCTCCCTGATCCCCTGTGACGCGCTGGTGCGCGCCATGAACGTAAATCTCCCGGAAGACATCGCTGTTACCGCCTGCCGTGAAGTGGCGGATGACTTTCATCCGCGTTACAGCTGCACCGGCAAGCGGTATCTCTATAGGATTCACAACAGCCCGCTCAAAGATCCCTTCGGCGCGGATCTTGCGCTGCAGTGGAAATACCCGCTCGATGAAAAGCGGATGCACCTGGCGGCGCAGGGATTTTGCGGGACGCACGATTTCGCAGCGTTCTGCAGTGCCGGGTCAAGCGTGAAGGATACGGTGCGCACCATCACGGCGGCTTCGGTCACACGGGAGGGGGAGCTCGTTTCCTTCACAGTGACCGGGAACGGTTTTCTTTACAACATGGTGCGCATTATGACTGGGACGCTGCTCGAAGTGGCTGCCGGAAAGATCCATCCGGAGGAAATCCCGGCAATCATCGAAAGCCGCCGCCGGGAAAAAGCGGGCGCCACGGCGCCGGCACACGGGCTTTACCTCGATATGGTTTATTATGATTAGAAAAAGGAGGCCGCCAGATGGCGCAGCTGACCGATCTTGAAAAAGTACGCCGCCGCCGTTCCAGGCGGCGGACCATCCGAAACCTGATGATCCTCGCGGTGTTCGCATTGATTGTGGCGCTGTGCGTCTCGCTTATCAAATATGCGGGGGAACTCGACCTGGCTACCGCCTACAGTGACATCAAAGCCGGCATTGTCACCGGAGAAGGCTATCCGGTGACAATGCCGGGCGGGCAGATCAGCCGTCTGGAGGCTTCCGAGGATGTTTTGTTCTTGCTGTCCGACACCAATCTTTACAGCTACAATGCTTCGGGCCGTCAACTTCTGAATGCCCAGCACAACATGGGAACTCCGTCGCTCTCAACGGCTGGCGACCGGGTCCTGCTCTACGACCGGGGCGGAACCCGGGTGTCGATCTATTCAAAGTCGGCGCAGACCGCAACGGTCAGCTTTGACCACACCATCTACACGGCGGACATCGCACAGAACGGAAACTATGCGGTTGCCGCCGGTTCGGATGAAACGCTCGCCAAGGTTGCTGTTTATAACCGCAGCGGCCAGAACATCTTCAACTGGCTTTCCACCAAGCCGATTGTGAGCGTTTCGCTTTCGGACAACCGGGATTATATGCTGGTGGGACATGTGGACGTTTCGGATGGCAGCTATCGTTCGAATATCAGTAAATTTCAGTTCAGCATCAATGAAGGCGCGATTGCTTCCGTGGATCTCGATCCGGGTGAGCTCCTGCTTTGGGTGGATTACCGCGGCGGGAACACCATCCGGGCGCTGACCGATAAGCGGGTGGTCCTTTTTAACGGTGATCTTAAGGAGCTGGCGTCCTTCCCGTTCGGCAGCGAGAAGCTCGACCGGGTTGTAAACCGCTCAAACGGGCGGCTGGTAATTGTGCTTGGCAGTTTTGCGCAGGAAAAGCAGATGCGGGTGGTTACTTTGGCGGATGATTTTTCAAAGCTTGCCGATTTTAGGATCGACTATGACCTCATGAGTGTCAAGACGGATCTCGAGCACATCTATCTGGCCACAAAAGACGGGATTGAAATCCGTGGGTCGGACGGTACTTTGCAGGCCAGCCTGCCGGTTGCCAATCTGCACAACCTGGAGCCGATGCAGGGGATTCTCTATTACACCACAAATGCGGAAATCCGCGCGGCGGACGTCAAGGAACTGACCGCGCCAAAGGAAGAAAAAGATCAAAAAGGACAGAGTTCCTCCAACGGAAAGAAGCCGGACGCTTCCACTTCCGGACAGACGTCCGGCGGGCGGGATGAAGATTCTGAAAGCGGAAATTCGTTGAAAGAAGAGGCGGAAAGCGCCGCGCAGGAACCGGAAGAATCGGCCTTGACCGCGGTTTCGGACGGAACAGAATCGCAGGCGCCCACATCCAGTGCGGTGGAGCCTTTGCAGGAATCCGAACCGCAGGCCTAGCCCGGCTTGGTTTTTGGCAGCCCGGGTTGCGGATTTGTCAAACTGGAAGGAATTTGCTACAATGGAAACGGGAAAAGCATCCGCCTTTTTCCGCAGATGAAGGAGACTCTATGGACTTTTATGTTGCCATCGGGCTGGATCTGGCGGCGGTTGCCATTGTCGGATATTGTATCTATGCCGCAGCTAAGAAAGGCTTTTTGCGTACGGTGATCCAGATGGTCGCGTATGTCGCGGTCATTTTGGCCGCGTCGTTTTTGTCAAACGCGGCCGCGCCGGTCATTTATGACCGTGTGGTGGAGCCGATGCTCTTGGAGGAACATCATGGGGGAGCGGCGCTGCCGCAGGGAGCCCCCAGTAACGCCGCGCTGGTTTCCATGGCGCCACCTGGATTGCTCGCGGCAGGCGGCGCGCTGGATGGTGTGCTTGATTCGCTGGAAGGGCTGCTGCCGGAGGATTTTGACCCGGAAGCGGTCGCGGACGGCCTGATTGATGATCTGGCGGACGCGACCATCCGCCCGCTGATGATCAGCGCGATCCGGATGATCGGTTTTGTGGTATTGTTCGCGCTCCTGTCAATGCTTGCAAATTGTCTGCTTTCAGCACTGGGCATCATCAACTATCTGCCGGTGGTAGGGACAGTGAACGGGCTGCTGGGTGCGGCGGTGGGCGCATTGCAGGGGATCCTGCTGGTTTGGATTCTGGCCATCCTTTTGCAGGGGCTTTTGCATATCTATCCGGAAGGCTGGTGGGTGTTTACCCAGGATGCGGTTGGCCAGAGCTATGTATTCAAATATTTTATGGACTTCGATTGGCTGAGACAGCTTTATGCCTGAGGCATGTGAGGGGAGTGGGCAAAAATGAGAATGAATGTCCCGAACGCACTGAGCACGATGCGCATCGTGTTGATCCCGTTTTTCCTGTACACCTATCTGACCGCGCAGCATGAGTCCCAATATGTGGCCGCGGCGGTGATCCTTGCCGTATCCGGCCTGACCGATACGGTGGATGGATGGATCGCGCGGCACTTTAACATGATCACCCAGCTGGGGAAGATTCTTGACCCGGTGGCGGACAAGCTGACGCTGGCCGCGGTGGTGGCGGCGCTTTGGATTCAAAAGCCGCACCTCTGGCCGCTTTACGCGCTTTTTATCGCCAAAGAAGTGCTCATGCTGCTCGGGGGACTTCGGCTGCACCACAAAAAAATTACGATCGAAGGGGCAAAATGGTTTGGAAAATTGGGGACGATCCTCTTTTATATTGTGATGATTATCATTGTGGCTGTCCCGCAGCTCACCGATCGGACGATTGTCCTGATGCTGGCTGTGCTACTGGCCGTGATGCTGTTCGCACTGCTGCAATATGTGTTTTTGTTCCGCAGGCTGATCCGGTCGGATGGCGGAAAAGCGTTCTGAAACTACACCGGAATCGTATAAAATGTTTAACGCCTATTAATATGTAGTTCATAAGGTGCATATACAATAGTATCCTGGAATGGGTGCGTTGTACGTCCCTGTTAACAGAGAAATGGCGCAAATGAAAAGGTGAAATATATGGATATCATGTGTTCTAGATGTAAAAAACGGGTGGCTGTGGTCTTCATGACCCGGCTGGACGGTGGTAAAACCGTCAACGAAGGGCTGTGCCTGCGCTGCGCGAAGGAGCTCGGCCTCAAACCGGTCAGCGACCTGATGGATAAAATGGGCATTTCTGACGACGATTTGGACAACATGTCCGATCAGATGATCGAGATGTTCGGCGGCGAGGATGGGGAAAGCGGCTTTGAGATGGGCGGCGCCCAGTCGCTGCCTTTTTTGCAGAGTATCTTTGGCGGAGACGCGAACAATGCGATTGTCCCGAAGAAGGAGGAGGCCTCCGACGCGGACAAAGACCTCATCTCCCCGACCATCCGGGAACGCCCCCGCGACCGCAAAAAGAAAGCCCCGGAGAAAAAGTACAAATATCTCGACGCCTACTGCGAGAATCTTTCGCGCAAGGCGGAGGAGGGCAAGATCGACCGAATCATCGGACGCGACCGGGAGATCTATCGCGTTTTGCAGATCCTCAACCGCCGCACCAAAAATAACCCCTGCCTGATCGGTGAGCCGGGTGTCGGCAAAACGGCGATCGCGGAAGGCATCGCCCAGCGGCTGGCGAGCGGCGACGTGCCGTTTCGGCTCGCGGATAAAAAACTCTACCTGCTCGACCTGACCGCGCTTGTGGCCGGGACGCAGTTCCGCGGCCAGTTCGAAAGCCGCGTCAAGGGGCTCGTTGAGGACGTCAAGGAGGCGGGCAACGTCATCCTGTTCATCGACGAGGTGCACAATCTTGTCGGCGCGGGGGACTCGGAAGGTTCGATGAACGCCGCCAACATTCTGAAGCCCGCGCTTTCCCGCGGGCTGATCCAGGTGATCGGCGCCACCACCTTCAATGAATACCGCAAGAACATCGAAAAGGATGCGGCGCTCGAACGCCGGTTCCAGCCGGTCACGGTCGAGGAACCCTCTATTGCGGACGCGGTGGAGGTCATCAAAGGCATCAAGGGCTACTACGAACAGCATCACCGGGTGGTTGTAAGCGATGAGATCGCCCGCTTGGCGGTGGTTTTGTCCGAACGGTATATCACCGACCGCTACCTGCCCGACAAAGCGATCGACCTGATGGACGAGGCCTGCTCCAGCGCGGTGCTGCGCAACAAGGAGCTTGCCGAATACGATAAGCAAACAAAGGAACTGAAAAACGTCACCGACGAGCTGGAGGAGCTGGAAACCGCCACACCGCCGGGCGACTACGAACAGATCGCGCGGCTGCGCTCACAGAAGCTTGTGCTGGAGGGCCAGTGCGTCAAGCTGGAACCGCAGGCGCTCAACCAGCGGGTGACCGAAGAGGACCTTGCCAAGGTGATCGAGTTGTGGACGGGCATCCCGGCCGCGAAGATTCAGGAGACTGAGCTGCGCCGTGTCGCGCATCTTGCAGAAGTCCTGAAAAAGAAGATTATCGGGCAGGATGAGGCGGTGGATCTGGTGGCCGCTGCGGTTCGCCGCAGCCGGGTGCAGATTTCCGCCCGCCGCCGTCCGGCGTCGTTCATCTTTGTCGGCCCGACCGGTGTGGGAAAAACCGAGCTTGTCAAGGTGCTTGCAAAGGAGCTTTTTGACACGACCGATCCGCTCATCCGGCTCGACATGTCCGAATTCATGGAGAAGCACAGCGTTTCCCGGATTGTCGGTTCGCCGCCCGGATATGTTGGCTATGACGAAGCCGGACAGCTCACCGAAAAGGTGCGCCGCAAGCCGTATTCGGTTGTGCTGTTCGACGAGATTGAAAAGGCGCATCCGGATGTGCTCAACATCCTTTTGCAGATTCTCGACGAAGGCCGTATCACCGATGCGCATGGCCGCGTGGTTTCGTTTGAGAACACGGTGGTGGTCATGACTTCGAACGCGGGCAGTGAACGCAAAGAGGGCACGGTGGGATTCAACCGCCAGCCGGAAGAGATTGCGAAGGAAAAGGCGATGAAGTCGCTTTCCGAATTCCTGCGGCCGGAATTTTTGGCGCGTGTGGATGAGGTTGTCGTTTTCCGTCCGCTGGGCGAGGAGGACTACCGCCGGATCGCGGGGCTCATGCTCGGCGAGCTGAAGGAACCGCTGACTGAAAAGGGAATCAAATTCGGTTGGGACGATTCAGCGCTCGCTTACATTGCGCACAAGGCATATGGCAAAAAGAGCGGCGCGCGCGATCTGCGCACAGTCATCCGCAAGGAGGTCGAGGATGTCATCAGTCTCAGGCTGGTGGAAAATATCGATAATCCGCCCGCTCTGATGAAGCTTTCGGCTTCAGGCGATAAGCTCGATTTAATCTGCAATTGATTTGCACCCTTCGCGCATCACCAAAAGCTTTGATCAAACTTTCTCGAAAGTTTGCGGGGGTCGCGGGGGCTGCGCCCCCGCGGCTTGGGCCGCAGCCCTGCTTCAGGCGATTTTTCGGTTCCTTTTTCAAGAAAAAAGGAACAAGAAGGAAAAGGACCGGGTCAATTGACCCGGTCCTTTTCCTATATGACGTCTCCCTGTTACGCATTATAGGTCAATTTCACCCTAGCGGCGCTGCAAAAATCTGCTATTCTGGTATAGGGTGATGAAAATGAAACGTTTGAAGGAACTGCGCCTACAGAGAGGCCTTTCCCAAAGAGAACTGGCCAAACAGAGCAGAATTCATCGGACGGCCATTGCAAAGTTTGAAAAAGGGGAACGTTCACCGCGCGCCGCAAGCCTGATCAGACTTGCGGACACATTGCAGGTCAGCATCGATTATCTAATCGACCTGTCAGATGACCCAACGCCATATCGAAGAAGAGAGGACGCAGACTGAACTGCGCCCTCTCTTTTATTTCAGGGGGAAGCGGATGGTGGGTTCCGCTTCGGTGCTGTCTGGCCGCGCCACGTCGATCAGCTCGAGAAAGGCGAGCGTTTCCGGATGCTCCACCTCTTCAAAAAACAGCTTGACCACCCATTGCTTGATCTGCGCCGGCAGGTACCAGCCTGAGATTTCCGCCCCGTTTTCCCCGATCAGCCGCGCGCCCATCGAGGGGAATTTTTTTACCTCATCCACGGTGCAGACCACCGTCCGCGCCTGTGGATAATAGCGCACATGATAAAGCTGTATGCCCTCCACCCGCATCTTTTCACTGCGCAGGGCGACTTCCGTAAGCACGCCGCCAGGGGTTTCCTCCGCGATCATCCGCATAAAAGAGGAGTAAACCGGCGTTTCAATCAGCTCTTGACGCACGTGCAGCCGCCAGCCGTACCCACACAGCAGGAAAGCCGCCAGGACGAGTACGGCGGCGGCCACTGCTTTTTTATTCATGTTTAATCGCCTCCAACGCGGAGATTTTCATCGCGCGGTTGGCAGGTAGGATGCCGGAAAGCAAGCCGATCAAAGTAGCGAAGCCAATGGCGGCGAACACCAGCCAGAGCGGGATCACCGAAACGGCTGTGGCGGCCTGTTCACCGCCTGCGCCCATCATCATGCCATAGCTCATATAACTGCCTGCGCCCATACCGGAATCTCCCATGCCGGTTGAAAAATTGAAATAATTCATGGCGAAGGAGATCGCATAGCTGATCCCCACGCCGATACAGCCTCCCAGAAACCCGATGACTCCGGCCTCCATCAGAAAGACGGTACGGATGTTGCCGACCACACAGCCGAGCACTTTCATCACGCCGATTTCACGGGTGCGCTCATAGATCGACATGATCATTGTGTTGGTGATGCCGATTGCGGCGACGATCAGCGAGATACCGCCCATCATGCCAAGGAACATCTGCTGCTTGCGGGCGCTTTCCTGCATCGGCTTACGCACAGTTTCCATCGAGCGCGTTTCAAAACCCATCGCCTGGATCTGGGTTTCCACCGGGTCAACATCATCCATCGATTTTACCTTGACGGTGACATTGTTGTAACCGGTGTTCTCCTTTTTGTTGACCAAAATTTTATTGGCTTTGATGTATTCTTCCTCCAGCTTTTTCAGGTCGTTGATGTCCATGATAATGCCGCGGGAAGTTTCGTAGCCTTTGTTCCAGTCCTCTTTAATCCGTGCAACCGCTTTGAGGTCCCGGGTGATATGCTTGGTATCATCCTCATTATTATCGTTGTAGCGGTCGTCCTGTTCGCTGGTCAGATAAAAATCCTCGGTCATCATCTCTACGAACGGGTCGCGGATGACTTCGCCGTTTTCGTCGGTTTCCGGCCAGGTGTAGTTATTATATTTGCTTTTGGTGTCCTCGAAATCATAGTCGGTGTACTGCCCGATCACCACGTTCATCGGCTTGCGGTTGTTGACCTGTGGGCCGGTAGGATATTCGCCTTCAAGCAGCTGATACCCCATCAGCGGCATCGCTTCGGCATAGATGCCGATCACATTTGCCCAGTTCAGCCGGTAACGGTCTTTTTTGCCCGCGACGAGCGACGGGTTGAAATACTGCGGGTTATAAACCGGTGTTGCAACCACCACATTGGGAAGCGCCTGCATCTTGGCAACCGCTTCGTCATCCATCACCATTTTTTCACCGGTTTCGCTGCGGCCGTAGTTCATCACATTGATGATGGTCAAATCGCCCATCTGGGCGAGCATGGCTTCCTGTGCCAGGTTCATGCCGAGACCGAGCGAGATCATGACGACGATCGCGCAGGTGCCGACGATGACTCCCACAATGGTGAGGAGTGTGCGCATCTTGCGGCGGAACAGATTTCCAAGGCACATGGAAATCATATCAGATATCCTCATCATCGTCCTCCAGCAGTTTCTGCTCACGGCGGTTGCGAATGACTTTGGCTATGAATGCCAGCACAATGATCAGAACCACGCCGCCAACCATATACGCCCAGATCGGAATCTGTGCATACCAGGCCGGACTTTCCTCCGGCGGCATATCTTCAGGATTTATCATTTCCTGATCCATTGGCGGCATCTCGATCATAATGCCGTTGGTGGTGAACGGGGAACGCAGTTCGCCGACATTCATATTGGCGTCTTCATATGTAATAATCACTTCCCCGGAAATCGGGCCGGCCTCAAGGGCGCCGATCAGAAAATCGGCGCTCTCCTCCTTGCCGCCTTCGATATTGCCGATAAACTGGCGCTGGCCCGGCTGGGAGATATTTCCCGTGATTTCAGCGGTCACATTATAAACGGTGGTCTTACCCTTGTTGATGAAAGTGGCTTCGATGCCGGAATCCTCCCCGACATAGACTTCGTTCGGGACTTCAACCGGTTCGAGAGAAAAACGGTCAAGCTGGGAAACCGGGATACTGATCTCCTCCTCGGAGGTAAACTGTTTGCGTGCCTCCTCGATGACTGACTCAAACGCGAAGCTCAGTTTGATCGGGTGGGAGATCGGTTCGGCGTTTGGTTTGACCGACAGATGCAGCGTCCGCTGCACCGAGGAATTCTTCGAGAGCTTGTCGATGTAAAAGGTATTGGAGGAACCGTTCATCGTGAAGGCCTCCGGGACCGTGACTTTCAGGACGATATTGTCAACCGGAAGCTTCTGGCTGGTGTTGGTGAAGGTGATCTTCAAATCAAAGTTGCTGGCCGCGGTCACACTGCCGCTGCCGTAATCAAATTCAGAAACGATGATATTCGGCGTGGGCGGCGCGATGTCCGGCTTGCTGGAGCTGTCGTCATCATCGTCGTCGTCATCGTCGTCCTTGTCGCGTTCATAGATTTCACAGCCGTCGATAATCTCATTGAAATGACGGGTCGCGTAATAACTGTCGTGATAATCCACATCCAAAATCATCCGGTTGGTGTCGCCCGTATAATAGGGCCCCTTAAATTCGATCGTATAGGAAACAACGTCGCTTCCCTTGACCTCGATAATTTCACTGGAGGTAAAATTTCGTATGAAGTCCGAATTGATGTTGAAGGTGACGTTGTCTTTGATCGCTTGGAATTCTGATTTGGACAGATTGGTGTCCCGAATGGTCACCCGGAAGGAATTATAGCTTCCTTTTGTCACTTTGGAAATGGGGCGACCGCTGGAATTATAAAACGTCGCGGAAGAGATGGAGTAGTTGCCTTCGGTGCTGTTTGTGAGAATGTTGTCGAAGGTGAAGTCGACCGATTCCGTTTTGGATGGGTTTCCATCAATGTGATAGGTGAGCTTGAAGCTCATTTTCCCGGTCTTCTTTTCGGTGTAATTGACATTGGTGATTGTGAGCGTATAGGTAATATCCTCACCCGTGTTGACCTCGGAAATGACTTTGTCGCTGTCGCCTGACAGCTGGAAGTTGTCGGTGGTAAATTCCACGGTCACTTCCCCCGTGGGATCCGGCACCGCTGTACCGGCGGCCTGCCGCAGCTTTATAACCAGAGAATCAATTTTACCGTTGCTTAACGCCACTTTCGTAATATCTTGGCCGTCCGCTTCGACGCTGTCGACGCGCGGCAGATCCGCTGCCTGTACCGGAATGCCGAGAAGTACTGCCGCAAACGAAATACCGGCGGAAAAAAGCAGAAAAAGGAAGGCAAGCGCCAGGGATAAGATACGGCTGGAAGAACGGGTCATGGGTTCATTTCTCCTTTGCTATCGGCATCATGTTCGGCATCGGCCGTGTTTGGTTCAGATTCACCGGGTTCATTGCTGTCCGGTTCGGACAGCACGTCAGGCTCCGGCAGTTCAAAGGGAGCCCCATCGGGCAGCTCGTCAAGCTCCGGCGGTTCCGGAACAGCTTTTTTCTCCTTCTTTGGTTCGGGAGTGCCGTCATAAACCGGTTCATGCACCTGATCGCTGGTGATTGCACCGTCTATGAGGGTGACCACCCGGTCAGCGTAATCCGCAATCTCCGGGTCGTGGGTGACAATGATGAGCGTCTGACGGTATTTGCGTGCAAAGCGTACCATCATCTTCATAATGTCGATGGTTGTGTGGGTATCGAGATTTCCAGTTGGCTCGTCCGCGAAGACGACCTTCGGCTTGGAAACAAAAGCGCGTGCAATGCCGACACGCTGCTGCTGTCCGCCGGACATTTGGGTCGGTTTGTGGCGGGCGCGTTTTTTCAGCCCGACCGCCGCCAGCATCTTGAGCGCGGCCTTATTGCGGTTGCGTTTGCTGATTCCCTTGAAGATCATCGGCAGCGCGACATTTTCCATAGCGGTCATGGTGGGAAGCAGGTTATAGGATTGAAAAACGAACCCCAGGTATTCCTGCCGGAAACGTGCCAGCTGGTTTTCCGTGAGTTTCGAGATGTTGACCTTCCCAATATAAACTGAACCGCGGGTCGGCTTTTCCAGGCCCGCGAGCTGGTTGAGCAGGGTGGATTTGCCAGAACCGGAGGTACCGACAATGCAAACGACCTGCCCCTGCAAAATTTCCAGATTGATATCGGCGAGCGCGACGACCTTTTCATCACCGATGCGGTACACCTTGCGCAGATGCCGCACGCTGATCATCACCCGCGGCTTTTTTTGCGGCGCGCACAGGGATGCTTCGGCGGAAAGCACCGGTGCCGTCTGCGGAAGTCCGGTGTTTTCCGGCGGCAAAACAGCGACTGCATGCTCTTCCAAAATAGCCGCCTCCTTTCCCGATAATACCTATCATAAAGTGTATTTCCCACAGGGAATTACTGCAAGTATTTCACAGTTTTTACAGCTTTCCAAGATCTTTATATCACAATTGGAAAAGGCCCCAAAGGATGCTGCCGTCCCTGTATGCACTCAAAGCGTAGGTGCGGCGTATACGCGTTCAGATGCTCCGCCGGCATCCGTTGCCAGCGTTAAGAATTCCCATCCGCACCGTTCGTAAAAAGAGGTGTGGTCGGTCACCAGGTAGAGCTTCTGAAAGCCCATCCGTCCGAAATCCTTGCGCGCAAAGTCTAGGATCGACCTGGCAATCCCCTGGTTGCGGCATCTTTCCTCCACAAAGAGCGCGCACAGATTCGGCGATAGATCGGGCCGGTCGTGAAAATCATTTTCGATAACGCCCGCGCCAGCGGCCACCGCCTGCTTTCCATCCAGAAAAAGATACCACTGCGGAACACCGTACCGCTTTGCAATGCATGCCTGGATACTTTTCCGATAGACTCTGGCGGGGATTCCCCATTTTTGGCTGAACCAATCCGCTGCAGTCTCCAGATAATCGGGATGGTCCCGCAGCGGGATAATCCGGTTGTTTTCCATTGCTTTTGTGTCCTTTCGATCTGTGAGACAGGGCCGGCCTCGCTTCCTTGTAAGAACAAGCTGTTTATGTTAAAATAAAGAAGCCTGTCCAGCGGTTTTGGCCGCTGCGGCCGATGGACTGTATGGTTTAAAACAATACAGTTCGAGTATACCATAGAATCTGAAAAAAGCAAGTGCGGGCCGGCTTTGCCCGCGGCAATGGAAAGGGTAGCGGTTATGCTGCAGAAAAACCAGATCATCGATCTTGCGGTCACTGATATGACCCATGAAGGAAGCGGCGTCGGCCATTACGAAGGGATGGCGGTATTTGTCCCGGCATCTGCCGTGGGCGACTGCTTGCGCGTGCGGATTCTGAAGGTCAACAAGACCCATTGCTTTGGGAAAATTGAGCAGGTTATGAGCCCGTCGCCCGACCGGGTGGAAACGGACTGTCCGGTGAGCCGCCGCTGCGGCGGCTGTGTGTTCCGGCATGTTTCCTATGCGGCGCAGCTCAGATATAAGCAGCATTTTGTCCAGTCAAACCTTGAACGGATCGGTGGTTTTTCATTGTTGACAGAGCTCATCGAGCCATCTCCGCAGATTGACGGATACCGTAACAAGGCCCAGTACCCGGTGCGGATGCAGAAGGGGAAGCTGGCGGCTGGATTTTTCGCGCCGCGCACCCATGAAGTGATCGACTGCCACAGCTGCCTTTTGCAGCCACCAGGCTTCCAGGGCATTCTGGAATCGGTGCTTTCCTTTGCGGAGAAATATGGCGTTTTGGCCTACGACGAACTGTCCGGGCAGGGACTGCTGCGGCATGTCTATCTGCGCTGCGGCCAGCAGAGTGGGGAAATTATGGTCTGCCTGGTGGTGAACGGTTCGGGCTTGCCGCACGAAAAAGAATTGGTCGGGACGCTGCGCGCGTGCAATCCGTCGATTGTTTCAATCCTCCTCAATGAAAACACACGTAATATCAATGTCATCTTGGGGCAGCGCACCCGGCTTCTCTACGGGAAGGATCATATTACCGATACGCTGTGTGGTGTGCGGTTTGACCTTTCGCCGCACGCATTTTATCAGGTCAACAACCCCGGGGCCGAACGGCTTTATGGTGTGGCGGAGGAATATGCTTCGCTGACGGGAGAAGAAACAGTTCTCGACCTGTACTGCGGCGCTGGAACAATCGGCCTTTCACTGGCTGGCCGGTGCAAACAGGTCATCGGGGTGGAAATCGTTGCGCAGGCGGTGGAAAACGCGGCTTCGAACGCCCAAAAAAACGGAATCACAAACGCGCGGTTTCTCTGCGCGGATGCGGTGCAGGCCGCGAAGCGGCTGGCCGCAGAAGGGGTCCGGCCGGATGTGATCATCCTTGATCCGCCGCGCAAAGGCTGTGAAGCGGCGCTGCTTGATACGGTAGCCGGGATGTCACCGCAGAAGATTGTGATGGTATCCTGCAACAGCGCCACCATGGCGCGGGACTGCAAGATACTGGCGGGAAAGGGATATACGCTGGTGCGGTGCAGGCCGGTGGATATGTTCCCGCACACCGCGCATGTGGAAAGCGTGTCGCTTCTCTGCCGGGAGTCGACCTAAACCTGCCTGGGATTGGGAAAAGTCCGGATTTTTCTGTCCGGCTGCGGCTCTCTGGCTTTTGTTTTTCCGGAATAGATGGTATAATAGCCGCAGAGCGGCTATTATACCGGGTTTATGACCAGGCAGATGCGTCGGCAAAGCCGACTCCCTGCCCGATGGCCCATTATCCCACTGCGTGCTTCGCGCGTGTGGGATAATGGACGCGACAGAAAGCGGCGCAGGCCGCTTTCCTTCCGCGCAAAGCGCGGATACGCCGCAGCGGCGCGCGTACATTTCATCATAGCCGAACCCGGCTTTGCCGTTTCTAATGCGGCTTTACGGCATACAGGCACGGAGTGTGCCTGCGGTTATGCTGTAAGAGCTTTTCGAAAAACGCGGGATCTTTTCCCTCCCCGCAGGGACATGTAAAGATCCAGGAGATCAAAAAGATGCTGCATTACCAGGATAAGGAAGGATAAAAAATGCTGCCAGTCAGCCTGGAAAAATTTTATGAAGGGCTTCCTCAGCTGTTTCCGTATTTTGCGGGAACAGATTCACTGGAAGCGGATGTCGCGGCAATCGGGCGGTTTGTCTCGGGGCTGACCGCGTGTGAAAAATTGATGGTGGTGCGTCTTGACGACCGAAACCCCGAAGTGTGCAGGGAGGCGGCCATCTGGGGGGACGCGGACCTGTTCGGACCGAACCTTCATGGATTTCTGCAGGCCCGGCTGAAACGGCTGCTCGCACTGCTTGGGAAACAGGAGAGCCTGACAGGCCCCGAACTGGAACAGCTATTGACAGGCGGCGGTATCCCGGCTCTTTGCAGTGCGCTTTTTCCGCTGCGGTTTGAAGGGCGGCTGGCAGGCCTTTTGCTTGTGCAGAAAACAGAGGCTCCCTGGCGGCAGGAGGAACTGGAGCTGGCCGCGTTCGCGGGGAAGATCCTGGGGGCGGCACTCTCCGACCGCACCCACCTCGAAAACGAGGAACTTTACCGGTTCGTTTTTAATACGGTGATGGATGGGATGCAGGCGAGCCTTTATATCACAGATCCGGCTACCGACCGGATTCTGTTCATGAACAGGACCATGCGTGAACAGTTCGGCATCGAGCATCCCGAAGGGAAGGTCTGTTGGCAGGTTCTGCAAAAGGGAATGCACGAACGCTGCCCGTTTTGCCCGATAAAAACGCTGCTGGAAAGCGGTTCAGAGAATCCGTCCCACCAGTGGGAGGAGAAAAACCCGGTCACCGGCCGGACCTATCAAAATTATGATAGCCTGATCCGCTGGCTGGACGGATCGATCGTCCATTTTCAGCAGTCGATCGATGTGACTGAGCTGAAAAGCGCTTACACCGATGAGCTGACCCGGATGATGACCCGGCGCGCTGGGAAAGAAGCTCTGCGCAAGACTCTGGAAAAGGCCTGTGAAAATGGGGAAACGGTCACGGTGTGCATGTATGACGTCAATCTGCTTAAGGAGATCAACGACATCTATGGACATGCCGAAGGCGACCGCATTCTCGCGGTCGTCGCGGAAAAAGTGCGGGAGGTACTGACCGAACGGGATTATGCCTTCCGGTTAAGCGGGGACGAATTTATTGTCGTGTTCCTGGCCAGGCGAAAAAATGTCCAGAGCCGGATGCAGGGTGTGCTGCGGAAGCTTGAGAGCGGAAGCGAGGCATATCGGATCGGTTTTTGTTATGGGCTGGTGGAAGTGCAGCCCGACCGGCCAATCTCACTGGAGGAAGTACTGACCCTTGCCGACGAGCGGATGTACGAGCATAAACGCAGCTATCACATCCTTTATAACGAACGGAAACGAAAAAACGGGTTCAAAATTCCGGATATGCAGTTTTCGTACGATAAAGAACGGCTCTATCATGCTTTGGTGCAGAGCACCGACGACTATGTCTATGTCTGCAACCTGAAAACCGGGGTGTTCCGTTACACGCCGGCGATGGTGGAAGAATTTGGGCTTCCCGGCGAAGTGATTGAGAATGCCGCCGCGGTGTGGGGCGCGAAGGTGCATGAAAACGACCGGCAGGCATTCCTGGAATCAAACCAGGAGATTGCGGACGGACGCGCAACCTCCCATTGTGTCGAATACCGGGTGATGAACCGGCATGGGGAATGGGTCTGGGTCCGGTGCAGAGGGCATGTGGAGCTTGATGACGATGGGGAACCGGTACTTTTCGCAGGCTTTATCACGAACCTTGGCAAAAAGAACAATATCGACCATCTAACCGGCCTTTTTAACAAGTTTGAATTTGAGGATCAGATCCAGCATCTGCTGGAAAGCGACCCGGACAAAGGGTTTGCGGTCATGGTGCTTGGAATAGACGATTTGAAGCATATCAACGACCTTTACGACCGCTTTTTCGGGGATGAGGTGATTCGGATCACCTCCCAAAAACTACGGGTGCTTTTGCCGAACGGTGTTTTTGTCTACCGGCTGGATGGAGACGAATTCGGAGTGATCGCGCGGGATACCGGGGTCGAAGGGATACAGAAGATCTATCGGAAAATCCGGCAGACCTTCCAGAGCCAACAGGAATACGAAGGGAAAAAGTATTACTGCACCTTGTCGGCCGGATGCCTGTTCTATCCGCAGGACGCGCAAAATTATCTGGATCTGTTCAAATACGCGGGCTATTCGCTGGAATACGCGAAGAGCCATGGCAAAAAGCGCTGTGTTTTCTACTCGAAGGATATCTTGGCATACCGGACGCGCGCGCTTGAGCTGGTGGAACTGCTGCGCGAAAGCGTGGAAAATGACTTTTCCGGTTTTCGGATCTGCTTTCAGCCGATCGTCAATGCGGTGGATGGCACGCTGGCCGGGGTGGAGGCGCTTTCCCGCTGGCATTGCGGCAAGTATGGGGAGGTTTCCCCGGTGGAATTCATTCCGCTTCTTGAGAAGAGCGGCCTGATCATCCCGGTGGGGAAATGGGTGCTGCGCACAGCGGTGCGCGCCTGCAAAAGTTGGAACCGTCCCGGGCTTGCGGTGAATGTAAATCTTTCCTATCTGCAGCTGGAGGATTCGGATTTTGTCGCCTTCCTGCGCGGCGCGCTGGAGGAGGAAGCCTATTCCCCGCGGGATCTTGTGGTGGAACTGACGGAATCCGCGTTTGCAAAGGAAGATACGCGGGTCCAGAAAATTTTCCGGGAAATCCGTGAAATGGGCGTGCGTATCGCGATGGATGATTTCGGTACCGGATATTCGGCGCTTGGAATCCTGAAAAAATCGCCGGCGGATCTTGTGAAGATCGACAAGGCCTTTATCAAGGATATCCGTATCAGCAATTTCGACGCGACCTTCATTCGTTTTGTGGTGGCTCTTTGCCACGATGTGGGCATCCAGGTCTGTCTCGAAGGGGTGGAAACAGAAGCGGAATACAAAGTTGTGAGTGAAATGGGCCTGGATTTCATCCAGGGCTATCTGTTTGGCCGGCCGATGGAAGAACGGGACTTCCTTGCCGTCTATCCGGCAAACCCGAAGGAAGGAATGGATATATGACCGATACGGTTTTGAAAAGCAAAGCGGCGTCCTGCCCGCTTTATAAAAAATGCGGGGGCTGCCAGCTGCAAAATCTGAGCTATCCGGAACAGCTTGCCTTTAAACAGCGCAAGGTGCAGCGGCTGCTCGGCCGCTTTGGCAGGATCGAGCCGATCATTGGGATGGAGAACCCGTTCCACTACCGCAACAAGGTGCAGGCCGCGTTCGGCCGCACACGGGAGGGCAGGATTATTTCCGGGGTCTATCAGTCGAGCAGTCACCGGATCGTACCGGTGGAACGCTGCATGACCGAGGACCTGCTTGCGGATGAGATTATCGTGACCATCCGTTCGATGCTCCGCGGCTTTCGCATTGAACCATACGATGAGGACAGCGGGCGCGGGCTGCTGCGCCATGTGCTGGTCAAACGCGGCTTTCAGAGCGGGCAGGTCATGGTCGTGCTTGTGACCGCTTCGCCGGTATTCCCGGCAAAGCGCAGCTTTGTGACGGCCCTGTGCAAGGCGCATCCGCAGATTACCACCGTGCTCCAGAATGTGAACCCCTATCGGACAAGCCTGGTGCTTGGGGAACGCGAACAGGTGCTTTATGGGCCGGGGTATATCGAGGATACCCTCTGCGGATGTATTTTCCGAATCTCAGCGCGGTCGTTTTACCAGATCAATCCTGTACAGACCGAAATTCTCTATGGCAAAGCGATCGAATATGCGGGTCTTGATGGGACGCAGACAGTGATCGACGCCTACTGCGGCATCGGTACGATCGGGCTCATTGCGAGCCGCCATGCGGGCAATGTGATCGGGGTGGAAAATAACCGGGACGCGGTGCGCGACGCGATTTCCAACGCGAAACGCAACGCCATCAGGAACGCATGGTTTACCTGCGCGGACGCGGGCGAATTTATGGTGGAGATGGCCGAAGAAGGAAAACGCGCCGACGTGGTGTTTATGGACCCGCCGCGCGCTGGCAGTGACGAACGGTTCCTTCTGTCGGCCGAGCGGCTTGCCCCCAGCCGGATTGTTTATGTCTCCTGTAATCCGGAAACGCAGGAGCGGGATCTCATGCATCTGACCGGCAACGGTTACCGTGTGCGGACGATCCAGCCGGTGGATATGTTCCCGCACACCAATCATGTGGAAACAGTCTGTTTGTTGGAACGGGAGGTTTTATGATGCGTGGAAAGGCGATCCGGCATTTTTTGATTGAAGGCCAGGCAGATGGAAGATGGGTGAGCGAGCTGTCGAATTGGACGGGGAAGAGCTATAAAATCCCGCGGACCTATGTGAATTCCTGTGGCGACAGAAGCGATTTGAACAATACCGGGGTGTATTTCCTTTTCGGACGCAATGACGATACAGATATGGACCAGGTCTACATCGGCGAAGCGGAAAATATCCTGACCCGGATAAAAGCGCATTTGACCGAAAAGGATTTTTGGACCGAATGCGTGGTTTTCATCAGCAAAGACAATAACCTCAACAAAGCGCATGTCAAATATCTTGAATACCACCTCTATCTCCTTGCGAAAGAGGCCAATAAATATGAAATCCTGAATACCAATACGCCGACGGAATCGTCCATATCGGAGATGGATCGCGCGGAAATGGATGAGTTTATTGACAATATGCGGCTGATCCTAAGCGTTTTGGGACATAAGGTTCTGGAGCCTTCGCGCGGCACTTCACATGGAAAGGGCACCGCTGTGTTTTATTTGCACGAGCGCACCGGGGCCAATGCCAGCGGAAAGATGAGTTCGGATGGCTTTGTCGTATTGAAAGGGTCAAAGATTGCCGAAGCTGTACAGCCATCCCTTTCTCCTTCAACCGTCAATCGGCGCAGTATGCTGGTCGAAAAGGGGATCATTGACGAACAGAACGTCTTTACACAGGACTGGGCGTTCAGCAGCCCAACCTTGGCGGCCACTGTTGTTGTGGGATATAACATCAATGGCAGAGTTGCCTGGAAAACGAAAAAAGGCATCCCGCTCAAGGAAATGGAAGCGGAATTGTAGCCGTATAAAACCGGATACGGCGGACGGGCGCCGGCCCATCCGGACAAAACTTGGAGGGAAGTGAAGTTATGTACACCTGCGCGGAATGCGCCGTCCATGCCTGCAATGAAGAAAATCGGGACAATCTGCCTAAGAATTGTCCGATGCGCAGGGAGGACGGGTTCTTTGCCGAGACTTTCAGGGAATATGAAAAGCCGGAGCAGCATGAATTTTATATCAAAGCGTCCGAGATCGAAGCGATCGGTTATGGCCAGTGGACTCGGATGCAGGAGATTATGGAATTCTGCCGCAATATGGGTTATCAGAAACTTGGGCTGGCGTTCTGCCGCGGGCTTCGGTGGGAGGCGAAAGTGATCAGCCGGGTTTTGCGGCAAAATGGATTTACGGTCGTATCGGTCATCTGCAAAACCGGTGGAATCCCGAAGGAACAGGCCGGAATTGTACAAAAACTGGGGAAGGGATTCGAGCCGATGTGCAACCCAATTGCGCAGGCGGCGCTTCTCAATGAGCAAAAGACCCAGCTCAACATCGTGGTAGGACTGTGTGTTGGGCATGACTCGCTCTTTTATAAATATTCGGATGCAATGGTCACCACCCTGATCACCAAAGACCGGGTGCTGGCGCATAACCCGGCTGGCGCGGTTTACTGCGCGGAGGGTTACTACAAGAAAAAATTGACGCGATAAAACGAAACGGACAGATGGGCAGGCCCGCCGTATCGTATCGATACGGCGGGCCTGCCTGTTTATACCGCGGCGAAAAGCCGAATAAAAACGATGGAACACGCCTTGCGCGGCGGAAGAAATGATAAATTGCGCAAAAGCGTGAAGAATATAGAACGAATTCCCAATACAAGAAAAGAATCGACGGGGTGAATGGATTTGTCAAGTCATAAGAAACGAAATCAATGGGCGTCCAGGCTGGGATTTATCCTTGCGACGGCGGGCGCGGCGGTCGGGCTGGGAAACCTGTGGAAGTTCCCATACCTGATGGGAAAGAACGGGGGATTCCAGTTTTTAGCGGCTTATCTGGTGTTTGTGGTGCTGCTGGGGCTCCCGGTGATGATCACCGAGATGTCCATCGGCAGGTATACCCAGCGCAACCCGGTGGACGCCTACCGTACCATCAACCGCAAAACCACCTTCATCGGGGTGATGGGGGTGCTTTCCGCCTTTATCATCCTCTCTTATTATAGTGTGATCGGCGGCTGGATTCTCAAATATATCGCTTCCTATGCGACCACCTTTGCCGCGCCGGTGGATTTTGCGGCCTATATTGCCGAACCGGTGCAGCCAGTGGTATGGCATTTGGTATTCATGCTTGCCACCTGCATCATCTGCTATAAGGGCACTCATGGCATTGAAAAGGCGTCCACCATCATGATGCCGGCGCTTTTCATCATTCTGGTCATTATCATTGTGCGCTCGGTGACCCTGCCGGGCGCGGGGGACGGGCTGCGGTTTATCTTTTCCGCGACCGGCTCCAAGTTCAGCTTTGCATCGCTGGCGGCTGCGCTGGGACAGGTGTTCTATTCGCTTTCGCTCTGTATGGGCATCACGATCACCTATGGCAGCTATCTCGGCCGCCATGCGGACATCCCCAAAAGCTGTCTGACAGTGGCTGGGCTTGACACAGCGGTGGCGGTGCTTGCGGGCCTGGCGATCTTTCCGGCGGTCTTTTCGTTCGGACTTGAGCCGGCGCAGGGGCCAAGTCTCATCTTTGGGACGCTCCCGAAGGTTTTCCAGGAACTGTACGGGGGGCTTTTCTTCGCGCTGCTCTTCTTCATCCTGCTATTCTTCGCGGCATTGACCTCCGCGATCGCGCTGCTCGAATGTGTGATTTCCTTCACGATGGACGACCTGCACTGGAGCCGTAAAAAGTCGGTGCTGGTTCTGGGGCTACTGGTATTCCTGGCCGGTGTGCCGAGCGCGCTCTCCTATGGAGTCCTTGCTGATTTCACCATTCTGAACTATTCCTTCTTCGATTTCATGGGGATGCTCACCGACAACATCCTTATGCCGCTGGGCGGTATCGCGATGTGTGTTTACATCGGCTGGTTCTGGGGCCCCGGAAAACTCATCGCCCATATCGAATCGGACGGCATCAGCTTCAAGCTGAAAAAGGCCTGGCTCTGGTGTGTGCGGATTATCACTCCGGTGATGATAACAATTGTCACCATCATTGGGTTTATCAGTATCTACAACACCGTGCGCGGATAAAATGATATTGGGGAGAAGGAATACGTCATGAATCTGGAAACGCGCCGGTTGATTTTGCGTCCATGGCGGGACACGGATGCGGAAGATTTATTTGCATATGCAAAAGATCCCCTGGTGGGCCCGGCCGCAGGCTGGCCGCCGCATACAAGTGTGGAAGACAGCCGCGGGATCATAAGGACCGTGCTGTCCGCGCCCGAGACTTATGCGGTTGTGCTCAAAGAAACCGGACAGCCCGTGGGAAGTGCCGGACTTATGATCGGGAAGGCAAGCAACTTTCAAATTGGCGAAAACGAGGGGGAACTCGGTTATTGGATCGGGGTGCCGTATTG
>Ga0079305_1000092_pt1 | contig 199723 bp, 171 predicted proteins | sample LMS_cellobiose_e_FD_79183 | JGI IMG/M metagenome (GOLD analysis project Ga0079305, IMG submission 79183) | Rumen-fistulated moose microbial communities from Alaska, USA - LMS_cellobiose_enrichment | ecosystem: Host-associated > Mammals > Digestive system > Stomach > Rumen fluid ... | reverse complement strand
GTCTCTCGGTCCGTTCGACATGATGACCGACATGATGGCAGCCTATCTGGTCAATGCCGAGTCCTCGTTCAACATCGGCATAGCGGTCATAGGCAGCGATCCGGAACCGCCGGTTCCGGAGGATATCTGAGGAATTAAGATGAAGAGAATCCGTTTCATCCTATTCGCCGTAGCGATTCTGTCGATAGTAACTGTGTGCTATGCGCCTCAGACATCTGACGGTTCCGCAATGGGAGTCTCAATCGATTCCTGCTACTTCGACACCTCCACAGAAACCCTCTCTTTCGAGGGCTCAGCCGAGGGGGACCTGATAAAACTGTATGTCGAGGATCTCAGCGGTACCAGAGTGACCAGCTATCATTCCTATGTTGTCCGTAACGGGTACTTCGAGGGACTGATGGACGTAAGACATCTTGATGCGGGAGAATACGTGCTGGTGGCTTTCCAGAATGCATACTCTGGTGAGGTGCAGACCGCCAGGGTCACAATCAACCTTAATTCGAACTATACTCCGGCGACAGACCTGTTACTGGACAGGGATTCAGTGACTATAACAGCCACAAATACTGTCGTCCTTACTGCCACGGTTTTCCCCGTGGGGGCCGATGACACGGTAGTCTGGAGCAGTTCGAACAGCAATTTCGTGGAAATAGACCAAGATGGCAGGCTGACCGCCAAACTGTACACCGCCGGCCAATATGTGGCCGTCACTGCCACTGCTGGGAGGGTGAGCGCCGTGTGCTTGGTTAACGTCGACTATGCCTCCACAGCCATGAGCCCGAGCAGCGTATCGATCACACAGGATAGCACCAGAAGGCTGACAGTTGAGATACCTCAGGGCCTCGAGGGACAATCTGTTGTATGGAAAGCTGAAAGCAGTCACGTAAGCATTGATGCCTCCGGCAGTTCCGCCACCATCAGAGGGGAGTATGTCGGATCGACCACCGTCACGGCCGTAGTGGGCGGCCTGTACAAGGGTTCCTGCAGCGTGACCGTCACCGAGAAACCGGTCACCAGCAACATCTATACCTTCTTCCTGCGCATAGATTCGGAAGCAGATGCGCAGAAAGCTTCCTATGGAAGATCCGGTCTGACCGCCGACGATCTTCTGGCCGGCATCACTCTCGAGGGCACCGGCCCCAACGCAGGGGCCGCTCTGCAATCCTGTCTCAAGGCCAGGAATATCACATGCAGCTTCTGGAGTGGGGGCGAAATCAAGTACTGGGTGGACCAAATACTCGGACTGAAGCAGATCCAATATGCCAATGGGGATTGGAAATACTGGATACAGTACAAGGACGGACACTACAACGATTGGACACTCGGATGGTATACTGACGGGGGGAATTTCACCCTCCTGTACGGTATCACCAGCGAGGACGGTCAGATTGTGGATCCCAGCATTCACGAGAATGAGAGCCCCTCGAACACGACAACGGTTACCAACCCTGATAACTCCACCACAACCACCACAACGGTCACCAACCCTGACGGTTCGACCGTTATAACGGTCGAGACCCTGAAGACCGAGGACGGGCCGAACGGCAGCAAGATACTCTATTCCGACAAAGAGGTGACCTTCAAGGACCCCTCAGGCGAAATAATTGGAGTGGTAAAGACAAAGACCGAGACCGTCACCAACAGGGACGGATTCAAGACCATCAGCTCTACCGAGACGGTATTGGATGCTTCAGGCAACATTGAGTACGTTATCGAGAGGAACGAGAAGATCGATAAGACAGGCTACACCATCCAGATATCGGAGACTCTGAAGAACGGAGAGGGCAACAAGATTTCCTCCTTCGTGGAAGAGTTCGGCCCCGAGACGACCTATACAGACACACAAGGGAACAGGGTGAAGGAAACGTCGTCGGTCAAAACCGAAAGCGATTCCACCGGCATGACGGCCGTTACAAACAAAACAATCAGGACATGGAAGACCGGCAGCGGAACGGTTACCGTCACTGACACCGAAAGGATAGAAACTAATTCCGATGGCTTGGTTACCGTGACCGTCACCAAGGAAACGGTCACCGCCACGGATTCGGACACGACGACAGTGGTAGAGACCAAGATCACGGACCCTGAAGGCAGGGTGTTCAATACGCTGTCGGCAACCATCGTATCCTGGGATCCATCGATCCGGACCGTTCTGGAATCACAGCAGGACGGCGTATCGATAGTCACTACCGTGACGATGACTGATGGATGCCTGATCATGACGGAGGGTCTGACCGACACCATCATATCCCAGAGGGAAAAATTGGCGGACATGATATCGGAAGAAACGGAGGCTGAGAGATCGCTGATCCTGAGGTCATCGGAATATGGTTTCATCATATCATTCGAGAACGGCTCCATTTCCCGTCTGACAGACCCAGTCATGACCATTGTCTCGTCTGGAGGATCCGTAATCATTGACGCATCCATGCTGAACAACCTGAAGAATCTTGACGATCTGACCGTTTCCTTCTTGGCTGCCAGTGAATCCGACCTTACCGAGGCTCAGAGGAGCAGCGCGCTTCCAGGCTCGACCTTCATATCCATAAAGATTATGTCAGGAGAGGAGAGCATCGGAGGTGAGCTTGGAGGGATTATGACCGTTCTCGTTAACCACCAACCCGGTGAAGGTATGGAACCTGTAGCCTATCATCTGGGTGACGACGGTTCGAGGACCAGAGTCGCTTCGCAGGGATACGATTGCGATAACGGAAGACTATGGATGGAGCTGTCCCATCTTTCAGTATACGAGATCGCGGACGAATCGCCGACATCCGATGAAGACGGAGGGGATCTTCTGATCCTGTACGTCTTGATAGGCGGCGCATTGGCAGCGTTAGTAACCTACCTTGTGCTCAGGTCTCTGAAGAACATATGAAAACGCCGCCGGGGCCTCCCTGGCGGCACCATTACCTAACAATAACATCGGGACGACCCACGATCGGGTCACTGCAGCATCCCCAATCTGTCCCTACACCTGGCGCTGCCTATCTTGGAGCCGTAGCTCAGCCATCCCTTCGACTCCTCCTCGTTCCTTTCCACGAGTTTCCCATCCGCGTATATCTCAGACAGCCTCAGGATGGCCGCCGTGTTCCCTGCTGTGGCTATCCTTCTGAGCAGACCGATGAGCTGGTCCCTCTTCTCCGCCGAATCAGTCAGTTCGAGATACTCGCATATGGACTCGGGGTTCATGGAACAAAGAGTCTTCTCCAGGAGCTCCGCCCTAAGATCTTTGTCAGACGGATCGGCGAACCTCTCCGCCACGATAAGCTGGTCGTACATCCCGGCCAGCTCGTAGCTGCTGAACCATTTTGCAGCCTTCTCCGTATCTTTATCGGTCCCGTTGCCGTCGCGATATGCGACGGCCACTCTATACATGAAATCCCTGTTGCCCAGCTCCGCCGCTCTCAGGCTCAGGTCGAAGGACCTGTGCACATCCTTGGGAAGAAGCCTTCCCTGCGCGTATATGTCCGCCAGAAGGGTGATCGCGCCCATATGGCCGATGTTCGCCGCCCTCTCCAGCCAGCCTTCCATCATATGGTAATCTCTGGACGTCCCTATGCCGTCGCGGCACATCAGTGCGACCTGGTACATAGACTGGAGATTCCCGTCGTCGGCCGCCTTGGCGAACTGTACGAACGCCCTCCCCCTGTCACTGTCGCTCCATGCGGTATTGAGCAGCAGCTGAGCGTACCTGTGCTCGTCCACAGGGTCGTCCCTCGCGTAGGATCCCTTGAAGATATCCGAGACGAGCTTGGCATCCGCCCCCTTCGAGGAGCTGAGCACCGCAACCTTGGTGCGTGCCTCCACATCCCCCCTCTCCGCAGCGGAATGGTAGAACTCCAGGGCCTCCTTCTCCTTCCCTTCGCTCAGCAGCATATCCCCCCAGACCACCTGGGCGCGGACATTCTTCTTCACCGCTGCGGATTCTATCCAGTATCTGTATTTGTCAGGGTCCTTCTCGAAATGGTTGCCGTCCCTGTAGAACTGAGCGAGTTTATACTGGGCATCCGCCACCCCGGACTGGGCCAGGTCGTACACGATCTCAGGGGACTCGTTGATCTTGTTCTGGTATTCAATACAAACCTCATCGGCCGGACCGTCCAATGCGATCTTACCGTTCTCGATCCAGATCGCCCTTGTACAGACGTCCTCCATGAACTTGATGTTGTGGGAAACTATCAGAACGGTCTTCCCGCTCTCGGCCATCTCGATGAAGTGCTGTCTCGCTTTCGAAGAGAAAGCCGCATCCCCCACGCTCAGAACCTCGTCCACCAGTATGATATCGGACTCCACATTCACCATGATGGAGAACGCCAGCCTCCCGGACATTCCGGACGAATAAGTCCTGACGGGATTGTCTATGTACTTCCTTATCCCGGAATAATCGATGATGGTCTCGATCTTGGAGTCCATCTCCTTCTTGGAGAAGCCGTACAGCTCCCCTTTGGTGTAGATGTTGTCCCTTCCGCTCATGTCGGGATGGAATCCCATCCCCAGCTCCAGCACCGCCGCCAGCTTCCCTGTGCGCTTGATGGTACCGGAATCAGGCTCCATGATCCTTGCCAGAATCGACAGGAAGGTGCTCTTCCCGGATCCGTTCCTCCCCAGGATTCCAAGTACTTCACCCTTCTTGATATCCAGGCTGATATCGTCCAGCACGGTGTTCACGACCCTCTTGGTCTTCACCTTTCCCGTGACAGTCTTCTTGTCGCCTGCGGCCACGGTTATCTTGAAGGATTTGCTGATGTTCCTTATCTCGATGGCGTTGGATGGATCCATTTCATAACCTCTCCGCGAAACCGCGCTTGAGCCTTCTGAACACTATGATACCCGCAACCAAAAACAGCACCGGGATCAGCGCACACATCCCCACCAGCATCGCATCGGGAAGAACACCGTGGTAGATCATCTGGTGGAACGATTCCACATAGTATGTGAACGGGTTGATCAGGATGATCGTCCCGAATATCCCCGACACGTCGCTCAGCGAGAAGTACATCGGCGTGAGGAAGTAGAACACCATGGACAGTGAGTTGACCAGGTACTGTATATCCCTCATGTACACCGTTATCGCTGAAAGGATCAGCGAATACCCCAGCACGAACACCAGCATCAGCACCAGTATGACGGGGAGGAACAGCACCGCCCATGTCAGCGGATATCCCGAAAGGGCTATGGCCACAAGGATGATGGAGTATCCAATAAGCATGATGATGAACGACGACAGGACCTCCGATATAATCAGTATCGCGCGGGGGAAGTACATCTTCTTGACCATAGGTCCGTTGGTGACTATCATCCCAGGCCCGCGGTTCAGGTTGGTCATCATGAAGTTAAAGGGGAAGAGACCGGACGCCAGGAACACCCAGAAATCCGGGATCGCATTGGCCCTGACGGTCTGGAACACCACGTAATAAACGACCATCATGACGATAGGTATGATGAAATGCCATGCGAAGCCTATTGCGGAGTTCTTGTAGCGTCCGAAGAGATCCTTACGGATCAATGCCCTCAGGACGTTGCGGGATTCGTACATCTCCCTGAGTTCCGTTTTGAATGAAGCGAACATGTCGTATCTTCCCCGCGTACCAGCAATACGTTGTCGGTACACTCCGCAAATTGTCGGCGTATTTAAGGGTCTGTAGAAGTGTGTACAGGAATGTTACATGCGGCCCTCGGTGATGCCGCTAAGGAACGTTATCGCATCTAATTTGTGAGACAAAACCATCGCATATGTTACGAAACCGTCACGGGCCAGACTGTATAGTGTATACAGTCCACAATGGCTGTTAATATAAACAAACCGTACTAGACCATTTCGGACTTTATCGTCCGGGTGGACAAAATGGAAACCGAGAGAATAATCCGTATCCTGTTCGTGGTCGCCATAGCCGGGATCGTCCTTCTGGCCGCTTACTTCTTCCTATCGAACAGCGGCTCGGATGATCCGGAGGAACCGAACGAGGGCACCGTGGTGGATGCCGTCGGACGCACTGTGGAGATACCGGAGAACCTTGACAACGGGATTGTGACCGCAGGGAAGCTCAGCGTCGTCAGGATGCTGTCCTACTTCCCGGAAGCCTTCGGGAACATCGTCATGGTGGACCTGTCGGTGAAACAGAACCTGAACACCACTGGCCAGAACTTCGTGTTCGTCGATGAGTTGAAAAAAGTGATCGAGAAGGCCGCCACACATGAGACGGATACATTCTCGGACGCCGACAAGGAGGCCATCGGCAATCTGAATCCGAGCCTCATACTTGTCAACGCCGCAACGTATTCCGGGAACAGAGATACCTGCGACCTCCTGGCGAGGAATTTCACGCTGATAGTGGTCGAGGACATGGGCAGATTCGATTACAACAGATACTGGAACGATGATCTGGAGCTGGACAAGGACTTCACCGACTGCTTCACATTGATGGGCAAGATCCTCAGACAGGAAGAGCGTGCCCAGGAACTCGTAGACGGGATGAACAAGGCCATGAAGGACATCAAGGGGATGATGTCAGGAGAAGCGAAGGGCAGTTACTACGTCACAGGAGTGTCCTACATGGGATCCAACGATCTCCTCGCCACGTTCCCCAATTACCTGCCGCTCATGATGGTCGGCGGTACCAATGCGTACATGGAGGCCAAAGGGCCTTACGATGGGATACGCGTCCAGCTCCCGGACGGGGATGCTCTGAGCGAGTTCGACTTCACCGATGTCATACTCGATCCCTCCTCCTACGGCAAGCTGTCCAATCCGAACTCCCAGATATTCCTCAAATATGTTCACACCAAGAACCTGGGAGGGGCCGGGATAAAGATCCATACGATCTATCCGATGGTCGCCTTCGGGAGCAACTGGGAGAATGTGATTGTCAACGCGTACCATCTCGCTGGCCTCTGCTACGATACCGGACTGACAAAGTCGGACATCGATGCGAGATGCACAGACCTCATGGACCTGTTCTTCAAGGGGAACGGCGGGACGGTGCTGAAGGGGATGGAGGATATGGTATCCGAATTCGGCAGGACATCCGCAGGCGGTCATGATCTGACGATATACGCGGACGCCACCGTCACCGTGAAGAGCGGGGTGTACTACATAACCAAGGCATGAGGTGGGACTGGGCATGAGCGGCGCCACAGGCCCGGAGAGGTACGGCGGCAGGGGCATCACCGAAGGTTATCTCCGTGACACCCGCTTCAAGAACCTCTTCCTTCTGCTGTGCGCCGCTATGCTCACGGCCATAGTGCTGTACGCGATAAGGATCGGGACGACCGATCTCAGTTACGGCGATATCCTGCACTACCTCTTCCATCCCGACGATTCCTGGGATTCGGCGGTGGTGTGGGATATCCGCCTTCCCCACATAACGGCGGCATTGCTGTCCGGGGCCGGGTTGGGTGTAGCCGGCGCGGTCATGCAATCCGCGCTGAAGAACCCCATGGCGTCCCCCTTTACCCTCGGGGTGTCCAATTCCGCCGCATTCGGTGCGGCGCTGGCCATCCTGATAGGAGGAGGGACGATCATGGGAAGCATGGGGACGACACATCCCCATGTGAGCAACGAGATCCTAGTAACTGTCCTGGCCTTCGGATTCTCGATGATCTCAATCGGAGTGATAATTGCCCTTACCAAGATCATGAACGCCTCCCCGGAGACCATAGTGCTCTCGGGGATGGCGATATCATCGATCTTTACAGCATGTCTTTCGCTTCTCCAGTATTTCGCCAGCGACAGCGCCTTGGCGCTGATAGTCTATTGGCAGTTCGGTTCTCTGGACAAGATATCCTGGACGGACCTGATGATAATCGCCGGGGTCCTTGCTGCCGTATTGTGTTACTTTGTGTGCCGCATATGGGACTACAACGCCATCGAGGCGGGGGACGATGTGGCCAGAGGTCTCGGGATAAATGTGGAGAGGACGAGGATAATCGGTCTCGTACTGTCCGCTGTGGTCACTTCGGTGATAGTGTCGTTCACAGGGATCATAGGGTTCATAGGTCTGGCCGCACCGCACATAGTCAAGAAGATCGTGGGGAACAACTTCCGCTACGTTCTGGCAGGTTCAGTGACGGTGGGGGCCCTGGTGCTTCTGGTGTCCAACATCGTGGCGACATACGGATTCCCCCAGATCATCAGCACCAGCATACCGGTCGGGATAGTCACGTCGGCGATTGGTGGGCCGCTGTTCCTGAGCATCCTGATCTCCAGCCAGAGGAGGAAGATGGCATGCTGAGTATGAACGACATAGGCTTCTCGTACAGGGACAGGGATGTTCTCAGGGACATCACCCTGGATTTGGAAAAGGGATGTACCATCGCCCTTCTGGGATGCAACGGGGTCGGGAAATCGACCCTCATGAAATGCATCTGCGGGATACTCAGGCCCCAGAACGGTACGGTCAGCATAGACGGGCAGGACATCCGTGACATGCCGGGACGCGAGATCGCGAAGAAGGTGGGGTATGTCCCGCAGAACGCGGCCATGCCCCACATGTCCGTTTACGATTCCGTACTCCTCGGACGCCGTCCGTACATGGAGTTCGGTCCGAGCCAATACGATCTGGATATCGTTAGCGATACTCTTGTGCAGATCGGGCTCGGGGATATCTCGCTGAAATTCACGGATGAGATATCCGGTGGCCAGTTCCAGAAGGTGCAGATAGCACGTGCGCTCGTCCAGCAACCCGACTATCTCATCCTGGATGAGCCCACCAGCGCCCTGGACATAGCCAACGCCCACAGGACATTGGGGATGATTCACGAGATGGTGTCGGAGAAGGACATGACCACCGTCATGAGCATGCACGACATCAATCTCGCCGTTCATTATTCGGACCTCTTCATATTCATGGCCGGCGGCAGGGTGGAGGCTTTCGGCGGCTCGGACGTGATCACTCCGGAGCTCATCGAGAGGACCTATGGGATAGAATGCAGGATCATCGAGGTAGAAGGCATGCCGATGATCGTCCCCAGATCGACAATAGGAAGATGATATCATGATACGTTTATCGGATTTGTGGACCAATGACAGGGATACTTCTAAGGATGCCGAAGGATGGAATGCCAGGGCGGAAACGTTCAGCGGCCCCATCGTGCCCCCGGACGACCCGTTCGTCAGACTCATAATGGAAAAAGCGGAACCCAACAGGGAGTCCACGGACATCCTGGACATAGGGTGCGGCACAGGGCGCTTCTCCCTGGCCTTCGCGGACGTGTCCAGAAGGATACGCGGATTCGACATCTCGCCGGTGATGGTCGCCATCGCCAACCGCAGGCCGGAGACAGAGAAGCACCCGGATGCCGGATTCGTCACCGCCGACTGGAATTCCCTGAACGTTTCCGATATCGGGAAGTTCGACATCATCATTGCGAACATGACTCCCGCGATATGCTCCAAGGTGTCGATGGAGAAGATGCTGTCGCTGTCCAAAGGATGGTGCTTCCTGAGCGGATTCGTCTCCCGGGGGGAGAAGATGTGGAAGGAGCTCCACTGCCTCAGCGGCAGCGGGCAGGGGCCGGAATCGGACAAGCTGATCTACGCAATGGATTATCTGTGGTCCAGGGACCTGAGGCCGGAGATCGTATACCACACGTCCCATCATAACCGCACCATGCCGATGGACTATGCGGAGAAGTTCTTCATAGAATCGTCCAGGATGATGTACGGTGCCGACGAGGAAAGGGACAGTAAGATCAGGGAGATTCTCGAATCCCTATCGGACGGAAAGGTCGTCACGATGGATTCGGAACCAGTGTCCGCAATGCTGTATTGGCATGTATGAGGTCCGGGAGAGGGTATCCGCCCCCTTCCCGGACAGTAGAAGTTTCTTGTTTTTTGGTCAGGCTGGTTCGGTTATGACTCCGTTCATTATCAGTCCGATGCACCTCTCGGTGACATCCTCCGGAACGTCGGTTATCTCCGAGTAGGCCAGGCCGCCATGCCGTTGGCTATGGCCACCATGTACTTGATCTTGAAGAACAGATGCTCGTCCTCCTCGATCAGCTTCTCGTACCTTTCGTCCAGTATCTTCCTTATCGTCGCCTCCGGCGTCCTGTACCTCGGGGGTAGGGGCTCGTGGCTGTGGGAGTACTGGATGAAGAACCTGGCCTTCACAGGGTCGTTCTTCAGGTATTCGAAGTACGCCCTCCACAGCTCCGTCAGGTACTCCCTCAGGGATTCCATGCTGACGCCCTCGGGGGCCTCCACCTGATCGAAGGCCAGCCTGACCTCGTGGCAGATCTGGCTGAAGCATGCCGAGAACAGGCCCTGCCTGTTCCTGTAGTAGTGGATTATCAGCGTCTTGCTGCAGCCCACCTCCCTAGATATATCGTCCAGGGAGACGGTCTCGCCCTTCGCGTGATACAGTTCCATCGTAGTCCTCAATATGTTGTCCTTCTTGTTCATATCTGCCAACCTCTTTCTCTAATGCAATCGTAAACTGCCGACATCATCTCGCGGATGTCCTCCGATATACACACGATGAACCGTTCAGGATCCGGGTCATCGAACACCTCCGGTCCCCTCCCGTGCACCGACCATCTGTACGATGCCATGGAGAACACCAGCTTGGGATTGCTCCCGATGCCTTCCATCATCACCTTCCCGACCGGTTCCGATTCGTTCGGGACCCCCAGGACGGTTACCTTGTCCGAGTTAAGATACAGCGATACCGCCGCCATCAGCCCGCAGCCTTTGGTGTCCTTGTCGGTGAAGACGAACACCATGTGCGGTCTGACCGATACCCTCCTGGACACGGTGACCCTGTCGAAGGTCCTGAACCTCTGGGTGCAGATCTCTCCCTCCGCCAGTGCTCCCACCAGTTCCAGGGCCGCTTCGGGGTCGTCGCCAGTGCACCCTCTGAGATCCAACAGCAGTATGTCCGGCTGCATGTCCTTCAGATCGATCAGTATCCTGTTGCATGATTCCGCGTCCAAGCACTTGGTCCGCACCAGGACCATGGACTCCGCCGGATACTCGAAGGTCACCTTGTGGCTCACGCCGTATCTGGCATGGACCTTTGTGATAGTGTCCCATTGGACGTTGTCCCTGAACCATGAGTTCAGTACGGCGACGCTCCTGTCCCTTCTGTCCAGAAGAGCCTTCCGCCTCTCCGCGAAGGAGGGGACCTCATCCAGGTACAGATAGGACCTCTCGTAGGCATCAAGGATCATCCTGACCTCCCTGTCGCTGAGCGTGGCCTCCATCATACCCCTCCGATCATACCGCTCTTGGATGGGACCGCGGACATGCGGATGCCGGTCAGCATCACCGCCAACAGCAGGACCACTCCTGCGGATCCTGCGAGGCACAGGTCCCAATCGAAGAAGGCCAGCAATGCGAAGGGCGCCAGTATCAACAGGTTGATCCACACCATGCAGCTGATGGCGACCTTCCTTCCGAACCTCACGGCCGCATCCCATCTGACCGCCGCCATGAGCACCCCTGCGACCACGGTGTATCCGACCATCATCGCCGCTTCCGTTCCGGCGTCGTGGAGCCCTATGCGTGCGATTATCCCTAGAGACAGTGTCGTAGCGGACAGCACCGTGTACGGCACCAGCCTCTTCAGGCAGGAACCGATGTACGCATCCGAGGTTCTCCCCATGTCCTTGCTGAGCATCAGCACCATCTCCATGTTGCCCAGAGGGAACGTGGAATGGATGTCCTTGGAGATCACCAGCGCCATGATGATAACGGACGGGGCCAGATATATCGGATCGATCCTTCCGGACAGCAGGAACCCTACAGCGAACAGCAGGATGCATATCCCCACCCAGACGGACTGTTCCCTATCCAGCACCCTCATGGTCTCCCTGAGGTGCCTCTCCCTGAAGAGATCGGTCACTGCATATCCCCCTTGAGTGCCGAGAGGTATCTCTCCGTGAGATCGATCCCCCGGTCCATCCTGAGGCATCCCCTGATGCATCCTCCTCTGAGGATGATCACTGAATCGCACACCCCCTGAAGGTTCATCAGGTCGTTGGAGCTGACCACCATGGTGGTCCCCATGCGCTTAAGCGACCTAAGATAGCCTTCGAGATAGATCCTGCCGCCGGTATCCAGGTTGGAGAACGGATCGTCCATAAGCATCACGGAGGGAGGGGACACCATGGTGGTCGCATAGGCCAGCCTGCGCTTCATGCCCGGCGATAGGGAATCGGCCGGGGTCTCGGCACGAGCAGTGAGCTTGCACGCTTCGAGGATATCCTCGATGTCCCTGTCCGTCTTGATGAGGTCCCTGTTCCTGTTGTAGCATTCATAGAAGAACTCCAGGTTCTCCCTCACGGTCATGCCGAATGCGCTGCCGTGGTGAGGAACGTAGTATATCCCTTCCCTGCAGAAGTCCAGGTCGTTCACGTCCCTCCCTCCGAAGAACACCGAACCCTCGCTCTCGCGAAGCCCTATCAGCGACTGGAGGAGGAGCGTCTTGCCGGATCCGTTGGGGCCCACTACGCCCATGCATTCGGAATGGGGGACCTTGAATGACACATCGCGGAGTATCGTCTTCTCGTCGATGGAGAGGCTGAGGCTGATGACATCCAGTTCCAAACTATTACCTCCGTCTCTAACACTCCCTGTACATTCGATTCGCTGTTCGGCGGAAGGGTCCGCGGGAGTTGTATTTTCGTTCAGATTATTTAATCAAGACCTTTCCAAACGTTAAGCCTGGACTGTGAGGGATACAGGCCGGATTCGGTAGTGAAATTCCACAATGATCGTCATGACCCAGCGTACCATCTGGTAAAATCATCCATTAGTACTGAAACGATGTCCTTTCAGTGTAAATGTCTATGATGGTCAGGTGTTAGTATGAGTCGCAGAATAATCGGGGTGCTCGCCGTAATTACAGTATTGTCCGCTCTGATATTGGCGTCTTACACTTGGCCGAACGATGAGATCGAGCCCACCATCAACGCGAATATCGTCGAGACCCGCGGTTTCGACCTCACCGATGACAATACTGGCAGTCATTGCAGCGGTTCCGTATTGGTGTTCAAAGAGAACAGAGTGGTTGTGAAGATCCTTGTGAAGTTGTCTAAAGCAGAAGGGGATTTCGGCGGATTCTCTTTCACTTGCGATTCCAATCTCATCCCTGTCTCTGTAAACACCGGTTTTGGTGTTGGATTGCATGCGAACGGAGCGTTCATACAGAAAGGTTCGATATACGGTGATGGAGGAGTCGTACACATAGGAAACGAATGGTTCGATGTCCCGGCGAATGAAAAAATGGACGGCTTTGCCGAGATCGTATTCCAATCCTCCAGAGCCACAGATATCGCTGACATTAAGATTTCAATCGGTGTCGGATCCAAGATAAAGGATGACTTGCCAGTCATTTATCCTACAAGAGAGAACATCACAATCGACTTAGGGGCTTTGGATACGTAACAATATGATACGGTTGTGCATCGTCATACCCTGACGGATCAGGCGGGCCCCGGAGTCGGTTGAACATACAGGGTCGGGGCCCATGGCGGGATGCATCGGTAAGGGCCGAGTTCATCATCCGTCCCGATCGCTCTCATCGTCTGCCCTTTCGTCCTCGTCCCCATCGGGGAGGAACATGATCATCGAGATAATTGTTGGCGGTACTATGACGATAATCAGTACAGCTACCCAGAGCCAATTCAGACCATCGAACATCCAATGCTCCTCCCCAAAGGGTGCTCCGGGACCGCGGGATGCTGGTTCCCGACCGGGTGTCGATCGTGGTGAACGTGGTAACGCCGTCCCGGAGCAGGTGATCATTCGGCATCGGCATCGGATAGGAACCAGGTCCTGTTCACCACGGCCAACAGAACGGATCCGACTATCGGTCCGACGATGAACAAATCCCTACCGATGACATCACTCTTGAAAGCGACGTACAGTGCAGCCATCGCAATCAGGTATGCCACTATCAGCAGAGCCGTCTTCCAATGCCTCATGATATCACCCTCGGCGCCCTCGCAAGGACACCGTGAATATACATCTCATGGCAAGATATTTAAGTTAGATTTTACCGACCATTTGGTAATATGCCAGTATCCGCACATTCGGTTGCGGAATAGCCGCATCGGACCGATCGGAGCATCGAATCGTCGCGGCCTAAGGAGAACCCTCCGGGGTGCGATATCTTCAACGAATATCCGTCCGTATGTTGGGCATCCGGGATATCGAACACTATGCTCCATCTGCAGACCAGACCGTGATTCGTCTCTTCTATCGACGAGGGGCTGTACGTTTCCCCGTGACCCGACAGCTCGAACACCGTCCTCGACCAGTCTATCCCGGATATCTTGTTGTCGAACATCAGCACGTCGCATTCCGCCCGGAGCGTACCGTCCTCGGAATCAGTGTAGGTTATCCTGTAATCATAGCGGATGTCAGGCTTCAGCACCCCAGACGAATCCACCATGGCGTACACCACGACAGCAGCTATCAGGACGACGAGCACCATGGGCAGCATCATACGGTAGCTCCTCCGGTAGGTCGGAGGAGGGGATCTGAGATAGGCATCCTCATCCACATCGGACACGGTCCTGCCGTCGGTCCTGTACGATGCGTTCCCGGACATGAAGGTGGCTCCGCAGTACGGACACCTCTCCACACCGTCCTCGTGAGGCTCCTTGCACTTCCAGCATATCTTGGACATTACGAATCACCTCTGACCTCATGAATGGAGGTAATAGACGATCAGCGACAGTCCGCACAGGATCAGCCCGCCGACCCTGGCGATCCTGACCCCGTTCACGACGCCCCTCCACGAATTGGTCTCCGGAGTGGTATACGGAAATACTATGAATGTCAATCCCAGCCCTGCGAAGACCAGGGAGTAGTACCTAGTCTCGCCTGTGATCAGGGGTATCAGTATCAGAGCGAAGCTCAGAATGATTGCCAGAACGAACCACTTAATGTTCCTCCGGACTTTCGCTTCGAACCTCTCGGTCCTGTATCTGCAGATAGCGTCGCAGTACTCGCCGGCGGCGATCTCCTTCCCGCAATAGAGGCAGCGCACCATGGTAACCCTCCGTCAGAAACCCCCGCTCGGAGCGGTGCGGTCGTTAGCGTTGCTTCTCTATGTTGTCATTACACCAGGCAGGCGCCATACGGCGGATATGAGCCTTCTAAACAATGTTCCATCCAAATTACATCCCTTCTGCGGACACGGTCCGCGGGAAATCATATGTTTGGGTTTATTTAACGCATAGCTGAACGGACGGTAACGGCGATTAAAGCCGTAGCTATTCTGAATTTCCTCTTGCGCATTATTCTAAGAGTCCATAGGACATGAGAAGAGGTTTTAGTGCCTATAGAGGCCCGAGCAGTGAATTATAAGAAAGCTTTCAGATTGAGAGACCAAGATCATGTCCATAGGGTACACTATGAAGCATACGCTGAAAACAATTCTAACATCGAATTACTTCTTGGTGGTCAGACAAATAGAAACTTTGAACTCAATAAGTGGGAAGAATGATGAAGAGAACGATATCAGTTTATACGAACCAACGATTACTTTAACACAATCAATTAAGATACAGATTGTGGATTAGGTTTGGTTGAGATGCAAGACATCGAGAGGGATATGACGCTTCATTTCAAGGGCATAGATAGTGAAGATGGAACGCTGCCCATGGAATATCTGGAAGATATAGTTAGGTTTGGAAAGGCTCTGAAAGCACTCTCCAAGGACTTCTATGTTCATAAAATAGGCAAGAAGAGGGCGCCTGCAGGATTTAAAGGCATAGATTTCAACATGAGCGGACTGAATGTCGGTTCTACTATTGTTAATTTCAAGCCTCTGAACTATGACTTAGTTGGCATCAGATTGGCTAATGATACTTTCGATATCGTAACAAGACATCTTTCGGGGATTGGTGTCAATATGTCTGATTACGAGGGTTTGGAAGGATACAATCCTTCGGAACAGATCGAAGAAAAATGCAAGGGGCTATGGAGTGATCTCGACGAGAGGGTATCTTTGATGTTCTCTAATGGAGATAGAGAGTACACTTTCAGTCGCAAGCGCGGTAATAAAACGTCCGTAAAAGATGAAGAGAAGTCTGATGAAATAAATATAATCGGATCTGTTTACGAGATGGATTGCAATAGCCAGAAGTTCAAGGTTCAGTTCATCGATGATAATGGCAACGAAAAAAGTGCAAGTGTACAATTCGATTTTAACGATGAGCCGAAAATTATCGAGGCTCTTAGTAACAGATCCGTAGTGAAAGTCCGCATTTCGGGCAAGCATCTGGACGGCGCCAAGAATCCCAACTCTTTAGGTCTCAGAGATATAGAGTTACTGTCTCCCATGGACGTTGCAGGACGTCTAGAGGATATCATTAAGTCAGCATCGAAGAATATCAAGGATAAGAAGCAGTTGTCACAGTATGCTGCGAGGATAAGGTCTCTAGGAAGACGCATAGCATCGGATTATTCATGTAACAACGCTCCATATATTTACCTAGATCCGGACAACAATCTCGAATTAGAATGGGAAGGTAACGGATACGTGCTTACAATCGATATTGAATCGATGCATGCGGTATTGATCAGCATCGATGACAGACACGATTTGGAACTCGATCTTAATGAGACCAGATCATGGGAAAAACTCTGCGAGTTGGTATCAGATGGAACAGGATCCCAGTGAGGGTATTCTGTTAATGCGTCTTGTGAATCCCGATTGGGATCAAAATGGAGTTCCATCATCGCAAGCGTTTAGACCGATGAATGATCGGGATCTCACGGTATCATTCTACAATGGCGATATGATAACTCCGGAGGATGCATACAATCATTTTACCGGTGAACTCGGTAATAAAGCGATTTATGTAGTGGGTGTTCCTACCAAAGTTATTCTCGAGTTAGGTCTTAAGGTCGATTTCAATGGAGTACCATATCCCTCCCATGTGAATGTTGATTTCAGTGGGATTGAAGGTAAAAATAACAGGATTAGAATTGCCAAACAAATAAAGGAACATGCTCACATAGTATACAAACCACGATTGTACGATGGGGCCTTGTAAACCCGATGACCAATACTAGCAGTATGGCCATCGTTGAGTTTATGAATTCCGAGTATGTGCATTTTTGGCACAGAGGTCGAGTTAACTTGTGTAGGTTGAAGGAATAAGTATGAAGGATGGGTGAACCCTGACCGTTCTATGATTATTCATCATTGCGGATCTCCCACGATGCTATCCTTTTGCGGAACACGAGGATCAGGACCGCACCGATCGTGCATATGATGTATACGGGCCAGTTGGCGTATTCTACGAGATCCTCTCCGAATCTCCCGTCCCTTATCAGGGCCGACAGCGTCAATACGATCATCAACATGGACATAATCAGGATCAAAAAGATCCAGCTCTTCCTGCTCAAGTCTCTTCACCTCACCGGAGTCTACCATTAGTTGTCTTCCCAAGCAGTTCGTTGAATGAACGCTGTGCATATTCTCTGTGAATTCCGCGTTTGGGGCATCGGATGGTCGGTGCAATAGGGTCGCCATCGTCACAGGCCGTATGGAAACGCCTGCGACCACGGTGCGGATGCCTGTATTCCTGCGTCCATCACGATTGCCCCTGCAGGAATGAACCTGCAAAGATATACGATGTTGAGTTCTATTTAACTTGGATTTTACCGAACGGAAGGTACATCCGTATGAGCAGGCGTGTTTAACAAACAGAAGAGAGCTCTCTCGAACTCGCTTTGGACGATTGGTAATGAAACATCCAATACAGAGCATGATCGTAGCACTAAGTAAAAGTGCAGAGAATTTGAAGAACATTGAACTCACCTAAACAGATAATCAAAATCCAATAAAAATCATTATATACCTTCGATGGGCGTAATCACACGCTCATGGACAAAAATATAAGAGTACTGGCTATTGCTACTTTGGTAACCTTTGCGGTATTATTACTTGTTGTGATATTCTCTTCCGGACAAGAAAGGGCCGAACCGACCATTAATGCTAATGTGGTGTCAACAACAGGTTTCTACATAACCGATGCGGCGACCGGCAGTTCATGCGAAGGGACCGTGATCGTCTCTTACGAAGATTCGTTCATAGTGAAGATACTGACAAAGCTTGACAAGCAACCGGGTGATTTCGGCGGTTTCTGCTTCATCAGCGATCCGAAACTCATCCCGGTATCGGTGAATACCAATTTCAACGAATCCGCTCCGTTCAACGGAGTATACATCCTCAAGGGCGGCTTCTACGGAGAAGGCGGGAGAGTGGAGATCGGGAGGGACTTCTACGGTACCCCATCCAAAGAGCACGTTGAAGGATTCGCTGAGATCGTGTTCCGGTCGGAGCAGCATGTGGACCTTTCCGATATAACATCATTCAGATTGACCATCGGCGTAGGGTCTGTGATTACGGAAGACGGATTCAGAGCCTTGTATCCTACGATGGAGACACTTGTCATCGATGTGAGGTGATGACATCAAAAGGATTCTTGGATGAGTTCTGAAGATATGGGAGTTTCCTCAAAACTAGGTACTTTGGTCTTTTTATTCTGGCCGTATCATACTGATTAAGGTTTGAACATTTTCTGTCTTTTCAAAGCTCTTAATATAGAAAGAGAAGAAGTCATAATTAAACTTCAAAATACCTCTTCTTTTCATGAGTTCAAATAATTCCTGACCTGAACGAGTCAGTGAGGCATTGCATCCAAGATTTAATTTTGAACCTGTAAATCCGAATAATTTTGCAACCCAGGGGCCATGTTTAATGACAATTGAATCAACACCTTTAACGCTTAGGCCAGTAACATTATGGTTGATCAACCCCGTATCTTCCAAATCCATCAATACAGTAAAAGGAACGTTATTACAATCTTCTTTTGTTACAATTAGAATTTTGGAATCTACTTCGACATAATATTGAACGATTTCAGTAAATTTCTTCGCTTCTGCAGAAGACATATTCTTCAATAGTTGAAGAGTTCTAATGGAAAATGCTCCGGGAGATTCATACTCCCCAGCGAGTATTGCTGCTAGAAATTCCTGCATTTCTTCATCAGATACATTTTTGGCAATGTCTAAGAATGACAATAGCCAGGCTGTCATCGACTTTAGCCTGTTGTTCCTCTGACTCAATTGATTCATCAGATACATATTGAGTTGATTTCTGAAGAACACTGACCGTATTCTTATATTGTATTTCTTCAACTTTCGCATCAATCGAAGCCGTATAGAGTCTGGTATCTGCCAACAATCTCATTTTATAAGCTTCAGCCTTAGCTTCTCTCTTAATGTTCCAAGGTCTGAGGATTTCTCTTATTGTATCTGAAAGCGAAGCTGTTACGTTAGATACGGCGGTCAAAGTTTGAGGATCCTGCATATGACGTCAAATATAGTTTGAGAAGAAGTTTAAAAGAATTGCGCTTAAGTGGCTTATATATGTATTGGCACCAGCCTCGAATTATCAATTCTGGCCATAGCTTCCGCTACTGTGAACTTAGAATCTATCAGCTCCCTCAGACCGGTCTGCTCGAAGAAAGCCGTCGCAAAGGCGATCGAGGCGTTCAGCCCCTCGTAATGCGAATCCTTCGTACGGTCCAAGGCCATGTCTGCAATCCCGTTATTCTTCGAAACCTGGCCTAGGCATGATACACCTGACAATTTCTGAATTTTAGCCTATATATCCGAGCAATGCTCGGATTATAAGGCTAAAATTTTAAAGAGATTTCTGCGGATACTACACCGATACGCCCGATACCCTAGCGGTAGTTATCGCCGCCTATCTCAAAGATCACAAAAAATCATCGATCCAGCACCGAGTTTTTGCACTAGATCTTGAAGAAACGAGCCGATCAGGGCTCAAAAATAATTGTTGGTCGAAGTGTCGAATTCACGAAATACATTATTTTGACCTTTATTTATAAAGTATTAAAACAGCAACCGACTGTGGAAAAAATAGGTCCCGACCTGATCTTAGCAGTTTGGATACAACAACTCTTTAGGTAATACTATCGGATCTAGAACAGATGTTTTAATAACAGATTTGAATAAAAGATATCTCCATTGGGATGAAGTGCCGAATTCACGTGCCACTTCGACTGATACCTCAATAACTGTTTGACACTATTCATGAATAATGGCAGAATGTAGTGTTTTCGGACACGAAACCAACACATTTTGGCGAAAAAACATACACATATCAGGGCCATCCTTTTACGGCCCGGCAATCCAACCGAACGATGAGGATCACCAAATCACGGTCTCACTTGTCCCGGTCCTCTTCGAAAATACCCTTCCTCTTCAGGATCTCCCTCACGGCTATCAGCGATATGAACACGATGACGCTGACAGTCATGTGATGAACCCCGTGTATTCGGACAGCATATCGCACCAGTACGATATCAGGTATGGGATGTAGACCAGAGCCAGACAGACGGCCATCAGGATGTTGTAAGATGTCTCTTTCATAAGGTTCCCTCACTGGCTCCGTCGACATCAACAGGACCAACAAAGCAGATGCGCAGAACACTGTGGCCATGAATAAAACTGCAATCTCTCCCCCCATCGCAATTCATTCCCGTAGAACGTGTCCGCGGAACGATGTGCTTTTTGACGATATTTAAGAAAGATTTGACCTTTCGGTTAGTGTCTGTCGGGTAAAGGGTCCTTTACGATCGGCTAGTCGATGCCACCCATAACTGCCTTAGCGGCCTTCTCTGCAATCATTTTCGGATTGATGCTGTTCGGGACATTCGAGAAGCAAATGCTCATACTCCTATATGTGGACGGTTTTCGCATCCGTATCGGAAGAACTGTATCCTGGAGGATAGAGAGGAGATTCAGGGAATAGATAGGTTCGCGCCCGTACTGTAACTCGTGAAGATCACGGGCGTGAATGTATCCAAGGTGGTCGCTGACAAGGGCTATGACGCGGAGCAGGCCCATATGGATGCCAGAGGCGTCCCGGGGGCCGCATCGAGATGATCATGCCGCCCAGGGAGATAAAGTTCGCGCGTATCTCGCATAACACGTGGCCACTGATAGATTCAGGATCGGTGAAGATATGAAGGTTTCATCATAGCTGGTGTGTCAAAGTCAGGTTAAATCACTGTGGCTGTATGGAAACCTCTTCGTTACTGTGATACTCTAGTATATCCTCATCTTTTATAGGTGTATAATAGGAATCATCATCTTGGCTACGCCTCCTTTCGGTGGCAACAGACCAGGGTGTTTTTTCCATGTGAGTAAGCTTTATTAAATCTTCTGTGGAGACAGAATCAAACTTTTTCAAAGTCTCTTCCATTGATTTTAGCTTCTCATCACCGTCTTCAGCGAATAGGATTCTGCTTTTAATCTGGGCAGATATGTCTGCGCGACGGAATGTCTTTGTGTCATCGATGTATTTAGTGGGATGCTCTTTGCTATAACCCCTCAACGTTTGATAAATGCTGCCCACGACTGGACCGTATTCGAAGGCATATATCTTATCTTTGAATAACTGCTCTTTTGTTTTACAAAGATAATCTGCGTAACACATGTATGCCAATTTTTGGATTCTGGTATGGGTGCAGTCCTGTGTTGACAATATGTATTTTGCAACATCCACTCCATCCAAGTAGCGATCCTTTTGAATTTTCTCCACAAACTCCTCGACAGTCTCAACTAAATGAACATCATCGAAATAGGGATCCTTCTTCACAACAGAGCTCCAATCAGCAGAATCTGTATGAATCGTATGTACACTGAATGAAACTCTTTTCCCGTCGTAAGCCTTGCTAACCCTATCAATCGCATCTTTGACCACGTGGTAATCGCTGTCTGTGAAATCTAGACAGATCCTTGTCCCTTCAGAGTAAGAACTGCTTAGCAAAATCTGGTGCCTTATCATATTTCACTCTTCGATGAGGTATTGTTTATTCTCTGATTCCCAATTCCTATACTGATATCTGTGATGCACGTGTGATTCCTGATTCCCCTTTTCGTCACACGACCGCCATATCTGCAATTCCCAGCTAAAGGTATTGTTGTCATTTTTGAAATATAAATGTATTGCTTTATATCTTACTCCTAATATCTTATGTTTTTGATCTTTGTTCTCAGTTTTTACCTCATTTCTTGCGAGTGATTCATTGACGCACTTGTAATCTAATTCGTCACAGTCCACTATGGCACGAATTCCAAACAGATCGTTATAGCATTTATTGATGCTCACCTTCCCTTTCTCATCTCTGTTCATATATTCACTGAGTTTTTCGTCAATCGAATTATTGTTTTTAATCCTTGTATCGATCACGAAATTAGGGCCAGACTCTCCAAATTGTACATCGAGGACGCGATCCTCTAAAAATGCCGTATACTTTTTGATGACAGGCATTATCTGTTTCTTGTCGATGTCTTCGACTCTTGTTGACTTTTGATTAAATACCATTATGCCATTTTCTTTAGCATATTGAATCCATTCATTTGATACACTGTCATGAACTTCGAGAATGGTCTCTACGAGCTCATTGAGTTTTTTCAGTGCATCATTCTAATTCATTACCAACTGGAGACTACAATTAAATATAATACGTTGTCTGACGTGAATTCGGCACATCTCCTCGAATTATTTCGATTTTTGCATAGCATCCGCTGCCAATATGTCGGAATTTTGCATCATTCCAGCAGATGATCCGGGTCGATCCTCAGAGCTCTCATCACTCTTATGTACAGGTTGACGTGCTATTCGCTTCTTTCAATATGTTCCCATTCTGAACTCCGCACAATATCAATACGGACACCGTACAGTAGATTCTCTGCATCGTTAAAACTCACATAGGGAACAGTTCCTCATCATGATTGCCCAGAATGACGTCCAGCATATTAGATTTGATAATCTTTATATTATCCCTGAGTTCAGGCTTTCCTTCAAGAATTCTTTTCAAAAATCCAGATTTTCCGCTGGGGGTAATATTTATAAGTTTTCCTCCTTTCTGAAGGAATGATGCAATTATGGCATTGATATAAAAGTCACCATAGCCATAGCCCACAACCATCAAAGTGTCATTCTGTTTTAACGAAATATCAAGATTAGTACGATATGTTCTAAAAGGGTCATGGATCCCACTTTCAAGCTTCTCATGACCTACTATCATCGGAGAGAACAGTAGCAAATGATCATCTTGGGTCAGAATCTGTTGTTTAATTGTTGTACCACGACCTACACGTTCTGTAAAAAAGTGTATCGGACAATGATCATCGTCACCAGGGCCATAAGTGTAAAACCTTACAGATCCATGAATATGGTTGAATAGATCTTTGTCATCGTTGCGTTTTATAGCGATAGCTGGATCAAAGTATTTGCAACAATCAAAACCGTCTTCCTTTGGATATTCTACGAAACCATCGATCGCATCTTTCATTACTGTATCAAATAATTCATCGTAATTCAGAGTGTACACATCCAACATACCATACTTATGAAGTTTACTCAGAAATGAATTTTGAATGCGGTGTATTTCCTGCTAATACTTTGTATCTTCGTAAAAAATATTGTCGCCTATCCTCATTGAATAGTTGGCATGAAGAATTTTGTAATGAATCCTATTAAGGATATAATTCATTGAGTTTAAACACAGATCTTTTTTTGACTATTCTTGGAGCCTTTCTGGTATCAATATATGTGGTATGTGATTTATTTCTGGACAAACCTCATCATAAATTGAGTTGATGTATTGGTAAATGTCTTCAAAGTTAACTTTTTCGACCGCTATGCCTCTTTCTTTTGCTATTTCCTGCCTAGCATCGGATAGGAATACTCTAATCTAATCTTCATCCATCTGATACGGCAAATCAATAGTTTGATCACTAAAGAGGAACTCGGTTATTCGAATGGTTGAGAGTTCAGGACAGATATCGAGCGATGCGCCAGCACCAAGCAGTATTGTTATTCTCTTCTGCACACTTATCACATGCCAATAATCGCTAGGCCGCATATTAATCAGTCGGCAATGATCATGAGTCGAATAGGTGCTGACGGTACTCATTAGATCCTATTCAACTTCAGCTAAGAAGCGGGAAAGCTTTGAGGAAACCCTTGGGTGAAACCGTTATCGATCCTTTTCCCCGTCATTGTAAAACGATAAGGGCGTGGGATCCCTTTGTTCTTTCAACTAATACTTGATTATAATGAACGGCTTTGACGTTCGCATATATCTAATATTAAAACCTCAACTCCGCAAAATAGGGAATATATCGAATCCTAACTTTGCATCGAGTTCCTGAAGCTTCTTCGGGACCTCGTAGTCCACCACACCGTCATCCATTCTGACTGCGTATGCCTTCGAATACTCATGGAGGATGTCATATACCGAATACTTCGACAGGAGATCCGCCTTCCTGATTCTTTCCTCCAACCTAGCCAGCATGTACAATGATAGGAACGATACGAACACATGTCCGGCCACGGACATGCTGTCCCCGAGATAGCACACGTCCGCGCTCCGGTTTGATTTGAAATCCCTGAATCTCTTCTCCACCTTGTCCCTGCGCTTGAACATCAGGAAGACCTCCTCAGGCTCCAGGTCCAGATTGGACACCATTATCATCTGCCCCATCCTCCCCTGCTTCTCCTGGAGCTTCTCCTTGGCGATCTCGCCTGCGCGGTACCTCGCGAACGCGGCCCTCTCCTCTCCCAGCCTCATCTCCTCGTCCTTGAACCTATAGGCCCAATGATGGTCGTATCTGCATTTGCCGTACCTGATGAGACGGCCGTGATACTCGAAGGTGTCATACTCGTTGATCGTTACCCTCTCGTACAGCATACTGTTCCTCTTGACCGGGAATATGAACTTCAGCCCGGATCCGTCGAGGACATCGATGTTCTCCTTGGAATAGGATCCCCTATCTATTATCAGCGTGACATCGTCGCGGTTCATCTCCTTCACGCTGCCACATACCGTCTGCATGTCCCTCACGCTTCCGGGAAGGCATCTGATCATCATAGGTATGCCCGAATCCAAGGATACCACCAGGGACACGTTGATCTGCGGAAGGTCCTCATGCTCCGGATTGTACCCGTCCTCCGCATAGGAGACGGTGTCGGAGGACGAGAAGAACTCGGAGAGGTCCATGGCCAGCTCCCTGCTGGCCATACCTATGCGATTGAACACCCTGTCCTGGGAGACCCTGTCGGAACCTACCGATTCCAGCATCTCAGAGAGGGACTTCGGCGACATTGCGGGACGGATGTGCCTTATGTTCTCGTGCTTCTCCCACACGGATGCCGCCCTCTTCAGCGGCACCGTACCTGTGCATCTGATCATCGCCAGGGCATACAGCTGGTCGTAATTCTAGGGGAAATATGCCTCGAGATAGTCCAGCATCTCGCCTGCGCATTCGTCCAACACCCGTACCATGCCGGTCTCCTGGACGGTCACGATGCGGGCTCTTTTCCTTGCATCCCTTTCCTTCGGTACGAAACCATCCTTCTCGTCAAGGGAACCCAGATATTCGGACACCTTCTTCGCCTTCTTGGTCTCCCGATCGTATCTGGACGTGGACCTGTATACGTAATGGTTGCCGTTGGAGACCTTGATCTCCAGACATCTCTCTCCCTTCGACCTCTGTTCCTCCAGCCATTGCTTTGCCCAAGGTTCGACCGTGAATCTCATATAATCCATATAGGGAATATAATATTTATAAACTACCCTACCTACGAAAACCGCTAGCCAGATAGATTAAGAAATGATCGATTACCCCGAATTTCAGAGAGACCTATTCCCTAAAATTCGGAGTTTAGGTTTGAAATAAATACATCCTAGACCACCATCAGTGTTAATCAACACATAAATAGTGTTTTATCTTAAGTTAAAAAAGACCTTTTTTAATAATAAAATGTAGTTTTTTTATTATGAGTGGCAAAGAAGATCATAATTTGAAGAAAAACCTTGTAGAAATACAATGCCTGTTGAGAGTTTGTTCATCGGTTCCTACATTTATAAGAGAGTGGACTAAAACTGACCGGCCTGATTGGTGCAATTCAGACAGTATCGGCATCGAGATGACTGCTGTGTGGCCCAACGATCAACGTGAATTGTATGACTACAAATCCCCCATTGGAAAATGTTTAAAAGAAGTGAGAATGACGTGTTACAAACTGCCATTTATTGGTATTATCTATACCACAAATGGGGGTCTGTTACAATACAGTTCTTCAAACGATTCTATTATAGATGAAAACAGGCAAGAAATTTATCTGAAGAATGTAGATAAAAAAACATTAACCGATTATGAATCTGCAATTTGTTGTGGCGTGAGTCCAGAGAATAAAAACATAGGGGCTGATGTTTTAGATTATATTAAACTGGCTTGTGATGCACTAGATGCTAAATTGGACCGCTTGAATCAAGGTGGTTTTACAAAGTATAAGACTAATATTCTATGTATTTCTTGTCCACTTTTTTCTGATTTACGTGGACGGTATGTGGGTAAAATAATGGAAGCTTTTGTAAATATCCAATCAAAAGCGCAATATACTACGACATTTGACGAAGTATACTTAAGCCTAGACAACGCCATACTGATATTCAATATGCACAGTGAATCAATTTATTACTATAGGCCAATTGAATATAAAGGTAAGATATATACTAAAAAAGTTAATGATTTGTTAAAAAATAATATTCCATTCGACCTATCTGATGTTTCAGATCCAGTTGAAATGGTGGATAATCCCTTTTTGGAGGTGGATTGTAATTCAGAATACCCTCCAGATTTGTTGTTGACGCGATGTAATAGTGACAACGGGGTAGGTAATTTAAGCATTGATCCTTGAGTCAAAAATGAATTTGCTCCTGAATGGAGAGCAATCCTGCACCAACTATGTGAGTATAATCAATTGCTAATAATTGAAACCAAACGGATGATTAAAGTATCTGCCGAGGTGTGTGGATTTTATGCTGTTCGCCGACAGATGATTACTTTCATCCGAGGAACTGTGTTTCCTAATTCTTTCACAGCGACCACCTCGTTGCTTTGAACATATTGAATACGATCACGAACCATCCGATCATGTTGGCGACCTGCTCCCGGCCTCTGGCCCGGAGCGTGTCGCCGAATTTGCGCTTGAGATCGGAGAAGGCGGCCTCGACCCTCCATCTTCTGGAGTATCCCACCTCCTCCTTCCATTTCTCCCTCCCGACCTGGAGGATCCTTTTCACGTGCCTCGCACGTGACCAGCATCCTCTCTTCCTGTAGCCCCCGAAACCGCGCTTCTTCGGATCCAGACACCCGTTTATATTGGCGATGAATTCGATGCCCCTCTCCTCCATGCCGTTCCAGTACTCCTTTTTGTCGTAGGCCGCATCCGCGAGGACGCAGGCCACCTCGTGTCCCAGCCCCAGGACAGTATCGATCAGTCTCCAGAAGGCCATGGAATCGTTCATGTATGGCTCCGATACCACATATGCCAGTATCTCGCTCGTATCAACGTTCACGACCGCGTGGAGCTTGTACCATCCGCGCACGCTCTCCTGATTCCAGTGGTATACCCTCCACCCGGACGGCCTGTCCGGGGACAGGCCGGTGGAGTCTATCGCGACGGTGATGGGGCCGGGACGGGGCTTCGCCCCGGTCCCGAAGGCCATCACCCTCGCATCCGTGACATCCGTGGTCCCCTTGTGGATGCTCAATCCCGCGCCCCTCTTGTTCAGCTGCGAATAGGTTATGCCAGGAAGCCCATCCTCTGCATCTCGTAGGTTATCCTGGCAGCTGCGGACTTGTATCCCACCTTGTGTCCAACGATCTGCTTCATCCCCCATTCTATTACACAGTCCGGGACCGCAAAAGGAGCACCCACCTTATCGGTGTTGGCGGCCGATAGGCCCGCCAACACCTCCTCCTCGCTCGGAAATGCATCCAGAATCAGTTCGAATTCCCCTTCGCAACCGTTGTCGCGATGCCAATCTCTATTAGTCTTATCGTCGTTGTTCAAAGCGTTGACCGCCTAAAGTCGACCGCCCCCATATTCAGGTGGAATTGAATTGGATGGGGGCGTAATTTCCCTCGTTCTTGCTGGATGATCGACTTTACCCATCAATGCAATTCTAAAATTTAAAAATCATTACCAACAATGATTTTTACCGTTTCCAATTCCGAACAATGTGTCGATATTTAATGATTACATCCTGTCAAAACGATCCAAAACGGGCCACAGGAATGCTTTTTACCTTGCATTCAGTCTTTAGTACAGGACCAGAGAATTAGGAAACACAGTTTCGAGTTCACGCTAAATTAAAAAATATCAGTAGTGAATCATATGGGTGTGAATATCAAACTACTAAACTTGGCCCATTTGATTCTCAACACACCGTTTTTCAAAAAGGTGATATGTTCAAAAGTTGGACAAGTTATACTTGATTCATTGTTAATACTATCAAGAAAACAAACTGTTAAGCGTGGGGTCCCGCCCCATTATCTAACATCATTGATCTTCATTAAAGAAGATTCTACCAAAGTTCCAACAAAACTACAGAGGGAGTATTGGCAACAATACCCAAAACCTTTGGGCAGCTTAAAAATAATACACAGAGGCAATATGTTCTTGTTGGATGAATTAAAACAAATTGTCGATCGGTTGGGCATAACGTTTTGGTTGCACGGCGGATCGTTGATTGGTGCACTGAGGCATAATGGATTTATCCCATGGGATGACGACGTAGATGTTGGTATGTTTAGAGAAGATTTTGATAAATTAGTGGAGTATCTGAGGCATGATTCAGAATTCAAAATTAGAGCGGCATACCATGACGATCTTAATTTTTCGATTGGTTATCAGTTTAAAACTAAAGATGATGGTTTTTGTTGCTTTATCGATATATTTTTATTTGATTATTTTCCTCACAACCCAAGTGTTTTCGATGAATTATTCTCCAAGCAGAGAAAAATGATGGTGGATGACTTCATTAACCTTAAGAATAAACCGGATCCAGATTACTATTCACGTCATTTTGCTGTTTTTGATTCCGAAAGAGATGAGGCGATTGGTTCAATCGTAAGAAATCATTTAGAATCTATTTCTTACTCTGGCGTTAGCGATTATGTTTATTATAGCATTGAAAACTATCCTTTTCCATATCCTTTAATGAGGAAAGAAGAAATACTGCCTGGAATAAAGGTGCAATTTGAACATTTAACTTTAACAGCTCCAGCAAATTGCCAAAAATACCTCTGTGGATACGGCGATTATTGGAGCCCTCCCAACGATATGGGTGTATCGCCACACATAGGGTATTATTTACCACATATTGAATACATTGACGAATATCTAAAAGGTAGGGGCTACAACGAGTAATCCGATGAAACTATCTGAAATAATGTTTTCGAACAAGCCAAATGAGATTTTATCACAATATGTTGAACCATTAGGGGATGGTTATTGCACAGTTTGTTGGACATCCAGCGACGAATACGTCCCTATTTTATGCTCCTCTATAAAGTCTTTGATTGATAATATCAGTGTGGATAAACAATATGATTTAGTTGTGATGAGTACAGATATGAGTGTCGTGAATAAAACAATGATAACCAATATGGTTAGTGAGGCGACAGGAGTATCAATTCGCTTTATAGATGTTTCTGGGTGGGTAGATGCTTATAATTTTCATACATGGGCACATTTTAAGGCATATACATACTATCGTTTGTTGATTCCTACACTTTTTAAAAAATACAAAAAGGTGGTTTATCTAGATAGCGACACAATCGTTTGTAAAGACATATATGATCTATTCGAAATCGATATAGATTCCTATATGTTGGCCGCTGCTTATGATACTCATGTAATGGGGCGCCTAAACAATCCAAATCCTGAAGATTTAGAATACTATCTGGGACAGTTGCAAATTGGAGATAGCGGGTATTTTCAAGCAGGAGTGATACTGTTCAACATTCAGTCTTTCAACTCGAGATATAGTGATGATGAGTTGATAATAATGGCTAGTCAAACAAAGTATCTCTGGCTAGATCAGGATTTTTTAAATGTCATTTGTAGGGGCAAAGTGAAATTTTTGCCCAATCATTGGAATGTTATGGTACTAAATAATGGAATAATCGACGAGGAGTATCTGCCGGAACAGTTATACCAAGATTACGTTTCTGCAAGGGTTGATCCCTCTATCATCCATTACATAGGAAGAAGCGTCCCTTGTTTTAAACCAATGGTCGAATACCAACATTTGTTTTGGAAATATGCCAAACAAACTCCATATTATGAACAACTTATCTACAAGATGATTATTGAAAATGAGTTTTCTAAATTAAAAGATGAATATGGGTGGATTATTACTATGTGTGAAACAGCGCTCCCCAAAGAGTCAAGAAGATATAAGTTAGCGAGGAAAGTAGGAAGTTTCTTAAGTAATCGTTATCAGTGAAGCGCCATAGTCTCACATTTCTATTGATAGTATATGTTTAGATGTAGGATTGGTGTTTTAGGACATTTACTATTATAATGGAGTTGTGTCATTCTATTGATACTGTTATGTTTTTTCAAAACTATGGTGCAATTCTGCGTTAAATTATATAAATATAAAAAATGCTCACTGCTTTGTTTCTATGGGGCCCAATATTAAAATCTTTGTAAGCCGTAGAGCAGGCATCGATTCCAATATCGTTGATAATGATTTATATATAAATGTTAATTGCGGACACATCTTCGCCGCGAGTAAAAACCAAGATAACATTTTTAATGATGACACGGGTAGCAATATTTCTGAAAAAGCATCGAGATTCGGTGAACTCTCTGTACAATATTGGGCCTGGAAAAACCATGAAGCAGACTATTACGGCCTTTGCCATTATAGAAGGTATCTGTCTTTTTCTGATTGTAAATATCCGGTTATAGCCTATACAAAATACCCAGCAGATTTGGGCCACGTCCTCTGCTATAGGTTGAATAGATCCAGTGCAAAAAAATATTCTTTGGATGATAGAATAAAGATGGTTGAGACAATACAACAATATGACGTGCTATATTCAGACTCAATACCCATTTCATTATTTAGGCAATCACTGGGCACAGACGAAGTGTGTGTAAGAGATCGTTGGAATAATTCTGAATTAATTACTCAATCCATGATGGAAAGGTTGCTGGAACTAATAAAAATTGAGAAGCCCCATTATTATCGTTCTGCTATAGATTATTTGTCGGGGGACCAGTTTTACGGACATAATATTTTTGTGATGAAAAAAGAGCTATTCGAAGAATTATGCAATTTTGAATATCCTATTCTATTCATATTAGATTTTGAAACTGATTATTCTGATGAAAGGGTCAATAAAAGGGCAGTGGGCTATTGCTCAGAAATACTATTTGGAATCTTCATTCATGAAGTGATAAAAAGACCAGGGGTTAAATCCAAAGGGTTACAATGTATTTATTTCAAAAAAACAGGTAAGCACGAACTGATTAGACGTTTTATCAATTCTATTCATGATGATGGTGTGATGAATACCTCTAGGAAGATAATAAACGAAATAATGCGCCTTCTTTGCTGAGTATTTAATTTCTATCAATCCAAACGTGAATTCGCGCGAACTCTTATTGACATCTTGATACTATCTTTTGATTTATTATTAATAATAACAAGTTATCCACGGAGTTATGAAAGCTGTCCTGTTAGCAGGCGGGTTTGGAACTAGGATCTCAGAAGAAAGTCATTTTAGACCTAAACCTATGATAGAAATCGGAGGAATGCCGATATTGTGGCATATTATGAAGATGTATGAATATCATGGAATCACAGACTTCATAATATGTGCAGGCTATAAGCAAAACAGCATCAAAGAATTCTTTTCTAACTACGCCATTGATAATTGTGACGTAACTTTTGATTACAGGAATGGCACCACAACAATACACAATAATTTCACAGAACCTTGGAATGTCACTGTTTCAGATACAGGTTTGAATACCATGACCGGAGGGAGGATAAAGAGAATTGATAAGTATCTTGGAGACGACGAATCATTTTGTTTGACTTATGGCGATGGTGTATCCGATGTTCCACTCGATAAGGTAATTAAGTTTCACACTTCTGGAAAGAAACTAGCAACGATTACTGCAGTTCATCCAGAGGGGCGTTTTGGAATCATGGAAATGAGTGGAAATGATGTTACTTCATTCAGGGAGAAAAAAACTGAAGATACAGGTTGGATCAATGGAGGTTTCATGGTCTTAGATCGCGGTATAATGGACCATATCGACGGAGATCATATCACTTTTGAACGTGAGCCCCTGGAAAAATTGGCAAAAATGGGACAATTGAATGCGTATAAGCATATTGGGTTCTGGCAATGCATGGATACGCTACGTGACAAAGAAAAACTACAAAAAATGTGGGACGAAGGTACAGCTCCTTGGAAAAAATGGTAATATGGTCGATTTTTCATATTTTGAAAAAAAGAAGGTACTAATAACTGGGCATAATGGTTTCAAAGGTTCCTGGCTTTGCAAGATATTGAAGATGGCCGGTGCCGATGTATACGGTTATTCTCTGGATGTCCCTACAGATCCAAGCGCATACAGGATTGCCAAGATCGATAGGTATGTCACTTCTGAAAAAGGAGATGTCAGCGATTATGACCATTTATCAGATTATTTCAACAAAGTCTCTCCGGAGATTGTAATCCATATGGCGGCTCAGCCCATTGTTAAGGAAAGTTATCTACATCCTTTAGAGACATATCGTTCTAATGTAATGGGGACAGTATCTATTATGGAATGTCTCAGAATAACTGATTGTGTCAAATCCTTCTTGAACGTTACAACTGACAAAGTGTATCTCAATAACGATGTAGATAAGTACTACACAGAAGATGACCCTTTAGACGGATTTGATCCATATTCGAATTCAAAGAGTTGTTCAGAACTCGTAACTCACAGTTATTTAAGGAGTTTCTTTCAAAACAGCGATTGTTCAATATCAACTGCACGTGCTGGTAATGTAATAGGTGGTGGGGATTATGCTAAAGACCGCATCATCCCGGATTGTATTAGGGCCGCTATATCACATCAAGACATAGTCTTGAGACATCCAAATTCTATACGCCCTTATCAGCATGTTCTGGAAGCACTTGCCGCCTATTTGACGATTATTGTTTCTCAAGCCGAGAATGGGAATCTTGCTGGTTCGTATAATGTGGGCCCGAGAGAAGAAGACTGTGTTACGACTGGTGAGTTGGCCTCAAAGTTTTGCGAAAAGTGGGGCGATGGATTGAAGTGGGTCTCACCCGATTATTCTGGCATCCATGAGGCTACATATCTGAAATTGGATAGTACTTTGATCCAAAAACAATTATCATTCTATTCAAAATGGAGTATCGATCAAGCAGTCGACAAGACAGTGGAATGGACAAAAGCATGGGTGAATGGTGAAGATGTGGATGGCCTGATGTCTAAGCAGATTTCTGAATATTTCGAGGGAACAATATGAAATCAGCAATTGTAACGGGTGCCAATGGTTTCGTTGGATGTTCAGTTGTTAGAGAGTTGCTAAAAAACAAAATCAATGTTTGTGCAGTAGTTCATAATGGCCATAGCGACAATCTTCCACAAGATCCGTTATTGAAAGTGGTATCCTCTGATTTATCACATATCGACGAATTAGATAAAGAGGTCAGAATAGGTGATTACGAGGTATTCTATCATTTCGCATGGATGGGTTCTGCCGGTCTAGAAAGGACTGACTATTCACTACAGTTAAGGAACGCAGAATACTCCCTCAACGCAATAAAAACCGCTAAAAAAATCGGATGTTCAAAATTTGTATCTGCTGGAACTATAATGGAACACGAAACAATCCTTTCAGTATATGAGCAAGGAAGCAGACCCGGACTTCCTTACGTATACGGCGCAGGAAAAACAGCGTTCCATTTAATGGCGCAGCCTCTGGCAGTATCTTTGAATATTGATTTAATCTGGACAGAGATAACTAATGCGTATGGTCCAGGTGAGAAAAGTCCTAGATTGGTTAATAGTACTATCAGAAAATGTATAAAGGGGATAAAACCAGAGTTCACTGCTGCTACACAGAATTATGATTTTGTCTACATAGATGATTTAGCCAGGGCTTATCGCTTAATCGGAGAGCATGGAAAACCATTCCACAGATATCTAATCGGTAGTTCCAATGCAAAGCCATTGAGAGATTATCTTTTAGAAATGCAACATTCAATATCTCCCGATCTAGATTTCATATTCGGCAGTATGCCGTTTTCAGGAATCGATTTACCGTTGAACGTATTTGATACATCCAGAACGATTGAAGATACAGGTTTTAAAGCTGAAATATCGTTTGGCGAAGGTTGCAAACGTACGATGAATTGGATAATGGAATATGAGGGTGAAAATGATGGTCCAAACCTTTGAATTCTTTGAGACTAGTATTGAGGGTCTTATCGCGATTAACGTTTTCAACAGCTCGGATGTCAGAGGTTGTTTCACAAAGGACTATTCAAAAGAAGTATTCGATAAGAATGGTATAGAACACGATCTCGTTGAAACATTTTATACGACCAGTCACAAAGGGGTCATCAGAGCTTTGCATTTTCAGAGGGTAAAACAGCAACCCAAGCTTATCAGGTGCATATACGGCCGTATCTGGGACGTTGTTGTCGATCTTCGTAAAGATAGCAAAACATTCATGAAATGGATTGCTTTTGAACTATCGGACGACATTTATAAAGAAATATTAATTCCAGCCGGCTGTGGACACGGCTATCTGGTCCTAGAGGACTCTATTGTTTCATACAAGTGTTCTGAGAAGTTTTATGGCGAATACGATGATGGAATAATGTGGAACGATCCATCAATAGGAATCGATTGGCCGATGGAAAGAGTCGGCGGCGAAGGCAATATTATTCTCGCAGACAAAGACAAGAAACTGCAATCTTTTGATGAATTCGTTCAAAAATATGGTGGTTTTTGATGCAGTTCATCATTGTCGGGTGTGGCCTAACCGGAAGCGTAATAGCTCGTGAATTGGCTGAATCAGGAAACTATGTGCTCATATGGGATCGTCGCGATCACATTGGAGGAAACATGTTTGATTATTATGACGAACATGGAATCTTGGTACAAAAATATGGACCACATGTCTTCCATACCGATAATAAGGAACTCGTCGAATACCTTTCCAAATACGGTGAATGGATCGAATATAAGATGGTGTGCGGCTCTTCATGGTCTGATAGATGTTCTCCAACACCATTTAATTTCACGACCATCGATATGTATTATGAGAAAGAAGATGCAGAAAGGTTGAAGTAGAAGCTGAAAGAAGTGTATTTAAACGGTTTAGCTACAATAACGGACTTGCTGAATTCAACTGATGAAGACATACGCGGTTATGGGAACTTTTTGTTTGAAATGGATTACGCGCCTTACACTGCCAAACAATGGGGAATGAAAGCCTCTGATGTCGACCCATCGATTCTAAAGCGGGTCCCGGTTCGTATTTCTTATGAAGAAGGTTACTATGATGACAAATACCAATGCATACCCGCAGATTCATTCACCTCAATAATCAGAAGAATTCTGAATCACCCGAATATTAAGGTTGAATTAAATGTGGAAGCGATGGATCATCTAATCATAAGTGATAAGATCCGTCTTAAAGAATCTGATGAGGAAATAATGGTAGTTTATACAGGTCCATTGGATCAATTATTCTCATTCAGATATGGTAAATTGCCTTATAGGTCCTTAAGATTTGAATGGAAACATGAGGATAAAGATAGTTTCCAGAAGTATCCAGTTGTTGCCTATCCTCAAGAAGTTGGATATACAAGGATAACAGAATATTCAAAACTGCCAATTCAAAGTGGTAAAGGGACAACATATGCTATAGAATACCCGTTACTTGCCGATGATGAAGCCGAGCCATATTATCCAGTCTCAACCAGTGAGAGCAGAGAAAAGTACGACAGATATGCTGAGTTGGCCGATTCAATTGAAAACCTATTGTACTGTGGTAGATTAGGCGATTTTAGATACTACGATATGGACGAGGCATTAGAACACGCACTAAAAGCTGCAGCAAAGATGGTCAAATAAAGCAAAGGGTAAAAGGTTAGAGAAGCATTCTTATTGAAGCAGAATCAGTGAAGTTAGAAGAGATTGAATATAGGTTGTCAAGGTTTGGAGTAATTAAGGATGAGGGGGTTACATCTTTGAAACCATCAGACTATAGAAAATGAAACAGAAAAGGCATAGCCATTCCTTTCAGGACAGAGGGGCACATATGTTTAAAGGAAAAACAGAGAAAGAAGCTAGAAAAGAGATCCTTACAATGGTATCTGAATACTTTGAAAGCTATCAAAAGGATAGAATTAGAGGGAGAGATAGGATACCATATTCAGGCAGAATCTTTGATGATGATGAACTAGCTAACCTGATCGAAGCTTCACTTGAATTCTGGCTCACATGCGATCATTTTACAGAAGAATTCGAACAGAAAATGTGTACTTTTCTCCACATAAAATATTGCTCCTTTGTTAATTCAGGATCATCAGCAAATCTGTTGGCATTAATGTCCTTAACATCACGTCTGCTGGGAGATAGGAGGATAAAACCCGGTGATGAGGTAATAACTGTGGCCTGTGGATTCCCAACGACAGTGTCCCCGATCATCCATTGTGGTGCGGTTCCTGTGTTCGTTGATGTCACAATACCACAATACAACATCGATTGTTCTAAACTGGAAGAGGCTTTATCCGGTCGTACTAAAGCAGTATTCCTAGCACACACATTGGGCAATCCTTTTGATATCGAAGCAGTCAAAGCTTTTTGTGACAGGCACAATTTATGGTTGATCGAGGATAATTGTGATGCCCTTGGTTCCAGATATATGTACGGTGGAGAATTAGTATACACCGGAACAGTAGGAGATATAGCAACATCCAGTTTTTACCCATCACATCACATCACAACCGGAGAGGGTGGTGCAGTATACACCAACAATCCATTACTGAATAAAATCGTTAGATCGATGAGGGATTGGGGTAGAGATTGCACCTGCCCTCCAGGAAAGGATGATACATGCGGCCATAGATTCTCTGGACAGTTTGGTTCGCTTCCTTTCGGATATGATCACAAATACGTCTATTCACATTTCGGTTTTAATTTAAAAGCCACCGACCTTCAGGCGGCAATTGGCTGTTCACAGATCGAGAAACTACCTGGTTTCATGGAGAAGAGGAAACACAATTATCGCAGAATGTTTGACAACCTGCGGTGTACAGACGATCGTTTGATACTACCGGTTCCAGCAGAAGGAAGTGATCCGGATTGGTTCGGTTTCCTTATCACCTGCAAAAAAGCTGGTGACAGAGATAGGATCGTTCATAGGTTGGAGTCTCACAACATACAGACTCGTGTTCTCTTTGCGGGGAATATAACAAGACACCCGTGTTTTGACGGTCTGCAGGAAGGTAAGGATTATCGCATAATTGGCAATCTGAAGAATACCGACCGTGTGATGAACGATACATTTTGGATAGGTGTTTATCCCGGTCTAAACGATGAGGATATCGATCGCATGGTAAAGGTCATCGTTGAGGCTCTGGAATGATATTATGAGGGTCAGATTATCCGACTATATCGCATATTATCTGACCAAAAACGGCATCAGGGACGTCTTCACCATCACAGGCGGAGGTGCGATGTACCTCAACGATTCCTTCGGCCACTGTGAAGGCCTAAGATGCCGTTATCAGCACCATGAACAGGCCTGTGCCATATCAGGCGAGGCCTATGCCCGTCTGAATAATGAATTGGCCCTTGTATGCGTTACTACCGGTCCCGGAGGGACCAATGCAATCACAGGGGTTATCGGAGGATGGCTGGATTCCATCCCTATGCTGATCATCTCTGGACAGGTCCGCTCGGATACCATGGCCCGTTCCACCGGACTGGACATCCGCAGCATGGGCGATCAGGAATTCGATATCACGAAAGCGGTATCCAGCATGACCAAGTATTGCGAACTGGTCTTGGATCCTAAGAAGATCAAATATTGCCTTCACAAGGCCATTGTCATGGCTACGAACGGCCGTCCCGGGCCTTGCTGGCTGGATATCCCTCTTGATGTCCAATCTGCGATGATCGAAACTGATGATTTGCCAGATTACGATCCAACGGATTATCTCTCGACATTGCCGCTATCGATTGAGCAATCGAAGGTAAGCGAGATCATCTCCAAGATAGAGCAATCAGAGCGTCCAGTATTCTACGCAGGGAATGGTATCAGACTGTCCGGCGGATATGAACTGTTCAGGAAGGTTGCAATCAAGCTGAACATCCCTATCGTGACAAATTGGGACAGCATAGACCTCATATCTGACGATAACAACCTTTACGTTGGCCGCCCAGGGAACATGGGTGACAGGGCAGGCAATTTCGCTGTTCAGAACAGCGACCTGATCCTGTCGATCGGAAGCAGACTGAGCATCCGCCAGACCGGATTCAACTGGAAGTCATGGGCACCTCATGCATACGTTATCATGGAAGATATCTGCGAGGGAGAGCTGAAGAAACCCACCCTGCATGTGGATATGCCTCTGCATGTAGACGCTAAGGTGCTGCTGGAAGCATTGGATTCAAGATTAGAAGAACCGCTGGCTCCTAAGACAGATTGGATTTCCAGATGCAACGAATGGAAGAAGAAATACGATGTTCTTCAGCCCAAACAGTGTACTGACAAGGGTCTGACTAATCCATACTACTTCATGAAATCCCTGAGCAGATGTCTGCCTGAGGGCAACGTCACAGTTGTCGGCAACGGAACCGCATGTGTTGTTGGCAGTCAGGCACACATCATCAAAGAGAATCAGAGATTCATCATCAATTCTGCTGTAGCCAGCATGGGTTACGATCTCCCTGCGGCAATCGGAGCTTGTGTTGCAAACGGTAGCAAGCCAACAATCTGTATCACCGGTGACGGCAGCATAATGATGAACCTCCAGGAGCTCCAGACCATAGTCACCAACCGCCTTCCGATCAAGATATTCCTTCTTAACAACCAGGGGTATCAATCCATCAGGATAACGCAGACCAATATCTTCGATTCAAAATACGTTGGTATCGGTCCGGATTCGAATGATTTGACATTCCCGGACTTCTCAAAGATAGCTTCGGCGTTCGGAATCCCCTATCACAGCATAGGGTCCAATGCAGAGATGGATGAATTGGATATCATACTGAAGGAGGACGGATATCTGATCTGCGAGGTGTTCCTGGACACCAAGCAGTTCTTCGAGCCCAAGTCCGCAACGGTGAAGAGGGAGGACGGGTCGCTGTACTCCCCTCCGCTCGAGGACATGTCCCCCTTGCTGCCACGTGGAGAGCTGGAATCCAACATGTACTACAGGGATTGAAATGATAGCAGCCATCACCGGACCGACTGGAAGCATAGGGTGCGACCTCATCCAATCTCACCTGGATGCCGGTGACAGCGTAATCGCCATAATCAACCCGAAGAGCGCCAGGCGGGGGAATCTGCCCAAATCCGATAGCCTTGCTGTCCTGGAATGCGGTCTGGGAGATTACCAGAGTATCATGGGGAATCGGAAGTGTGATGTGTTCTATCATCTGGCTTGGTCGGGATCTGGACCTGATGCCAGGAATGACACTGAAATCCAATCTAACAATATCGCGTACTCCTTAGATGCCGTAAAACTGGCCTACAGATGGGGATCGAAGAAGTTCATTTTCGCCGGCTCCCAGGCGGAATACGGTAGACTGGACGGGTCCATCGTGTCCGATACTCCCGCAAACCCGGTAACGGCATACGGGATCGCCAAAAACACCGCAGGCATGGAATGCGGGGCAGCATGCAAGGAATTGGGAATGGGTTTCATTCGGGCCCGGATACTGAGCGTCTATGGGATGCACGACAGCGATAGCCTGCTCGTCCAATACGTAATCGCTAAACTGTCCAAAGGAGAGTCTCCTGAGCTGTCTCCCTGCGAACAGATATGGGACCTAATGTATTCCAAGGACTGCGCAGAGGCACTCAGGCTCATAGCCCTCCGGGGAAAGGATGGGAGTGCATACAATGTTTGTAGCGGCGATGTCAGACCGTTGAAGGAGCACATCCTCCGTATCCGCGATGTCGTCGCTCCCGATGTAGAGATCGTATTCGGTGCAAGGGATTACTATCCCGGACAGACGATGATTCTGGCCGCCGATACGCGTGAACTGTTCGAAGACACTGGATTCAGACCCAGATACTCGTTGGAAGACGGGATCAGGGACATGATGGCCATCAGGAGCAAAGAGGTGAGCAGATGACCAAGGACGTGAAGATCCAGAACATCATCCTGCCACCGTGTGCGGTACCTGACATACCCTCCGACATGATGTTCCATGCGGATGCGGAACCGGAAGTAACTGGGAACGGCCCCGTATCATTCAAAACTGGTACCACGGATTTCTTCACGTACTTCAACTCCCTGTCCGCATCCAAATGGAAGGAATATACCAAGGCCGAAGGGTTCTCTTTGAATCTTGCTGCCAGCGGTTCGTTCGACGTCGTATTGACAGGATACCGCATAGGTCAGGATTCGAAGGCCGTCAGGACGGCGATAGATGCCCGCAGTTTCAATCTGCCCGAAACCACAGACATCTCGATCTGCTATCCGGATACCGGGTTCGACATCTGCTCATTCGAGATATCATCGGATTCCGGCTTCAGATTGGAATCCGGATACTACTCCGCGACAGTAGAAGAATCAGACATCAGAGACGTGTTATTGGCCATCGTCATAACCACTTTCAAAAGGGAGAGATACGTGACCGAGAATCTGGAAAGGCTTAGATACGTGTCCGAGAGCGGAGATGCTTACCTTCACGACCGTATGCATGTATTCCTAGTGGACAACGGCCGTTCCGAATCTTTGAAATCGCTGAACGATAGGACTGTCACTTACGTCCCTAATCCGAACGTTGGAGGTTCCGGAGGATTCTCCAGAGGGATGATCGAGACTATGGGGTCCGATCTTCCGATTACGCATGTCATACTCATGGATGACGACATATCGTTCATGCCCGAGGCTCTGGTGCGTACATATTCGCTTCTGTCCCTGATCCAGGAAGGATACAAGGATCGCTTCATCTCCGGATCGATGCTCAATCTGGATGACAAGGGTATCCAGTTCGAGGATGTGGGCTATGTCCACAAGGGCGGTTCGTTCCGTCCGGTTAAACCGAGTTACGACCTCAGAATACAGTCTGACGTCCTTCTTAATGAAGCCCCCCTTGAGAGTATCGGCAACATGTATTCCGCGTGGTGGTACTGCTGCATCCCTTCCAGTTTCGTCCGGGATGACAATCTGCCTCTTCCGCTGTTCGTCAGGGGGGACGATGTGGAATACAGCCTCCGTAACAAGGCTCGTCCCATAACACTTGGGGGCATTTGCGTGTGGCATGAACCGTTCTACAAGAAGTACAGCCAGTCCATGGAGCTCTATCAGGTCGTCAGGAATGGTCTGATGATACAGGCCATCAGCGGAGTGCCTGAAGGTATCAATTTGAGGATACGTGCGATCAAACTCTTCGTGAGCGAGATCTGCCGTCTGAACTACTGCGGGGCATCCCAAGTGCTGGATGCCATGGAGGATTATCTCAAAGGCCCTTCTGTCCTTACGGATTCGACCGGGGAGAACCTGGTCCTCAGGCAGAGGTCGAGGGATGAGCAGCTTCAGCCGCTGGAATCCTTGGGATTCAATTTGAATGATGAAGATTTGAGCTGCCACAGTACCCTGTCGTCGGTAAAGATGATGCTGTATCTGCTGACGGTGAACGGGCATCTCCTTCCTCCAAGGATGCTGAAGGGGGTGGCGTTCATCCAACACGGGTGCCTCAATTGCGCAGGTGACCAGTATATGGCGAATAAAGTGGTTTCTGTGGACATCTATCGTAACATGGCGGTCATCCGCAACAGGGACGGAAGGGAGTTCAGGCGTCTGATCGGGAGATGCTTCTGCCTAGTGATTAGAGGTCTGTTATCTGGCCATAGAGTGAGGAAAGAATACAGGGACAGCAAGGATTTCCTTATCTCCCACGGATTCTGGATCAAGCATCTGGGCCTTTGACCGTTTTATTAGATAAGGTATCAAAAGCGACGGTTATTTGTCTGCGCGAAGACATAGATGTCAAAACTTGTTTCTTGCTATCATCGATAACTAAATTTCAATTTCGTTAATCTCTCTCCCGTCCAAGGAAACGGACTTGGGACTGATCAGTCAGAGGCCTTCCTTATGAAATCAGGCAGCTCGGAGATGCTGTCCAGTGACATGCATCTCCCCTGTCTGTCACCGATGAGCACCGATCTTGCCCCATATGCATCGGCCATCACGATGTCGCTCTCATAGGTGTCTCCGACGACCAATATCTCACTCCTGTCCACGGAATATCTTTTCGTGACCAGATCCAGCATCAAGGTGTTAGGCTTCCCGACAATCAAGTCAGCATCCTTCCCCGAGCAGAACTCCGCCGAAGATACCATCGCGCCGGAACCGGGACACATCCCGTCTCCGCACGGGAATATGCGCTCCTTGTTGCAGGCTATGAGCCTCTCCGAGCGCATCGCCGCACGGACTCCCATGGCGAGTTTCCCGTAATCGAACTCGGGATCGAATCCTACCACGGTGCATCTGGCATCTGATGGCTCCGCCATCTTGATGCCCTGAGCCCTGAACTCCTCCCTCAGCGAATCTGTTCCACAAACGTAAACATCCTCCAGACGATTCTCTTTGGCGTATACCGCCGCCATGTATCCCGACGACAGCACATCGTCCTCGGTACATGTTATCCCCATGGACTCCAACTTCCCGGCGATCTCCTTCCTGGTGCTGCCGGAGTTGTTCGTGAAGAATACCAGCTCCATGCAGTCGCGGATGCTCCTTATGGCAGAATCCGCTCCGGGGATAAGTTCATTCCCTCTGTAGACGGTCCCGTCCAGATCCATCAGCACTACCTTTATCCCCATAGGATCACCCGTACATGCTGTCCGTGACGAATATCAGTTCCGTATCCTTGCGGATGTTCTTCATCACCCTGACCACGCCTTCGTTGAACACCTCAACCTCCCTGTCTGAGGATAGCCTGGGATCGGGGAAGCTGTTCCTTGCCGAACGGAATCCGTAGCCATCCATCCCTGCCAGGTGGATCCTGCGGACGCCACATGCGCGAAGGAGGTCGATCAGCGTTATGCCTGCATTGTCGATCTGCGACTGGTCCTCGGATATGTATGAGGAATAATTGAACATCATCGCATCGCAACCGTCCCGAGGCCTGATGTTCGAAGTCATCAGGAACCTGTGACCTGAATCATCGATCGACTCGTATCTCTTCGGATTGCTGCAGAAGACATAGTCAGGGTCATATCCCTTTGGTACGAACCCTATGGAGATAATCGTCGGATCCTTCTCCCTGATGCATTCATCGATCCTGGATGCCTGATCGATATGGTTATCTCCCGGTGCTATCACCAACACCTCCCTTCCTTTGAGCTCCTACCTGAGGGCCAGCAGCGAATCGGAATCGTCGATGTAGTTGTCCATGAAGTCCACATAGTACCTGTTCGCAGCTCCCCTGGAGAACACGTGGCTGTCCTCCTTCGATATCGTCCTAAGGAGCTCGTTGAACATCTTCTCCGTCAGCGTTCCCTTCTCGGCATAGAACTTGGCATAGTTGGGATGGACCTTGTTCTTGGCCGAAAGATAATACGGCAGCGAATACCCCCAGAAGCTGTCCCTGTAGATGTCCATGAGATATCTGTCAACAATCTCCAGCATCGGTTCTATCCTGTAGTTCTTGGAATGGTATTCATTGAGATAATCTGCGAACAGTTCCTCGTTCAGATTCCCGGCTCCGCGGCCCATGCCGAAGACGCTGGCGTCTATTATCACGTCCCTGTCCAATCCGGATTCAACTATGGCCTCGGCGTTGCCCCTGGCCTGCTGGAGGTTGTTGTGGGAGTGGTATCCGAGGGCTATACTCCTGTCCATGTTCCTGTCCAGGATGCCGACCAGATGCATGAGCTCCTCCTTCCTCATCATCCCCAGAGTATCCACGATGTATATCGCATAAGGCTCCAGAGCGCCGAATCTCCTGACGGTTTCAGCCAGTTCATCGTCGGAGTAGGTGTCGGTGCTCACGAGCTGCACCATGATCCTGTAACCAAGAGGCTTCAGCTTACTTACATACTCATACCCTTTCTCCAGCATATCCTGCTTGAATATCACCCTGAGGGCATCCAATCCGCCCTCCCTGTGGGGAGGAATTGAATCTATGTCTATCGGATCCGCCATGTCGATCATCCCGACGAATCTGGATGAACGTCCTCCCTGCTTCGGAAGGATGGAATCGGCCGTCTCGATATCCGGGAACAGTGTACAGTCCTCATCGTAATTGATATTCCTTAGGAATCCAACTTCGATCATGTCGATGCCGGAACAGGTCAGCCTGTCGATGATGAAATCTATGGCATCCTTGCCGAAGTGCCAATTGTTGATGTACCCTCCGTCCCTGAGGGTGCAGTCTAGGAGGCTGATGTTCCCCATGGTATCCCGTATTTAAGCGATGGTTTATCTGTGTTACTCAGTCTACGATCCTTCTTCTCCTGGTAATGGACGTGTATATGCGCAGGAACAGCCTGAACAGATGCAGCTTCTCCATCAGCCCGCATGCGGGCACGGCCATCTTCCTGGAGAGGCTGAATCCAATGAATGTCCCAAGGATCAGCCTGTTCTTCAGATAATCCGGGAAGAACTCCAGGATGTCCGACCTGTATGTATCGTAGATGTCAAGCGCCTCTTTGTACGGATGTCCCTGTGTGGACAGCAGCACCTTGCCGTAGTACGTCCTTATGATGCCGTACTCGAAAGCCTCGTACTGCTCTCCATGAAGCCTCGGCCCGCAGTATCCCTTAAGGGAGGACATGTAGCTCCCGAGGGAGTAGCGCGGATTCCTCGACACTATCCTCTGGTAGAGGGCGTTCCCGTCCCTGGTCTCGGACACGTGGATCCTGTAGTTGTAGGTCATCTCTTCGACAGAGACCACCTTCCTGGCGCTGCAGTTGAACTTGAATACCTTCTCGATGTCGGCGGCCATGTGCGATTCCAGGATTATATCGGAAGATCTGTAGAGGTCGGCCCTGAACAGGCATGCGTGGCAGTATGTGTAGCACCACATCGATACATCGTCGACCTTGGTGATGATCTCCTTCTTCAGCTCCTTCCCGTCGTCATCGGCGAACCTGAAGGAGCCGATGACGCGGTCCGCATCCTCCTCAAGCGCCTTATCGACAAGGGTCTGGAGGCAATCCGGATCCATCCAGTCGTCCGCATCCATGAACATCAGGTATCTTCCGGATGCCTTCTGCACCCCGATGTTCTGGGCATTCGCGACCCCGCCGTTAGGGATCTGCTGATATGTGATCAACACATCCGGATTGTCCGAGCGTATCCTCTCCATGACGGTATCGGTATCATCGGTGCTTCCGTCGTCAATCAGGATTATCTCATAGTCCCTGTAGGCTTGGGCCAATATCGAACCTATGGTCTTGTCCAGAAGGTGTCCGTAGTTGTAGGACGAGATGATTATCGAGACCGTCGGCGATTTACCCATCGGTAAGCGATGGGTGCGGTATGATTTATCGGTTTGTTTTCCTCACAGTTACTAGGGAGAGGTACTCAATAAATACGATAATTTATTACTTAACATGGAGACGCTCGTGTGAACGGGTGCACTGGGGTGGCATAATGGGCAATAATGTACGTAAATTGTTCGCGGCTGTAGCAGCCGCTATTGGTCATGACCTCAACATCGAAAAATTCGATGACCGCCTCAGTTTGCAGAAGGGCTGTTACATCCTCAACTCTTGGGGATATGGGCCTGATTACAAATTCAATATGTACATACATGGGCCCTACTCTAGCTCACTGGCGGATGAATACTATAAAATCGGAGACATAACCTTCACTGAAACCGATATCCCTGCTGATGCTGTAGAGAACCTTCACAAAATCTTCGATAAGGGGTTGCAGTATGTAGAAGCATACGCTACTTTGTTGATGATACGCGACAACAGTCCAAACGCCCCATCCGATGGCATCGTAAAGAGAGCGAACGAGCTCAAGCCCCACCTGAAGAAAGAGATTGAGGAGGCATCCGCATCTCTTCTGGTCTGAAATATCTGGATACGTGTTGTCTAATGATGCTGCTGGATTCCAGTGATAAACTTAGACATCAGTTCGATATCGGCAATAAATCTGCCGAGAAAGTAGTGAAGAAGAACAATACGTTCACAGTTCCAATGCCTGTTCTAGGAGAAGCGATTTTTAAGATACGTGACAAGAGGCCGGATAGTTTCCTGGAGAATATGGGCGAATTGGATAGATTGATGAAAATAGGCTTCATCAAGGTTGGTTACATCCACAACGCGGATGCTTACAAGTGGGCCAAGGAACTGTCCGAGATGTTCGATGATAGTAGGGACAGTATTGATCTTGCGGATGCACTGATCGCAGGTTCGGCCATTACTGATCCAAATTGTTCCACACTCTATACTGTAGACGACAAACTGCTGACGAACTATAGCATGCTTGAAAAGATTGAGGAGTGGCGCAAAGATAGAGGTATGATGAGTTTCCGCACGTCCAGTATTATGGATGTCCTCAACGGAAGGAAGTGACAATCTTTGGCATCACATCTCTTTAACCGATATCATATAATAAATTGAAACTATCCTGCCCCCATAATAAAAGAGGATCCGACATGAGAGAGGAGACTGTGGACAGAGGCTTCCTGGGAAATATGGTAGCCAAGTACTTTGATTATTACGAGAACCATCAGGTGCTCACGGTGTTCGTCACCGGAATGGTGTTCATGATGTTCGTTTCGTTCATCTGCCTGCTTTTCACGGGCGGAACATCGTTCCTTTACATGCTGCACCCCAATGCGCCATATGTGTTAATGGACCACTTCAGCATGACCACGGATGCCGCCTCCAACCCTTATACGGCACATGCCGAGATCTATCCTCCGCTGATCATACTGATCTATGCGGCCATCGGTAATCTCACGATACCCTTCATGACCGGATCGTACTATTCCTCATGGGACATGGCCACCCAGATGCGTACAACTGAGATGCCTGTCATGGTGCTCATGGTGCTCATCCTGGCGATGATCATCTCGTCGTACATCATCTACCAGAAGTACACCGAGAAGGAGCTTTCTCACCCGGAGTTCAACGCGGTGTACATCTGCATCCTGTTTTCGTATCCGGTCCTGTTCGGATTGGCAACAGGAAACGCGATATTTCTCTCTGTTCTGTGCTGTGTCCTCTACATCTATCTCTACGATTCGGACAACAAGTGGGCTAGATACCTCTCGTACATATTCCTGGGAGTGGCCGCAGGATGTAAGATCGCTCCGGCGTTCCTGGGAATACTGACATTGAAGCGCCGTGGAATCGTCGAGTTCGGAAAATGCGTCGCGATCGTTGCAGTAATGTTCTTCGGACCGTTCCTGTTCACGGATGCTGATCCGATCTGGTATATCAGACACGTCATCCAGTACGCCTGTTCTGTACCGCCGTCCTTCGGATATCTCAACATCAACGACTTCCTTGAGCTCATAGGAGCCAACATAACGGTCGTCCTGGGAGTGATGGTCGTCGTACTCGGTGCCTTCCTTCTGCTGATCCTCATGGATGACGAGATGGAGAGGTGGGAGGAGATGGCGCTCCTCGGCGCGCTGCTGATGATCGCGTTCTCCGTGAGCGTCAGCTACACCCTGATGTACATGGTCATCCCGCTGTTCCTCCTGCTGACATCCCACAGGAAGATCGAGAGCAAGGGAATGTGGCTCTGTGTGATATGTTTCATAGTGATATTCGCACTGATCCCCGGATTCGAATGGGCCCAGAAGTATGTGGGAACGATCAAGGTCGTGTTCCTGCTGATCATGGTCGCATACATCATGGGAAGATCCATCCGCAGGCAGATCAATTCCACCGGAAAGGTCAGGTTCAGTCTCCCCGGAAAGAAGGACAAGGAAGTCAAGGCTAAGAGCGACAAGAAATCCGTTGCCAAGAAGTCCTCCAAGAAGGCTCCCGGCAAGGATCCTAAGAAGCATAAGGCCTGATTTCTTTAATTCCGGGTCCGAGGGCATTGCCCTCTGGACCCTTTTTATTGCATATAGAATCATAATCAAATGCAATAAAGCTACTAAAGATATGCAATAAGGGCCCTATTAAGATAGTAGCAACCTCTTTTTCTAAAAACTAAATCATTCACCCGTTTAAGGGAGATCGCACCTTGTGCGGTTCCGATGAAACCTAAACACACCAGTCAGGACATCTGTTTTCTTATCTTCGAGAAGTACTCGTTGTCCTTGTTGGAATTCAGCCAGGATCCCATCTGCTCCTTGGAGACGAAACCCTTCTCCAAAGCCACGATCTCGGGACAGAGGATCTTCCTCCCGAGCTCACTCTCCTTATTGCGGACGAATTCCGAGGATGACAGCAACGAATCGAAGGTCCCAGCATCAACCCATTCAGTACTTTCATCAAAGATCCTGACCTCTAGCTCGTTCCTTTCCAGGTACAGGCGGTTGAGGTCGGTTATCTCCAGTTCGCCACGTGCCGAGGGCTTCAGCGTCTTGGCCATGGCCGAGACATTGGAGTCGTAGAAGTAGATGCCTACAACAGCGTAATCCGACTTCGGTTCTTTCGGCTTCTCCTCCAGAGATATAGCTTTCAGGTCATTGTCGAACTCCACCACACCGAACCTCTCTGGATCCGGGACACGTATCCCAAAGACCGTCGCACCGGATTCCGACCTGGCGGCAGCCGAAATCTGCCCCCCGATGGATGGTCCGTAGAAGATGTTGTCCCCCAGAATGAGGCACACTCTGTCCCCTGCTATGAAATCTTCAGCTATGATGAAGGCATCAGATATGCCCTTCTGGACGTATTGGATCATATATTGGATGGAAATGCCGAACTGCGAACCATCCCCCAGAGTTCTCTTAAAGTTATCCAGATCGGTATCGTTGGTGATGATGAGGACATCCTTTATACCGGCCATCATCAGCGTGGTGAGCGGGTAATATACCATGGGTCTGTCGTATATCGGCAGAAGTATCTTTGAGATTGGCAGCGTAGCCGGAGAGAGACGGGTCCCTTTACCGGCTGCGAGGATGATCCCTTTCATGGATTCCTGGATGGATTTTCCTTACTTATAACCAAGGATGACCGTTGCATACGAGCTCATGATTTGTATTGTTGACACAATTGACATCATGTTGCCCGCGTCCTTAGAAGGCAATATTGGCCCATGAATGCATCTGGAGGCCTAAATGTTGTCTTTTGTATCGGAAACCTTTCTGAGTGATTACAGAGACAGTTTTTTTTGGATATTTGCTCCTACAACGGCCCATTTGGTTTTTGGTTGTTAGAAATAATAAAACGGTTCAAAATGTTGAACTAAACCTAAATAAATGGTTCAACACTACTTAATATCGCCATAAAAAACGGTTCAACGGCGCTTAAAAGTACCATAAAAAACGGTTCGATAATCTTGACTTCAATATGCTGGCATATTGAATACCATGATGCTGGCATACTCCTAAAAGTCAAATAAAGCACGACCTAGGATGAGTACCTCAGCCGGACCCTTTCATTGTTGGACAGTAGAACGATGCACCAATGCGGACCATAGGTTCGCCGGCAGGGCGGTGGTGAGGAACCTACCGATGGACAACCGTTTAATCTAACCTGCATTATCATCCTGTAAAGGTATTTGAAATGAAGAAGGTCTCGATTCTCGTCCCGTGCTACAACGAGAAGGATAACGTCGAACTGCTGGCATCGGATATCAGGGAGCAGATGCACGCCCTCCCGCAGTACGATTACGAGCTCGTCTTCATCGATAATTATTCTACAGACGGCACCAGGGACATAATCAGGAGGATCTGCTCCGAGGATCCGAAGGTCAAGGCGATATTCAATGCCAAGAACTACGGTCAGTTCTCCTCCCCGTTCTACGGGATGCAGCAGGTCACCGGTGATTGCGTCATAGTGATGGTATGCGACTTCCAGGACCCCGTTGATATGATTCCGAAATATCTGGACGAATGGGAGAAAGGCTCCAAGATAGTGTTGGGGCAGAAGATAGCCTCCAAGGAGAGCAGGTTCATCTACCACATGAGGAAATTCTATTACAACTTCCTGAGGAAGCATTCCGACATAGATTTCCTGAATCAGGTCACGGGGTCCGGTCTGTACGACCGTTCCTTCATCGATATAATGGATCAGGTGGAGGAGAACGAGCCCATTCTCAGGGGAGTGGTGGCGGAGATCGGATTCGGGATAAAGCTGATCCCGTATACGCAGCCCAAGAGGAAGGCGGGGGAATCCAAGAACACGTTCTACGGGTATGTGAACATAGCTGCGCAGAGTCTTACGTCCTATACGAAGTTCGGTTGCAGGCTGGCGCTGTTCTGCGGGGTGATAGCCGTCACGGGGAGTGTCGTTGCGATCGTTGCGAAGATACTCTATGACCTCATTGTATTAGGAACATTCTCCCTCGGGCCCGAGCTGTTGGGATTGATAATACTCCTGGCGGTTTCCATGAATATGTTCTTCATAGGTGTCGTAGGGGAGTATGTGATGGATGCCAACAGGCATACCAGGAAGAGGCCTCTCGTCGTGGAGCAGGAAAGGATCAATTTCTGATTCGTTTGGTAATCAGACTTGATGGAATGGTGTCCGGCCCGATAGGACCGGTAAGTAATTTATCAGCTCATCATCCAAGTGGATGATATTCCGCTTCCGTTGGGTATGGCGGTCACCGTCATCAGGACATCTGTTGTAACTTCCTTGTCGCTGACGGAGCCCCAGATCTTCAATCCAGAACCGCTGGCGATGCCTTCGATATCGATGTAGCAAGCGCTTCCGGATACCTCTCCGGTAGCGGTGATGACCTTCTTCCCGGTGTTGCACTGTATCGTAATCGTACCTCCGTCGGAAAGGTCGTACGACCTCAACGATATCGTTAATGTGCAGCTCCTTCCCAGGGAATCATGATACTCCGCATCCAATATCCTCTCCCCGTCGAACAGGAGGGTTCCCGAGGAGCAGTACATCTCATCCACGCTCCCGCAGTCCACGATGCAGTATTCTCCGGATAATGAATTGTCCTCGAACGCCAGCTCGGTCATCGGGACCTGGGCCAAAGCCAGGATGCCAATTATGATGATGAATTGCATCATGAGCCGCTGACCACCAGTTTGATCTTCACGTTCTGGGCCTTGAACCTCTCCACGAAGTTGTCCTCGCTCACGTCCAATCCGATGCCCTGCTGATTCGCGGATCCCATAGAGCTCATCTGCAGATAGATGTTCAATCCGTATGTGCCGGCGGGTATGTGTGCTACGGTATCGTCCGCGTTCCTGAAGGTGTATATCTGGCCGGCGACGTTGTCGCCGTCCAGGGTCGTCCTTGCCAGATATCTCAATTGGTCCTGCTCCGTACCGCCAACGAGCTCGAACACGAACTGGCACCAGTCCGTTCCGACAGTGTCGGAAGCGAACAGCGTCGGGAGCGGAGCCTCAGCGCTCAGGACGTAGGAGCCGCTCCGCCCCCCGTCGGTTATCCGTATGTCGTACGTCTCGGAATTCAGTCTTATCATGTCGGTATCGGATCCAATCGGCACCCTATAGACTACGTTTCCTCCGATTACGGTGGTGTCGTAACCCTGCGTATAGGAAAGGATCGCGCTGCCGGCGTTGGTGCTGTTCAGCACCACGTATCTTCCGTCCAATGCGTTGTCGTTGCTCTCGTACGATGACTCATAGGCGTATCCTATGCTTACCGCCGGTATTGCCAGCAGTATCAGGACGGCCGCTATCATTACTAATCTCTTCATGTCTTTCAATTCCTGTTCTCCTAGAACATTTCAGAAGTTTATCCAGGAATAGGACCGGGATCAGCGTCAGCAGCAGCCAGGGGTTCGAGCGGAACATCAGTATGATCCTTCCTACTACAGTATCTACGCCCACAACCTTTCCGACGACATCCTTGCTCAGGATGTCCTCTGCCACCGACAGTCCGTCGCCCTTCACCATGATGGTACCGGAATCCATCGCTATCACGCGATGGAACACCGGGGAATCCATCACCGGGGTCCTGTATCCTACGACATCCCCTATGCGGATGTCGATCGGGCCTGTGTCTACCATGACAAGGCTCCCGATCGGTATGCAGGGGATGATCTCTCTCAAAGGAAGATTGTCCATGGAATCCGATACTATCAGGTAGAGTTCCCTGTGACCTAGGTCGAGGGAACCTGCGTTGATGTGTAATATGAACAGTACAGCTAGAATCAGAATGACAGCTGCCGTCATGATCGCTTTGCGTATCTCCATATGTGGTCTTCTCGGTTCGACCAAGCGTGATTATCGGGGAGGCGTAAAGCTCAAACATTCGACGGCACGTTCGTCTAGAGTGTTATATAATAGCTATTATTTATAATTGATGTCTATCTTATAATTAATATTGGATAATAATAAGGCCTATACTCTTAGTCATCTGTTATTTCCATTAGGAAAAATAGTTGGATCTCTCAATGACCTGACTCTATCCGCAGGCATATGCTGATCCCAGGCGTCAATTTGACCGCGTCAGTTTCAGACCCCTGAGGTGTCTGCAGAAGTATTGCATCGCCTTGAACTAAATGCGGCATTGTTCCAGATGCACAAATCTACGCAGAGGCGGAGCGTTCTCTGCCAAAGTCAGTTCTCCAATCGAACTGCACGTGAACAATGTTCCCGGAATCTTGTTGACGCATCGGATCAGGTAGACACTATGGTGTCGTACTGATGTCCATGCTGCTCGTTTTTTTTCAAGTGATTATTAGAAGGTAAGTCAGGGGTCTTGCGACCCCTTGTTTGTTCAGGTTATTGGTTGTTCTTCTCGTTCAGTCGTATCAGTCCAATCAGTTCCTGTTGAGCCTGAGTGCGACGATGACGGCCATGATCGCGATGAGGATGACCAGTACGAGCAGGAGGATGGTGGTGATGTCCCAACCGGCGACGGCGATCGCGGGCTCGACGAGCTCGGTTCCGGCGACGTTGTACCAGATGTCGAAGGTGTAGTTTCCGGTATCGACATCAACGACACAGTCTTCCCTGTCGAAGCTGAAGGTCAGTCCGGGGAGAGCGACGCCGTTGTCGTCGTAGAGGTATGCGTTCGCGGCGGTGTAGCCGGTCATAGGCTCTACAGAGATGGTGTGCTTGCCTGCGGTCTGGTTCTCAAGGAAGAACTGGTTCATCTGCTGTCCGGTCTTCATCAGGATTCCGTCGAGATAGACGGTCTTTATGGAAGCATCGGTCTTGATGTTGATGGTGAACACATCGTACATCACTTCGAAGTACACGGCATCATCAGTTCCGAAGATAACGGGCTTTTCGCATTCAACAACAACATTGTAGTCGTTATCGTAGCTACCAAGGGTTACATCATCCTGGTTGACGATCTTGGTGACTTTTCCATTCACAACGGGGGCCTTCATTCCAAGGAGGTTGAAGGTGGCTTTTGCCGCATCTCCTCTGTAGATCGTGAGCCACAGTGAGCCGTCGACGAAGGCATCGAAACTATCGAAGTCTTCTACGATCGACTCGGCAATGGTGCTGTTGGCGAGAACGGTGACATATCCTTCGATATTTACCTTACCAGAGACGATGGCTGCTGCACCAGTAACCTGGGGGCCGAGTCCGTATCCGATAGGTTCATCATAAGTCGAACCAGCAGAAACAACATCATCAGCGTTGTAAATAGCTGCGATTGTGGTTCCCACGAACAGGTCGCCGTTGACATCGATGACTCCAGCAGTGCTGGATGTGCTCTTCTCATCTGCTGCGAGAATTCCAAGAACCTCTACATCGGCATCGATGACAAGCCTTGAGGATCCAGCGCTACTGAGTTTGCTGACGACGGAAACGACATCGTAACCATATTCTTCATCGATAGGCTTGATCTCGTTCTTCTTGCCGGTAGCAAGGGTTTCGCCTGCAAAGGTGATGGTTGGATAGACATTCTCCTGGCCAGCATCGGGGATGTAGTGTCCCCAAGAGATGGTTGCATCCTCCATACCGGTGGTTCCGAAGAACGAGATGCTATATGTGGCATCTTCGTCGTCGGTGATCTCTCCGCTGAGGTATACTCCGGATCCCTCGTTAAAGATCTCCATGTCCTTTCCAGCGTAACCTCCTCTGATCACAATGGATCCATTAGCATCAGCGAAGGTAGCGTTGATCTTTTTGCCCTTCTCAAAGATGAGTTTGACATTGTTTATGGTGATGGTTCCTGCATTTACCTCTTTCTTGAAGGTGACCTCTGCCATCTCTCCGCTGCCGCCGTTAATCGAGATGTCTCCGAGTTTTGCCTTACCCTCGATTGCGATCTCTTTGTCATCGGAAGCATCGATTGCATGCTGTATGTTGCTGATGCTGGTAAGAATCCAGTATTCGGTGTCATCTCCGTCGGAGTTCTCCATCGTCTGGTAGTAACTCACGGCAACAGGGGTGAACCATTTGTCTTTGGTGTCGGGGCCTGCAGCGGTCTCAGCCATAAGGAATCCGTTTACAACGATTTCCTTTGTGTCATCTGTGGATGCAACGAAAGCGAAGTCGCTGACGATAAGCCTTCCGTCAACGGTAAGGTTGGAATCGATCACAATGAAGTCTGTGACGTAGTCGTCATCGACAGTGGCATCAACGGTGACGCCTGCGGGGATTGTGAGTTCCTTGTCGGAGTACAGAACAAAAGTTCTGTAGAGCTCGATGACGTCTCCGGTGGAAGCCTCTGCGAGAGCAACGTTGAGCGAGGAGTAAGTAACTCCGCCGTTCTTCTCAACTTTGACGTGTGCATAGGTGGCTCCGTCATCGGTGTCTGCGGTATCCTCTGCAACGATCTTTCCGTTGACTATGTCGATCAGGTCTGCGCTGAGCCTTCCAGATCTCTCGATGGTGATGACGACGGAGTTGTCGTCATCTCCGACCTAGATCTTGGCGGGGACAACAGCGTCACCCTGCTCTTCACCGTTTAGCTTGTATTTGTAAGGGGTAACTGTCTGGACATTCATCTCAGCGGGAATGGTGATGTTGCTAGTGATAGTGGGGTAGTCAGCATCGTCTGCTGCAGTAGCTACGTAACCGACATCGACAGTGTTGATGTCGTTAAGGATAGCGTATGCGACAGCATCCTCGATGGGCATATAGAGCACATCTCCGTCGCTGTTCTCGACCTTGGCGCCAACAAAGTTGGCGTCGGAAAGGAAGTCCGATTCCTTACAGTTGATCAGTCCATCGACATAAAGGTCGGTGACTGTGTAGGTGGAATTGCCCCTTGCTTTAGCATCCTTGTTGAAGGACATCTCACCTGTGACAGCAAGCTTTACATGCTGTGCCACTCCAAGAGAAGTCAGGTCAGGAATCACTCCGTCTGTTGTCGCGCTTCCGAACTGGAGCTTGACATATGCGGGGATCGATAAGGTATCAGCAACGGCGAAGTTACCTCCGCTAGCGTAATCCTTTACGGTCCACTGAGCCTTTGCAGATTCTGTTGTGACATTTACATCGACGACTCCAATTCCAGGAGTTTCTGGCTCATAGGCAGAATAATGCATTGCGAGCAGGATGATATCCACCTGCTTCTTGTCGCACGAGACGGTAACTCCTCCATTGAGGACCATCACAGGGTTGTCATCACCATCTACCGCTGCGCTGACTGTAAGTCCGCGGATTGTGGATGTTGTGATGTCACTAGTGGTCAAAGCGATGACCAATGCCGAGTTACCCTTGTGAATCGCATTCTCGTCGTCATAGTAGGATGTCTTGGTATCCGTTACCACGATCTTGTTTGTGTCATCACCGAGCTTAGCGGATGAGATGTAGAAGTTCGCAAACATTCCCTTGTTGTTGACAGTAACGGTTGTGTTGGGTTCGGTAAGGTCAGCTCCGTTGAAGACGATGCTTCCCCTGTTGGTGATTTCGGACTGTCCGAGGAACTTACCGTTAACGGTGAGCTTACCGGTAGCTTTGTTGTCGAAACTCTTGAGGAATGCGTAGTCTGTCTTCGAGACTGTGATGGTTCCGAAGTTCGCTACACCTTCGATACCTGCTGCCACAAACAGTGTGGATGTGGTGGTGGTTCCGGTGAGGGTTGACTTGGCCGTCATGCTGATGGTTCCGTAGTTGGTCAGCTTTCCGGAGTTGACGAACAATCCCTCTCCGAAGGTGTCGGCCTTTACAATTATGGTTCCGTAGTTGATGATCTGGGCAAACTGTCCGCAGTTACCATCGGCAAGATCTGCCTGGGCATCCATGGAGATTGTTGCTCCCTTGTCGACTGTGAGTGTCACGCCTTCGTCAACAATCAGGATTCCTTTGACGGTCAGGTCGTTGGAGACGGTCGTGTTTCCGAAGAGCTCGAATGTCTGGTTGATCTCAATGTATGATGAGGAGATCTCCTTCTCCATCCTTGCTGTCTTCGTGATTGACGATGTGTCAACGAGTCCAGAGTATGTGCTTGCCGAGTTGATCTTGATACCTGTGGTGGGTGCATCGTCGATCCAGAGTTTGCTGTTGTCAGCTTTCACTGTTCCGCTGGAACCCGTGATCTTCAGGTTGGCAGCCGTCTCGCCTTTGAGTACGAGGGTTCCACCGTTCATAGCGATTTTGGAGTCCGCTGCGATGTTAGCTTTGTTAGAGATGGTGACGGTACCGTCGGAGTAGGTGTATTCATTGAACGAAACATCACCGCTCGCGGTAATCTCTCCGGCCATCATGTAGTCTGTCTCGGTGGGAGCAACGGATCCATCTCTGTTTCCGCCCAGAACGAGGTTCTCGTTCGCATCGATGGTAACCGTTGTCACGGTGTAGTCGTACTTGTTCTCCTTCAGTTTCTCAATCTTCATGGTTGAGCTGCCGTTCTTGGCAGTGACCTTTCCGCTGATAATCCAGACGGAGTCGGCAGAACCGTTTGCTAGCACGACATCTCCGACATTGGCTCCAGGGGAGTAGTATGTGTATGGGGCAGTTGCATCCTCATCGTAGACGATTGTTCCCCAGTCGAACTTGCTTTTGTTAAGGTCGGCATTGATAGGGTCCGCAGTTTCGATCGTCTGTCCGTCAGCGACGGCGACTTCTGGCTCCATAATAACAGCAGCTGTGAACGCCTTGTCTGCGCTGAACTGTGCCTTGTTGACTATCTCGGGCTCTTCTGTCTTTATGAAGTCTGCTACGCCGGAGGTTGTCCTGTCGTAGTCGGGTTCATAGTCGACTGTGGCAGCTCTGTAGTATACGGACATTCCTGCTACGCCCTGGAACGTTACGAGGGTGGCGTCGAGGGGAATCTTTCCAGCGTAAGTGCTGTACATGTTCGCCTGCTGGTCACCGGTCACGGTCCAGATATAGATGGGTGTTGTGGTGTAATCCGACCACGAGGCCTTGAAGTCAAGGGTGAGCGCTGCTCCGTTCTGAACGAAGAATTTGAGAGGTTCTACATTGTCTGTGTCAACGCTTTTCATCTTGACTGTTGTGTCCTCAGAGACATAGAAGACGTTTCCTGTCACATTGCCAGACCAGATTGAGGATGTAATCTCGTCCTGGTCGACGAAATCGTCATCGAGGTCATAGACGTTGACGCCCGAGGCACTTGTTGCCATGCTCTCGTCCGCGGGATCGAGGGCGACGAACAGTGTGAACGCCAATGCCATGACGGCGACGACTGCAAGGAATCTTGTTCCTTTTGTATTCATATTTCATTTCTCCTTTTTCAGCAGTTACTTGGCCACTGAAACGGGTATACCTCTGATGAGGCGATGTCGAAAATCCTCGGTCATTCCTACAGATCCCTGTCCCTAACATACGGGTTCTGCGGGCCTTTTACCGCTTTGACCCTTTTTCTCGGTTCGGACCCCTAATTCCCTCTCCTCGAATCCAAGTCAAATAAGGTTTCTGCAATCAGATATTAAAAGGAGATGGATGTGTATATACAGTTTAAACCCCTGTTATATGTTGTATACAATATGTAGAACACTGTATACAGCCATCAGTGTACAGAACAGGCTATACCAGCACATCACAGAACGACTACAAATAAAGGAAGGGTCCGAGGACCCTTGTTTGTCTTTTCTAAGGTTATTGGTACGCTTCTATTAGCGAATCGCTCAACTAATCTATCCGATCAGTTCCTGTTGAGCCTCAGCGCGACGATGACCGCCATGATCGCGATGAGGATGACCAGTACGAGCAGGAGGATGGTGGTGATGTCCCATCCGGCGACGGCGATCTCGGGCTCGACGAGCTGAGTTCCGGCAACGTTGTACCAGATGTTGAAGCCGTAGCTTCCATCTGCCAGCTGGACACAGTCTTCCCTGTCGAAGCTGAAGGTCAGTCCGGGGAGGGCGACTCCGTTGTCGTCGTAGAGGTATGCGTTTGCGGCGGTGTAGCCGGTCATAGGCTCTACGGAGATGGTGTGCTTGCCTGCGGTCTGGTTCTCGAGGTAGAACTGGTTCTCCTGCTGTCCGGTCTTCATCAGGATTCCGTCGAGGTAGACGGTCTTGATTGAAGCATCGGTCTTGATGTAGATGGTGAACACGTCGTACTTCACGTTGAAGTACACCGCATCGTCGGTCCCGAAGCTGATGGGCCTCTTGGATGCCTTCACGACGTTGTACGTGTCATCGTACACCGCCACCTCCACATCGTCCTGGTTGACGATCTTGGAGACCTTGGCGTTCATCACGGGTGCCTTCAGTCCGTCAAGGTAGAAGGTGCCTGATGCCTCGTCACCCTTGTAGATGGTGATCCACAGGCTTCCGTCCACGAAGATGTCGAAGCTGTCGAAGTCCTCGGTCACCCCGGTGTCCACGGCGCTTCCCGCCAATACCACCAGGTATCCGTCGATGTTCGCCTTTCCGGAGAGCACCGCGACATCGGCGGTGTAGTCGTATCCCGGATTCCCGAATCTCAGAGGAGCAAACAGGTGTCCTCCGGAAGATACCACCTCATCGGCGTTGTAGATGTCCAATCTGGTGGTACCGATGTATACATCGCCCTCGAGGTCCAGTATCCCTGCCGTTCCGGCAGAGGACTTCTCGTTGGCGGCCAGCGATCCGGTCACCTCGATGTCGGCACCGACCAGCAATCTGTTGGATGCTGCCGCGGTGAGCGTTCCGGAAACGGTCACGATATCGTGCCCGTACCATTCCCTCTCGCCGATGACCCTGATCTCGTTCTTCTTTCCTGCGGACAGGGTGTCGCCTGCGAACACGATCGTGGGATACACCAAGTGACCGTCGGTCACTACGTAGTGGCCCCAGGAGATTACTCCCTCCTCCATTCCGGTCCTTCCGTTGAATGTGATGGAGTATGTCGCATCAGCATGGTCCGTGATCTCCCCGGTCATGTACACGCCCTCTCCGATGCTGTAGATCTCGAATCCATCAACAGCGTATCCTCCCTTGAGGACGATTGATCCCTGGGAGTCCGCCACGGTGGCGTTGATCTTCTTTCCGTCGGAGAACACGAGCCTCACGTTGTCCAAGGTGATCGTGCCGGCGTTAACGTCCTTCCTGAAGTTGACGATCGCCGCATCGCCCTCTCCGCCGGAGAGGGAGACATCGTCCAGCTTCGCCTTGCCTTCGATGGTGACCTCCTTATCATCGGAGTTATCGATGGCATACTGGATGTTGCTCAGTCCGGTGATGATGAAGTATTCCACATCATCGCCGTTGGCGTTGGTGATGGTCTGGACATAGCTCACTCCGATGGGTGTGAACCACTTGTCCTCGGTAGCCGCGGCGCCGGGGTTCTCCGCCATGAGGAATCCCGTCACGGTGAGTTCCTTGGAGTCGTCGGTCGTTGCTACGAAGTAGAAGTCGTCAACGATGAGGGTACCGTTCACGGTCAGGTCGGATCCGATGACCACGAACTCCGTGTGGTAGTCGTCGGATGCTGTGGCATCCACGGTCACTCCGGCAGGGATGGTGAGCTCCTTGCCTGCGTAGAGCACGTATGTCCTGTTGAGCTCGATGGTGTCCCCGGAGGATGCCTCCGCGAGTGCGACCTCCAGCGAGGTGTATGTCACTCCGCCGTTGGCCTCCGTCTTCACGTGGGCATATACGGAACTGTCATCGATATCCGCGGTGTTGGCCGCGACGATCTTTCCGTTCACGAGATCGATGAGGTCCGCGCTGAACCTTCCGGAATCGGCGATGGTTATGACGGGGGAGCTCTCATCGTTCCCGACCTATATCTTGGCGGGTGCCATCACGCCGTCGACATCGTATGCCGCAACGGTCTGGATGGACATCTCCTCAGGGACGGTCATGCTCTCGGTGACGGTGACGTAGTCGCCCTTGCCGTCCCCGGTGTTCACATATCCGACGTCGATGGTGTTGAGGTCGTTGCGCACGGCATAGTCCAATGCGTCCTCCAGGGTCATGTAGTACACGTCCCCGTCGGAGTTCTCCACCATCGCCGCCACGAAGTGGGCGTGGGAGATCTTGTTGCCTTCCTTGCTCACGATGCTTCCCGTGACGTAGAGGTTGGTCTCTGCCAGCGTTCCGTTGTCGGTAAGCTCGAACGCATCCTTGTTGATGGTCATGTCGCCGGTCACGGTCACCTTTATGGGGAATTCGGCGGCAGCCGAATAGATGTCCGTGTTGTCATAGTTGAAGAAACCGAGCCTAGCGTATGCGGGTACGGTGAATGTACCGTCCACGAGGAAGTTTCCTCCGTCAGGGGTGTAGTAATACCCGTCGACACCCATCGCCAAGAGGCTGATGTCCACCGGCTTCTTGCTGCTGGATACGGTCATACCTCCGCTGATGATCATCTGCGGGTTGTCGTCCTCGTCCACTGTCTCTCCGATGCTGAGACCACGGATGGTGGATGTGGTCACATCATCTGCCGTGAGACCGATGTACACTCCGGAGTTACCCGTGTGGATGACGTTGTCCCCGTCGTAATGCTTGAACCTGGTATCATCCACGAGGATACCGTTGCCTGCACCCTCTCCGATCTTAACTGATGAGATGTAGAACTGAGCGTCTGTGCTCTTAGTCCTTATGGTCACGCTCGCGCCGTCCTCGGTGATCTCCGCTCCGTTGAACACGATGCTTCCCTTGTTGTTGATCACCGATGCTCCGAGGAACTTACCGTTGACGTTGAGCTTACCGCCAGCGTTGTTGTCGAATCTCTCCAAGAAGACATAATCACTCTTGGAGACCGTGATGTTACCGAAGTTCTTGATCCCCAGTCCGCCCGAGTAGAGCGTGGGTTGGGTCATATCCCCGGCCAAGGAGGACTTCGATGCCAAGCTGATCGTGCCGTGGTTAACCATCTTTCCGGAGTCGATGAAGAGTCCCTCTCCGAAGGTATCGGATTTGACGATGATCGTACCGCGGTTGATGATCTGGGCATAGTTCAGATAGCCTGTGTACTCGGATGCGGCCATTTCGATGGTCGCTCCCTTATCAATGGTGAGTGTGACGCCTTCGTCGATGATGAGGATTCCCTCTACCGTGAGCAACTTGGAGATCGTTGTGTTCCCGAAGAGTTCGAAGGTCTGGTTGACCTCGATCTTTGACGAGGAGATGTCCTTCTCCATCCTTGCGGTCTTGGAGATCGCGGATGTGTCGACGAGACCTTCAAATGTTTCAAGATGCACGTCGATTCCGGTTGTGGGCTCGTCGTTCCAGAGCTTGTTGTTGTTGGCGACGACCGTTCCATCTCCGGAAATGTAAAGGTTACCATCGATCTCTTCAGCGGTGTTCTTAAGCACAAGCGTTCCGCCAACATAGATATCAGATGCTGTATCGATAGTCGTCTTGTTGGCCAGGGTCACTGTTCCGCCGCTGAAGGCGAATCCATCGAATGCGATGTTACCGCTGGCGGTGATGGTTCCTTTGGCCATCTGATCCTCGCTGGTATCCCCGAATCCGAGACCCAGATTGCTACCGTTAGACCAGATTACAGTCAATGATTCATCCCAATCATTCTCCTTGCTCTTGTCGACCTTCACGGAAGAGCTTCCGTTCTTCGCGTTGATCTTTCCGTCCAGGACAAAGACGATACTGTAATTGTCAAGCGTGAAATTACCGGCATCGGCACCCAGAGAGTAGTATGTGACGCTGTCTGCATTGATTGTACAGATTCCCCATACCAGATTATTGATTCCGGGAGTCACGCTCTCTACAGTCTGTCCGGGTGCCACTTCAACACAGTACCCTACGGTTATGTTCTGGAACTGGCGATCCGCACTGAAATATGCGTTCCTCTCAATCTCTGGTTCTACGGTCCTGTCGAAAGCATTGGCCTCCCTGTCGTAATCCACATCGTATTTGACGATAGCACCCTGGTAGTACACGGACATACCGGAAACGGGAATGAAGGTCACTGCGGTAGAATGGATATAGAACTTTCCTTCTATATCCATATACAGATTCGCCTGCTGGTCACCGGTGACGGTCACGATGTTGATTTCCGCGTTATTGGTTCCCCATGTGTTCTTGAAGTCCAAAGTCAAGGAAACCCCGTTCTGTACGAAGAAGTAATAGTAAGACGTACTGGGGTTCTGACCCTTCATTTTGACTGTCGTGTCCTCGGATATGTAGAATCCGTTCCCTGTCATCGATGCTGTGACCGAATCGGGATTGACATAGTCGCTGTCGAACTCGTAGACATTCACGGCAGCGTTCTTGTCCGCGGTTTCGAGGACGGCGAACATCGTGAATGCCAAAGCCACAACGGCCATGACAGTCAGGAATCTTGTTCCTTTTGTATTCATGTTCCATTTCTCCTTTTTCAGCAGTTACTCGGCCACTGAAACGGGTGAACCTCTTGACGAGGCGATGTCGAAAATCCTCGGAAATCCTGCAGATCCCTGCCCCTAACGTACGGGACCTGCGGGCCTTTAACCGCTCGGACGCTTCATCGATCGGGTCCCTAACACCCTCGTCCGAATTCTGCGTCGAATAGAATTAGAAAAATCTGCTAGTTATAGATTATTTTAACAAATGGTCAGTCTGGATGCCCCTAGCCAGACACGGTTTTTCATTGCAGCGGGAACACTCGAAGGTACGGGAACTTCCGATCGGCGAGCCGAAGCCGAGACCGCCAATAGGAGCCTGAGGAGCGCAGCGACGAAGGCTCCGACCTTTCCCCTAGGGTAACCTCGGGCGCAGCCCCGAGGTTACCCTTGAGATTATTATCCCGTTCAGCCCTTCTTTAAGTAACCATCGTTCCTTCCGCTTTCCATGAACTTGACTTGGACAGTAGGGAAATCGGGAGAACGCTTTTTGAAATCCTGGGCCGAGTGCAAGATTCAACAAGATGAAGAGCCTTGACGGCGTTCATGGCTAAACAAACGACCTTCAAGGCAGCTGACGCTATGGGCAGCGGGAATATATCGCTATCCTGCGGATTGATCCTGCTGGTACGAAAAGGGTTCCACAGACTTCAGCTGTACGACTTCCTGAACGGCTTCAAGGAGAAAGGAGTACCGCTCGGATATGTGGTGGAGCTGATGTGCATACATCAGCTCAGCGGCGGAGCGTCGATGAACAGGTGCGAGGCAGAGTCCTCCTCGCCTCTGGCGAGGGAGGAGGTCTGCCATGGTTTCAACATCTCCAGGAAGACGATGGAACGCGCATTGGAGTTGCTGGACCTGTATTTCGAAGAGACGATCGCTTTCTTGTGGAAGAGGCTGAGGGAGATCTATCCCGACCTCGATACAGATGTGTATGTTGATGGATCGCACATACGCAGATACGGTTCCAAAGGCGAGTATACCGCCGCCGGGGAAGGCGGCGGAACCATTCAGCTGCAGGACCAGTTCGTCGTTGCGCAGCTGGTGCAATCGGAGCTTCCGATATCCATAGAGATGTATCCGGGGAACTGGAACGATCCTCCTCAGTACCAGGACTTCATCCCACAGCTGATGTTCATGCTGAAGGAAGGTTCCAGGATAATCATGGATGCTGGCGGATCCGATAAGGAGCTTCTCGACGATATCAGAGAGAATGGTATGAGGTATCTCACAAGGATAAGGATGAACAGGTCCGATGAGAGGATGATAGACGAGCATCCGGAGATCATCCAATACGTTGGCAGAGGGACTGCATGCATAGTCCATAGATTCGAGTCCTCGGGCAAGACCAACTATCTGTTCTTCTCCGCGGACAGGTTCATGCTGGGGCAGGCAGCGGCCGACCGCAGGGCGGCCAAGCTGGCCCAGCAACTGACGGAAGCGAAGGACATGATGAAGGAACCGAAGATCGGGAAGTTTGTGAAGGTGAAGCGCAATCCGTTCTACGACGTGATGATCAAGTCCTTCGAGGTGCAGATGAAGCCCAATCCATGGCTGGACGACGACATCCTTCTGGCTGCGAAGGAGGAGGCGGGGGAGAGGTGCGGATGGTTCAAGCTGCAGTCTTCCGATTATCTCGAACCGGAGGTGGCATTAAACATCTATAGGCACAGGGTAGGCATCGAGCATCTGATATCATCGATCAAGAGCGTGGTCAATCTGAAACCGCTGAGGGTGTGGAGCAAATCCTCCGTCAGGGGATCCCTGCTGCTGGCGCTCATCGCGCAGCTGCAGATATCCATGGTCAGATATGATATGCAACCGGACATCGTCGAGAAGATGGTGGACGGTAAGATGAAGAGAACGGAGCACAAACTGTCGGCGAAGACGATTATCGAGAACCTGCTTCATTGGACAGTAACGCTGATTCCGAGGGATGAGTGGAGGATAGAGCGCATATACAGCAACGAAACCGAGCTCACAAAGCTCATTTCCGACATTTTGGAGCATTATCGAGATGTGTTTTTGAGGGTCTCGGCGCAGCCGGGACCCTATAAAACACTAACTGTCCAATGAATCTGTTTTCCAAATTTTGCGGAAATGCTGGCTATGTCCATTGGACAGGAAAAACCACAGAGTAAAATTTCCGAAAATCGGGGTCGCAATGCAATCTCAACTGTCCAGGTCAAGATAAAACTATGTGAATATGCAATAACAAGGAGCATTGTCCCGGTCAGGACATCTGTTCCCTTATCTTCGAGAAGTACTCGTTATCCTTGTTGGAATCCAGCCAGGACTCCATCCTCTCCTTGGTGACGAAACCCTCCTCCAGAGCAATGATTTCCGGACAGAGGATCTTCCTCCCGAGCCCCTTCTCCTTGTCGCTTATGAATTCTGAAGACGACAGCAGCGAATCGAACGTTCCCGCATCGATCCATTCGGTATCCTCATCGAAAAGCCTCACTTCCAGCTCATCCCTGTCAAGATACAGGCGGTTCAGGTCGGTTATCTCCAATTCTCCGCGGGCCGAGGGCTTCAGCGTCTTAGCCAACGCCGACACCTTGGAATCGTAGAAGTATATCCCTACCACGGCGTAATCGGATCTGGGGTGCTTCGGTTTCTCCTCCAGGGATATCGCTCTCATATCCTTGTCGAACTCCACAACACCGAACCTCTCCGGGTCCGGGACGCGTATTCCGAATACGGTCGCACCGGATTGTGACCTAGCGGCAGCGGAGATCTGCTCCGCGATCGAAGGGCCGTAGAAGATATTGTCTCCCAGTATGAGGCATACCCTGTCATCGCCGATGAAATCCTCGGCGATGATGAAGGCATCCGATATCCCTCTCTGGACATATTGGACGGCATATTGTATGGAAACCCCGAACTGCGATCCGTCACCGAGCGTCCTCCTGAAGTTATCCAGGTCTGTTTCGTTGGTGATGATCAGGATGTCCCTGATGCCGGCCATCATGAGCATGGATAACGGGTAGTATACCATCGGCCTGTCGTAGATCGGCAGGAGTATCTTCGAGATGGGCAGCGTGGCCGGAGAAAGACGGGTCCCTTTACCGGCCGCAAGGATGATGCCTTTCATGGAACCCAGGATGGATTGTCCTTTCTTATAATCAAGGATAGGGCAAATGCAAGGGAAAGGTCAGGCGGAATCCCTGTGTTTCTGCTCCCATGCATAGGCGGACCTTATGCTGTCCTCCAGGCTGTGTCTCGACTCCCATCCGAGTACGGATTTGGCCTTGGAATTATCCGCTACAAGTATCGCAGGGTCTCCCGGGCGGCGATTCGCGACTTTGATGGGGATCGATCTTCCGATGACCTTCTCGCAGCTGTCGAAGACCTCCTTCACGGTAGAACCTGAATTGGTACCTAGGTTGAAGAAATCCGTCTTTCCGCCTTGCCTGAGATATGAAAGCGCCAGCAGATGTGCGTCCGCCAGATCCTCAACGTTCACGTAATCTCTGATGCAGGTGCCGTCGCATGTCGGGTAATCGTTACCGAACATGGTGAACTCCTTACCTCCGCCGAAGGCGGATTTCAGGACATTGGGGATGAGATGCGTCTCTGGGTCGTGCCATTCGCCTGCACGGCATCCGGAATCCGCACCGGCCACATTGAAGTATCTGAGCCTGACGCTTCTGATGCCGTAGGCGGAATCGTAATCATCCATCATCCTCTCGATGGCCAGCTTGGTGTATCCGTACGGATTGATGGGCCTCTGAGGATGCTTCTCGTCGATCGGGGTGTATTCCGGTTCGCCGTAGGTGGCCGCAGTGGATGAGAAGACTATCTTGTCCACATTGTGGGATCTCATTGAATCCAGAAGGTTCATGGTCCCGCAGATGTTGTTGCGGTAGTACTTGGCCGGATCCTTCATGGATTCTGCCACCTGGGAGAACGCTGCGAAGTGGATCACGGCTTCAATCTCATATTCATCGAAAGTCCTGTCCAGGTCCGCGATATTAAGTAAGTCGCCATTGACCTTTGCTATTATTTTTCCTTTCAAATCCAGCCCGGCCAACGCATCCGCCGTCTCCTCATGCCCGGTGCTGTAATTGTCGAAGATGACGACATCGTATCCGGACTCCATCAGCGCTATGCAGCAGTGGCTCCCGATGTATCCCGCTCCGCCGGTCACCAGGATGCTCATCCGAGCACCTCTCTGTACACGGCCCTGGCCCTGGCCACGGCCTTGTCCATGTCGTAGTACCTGTAATCTCCCAGACGTCCCAGGAGGTGCATGTTTGGGTATTCCCGCTTCACTGCATCCAGATATTGTGAGTACAGCTCCTCGTTCTCCTTCTTCGGCACAGGGTAGAACCTCTCGTTCTTCCCGGGGACGAAGTCCTCGGAGTACTCCTTGGCGATGACCGTCCTGTCGGAGACGTCATCAAGATAGTACTTGTACTCGTGTATGCGGGTGAAATCGTAGTTGTTCGGATAGTTGACCACGGCGTTGGGCTGATAGTGCTGGCGGTCGTAGGTCTCCATCCTGAAACGGACGCTGCGGTACGGTAATTGTCCGAACCTGTATCCCATCAGCTCGTCCACAGGGCCGGTGAAGAAGATGTGGTCGTATCCCTTGGGATCCACATCCGAGAAGGATGTCCTCAGCCTCACCTCTATGTTGGGGTCGTCGAGCATCCTCTCGATCATCCTCGTATATCCTTCCGATGGTATCCCCTGGAACCTGTCCTGGAAGTAGCGCGGATCCCTGCTCAGATAAACCGGGACGCGCGCGGTCACCGCTCCATCGATATCGTTCGGGGAGTATCCCCATTGCTTCTCCGTGTAATGCAGGAAGACGTTCTCGTAGACATATTCCGCAAGGAACCTCAGGTCCTCGTCGTCCTGCTTCATGAAATCCATTATCGGGATCTTGGTGCCGTACTCGTAACGGTCCAGCAGCTTCCTCTCTATCCTCTCCGCCAGTATCTCGGGGAACACGGAGCGTATGGTATCGAAGTTGAACGGTATCGGAACAAGATTCCCCTCCACCATGCCGATTACACGGTGCATGTAGGTGTTGAACCCGGTGAACCTGGAAAGGAAATCCCATACCTCCTGGTTCGAGGTGTGGAAGATGTGCGACCCGTACCTGTGGATCATTATCCCGTTCGCGTCGCGGTAGTCGTAGCAGTTGCCTGCGATGTGATCGGACGAATCGATGACGGTGACCTTGTGATCGGACGAGGCCAGATTGGCTATCGTGGCCCCGGATATGCCTGCTCCCACTACTAGGATGTTCATATTCTCGTAACTGGCAGGGAATTTGGTTATAAAGCGGTTCTTCTGAGATCAGGGTCCGGACGATAGTGAGTTCAAAGTTTTGCAATTACTCTGAACATCCCCTTCGATAGAGGCATGATATACCCCCGTATCCTCTCAAAACGACCTGTAGGTCGCTTATCCGCAGGCACCTTTAGGGAACAAAACCATAAATGCTGGATAAAATACGGGAAACGGCGAAAGTTTCCACTCAGTAACAGCATATCAGATGGGGGCTCTTCGCCGCTCTTATCCGTCCTGAGCTGCGCTCAGGACTCTGCAAGCACGTATCCCTTGAACAATGTCGAAAGAAGCTGGAGGAACAGGAACCTGCATTTGGTCCTGACCTTTCTCGTCGCTTTCCTCAGCCCCCTGATGTCGAACTGCATCCACCTCTTGAATGCGCGGTGTGCGGATTCGCACACCTGCCTGCGCGTATCCTTTCCGTCATACTCTTCGGAATTCAGCATGCTGATGTTCCTCAGATAGATCCCGACGATCTCCCTCCTGCCGTTCTGGCATAGAAATCTCAGTACCGAATCCATATCATGCTTCATCTCCGGATCGTATCCCTTCGCGCCGCGAAGGGAATTGAACTCCTTCAGTATCCTGGCATCATCCACATCCGCATGGAACCTTGCGTTCACCGCATGGTTGCATGCCATAACGGTTCCGGTGGCCATCCAGACGTCGGCGTACAGGACGAAGTTGTCGTACGCGCCGTCCGTCAGGAGGATATCGCCCTCCCTTCTGTCATAACCGATCCCCTTCATCCTGTCCACCAGCAGCCTGGCCCGGGGACAGTCCCCGGCCAGGCCGTCGGTGTGGATCTGCTTCAACGGGAACCCGGATGCCATCAGTATATGCGATTTGTCCATCCTGATCTCGTAATGGGGGTTGAATTTCGCGTCATAGTTGTACCTCCCCGCTTCCAGCGGGGTGGAGTCTATGGTGAATATCCTGGTATCCATGACCTTCAGCACGGCTTTCGATATCTCGTCCCCTATGCTGTCGCAGTACTTCGGGAGCACTCTGGTCAGGAAATGACAGAGTGTCCCGACGGACGGCCTCTTCTTCAGTCCAAGACGGATCAGGTCGTGATTGTCCAGATCTTTCAAAACGCCATTGTACGTCTGGCCCCTGATCTCCTTCCACATGGCCAGGAGGATCAGCGATACGATCGGATACACCACACCTCCGCGTTTCGGTCTCCTGTCCTTCTCCGCCTCGGCTATAGCCTTCGAAGATTCTAGTTCCGCCCTCAGCAGCGACAGCTCGTCGATGCTGAGTTCCTTCATACGCCTTGCCTCTATCCTTGAAACGTCTTTCAGTAACAGTATAAATTATGTATGTTTTCTATATAAATAAACCTTTATTTTTTCGCAAAAAAGAAATAGTAGAAAATGAAAAACTGCATAAACACCAACAGGAAAATACCTCAGTTTGCAAGAAAAACAAAAGAAGAACAGATTGCTTCAGGTCCGATAGGCCCGAGCATATCTGTTTAAATACGATCAGAAAAGACTGAATTTACTAGTGCAAACCGCCATCCCACACATCCTATCATTATAGGTATATATTGAAATACAATCCGAGAGCCGGTAAGATGTCTGTCAGAGGATGGCTCCCGCTTGTCGGCATAGTCGTGTGCGTTTTTGTCTTCAACATGTCCGAGTTCATGCCCATCGGTCTGCTCACGGGAATTGCATCGGATTTCGGGGTCACAGAATCCGCAGCGGGACTGATCATATCCGTCTACGCATGGGCGGTGGCAATCATCTCCCTGCCCATAATGCTCCTGCTGAGGAGGATGGAGTACCGCAGGATGCTCCTGCTGTGCGTATCCCTGTTCGCCATCTTCCAGATGATGTCCGGACTATCCAACGATTACTGGGTGCTGATGGCGTCCAGGATCGGTGTGGCCGTGGCCCATTCCATATTCTGGTCGATCGCCACGCCCTTGGCGGTCAGCGTGGTCGACAAGGGAAGACAGAGGTTCGCCGTCAGCTGCGTCGCCGCAGGAACCTCGATCGCAATGATCGTCGGCCTTCCTCTGGGAAGGGTGATCGGTCTCGCCATGGGGTGGAGGATGACATTCTTTCTCATCGCCGCCATATCCGTCGCTGTATTGTTATTCCTGGTTATCGTGTTCCCGAAGGTGGAGAATCCAGGGACCTTCACCCTCAAGAGGCTGCCGGAGGTCCTGCGCAACAGGTCCGTGCTCGGAATATACATCGCATTGATCCTGATAGTCACCGGCATCTATACAGGATACAGCTACATCGAACCTTTCCTGTTGGATTTCGGTGGCATGCCGGAGGGTCTGGTGACCATCGTGCTGACCGTATACGGTATCGCGGGGATTCTGGGGAGCATGCTGTTCACCAGATACTACGGGAGGCTCAGGTTCAGGTTCATGCTGTTCGCCTTCGCGGGGAACGCATTGGCCCTGGCGCTGCTGAACCCATCCGCAGGGATGACCTTCGCAATAATGGCGGTTGTCGCTTTCTGGGGGATCTGCGCCACATGCTTCAATGTCTCCTTCCAGAACGAGATGCTCAGGGCATCACCGTCGGATGCCACCGCCATACTCATGTCGATGTTCTCCGGACTGTTCAACGTCGGTATAGCGAGCGGATCCATGCTCGGAGGGTACGTCACCGACACCGTCGGTGTCGGGAACATAGGGTTCGCAGGCGCAATACTCGCAGCGGCATCCACCGTATTCGTCTCGCTCTATCTGATCGGGAGGATAAGGTCCTCGGAGGCTAACAGCCCTTCAGTATGATTCCAGACAGGGTACTAAATATTCTTATCAGAATATTCTTTCCGATAACATATATAAATCATGAAATATTCATACTGAACCGACAGGTGATATGGATGTCGAAGACGTATGAGCAGATCAACGAGAGGATCCGTTCCGGCAAGGCCGTGGTCTACACGGCGGAGGAGGTCATCGACCTCGTCAGGAGCAAGGGAGCAGAGAAGGCGGCCGAAGAGGTGGACGTCGTTACCACCGGTACCTTCGGCGCCATGTGCTCGTCCGGAGCGTTCGTCAACTTCGGGCACGCGAGCCCGCCCATACGCATGACCGACATCAGGCTGAACGAGGTCGTGGTCGACGGCGGCCTCGCCGCTGTCGACACCTACATCGGCGCCACGGCCACCGCCCAGGGCAAGACCGGCGGTTACGGCGGCGCCCATGTCATCGAGGATCTCATAGCCCATAAGAGGATACACCTCCAGGCAACCGGCCCCGGTACGGACTGCTACGTCCGCAGGGACATAGATACATGGATCACCATCGACGACATCAACGACGCGTTCCTGTTCAACCCGCGCAACTGCTACCAGAATTACAGTATCGCCACGAACACATCGAGTAGGACTATCTACACCTACATGGGAAAGCTCCTTCCCAAGATGAAGAACGCATCGTACAGCTCCGCGGGACAGCTGTCCCCGCTGCTCAACGACCCCCATCTCGCAACCATCGGTATGGGAACGAGGATCTTCTTCGGCGGAGGGGAGGGCTACGTCACCTGGCCGGGTACGCAGTACAAGACCAATGTGGAAGAGGTCAACGGAGTACCTGTCGCCGGCGCCAGGACCCTCGCGCTCATCGGGGACATGAAGCAGATGGACCCCAAGTACGTCAGGGGACTGGACATCACTGGATACGGTGTATCCATGGCAGTGGGCGTCGGTGTGCCCATTCCCATACTCAACAAGGACATCATGGAGCGCTGCGCCATCTCCGACGATATGATCTTCGCGGACATGGTGGATTACAGCCAGCCCACCGACAGGCCCCCGATGGCCAGATACAGCTATTCGCAGCTCAGGTCCGGAAGGGTCGAATACCAGGGGAAGACCATCAGGACATCCGCCTTGTCGTCCTATCACGGTGCAAGGGAGATCGCCAACAAGCTGAAGGACTGGATCGAGCACGGAGAGTTCCTGCTCAACCAGCCTGTAATGTCATTCCCCAAAGATATCAAACTCAACAAGCTGCAGGAGAGGAGGTGCTGATATGGACAGGAAGTACAAGATCGAGTTCGAGGAAGCGAACGTCCAGGAATCCGTCGCTTATATCCTCGTGAGCGAGTTCGACCTGAAGCCGAACGTCCTGAAGGCGGAGATCTCCGCCGACGGGAGCGGGATCATGATAGTGTCCCTTGTGGGTGACGATGCGAAGCTGGATACCGCAGTGGACAGGCTGAGGCAGGAAGGATTCGTCGTCAACGAGATGGTGAAGCACATCTCCCGCGACGAGGCCCTCTGCTGGAATTGCGGAGCATGCATCTCCATATGCCCCGTGGGCACGTTCTCCTTCGACGAGAAGACCTGGGAGGTGCTGCTGGATAACAGCAAGTGCATCTCCTGCGGAGCATGCCTGAACGCCTGCTCCGTCCATGCTCTGGACCTGCATATATGAGGACCAGCTTCCAAGTGAAGGAGACGGTCGTCAGCATCGTATGCGACGGGCCATACATCGATGTGGCGAAGCAAGCCATCTTCGACGCCAGGGAGATAATAGAATCCAAGGTGGCGGAGGATCCTTTCTTCAGGATCACCTACGAACCTTATGATATCCAAGAAGAGGACCACGAGCTCATCCGCAGGATGAGCCGTGCCTCCTTCCTCTCCGGCGTCGGGCCGTTCGCAGGAGTGGCCGGCGCCGTGGCGGTCTTCGCCGTTGAGAGGATGAGGGGGGCCGGCGCCAGGCAGGCCATCGTGGAGAACGGAGGGGACATAGCTTTCCTATCCGACGTCCCCGTCCCCGTCGGGTTGTTCGCCGACCATCCGGTGCTGAAGGACGTGGCGTTCAACATCGTCTCCGAAGGCATAACGGGGATATGCTCCTCGTCCGCCAAGATCGGGCCCTCGGTATCCCTGGGGGATTCCAACGTCTGCACCGTGTTCTCCGACGATGTGATCCTCGCCGACTGCTGCGCCACGGCATTGGGGAATCTTGTGAAGGACGAATCATCCCTCGAGAATGCATTGGAATCCATCGGATCCATCGAAGGCGTCAAAGGATGCCTGGCCTGCATAGGCGACAAGGTCGCCGTGTACGGGGAGATACCGGAGATGGTCCCATGCGGGAAGATGCCTGTCCCCGAGCAATGACGTCAACGGCAGCCCCGTGGCCCGATTCCGAATAAAAGAAATATCCGAACCATCAGTTATTGTCGAGGTTACACAAATGGCAAAGATCGTTGCTGTTGTTTCAAGCCCCCGCAAGGGAGCGAACTCCGAGACCATCCTCAACGCGATGGTCGCGGTGGCCAAGGGAAAGGGACACGACGTCCAGGTATTCAACGTCGCGGCCATGAAGGACAGGCGCGGATGCATCGCATGCATGGGATGCAAGAAGGCCGGCAAATGCGTCCTGAAGGACGAGATGACCCCCGTTCTCGACGCTATCAGGGACGCCGATGGTGTGATCCTTTCCACGGCGGTCTACTTCGGACAGCCCACGGGACAGTACAGGCTCCTTGAGGACAGGTTCTTCAGCTTCCTCGACGGAACCATGACTCCCAACGTCACACCCAAGAAGTTCGCGGTCATCGTCACCGCCGGGACAGCCGGTGCGGACGAGCTCGCTGCCCAGATCAGCGGCCGCATGTCCGCCTACTTCAAGTTCGAGCCTGTCGGATGCGTCACCATGGTGGACGGGAACAACCCCAACGCCGCCGGGCAGAACCCCGATATCCTCGCCAAGGCGGCCGAGGTCGGAAGCAAATTCTGATAAAACCATTCCGTGCCTTTCAGGCACGGTCCTTCCAGGTCTGCCAGTATATGGCCGTCCCCTGACCCTCAACGGGTCTCGGGAGCGGATAGGAATCCTTCCTGACCGTGACGACCTGGGGGAATCTCTTCTTCTTGGACACCATGAACTGATCCAACCTGGCAGGCGTGGTATGCAGGTCCCTCCCGTCCATCTCGATGCCGGTGCAATCCTTATCGAGCCCGACGTTCAGCATCGACGAGATCTTCTCGGCCAGCTGGTCGCCCCTCTCCGTGGACGCCAGAGCCACTACCGCTGGGGAAACCCTGTCTATGATATCGCATATGGTGATTGAATAGACGTTGGAGTCGTAGCATTCCGAATCCCTGTCGCGGACATGATATATGCTGCCCACACCGCACCCGAACACCCCGGGATACAGCGGTTTCAGGTCCGGCCCTCCGAACATAACCGCGAAGGTCCTTCCCCCGTTGATCCTGCCGACCTCTCCCAGCACCTGCATGCTCGCATCGGCTATCCTGGGCCCTTCCGGACATCTCAGGACCTCCAACCATACGAGGGCACCGTCCGCGGTGGACTGGTCCAGATCGTATCTGGACAGCATTCCGGGTGGCAACTCGTTGTCGTCCCTACCGTCTGTATTGGAGCATGACGAGCACGATGAACAGGATCCTCCGCTACAACCCATATCGATTACCTCCGACCACACCTATCGTCCCGACCGTATATCAACGATGGGTATGCCGGGATGTTATATCCGCTGATTCATCCATTTTCGACAATTTATAAACGTGGAGCGAACCATCCGTAACTATAATGATGTTAGACATCAAGGGGTTGAAACGATGAAGTTCGATAATGTCATGGTCCCTATCGACGGAAGCGCACTATCCGAGATCGCTGTAGAATTGGCTGTCCACTCGGCCGGCGTATTCGCTTCGCACATCACATTCGTCTACGTCGTGGATGTAACCGAGTACAACAGATTCGGTTCCATCGACGGGGGTGCCGCCATCTCGTACAGGATGCAGACCGAGGGGAAGATGTTCCTGGAGAACGCAGCCCAGGTCGCCAGGGCCGCAGGCCTGGAGGTGGAGACGAAACTGATCGAGGGGGTCCCCGACAAGATACTCATCGATCTCTCCAAGAACCAGGATATGATCATCATGGGAGTCACCGGTAAAGGAGGCTCCGGATACGGACGCGTCGGTGCGACCGCCGCCAAGGTCGTGGAGGGTGCGTTCTGCCCCATCCTCACCCTGAAATCCGGTTCCAGGAAGATCACCGATGTCCTTCTCCCCGTCAGCAAGGCCAACGAGGCCGCTATAGATCTGGCAATCGAGACCGTCAAGCGCATCGACGGAGTCCTTACTGTATTCTCAGTCAAGGACAAGGATCACGATGCGGAATCCCTGGTCAAGCAGGTCGCGGACAAGTGCACCGCTGCAGGCATCCAGGTGAAGACGGAGATCGGAATGGGCGACCCAGCCGAGATAATCATAGGGAAGTCCGGTATGTACGACCTCATCGTCATGGGTACCGAGGGGCGCAGGGGATTCAAGAAGATCCTCAACGGAAGCGTCGCCGAGAAGGTCATGCTCAACGCATCCTGCCCCGTAACTATCATCAGGGAATCCTGATCGTCTTCATGGATCAGCGGACGCAACGCGGGGGTTTCCCCGCGTGATCCGTTGTAAATTAGTTTGAAAATTCAAGAAATTTTTTAATAATTTCAAACTAATGTTTCCGCATGCCCTCCGAGGATATGTTGGTTCGCGAGAAGTATTTGGAAAGGATCAGACCTTACTACGAATTGGACACTGTGAAGGTCATAGTCGGACCAAGACGTGCCGGTAAATCCTTCATCCTTAGGGCTGTGATGGATGAGATAAAAGCCGACAAAGAGCACAAGATCCTCATCGATTTCGAAGACATGGACTATGACCCCATCAGAACCGCTTCGGATCTCAACGGCTATGTGAAAGAGAGGATAGGCAAGGGGAGATACTATCTGTTCTTCGACGAGATACAACATGTCAGTCATTTTGAGAAGGCCATAGCTTCATTCAAATCGAAGTATGATTGCTCCATATTCATCACCGGGAGCAACAGCGAACTGCTATCTGGCGAACTCTCTACACTTTTGGTAGGCAGGACCAAGGAGTTCCTGATCCAGCCGTTCACTTATTCAGAAGCGGAAGGTTATATGAAAATATCAGGGAGATCTATGAGCGATGATGCCTTCACCGATTACCTCCGCATGGGGGGTTACCCGCAACGCTTCCAGCTGCCGTCGGAAAGCGCCGTGAGGGAATACCTCCGCGACCTGTTCGAGTCGATTCTCAGAAAGGATTTGCTCCAAAGGAACAACGAGCGCTCTGCGGAGAAGCTCAGGCGCGTAGCATCTTTCGTGCTGGCGAACAGTGGTTCCAGATTCTCGGCGCAGAATGTGGTTGACTATCTGAACAGGGCACACGGTTCTGAGAAGTACATCTCGCTCCAGACGGTGTACAGTTATCTGGAGAGGATGGAGAAGGCCTTCCTGATCAAAGGTGTCAGGAAATACAGGATATCCGGGAAGGAGGTCATGGATTCCGTGGCCAAGTACTACGCTCTGGACAACGGGATGGCGTTCATCAACACGAACTCCATCGATATCAGGGAGACATCCCTGCTGGAAACCCTGGTGTATCAGGAGCTGATCTCCAGAGGATACGAGGTTTACGTCGGGGAGACATACAAGGGCGAGGTGGATTTCATCGCTGTGAAGGACGGAAAGAAGTGCTTCATCCAGGTGACCTATCTTCTGGCGGACGAGAAGACCGTAGAACGGGAGTTCGGAGCGTTCTCCCCGATAAAGGACAGCTCTCCGAAGATCGTAATGTCCCTTGACAGATTGGACATGTCCCGCGACGGTATCGTCCACTACAATATAGTCGACTATCTGGAAGGGAAGGTGGATCTCGTTCTGACTTAATTAAGTTTGAAATTCTGATAATTTTTAATGAAATTTCAAACTTATATCGTCTATAACGATCCTCATCGGATCCGGAATATTCCATCCGAAGCCATAGCTTACGCTGGTCTGTTGCAATCCTAAGAATTGAAGTGGAGCCGCCTCTGAGATTCGAACTCAGGACCTGCTGATTACAAGTCAGCCGCACTACCGGGCTATGCAAAGGCGGCAGGTAGTATTGCAAGGTATAGACATCTTGTTTATATTCGTTTGCCCTGAGAAGACCTATACGCTGGCATCCGATAATGCAGGTGCTCAGGGACATCGTCCAGCACATTTGTCGGATAATATCCTCCCGGACGATATTTATTTAATAGGTGATGCTATCGGCGCAAGTAGTTAATTACCCATTACGGTGAATATCATGGCAGACGCAAAGAAGATCGTTCGCCTTAATTACAAGGCATATCTCGCCGACGCAGACGAGAGACTCTATGACACAACAGACGCAGAGGTCGCAAAGGAGGCCGGCATCTTCAACGAGAAGCATGTCTACGCACCCCTCGCATACATCTACGGATCCAAGAACCTCTTCCCCGCACTCTCCGAAGCCATCGAGGCAGCGGAGGTCGGAAAGGAGACATCCATCGTCGTCCCCTGCGAGAAGGCGGCCGGAGCAAGGAACCCCAAGCTCATCGAGCTCCACCCCCTCAAAGAGTTCTACAAGATGGAGATCAACCCCTACCCCGGACTCCCCGTCACGCTCGGAAACAGGACCGGAGTCGTCATGTCCGTCGCAGCCGGACGTGTCAAGGTCGACTTCAACAACCAGCTGGCAGGACACGACCTGAAGTATGTGTTCACCGTCACAGAGGAGATCACCGACCCCGTCGAGAAGGCAAAGGCCGTCATCGAGGTCAACGTCGGAACCTCCGAGGGATTCGAGGCAAAGGTCGAGGACGGAAAGGTCGTCGTCACCGAGTCCGAGACATGCAAGTTCGATCAGAACTGGATGATCGCAAAGTACAGCGTCGTCGCTGACCTGAGGGCAGCCTTCGGTGTCGACCGCGTCGACTTTGTCCAGGTCTGGGATTCCGCAAAGAAGGAAGACAAAAAAGAGTGATGCTGGGGTTATACCCCAGCTCCCCCAAAACTCTTTAACACCCTTTCGGGTATTTTTCTAACAAGTTTGATCCATCCATCTCAATCGAAGAACGCCAGAATGGTGTTCATCTCATTGTTCCTGCCGCGGTCAATGCGGCATCCGTACTTGTCGTACTTCATGTAGTTCTGCTCCCTGATCCTGCTAGCAGGAAGGGGGGACAGTAGGGTCTGCTTGTAGTTAGTCATGTTTTCACCTGCAGTCTTGGGGGCTGCAATACTACTATGCCTCATGAAGTATAATAACATCAAGATGTAATGTATGTTATCTTTGTTATTCAATATTTTATTGTCTGGGTATATAAAGAATATAATTGAAGAAAATCTAGAATTGTAAGAAGAATCCTGACAAAATGACAGGTATTGAAAGAAGATGGGACACCGGCCGATCTCTCAGCCGGTGTAAAAGGTGCAAATGATGTTGCGACCCTCGTCTGTGAGGACATATCTGGAGTTGAGGTCATCCTTCTCGACCCAGCCGTTGCCGAGCCATTTTCCTATGAAGTCCCTCTGATAGTACACCGCTTCCGTCTGACGCTGGGTGGACTTACGGTTGGGATCCCCGTTCTCGGTGTTCCTGTACCATATGCCCTTTGCCTTCAGCGCAGCGATCATCTTACCGCTGGTGACGGATTGGTTACTATTGTTGCGTTCGTCCAACACCCTCAGCCCGCGTACGAGGCGCTCTTCCGGGATTTGGATGGAATAGCTTGGAAGCTGCCTCGGATCGTAGGTCGATTTGGTCAGTCCGACCGGCTTGTCTCCGATGAAGTAGTTTCTTCTGATGCCTTCGGCATCTACAGTGTATTCCTTGGTACCGACGGAGAACGGGATGGTACCGGGGACCATCATGGACGCAATGGCCGCAGCCGCTGCGTATTCCGATCCTCCGGATGAGATGTTCACGTAGATCTCGCATTGCTCGCCCGATGAGCTGGCCTGGGCGTGTTCCGATTGGATGATATCCAGAACCGTCCTGAGCATCGTGGAGAAATCCGTGACCTTCTCGATGTGTTCGACGACGTCGACCTTGCGAGGGGACTGTTCCTCAATGATCTCCTTCACACGGTCGTAGAACTGCTGGTATACACTGCTGCTCTGGCTGGTCGGGTCTCTCACGTAATGGATCACGTGGACCCTATTTATTTCGTAGAACATGACCGGATCCGTGACCTTGGTTGTTTCGAAAGTCACACACGCGATCATTATCCTCTTTTTACGACCAGACTGCAGAGCGCATCCCCATTTTCAACATAGCATTGCACCTATATAATAACATTTATTTCGTAATTTACAATAATTACAGAAAATTGTTGACTTAAAACGATGATCCGTTCCAAAACGAGAAGAAACGGGCGGTTCAGATGTGCTGGAAAGGTCTGGGTTGGCAAGACCAAAATGCTTTTATGTAATCCTCATATAGTGGCATTCGACGGACAGGTGGCCTAGCTTGGATATGGCGGCAGCCTCCTAAGCTGCAAGCCGAGGGTTCGAATCCCTCCCTGTTCGCCATTTCTCAAAAAACTCATTCGGTCAGCGTAAGCGCCGTGATTCGGACGATTGAAGAAGGTGGGCACCGCCATAAGGCGGCACCTGGAAGAAAAGGATCAGAGTTCCCTGTATCCCGACAGGGCCTGGATGTTGTCGTTGGGGGTTATCGGGGGGACACCGCATTCCGGGGTTATCACACGATAACCAACATCCGCGGCCTTCTTGGCGGCAGCCACGATATCCGCGGGAGTTCCCTGCAACAATATGTCTATAGGCGGTACGCCTCCCGCAAGGACTATCTTATCCCCGACACGGTCGTATACGCTCTGCGGATCCCCGTGGCATTCCACGGACATGGCAGTGGCACCGATCTCCGCCAGCCTCTCCAGGATGGAGTCTGTCTGCCCGCAGACGTGGACGGTGGAGAACGAATCCTTGATCGAGGAGAACACCTTGGACTCCGACGGATAGTACAGCTCGAACATATCTGGGGACAGTATGTCCTCGGCACCCTCGGTGATCACGAACACGTTGTCGCACGCCTCGGACATCCTCTCCACATAGGCGGATTGGTACGGGGCGAGCTTCTCGGTCCATTTTACGCTGGGCTCCGGATCCATGAAACCGGCCATGATGAAGTTCTCCATACCGAGCATATGGCAGGCCAGTTCAACCGGGCCGATGACGCTCCCTGTCAGGAACAGCTCCGGATGCTCCTTCGATATCCTTTCCGCTGCGCTGATGTATGCGGCGCATCTTCCGCCGGACACGAACTCGTCCACGGACATCAGGTCGGGGAATTCTCCTACCTCGCCAGTGTTCCACGGGGAACCCGTCACAGCGGGCTGTGTTCCTTTGTCGCCCGCATTGATGCTGCATCCGAGCCTCTCCGCCTCGGCCGTGAGGTCGAACGGGACCCTCGCGGTCGCCAGTCCGAACATCTTCGATGGCTGCAGGGCCAGCTCGATCATCTTGTCTTCCCGGAGGTTGGCCTCCGGCCAGCACGCCCCGCAGGAATCCATCATGCCCACCGTACCGGTCTGCGAGAATATCGCAGGCGGATGTGTGCTGTCCTCCCTGCTCATGGCTGCTATGATCTCGTCCTTTGTATTCATGCATCAACGAACGACGTTCCATAAATATAAACAAAAACGACGATTGGCGGTAACATGTATCGCTGCAACGTCCTTATCGTAGGTGCCGGCCTCGCAGGATTGTCCGCCGCGATGCACATGGCAAGACTCGGCATCAAGGATGTGACGGTCATCGAGAGGATGTCTGGGGAGAGATATGGAAGATACCACAGGACATGCGGGGAGGCCGTCAGCGAAAGGTCCGTACGCCTCTCCGGCATGGACAGGTCATGCATCGTGCGCCCGATAGAGGGGATAAGGGTCACCTACAGGGACATCTCGATGTACATCCGTTCCAAAGGATACATAATCGATCGCGAGGCGCTTCTGGAGAATATGAGGCGGTGTTCCGATGCCAACATTATATCGGGCTCCGTTACCGCGGTCGAAGCAACGGATGACGGTTATACCGTATCGACCACCGCAGGGGATTTCTCATGCAATTATCTGATAGGTGCGGACGGTGCATTCTCCGTCGTCAGGAAGAGCATCTTCGGCACATCGCCTGTGATCAAGCTGCCTGTATCCAACCGTATCGTGGAAGGCGATTCCGATTCATCAGTGCTGGATTTCGAGATCTGCTCCGATGTGCCCGGAACATACAGCTGGGATTTCCCTTCGAAGGATGGCCTCAGGTCCATGGGCAGCATAATCGGGATGGGGGATGCATCGGAATCCAAGGAAAGCGGCATCCGCTTCATAGTGTCGGGCTCCGACAGGACCGTCGTGAAGGGCAGATGCTGTCTCGTAGGGGACGCGGCGATGCTGATCAACCCGATAAGCTACGGAGGGATCGGCGCAGCCCTAATATCCGGGCGCAGAGCGGCGGAATCGATCGCCAAGGACAATCTGCAATCCTACCAGAGATGGATCCTAAAGGATGTGATGTTCGACCGCCATTTCATGGAATCGTACGACACCGTCAGTTCCTGGACTGTCAAGGATATTGAGGATGCGCTCGTACCCTTCAGGAAAGGCTATTCCGTGGCCAAGGGCCTGTACGCTATGATGAGGCGCCCTAAATGGGCATCGGTGTATACATCCATATGGATGGGTTTCAGGCACGGTTGGTAACTGTTTCCTATATTACGCGCGTCCTTTTTATTTTATATATTAAAATATGAATACAGGTGACAGTTGATCATATGGTCGATTTTAGTTACGAAGTGACAGAGAACATAGCGGTCCTCTCGGAATCCTCCAAGGGATGGACCAAGGAGCTCAATTTGATCAGTTGGAACGGAAGGGATCCCAAGTACGACATCAGGGAATGGTCCCCCGATCACAGCAAGATGGGAAAGGGCATCACGCTCTCCGACGAGGAGGTCGAGGTGCTCAAGAAGGCCCTGAACACAAGGGACATCTGATCAAACCGGGGGCAACCCCGCTTCATAATCAAACTATTTCATACCTATTCTTCCGATAGTTCGTTCCGTCTTACTTTCAAATACATCCTAGTCGATATACGCCTGGAGCACCGAAAGGTGCGGAAGTGATACAATGGCATACGGCGGATACAGGAACGACAGGGACAGGCCGAGGGAATTCTTCAAAGCTACATGTTCAGATTGCGGACAGGAATGCGATGTCCCCTTCAAACCCACCGAGGGCAGACCGGTCTATTGCAGGAACTGCTTCCAGAAGCACAAGCCCGCTGTCGAGCGTGACAGATCCAAATTCTGAAACTTTAAGAAAGGGGTCTCCGCCCCCTATTCATTCTTCACGTGCCTCGGTCATCATCATAAGCAGCTTGAACGTCGGTATCGAAAGAGCACCGGACGCTATGCCGATTATCATAAGGATCGCGCCCGCCAGGTTCATGGATAAGGCGAAGATAAGGATCAGTCCTGCACTGACAAGGACGATGCCGGCCGAGAGCATGATCTCGGCCAGCAGTTTGTGATGACGGGGTTCCATCAGACCACTTGGCTTCCGGCGGTATCGGAGGCGCTCTCGTCCCAGATCTCCTGGACCTTGAACTCCCAGACTGCCACGACGGGAAGGTTGAACTTATCCATGATGGCGGTCATCTTATCAAACGGTTCGCCCTCGACGATCCTTCCGGTGGTAACGGCCCTGAGGGAGTATGCGTTCTTCCCTTGCCAGACCAGGATCTCCACGTTCGGGTTGTTCTTCAGGTTCTCGCATGTCCTGTGCATGAAGACCTCCGCCACCAACACCGTGTCGTCCCCGAGCATGGAAAGGCTGGCGCACACGATCGCATGCGGCTTCCCGTCGGGCGTCACTGTCGTGAGTACCTTGTGGGTGTCAGGGTGCTTGATCATTCTGGCTACTGGTTCGGGTATTGATACCATGTCGTCCTCACTCCTCATTGTTCTCGGGATGGAGGCATTGGATCACCAGCTCCATCTTTCCGTCCTTGTAGTACGGGACGGTCCTGCATTTGACCGTTATCCCGGTGGTCGGGATGACCTTCTTCCTGATCGGGTTGGTGGGTTCTCCGATGACCACGGTACCCGCATCACAGTCGGAACAGGGTATCGAGTTCTTGAACAGCTGATGGCATTTCATGGTCAGCGCCTTGTCGACACTGATGCCGAACGCCCTCTCCCCTGCATGGTTCATCCAAAGGATGTTGTGGTCTGCGTCGTGGATTATGATGACCTCCTCGATGGTATCGAGTATGAGGTTCATCAGCTTCTCGGAATACAACTCGGATTGGTCCATGGTCTTGTCCCTCAAGAAAGTATTTCGTTAAAGATAGATAAACGCGAGGTTAGGCGAGGGGCACCTCATGCACCCACGCAGCCAATGTCCGTACCCGGGATATGCAAGCGCAGGCGGTGTGTTCTGTCCATGAAAGGCACCCACTTAGTTTTATACAGTGATTTTGATAGAGTGGTCCAATGAGTTACGACGTTGTCATTATTGGAGCAGGACCCGCAGGGTTGACCGCAGGCATTTATGCTAGATCCAAGGGAATGACAACACTTCTGCTGGACTCCGGCCGTGTCGGAGGACAGCTCGTAAGCCTCTACCCCGAGAAGGGTATACACAACTATCCGGGTTTTGAGACCATCCAGGCCAGGAAACTGTCCGATAAGCTCTATGCGCAGGCGGAATCGATGGGATGCGACATCAAGGAGAACGAGAAGGTCGACACCATCGAGAACGGCCACGAGGAGCTTATAGTCACCACCGCGAAGGGCGAATATCACTGCAGCTCAGTGATCATCGCCATAGGGATGGGAAGCTTCAAGCCCAAGAAGATGGGATGCCCCGGGGAGGACGAGCTCTACGGAAAGGGCGTGACATACATCCTCCCGACCAAGGAGGCGCTTGTGGGCAAGAAGGTCATAATGTTCGGAGGGGGCAACAGCGCCATCGACATGGCCCTCATCGCAGAGCAGGTTGCCGATACAACGCTTGTCCACCGCAGACCCGAGTTCAGGGCGGACGAGTCCACCGTCAAGCTGTTGGAAGCGAGCGATGTCAAGACCATCATGAGCGCCAACCTCAAATCGATAAACGGGACCGACCACGTGGAATCTGTCACATTGACCATAGGCGAGGAGGAGAAGACAATCCCAACGGACCTCGTCGTGATCAACATAGGCATCTCGGCCGATCTGGACGACCTGAAGAAATGGGGCATAGAGCTGACCAGCGACGGATTGGTCAAGGTCGATTTCGACATGTCCACCAACCGCCCGGGCATCTTCGCCTGCGGGGACGTCGTTTCCTACGAAGGCAAGTACAAGCAGATCACCACCGCATGCGGCGAGGCGACCACTGCCACGATGATGGCGTACAAGTTCGTCAAGAAGCCTTACTGGGCCTGATCCGGTCTCAGACGTACTGTTTTATCCGTTCCTGCTATCTAGATAGCATGAGCCCTGTCGCAAGGACCGATGATTTCGTCGCCGGAGGATACATCGTCGAGCACGGTTCCCTCGAACCCTGCACGGTTATATGTTCCGACGGAAGGGCCAGAATAGAAAGTTCCGAATCTGGGGAATGCGATTTTTCGGCCATATTCATCAAGGACATGGTCAATGCCCACACCCACTGCGCGGATTACGGTCTGAATGTCCCCGGTGGTCTCAGCCTGGAGGAGCTCGTGGCACCGCCGGACGGGCTGAAGCACAGATACCTATCGGGATTGGACGCAGCGCAGCTGAGGGAGAACATACGTAGATTCGATTCCGCATCCGCATCCTTCGGTTCCGCATCGTTCATCGACTTCAGGGAAGGCGGTGCGGAGGGATGCAGGGCGCTGCGCGAATGCAGTCGGGACGCCATAGTCCTGGGACGTCCGGTATCCAAGGAGTTCGATCCCCAGGAGATGGAGGACATCCTGTCCATAGCCGACGGGATAGGTCTTCCCAGCATATCCGACATGGATCACCGCTACATAGAGTCCATAGCCGACGAGGTCCGCGGAAGGAAGAAGATATTGGCCATACATGCCAGCGAGAGGATCCGCGAGGACATTGATCTCATCCTTTCCCTTGACCCCGCATTCGTGGTCCACATGTGCGAAGCGACGGATTCCGACATGTCCAAATGCGCCGAGGCGGAGGTACCGATAGTCGTCTGTCCCACATCCAACGGATACTTCGGCAAGGTCCCTCCGATAGCGAGGATGATCGACAGCGGGGCGGACGTATCGATAGGGACGGACAACGGCATGCTCTGCGAACCTGACCTCATCTCCGAGGCAAACCTCTTCTCCGACATCCTGAGGTCTCAGGGAGGCGACCCATCGTACGTATGGAAGGCGCTCTCTGGTTTCCCAAGCAAGTTATTAAATCGCACGAGAAGGATGGAGGAGAAGATACAGATGAGCTGTCTGACAGTCATCCCGCAAGGCAGTGGGTCCAGGCAGTTCCGCGTTAAATTGAATCGAGGAGTGTTTGGATATGTCATTCAAGAAGATCCTGGTACCGACCGACGGAAGCGAATACACGAAGGCAGCGATCAGACAGGCAGTGGAACTCGCGAAGCTCTCAGGGGCCGAGCTCACCGCATTGTACGTCCTGGACCAGACCGTCCTGACGAACATGCCCATGGACACGGCCGTCATGAACGTCTACAAGACCTTGGAGAAGGAAGGCCAGGAAGCGGTAGACTACGTTCTCAACATGGCCAAGGAGGCCGGGGTCAAGGCAGAGGTCTCCGTCAAGGAAGGCACTCCCGTGAAGGTAATCCTCGAAGAATCGCCCAAGTACGACGTCATCGTCATGGGAACCCTCGGCAGGACCGGAATGTCCAAGCTCCTCATGGGAAGCGTCGCCGAGAGGGTTGTCAGAGCAGCGGCATGCCCCGTCATGGTCGTAAGAGCCCCGGAGGTTAACTGAATGAGTAAGACGGTCGCAGACATAATGGTGCCCGCACCCATCGTGTGCGAGGTCCCCGGAACACGCAACGATGCCATCAACATGATGGTCAGGAACAAGCTCACCGGACTCCCCGTGGTCCGCTCTTCGGACGGACAGCTCATGGGAATCGTATCCAGGAGGGACATCTTCCGCAAGTTCGAGGAGGATCAGCTCTCCCTCATCATGAAGAAGGAGATCAAGACCATCACTCCCGAGACCACCATCGAGGAGGCCGCACGCATCTTCCACGAGATGAGGATACACAGGCTCCCCGTGGTGGAGGGCGGAAAGCTGGTCGGGATCATCACACCCACCGATCTCCTCAAGATCATCAAGGACATGAAGACCACCCTCACGGCGGAGGACGCCATCAACATCACCTGCGTCACCGCATACCAGGACGAGCCCCTGACATACACGATCCCCGCCATGAGGATCAGCGACGTCACCGCGCTCCCGGTACTGGACGACCACGGCGAATTGGTCGGTATCATCACCGACCGTGACCTGTTCGACGACCAGGTGAAGGATGACGACGCGCTCAAGGCATTGGGCATATCAGGAAACGACAACCTCGCCGGATACAGGAACGTCCTGCCGCTGTTCTACGCGGCCACCGACAGGTACCTGCAGGACGACAGGAAGGTCAAGGACTTCATGGTGAAGGACCCGATGACCATCTTCAAGAAGACGCCTCTCTCCGAGGTGGCGGAGCTCATGCTCAACCACGACTTCGGCCAGCTCCCGGTCCACGGCACCAAGGACGAACTCATCGGCATGATCTACGACGTGGATGTCCTCAAAGTCCTCCTGAAGTGATTCACGTGGCGGACAACAGCAGCAACGACCTTGCATCGGTGATAAAGCGCAGGGGATTCATCTGGCCCTCCTTCGAGATGTACGGCGGAGTCGCCGGAATGTATGACTACGGGCCTTTGGGATGCGCCCTGAAGAACAATATCATCGAGATGTGGAGGTCCATCTACAAGGGAAGGGAGGGATTCGTCGAGATCGATTCCGAGACTGTCAACCCCAGGGAGGTCTTCAAGGCCTCCGGCCATCTCGACAACTTCGCGGACCTGATCACATACTGTTCCAAATGCCAGGCGCCCTTCAGGGCGGACCACCTGGTCAAGGATTTCTATGACAACCCGGACATCCTCACGCCCAAGGAGCTGGAGGAGGCGTTCGTCAAGCACAACATCAAATGCCCCGACTGCGGTGGCTTACTCGGACCGGTCGAGGAGTTCAACCTGATGTTCAGGACCAACATCGGCCCCGGGAACGCACGCGTCGGTTACATGAGGCCGGAGACGGCCCAGGGGATATTCGTCAACTACTCCAACCTGTACCGCTACAACAGGGACAAGCTCCCTATGGGAGTCATCCAGACCGGGAGGAGCTACAGGAACGAGATCGCCCCGAGGCAGGGAATGATCCGCATGAGGGAGTTCAACCAGATGGAGGTCGAGCTCTTCGTCGACCCAGAGGACAAGGACTGGGCAAGGTTCCCCGAGATAGAGAACGGGACCCTGGACCTCATACCCAACACGACTCTCGAGCTCACGACGATGACCGTCAAGGAAGCTGTGGAGAAAGGCGTCATCGCCAACCGCGTCCTCGCCTATTTCGTCTACACCACGAAACAGCTCCTCCTCTCTCTGGGAATCGATGAGAAGAGGCTCAGGTTCAGGGAGCATGAGAAGGACGAGATGGCCCACTATGCGGCCGACTGCTGGGATGCTGAAGTACTCCTGTCATACGGCTGGACCGAGATCGTCGGTATCGCCGACAGGGGCAACTGGGATCTCTCCAGGCACGCCCAGTTCTCCGGCCAGGACCTGACGCACTTCAAGAAGTTCGACGAGCCCAGGGAGACCGAGGTCGAGAGGATCAATCCCAACAGCAAGGCCCTCGGACCCATGTACAAGGGCAAGGCCAAGGCAATCTCCGAAGCGATCAGCGCACTTCCCCCGTCAGCCATCGCCGACGGCAAGCTCAAAGTGACCGTGGACGGAGAGGAGATTGAGCTGGGAAGCGAGTTCTTCGAGGTCGTCAAGAGGAAGGAGAAGGTCGCAGGCGAGAGGGTCATCCCCCACGTCATCGAACCCTCCCACGGGCTCGACAGGATATTCTACTCGGTCCTCGAGCACGCCTACCGCTACGACAAGGAGAAGGACTACGTCGTCCTCGGGCTGGCCCCCGCCGTCGCCCCGATCAAGGTCGGAGTGTTCCCCCTCATGGAGAAGGACGGCCTGGACACCATGGCCAAGGATATATACGACAAGGTCCACACCAGCAGGGTCGAGGCCTATTACGACGGATCCGGTACCATAGGTAAGAGATACGCCCGCATGGACGAGGTCGGCACCCCCTGGTGCATAACCGTGGACTACGACTCCCTCGAGGACGGCACTGTGACCATCAGGGACAGGGACACCACCGAGCAGAAGCGCATACCCGCGAAGGAAGCGGCATCCATAATCGACGCGCTGCTTGCAGGGAAACCCTTCGCATCGCTCTGATATAAATAACTTCACCGGGATCCGACCATCCCGGTGAACCTTTATCCATACACCTATCCAGATATCCAAACGCTTTCGTTATTTCTGCTGCTAACAAGTATAGTTTATATCCTGAATATGCCGATTCATTATACGAGGTGTAAAAATGGGTGTAAAGGACCTAGAAGATCTGAAGAAGCTATCCATGCTGAGATCGCAGATCGACGGCATTTCCGTCGAGAAGATTATGTCCACAGATTATCCGACCATCGACTCGGACTCCACCATCGCCAACGCACTGTCGGTCATGAAGGAGACCAAATACCAGGATGTTCCTGTGACTGAGAACGGATCGTTCGTCGGCGTCGTGACATATTCTTCGATCCTCAGGAAGAAGAGTGTCTCTTTGGATGCTAAGGTCAAGAACCTGATACGCAACATCCAGACCGCCACTGTGGAACTGGAGATTACCAAGCTCGCCGAGATGTTCATCTCCAACAACTGCAGGGAGATACCCATCCTGAGCGGCAAGAAAGTCATCGGAGTGGTCATGAGGAACAAGATCATCGACATCGTCAGGGACATCAAGGCCCTGAAGGAGATCAAGGTCTGGGAGATCATGACCAATCCTGTCGAGGCCGTGAAGCAGCACGACCTGATGGACGATGCTCTCGATCTGATGATCCGCGAGGACATAAGGACCCTGCCCGTCGTCGACAGCAACGACCGTGTGGTCGGTGTGGTCGGCATGAGGGAGATCATCGACAACAACTGGAAGAAGGACAGCAAGACCATCGGGGATCTGGCCAAGAGCTCGAGGTCCCAGATAACCGTCGAATCCATCGCCACCACTTCCGCCAAATGCATTGAGTGGGACGCGGATGTCGCCGAGGCCGTATCGATAATGGTCGAGAACGGATTCTCCACCTTGCCCGTCATCGAATCCAGCGGATTGGTCGGTGTCATCACCGAGTACGACGTGCTCGAACTGATCTCCGCATGTAGGGAGAGGGACATGCTGTTCGTCCAGATCAGCGGTCTCGAGGATGACGAGAAAGATTACACCGACGCCATCTACAAGGATATCGAGAACATGATCGCCAAGGTCTCCAAGATCTACAAGCCGGAGTCCCTGAACATCCACGTCTCGAGGTACAACGAGATCGGAGGCAACCCCAAGTACAGCATCACCGCCAGGCTCTACATCAACGGTACCGGAGTGATGATGAAGGAAGTTGGTTACGACCTCACCAAGACCATGTCCGACCTGATCAAGAAGCTGGAAGCGGCCGTGGTCGACATGAAGGAATCCAAGGTGTCCTTCCGCAACAGAAGGAAGAACTGACAAACCATTCAGTCCCCCGGAAGGGGGACATCATCGTTTTCTAGGGAGGAGTTCCCGTCATACAGTTGCCAGATTCCATCGATACGCCCCGTCTTCTTCTGAGGCGTTGGGCGGAGGATGATGCCGACGACCTGTTCGACATCGCCAGCGATCCATCTGTGGGGGAGACTGCCGGCCGGAGGCCCCATTCATCGATACAGGACAGCAGGGATGCCATCTCGGATTGGGGTTCCAGACCGGGAGTCTATGCCATAGTCTCGAGATCCTATGGGAGGCCGGTCGGATGCATCGAGATCGACACCGATCCCAAGATACTGCGCAAGGGGCCGAAGGATGCGGAGGTAGGTTTCTGGATAGGCAGGAGGTACTGGGGCCAGGGATTCGCCACGGAAGCCCTTTCGGAACTACTGGATGCGGCATTCGGATGCGGTGTGTCGAAGGTCTGGTGCCAATGTCTGGAGGACAACGTAGCATCCGTCAGGGTATTGGAGAAGTGCGGTATGGTTTTTCATCATCGCAGCGTATCGGCCAATGAATTCACAGGTGAAGTGGTGACCAGATTCTACGTTGGGAAGAAGAATGGTTGAAAGACTATGCAGGTCCGTTGATTTAGGAAGATGATTTTCCAAAATCAGACCATCCCTCATCCAATATTATCGGTCTTGAACCGTATTTTCCTAGTGCGTAGCCCTTTCTCGGGTCATACTCTTTTCTTATACTGAACTCAGATAACGCTTTGATATCGGATTGTTTGGTAGTTCTGTCCTTGGAAACAAGATAGATCTGATCTCTGCGGAACAGTTCATCAGTATCCATAAGCATCTGGTCATGAGTGTTTACCAGCAATTGGGCATTGTTAGGGTTATTCGAGCGGCTGAACAGCCCTATTATCCATCTGCAGATCGAATCATCCAGGAAAGATGCGAACTCATCTATGGCCACAAAACCTCCCTTGTGCAGAGCGTCGATGATGGGGCCCATCACGTATAGCATACGGATCGTACCGTTGGACTCCATGATGTATGGGAAAGTGCGGTCGATTTTATCAAGCCCGATCATGTCGATATCATGGGTGATATTGAGAGTCATCTCGTTGACTGTGGTGGAGTCTGTAGCCATCATCAGACCGATTATTTGCTCGGGAATCATGTTGCGCATGTCTAAAACATGTTTTTCTTTGACAGACCCATCGATCTCAGAGATACTGAAATCGGCGACGTTCATCGCCTCGATCATTTTGCTTTTAAAGTCTGGATCGACACTCATGCGTGATACCGTGGTGTTGAGAACCGCATTTATATCGCCGGTCAGAACTAGGATCTTGCCCATCGCTTTGTTAACATTTTTGCAGATATCATGGTTGAACTGGGCCGCGACGGAAACGAACGTCGAGTTCTGTCCAACATTATCTCTTAGCCTGGACAGTTTCTTTCCGGATGCGGTGGTGGTCACAGATATCTTGTCCCCCGACCTAGAGAACACTTTGGATCTGACGTTGTTCGGGCTATAGTGGAGTTCCTCGCTGATTATCCTCTCAGCATTAAAGGATACAGAGTAATCGTAAAGTATGCCGCCCTCAGTAAAACGGATGGACATCCTGGTAGGTGCTCCTTTAGAATGGGGGTCAAGTCTGAAGGGATCGTAATACATGATAGGGACGTGGGCCGGAAGAGGGAAGCGCATCATGTCGGAGAGCATGCCTAAAGCGTGAAGCAGGCGCGATTTCCCGGTGGCGTTAGGTCCGAATAGAGCTAAGGAGCCCAGCGCCTCGTGTGTTCCATCTCCCACTATGTTGCTGTCGGAATCGCTCAGTTTTGATGGTCTGAAGTCCAGAGTTGCCTCGCTCTTGAACGGACCGTAGTTCTCGACACTGAAATACAATATCATTGTCTCAAAGTCACTATGTGATGTGGTTATTATTAATTTTTGCGAATTTTCTGCAAATTTTGCTCATAGATTAACAAAATGTAGGGCCGCAATAAATGAGGGCATAACCATCATGATGATGCAGACAGAATCTCTCCCACAGTCCCGCGCGCACGTTATATATAACACCGCGGACTACTCACGCTCGTTAGCCATGGCATACGATTCAGCTTCAATAGAGAAACGCTGGCAGGAGATGTGGAGGGACGACAAGCACTACCGCTTCGATCCCAAATCTGACAAGCCCGTGTTCAGCATCGACTGTCCCCCGAGATACACATCCGGCCCGCTCCACCTCGGACACGCCACCGGATACTCGATGATCGACTTCGCCGCCCGTTACAAGAGGATGAACGGATTCAACGTGTTCTTCCCCCTCTGTTTCGATGTCAACGGAACGCCGATCGAGGTCAAGGTCGAGAAGAAGCACCATATCAATAAGCTCGACACACCCAGGCAGGAGTACAGGAGGCTTTGCGAGGAGTTCGCAAACGGCTTCATCGAGCAGATGACGCACGATTACGAGATGCTCGGGGAGTCCATGGATCCCAGTATCTACTACCAGACCGACGCGCCATACTACAGGAGGATCACTCAGCTGTCCTTCGTCAACCTGTTCAACAGGGGACTGGTCTACAAAGCGAACTTCCCTGTCAACTGGTGCCCCAGCTGCATGACCGCTCTGGCGGACGCAGAGGTGGAGTACAAGGACAACGTCAACAAGCTGAATTACATCAAGTTCCACTTCGCAGACAATCCCGACCAGTACATGCTCATCGCGACCACCAGGCCCGAGCTCCTGTGCACATGCAAGGCGGTAGCCGTGCACCCAGACGACAAGGAGAAGTCCAAGATGGTTGGAAAGGAGCTGGTCACCCCCCTCTTTGGAAGGAAGGTCAAGATCATCTCCGACCCCAAGGTCAAGATGGACTACGGAACAGGCAACGTCATGATCTGCACCATCGGCGACAAGGACGATCTGGAGTGGACCATGAAGTACCACTTCGAGATGGAGAAGGGAATCGACGAGCAGGGCAGGATGACCGAGCTGGCAGGCAAGTACAAGGGCATGCCCGTGCTTGAGGCCAGGGAAGCGGCCATCCAGGACCTCAAGGACCAGGGATTCATGGTCAAGCAGGAGGACAACCCCCAGCAGGTCTCCATCTGCTGGAGATGCCACACGCCCATCGAGTTCCTTCAGGTGCCCCAGTGGTTCCTGAAGACCACAGATTTCAAGGAGCAGATCCTCAAGAGGGCGGACGAGATCAACTGGTTCCCCGAGTTCATGAAGGTCAGGCTCCAGGATTGGACAAACTCCCTCAGCTGGGATTGGGTCCTCAGCAGGCAGCGCGTGTTCGCCACGCCCATCCCCGTGTGGGAATGCGAGAAGTGCGGACACGCCGTGTGCGCTACCGAAGAGATGTGCTACTGCGACCCCACGCTGGACGACGCTCCCGTGGACAAGTGCCCCAAATGCGGCGGGAAGATGATCGGCTGCACCGATGTCTTCGACACCTGGATGGATTCTTCAGGCTCTTCATTGTACAACACGTTCTGGGGAAGGGACGAGGAGCTCCACAAGAAGCTGTTCCCCATGTCCCTGAGGCCCCAGTCCCACGATATCATCAGGACCTGGGCGTTCTACTCCATCCTCAGGGCGGACCAGATCGAGAACTCGATCCCTTGGGAGAACATCATGATCCACGGATTCATCATGGCCCCGGACGGAACACCGATGCACTCATCGATCGGTAACGTCATCGACCCGATCCCGATATTGGAGAAGTACGGCGCGGATGCGCTCAGGTATTACGTCACAACATGCTCCCTTGGAATGGATACGGCCTTCAGGGAGAAGGACGTCATCCGCGGAAGCAAGATATGCAACAAGGTCTACAACATCGGCCAGTTCGCATCCAAGTTCATACACGACGTCCCCAGGGAATGCGATTCCCTCAGGCTGTCAGACAGATGGATCATCAGCAAGTACTCCAAGACCGTGAAGGAAGTTACGGATTCCATGGAGGTCTACGAGTTCGACAAGGCCATGAGGGTCCTGGAGGACTTCATCTGGCATGAGCTCGCCGATAACTATATAGAGATGGTCAAGGGAAGGGACGACGATGCCGTCAGGTACACGATCTACAACGTCCTGCTGGGAAGCATGAAGCTCCTGGCCCCCATGATGCCCCACATCTCCGAAGAGGTCTATCAGTCACACCTGAAGCAGATCGACGGAGGAGTATCCATACATCTGACCAGCTGGCCTAAGCCCATCTTCATCGACGAGGATGCGGAGCGCGACGGGGAGAAGCTGGCCGAGGTCATCGCACAGATCCGCGCCTGGAAGGGAGAGAAGAAGATCCCGCTCAACCAGGAGCTCTCGATGATCGAGTTCGTCGGAAAGGACCTGAAGTTCCTAGAGTCCTCCGTTCAGGACCTGAAGGATACCACCAAGGCCAAGGAGGTCAAGGTGGAGGCCGAGGCCAAGCTGACCGAGGAGGTCATCGGCGTCAAGCCGGTGCATGCCAAGCTCGGTCCCGTATACAAGGGACAGGCCAAAGCCATCGTGTCCGCAGTGGCTTCGATGGACGTGAAGGACGCAGCCGCGAAGCTGGCATCCGGATCCCTGGAGATCGACGCCGACGGAGAGAAGCTCACCGTTCCGGCCGAGTTCTTCCAGCTGGAGAAGGCGCTGATGCTCGAAGGCAAATCCGTCGAGACCATCCAGATCGGAGACGTGCTCGTCCTCATCGAGCAGTGAAACATTTCAGCCGGGGAGACCCGGCCTTATTATGATTATCAACGTAGGCGGAAGGACGGACATCGTCCAGTACTTCACGCCATGGCTCCTGAGGAGGTTCGAGGAAGGCTATGTCCTGTCCAGGAACCCCATGTTCCCGAACAGGGTCGCCCGCTACGAGCTCACCCCGGACAAGGTGGACTGCGTCATGTTCTGCTCAAAGAACTACGCACCGATATTGGACGATCTTCACAGGATAACCGACCGCTTCAACACCTACTTCTTCTACACCATCACCGCCTACGGAAAGGACGTGGAGCCGGGGGTCCCGACGATAGAGGAGAGCATGGAGACGCTTAAGCGCCTGTCCGCTCTGGTTGGCAAGAAGAGGGTGGTATGGAGGTACGACCCCGTCCTCCTGACCGCAAGATACACGATAGATGTCCATATGGACACGTTCTCGATGATGTGCAGGGAGCTGGCCCCCTATGTCGACAGATGCATCTTCAGTTTCGTCCAGTATTACGACAGGGTGCCGTTCAACATGCCCGAGATCATCCCGTTCAGGAACGATGACAAGGAACGCATCGCGGAGGGACTGGGCAGGATTGCCGGGGAGAACGGCATCAGGATCCAGCAGTGCATCGAGAACGCGGATTATTCCAAGTATGGGATAACCAGGGACGCCTGCACTACGCTGAAGGCGGTAGGCGATGCCAACGGGGTATCGTTCAAGGACGTGAGGCACAAGGGGATGAGGGCAGGGTGCCGCTGCATCGAGAGCAGGGACATCGGCTGGTACGACACCTGCCTGAACGGCTGCAGGTATTGCTATGCCAACACTGACCCCCTCAAGGCCTTCGACAACCACAGGTTCCACGAGATGGATTCCCCTCTGCTGCTGGGGCATCTGAACGAGGGCGATGAGGTATACCAAGGCAATCAGGAATCGTTCCTCAGGAAGAGGCCGGACGCGGTCACATTGGACAGGTTCCGATCGGTCGCAGAAGCGACACAGGCCCGATACCGGGCAATAGCTGCAATTTGGTTCAGAAGGGCGGCAGTATGTCCTGCCGAGAGCGATGAACGCTACATCTAGGTCATCCCACCTGTCCTGGGGCACGGTGGCTACAATCTCCTTTTGGGTCTCATCCGGTCTCTTGGAATCGGATATCCCGAGCCTCTGCGCCACGCGGTTAATATGGGTGTCCACAATCACCGAAGGCCTTCCGAAGCCGTATCTCATGACGCACGCAGCGGTCTTCTTGCCCACTCCCGGCAACTTCATGAGCTCATCGGGATCACAGGGTACCTCCCCGCCGAATTCCTCCACGATCGTCCTGGTAACGTCCTTGATGCATCTGGCCTTCTGCCTGTAGTACCCGGAGCTGAACACCAGCTCTTCTATCCTCTCCGCAGGAGTGTCATACACCTCCTTTGGCCCCGGACATTCTGCGAACAGCCTTTCCGAGGCCTTCCTGGAGTTCCTCTCCGTGGTCTGCTGGGAAAGTATGGTGGATATGAGTATCTGATAGGGCGTGGATCCCTCGTAGCCTATCCCTTCGAAATCCTTCAGCTCGAAGCTGTCTAGGATCATGTCGATGGCCCTGCAGGCCTCGTCGGAGTTCATGAGAAAAGATCCGGTGCCGGAGCACCGGTAAATGACATTCAATCCTGGATGACGCGGACGGTGATCCTCTTGGATTTGTACTTCGCCTTGGTGAGGTCCATGGTCATCCTGTTGCCGAAGTCCTTGTGCACCTCGACGACGGACGACTCGTCGCCCATCTCGATCTTACCGATGGAGACGTCCCTGATCCTCGCGTTGCGGATGATGAAATCGGCAAGGCTGACCTTCTTGAATCCGTCGTTCTTACCGAGGTTCACCTCGAACCTACACATCCCGAACACGTCGGAGATCTGGTCGTAGTCCACGACCTTCCTGATGGTGTCCTTGGTGCCTTCCTCGGCCTCAGGCACATCCCTCTTCTGGATGTCCATGCCGGTACGCATCTCGAACTCCTTGACCAGATGCTTCTCCTCGGATGTGACGAAGGATACCGCGGTACCCTCCTTTCCGGCCCTGCCGGTCCTTCCGATGCGGTGGATGTAGGTGTCGATGTCGTCGGGCATGTCGTAGTTGATGACATATGTGATGTCGTCGATGTCCAATCCTCTTGCGGCGACGTCGGTGGCGATGAGGACATCCACTCCGTCCCCTTTGAAGTCCTTGATGACCTTCTCCCTCTTGAACTGGGGCATGTCGCCGTGGATGGCCTCAATCTTGTAGTCCAGGTCCTTGAGCCTCTCTTCCAGCACGTCGACCATCTTCTTGGTCTGGCAGAAGATGAGCGCTTTAGGCTGGTCGATGTCCAGGATCCTGCACAGCGCCCAGGACTTGTTCCTCCTTCCTACGGAGATGTAGTACTGCTTGATGTTGTCCAGCACGACCTCGTCCTGGGATACGGAGATCTCCTTGGGCATGGTCATATAGTCGTAGGCGAGCTGCTTGACGTTCTCCTGCATGGTGGCGGAGAATAGAAGTGTGTGCCTCTTGGAAGGCATGGCCTTGAGGATGAATTCGATGTCCTCGATAAATCCCATGTCCAGCATCCTGTCCGCCTCGTCGAGGACCATGGTGGTGATCTCGGTGAGATTCAGCACTCCCCTGGTGACCATGTCCCTGACACGTCCGGGTGTTCCCGCGACGATGTCACATCCCTGCTGGAGCTTCTTGATCTGGCCCTCGATGCTCGCTCCGCCGTAGATGGGGAGGGTGACGTGGCCCGTGTACTTCGAGAGCTTGTTGAGTTCGACGGATACCTGGTTCGCCAGCTCCCTTGTGGGGACCATGACTATGGCCGAGGGGACGAGCTTCTTGGAAGGGATCGTGCCCAGAACTATGGTTCCGTATGTACCGGTCTTTCCTGTCCCGGTCTGTGCCTGGGCGAACATGTCGAGACCCTCGAGGCCGACGGGAATGGCGCTGACCTGGATCGGTGTGGGCTCCGACCATCCCATGTCATCCATTGCCTTCGCGATGTCTTCAGGTACGCCTATTTCGATGAAATCTGAGATCATATCAATCACTGATCTGAAACAACTGCCTGCGACTGAACACAGACAACCTTTCTTTCTGGACAGCCGTACCTGTTCTTTATATAAAATATATAAGTCCGACCGACAGGCTCTCAGGACTTCTTGGCGAGCTTGTCCTTGCACCTCTCCTTCTGGGGCGCGTATCCCGCCTTCACCTTCTTCCCGTACAACCTGGAAGCGTTCACCGCACGGATGACGTCCTCTGTATGCTTGGACTCGACCTCTACGAAGGATGCTTTGGAGGATATCCCTATCCTACCGATGGAATCCTCGCCTATCCCCGCCACGCCAGTGATGAACGAGACGATGTCCGTGCGGTTGGCGCCCTCGTTCTTGCCGATGTTCAGCGACAGGACGACCATGTCCTCCTTGATCACCACATCCTTCCTGATGGTGGCATCCACCTTCTTCCTGTGGGATACCGAAGGCTGTTCCCTGATAACTTCGTCGGCATGCAGCGCCTTCAGCTCCGGGTTGTCTATCCTGATGTGGGGAAGTTGTTTCCTGGTGATCCTCTCCACCGGGATTCCCATGAAATCCTGGTAGGAAGGTATCCTCCTGTCCTCCTTGGATGTGACGAATGTTATGGAGACTCCTGTCCTTCCCGCACGTCCGGCACGGCCTATGCGGTGCGTATAGGTCTCGGGATCGACAGGCGCATCGTAGTTGACGACGCATTCGATGTCGTCGATGTCCAACCCCCTGGCGGCCACATCGGTCGCGACAAGGACCTTCATCCTGTTGTTCTTGAACCCTCTGATGGTCTTCTCCCTTCTGAGCTGGGGCATGTCGCCGTGGATGGCACCGATTTTCATACCCTCCTTGCTGAACCCGTCGTAGAGGTCGTCCACCATTATCTTCGTGGAGCAGAATATGAGCATCTTGGGATTGCCGTTGACCATGATCTCCCTCAGAAGGTCGATCTTCTTGTTGCGCGGTGTTTCAATATAATACTGCTTGACCAGATCGGTCACCGGGGCGTCGTGCGACACCGAGATCTCCATCGGTTCCCTCATGGACCTCTCCGCGATATCCCTCACCTCATCGGACAGGGTGGCGGAGAACATCAAGGTCTGTCTTTCGGAGGGTGTCAAGGAGATTATCTTCTCAATGTCCTCGATGAATCCCATGTCCAGCATCCTGTCGGCTTCGTCGAGCACGAGTTCCTTGACCTGCCCGAGGTCCAGGATGCCCTTTCCCTGAAGGTCCAATATCCTTCCCGGTGTCCCGACGACAACGTCGCATCCGGATTCGAGGATGTCTATCTGCTTCCCGTAGGACGCTCCCCCGTAGATGGCGGTGACGGTATGTTTGCTGTATTTCGCGAGGTTCCTGATCTCCTTGGAGATCTGGTCGGCAAGCTCCCTGGTGGGTGCAAGTATGACCGTGGACGGCTTCTCGGAGCCGGACTTCGTCCTTCCCAGTACGATGAGGGAGTACGCTCCGGTCTTCCCGGTACCCGTCTGCGCCTCTCCGAACAGGTCCTTCCCCAGGAGCCCCTCCGGAACAGAACGTCTCTGGATGGGGGTCGGTTCCGTCCAACCTATTTCCTCCACCGCTTTGAGGAGCTTCTTGTTGATGTTGAGTTCAGAGAATCCAGACATGAGGTCACCGGGCTATGGTGCGAGGCTATGTATAGGTCCTTATAAACCTGTGGATGGCCGGATCACTTCTCGTTCCGCTCTATAACGGACCTGTAGTATCTCTCGATGGCCTCCGACGGTGACAGGCCCTGCTCCATCAGGATCTTCTCCGCCTTCAGCTTCACTATGGGGTCTATGCGGGCGTTGATGACAGCACCTCTTTCCAGCTGCTTCTCGCCGTAGACGACCTCATCGTAGAATATGGCGATGAGGTTGGCGTAGCCAACACCTCTTTCCCTGGCGATTGCGCGTATGAGGTCCGTGGTGCCGGAGCCGTATTGGGAGGATTTCTTCTTCCTCTCCGCCAGGAACCCGTACCCGAGGTCGTCGGCCACATCCTTGAGGACCTGCTTCCTGGAATCCATGTCCTTTGGCACCAGAAGAGCGGGGTCTATCTTCCCGACCTCCTCCCGGACCCTATCGTCCAGATAAGGATAGACCAGCTTCTTGCCGAAGTATTTGGATATCTCAAGTTCGCAGGGGACGGATACGTTCATCAGCCTCTCCACACCGGCGTTCTTCAGCAGCTCGAACTCCTCGTCCGACTGCCCAACGTACTTGGCACATCCCATGAAGAACTCGTCGGCACCCTGGCCGGTGAGTATGATGTCCTCTTCCGCTGCTTTGCATACGGAGAATAGCTGGAGCTCGTACGATAGGGTGAGGGGATCCGACACGCCGGTGGCGGTGACCATCTCCTTGATAAGATCCTCGACCACCCCCTTGGAGATGGGGACATGCACGAACGGGAGGTCCGTCCTCTTGGCCAGGTCCTTTGCCATCGAGACATCGAACGCATTGGCCGTGCCGCATGTGTACAGCGTCACGGATTCGGCATACTCCTTCGCTATCAGGGACACCAGCCCGGAATCCAGTCCTCCGGAGCAGGCGACGCCCACGCGCATACCTTCCACATTCCTGCGTATGACATCGACGATGGAATCCCTCAGTCCGTCCCACATGGTCAAGGGAACAGGTCCCTGATAGATAAATCTGAAGAATCGATGTTTAGGGAGTCAGATTAAGATAGGTTTAAATGGAAAGATACAATCAGGGGCTTGCTGCGATGGTGAGCTAGCGGTTAGACTCCTACCTTGCCAAGGTAGGTACTCGGGTTCGATTCCCGGCCATCGCACCATTACTATTATTCCATCAAAAGTGACCCGCAAAGGTTACATTGGCATCAATTCCGAAAATGACATCGTCATCGCATGATGCCCCCGCCATTCGTCCTGAACGGAGCATCCCTCGAGATGAAAGAGGCGCCATAATATGGCATTCTGACATACTGCTGTCGCAAAGTCCCTTTCATCTCAAGGAAATCTCCTCTAAAGGATCACATCATCGGATACAGATCATCGGGTTCTTCCTCCTCCTTCCTCCTTCTCCAGACGAAGAAGATGAGCAGAAGCGCTGAACAGACCAGTATGAGGGCAAGCGGGATCCAGAAGAACCACCCTCCGGCACCTTCGTGCCCTATGGCGTACAGGGAGAAATGGTGCACCCCGAATACGACTCCCCGATCGGTGAAGAATTCGAAATCCACCTTTTGCATGGGGTCCGGATCCAAGTGATAAACGTAGAGCCCGTCGGGGGTCCAGCCGTCCTGCATATCATGATCAACCGTGATTATCACGGGATTCGTGAATACCATTGCAACCCTGGCGCCGTTGATCAACACATAGATGTCGTATATGGTGCAGTTGGAAAGCATGGACACATCCACACTGACATTCTCGATCTCCATCGGAACAACGCAAATCGTCATCCCTGTATAGGGTATGTTCATGTCTCTGAGAACATCGTCGGTGAAGAATATCGAAACCCTGCCTTCCACCACGGTCAGAGAGCCTTGATTGTTCGAAGCCACGGAGGCGATACTCCACGGTATCTCAAGATCGGTTCCGCTGGTGTTAATGACGAAATGGGGGCCGATTCCCGAGGCTATCAGCCTGCCAGCGATCTCCATCGCGATCCTCTCCTGATCGAAGGTGATGCGACCTGATTCCCCGACGTTGATCACTATCGGATTCACATAGGTCAGGCCCCCATCGCCGTCGTCGACCAAGGTCTCTTCGACACTACCGTTCCCGTCTGTGGGTATGGTGCCCGATACAGATCCCGAGGATGTAACGATAATTCTGCACTGTGCTTGCACCCCGCCGTCGGGAGTCATGACCGTTATGATAGCGACACCCTCCTTCAACGCCGTGATCGTGCCGTCTGAGGATACCGAAACCACAGATTCGTCGGACGAGGACCATATCAGACGGCCATGCGACGAATCGGCCGGAATGACTTTCACGGGCAGTATCAGAGAGCTTCCCACCGGTATGTTAACCGTAGAATAGTACAACTCTATGGCTGACGGTGCTGACTTCTCCCCCCATATCGCATACAGAGTGATCCTGGGATTGCTGGTGTTCACTGTAAGCATATCTCCCGGATAGAGGCTCACTGGACCGTCGGGCGATTTGGACCATCCTTTGAAGGATTTGCTGTCGTGTGAGGGGATGGCCTGGGAAAGCACGAAGTTCGTCTGAGCGGAATTCGACCTTTTGATCTGCATCTCGGGGGCATCATAGCCGCCATTGGGATCGTAGCGGACGGAGAACACGTTGGTCGCACTTTGCGAAGATTCGAACGTCGCTGTGAAATCAGCATCCGATCTAACCTCGAAGCTGTATGTACTATCCACGGAGACAATCCTGCCGTTCAGCACCCATCCTGAGAAGTAATATCCGGAGTTGGCTGTGGCCTGAAGCATCGCCGTCTCGCCATTCCTATATGCTCCGGCACCGGTGGCTGTTCCGCCTTTGAATGGAGAGACCGAAACCCTCACCTGATAGGTCGAATCGTCCGACTCCTTCCATTCGGCATGAACCACGGTATCGGAGGATATGCTGATCGTGTCTCCCACCCGATAGACCTTTCCGCCCACCGACCATCCATGGAAGGCTTTGCCCTCGGGAGGTTTGAAGGTACAGGCAGGCAAGGTATAATCGCCAGAAGGCATCTCCACCGGATCCATGGAACCGGATCCTCCGTTGCTGTTGAAAGATATCGTGTTATATCTGTCATGGATGGTTATGTCGCACTCCGCTATCAGGTCGCCCCTGCCGAACACACTGACCATGAGGTGGTATGGGGATTCAGCCATATTGAGCGGTTGTTTGAGGTAAATGGCGAACTGAGAGCTGAGCTTCACCGGTTCTAGTAACTGAGCAGGTGATGTCGTTATGATGACCGAACCCTCGACGGGCGGGGCGCCTTCCAGATAGATATAGATCGCAGGAGTGAACTTTCCGAATGCGTAAGTGTAGTACTCAGCCCGTATGTTTCCGTTCTCCCCGTCTCCCGCCTTGCCTGTGAACGGGCCCACGTCCGCCGAGGTTCCGTCGGCATGCACACAAGCAAGGATGCAGGAAGATAGCAACAGGATCGCTAACGGCAACATGATTTTGGAGTTCATCCGATCACATCAATTCGGGGACCATATCGTCCAAGCGGTGCTGTCAGTCGGGTCGGACGTTCCAGTGGGTGTGAAGAAGGCACGAGCACTGAACACATTAACATCGGTCGTCATAACCGCATCGCAAGTTCTCACACCACTTCCGATTGCTAGTTTCGGTCCATTGTTACTGGATTGACCCCTATCGTCCGAATATGTAACGGTAGCCGACCAATATGCGGATTCTAACATTTTGTCACTCAGATTGCCGTACGCGTACCTGGTTATTCCTGACTCCGTGTAGGTGTCGAAAAACACTCCTTTCAGCGAGACCGTTCCCGAAGGAAGCACTCCTGTTGACTGTGAATCGATGTAGAGGCTCACCTCGTTACCGCCGGTTGTGTTCTGGATGTTGGCGATGGCAAATCTGCCGGCCAACCCGGAAGATGTGGGATCCGTATGCTGTGTCACTACTAGGGTCACCGGGCCGGTGAAGTTTTTGATTACGAAAACCCCGTTGTAGCTCTCCGCGGTCGCGGAGCCGTTATCGAATTGAGCCCCGGAAACAACCGCACTGAAATACACATTGGCATCGGTCGATGTGACAAGTATGATCGCTTTACTTCCGCTAGTAACGGCGGACGGATAAGTGAACGTCAGAGGGCTGCTTCCATCATTTTCAATCGTTATATTGTAGACGGCGACAGTGTAGTAGGCGTATAGCGTGACCGACCCGCCATCATCAGCGGTCAGGTTCAATTTCCCGTTGGCTCCGGCCGCGTAGCCCGACCCTGTGCCGTTGGGGGAAGTGTTCCATCCGACGAATGACCACCCAGATACGGAACCGGCGAAACTGGCCAAGGTGACGTCCGAATCGTATTCGGCCGTGGTGGACGATACCGTCGGAAGAGGATCGGGGACCGCTGCGCCAGCGGGGATGTTCACGTTGTAATCGATGGTGTAGCTGTTCTTGCTCCAAATGGCATACAGGGATACCACAGAGCCGTTTTTGCCGACGAGATCGTTGATTGGACTTCCCGCGGCGTAATCGGTACCTGAGCCGTTGGCTTTGGTATTCCAGTTTTGGAATGTCCAGCCGGTTAGCGACGGAGCGGGTCCGGCGGTGACAGTCGCGTTCGATTGTAACGCTGTCGTGCCTACGGGGACTCCCGTTACATCAGAGGTGGCGGCGGACGGCCTGTTGCCGTCGTAAATCAGATTGAACGTGTCGGCCGACCATACGGCATACAGTATCACATCTTGAACGGATACGGGATCGGAACCGGTCGTACCACAGATGTTCTTGACCGTCTCGCCATCGGTGTACAGGACCGATGTCGATGTAGAGTCCTTGTTCCACCCGACGAACGTGTATCCTGCATACACGAACTCGTTGGCTGGCAGGGGCTCCGGGAGGTCATAGGTATGGGTCGCAGGGCCCATGGTTTGGTGGGATCCGGCTGTCGGGACGTTCCCATTGAAACTCACCTGGTACTGCGCGGGGGCGTAGATGGCATAGAGATAGGTGTCTTTATCGAAGGCGGTAATCGCAGTCTCCGTTCCATCAGATTTCTCCGAATAGTAGAGGAACGAGTAGCAGTCCTTGTAGAAGGATCCCGAGGCGGGTTCCGACGGTACCGAGCCGTAGTCGACTATCTGATCATCGAACGAACCTGATCCGTTGTTGTTGTCGAACGAGACCCTGTACTGCTTCACCAGCAGCGTAGCCTGGGCCAGCAGGTCGATGCCATTGTACTTGCTGATGAAGATCTCGTAGCGCAGGGTATCGGAAGTCTGCGATAGCGCGGATTCCATCATCACGGAAACTTGTTTGGATTGTGGGATCCTCCCATCGGTCTCGTACACGGTGCTGAATGATGGAGAGGATGCCGTGGGGTCGTAGGACATCACGGTGACCTTGACAGGCATCGGGTACTCCATATCCGGTATGTCTACAAGCAGGATATATTTGGAATCGGCTTCATGGTAATCCACCACGACATCGAGCGAGGGGGCACCTTGGAGTTTTGAGGTCGTTCCCTGTCCTTTCAAGGTGGATTCGGACAGAGATATCTCTGCATCACTCCCCATGGCGGTGAACGACATGATGCAGAGGATCGATATGATCGACAGTGCTGTTACTACTTTGTTTTTCATTTCTATACCTTCTAATTGATTATCGTTTCATTATGCTGATACCGAATGGGCAGCGGGCGCCACGATGGCGACCGAAGCCTGTTCGTTGGAATAGCAATTGTTTACGTCATCGTATCCGTACTCGAACATGGCGTACACGTAGTAGAGACGGAATCCAGAATCAACGGTTTCGTTACAGACGACATCGTACGAGGCATCGCCATCCTCGACATTTGGCAACTCGCAGAATATGTTGGTGTAGCCGACGTAGCCGTTGCCAAGGTCCTGATATGCGATACCTTTCACGGTTACCTTCCCGGACGGGAGCCCGGCCACGGTCGAGGGGTCTATCTTGACCCTCACTCCGGTACCTTCCCCTGTGACGCCGGTGATGTAGATCGCTTCTACACCCCTGTCGGAGACGGTGCGGGAATGCACGGTGAGTACGACCGGCCCTTCGGCGTTGGAATAGATCCAGGATTTTTCGTTGATCCGGACAACCTCTGCGTTCTCTGCCGTGACCTCATGCACGTAATAACCCGTGCCCTTCTGATTCACGATCAATACGCCCGAGCCTGTATCCAGGATGGGGCTTCCGTAGACGGCCTCCACAACCTCGGACGACTGTGTGACGGATCCGGAATCCAAGATATATTGGCAAATAACCGGATACCCTTGCATGGCAGGCTCCGTGCTGTCAACGAAGTATGCGTAGAGTCTTATGGTCGAATCATCGCCCATAGGCTCGTAGTACGAGCAGTGCGGTCCGATATATTCGGTCTGTGACCAGGTGTCGGAGGAGTACCATCCGATGAATTCCTTTCCGACCTGCGCCAGGGGTTCAGGCATCATAACTTTGTCCCCGGACTCCACGAACAGTACCGTAATGCGGGACGGTGACTCATAGAATTCTACCGTGTAGATGGGAATCCAATCGACAAATGTGGCGGATATCTCCGTGTTCTTCGATATGAATCCTGCCTTCATGACATTCCAGCCGTCGGAGAAGCTATGGAAGTGATATCCTTGATTGCCTTCCGCCAGTAGCGTATGTTCACGCACATCCGTGCCGATGGCATCAGTTATCGTCATGATGTTGCCTTTGACATGGTATTGCGAGCCTTTCCCGACACGGAAGATGTATTGGTCTGAAACGATAGCTCCGTTTACGGGTGTTAATATCGTTATTTCTACAGTATCTTCGAATTCACCTACCACTTTGACGTTGTATGGGCCCATAACGAAGCTGTTGCTTCCCTCTATCGGGAGACTGTGGAAGTTACCCAAATAGTCCGTGAACTCGTATTTCAGGGATTTCAGCCTGAAATGATCTTCAGGATTCACATCAACAGAAACGGTGCTCCCAATCGTTGCAGTCGTCTGGCCGGAAACCGTTCCGCCTTCGTTGTATTCGTATGTGATGTCTGTGCCCCACACATTATTGTTCATAAGATAACCTATGCGGGCACCGTCGTTACTAAAAGTTTGTGAAAAATTGCTTATCGATGCCATCGTAGATATTCCCGAATATGAGCCGTTTGAATACGACCCTCCTACGGATAGAGTATACGCTTGAAACCATCCTGAATATTCCACTCTGAGTCCGTCGAACCCATTTCCTATTGATGTAGGCAGATCCCAGCATGCGGATGTTTTGCTATAAGATGAAATCCATTTCCAGCCATCGTCTGTGTCTGGCATGGAGATCGATCCCGAAATATGGTCAGTTCCCGAGACCCTGCGGTTATTGTCGGATAGGGTGGTGACTATTGCATCGCCCGCGTAGATCCTTCCAGAAGATTGGTAGGTGTTGTCTACGAACGCCCACACATTCCCCCATGAGTTCTCAATGAAAAGTTTGGAACTGGTCTGGGAATCGTTGGTACTACCGAAATACCAGCCCGAACTATGGGTCCATCCTGTATCTACGCTTCCTCCGGTGATAACTCCTTTGCCGATCTTGGCCTTCAAATCCTTGTCGGCCGCGACGGTGTAGCACATCATCTTGTACAAAGTCCAGTGATAATAGTTCCAAAGCCCGTACTGGCAACCATCGGCACCAGAGTTCGCCACTGCCTTTCCACGGAACGATAATATGTTTTCTCCCTTGGTCGGTGATACTCCGGGCTGAGACACCAGCAGATTGCCGTCCACGTATCCTTCGTACACGCCTATCCCCAGATATTCGAATGTTGTTGCGGAACCCCCTGTCGTCACAGTATGGGCGTATGCTTTCATCTGCTGCTGCCCGCCAACCACGGTCAGCCCGCCGAAGAATCCCGGATCGTTAGAAAGGTAAAGCTCATCTCCGTTTGCATACCAGTACACCGTCGGGATGATGAACATTATGTTGTACTTTCCCGTGTACGTCCCGCCTGCCATGGTCTTCGAGAGATCGGCAGGATCGAGTATGTATGCGATTTTACCAGGACGTGTGCTTAGCCTTTCCTCGTCGCAACCCTCTACTGTGCTTGCGAGGTTTATCGCAGCATAGAACGAATTGAACGGACCCATCCCGCTGTTAAACGACCAGTCATTCAAACCATTCTTGATTTCAGGATCGTTGGAAAAGGATTCGGAATAGGCTTCAACGGTACCGACCTTCCCGTCGACCATACTGATCTTATATCCGTATAAGGGGAACTCTACGTTGCGATACGGGTTTCCCCCCGCGTCCGATTCGGGCACAGTGGCCGTCATTGAAACAGTCAGCATTATAGCGACAACGAGCACCGCCGTAACGCTACTCTTACCCAATCCATATTTCAAACTCTCATCCTGCGGATTTTACGACAGAGTGTTCCGCGGAAGGTTACAATATCGGATATTATTTATGAATGGCCTTACCAAGCAGTCCAGAAACAAGCGGTCAATCTATGATGCGGTTCCTATGTAGTTTCGTTTATTGGCTTAAGCTTCAAGAAATGAAAGATAGAAAATAAATAAAAGAAATACATCATAGCATCATGTACCTAGAGGACCTTATCGCAGGAGGAGAAACCGAATCTCTGGAATTCAAGGAATGCCCAAACAGCGATCCCAAGAAGTATCTGAGGACGGCCGTGGCATTCGCCAACTGCGGCGGGGGAACCATCCTGTTCGGAGTCGGCGACGACGGAGGGGTAGTTGGGATCCAAGGGAACGTCGGGGTCGTCAGGGACCAAATCGTGGATTCCATATTCTCGAATGTGTTCCCCATCGTCTACCCGAATGTATACACCTATACTATAGACGGGAAGAACCTGATCGTTATGGAGATCCCGGCGCAGAATCAGCTGCCCGTGTATCTGAGATCCGAAGGCCCGGAAAAGGGTGTATACATGCGCTACGGGGCCAGCACCAGAGCCGCTGAGGCACAGGATATCGGCATACTGTCCTTGGAGTCGTCAATGCGCTCTCCCGATTCCATAATCGTGCCCGGCACGATCGCTACGGACAACGAGCAGGCGACATGGCTGTGTTCCAAACTGTCAAAGAGGAAGGGTGACGAAGTCACACTCAAGGACCTTATCGGACTTGGGTTGCTGGAGGAATCGGACGGCAACATCCAGCGCACCATGGCGTTCAGGTTACTCACGGACAATCCTTATAGCCATGCCGTAATCCAATGTGCTAGATTCATAGGAAAGGGGGAGATGGAATTCTCGGACAGGACCGACTATGGAGGCTCGATCCTAATCCAGGCCGAAAGGGGCGTGGAATACATCCTCTCGATGATCGGCAAGCCCTCCAAGATAGATGGATTGTACAGAGATGATGGCTTCGAGATCCCCGTGGCTGCCATCCGCGAGATCATCCTCAACGCCATCATGCATAGGAACTACAACACGGACCTGGGGCCGATATCCATAGCGGTGTTCGATGACAGGGTGGAGGTCACATCCCCGGGAGGTCTCCCCAGGGGCCAGACGTACGAGAGGATGCTGCTGGGCTATTCCATGCCCAGGAATAGGCTTCTGGCCACCGTTTTCAAAGAGTGCAGGCTCGCCGAAGGGTGGGGGCGCGGTATCAGAAGGGTGAACGAGCTCTGCGATGCCAAAGGTCTCAGGAGGCCTTCCGTAGAAGTCTTGGGTAACGCAGTCAGGGTGACGCTGTTCCGCAGATCCTCAAGGAATGTCACACTGACGTCCACCTACGAGAACGAGAGCACAGTGATGGAGTTCTTCTTGGATAACCCCACCTCCACGATTTCGGATCTGTGCGGTAAGAGCGCTCTTTCCAAGCATGATGCGGAGGTTGCCATAAGGTCTCTGAAGGAGAAAGGGGTGCTGAAGCGCGTAGGGTCCCGCAAGAGGGGAGAGTGGCTGATCGAGAAGAAAGTCCTCACGGAGACGGATTCCTGACGATTACGATAAGGTAAAGGAAGGGCCCTCCCCGAAGGGAGGTAAGATGAGTTTCAGTTCTTCGCGTTCGCGATGGACTCGTCGATGTACTTCTGCCATACGGACTCGATATCGGGTCTGGCCATGGTGTCGAGCACATACTGTGCGAACTCGTCGCCGGTGGCTCCGGTATCCCTTCCGGTCATGACGAGCTTCTTCTCGAACTGGGTGGTGATGTCCAGGGCCATGTTGAGCTTCTTGGCCTTGTCCACCTCTCCGATGTGCTCCATCATCATGGCGACGGCCTTGATCATGCTGCACGGGTCGGCGTACTGGGCGCGTCCCTCCGTGACCATCCTGGGAGCGGATCCGTGGATGGCCTCGAACATCGCATACCTCTTACCGATGTTAGCTGAACCCGCGGTTCCGACTCCGCCCTGGATCTGCGCAGCCTCGTCGGTGATGATGTCCCCGTAGAGGTTGGGCAGGACGAACACCTTGAAGTTGCTCCTCCTGGCAGGGTCTATGAGCTTGGCTGTCGTGATGTCTATGAACCAATCGTCCCACTGGACCTCGGGATAGTCCTTCGCCACCCTCTCTGCGATGGACAGGAACTTCCCGTCCGTGGTCTTGATGATGTTGGCTTTGGTCACCAGGGAGACATAGTTCACTCCGGTCTTCTTCGCGTGCTCGAATCCGGCACGGATGATCCTCTCGGTACCCTGAGTCGTGGCGACGCAGAAGTCCATGGCGAGATCGTCGGTAACGTTCACACCGTCGCTTCCGAGAGCGTAGCTTCCCTCTGTATTCTCCCTGTAGAACACCCAGTTGATCCCCAGTTCGGGGACAGACACGGGTCTGACGTTGGCGAACAGGTCGAGCTCCTTCCTCATGGCGACGTTGGCGCTCTCGATGTTGGGCCAGGGGTCTCCCTTCTTGGGAGTGGTGGTGGGCCCCTTGAGGATCACATGGCACTCCTTCAGGGCCGCCAGCGTGTCATCCGGGATGGCCTTCATGACCTCCACGCGCCTCTCGATGGTGAGGCCGTCGATCTGCCTGATCTCCACCTTCCCGGCCTTGATCTTGTCGGCCAGGAGGGTCTCCATGACCTTCTGTGCGGATGCGCAGATGTAGGGTCCGATGCCGTCCCCGCCGCACACTCCGATGATGAGCTTGTCCAGTTTGGAATAGTCAGTCCAGTCTGGTTCGGCCTTGAGTACTTCGACCCTTTCGAGCTGTTTCCTCAGCAGCGCACCGAACCTCTCCTGAGCCGCTTGGATTGCTTTCTCGTCAACCATTGTTATCGCTGAGTGATTACCGTCCACGATAAAAAGGGATGGTCGATGAAACTTTCAACTAGGGCCATCGGACCGAATGTCCAGAAAACTATTTCGTATCTGAACGAAGGAATAAACCCCACTTAATAGAGTGTTTATATAGAAGTAATATTTCGCGCCGTTAATGATGTTCGACCGCTTAGCCAACGTTATCCAGAGGCGCGCCAAACTCATCGTGGTCCTTTGGGTCGTCGCGTTGGTCTGCATGGGATTCTTCGCCCTGAAATCCGGGGAGGTCATGAGTTATGATATCAACTCGCAGGCCTCAGACGATTCCGAATCGGTGAAGGGTCTCAACATAATCGAGGATTATTTCCCCTCATCGGACATCGAGGTCACGGCCATGCCTATCCTCGTCCTCTATTACGAGAACGAGGCCGAACTGGCAGAGGCCCAACGTTTCCTGGAAGCCTTCAAGGAGGCGACCGGTGCGGACGAGCGGTTCGGCGAGGTCACATCGATGGATCCGACCTCCGACACCGGCCCCGGAATAATTATGGCCATGATCCCGCTGGAGAACATGACCGAGGACGAGGCCACCGCATACACCCCTGAGCTCCGCAAATACATATCCGGAATCGTCCAGGATACGGGCTTCCAGGGAGCAGAGTACCTCTCTGGAAACACATCCATCAGTTATGACATGAAGACCAATTCCGCAGAGGACATCTCGAAGATCGATCCGTTCACCGTCCTCATGATCCTGGTGCTGGTCGGTCTGTTCTTCAGGTCATTCGTCACATCGGCGACGCCTCCGATGACCATCGGATTCGCCTTCATCGTCACCATGGGACTGATCTACTTCATAGGACAGTTCCTGAACATATTCTACATCACGAACATGATGATCCTGGTATCCATGATGGGTGCCGGCTGCGACTACTGTATTTTCATCATAGCCCGTTACAGGGAGGAGCTCCGTAAGGGCCTCAGCCATGACGAGGCCGTCCACCAGTCCATCGTTTGGGCCGGCGAATCCATCACGATCTCCGGAGCATCCGTTATGATCGGATTCGGAGCGATGTCCGTCAGCAGCTACGGGATGATATCGATGATGGGGGTATGTCTCGCATTGGGTATACTCGTGGCCCTGATAGCTGCGCTGACCCTCATCACATCAATGTTACAGTTATTGGGCGACAGGATTTTCTGGCCCACCAAACTCAAGGAGTACCAGCCCGGCGGAAAGGCCACCAAGGGATGGTACGCCAAATCCGCAGCCATCGGAAACAGATACTTCCACGGTTCGATCAGGTTCTCTTTGAAACACGCCAAGGCCATCGTGGTCGCCACCATAGTCGTGACGGTCCCGGCGGTCTACCTGATGAATGAGAGCGAGGACTCCTACGATATGATCACCGCCATGCTCAGCGGCGAGTCCGGGGACGGAATGAACCTGATCAGCAACTATGCGGACCAGGGTATGGTCATGCCCAACTATACCATCATAGAGTACGACCAGCCCATCGGTGTCGCAACGAAGACAGGCAATATGCTGGGCACCATGTATTGGAACGATTATTGGAAGAATACGGTGAGTCCAACTCTAGGGCAATTGTACGATCGGATAGATGCCATAGATAACATAGCGTATGTCGAACGGATATTCGTCTGGGATGACCTGATACAGGGCATCAAGCACGAGGGCATAACGGATACGCAGGAGAAGATCCAATACGTCAAGGATCACCTCACCTCGAAGAACGCCATGATCTTCCAGAAGATGGTGGACAAGCTCGAGGAGGAGGACTTCAACATCGATTATCTGTTCGAAGGCCCCGGCGCTATGATTGAGGACGAACTGGAGGACGCGGACGTCGATTTCAGCTGGGACGGTACCATCCAGGAGGCCCAGGCCATGGGCATCACCGATACCGATGAGATCCTCGACTACGTCATGAACAAGTTCGGTGCCACCGTCGCCGATAAGTTCAGGTCCGAGATCGAAGACCAGATGGAAGAGAACGACATGGATGCCGACATGTTCATCTACGGCCCCGGCTACGTCATGGCGAAGAAGCTGAAGGATCAGGGATTCAAGTTCGATTGGGACCAGGCGGTCCAAGCTGCCAGGGACAAGGGGATCACAAGCTCGGACCTCATCGTCGAGGATGTCGTTTCCCAGATGGGTTACGCTATCCAAGATGGATTTGTGGATAAGATAAGGAAGAACTTCAAGGATGTCTCGGACGAAAGACTGGTAAATGGTCTCGGACCGGAGATCACAGCTATGATTCAGGAGCAATCGCCCTTCCCCATCGATTATGATTGGGATCAGAAAGTGCAGGAAGCAATCGAATCAACACATTCGAACGACCCTTCTGTCATTTTGAACGCGATGAAAACCGATTCGATTACAACACACATAGTTGAAACCGTACAGGAATATTTGGAAGCAATGCACATTTCAGAATCTATTGCGGTTTTCGGATTCGGCCCAATGATCGATTCAGCCCTTTCAGGAACGGTCACCCTGAAATGGAAGGATATGATCTATGTGTCCAGAGCCAAAGGATACGCCGAACCTGCCGATATCGTGACCGACATCCTCACATCCTACGGAAAGGAAGTTTCCGATCAGGCGATCGTCAGCGTCAGGCAGGGGCTCGACGAGATGGACAAGAACGACATCTCCCGTGACATGCTGGTCAACGGTATCGGATCGATGTTGGACGAGAAGCTGGAGAACTTCGATATCGATCTCAGATGGGACGAGGTCGTAGCCGATGTCAAGACGATGGGCTACAACACATCCAAACAGATGCTCGACAAGGTCCTGGACATCTACGAGGTCGCCATATCCGATGCGGCCATCAAGAAGATCGACGATTCCATGGAAGACATCAGAGAGAACGACATGAGTACGGACATCATGGTCTATGGATTCGGCCCTCTGATGGATTATGTGATGAATGTGTCCAACAAGGCCATCGGAGGAGAGTTCGCCGCCAGCGAGGATGGGCGCGGAAACGTCAGCTTCATCCTCCTGACCTCTGCTACCAAAGAAGCAGCAATGTCCCCCATTTCGATGGAATCCATCTCTGAGATCAAGAACGCCACTGACATCTACCTCTACGAGCACGGAGATCTCGTTGTGAACCACTACAACACCGGTACCGCCGTCGTCATGCACGATGTGGCCGATACCGTGAAGGCCCAGTTCACATCTATCGAGATCCTCGTCGTGATACTGATCGCACTGCTGCTGTTCTTCGTTATGAAGTCATACCTCATCCCAATCAGGTCCGTGCTGACCATCCTGATGTCCATCTCATGGACCCTGGCCGCAATGGACATAGTGTTCGTGCACCTTTTGGGCATGCCTGTGGTTTGGCTCATCCCCATCATCCTGCTGGTCATCTGTCTCGGACTGGGAATGGATTACGATATCCTGCTGACCACCCGTATCAGGGAGAACGCATTGGCCAGAGGTATGAGCAACGACGACGCCATCTACGACGCCGTCATGCACACCGGATCGGTCATCACCATCTGCGGTCTGATCATGGGAGGCGCGTTCGGTACGCTGATGATATCCGGAATCCCGATGCTGAAGCAGTTCGGATTCGCACTGTGCTTCGCCATCCTGGTGGATGCGCTGATCGTCCGTACCTACATCGTGCCTGCCGTCATGCACCTGCTAGGTGACCTTAACTGGAAGGGCCCTAAGTTCCTCAACAAATCTCACGAGAAGCCTTGAGACGAGGAACGCCCCTCTTTTCATCGTATCACACCTTAAAGCGTGGTTGGAACCTTCTCTAGTTGCCCGTCCATTTTATATTACATAACCAAGTTGCCCACTCAGGTGTATTGATTTGGATTTCATCGTATTAGTCGCCTTTATCGCGTACTTCGCATTCGTACTCGGTATCGGTTATTACTTCTACAACAAATCCCACAACATGGAGGATTACATCCTCGGCGGACGTTCCATGAACCCATACGTCACGGCCATGTCCGCACAGGCTTCCGATATGAGCAGCTGGCTGCTCATGGGTCTCCCCGGAGCCGTCCTGCTCCTGGGTCTCGGTGAGGCCTGGATCGGTATCGGTCTCGCTATCGGATCCTACCTGTCGTGGTTGTTCGTCGCAAAGAAGCTCAGGGTCCATTCGGAGGTATCCGGAAACTCCCTGACCATGCCTGAATTCTTCTCGAACCGTTTCAAGGACGAGAAGGGTATCCTGAGGATCGTGGCCGCGGTAATCATCCTGTTCTTCTTCGTGATCTACGTCGCATCCGGATTCAAGGGATGCGGAGTCATCTTCACAACAATCTTCCCCGAGATCGGGCTTGAGATCGCCATCATAATCGGAGCGGCCATCGTCATCGCATACACATTCATGGGCGGATACAAGGCGGTCAGCTGGACTGACTTCTTCCAGGCCATCCTTATGGTCATCGCGATCGCCGTCGTTCCTCTGGCAGCCATCGGCAACACGACCGGCGGGTGGGATGCGATCAACGCAGGGCTCAACAGCCTCGGTACGGACTTCATGAACATATTCTACGACGGCGGACAGCCGCTGAGCTTCATCGCTATCCTGTCGCTCCTGGCCTGGGCATTCGGTTACTTCGGAATGCCGCACATCGTGGTCAGATACATGTCGATAAGGGATCCGAAGGAGGTCAAGGTCGCCAGGCGCGTATCGCTGATTTGGATCGTCATCGCACTGTCCTTCGCTATACTCGTCGGAATAGTCGGAAGGGGATACTTCATAGTCAACTACGGAGGAATTCCGGAGGGATTCAACGCAGAGCACATCTTCGTGTTCCTGAGCGGAAACCTGTTCCCCGCACTCATCGCAGGTGTCCTTTACGCCGCGATCATGGCGGCCATCATGTCGACCGCGGACTCCCAGCTCCTTGTGGCCTCCTCGTCCATCACCAACGATATCGTCGGTAAGACCAAGTGGGCCAAGGGTCAGCCCGACCTCGCCAAGAAGCTCATGTGGATCGCAAGGGCCGTCGTCATCGCCGTCGCGATACTGGCGTTCTTCCTCGCATTGTACGGTGGAAGCTCCATCATGGGACTCGTGTCCTATGCATGGGCTGGTTTCGGTGCGGCTTTCGGACCTCTGATGATCCTCTCGCTGTACTGGAAGAGGATGAACCTCCAGGGCGCTATAGCGGCCATGTTCGTCGGATTCCTCACGGTCATCCTGTGGAACACCTTCCTGGCATCCACCGGGATCTATGAGCTCCTGCCCGGATTCATATTCTCGCTGATCGCCGGTATTGTCGTGTCGCTTGTCACAAAGGCACCCGACCAGGAGATCATCGATGAGTTCGACAAGGCCGAATCCCTTGTGAAGGAATCCTGAAAACCTTTAACGCCGTCCTTCGGGACGGCTTTCCCATGTCCCGTATCTCTGATTACGATACCATTCTGGAAGCCCACGAGGGCGAGTTCACGCTCAAGGGGTCCCGTTTCATAGGCATCGTCATGCCATGCAGGGCCGAATCCGACATACAGGTGTGCATTCAGTGTGTTTCCGAGTGCTACAGGAACGCTACGCATTATTGCTATGCGGCTGTCTTCGGCGGTTCCGACAGGAAGGAGAAGTCCAGCGATAACGGGGAACCCTCAGGGACCGCAGGCAAACCCATCCTTTTCGCTCTGAAGGGTTCCGCTCTGTCGGATATAATCTGCATCGTGGTCAGATATTTCGGAGGTACCCTGTTGGGAACAGGAGGGCTTGTGCATGCTTATACTGAAGCATCGCAGATAGCCCTCGACGGCATCAAGAGACGTCATCGTACCGCATGTTCAGTGTTCCGCTTCACCTTGGATTACAGCTACTACAGCATATTTGAGAGCAAATGCAGGGACCTTATGGCCCGCAACCCCCAATGCGATTATTCTGATAAGGTGGACGTTAAAGCCTGGATTAGGGTCGAAGATGAAGAGGAATTCGTCCGCAGGATAACAGATCTGACTGAGAGGCATGTGATGCTCTCGCAGGCTGATGATGAATACATCGATGATGCTTTTGTGAAGAAGTGATGCCCTGCCCGAAGGCAGGGAAGAAGTTTCAACGATAGTTGTTGTACGGGTTGTAGTACGGAGGCTGCTGTGGAGGCATCTTGGGTTCCTTAGGCTGTTTGGGCTTAAGGTGGAACAGCTCTCTGAAACCGTCCTGCGTCCTCAGGAACAGTAAGCACAGCACAAATAGTATTCCTGCTACCGCGCTGAGGGCTCCAATGATGACCAAGTCGATGCCGTTGCCCATATCCGCTTCGTGGAAGACGATTGCATATGTTCCGAGGACATAGGCGCCGAACCATACAGCATCATCTTCATAACCGCTCCAGGCTGTCTGGATGGGTTTGTCGAAGTATTCGTTCAGATAGCAGACTCTGAGATTCTCCTTCTTCTCATCCGTCCCTAGAGCGTGGTTGAAGACCACGGTGACGTCGGATGGTAGGAATATCGTCTCCACAGGGGTTTCGCCGGCGAGCATCTCCATATTAATCACAGTAGCCGGATTAAGGCTAGAGAACTTCTCTGGGAGAGCCGTTGATTTTAGAGTGAATCCCGCGGTCTTTGCACTTGTATCGATATTGTCCAATCCATCGGTCTCAATCACGATGTATCCGAGTCTTGTGGTCAGTTGAAGGTTCCCGCCACACTTCATGATCGTATCGATCACTGAAGAGGGGAACTTGACCGTCTCGCTACTGCTTTCGAGCTCGACCTTAAGGTTGAGATGTTTGGAGGATGCAGTACTGGCAGCAGAATCAATCTTGGATATTTCTTCAGCTTTCAAGTCTCCATTGGCATCGGGGCGTAATGTCAACGTGTAGGATGACGATACCTTGATCACAGCAGTATCGGTGAATGAACCACTTTCGGTAGTGACCTTTATCGTTACGGTACCGGGGGAAACTCCCGTGACAACTCCTGAATCGCTGACAGAAGCAATCCTCGGGTCTCCGGATATCCATTTGACTCCCTTGTAAGAGGCGTTTTCTGGCAATACTTTGGCTCTCATGGTCAGTTGTTCGTCAACCTCTATGGTCTTTTCTTCCGGAGTGAGTTCTACACCGGTGGTCGCGACCACTTTGGCCTCGATAGTGCATTCCGCCTTACAATGAGATCCTGTAGCATCGGTGTCTACTGTGGTGACTGTGATTTTCGCGGTTCCCGGAGCAACCCCTTTGATCACTCCGCTAGATGAGACGCTGATGACGTCTGGGTTGCTGGAGGACCATGTAACCGATTTGTTGGTTGCATTGCTCGGTAACACAGTGGCTGTGAGTGTAGCGCTTCCGTTGACATCTATCGATGTCGGGGGGTTGGTGATAGATACGCTGCTTACTTTAACGGTTGCCACAGTGACAGTACATTTGGCGGATAGCCCGTTGTCATTTGAAGTGACTGAGATCTCTGCGGTACCGGTTGATTTCGCAGTGACTTTTCCGTTACTATCAACTTCTGCAACACCTTTGTTATTGGATGACCATGTTACAGACTTGTCATAAGCATCATTTGGACGTACAGTAACAGTAAGGTTCTGTGATTCGCCAGGAGCCAACGTCATTTTGGTCTTATCAAGGCTGACTGATTCCACACCGACTCTAACGCTCACTGAACACTTAAGTTCCTTTACCGTTGTGTCACCATTTTTGATTATTGCAGTAATTGTAGCAGAACCCTTGCTGGCTGCATAGACTTCACCATTTTCTACCGTTGCAACATCTTCTTTACTGGAAGACCAAGTAACACTCATTGTGCTTGTTGTAGGATCTGGAGTTATCTCTAGCTGGAAAGTATCGTACAAATCCATAGTCAAAGACGTCTTGTTCAGCTTGTAGTCTGTGGCCGCCTCAGTGACATCATGGCAGCACGATACCAGCGTGATTGTGAAAAGCAGTATGAAGACAGCAAAGACGGCCATTCTATGGCCGTTCTTCTTTGTCCCACCCACTGCCATATAGTTTTGCATGCCCGTGGATTGTCGCACTTGGATAAATACCTCTTGTGTGGCACATCGATTTATCCGAAATTCTGAGACATTTTTGTATTACATCCCGCTACCTTATCTCATGCTCATAAAGGCACAGTCCATCACCAAGGCATTCGGGCCGTTGAAGGTCCTCAAGGATGTCAGCCTCCAGATCAACAGGGGCGACAGCATCGGGCTAATCGGTGTGAACGGTGCCGGCAAGAGCACTTTCCTGAAGATCATGCTCGGAGAGCTCAAGCCGGATACCGGCGAGCTCACCCGCAACACCCAACGCATAGGATACCTGGAGCAGTTCCCGGAATCCTCCTCCGAATTCACCGTCCGCGACGTCCTGGGGAGGCCGTACGGCCATATCGAGAACATTAAGCGCCGTCTCAAGGAGATCGAGGATCAGATGACGGCCGGCGGAGACATAGACTGGAACGCCCTGGCGGAGGAGAACGCCAGATTGGAGTCTCAGCTTTCCAAATGCGATATGGACGACGAGGACAATCAGAAGAGGGCATTGGAGAAGGTTGGACTCTCAGGAGAATTCATGGAGAGGACCATGGATTCCCTCTCCGGAGGGGAGAGGGCCAAGGTCATGCTGTCCAGGATCGTCGTACAGGCGGAGGAATGCGATCTGCTGGTGATGGACGAGCCTACTTCCCACTTGGACATCGACACCGTCGAATGGCTGGAGGATTACCTACTGGACACCCGCTGCGCGCTACTGGTGATCAGCCATGACAGGTACTTCCTGGACAAGATGGCCACCAAGATGCTGGAGATAGAGCACGGCAAGTCCAGGGAGTACAAGGGGAACTATTCGGATTTCATCATGAAGAAGATGCTCGACCTCGAGCGCATGAGGAAGGAATACCAGAGATACATGACCGAGAAGAGGCACCAGGAGAACATCGCCAAGCAGATGTACATCGACAACCCCTTCCTCACGGTCCACAAGACCAGGCAGAAGATGATCGACAAGATGGAGGAGAAGGAGAAGCCGGACAAGATGGAGGAGATCACCGTCAGGATCCAGGCCGCCCACAAATCCGGGAAGAACGTCCTGACGGCCAAGGACCTGTCTGTGGACTATTCCGGGAAGATGATACTCGAGCACGTGGACCTGGACATCCATAAAGGGGATAAGATCGGTATCTTCGGTGCCAACGGCCAGGGGAAATCCACACTTCTTAAGGCGATCCTTGAGGAGATACCCTCCAAAGGGGAGCTGTGGATCGCGCCCGGGGCCAAGATCGGATACTACTCGCAGAACCATGAGGGACTGGACCTCAAGCTCTCAGCCGAGGAGCAGATCCTCATGGCCATCGGCAAGGAGAGGAGAGGCGAGGCCAGACACATGCTGGCCCGCTTCCTTCTGTTCGGAGAGGACGTGGAGCGTCCCATGTCCACCCTATCCGGCGGGCAGAGGGCCAGGGTCGCATTGTGCCTGCTCCTACTCGACGAGACGAATCTCCTCATCCTGGATGAGCCCACCAACTATCTGGACATACCCGCGAAACATGCCATCGAGGAGGCTTTGGTGGATTATGACGGGACAGTCATAACCGTCACTCACGACAGATACTTCCTGGACACAGTCTGCACCAAGATGATCGAGGTCAAGGACCACCGCGTCAGGTGCTTCTCGGGAACCTATTCGGAGATGAAGGGCAGGAAGAACACCAAGGAGATCGTGATGGATGCGGACGAGTACCGTGTCCTGTCCCCGTTCACCAATTGGGTCACCGGGAAGAAGTATGCCAAGGGCGACCGTGTCCTCATCGCTCCGGCCGACCAGAAGAGCTTCGAGTGGGCGCTCAACCAGGGCAAGCTGAAGAAGACCGGCGGCCGTCAGAGGAAGAAGGTCAACGTGGAGAACTCTCCGGAACAGGCTTCTCGATGGTAAAGTAAAGGAGCCGCCAAGGAACGGCGGCCCCGTTCAGTTTCAGTTGTCGGCCATCCTTCTCAGGACGTACTGGAGGATTCCGCCGTTGGCGATGTATTCGACCTCTGCGGGCACATCCACCCTGCAGATGGTCTTGAATTCCAGCTTCTTTCCGTCCTTGTAGGCGGTGACGTATATCTCGCCCTTGGGCTCCAGGTCGGAGAGGTCGATGTCGAAGATCTCCGATCCGTCCAGCTGAAGGGTCTCGCAGTTCTGGCCCGGCAGGAACTGCAGGGGAACTATTCCCATGCCTACCAGGTTGGACCTGTGGATCCTCTCGAAGGATTCGGCGATGACAGCCCTTATGCCGAGGAGGAACGGACCCTTGGCGGCCCAGTCCCTGGAGCTGCCTGTTCCATACTCCTTCCCGGCCAGGACGATCAGCGGCGTCATGTCATCCTCATACTTCCTGGAGGTCTCGAATATGGTGTCCACGGTGCCGTCGGGCATATACCTCGATTGGCTGCCCTCACTTCCGGGGACCAGCTGGTTTCTGAGCCTGATGTTGGCGAACGTCCCTCTGACCATGACCTCGTGGTTGGCCCTTCTGGATCCGTAGGAGTTGAAATCCTCCTTCTTCACGCCTTTGGCCAGCAGATACCTTCCCGCGTCCGATTCGGCCGCGAATGCCCCTGCGGGGGAGATGTGGTCGGTCGTGATGGAGTCGCCCAGCTTCGCCAGGCATCTGGCCCTCTTGATGCTCTTGATCTCGGGCTCTTCGAATATGTCGTCGAAGAACGGAGGGTTCCTGATGTATGTGGAATCGTCATCCCAGTTGAACAGGGCGGAGTCGCTGCATTCGACCGCATCCCATCTGGCGGATCCCTTGAAGATCTCCTTGTACTTGGCCAGGTATGTCTCTCTGGTGACGTATTTGTCCGTGATATCCTGGATCTCCTCGTCAGATGGCCAGATGTCCTTCAGGAAGATGTCCTTGCCGTTCACGTTGGCGATGGGCTCCCTGTCCATGTCTATGTCCACGTGGCCGGCGATGGCGAACGCCACGACCAGCGGGGGAGATGCAAGGTAGTTTGTCTTGACCAGGGGGTGGATGCGTCCCTCGAAGTTCCTGTTGCTCGAAGCTATCGCGGCAACAGCGAGGTCGTTGGCCTTGATGCTGTTGCTGACCTTCTCCGAAAGCGGACCCGAATTCCCGATGCATGTCATGCATCCGTATCCGCAGATCTGGAATCCCATCTTCTCCATGTAAGGCAGAAGTCCGGAGTTCTTCAGGTACTCCGTGACGACCCTGGATCCGGGAGCGAGGGATGTCTTGACGTAGTCTTTGGGTTTCAATCCCAGTTCGGAGGCCTTCTTCGCCACCAGACCGGCTGCTATCATGACCGACGGGTTGGCGGTGTTTGTGCATGATGTGATGGAAGCGATGACGAGGGAACCGTCCCCGAGCTGGTCAGAGAAGGGCTTCCTCTGCTCTTTCACGCCGAGCGCCTCGAGGGTCTCGGCGAACTTCTCCTTCATCTCCGAGAGGAGGATCCTGTCCTGAGGCCTCTTATGGCCGGCGAGGCAGGGCTTGACTGTGGAGAGGTCCAGCTCCAACGTGTCTGTGTACTCGGGCTCCCCATCGTACCACATGGTCTGTTCCTTCATGTACTTCTCTATGGTGTCGATGTGCTCCTCGGCCCTTCCGCTGAGCCTCAGGTATTCGATCGTCATCTCATCCACGGGGAAGTATCCCATGGTGGCCCCGTATTCGGGACCCATGTTGGCTATGGTGGCCCTGTCCGCAAGGGCGAGGGTCTTGTACCCGGGCCCGTAGAACTCCACGAACTTGCCGACAACACCCTTCTTCCTGAGCATCTGGACGATCGTTAGTACAAGGTCGGTGGCGGTGATGCCGGGACCGAGCTTCCCGATAAGCTTGAATCCGATGACGTCGGGCAGCTTCATGTAGCTGGGCTGACCGACCATGACCGCTTCCGCTTCGATTCCTCCGACTCCCCATCCGACGACTCCGAGTCCGTCTATCTGTGTGGTGTGGGAATCCGTTCCGAAGCACGAGTCGGGGTATGCGACCTTCTTCCCGTCCTTCTCCTTGACATGGACCAGCGGCGAAAGGTACTCCAGGTTTACCTGGTGGCATATACCGTTGCCCGGCGGGACCGCGCGGAAGTTCTTAAGGGACCTCTGTGCCCACTTGAACAGGGCATACCTCTCCTTGTTCCTCTGGAAGTCCAGCTGCTCGTTGAGCTCCTGGGCGTCGTCCCTTCCGGCGTAATCCGTGTTGACCGAGTGGTCGATGACGAGGTCCACGGGGATCATCGGGTTGATGAGTTCGGGGTCCTTCCCCATGTTCTCGACGGCGTTCCTCATGGAAGCCAGGTCGGTGATGGCGGCACCTCCGGTCAGGTCCTGCAGCAGCACCCTCGCGGGGATCCACGGGATGTCACGGTCTGTATTCTCCTTGGGATTCCACGACGCTGCCGTGATGACGTCCTCGTCGGTGATGATGTCCCCGTCCCTCTGCCTGAGCATGGATTCCACCAGTACCTTGATGGAATAGGGCATCTTGGAAAGGTCCTTGATAATACCCTTGGATTCCAGCTCCCTCAGGCTGTAGATCTCCAAGGTGCCCTCACGGGTGTCGATTGTCCTCTTGCATTCTCCGATATCGGTCATGCTATTCCTCTATGTTCGTCCTAATAATAACGCATTATAATAAGGCGACCCAAAGCGGTAAATTCGGCATTTGACGAAATCATAATACGTCACTTATAAATATAGACCAAATCTACCCTGGAACATGGTTGAGGAGTTCAAGCAGAAGATAGCGGGAGAGATTGCGCTGTCTCCTGACCCCGGGAAGACCATCAGGAAATGGAGGGAGGAGTTCGGGCTGTCGCAGCATCAGCTGGCGGAGAGCATGGGCATCTCCCATTCCGTCGTGAGCGACTACGAGTCGGGAAGGAGGAAATCCCCCGGTGTCGCGGTCATCAAGAAGATGGTCGAGTCCTTCATAAGGCTCGACGAGGAGAGGGGCTCGCCCGTAGTGTCCAAATACATTCCGGAACACAAGCTGGACTGTATCCTGGCCATGGACGAGTTCCCCGTGGGTGTTAACATGCAGACCTTCATCGGTGCCATCGGGGGCAAGGACCTGAGCCCGGAGCAGGTGCCGTCGAAGGTCGTGTACGGATACACCATCGTCGACTCCGTGAAGGCCATTCTGAGCCTGGGCTCCGAGGATTACATGAAGATGTACGGATGGAACATCGAGAGGGCACTGATCTTCACGAACGTCCACTACGGACGCTCCCCGATGATCGCCATCCGCGCCCACCCGCTGACACCGGCCGTGGTGGTATATCTGAAACCGGACGCCGTTGACCCGCTGGCGGTCAAACTGGCCCGTTTGGAGCGCATCCCGCTCGTCACAACCGAGTACGACGTGGATGCTCTCGTCGAGAAACTGACAGCACTCAAAGAGGTTGAGAACTGATGGACGTCGGAATAGTAAGTTACGGGGCGTATGTCCCGAGGTACAGAATAAAGCCCGAGGAGATCGGAAGGATCTGGGGCGTAGATGGGAAAGGCATGGGTAAGGGACTGATGATCAATCAGAAGTCCGTACCGTCGCCCGATGAGGATGTCGTCACCATCGCAACGGAAGCGGCCAGGGGAATGATGGCGAGAGCACCCTTCGTGGACCCCAAGGATATCGGGGCCATCTACGTGGGATCTGAATCCCACCCGTACGCGGTGAAGCCAACATCCACCATAGTCGCCGAGGCGATCGAGGCCACGCCCAACATGACCGCCGCTGATATGGAATTCGCATGCAAGGCGGGTACCGCAGGTATCCAGGTATGCATGGGACTCGTCGGCTCCGGAATGGTCAAGTACGGAGTGGCGATCGGAGCGGACACCTCCCAGGGAGCACCCGGGGACGCGCTCGAATACTCCGCATCCGCGGGTGGCGCAGCCTACCTGATAGGATCGGACAAGATCATCGCCAAGATCAACAAGACACTGAGCTTCACAACGGATACACCCGACTTCTGGAGGAGGGAGGGACAGCCCTACCCCAAGCACGGAGGGAGGTTCACGGGAGAGCCCGCATACTTCAGGCACATCACATCCGCAGCGAAGATGATGCTGGAGGCCATGGGCACCAAGCCGGAGGATTACACATACGCAGTGTTCCACCAGCCCAACGGAAAGTTCCCTACAAGGGTAGCCGCGCAGCTGGGATTCACACCCGAGCAGATCCAGTACGGACTGCTCACGCCCGAGATAGGCAATACATACAGCGGAGCGGTACCGTTGGGATTGGCCAACGTGCTGGACCACGCAAAGCCCGGAGACAGGATATTCGTCACATCCTACGGGTCCGGAGCCGGAAGCGACTCGTTCGACATCACAGTCACCGACGAGATCGCCAACTACAAGAGGGAGAACGCACCAGTCCTTGAGAAGATCCTGGCAGAGCCGATCTATCTGGACTACGGAACATATGCCAAGTTCAAAGGCAAGATCGTCATGCCGGAGTGATTCAGATGAGGGAAGTAGCAGTTATCGGAATAGGCGTCACCAAGTTCGGTGAGCTTTGGAACAAATCATTCAGGGCCCTCGGTATCGAGGCCGGTATGAAGGCCATGGAGGACGCAAACCTCTCCGGCAGCGAGATCGACGGTATGTTCATCGGGAACCTCTCCGCGGGACGTTTCATCAACCAGCAGCACATCGATGCGCTCGTAGCCGATTACACGGGAATGGCATCGAAGCACATCCCCGCCACAAGGGTCGAGGCCGGAGGAGCGTCCGGAGGGGTCGCATTCAGGCAGGGAGTAATGGCCGTCGCATCCGGAATGCACGACGTTGTCGTCGTGGGCGGAGCAGAGAAGATGACCGACCTGGACGATGCATCGATCAACTCCATCATGGATTCCACAGCGGATTCCGAGTGGGAGGCCGAGATGGGAGCGACCTTCGCTTCGCTCCACGCAATGATCGCGCAGAGGATGATATACGAGGGAACGGCCACACGCGAGGAGATCGCATCCGTCGCGGTGAACAGCCACTTCCACGGAGCATTCAACCCCAACGCCCAGTTCAAGAAGGCGGTACCCATAGAGACCGTGCTGAAGTCCGGACCCGTGGCAACGCCGCTCGGAATGTTCGACACAGCACCCATCTCAGACGGAGCCGCATCGGTGGTACTCTGTCCTCTCGAGGACGCCAAGAAGTACACCGACAACTTCGTCAAGGTCGCTTCGGTAGCACAGGCCAGCGACACCCTCGCTCTCTTCCAGAGGCCCGACATAACATCCTACGGTGCGACAGTCGCGGCATCCCAGAAGGCATACGAGGCAGCAGGCATCACCGCGGCCGACATCAAAGTCGCCGAGGTGCACGACGTGTACTCCGTTGGAGGGATAATGGCCCTTCAGGACCTCGGGTTCTACAAGAAGGGAGAGGCCGGAAAGGCAATGCTCGAGGGCAGATGCCACTTCGATTCCGGTTCTGTCGCCATCAACACGTCCGGAGGACTCAAGGCCCGCGGACACCCCATCGGAGCCACCGGTGTGGCCCAGATCGTCGAGATCGCCCACCAGCTCAGGGGAACCGCCGACAACAGGCAGGTCAAGGACGCGAAGTACGGGCTCGCACAGAACGTCGGAGGAATGGGTTCGGCTGTAACCGTCAGTATCCTGGAGGCGATCTGATGTCCGGAGTAGCGAGAGAGTGGAGGGAGATCCCTGGAAGGTACAACCTGAAGGGGACCAAGTGTGGAAACTGCGGAAAGGTGTACTTCCCCGCACGCAGCTTCTGTCCCGAATGCCGCAGGGCGAGCATGGGAAAGATGGAGGAATACTACGTCTGCAGGACAGGAAAGGTGTTCTCCTTCTCCGTCGTCCACGAGGCACCGGAGGCCAACAACCTCCAGAAGCCCTACGTCGTAGCGATGGTCAAGACCGACGACAACGTCATGATCACAGCCCAGCTGGTTGATGTCGAGTTCGACAAGGTCGAGATCGGCATGCCCGTACGTGCCGTCCTCAGGAAGCTGTCCACGGACGGCGAGTCGGGGATCATCCGTTACGGATACAAGTTCGTCCCGAACCTTTGAAATCATTTAGGGGGCAAGGCCCCCGGCTTCCCTTTGGGAAGCATCCTTTTCTGAAAAGAAACAGTTCAGGCTTTCAGAAGCTCGACCATCGCCACGTTCTCGATGGCCTGGTCCTCATAGGAGATCGGTCCGTCCACTAGACCGAGCTTCCTGGCCTTCTCGGAGGTGGCATCGATTAGGGAATCGTCCCTCTCCATCCCGATGGCATCTAGTTTGGGGTCTTCTATGTCTATGAGGAGTGCAACGTATTCGTCGCGCCCTTCCTTCGGCTTCATCTTGGACAGGGCCTTGGATATCTGCCTCTCCCACGCGCTGTAAAGGATGATCTCGGTGAGTATGGTCTTGGAACGGTTGGTCCCCTCCGAGAACGACCTCTCGGCATGGCTGGCCGCTGACAGGATATGGTCCTTTCCGACGACCATGTCGGGATCCATGAGGACGACATCCCCGCCCAAGGAGGTGAAGTGTCCTACCATCGTATCGAATCTGGCCTTCCCCCTTATCCCGATAACTTGGTATCTCATACGGTCACCATTCCTAATCAGGAAGCAACGTCCACCTGTCTTCCCATGTCCACGGAATCCTCGGTTATGGTCCCCAATCCCTTTATGTATTCCTTCAGGGCGGTGGTGGAGTCTCCGTCGAGTCTCTGCGCGATGCCCAGGAACGTGTCGTTCCCGTCCCCTCCATCCGCGACGAAATCATAGGTCGCCAGAGAGTAATCGCCATCGCGGTCTATCTCCTTGCCGTCTATCTCGATGGAGACGACCCTTGAGGACACATCCTTGGTGGAATCGTAATGCACGGTCATGCCCGATATCTGAACGAAACCGCCGTGCATCACACCCAAATGGGAGTAGGAGTATTCCATCAGATCGTAGAGCTTCTGACCTTTGAGATTCATGGTCACCACCGTGTTCTGGAACGGGACGATGTCGTAGATGGTCTTCAGAGTGATCTCCCCGGGCACCAAGCCGGCACGCACACTGCCTCCGTTCACGATCGCGACATCCGTACCTGCGTATTTGCGGACCGAATCCGCGACCAGGTTGGCCAAGGGTGTTTCACGGGTGCGGTTCAGTTCCCTGTCCCCGCTGAATGTGACCTGTGATTCGGCCACATGTTCGCTGAGAAGATCCTGTACGTCCCTCTCGACTTCGGCTAGGACCGCATCCACCTCCGGATCGTGCAGCGCCTCTCCGCGGTACAGCTTGGCGGCCATCTTCCCGCTGTCGGTCACGGTGATCTCGCCGAACGAGTGGCAGTAGGCTCCCGTGCTGGCGATAAGCGTATCGCTCTCGATGAGCTCTATCGACCCGTCGCAGACCTTCCCGTCCTCCATCTCCGTGTGGCTGTGGCCGTCGATGAAGATGTCTATGCCGGGAACGAGGCTGCATATCTCGTCGGAGGTTATGCTGTATGACCTCAGAAGCCCGACGTGTCCAATCGCCACGATGTAATCCACATCCATGGAGCTCAGCAGTGACACCATGTCCCTGGAGGCCTCCAAGGGATCGGTGACGACCGCATCCTCCATGTTCCCATCCCTGGTGCTGGTCACAGTATCGGGGGTGAGGAGGCCGAAGAATCCGAGCCTGACATTCCCCTTCTCCAGCACGATGTATTCGGGGAACACGGATTCGCCTGTGGATCCGTAGATCAGGTTGGCGCAGATCAGAGGATAATTCAGATCGGCAGCCCTTTCGAGCAACACCGAGAACGTGAAATCGAAATCATGGTTGCCGGGTACGCCGACATCATAGCCGATCGTGTTCATCATCGTGACGCTGGCCTCACCCATTGTCACGGTTCCGTAGGAGTTGCCCTGAAGGAAATCGCCGGCATCCACTGTGAATAATGTATCGCCGGATGCGATGTACCTTTCCTCCAGACTCTTCAGCGTGGATAATCCCAGGTTCCCGTCGTCGCCGTAGTAGCAGTGGGTATCGTTCGAATGGAGTAGGACGAAAGAGACGTCATCCCCTTCCTTGCCGGTCTCGACCAGGAATGAACCGAACAGGATGACCAATACCACGACGGCAGCCATCCCGAGAGATGTCGATGTACGCATAGGGGCCGGATGGGCGCGATTGGATAAATAATCGCACATCGCAGCAGGCGACCTCAGACCAGCCGTCCGTTCCTTTATTAACAAAGAGGGAATACGCGCGACATAGTGATGTCATGAGCGACGGATGGATCAAGATCTCAGCGCCCGCAACCTCCGCAAACATCGGAGCAGGTTTCGACACCTTCGGTATCGCATTGGAATCCCCGTGCGAGGTCATAGAGGGAAGAAGGATCGATTCCGGATTCAGGATCGTAGAGGTCACCGGCCCGGGATCGGAGATGGTCCCGCTGGACCCCGATAAGAACTCCGTCACCATCGCGGCCAGGGAATACCTGAAGCTGGCCGGAGAGGACTTCGGCATCGAGGTCAAGATCAGGAAGGCCATCAGACCGTGCAGCGGAATGGGCTCTTCCGGAGCATCCGCGGGAGGCGGAGCATACCTCGCGCATGTCCTGGCAGGAGAGAAACGTCCCATCGAGGACGTGATCATCGCCGCCGGTAGGGCGGAGGGATCCACATCTGGAGGGTTCCACGCGGACAACGTCGCGCCCTGCATACTCGGAGGATTCACCATCATAAGGTCCAACGATCCGCTGGATGTCATGTCGATAAAGCCCACCAAGAATCTGGGGATAGTCGCGGCGTTGCCCGACGTACTTGTCCCCACAAAGGATGCCAGGGCGGTTCTGCCCAAGCAGGTAGACCTCAAGGACATGGTATTCCACATCGGACATTCATCATCGCTGGTCTACGCCATGATGGCGGGAGACATCGCCCTCATCGGCAGATCGATCGCCGATGCGGTAATTGAGCCTGCGAGGCAGAAGCTCGTGCCCCACATAGCTGAGGCGGAGAAGGCAGCGCTGGCAAACGGTGCGGTATCATCGTGCATCGGTGGTTCCGGACCATGCATACTATCATTCTTCAACAAGGCCGAGACCGACGGCAGGGCGATAGCCGAAGCCGTCGCCAAGGTCTATTCCGACAACGGAATGAAATGCGACACCTGGGTCACGAACTGCGGTCCCGGATGCAGGAGGATTTGAAATGGCAGCACACAAAGTAATCTGTTGGGACTGCGGAGCAGAGGTTGACGACCCCTTCGTCAACACATGCCCCAAATGCGGCGGTCTCCTGACCGTCAAGATGGAACTGGAGAAAGTCAAGGAGATGAAGCCTCAGGATCTCCACAAGACTCCTATCGGAGTCTGGAGATACGCTCCCTTCATGCCAGTGGACCCGGAGCACAAGGTGTCCATCCAGGAAGGAGGCACCCCCCTCTACCCCACGAAACAGCTGGGAGAGGCCATCGGTTGCAAGAACTCCTTCGTCAAGTTCGAGGGTCTGAACCCCACAGGTTCCTTCAAGGACAGGGGGATGACCATGGGAGTCTCCCACGCGAAGGAGCTGGGGGCCAAGACCGTAGGATGCGCATCCACAGGTAACACCTCCGCATCCCTGGCGGCCTACGCTGCCAAGGCAGGGATGAAGTGCGCCGTGTTCCTCCCCGACGGAAACGTCGCCATGGGAAAGCTCGCACAGGCTCTGTTCTTCGGAGCGAAGGTCCTGGCGATCGACGGAAACTTCGACGACGCCCTCGCGCTGGCAAGGAAGATGGCCGACGAGAGGAAGCTGTATCTCCTGAACTCCATCAACCCGTACCGTCCCGAGGGACAGAAGTCCGTCCTCTTCGAGATCATGGACCAGCTCGCATACGACGTGCCCGACAGGGTCATCCTCCCGGTTGGTAACGCAGCCAACATCTGGGCCGTCTACAAGGCATGCATGGAGCTCAAAGAGGTCGGATGGATTGACAAGGTCCCCATGCTCACAGGAATCCAGGCATCCGGAGCGGCACCCGTCGCAAGGGCATTCGCGGCCAAGCAGAACAACTTTGAGCCCGAGCACAACCCCGAGACCGTCGCAACCGCCATCAGGATCGGTAACCCCGTCAGCGGAAGGAAGGCCCTCAAGGCGATGTACGACACCGGCGGATACTGCACCACCGTCACCGACGAGGAGATCATCGCCGCACAGCAACTCCTCGGAAGGAAAGAGGGTGTTTGTGTTGAGCCCGCATCCGCAGCATCCGTCGCAGGACTCAAGAAGCTCATCGACGAAGGCATCGCCGACAGGGATGAGCGTGTAGTCTGCATCTGCACAGGGAACGGTCTGAAGGACCCCAATGCGATCATCGACAACTGTGCGCCGCCAATCAAGTGCGGAAACTCGGTCGCCGATGTGGAGAGGATCCTCTCCCAGTGATCAGAAATCGAAGAGGTTGGTCTGCTTCGGACCATCCTCTTCAACCTTTTTCTTATCGTTTTCTTCTTCGACGCTCTCAGCGTCCTCGGAAGGTTCGTCGTATTCCGCGGCCATCTCCATCAGCATCGCTTCCTCTTCGGAGGGGGAGATATTCTCGGTGACCTCGACCTTCCCACGACCAGCCTGCTCCTTCATCTTCGAAGCCAATGCCGGACCTATCCTGGGGATGGCCGCCAGCTCCTCTTCGCTTATCGCGGTCACATCTGACCTGGTCTTTATGCCCCTGTTGTAGAGGACCCTTGCCCTGCTCCTTCCCACTCCCCTGAACGATACCAGGTCGATGAGTTCCTCCTTGACACCGTACCTCACACGGGTCATCAGGGGTCTGATCTTCTTCATGGCCGAGGGGTTGAACATATAGGATATCTCGCTCATGGCGTAGATTATCCAATCCATCATGTCGATCTTGGAGCGTATGTCGCCGGGCCCGATGCCCATGGTGTCCGTAAGCGTATCCTCGTCCATCTCATCGATCCAATCCTCGATGAGCAGCGCGACCTTCAGGTCGCTGTTGAGGTATTCCATGCTGTAATCCTCGATATCGTCGATGTCCACCAGCATATCCTCCATCAGCATGTCGGAGGCGGCGTTGAGCCTGTCCATATCGGATTTCTTGGGATACATGCCGATGACATCCGGGGTCATCGCAGCGGCCAGAAGTATCTGGAGATTCTCGGTATCGTCCTTGATGTTCTCCACCGCCCTCCTGAGGATGGAGGCGGAGGCCGGATCGATGTAGAGGTCCGATACCCTCTTCCCGAACGAGGTCGCCCTGATCCTGTCGTTGTGCACCCTGGCCATGTCCTCCTCGATGAGCGAATGGATGATGCCTTCGACTACGCTCTCTACGCCGAACAGTTGGGATACCGTACCGAAGAACGTCTCCTTCAGGAAGTCTATGATCTCCTCCTGGCTTTCGGCATCCTCGGTGGCCAGCAATCCCAGGACGTGGCTTCTGAGGACCTTCTCGTTGAACAGCTTGGACGTGAGGCGCTCGGTCTCGTGGTCCACATAATCTTCCATGAGATGGTCGGAGTCCTCCAAGCTCTTGGCAACGAGGACCGCTTCACCGTAGGGGTCGTAGCCCGGCCTTCCGGCACGTCCGCACATCTGCTTGACCTCCATCACTGATATCGGGGCATTGCCGTAGTTGGAACCGTAACGCGTGGTGTCCCTGACGATGACCCTCCTGGCCGGAAGGTTGATCCCGGCAGCGAGCGTGGGTGTGGCTACTATGCATTTGATCTGTCCGCTCTTGAAGTTGTCCTCCACGTACTTCCTCTGCCTGTATGTCAGGCCGGCGTTGTGGAATGCGATGCCGCATTTCACGCAGGAGGACAGCTTCCTCCCGGTGGCGGTGGATTCGGCATCCCCACCCTCCAGCATCTCGGCCTCGGCACGGGAGAGTGTCCTCCTAGCCAGCTTGCTCATGTTCTTGGAATACTTGACGGCCAAGGCCTCGGTGGATCTCCTGGAGTTGACGAAGACCAGGCTCTGGCCTCCGTCCATCACAGCTTGTTTGACAAGGCTCCAGACCTCCTCTCCGTCAGGTTCCACATGTCTGGACGTCCTGTCGTCGAAGGTTATCTTCCCGTCGTAGAACACCCCCTCCTTCAGAGGGATCGGACGCCAATCGCTCTCGACCAGCTTGGCATGGAGCCATTCGGCCAGATCGAAGGCGTTGGACATGGTTGCTGACAGGGCTATGATCTGTGTGGACCTGTTGCGCCTCATAAGCTTTGTCAGGGTAACCTCCAGCGTCGGTCCCCTGCTTGGATCGTGAATCATATGGACCTCGTCGGCGATGACCAGGCCGACCTTGTCCATCCATGTGCTCCCATGGCGGATCATGGAGTCCGCTTTCTCGGACGTGGCAACGATGACATCAGCATCCGAAAGATTCCTGTCATCGGAATCCAGGTCCCCGGTGCTCATATGGGTCCTGATGCCCAGCATCGAGAACCTGTCGAAATCCTCCTTCTTCTCCGAGGCAAGGGCCTTCAGAGGAACTATGTATAGGACCTTCTTCCCATGCTGGACCATCATCTCCAGAGCAGGGATGTATCCTATCAGGGACTTACCGCTGGCGGTCGGGATGGCGGCCACGAGGTTGTGGCCCTGTAGGGCGATTGGTATGGCCTCGGCCTGGGGCGGATGAAGCTCGACGAACCCCTGCTCCATCAGGGCCTCCGCGACCCTGTCCGAGATGGGAAGTTCATCGACCCTCATTCAGACCACTTTCACGCACAGAGCTCTCTGACCAACGCCTCGATCCTGTCGGCGTTCTCGTTGCCCACGCGGGCACCTTTGCGCTCGAGGTAGGTCCAGCCGCGTTTCCTGCAGTCCTCCTCGAATTCCGGATTGGTAACGGCGATGAGCTTGCCGTCGGCGATCTGTCCCTCCTCGAGGAACAGCCTGAACATCTCCTTCGGCATGCAGAATATGACCTTGTCGAAGGGCTGGGTGAGATACGACACCTGCTCCACGTACTGCTTCTTCTCGTTCACCGCAGCGAATTCCTCCTTGGTGTCCATGGTCTCGTCGTATCCGGTCACCATGTAGTTGCCCGGAACGAATCCGTAGCGGGCGGTTATCACTCCGTAGGAGACGTCGCAGAGCTTCTTGCCCTTGTTGTCAACGGCCGTGTCCAGACGGGCTACGAGGTTCTTGACCTCCGTGGCGCGCCCCTCGAACATGTCGAACGCCGAAAGCAGCCTGCTCTTGTCCTTGAATACCTTTGAATCGTTGGTGACCACGAGTATGCGCTTGGTCATGTGGAGGTCGGTCATCAGTTGTGTCATTTTCAGAGCCTCTTGTTGCCTAATCTGTATGAAATGCTGCAGTTGCCTTCGGCGGATACCATGCAGGGGCCCATCGGGTTGCTGGGCTTGCATACCTTGCCGAACATCGGGCACTGCTCGGATTTGATCAGTCCCCTCAGCACGTCCCCGCACTTGCATCCCTTGGCCTCCGCATCTACGACGGGGGTGTTCCTCAGGATATCTTCATGGATCTTTGTCGCATCATGGTCCGCGAATCTGGGCTTGAGCGCCAATGCGGACTTGGGCACCATGGGGAATCCTCTCCAGTGGCGGTCCACGGGGTCGAAGGTGTCCTCGATGAGCTGCATCGCCTTGGGGTTGCCCTCGGGCCTCACGAGCCTGGTGTATTCGTTCTCCACCTCGTGCCTCCCCTCCTTGATCTGCTTGCACAGCATATATACGGACATGAGAAGGTCAAGGGGTTCGAATCCAGATACCACCTGGGGCATGTTGTACGGCCCTTCCGAGAAGGGCTTGAAGAGTCCGGTTCCGGTGACGACGGCCACGTGTCCCGGTTCGATGAGACCGTCGATGTGCGATTCTCCTAGATCGAAGATCGTCTTGAGCACAGGAGGGCAGATCCTGTGGCAGCTGTAGATGCTGAAGTTCTCGGGACATCCGTCCTTGTACAGGGGGACGCATGTGGACGGTGCGGTGGTCTCGAATCCGACACCGACGAACACTAAAGGTTTGTCGGGCTGGTCCCTAGCCATCTGCACGGCATCGTCGATGGAGTATACGATCCTGACATCGGCCCCGTCGGCCTTGGCCTGGAAGAGGGATCCGATGGTCGTGGGGACCCTCATGAGGTCTCCGAAGGCTGTGACAGTCACGCCGCTCCTTGCTAGGGTGATAGCGTCCGCGATCTCCTGGCTTGTGGTGACGCAAACGGGGCAGCCGGGCCCCTGTGCGATCTCTATGCCCACATCGTTCAGCATCTGCTCGAGACCGAAGCGGACGATCGTGTCCTGATGGGTCCCGCAAATATGCATGAACTTAGCTTCAACCTTCATGGCCTTGATCCCTTCCAGGATCTTCTTCGCCGTCTGTTCGTCCCTGTACTTGAACATCGTTCAGCCTCCTCTATGTCCATGCATTTGACCATGCATGACTGTCCCTTGATGACCTTGACAGATCCGCCGCATTCCGGACAGGCGAGTATCGGCACCGAGTGGGTGTCGAAATCGGGATCCCTGAGGATCTTCGCAGGCCCTTCGAAACCGCATTTGTCGCACTTCAGCTCGATGGGCTCGTGCTCCACTATGAATTCGGAGCCCTCCAGGATCGTGCCGCGGGTCACTATCTCGTAGGCGAAGCTCATCTGCTCGTCCCCGAGATTGGTGAGGTCGCCTATGGTCACGGTTATGCTGTTGACCTTGGTCACATCGTACTTCTTCAGTTCCTCTATGACCGCATCGACCAGCGCAGTGACGACAGATACCTCGTGCATCGGATTGGTAATGGGCGTCCTTATTATAATTAGTAGGTCAGGATCAGGCTTTGTGCTCCTTCTTCCAGGCCTTTCCGTATCTGCAATAATCGGTGACCGTGCATCTTGCGCAGTGGGGATGGTTGGGAAGGCAGACGACTTGCCCGTGCCTGACCAGATATCTGTTGATATCAGACCAGCGATCTTCAGGGGTCATGTCCATGAGAGCGTACTCGGTGTCCTCCGGATTCTTGGTATCAACCAGACCCATTAGGTTTGCGATCCTGTGCACATGGGTGTCCACGCAGACCGAGGGGATGTCCATGGCATAGGATCTGACGCATGCCGCGGTCTTCCTGCCTACCATGGGCAGCTTCATCATCTCGTCCGTGTCCGAAGGGACGATGCAGTCGTACTCGTCCCTGAGCATCCTGCAGCAGTCCACGATGGCGGTGCCCTTCTGTCTGGGGAATCCGGCCGGGTGGACCAGTCTAATCACATCTTCCACATCCGCATCGGCTATGGCCTCTATGGTGCCGTATTTGTGGAAGAGGTTGTCCGAGGCCTTCCTGGTGTTGTCGTCCTTGGTGCGCTGGGAAAGGATGGTGGCGATGAGCACGTGGAACGGGTCGCACGGCCATTCCGGATTGAGGCCCTCTGAGTTCCTGCCGGGGTACGCTCCCCTGTTGTAGTCCTGCGACAGTATGTCGAGGATCTTCGTTATGTTCTTGTCCTTAGCCATCTCAAACAGTCCTCCGCGGTCCTGAACGATCCTGTGACCAGTATCATCCCGTCTTCCTTCAGCGCCGCATCGAGCGCGGCCCCAATGGAGTCGTATACGGTCACATCATCATGATATTTTCTGTAGCATGCTGCAAGGATTTCCTTGTCCGCCGCCCTGGGGGAATCGGGGGACGAGACCAGGACCTTCTTCGATATCTTCGACAGCAACGATGCCACGCCATCCAGGTCCTTGTCGCTGAGCATCCCTGTGACCAGTGCGACTCTGCCGTAGATCCTCTCGATATCCATCATAAGGAACTCCGCACCCTTGGAGGTATGGGTGACATCTAGGATGATCGGATAGCCGTCCAGCTTCTGCATCCTGGCTGGCCATCTGGCATCCTCCAGCCCGACGCGTATGAATTGTTCGATCCCCTTGGAGTCACCGAGCGCGCGGACCGTCTCTACGGCCAAGGCCGCATTCCTTCCCTGGCAGGACCCTACCAGACCGATGCTGTATGTGTCGCATGCGTAGCGGATCATGGCGCGGTCCTGGGTCAAACCGGTGACTTCGATGTCCTCGGGATCTATGACTACAATTGGGCATCCGATCTCCTTCGAACGTTCTTTTATGACATCCAGGGCGATGCCGGTATTGATGGTCACGCAGGGGATTCCGTGCTTCATGATCCCGGCCTTCTCCGAGGCGATGGATTCCAGATCCCTGCCGAGGTATTGGGTGTGCTCCAGGCCTATGCCGTTGATCACGGTCACCTCCGGCTCTATAATATTCGTGCTGTCCAGCCTTCCGCCCATCCCTACCTCGACGATCGCGATGTCCACTTTCCTGTCCGTGAAGGCTTTCAGAGCACAAGCGGTGAGCGCCTCGAAGTTGGTGCATTCGCATCCCGCCCTTTTAGCTGCATCCCTAACATCCAGCAGCAACCTGTCCAGATAAATGTCGTCGATGTCCTTGCCATCGATCCTGATGCACTCGTTCACCGATAGGATGTGGGGGGAGGTGAACATCCCCGTGCTGTATCCTGCCGATAGAAGGATGGATTCCAGCAGGCAGCATACCGAACCCTTCCCGTCGCTTCCGGCCACATGTATGGCCCTGAGGCCTTTCTGGGGGTCGCCCAAGGAATTGAGCAGGGCCGTGATGTTCTCCAAGCCAGGCTTTATGCCCCTTCCTGCCAGATTCTCCAGCCAGTGAACGCCTCCCTGCTCCATGGGACCTCATATCCAACATATTTTAAAACCATTGACCGCGATTCTTATATGTCATGCGCGGAGCAGTCGTTATAAACGGGTATCTCAACGGCCCCAAGTTCAGGGAGCCGGCGGAAATGATTACCGCAGCGGCGGGCAGGCAGGGTATCGAGATGGATACATTCCTGAACACCGACCTAGCCGTTCCCATAGGGGATGCGGACGTATTCTCAGCGAAGCTCGGCGACGTGGATTTCATAGTCTTCTGGGATAAGGACTTCAAATTGGCCAAGAACCTGGAGGTCTGCGGCTATCCGGTGATGAACTGCTCCGAGTGCATCAGGATATGCGACGACAAGTCCCTGACGCATCTCGCGCTGGCCGAATACGGCATACCCTCCATCAGGACGATCGTATGCCCGATGTCGTTCGGATACCCGTACGGGGACTGGTTGGAAAAGGCCCAGGACGCCATCGGGTTCCCGATGGTGGTCAAGGACTGTTTCGGATCATTTGGAGAGCAGGTCCATCTCCTGAGAGGGAAGGAGGAGCTTTCAAAGATATCGGACGACGGCACCCCCAGGATCATACAGGATTACATCGATTGCGATGCCAAGGACATCAGGATCGAGGTCGTCGGAGAGAGGATAGTCGCATCCGTCCAGCGTACCGCAGCGTACGGGGATTTCAGGGCCAATGCGAGCAACGGAGGGATCATGGAGAGATACGACCCCACCGAGGAGGAGAGGCAGTTGGCCATAGAAGCCGCGGCCTCAGTCCAAGCGGATTTCTGCGGCGTGGACATACTCCAGACCGGTGACGGTCCAGTGGTATGCGAGGTGAATTCCAACGCCCATATCAAGAACCTTCTGAACGCCACCGGTGTTGATGCCTCCGAGCATATTATCGGTTACATCAAGGAGCTGATCCTTTGAGATGCTGGATACTGTACGAGGACTCCGATCTGGAGGACAACCGCTTCTTCGCGGAGCGTCTGATGGATTCGGGGAACCAGCTGGGTCTGGATTGTTCCATCGTCACCGTCGGCGAGATGGATCCCGACGATGCGCCGGAGATAGTCATCTCCAGGGTCAGGGATACGGATATCGTGTCCCATCTGGAGGACCTCGGCAGCACAGTGTACAACCGTTCATCGGTATCGAGGATCTGCAACGACAAGGCAAGCACCTATTCCTTCGTCAAGAGCCTGGGGATACCGATACTCCCGTACTCGTTCCCGGGCCAACCGTTGCCCAAAGGGCCGCCTTGGGTGGTGAAGTCGTGTCTCGGCCACGGGGGCTCCGAGGTCTATAAGGCATACACGGAGGACGAGGTCGCCAATATCTGTGCAGAGCTGGGCGACAGGAGGCCCATCATCCAGGAATTCGCCCCATGTCCCGGAAAGGATCTGCGCGTCTACGTCCTGGGAGGGAAGATAATCGCATCGGTCCTGCGCTCATCGGACAGCGACTTCAGGGCGAATTACAAGCTCGGGGGCAACGCGGAACTCGTGGAACCCTCCCAAGAGGTCAGGGATATAGTGAAAAGGATAGTCCCCGAGCTGATGGCCGACTTCATCGGCATAGACTTCGTGTTCGGGGACGACGGGGTTTATCTGAACGAGATGGAGGACGTGGTCGGTACCAGGATGCTCTACTCGCTCACTGACATGGATCCCGCGATGATGTACATGGAGTACATCGCTCACTCGAAGATCTCTTTGTAAATCTGATCCACCAGTTCTGTGTAGGTCAGTCCCTTGTCGGATGCCACCTTGCGTACCAGATCCATGGTTCCGGAACCGTACTGGGCCGCCTTCTTCTTCTTTTGGGCGATGAACGGGTATCCCAGATTGTTGGCGATCTGCCTGAGCAGCATCTTTCTGTGATCCGCATCGACCGGCTTCAGCTCTTCGAGGTTCATGGCGTTGACCTGCATAGTGACTATGGGGTCCAGGTATGGGTACAGGATCTTCCTTCCGTAGTGGTCCGCGATCTTGGTCTCATGGGGTACCGTGGAAGAGATGAGCTTCCCGATGTCGGTCTTCCTGACCCTGTCCAGGTCCTCGAGGGAGAGTCCGACGTACTTGGAATAACCCGCGAAAAGCTCATCGGATCCCTGTCCGCTGAGGATGTATTTCTCACGGACGGTCCTGCATACGAAGAACAGCGGGAGCTCGAAGGACAGCGTGAGAGGGCTGGAGGTTCCGGTGATGGAGATCATCTCCCTGAGCCTGGCCTCTATGTTATCCTCCGTGAGGGGGATGTGCAGCCAAGGCAGCCCGAGCTCCTCGGACATCTCCTGGGCCATGACGACATCGTATGACTTGTCCTTTCCGGAAGTGTACAGGGTGACGGATTTAGCGTAGTCCTTGGCTATGGCCGCCACGAGTCCCGAATCCAATCCTCCGGAGAAGGCCACGGCTATGTCCTCTCCCTGCACCTGGTTCTTGATTGCCGACAACAATGCGTTCTCTAGATTCTCAGATTCGATAGACATGATTGTTGGAATAACTCACGTGAGTATATAACCTCCCATTCGTGAGGACATGATCAACAACGGTATCAATATAGGTCAGCAAACCTACAGGTTTCTCCGGACCGAACAAAAGACGGTCCTGTCTAATTATTTCATTCGAGTGAAATAATTCATCAAAACCGAGAATTATTTGTTTCTAACGAAATAATTCCTGAAAATTAAGAATTATTTTTTTTAAAAAAAATAATTATAATATGATGATATATATGGAATTGTATGACAGGAGAAGTAATTAGATACGGATACCTGAACCGTTTGTGGTTGTACAAGGATGCCGACGCAATAAAGGTCATAACAGGGATGAGAAGGGTCGGAAAATCCGTTCTGATGAGACAATTCATATCCGTACTGCAGAACAGCGGCATACCCAAGGAAAGCATAACATACATCGATATGGATTCTGTCAGGTACGACAGATACAGAGATGGCAAGGCCCTTTATTCGGACATCATGTCTAAAGATGGAGGCGGAAGGCAATACATCTTGATCGACGAGGTCCAGAATATAAGCGACTGGATACGCATAGTCGAATCACTGAGGAACGATACGGACTGCGACATATACATCACAGGATCAAATGCGTACATGCTGTCTACAGATCTGTCGACTTTGCTCACAGGTCGCAATGTACCGATCACCGTGATGCCGTTATCGTTCGGCGAATCCATGCTCCTGCACGGGGATGACGACACTAGGTCAGCGTTTGTGAGATATATGCGCCACGGGGGTCTTCCGATTATCAAGCCTGCGTATTCGGAAGAAGTATCGTTCCAGATGATCGAGGAGCTGAAATCCGATATCATCCTGAAGGACATCTGCAGAAGGAATAAGGTGGATCCTCAGAAAATAAGGAATGTCATAGATTATCTATACTCGGAGGTGGGAAATCCGATATCTGTCAAGAGGATTTCCGATACGTTAGGGATCGCTACCAATTCTGCCAGCGACTATCTCCGCTTAATAACGGATTCGATGCTGTTCCTGAAGGCCGAGAGGTATGATCTGAAGGGGAATATGGTGCTGACACAGGAACCAAAATACTACTGCTCGGACACCGGCATGAGATATTCACAGCCGATATCGGCAAAGAGGGATTTCGGAAAGACCCTAGAAAACATCGTGTATCTGGAACTGGTAAGAAGAGGATGCAGGGTGTATGTGGGGAAGACCGATGGTGGCGATTCTGCCGATAGGCATTTGGAAATAGATTTCATAGTCATGAGGGACGACGTTGTCGATTATTATCAGGTAACGGAGAGCCTGAACGATCCGGCTGTATACGAAAGGGAAGTCAGGCCCCTGAGGAAAATCAGCGGCAGAGGCGAGAGGTACATCATAACCTACGACGATGTACCGGTGACCAAGAGTGCGGATGCGATTGTGGAAAACATAAGGGATTTTCTGATGGAGCGCAGTCAGGACGGGTTTGACCTGAAGAGGTACGGGATCGATCCATATCTTACGATAAGCGATATCATATCATCATATGTGGACATATGCATCAGAATCTCCGAGACCGTTGTCACGAGTGAAAACTTCGATGCACTTTCCAGTATGTTGCAGGAGCGTTTCTTCGATCTACAGGCCTATTTCAGACGGGAGGAATTCATCGAAGACACCATGCTTCAGGACAGTCTGGCCAATATTCGGAAGAATAACGTCAGAATTTTCAATTCAATGATCGGCTGCGTGAATGCGAACACGAAGGGTTCTGGATACTGCCCTCAGATGGGAGGGATGCTGGAAGAGCTGAAAGGGATAAAGGATTCGATCATCAGGCATATTTCAGAAGGTCCGAACAAGAAAGGCAGGATGCTCTGAACCGATTTTGACGTGACAATATAGGGTGATTCAGGACTGTCAATGTAGGCGGATGCGCTGAAAACACAACTAGGCGGTATGCCTAAACGTACCGTTTTTGATGGGTTTAGTAACACTTTTTATCCTTTGAAAATATACCGAATTCTATGGCTGGCGTAACGCGTATCGGAGTTTCTCTGGAGCCGAATCTATTGGATCTCTTCGACGAGGACATAGCGAAGAAAGGATACAGCAGCAGATCAGAGGCCTTACGCGACCTCGTACGCGATTCCCTCGCCGAGAACGAGTGGAAGAACGACGACGAATGGATGGTGGGAATCATCGTCATGGTGTACGACCATACTGCCAGCACCGTCGGCGACAAGCTCACCGAGATCCAGCATCAGCACCATGGTCTCGTCAAGACGTCAGTCCACATCCACCTGGATGACGAGAAGTGCATGGAGATCCTCATCTGCGAGGACAAGCTCTGTCATCTGAAGGAATTCGCATCCGAGATCACAAGCATCAAAGGTGTCCTCAGAGGACGTCTAACCATGGTCGCCCCGTCATCGGGCAATATGCACCACGTAGGGCACAGGCATTGACCTCGTACTACGTACGGCTGCTGGACGATTCCAGCGAATGAATAAATATCATCTTGCCAGTTTATGATAGGCAATGAGAAAGCTGATCATAACCGAGAAGGCGAATGCCGCCAGAAGGATCTCGACCATTCTCTCTGACGGGAAGTCACAGTCCGCTACCAGCGGAGGAGTCACCGTCATATCGTTCTCCGCAGGAGGGGACGACTACGACGTCGTCAGCCTGAGGGGACACATCATAGAGTTGGATTACCCCAAGGAATACAACGATTGGGGCGCGATTAAACCATCCGAGCTGGTCTACGCACCGCAGGTGAAGACCGTACGCGTCAAATCCATACTGAATTCGATCAGGGATCTGGCCGGAAAGGCCGACGAGATAATCATCGCTACCGACTACGATAGGGAGGGAGAGTTGATCGGTATGGAGACCGTGAAGGCCATCGGTTCCGACCTGAGCAATGTCAGGAGGGCGAAGTTCAGCGCATTGACCAAAGGAGAGGTGGAGGCGGCATTCAGCAATCTCACCAATCCGGATGAGAAGCTCGCGGATGCCGCAGAGGCCAGGCAGATCGTCGATCTGTCATGGGGAGCCGTTCTCACAAGGCTCATATCATTATCATCGGGACAGGTTGGGAACAACTTCATGTCCGTAGGAAGGGTCCAGAGCCCTACCCTGAAGCTTCTGGTGGACAGGCACGAGGAGATCGAGAACTTCGTACCCGTCCCGTATTGGAACATAGTCGGGAAGTTCGGCATGCTCGCATTCAAGGGCGAGCACGAGAAGAACCCCTTCTGGAAGAAGGAGGAGGCCGAGGAGATCCTTGGAAAGGTCAAGACCGTCAAGACCGGTACGGTGGCCGAATACAAGTCCGAGACCAAGGAGGAGTACAGGCCGGCACCGTTCGACACCACCATGATGCAGGTGGAGGCCAACAAGATCGGCATACCTCCTACTACGGCCATGAAGCTGGCCGAGGATCTGTACACCGGAGGTTACATCTCGTACCCCCGTACGGAGAACACCGAGTATCCCAAGAGCCTCAACCTGAGGTCCGTATTGGAGAAGCTGAAGGAATCCGATTTCAAGGTTGAGGCCGCAGAGGTCCTGGCCCAGGAGAAGATCTATCCCTCCAAAGGCAAGAGGAGCACAACGGACCACCCTCCTATCTACCCCACCGCCGGAGCTACGTCCGACAAGATGAAAGGGGACAAATGGAAGCTCTACGAACTCATCGTCAGGAGGTTCCTCGCCACAGTCGCACCGAATGCGAAGGCAGAGGTCACCAAATGCGTCATGGATGTCGGAGGGGAGAGGTTCGAGTCCAATGGTTACGTCCTCAAGGAACCCGGCTGGAAGAAGTACTACAAGAAGTACCTCCCCAACAACGATAGCAAGCTCCCTATCCTGAAGGAAGGGGACAAAGTCGATATCAGGTCCATGGGGATCGTCGAGTCGGAGACCAAGCCCCCGTACAGATACAACCAGGGATCCCTTATCCAGGAAATGGACAGGCTCCAGCTGGGTACGAAGAGTACAAGGCACGATATCATCGGCAAGCTGTTCTCAAGGAACTACGTCCAGGGCAACTACATGATCCCCACGCCCAGCGGTATCGCTCTCACCAAGTCGCTGGAGAAGCATGGAGGAGGGATCACGGAGCCCGACATGACCGCCAAGCTCGAATCCGATATGCTGAGCATATCCGAGGGCAAGCGCACGCTGGATTCAGTTGTGAAGGAATCCCAGGATATGCTGCACGAGGTGGCGGAGAAGATATCGGTCGATTCCGCGGACATAGGGAAGGAGATCAGGGACGCCCTGCATTCACAGCAGCACATCGGAGTCTGCCCGACATGCGGCAACAACATGTCCGTGAAGAGGTCCAGGAACGGCAACTTCATCGGATGCGACGGTTACCCCGAGTGCAAGCGCGCATATCCTCTTCCAAGAGGCGCCCTCATACAGACCGTCGATTCCACATGCCCTGTATGCGGACTGCCGCAGCTCAAGATCATAAGGAAGGGCAACCCTCCCACGGTGCAATGCATCGATCCAAAGTGTACGAGCAACATCACCATGAACGACCTCGGCCTGTGTCCGACCTGTAAGAACGGTCACATCAGGATAATGTTCTCAAAGGCCGGAAGGAGGTTCGCAGGATGCTCTTCATGGCCCAACTGTACTCAGACCTATCCGCTAAGGCCCAGGGGAAGCATCACGCCCGTAGGCAAGCCTTGCGCCATCTGCAACGCACCGATGGTCAAGGTCGGAACTCTGGAAGAATGCATTAATCCTGACTGCCCCGGCAAGAAGAAGGCCGTCCGCACGACCAAAGCAGCATCGAAGAAGAAGGCCGAACCTTCGGAGTGATTTAGGCGCTCAATGACAGCGCTATTGAATGAATTACTCTTTCACTGCGAGCAAGGGGTGGATTCACCGACCCATCCATTATTAAGCCATTTTTGTGGTCTATAAATAGTTACTAACATGCGGTTTTTATAGTAACACGAATTAGTAAAAAGTAACATTTTATTGCTTTTATAAATCAGCATTCTTCATTGATCCTGCCGGCATAGAGATCGTTCATAAAATCGATCTCCATGGATATTCTCTTGTTGCGGCAGGTCATGCATTGAAGCTCCTTTCCCAATGATTGCTTGAGCTCCATTTCGCGCCGGTCTAAGGCGACGATGCGACCGCACGAGCAGTATACGCACATCTCGTCCCTAGAGGCGAAAAGATCCAGCATAATCCTAGACTGGGTGCTCGGTACATAGCGAGTGCTATCACATGTTGTGATCTCGGTCATTATTCGGTCCCCCAACTCACCAAGACGGATGGCTGATTGCAGTCATAATTGCCTAACTATCTTGGTACTCGGTACTATGATTAAGTCTGATATAAAGGCTAGGTCTAAGAATCCTATATCTGTCCCTATAGTCGTTTTATTTAACCTAAAATGGTACTATATTAGTCAGTAATCTTTATATACAACAAATAGGCGAAATTAACGCTAGTTATGGGTATAAAAGCAGCTTGTAAAATACGAAATCCGAAAATCCGCCACGAAATTCGTTACTGACGAGATTGGTTTATAAGCTCATTCCGGACATCCCATAGTTTCTGCGACAGATCGACATAGTACTGATGGGGGTTGGCAAAACGCTTGACCTCTTCCCACAGAGTATCCAATTCCTCGGCGCAATGCTTGCGGATGTCCTCAAGCGGAGGCATTTCCCTTACCAGCTTCCCGTTTTCTATGACTTTGACCATCAGCTCCTTTGCCGTATATTCGGTCATGGTCTTCCGCTTCCAAGTTGCCATGGGGTCGAAAAGCTCCAGGGGTTTCTCGGTATCCAAGGTTTCGTCGTGCACGCATACGAGGTCGGCCACGGCCATGCCGTGACCGTCATAGATCCTGTAGACCTTCTTGAAATGGGGTGTGGTGATCTTCTCCACGTTGTCGGATATCTTGATCTTAGGGGTAACCTGTCCATTATCTTCAACGGCAACAAGCTTGAACACTCCGTTGAGCACAGGGTCGCTGTGCGATGTGATCAGATTGTCGCCCACGCCGAATGCATCGATGACTGCGCCCTGGTCCAATAGGTCATGGATGAGGTTCTCGTCCAGAGCATTAGAGACCACGATCTTGCAGTCCTTCAGGCCGGCCTCGTCCAGCATCTTCCTGGCCTTCTTGGTCAGGAACGCGAAGTCGCCCGAATCCAGGCGTATGGCGCATTTGGTGATGCCTTTGGGGATTAGGACTTCCTTGAACGCCCTGATGGCGTTGGGGATGCCGCTGTTGATGGTATCATACGTGTCGACCAGAAGAGTGGCATTCTCTGGATAGAGTTCGCAGAACGCCTTGAATGCCTCAAGCTCCGAATCGAACATCATGATCCAAGAATGGGCCATGGTCCCGCTGGCAGGGACACCGTACCACTTGTCTGTCACGGTGCAAGCGGTGCCTCCGCATCCCGCGATGTACGCCGCTCTGGCGCCCAGTATGGCCGCATCGGTCCCCTGGGCCCTCCTGGAACCGAACTCCAGGACCGTCCTTCCGTTGGCTGCTCTGACTATGCGGTTCGCCTTGGTCGCTATCAGGGACTGATGGTTAATCGTCAGAAGGGAGAATGTCTCCAGGATCTGCGCCTGGGCTATCGGTGCCCTGATGGTCACCAGAGGTTCGTTGGGGAACACGGGCGTGCCCTCAGGCATCGCCCAGACGTCCCCTGTGAAGCGGAAATCCTTCAGATATGCGAGGAACTCTTCGCTGAAGGTGTTCTTTGAACGCAGGAACTCTATGTCGCTGTCCGTGAAGCGCAGGTTGAGGTAATAGTCCACAAGCTGCTCCAGACCCGCGAATATGCAGAATCCTCCCTTGTCGGGGACCGTCCTGAAGAAGATGTCGAAGTACACCATGCGGTCCTGTAGACCGTTCTTGACGTACCCGTTGGACATCGTGTATTCGTAGTAGTCGCACAGCAGGGGGATGTTCCTGTCGTTCTCCATCACTATTCCTCAGATGTGGAATTTCTTCACGCCGGGGAATACGGCCTTGGAACCGAGCTCCTCCTCGATCCTGAGAAGGCGGTTGTATTTGGCTGTCCTCTCTCCCCTGGCGGGTGCACCGGTCTTGATCTCTCCAGATCCCCATCCGACCGAAAGGTCGGCGATGGTGGTGTCCTCGGATTCTCCGGATCTGTGGGACACGACGACGTTGTAGCCGTGGTCGAAGCTCATCTGCGCGGCCTCGCCGGATTCTGTGATCGTTCCTATCTGGTTAACCTTCAGGAGCAGGGCGTTGGCGGCCCCCGCGTCGATTCCCTTGGCGAGACGCTTGGAGTTCGTTACGAACAGGTCGTCGCCGACGATCTGGACCTTGCTGCCGACCTTCTTTGTGAGCTCGGCGGTGGTCTCGAAGTCATCCTCGAAGAACGGATCCTCGATGCTGATCAGCGGATGGTCCTTGGTGAGCTGTACGTAATGGTCTGCTAGTTCTCCCGCGGAGAGCTTCATGCCGTCCACGTCGTAGACCCCGTTGTCAAAGAACTCCGATGATGCGGCATCGATGGCGAGGAACACATCCTTTCCGGGAGTGTATCCTGCATCGGATACGGCAGCGACGATGGTGGAAAGGGCCTCATCAACGGTGTCAAGCGGCGGGGCGAACCCTCCCTCGTCTCCGATGTTGATCGCTCCCACGCCATACTTGTTCTTCAGGATGGACTTGAGATGCATGTAGACCTCTGAGGACATCTGCAGGCAGTCCGAGAAGGATTTGGCACCCGCGGGAATGATCATGCATTCCTGTATCTTCAGGTTACCTCCGGCATGCTTTCCGCCGTTGATGATGTTCAGCATCGGCACGGGAAGTGTGACGTGATCCTTGCCGATGTGCTGATAGACAGGCACGCCTTCGCACATAGCACCGGCCCTGGCCACTGCCAGGGATACGGCCACCATCGCGTTTCCGCCGAGGGACTTCTTGTTCTCGGTACCGTCCAGCTCGATCATTGCCCTGTCGATGGCCTCCTGATCCGTGGGATCCATTCCGGTGATCTTCTTGGCGATGGGTCCGCGGACGTTCTCGACGGCCTTCATCACACCTTTGCCACCGTACCTGCTGCCGCCGTCACGGAGCTCATGGGCCTCCCAGGAACCCGTGGATGCACCGGACGGCGCAATCGCTGTGATCCTGTGCCCGCGTACTGTGATCTCTGCCTCTACGGTGGGGTTGCCTCTGGAGTCCAGGACCTCCCTTGCCCAAATCTTCTCTATCTGCATTTTTCTCCCTCAGTTGGAATACTCGGACATGTCTCCGAGCAATATGTTGCGATCCTTCGTGGTGAGGATCGACGGATCTACCGAAATGACTACCGATGCCGTTAGGCCGGCGTCCTTGTCCTTTACTAGCTGGTGTATGAACACCAGGCTGTGGTTGAGGCCGTTGCTGTCGATGATCTCAGTGAAATCCTCGATCAGTACTATAGGCCTGCTGTGCCTGCTCATGAAATCTTTGATGAATACGGTCAGGGTGCCCAGGGCGTTTATGTCCATGCTCCTCCCCCTTCCGTTGGACGAGATGGTGGCGACCTCGATGTCATCCTGGCCGAAATTCTGCTTCACGGCCTTCGTGTTCTCAGACGATATAACGAGGATGTCATAGTCCCTCGGGCTGAATATCTTAAGGAAATCATAGATCTTGGAAGGCTCCTTCTCGAAGAAGACGTACGACCTTCCGTACATGGGGCCCTCCGAAGCTATGTATTCGGCCACGAGAGCCGTCTCGTCGGTGTCGATGTGCTTGGCGGGTTCATCCTTCTTCTTGGTGCCCAGTTTGGAAAGGAGTCCCCTGCCCTTCTTCCTGGGCTTAACTCCCATCTCGGCCTGTTCCTGCTCTTTGATGGATTTCAGTGTCGCCAAGGCCGCTGTGATGTCCGAGGACTTGAACGGTTTGTTGACGACAGCCTTGATGAACATGTTGTCCTGGGGAACCTCTTCCGCAGCGCTCTTGATGAGCACGGTATCGAGATTGATCTCATGGTTCTTCTCATAGGCATGCGCGAGGATCTGTAGGCCATCTTCATCATTGACCACAGTATCCAACAAGATGGCCTCTGGACGGAAGTCCAGTATGGCCGTTACGGCCTCGTCGATAGAACCGGCTATCTTGACGCTGTGACCTTCATCGACAAGAATGTCCTTCAGGATCTCTTGTATCGCAATGTTGTCATCGACTACCAGGACTTTCATCGTTGCAACTCCGTCCATTGGTAAGTAATCAGGGTATATGACGTTCACGATTGGCGATCATGGAACGAGCACATCGGAAGGCTAGTTCGAGGTTCAAAATGATGTGATGGCCGGCCGGAGCACTCGACAGCTATCGCTGAACGGATGGTATCCGGCCATAAGGCCGTAAAAATCAATGCGAAGCAGCAATCACTGCTTCCTGCTCTCTTTGGCTTTGGGCCTGAGGTTGCTGTATCCGCACTTCCTGCACTTGGTAGCCCTGACGGGGTTCGTAGCGTAGCAGTTCATGCATACAGTCTTATCAAGGAGCCTGGCCTCAGCCTCTTTGAAACGTGCCATTCGAAATACCTCTGATTTCTCGAATATACATGTAATATAAAACCCATTGCATCGAAAAGGTTCAAAACGGTCGTTCACCCAGGTATGCTGGGTGTAAAGAAGGGACACCGCCGTGAAATCGGCGGATGCCCCGTTGTGATTAGAAAAGGTCCAGTGCCGCGGATACCGCCGCAACAATCGCTGACTGCTTGGTATTGCCGCCGCCGATGATCAGCGCGTCTTCGGGCTTCATGCCGTACTCGTCGCGGATCTTCTTGGCGACCTCCGGCCTCTCGGTATCGAGGTTCCAGTCCGGAGGGATGCATAGATTGCCGTCCCTGTAGACGATGGTGGTACACCCCTCAGCTCCGGCCTTTATGCCGGCATCCCTTTGCTCCATGCCGTTGTTGACCTTGTTGGCCACGCCCTTTACGATGACGCCCTGCTGTTCGGAACCGATGACGGATCCCTCGAGGAAGAGGTCGATAGGCTGAATGGGAATCTGTTCGAGGAACGCTATTCCTGATTTAGTGATCATGATGCCTGTTTGTTTGATGGAGATGTAGTCCCAATCGGACAGTGTGTCCAGAATCCTACGCATGCTTCCTTCGCCGATACCGACGTCCTCGGCCAATCTCTTGCGTCCGATGCGCTTCCCGTCCGACAAAAGATACATCGTCCAGTAGACATTCGCATCGTTGAATCTGAACATAGGTCCAAATTGAGGTGCATCAATAATCTTCAACTATACCACCAACGGTTGGATGAGTCTCACAGTATAAATATCAACGGCCAAAAATAGACCTACGGTCTCTTATTAGGTGGCCCAAAAAAATCCACAGCAAGGCAACTGTGTCCACTGGAGGCGGAAAAAGGCTACTCGTAGACGGTGAATCAAGCGGAGAATGGTAGAAGGTGCCCCTTTCGGGGCGGAAGTGGTTTCAGAAAGGCGGATCAGAAGGTCCTGACCTTTCCGTTGATGATCATGTTGGAGACCTTGTCGACGTTGTCGAGCCAATCGTATGCGATGGCGTCGGCCTCCTTGGCCCACTTCTTGAAGTTGGGGTTCTTCTCGGCCTCGGGGAGGACGATCTGGACCGAACAGTTGAGGGGCTGCGATACGGGCTTTCCGATCTGAGACAGAATCCTGACCCTGATCTCGGCCTCGTCGGTGACCTTCTTTGCGACATCCTCTGCGATGAGCTTGGACATGACGTTGTAGATCTTTCCGATGTGGGTGATGGGGTTCTTACCGGATGTAGCCTCCATGGACATGGGCCTGTAGGGGGTGATGAGTCCGTTGCACCTGTTACCCCTTCCGACGGATCCGTCGTCTCCCATCTCCTGGGAGAGTCCGGTACATGTCAGGTAGTAGATGCCTTTCTTGTAGTTGTCACCGGTGTTGATGTCCAGCTTGAACTTGATCTTCTCCTTTCCGATGATCTTCAGTGCGTTGTCGGTAACCAGATCGTACATCTGCTCGACGACGGATTTGTAGGTGCTTGCATCGGGGATGTACTTGTCGACCATGGCGCATGCGATGGTCATGGTGACGGTGTCGTTGATCCTGGAGCACATGACCTTGACATCCTGTCCGGTCTCGGGGAGCTTCTTCTTCATCTGTCCGTTGATGTACTCCTCTGTCTTCAGGGTGAGCTTGTCCGTGATGGAGTAGGGCGCGTATCCTACACCGAAGGATGTGTCGTTCGCGAGGATACCGGATGTCTTGTAGACGCCTGTGAGGTCGTCGGATCCCATTCCGATCTTGGCATCGAGGATGACCTCGGAGTCGACATTGAGGTTGGGGAATGTCTTCTTCAGGTACTTGCGTGCCGCCTCGAGTGCGACGGGCTTGCAGGGAAGGTCCTTAACGAGCTTTCCATCGTCGATGTATGTGGTCGCGCGTCCGACCAGGAGCATGTAAACGGGATCGATGATGTGTCCGCCGCCGAATTTGGGTGCTGCGGTTCCTGCGGCCAGCTGAGTCTCGTCAGTGTTGTGGTGGAGAACGTGTCCGACCTCCTTGATGTACATCTTACAGAGTGCCTTGGAGACCTCTTCACCGAGAGCGTCCGCGACGGAGTCGGGGTGTCCGATTCCTTTCCTCTCGACGATCTCGACTTTCTTCATGGGTGCTGGGATCTCGTTGAGACCCTCGACATAAATGTTCTTAGCTTTGCTAGCCATGAAATTTGGATTATTTCATTATTTATATATGTTATTCATAATAATATTCTTATAGGAATATTGATTTAGCAGGCACATGAACTTCCCCCCGGCAACGGATATCCGCAAGATCAGGATAGCGATGGACATAACTCAGGCCGAATTGGCATCCGCCTCGGGAATAAGTCAGGGGACCATAGCGAAGATCGAGCGCGGCAAGATATCCGCGAGTTACGAGACCGTAGTGAAGCTTTTCAACACCCTGGAATCCATGAACCACGATTTCAGCAAGGGATTGACCGCCGCGGATGTATGTTCTAAGAAAGTCGTATTCATCCAATACGACGAGACCATCCAAGCCGCCGCCCGCCTGATGGAGGAGACTGGTTACTCACAGCTCCCAGTGTTCAGCGGGAATACCCCGGTAGGTAGCATATCCGAGAGAGGTATATTCGAGCTGATCGGCAGCACCAGGCTGATCGACGATATTTATAGGATGCCTGTGTCGAAAGTGATGGAGGAGTCCTTCCCCGTGGTATCGGGCAGTACCCCCGTGGGTACCGTTGCAGGCATGATGGGTAGCTGTAATGCCATTCTGGTATCGGATAAGGGGAAGATCACTGGGATGATAACAAAGGCCGATATGTTGAAGCTGTTCTGAGGCCTCCGTCTAATATTGAATTCTATTACTTTCCTTTATTAGGGCTTCAGTCTGATATCGGCAGCGTTGATCTCGTAGAACTCCATGTCTTTGACGGCGACGGAGTTCTCGAACACCTTCCTCGCTTCGGCCTCCACCTCGGACAGATCGTCGTAACGGTTGCTAACATGGGTGAGCATGAGGAACTTCGCCCCTGCTCTCCGGGCCGTCTCCGCCGCCTGTGAAGCGGTAGAATGCGCGTGCTCTTCGGCCAGGTTGGCCTCCGAGGACATATAGGTGCATTCGTGTATCAGGACGGTGACATCCTTCACGCCGTCCCCGACACTCTGGCATGCCTTGGTATCGCCGGTATATGCGACGGAAGCGCCCTTCTTGGCCGGGCCCAGGACCTGTTCGGGATCGACCCCGTTAACAGGCTCCCCGTTCTTCAGTCTCGCCATGTCCGGACCGTCCTTTATCCCCAGGGACAGAGCCTTGTTCCGGTTGAGTTTCCCGGGGCGATCCTTCTCCCTGATCGTATAACCCACCGAGGGTATGTTGTGCTCCGTCGGAAACACCGAGATGGATGTATCACCCATCTGGATGACCTCTCCTCCGGAGACTTCGATAACCTCTAAGGGGTATAGTGTATCCCCTTCGGTCACCCTCATGAAGGCATCGAGGCATTCCTTGATGCCTTTGGGCCCGTACACGGTGACAGGGAGGCTCCTTCCGGACAGGCTCATGGTCTGCAGCAGGCCGGGAAGTCCGAAGACATGATCGCCGTGCAGATGCGTTATCAGAATCACTTTGATCTTCATGAACGACAGCGGAGAGACCATCAGTTGCCTCTGCGATCCCTCGCCGCAGTCCATAAGGATTATGTCAGAGCCGCTCCTGACCGCTATGCAGGATGTGGCCTTGTCCCTTGAAGGGACGCTCGCCCCTGTTCCGAGGAAGAGCAGCTCCAGCATGTTATCGTTTCACTCGTAGATAGAGTCCAGTTCCCTGTTGGTCTTGGTCTGCTTCTTGAACTCCCTGTAGTGCTCCTTGCACAGGTGCACGCTGCGTAGGTCGTTGCTCTTCAGACTGAGCTGGGATTTGGAGACCTGCTTGATGTTGAACGACCTTTCGGCATCGTTGTTGCATCCGGCCACGTCGCATTTCGCTGCTTCTACGTTGTGCTTTGCTAATGCCATGTCATATGAATTGTCGGACAGGACTAAATAACCAGCGTTAGCGCGGTGCCCCGCAGGGTCCGGATATGTACGAACAATCTTTTATCTGCCATACATACACACCATCATGACCATCGTATCCCCCTCGATGCTATCATCGGATTTCTCCAAGCTCGGCGAAGAGCTGGTCCGTATCGAGAAAGCAGGCGCGGACTGGGCGCATCTGGATGTCATGGATGGGATGTTCGTTCCCAACATCACGTTCGGGCCCCCTGTCATCAAATCCATCAGGAAGTATTCGGAAATATCGTTCGACGCCCATCTGATGATACAGGACCCGATCCGCTACATCGACGCGTTCGCCGATGCCGGATGCGATCTCATCACAGTCCATTGCGAGGCCCAGGGGGACATACACGGGGCCATCGCCAAGATCAAGGAGAGAGGCCTGAGGGCCGGCATCTCCATCAATCCCGAGACCGACGTAGACAAGCTGGAGGAGTTCCTTCCCGAGGTCGAGTTGGTGTTGGTGATGACAGTCCATCCCGGGTTCGGAGGCCAGTCGTTCATATCCGATTGCGTGCCCAAGATCTCGTGGGTCAAGGAATGGGCGGTGAAGAACGGCAGGGAGATCCTCGTCTCCGTGGACGGAGGCATCAACGAGAGGACCGCCCTTGAATGCGTGAAGGCCGGCGTGGACATACTGGTGGCGGGCTCATACCTGTTCAAGATGGATGACATGTCGAAGACCATTGCCGACTGGCATGAGCTCTGAGGTGCCGTCATGGGAGTTAACCTATCACCTATCGTCACCGCCCGCGAGATCGAGCTCGAGGAGCTGCGCGGAAGGACCGTGGCAGTCGACGCCTACAACACCATCTTCCAATTCCTTTCCATAATAAGACAGCCCGACGGCAAGCCTCTGATGGATGCCGAGGGAAGGGTCACATCTCACCTTTCGGGACTTCTTTACCGCACAGCGAATCTCATCGAGGCCGGTATCGAGCCGTCCTTCGTCTTCGACGGCAAGCCGAACGAGCTCAAGGCCGGTACCATAGAGGAGAGGATCGCCAGAAGGGAGAAGGCCAAACAGGAGTACGAGGAGGCGTTGGCCGAAGGCGACCTCAAGAAGGCGTTCTCCAAGGCCCAGCAGACCGCAAGGATGACCCCAGAGATACTGGAGACATCCAAGCAGCTGATAAGGCTCATGGGTCTGCCGGTGATACAGGCCCCCAGCGACGGAGAGGCCCAGGCCGCGTACATGTGCGGCAAGGGCGACGTATATGCCGCCGCATCCCAGGATTTCGATTCCATCCTTTTCGGGGCGCCGCTCCTGGTGAGGAACATGACCATCTCCGGAAGGCGCAAGGTCCCCGGGAAGCAGCTCTACAGGGATGTGAAGACGGAGATCATCGATTCCAAGTCCATGCTGGAGTCCTTAGGGGTCACGAGGGAGCAGCTGGTCGACGTCTGTATGATGATAGGAACCGATTTCAACACGGGGATATCCGGCATAGGCCCCAAGAAGGGCCTCAAGCTCATCCAGAAGCACGGGAGCCTGGAGAAGGTCATGGAGGAGACGGACATAGACATCCCCGAGTACGAGGAGGTCAGGGAGATATTCCTGAACGGCCCCAAGTCCGACGATTACACCGTGAAGATCGGAGACATCGACAGGGACGGGGTCCTGGACCTGATGACCGGATACGGATTCTCGGAGGACAGGGTCAGCAACGTCATAACTAAGATCGAGGCCGCTAGGAAGGTGGAGTCCATCAGGAAGAAGCAGAAATCCCTGGATGCATGGTTCCGATGATAGATTCCCATATGCACGGCATAGAGGCGGTTCCCGAGACATACTCGGATTTCAAGGAACTCACCCGTTTCGTATCGTGCGTCGCCAAGGCCGACGAGTGGGACAGACAGATGGCCCTTGAGGATCCAAGGATGATCAAGTCCTATGGCATCCACCCGTGGTATGCGGAGGACTGGACCCTGGAGAACCGCTCTAGGCTCTACCATCTGTTGGACGAGGATCCCACAGCCCAAGTCGGCGAGATAGGTCTGGATTCCAAGCGCGGGCAGGTGCTGGGGCAGACGATGATATTCATACAGCAGCTGGATTTGGCCGAGCATTTCGACCGTGTCGCCAGCATCCATGATGTGGGATGCGAGAAGATGATACTGGACGCTCTGAAAGGAAGGAAGATCAGATTCATCCTCCACTCATACGGCTCGGACAGCTATGCGAGACCGTTCTCCGAGCTGGATTGCTACTTCTCAATATCGCCCAGGCTGCTGACCAGATCGGATGTGAGGGTCAGGAGGCTCATGGAGGCCATCCCGGAGGAGAGACTCCTCCTCGAGACGGATTCTCCGATATGCGGCAAGGATTTCAAGGGCATGCGCGATTTCGCCGAAAGGCTCGGCAGGATCACCGACAGGACATCGGAAGAGCTCCTGGCCATTGCCGAGGAGAATCTCGGGAGGCTGTTCCCATGAGCGGCATGTCGCAGAGGACCGGGCTAATCATCGGCGAAGAGGGGATCGAGAAGCTCAGGAACGCATCCGTCCTTCTCGTGGGATGCGGAGCCGTCGGCGGCTATGCCCTGGAGGGGATGGTCCGTGCCGGAATCGGCAGGATAAGGGTCGTGGACCACGATGTCTTCTCGGAGAGCAACATCAACCGCCAGATCCTGGCGACAACATCGACCGTGGGGAGGTCCAAGGTTGAAGTTGCATGCGAGAGGGCGGTAAGCATCAATCCGGATATCACGATCGAAGGAATCGACACCCTGGTCACAGAGGAGACGGTCCCGACGATACTGGACGGGGATTTCGACCTGGTGGTAGATGCAATCGACACCCTTCGCAACAAGACCGCTCTGCTGGAAGCCGTATGCGAAAGGGGAATCGTCACGTTCTCATCCATGGGTGCGGCATTGCATATGGACACGCAGTCGGTGAGGGTGGCCAACATAATGAAGACGGACACATGTCCTCTGGCGGCCTCGCTCAGGAAAGCGCTGAGGGGCAAGGACGCATCGATGATCACGGCAGTGTATTCGGTCGAACCACCGGTAGTCAAACCATCGGAGAGGGACGACCACGGGAAGAGCGTGCTGGGCTCCCTGCCTACGGTCCCCGCGGTGTTCGGCATGACCCTGGCCAACGAGGTCATAAAGCATATCCTGTCCTGACGTGCGATTCCTTTTTTATCATGCGTGTATACACGCAGGTATGACGGGCAAGATAGACCCGTGAAATGAGGACTAGCAATGATAACGCCGATCCGCCCGAATTATGATGCCAAGGGCATCGAGAAGGACATCCAGGAGTATTGGAAGTCAGAGCACGCTTATGAGAAGACCAGGGAAGCCAGGAAGAACGGGAAGAAATTCTACTTCCTGGACGGACCGCCGTACACCACGGGATCCATCCACCTCGGTACCGCGATGAACAAGACCGTCAAGGACATCATGATCAGATACTGGAGCATGAACGGATGCAACATCCGCGACCAGCCCGGTTTCGACATGCACGGCCTCCCCATCGAGGTCAAGGTCGAGAAGAACATCGGCGTCCACTCCAAGAAGGACATCGAGGAGCTCGGTATCGACAAGTTCGTCGAGACCTGCAAGGAGTTCGCTCAGGGCCTCCGCAAGGATATGACCGAGCAGTTCAAACAGCTCGGGGTCTGGATGGACTGGGATAACCCATATCAGACCATCAAGCTCGATTACATCGAGTCAGCATGGTGGACCCTCCAGAGGGCGTACGAGAAGGGCCTCCTCAAGGATTCGTCCAGGGTAGTCACATGGTGCCCCAGGTGCGAGACCGCGCTGGCAGAAGCCGAGATCGAGTATTGGGACGAGACCGACCCCTCGATCATGGTCAGGTTCCCCGTCAAAGGGGACAACGCATCCCTGCTCATCTGGACAACCACCCCTTGGACACTGGCAGCCAACATGGCCGTTGCGGTGCATCCGGATTTCGATTACGCAAGGGTGAGGATGTCCGGACCCAAGGGAGAGGAGGAGCTGATAATCCTCGAATCCCAGGCTGACTACGTCATGCAGAAGGGCGGATACGAGAAGTTCGAAGTGCTGAAGAGGATGAAGGGTCAGGAGCTCGAGGGAATCGCCTACGAGCCCGTGTTCGACCTGGACGTCCCCAAGGCCGACTGGAATTACAAAGTCGTCACAGCCACATACGTCGAGCAGGACAACACCGGACTGGTCCACACGGCCCCCGGACACGGACCCGACGACTACGACACCGGTAAGAGATACGGCATCGCCCCGTTCTGTCCTGTGGCGGAGAACGGAAGGTACACCTCAGAATTCCCCATGATGGAGGGCAAGAAGGTAAAGACCGTCCACGACGACGTCATCAAATACCTGGACGAGCAGGGCAAGCTGTACAACGCCGGCAAGATCAAGCACAGGTACGGACACTGCTGGAGATGCAAGTCGCCCATCATCTACAGGAACACCCGCCAGTGGTTCGTGGAGGTCCCCAAGGTCAAGGACGAGATGCTATCCGAGATCGACCGCGCCAAATGGGTACCCGACTGGGCCGGGAGCACCAGGGAGAAGAACTGGGTGGACGGCGCCAGGGAATGGTGCATCTCACGCCAGAGGTATTGGGGGATCCCCATGCCCGTGTGGGAGTGCGAGTGCGGCGAGAAGAAGGTCGTCGGACAGTACGAGGAGCTCAAGGCCGGAGAGGGATACACCGACGGCATGGACACCCACAGGCCCTGGATCGACAACGTTACATTCAAATGCCCCAAGTGCGGCAAGACCATGCACAGGGTCCCCGACGTCCTGGACGTATGGTTCGATTCCGGAGTGGCGGCATGGGCATCCCTGGGATACCCTCACCACAAGGAGCAGTTCGACGAGTGGTGGCCCGCAGACTTCATCGTCGAGGCCCACGACCAGACCAGAGGATGGTTCTACTCCCAGCTGGGAGCCGGTGTCATCTCCTTCGACCGTGCGCCCTACGACGAGGTCATGATGCACGGATGGGTGCTCGATCCCAAGGGACAGAAGATGTCCAAATCATTGGGCAACGTCATCGAGCCCTTGGAGGTCATAGACCAGGTCGGTGCGGATTCTTTGAGATACTATATGATCAAGAGCAACGCGCCTTGGGAGGACACAGCCTTCCAGAAGGACGGCCCCAGGAGCGCCAGGAAGGTGCTGAACACCTATTGGAACGTGGTCAACTTCGCTTCCACGTACATGATCCTGGACAAGTACGATCCGGAGAAGTTCACCATCGAGTCCATCTCGCCCTATCTCAGGGACGAGGACCGCTGGATGATCTCAAGGACCGAGAAGATCGTCAGGACGGTGACGCAGTACCTGGAGACCAGGGAGCTGCATCTCGTGGCCCGCGAGCTGGAGAACTACATCCTCGAGGACCTCTCCAGGTGGTATGTATGTCTGGTAAGGGACAGGTCCTGGTCCGAGGATGCGGATGTCGAGGCGGATAAGAACGCCACCTACTTCACCCTGCACTACGCGATCATGAAGACCGCACTCGTCCTCGCACCCATCGCACCCCACATCGCCGAGGAGGTCTACCAGCACATGGGAGGCAAGAAGCTATCCATCCACATGGAGGACTGGCCCGTCTGCAACGACAAGTTGATCGACGATGGCATCGAGCACAGCATGTCCCTTGTGAGGAATATTGTTGACATCATCGCGGCCGAGAGGGCCAAGATGGGCTCCAAGCTCAGATGGCCTCTCCTGCAGGTCTTCGTGCGCGGAAACGACGCGGACGTGAACAAGGCTGTGAAGCTGTTCGACGAGGTGCTCGCCGACCAGGGCAACATCAAGAAGGTCCAGTACCTCGGCAAGGACGAGATCCCCAACGTGGAGAATGACATCGAGCCCGTGGAGTTCGACGAGGGAACGATATTCATCGACTTCAACGTCACGCACGAGATCGAGGCGGAAGGCTACGCCAGGGAGCTCATCAGACGTATCCAGCAGATGCGTAAGGACATGAAGCTCAAGGTGGAGCAGTATGTCGACATCGAGGTCGCATCCGAAGAGCGTCTGGTCGGTCTTTTCGAGACCTGGAAGGAGCACATCTCCAACGAGGTCAGGGCGCAGAAGCTCGTCTTCACCTCGGAGCCCAAGGGAACCGAGGTCAAGGAATGGGACGTCACCGGAAAGATGATTACCATCGGTATCACTCCCAAGGAGTGAGCTAAACCCTATCAAGGTCGGGGCGCATCCGACGGATGTGTCCCCTCCTCCACTTCCACTTTCGGTTCCACTTTCGGCCCGATTTTTTGCTAGCCAGATAGTCGAAAGCACAGTTCCACTTTCGGCCATCCCCCCTTCTGAGCTTTAAATACTCCGAGTGTGGTGTTAGAATCAAGAGGAGAAGAAGTGCATCCCCAAAAGCACAATCCTCCAGATGGCGGTCGGATTCCATCCATCCTATCCTATCCCCGACCGCCATCGGGTTTTTCCTTCATTCCCTTCGGAGATATCTTTTATCACGTTCGCCATACCATAATCCGATGTCAGACATAATGATCCGTAAGAGGAAGAGGATGAGAGAGAAGGAGATCAAGGCGCTGTCCAAGGATCTCCAGGACCTTTTCGGAGTACCGGTGTTCGACGAGCGCGATCCGGTCGATATGGCCGAGAGCTCGGATTTCAAGGTCATCTTCGTCGGTCAGGACATCCTCGGTATCGTCTATGAGGAGAAGCCTTTCCTCACAATCAGAGGGATACTCAAATACAGGCCCGCAGCGAGGTCGGTGACCGTGGACATGGGTGCCGTACCGTTCGTGACCAACGGTGCTGACGTCATGGGCCCCGGAATCACCGATGCGGACGATGCCATCGCCGAGGGCGATCTCGTATGGATCAAGGATATCAAGAACGGTGCCCCCCTCGCGATCGGTAAGGCCCTCCGCTCAGGCCAAGAGCTCAAGAACAAGGCCGGCGGAAAGGCGATAAAGACCATCCACTACGTTGGCGACAAGCTCTGGAAATCCGGGGAATGAGATGGAGCGCAGCAAGGTGATACAGGATCCCGTGCATGGGAACATCCCCATCGACGGCATCTTCCTGGACATCATGGACCGTCAAGAGATGCAGAGGCTCAGATACATCAGGCAGCTGGGCCTCGGATATCTCGTATTCCCCGGAGCAAACCACACCCGTTTCGAGCACTGTCTGGGAACATACCATCTATCCGGCCGCATGGCCCAGGCCATCGGCCTTTCCAAAGAGGATTCGCTCACGGTCAGGATGGCAGGTCTTCTGCACGATGTCTGCCACTCGCCGTTCTCCCATTCCATGGAATACCATATGGAGAAGGCCCTGGGGATGGACCACATGGATCTGGCCAGGGCATTGATCACCGGAAAGGTGCCGAACCATCTGAAGATAGACGATGATCTGCTGGACGGCATCAGGCCGATAGGGGAGGAGATATCGAGGTACGGGATCGATCCCGAAGAGGTCTGCAACCTCATAGCATACCCATATTCCAAATCGGACAATCTGGACTCCTTCCTGGAGAAGCACGATTACTTCCCCTCCAAAGACTACGCGCACCAGATCATCCACGGGCCCGTCGACGCCGACCAGATGGACTATCTCATGAGGGATGCCTACTACGCAGGGATATCCCATGGCACGATAGACTGCGACAGACTCATCAACACCATGAAGGTCCACAACGACAGGATCGTCCTCCGCAGAGGGGGGATGACCGCGGCCGAGGGGCTGATGGTCTCACGTTCCCTGATGTACACGTCGGTGTACTTCCACGAGACCGTGAGGATAGCCGAGAGGATGCTGTCCAAGGCCGTGGATGCCGCAGACATAGATCTGTCGGAGATCTACCTGTGGAAGGACCAGGACCTGGTCCAGAACGTCATATCCGCCGGCGGAAAGGCATCCAATTGCATGAGGCGCATCCTGAACCGCGACATCAACAAGAAGGCGTTCGCGGTGTACAGCGCGGACATGAACGAAGACATAGCCGCAAGGCTCCTGGAGTTCACGACCAGGGAGCGTGTCGTGAGTCTCGAAAGGGAGATAGCCGACAATGCGGGCGTGGACGAGTTCAACGTCGGCGTGGAGCTCACAACAAGGTCCAATCTTCAGAACAACATCAACATAGGCAAGACCGACGTATCGATCATCGACGACGAGGGCAAGGTCAGGTCACTGACGCGCTTCTCGCCAATCGCCCGTTCGCTCCAGGCGAGGGATCCGTACAGCTGGGCGATTCTGATCTCGGCACCGGCCGCCCTCAGGGATGCGGTGGAGAGATCTGCTAGGAAGGTCCTCAGCCTTTGATGACCCCGATTGGAGTGAGCTTCGCTACCTTCTCGGTTAGTCCTGCGTTGCAGACGACCTCGATGACCTGATCTACGTTCTTGTAGGCATCGGGGGCCTCTTCTAGGACTCCTTCCGTAGAACCGTTCCTGAGATAGATGTCGTCGGACTCCATCTGCTTCAGCACACTGTCTATGGACAGGCTGCTGATGGCGGCCTTCCTGGACATCTGCCTTCCGGCACCATGACAGGTGGAGCCGAAGGTCTGCTCCATAGATCCCTTCCTGCCCGCCAGCACATAAGTCCCGACCCTCATGTTGCCGGGTATGATGACCGGCTGGCCGACATCCCTGTAGCGGAGTGTGATCTCGGACCTTCCGGGAGCGAACGCGCGCGTGGCCCCCTTCCTGTGGACCAGGACGTCCTCGTGATGCCTGTCTATGTCGTGCCTCTCCTTCTTGGCGATGTTGTGGGCGACATCGTATACGACATCCATGCCCATGTTCTCGGCAGAGTCGCCGAGGATCTTCTCGAAGGATTCCCTGGCCCAGTGCGTGATCATTTGCCTGTTGGCCCAGGCGTAGTTGGCACCACAGCACATGGCCTTGTAGTAATCGTCCCCGAGTTTGGAATCCAACGGGGCGCAGGCAAGCTGCCTGTCAGGGAGGCTGACGGAGTTCTGCTTGATGTAGCGCTCCATCTCCTGGAGGTAATCCGTGGCGATCTGGTGCCCGCATCCCCTGGAACCGCAGTGGACCGTTATCGCCAGCGTGCCCTGCTTCAGACCGTATACCTTGGCGGTCCTCTCGTCGAACACGTTCTCGACCAGATCGACCTCGAGGAAGTGGTTACCGGAACCCAGCGAACCGAGCTGGGGAAGACCTCTCTTCCTTGCCTTGTCGCTTACGACCGAGGGATCGGCATCCTGCATGTGGCCGAATTCCTCGGTGACGTCTAGGTCCCTCTCCCAACCGTAGCCGTTCTCCACGGCCCATTCGGATCCGCTGAGCAGGATGTCGTCCAGCTCCTTGTATCCGACCTTGGTGAGTCCCTTGGAGCCCAGTCCCGAGGGGACGTTCCTGTATAATTCGTCGATGAGCTCGTTCTTCTTGCCGCCTAGATCCTCAAGGGTTAGATCCGTCTTTATCAGACGTACGCCGCAGTTGATGTCGAATCCTATCCCTCCGGGCGATATGGAGCCCGTGTTCTCGTCCACAGCGGCGACGCCGCCGATGGGGAATCCGTATCCCCAGTGGATGTCCGGCATCGCCATGGAACTGCCGACTATCCCCGGGAGGCATGCAACGTTGGCAGCCTGCATCGGAGCGTTGTCGGAACGGATCTGTGAGAGCATCTCCTCGCTGGCGTAGATGACGGCGTTGGTCCTCATCCCGAGGGATTCGTCCATGGGGATCTCCCATCTGTTGTCGTCGATCTTGTTCAGTTTGCCTTCCCAGGACATGCTATCACCAGAAACTTCAGAAACACAATAGGGGCCGGGACCGAGATTTGAACCCGAGTCAAGGGATCCACAGTCCCCTAGGATAACCAAGCTACCCTATCCCGGCCATGTTGTAAGTTCGGCTATTAAATTCCCTTACATAAAGATATCGTCAGTCTGGGATGCATCGGGCCAATGCTGTGGGAATATGCGATTCAGACTATGGAGTTAATATAGGCTCTTCGACATTTTATTGTCGATGATCATTCCAGAAAGATCGTTGGCATCCGCCGTTTGAGAGTCGATCAGGGATGAGGAGAGATACTATGATGGAAACAAGTGGAGTGAAACGTAGCGACATGGTCCTTCTGGCAGTCGTTTTCGCATCGGCCTTAGTTCTCCTGAGCTGCGTAATGCTCGCCCCGTCCGAGGCGGAGACCGATGGCGGGGGACCGGACCAGTCGGATGCGGTCTATGCCGAACTCAACCAGATCACCCCGTCCTTGGGCGCCAAGGATAAGATGGCCAAGGTCACGCTCACCTTCAAGGCAGGAGCGGGAGGAAAGGTAAACTACGACGTCCTCAAGGTCACTTACGGCAGCGTCATGACAGTCTCCGAGAACACCCTGACTGTCGAGGACTACAGGATAACAGCCATCCCCAGCGAGGGATACGCGTTCCAGTCCTGGTCCACCAGCGGCGGGAGGATGATCAACGATGTCGTCATAACCGCATATTTTGTAGCCGTGGAGCCCACTGCGATCACCAAGTATTCCCTTGACGGAAACGTTGCCGTCACGATCCCGGGAAGCGTGATGGCGGAGAAGGGGATCACCAGCACCAACAAGCTCGTCATGTCCTGCAAGCAGGTGACCAACCCCAAGGTCCCGATCATCCCCAAGGGATCCACCGTCTACGACGTGAAACTCACCTACGACGGCACGGCATTGACCTCTTTCTCCACACCTCTGCAGTTCTTCGTAAAGTACAGCGGTTCAGATGCGGACAGGTGCAAGGTCTATGTGATGAACGACAGCGGTACCGAGTACGAGGAGGCGGCGGCAACCTACGACAAGGACAAAGGGGGAATGGAGTTCCCCGTGTACCACCTGTCCCTGTTCGTCATAACCGCGGAACCGCTCAACCCCACATACTACACGATAACCGTGAGGGATGACGGATTCGGCACCGCGAATACCAGCCTGGCCACTGCTGTCGAGGGGGATATCGTAAAACTTACCGCCACTCCTTACAGCGGATATGTGTTCAAGGCATGGGTATCGGATGAGGTTACCATTGTCGATAACAGCTTCATCATGCCCGCCAAGAACGTGAACATCCTGGCGACCTTCGAGAAAGGCGAACTCCCGGCCAACTTCAACGATTACATCGTGGTCTTCGTAGTCATCATCGCTGTCATCGCGGTCGCGGCTGCAGTCATAATATCAGTGAGAAGACCGAAGAAGGAGCAGGAAGAGCTGTGATAAAACGGGGAGCGATCCCCCTTCTTCATCTTATAATCACGTGACTGTCAAATCTTTATAAACGCCCCCACGATACACACTCATGGGAAAGAAGAACCTGATTTCTGTCGTAGACATGAAGGATGAATGGCTGGACCTCGTGGACCTCGCCATCAAGCTCAAGGCCGAACGCGGCCATCACGGGGACCCCCTGAAGGGAAAGTCCCTCGGAATGATTTTCGAGAAGCCCAGCACCAGGACGAGGATCTCGTTCGACGTCGCCATCACCGAGCTGGGAGGGCACGCCGTCTACCTTGACGAGTCCAAGATGCAGATAGGGGTCCACAGCGAGACGATGGAGGACACCGCACGCGTCATGAGCCGCTTCGTGCACGGCATAATGTACCGCGCCAACGACTACAAGATGATGGACAAGCTCGGAGACTGGTCGTCCGTGCCCGTCATCAGCGGACTGGACAACCTCGAGCACCCCTGCCAGGCACTGGCGGACATGGTCACCATCAAGGAGAAGCTCGGAGGATTCCGCGGAAAGAAGCTGGTCTATCTCGGGGACGGTAACAACGTCTGCAACTCATTGCTCTACGCCGCCGCGATCAGCGGGATCGACATGGTCGCCTGCTGTCCCGCGATCAGGATGCCCAACGCGGAGATCATGTGGAATGCCACCAAGATCGCCGAGGCCAACGGATCCAAGATCATAGCATCCCACGAGCCCGAGAAGGCATGCATCGATGCCGATGTCCTGTACACGGACACATGGATCTCTATGGGTGACACGACCCCCGAGGAGGAGGCCATCAAGATCTTCAAACCCTATCAGGTCAACGACGACCTCGTCGCCCTGGCGAAGCCCGGATGCATAGTCATGCACTGTCTCCCCGCACACCGCGGACAGGAGATCACCAACGAGGTGATGGAAGGCCCCCACAGCGTGGTCTTCGACCAGGCCGAGAACAGGCTGCACGCGCAGAAGGCCGTGCTGTACACCCTCATGAAGGATTGATCAAACCAATTGGGAGGAGACGATGTCCTCGACTATCTCGAGGAACTCCTCCTTCTTATCGTTCGGAATGGTGGCTCCGGCCGCCACGGTATGGCCGCCGCCGTAACCTCCGACTTTTCCCGCTGCGGTCTTCATAACGAAAGACAGGTCCAATCCGTGATCCACAAGGTCCTTGTTGGCCCTAGACGACACCTTCACGCCGTCTTCGGCATCCACGAAGGCTATTATCGGCAGGTTGCGCCTGCATTCCGGGGAATTGAGCAGCATCCCTGCGACGATGCCGACGACGGTATCGCGTATCTTGTCCCCGGCATCGAAATACTGGATGAACTTCCTCTCCCTGATGAGGTGATTATCCTTGACATATGAAAGGGCGGAAGAGATGTGGCGCCTATGCTCGGCACGGTTGCGGTCCGCATCCTCCAATGCTGACAGGTCTCCGCAGCAGATCCTCATGCCCGTCTCCGCATCGTCGTACCTTCCGCAGGAGTTCAGGACAGTGGCGTACTCCTTGGCATCTCTCAGGCCGGTCCCCTTCGTGAACTTCGGCAGGGTGTAGACCTCGCCGTAGGCGTGCTTCTGCTCCTCCGGAGGCAGGAGCTCGAGAACATTGTCGATGACACGCTCCTTCTCATCACGCTCCAGGTCGTTCCAGCATCTCCACTTGCCGTTGGATTTGAGAGGTATGTTCAGGAATTCGAGCATGTCCGTGCATCCGGCGGGGTTGTCGGTCAGCCCTTCCAGGCGCGGTTCGCTGCAGTATTGGAAGAACTGTATGATTGGGCGGGTCTCCCTGCCGAAAAGACGGAGGTCCTCCTCTGTGACAACATCGCCAGCATCCTGGGCATCGTACAGGATGTTGCGGTTGATGCTTACAAGCTTGGAATCGTGAGCGTCCTGGACATCCCCGACGGCACCTATGACCGCCAGGTAGGCCAGGTCCTTGTTCTTGGGGTCTATCTCCTTCGCCAGGAGATAGGTCATTCCCGCTCCGCAGACCTCATAGGATCCGTCGAAACCGTATGAATGGGGATTCAGATGGTCAACGGACACGAAGCTATCAAGAACAGTCTGCTTCTTCCTCCATTTGGGGTCGGGGACATGATGGTCCGTCACTATTAGGTTGGGCCTGTCGAACTCCGAAAGGTAGCCGCTCCCGAGGTCGCAGATCCATACGTAATCCTCCGGCGCGGTATTGATGAGATTGATGCTCTCCTCATCGAGCTTCGGAACGAAACGGACGCGATGCTCTATGCCCATCCTATCCAGGGTTATGTTTGCTATCGAACCGGCCGTTATGCCATCGGCATCGATGTGCGATATCACAAGGACGTTCTTGGCACCCTTTAGGCCCCTGGCCGCTGAAGCCAGGTCCCTGTTCATGCGAGCAAAATCACCATCTGAACCCAGCATGGTCCGTCACCAGCCTGTCGTATATGATCCCGGCGATGTATTCGAGGTTGATCGTATCCGCTCTGTTGTATTCACGGAGAATGTTCAGCGCATCCTCGTCGGAGTTCCTCTCCCACTGGTGCCAAAGATGGACCGCCATTGCACCGTCCACATCGATGATGTCCTCGGACCTGTGTATGCCCAGCTCTATCTCGAGCGGCTTCAGCCCTCCCTTGAATCCCACCTTCCTCGATGCGAAGCGCAGATCGAACTGCGGGATGTCGAAGTCGACTTCCGGGAAGCTGTTCTTCAGGACAGGCACATCGAAGCAGCTGCCGTTGAACGTCACCAGCATTTTCGCTCCGTCCAACGCTTCGGACAGCGATTCCGGATCAAGGTCGAAGCCTTCGGTCAGGGTGTAGGTGCGGTCCTTCCTGTGCACGGTCACGACCGTGATCAGGGAATCCCTGCTGAGTCCGTCGGTCTCGATGTCCAGGTAGGCCGCGTCGTCCTTGAAGTGGTCGTACATCCTCCAATGCTCCGATTTGGGAATGAGGTCGGAGAGCGCACAGGCATCGTCATCCTTCAGTAGCTCGGTCGCCTGCATGATGATCGGGTCGGAGCGCTCCTTCAGCGATGGTTTCACACATCCGATGCAGTCGGAGGCAAGGAAATCATCCCAATCCAAAATGCCTGCCTCCCAGAGACTCCTCTCCTTCTTGGCCCCTACCGAGGGCAGCATCTGGAATGTGTGCTCTATCATCCATACTCGCTATATCAACCGTGTTTAATATCTTAACCGATTACTCGGGAACATGAGGGAGAAGGAGATACTGCCGGGCATCAGAATAAGCAGCGACAGATGCCTCATCATCGATGACGGGCCCACCGTCGTCCTGGGGGACCTCCATCTCGGTTACGAGAGGGCCCTGGAGCAGGAAGGTCTCTATCTCCCGAGGATAAACACAGATTCCATCCGCGAAGCCCTCAACGACATCCTCTCAAGGTACGAGCCGAAGAGGGTGGTGCTTCTGGGCGACATCAAGCATGACTTCAGACGCGCCAGCTTCGAGGAGAAGCAGGAGGTCCGCAAGATATTCTCGCTCTTGGGCGAAGCGGCACAGGTGGTGGCCGTCAAGGGCAACCACGACAACTACCTGCAGAACATCGTCTCGGACCTGGGCTTCCTGGTCGTGGATCACATAGACATAATGGGCTTCCGTCTGGAGCACGGCCATGTGGACTCCGGAGTCAGGCCGGTGATCATCGGCCATGAGCATCCCTCTGTCAGGATCCCGGGGACAGTGGGAGGGGGTCTGAAGATCCAATGCTTCGTCCATGCGGAGAAGGACGGTGTCATCGTCCTCCCCCCGTTCAGCCCATTCGCCTCAGGGAACGACCTTGTCGTCGACAAGGAATGCGTCATGGCCCCTGCTTTGAAGGAGTCGGACTACGCCAATTCAAGACTGTACGGAGTTACGGATATGGGCCTTATGGATTTGGGGACCCTCTCCGACATATCCGAAGTCACGATCTGAGAGTTGGCATATACGTACAACTCATTCCTAGCCATTAGTTAAGGGGACACCTTTTCTGGATACAGATGCGGTATATGTCTTCCCCCCTTTGTTAAATATGATAAAGGTAATGCGAGACATAGGAGTTTTCATTATGGCAATGACACCCAGAGAGAGAGTACTTGCTGCACTGAAACAGGAGTCCCTTGACAGGCCCCCAGTTGCAGTGTTCACACAGTCAGCAACAATCGCACAGATGGATGCAGTCGGAGCAGCCTGGCCGGACGCACACAAGAACCCCGACCTCATGGCAAAGCTCGCAGCCGCACAGGCCGACTACAACGGTGGAGAGTGTGTCAGGGCTGCATTCTGTCTCACAGCCGAGACAGAGGCACTCGGAGGAAAGGTCGCAGTCGACAAGAAGGACGCTGCACCCATGATCAAAGAGCACCCCCTGCACTTCGATGCAATGATGGGAGAGTTCGACGACCCCACACAGAAGCTCATCTCCCCCGAGGAAATGATCAACACAGGAAGGCCCAAAGTCGTCATCGAGGCCGTCGAGAAGCTGAAGAAGTCCCACGGAGAGAACTACGCAGTCGTCGCCGGAAACACCGGAGTCATCACAGTCACAGGTAACATGTGCAACACCGAGAACATCATCTTCGGTATCCTCATGTGCCCTGACGAGGTCAAGAAGTGGCTCGCATGCTTCCAGCCCTACGTAAGGACATACACAGAGGCACTCTGGGCAGCCGGAGCGGACTGTATCCAGTGTTCAGAGCCTACCGGATCCACCGATATGCTCGCCCCCGACATGTTCAACGAGTACGTCGGAACATACATCGGACCCGCACTCAAGCCCGCTGGAGACAAATACTCCATCCTGCACATCTGCGGTAACACCGAGCCCATCCTCGAAATGATGGTCGGCACTGGCGTCACCGGAATCTCCATCGAGGAGAAGGTCAACCCCGATGTCGCATGCGGTAAGGTCGGCGGAAAGACCTGTATGGTCGGAAACGTCGGATCAGTTATGCCTCTGTTCCAGGGTACACCCGAGCAGGTCAAGGAAGCTGCAATCCACTCTGCAAAGGCTGGATTCAACATCATCTCCTCCGGATGCGGAATCGCTCCCGCAACACCCAACGAGAACTACAACGCAATGATCGAGGCCATCAAGAGCCTCGGCAACTGATTGTAAAAATCACTTCCCCCCTCACGGGGGGCCAACCCTTTATTTTTCAGATAATCCGTTTATATCCTCTTGACTATCTGACCTTCATGTCCGAGATTCTCGAGAAGAACAAGGAGTACGCATCCGTGATCAAGGATGTGATCAAGCTCAGGTACGAGCCTGTAGCCATCAAGCTTGTCAAAGAAGGCGAGGAATTCCCCGCTGGATACAACGAACCAGAGGCACAGATGAGCCACTGCCAGTCCATATTCAGGGCGAAAGACGGAGCATGCCTGAAGATGCCTCTCGAATGCCACAACTGTATGGTAGGGGCTTCGGCTTTGGGCATGGTGGAGACCTCGGAGAAGATCGCCTCAGGCGAATTCCATGCCGGTATCGGAATGCACGATTCCGCCGCTGCCGCAGGCAAGATGATCTCGGACCGCATGGTCGTCCCATTCAAGACCAAGGGAACAGTGGTATGTCCTCTGAAGGATGCGGATTTCGTTCCCGATGTCGTCGCAATGGATGACATCCCCGAGAGAATCTATTGGGTGGTACCCCTGTCCACAGCGGAGAAGGGAGGCCGTGCACAGTTCAGCACCTCACCCTTCCAGTGCGCATGCGAGGATGTAGTTTCCGTGCCCGTCTGCACCGGGCTCCCCAACATCTCGCTGGGATGCTTCGGCTGCAGGAAGAAGACCGATATGAAGCCCGATGAGATGGCCTGCGGCATCCCGTACGCCATGATCCCCGGCTTCGTCGAGCACCTGAGGAAGTACTCCGAGGGCGTAATGCAAAAGGCCAAGAGGGACTGATCCCCGAGGTAGGATGGAACTAATCTCCATCCTTTCAAAACCCTTTATAAACATATTCCTAAAAGGCGAGATTATTCATCCAACTATACGAACCATTAAATAAAACCCATCGAACCCCATATTGTTAACGCCCTTTAATCAACATTTTGCAACCTCAAAAAATCATTGAATCGGCCATTATCGTAAGTAGGAAAACGTAGCCGTTTATATTCTAAAAAAATATACGCGAAACCGCAAGGGGAGTGCAGAGTTGCAATACCCTGCACGAAATTATTGAACAAGGAGGTATGAAATGCCAAAATACGAGGACGTAATCGACTTGTATGACGACAACGGAAAGCGCATCGCTAAAGACATTCCGTTGGAAGCCATCAGTCCATTGCGCAACGCAGCGATCAAGAAGATCGTGTCCCTGACAAAGAGGACAATCGCAGTCGACCTCGCCGGAATCGAGAAAGCTCTCAAGACCGGTGCGATGACAGGTGGAATGACCATCATCAGAGGAAAGGAGATCGACATCCCTCTCGTCAAGAACGCGGCAAAGATCGCCAAGATCGTCAAAGAGAAGATCCAGGTCTATGACGGAGACGGCACAGAAGTAGCTGTCAAGGGCAACAGGCTCGTCGCCATTGTACCTGAGGCAAGGATGGAGGCTGGAATCGAGTACACAACCGGTTTCACCGCTGTCGCGGCAGCCACAACAGAGGCCATCATCGATGAGTTCAAGATCCCGATGTACGAGGCCAACATGGTAAAGGCAGCCGTTTGGGGAAGATACCCCCAGACAATCACATTCCAGGGCGCTAACGTCAAGTCGATCCTCGAGGTTCCCCAGAACAACGAGGGTGCAGGATTCGCCCTCAGGAACATCATGGCTAACCACGTCGTCTCTCTGGTCAACAGGAACGCAATGCAGGGAACAGCCCTTTCGGCAATCTTCGAGCAGTGCGGATCCTACGAGATGGGAGACCTTGTCGGAAACTTCGAGAGAGGCGGACTTCTGGCTCTCGCATACGAGGGTCTCAACGCAAACAACATGCTGTACACACTCGTTAAGAAGAACGGAAAGACCGGAACAGTCGGAACAGTTATCGAGTCCCTTATGGACAGGGCCATTGCAGACGGTGTCATCAAAGTGAAGGAGACACTCCCCAGCGGATACAAAGTCTACACAACAAAGGACCTTCCCATGTGGAACGCATACGCCTCGACTGGAATGGTCGCAGCAGTCATGGTCAACATCGGAGCAGCAAGGGCAGCACAGGGAGTTCCCGGAACCGTCCTGTACTACAACGACCTGCTCGAGCACGAGTCCGGACTTCCCGGTGTCGACTACGGTCGTGCGGAAGGAGTCGGAGTCGGTATGTCATTCTTCTCTCACTCCATTTATGGAGGAGGAGGACCTGGTCTGTTCCACGGAAACCACGTCGTAACCAGGCACGCAAAGGGAGTTCTCATCCCTGCAGTCACAGCAGCCAACTGTCTTGATGGAGGAACCCAGACCTTCTCCGCAGAGGCCACATCCGGTCTCTTCAAAGAGGTCTTCGGAGACGTCGAGGAGTTCGCAAGGCCCATGCAGTGCGTCGCTGCAGAGGCTAAGAAGGTGAAGAAGAAACTGTGAGGACCTTGTATGGTATCTAACCCACCAGCTGATTACGCAGGCGTTCCGCTTCCGGAAGTCCAAGTCATAACCAACCGCTTGCTTGGCGCCGATACAACCGAAATAATCCTGAACAAGCTCGATGTCATCGAAGGCATCAGACAGATTCAGATGACCGGTGAGAGTATCCCCAAGACCATCAACAGCGGACCCGGTAAGGGACTTCCCAACAATCACACGGAACGCAAGATCATCCACGTCAACGGCCGCGAGGTCGAGCTCCGCTATTTGGTTGGGGCATTCTACATCGAATTGGAAGTAGAGACGGAGGCCGAGCTGGATGCGAAGCTAGAAGAGATCGAATCGGTGCTCAACGAATGCATCGAGTTCGGATACACTCTCAACGTCGGTAGATACTCGAAATACAAGCCCACACTTCATGATTATAGGAGTGAATAAAATGGCATACAAGAGACAGTTCTATCCAGGTAGCACAACACCTGCCAAAAACAGGCGCAGATACATGGATCCCAAAGTCAAGTTGAAGAAGCTCCGTGACGTTCCTATGGACGATGTCGTCAGGATCATGGGACACAGGAACCCCGGAGAGGACTACAAGTCCATCCACCCCCCAATAGAGGAGGGTAAGGAACCCGACTGCCCGATCAGAAAGCTGGTCGTCCCCATCGAGGGAGCAAAGCACGGAGACCGTGTAAGGTACATCCAGTTCACAGATTCCGTCTACTTCGCACCCATCTCCCCCTACCAGAGGGCATGGATGTACCTCTCCAGGTACAGAGGAGTCGACACAGGAACACTTTCCGGACGTCAGATCATTGAGGTCCGTGAGAGGAACCTCGAGATCATGGCAAAGGAAATGATCGACAACGAGACCTTTGACCCCGCCCTTACAGGAATCAGGGGAGCAACAGTTCACGGACACGCATGCCGTCTCGACGAGAACGGACTGATGTTCGATGGATGGCAGAGGTACCAGTGGGACGCCAAGAAGAAGGAAGTCGTCTATGTCAAGGACCAGGTCGCAATCCCCCTCGACAGGAAGATCTCCGTCGGTAAGCCCGCAGCCGCCGCTGACCTCAAGAAGAGGACAACAATCTTCAGAGCAGACGGCGTCGACATGAGAGACGACAAGGAGGTAACAATGTACGGACTCAGGATCCACAAGCTGAGGACACTCGGCGGTTACCAGCCTTGGGCATTTAAGGAGTGATTTACATGGCAACAAAACAGAAGTTATTCATGGATGCATGTAAGAAGAAGTTCAAAGAGGAACCCACTGACATCTCCACCAAATACTACTGCTTTGGTGGATGGAAACAGTCCAAGTCCAAAGTCGAGTTCCAGAAGACAGCAGAGGCAATCGCAAAGAAGCGTGGAATCCCCATGCTCAACGAGGACATCGGAGTTCCTCTCGGACAGAGGTCCTGGATGCCCTACCAGCTGTCACACACTGACATCTACGCAGAGGCCGATGACCTGCACTGTGTGAACAACACAGCCATCCAGCAGGCATGGGACGACATCAGGAGGACAGTCCTCGTCGGACTCGACTCCCCCCACCAGACAATCGAGAGAAGGCTCGGAAAGGAGGTAACACCTGAGACAATCAACGCTTACCTCGAGACCGTCAACCACACAATGCCTGGAGGAGCAGTCGTTCAGGAGCACATGGCTGAGATCAACCCTGCCCTCGCATACGACTCGTACGTCAAGGTCTACTCCGGAGACGATGAGCTCATTGATGAGATCGACCCCAGGTTCGTTATCGACATCAACAAGCTCTTCCCCAAGGACCAGGCAGAGCAGCTCAAGAAGGCAATCGGAAAGACACTCATGCAGGCTGTCCGCGTCCCCACAATCTGTGGAAGGATCATGGATGGAGCAACAACATCCAGGCACGCTGCAATGCAGATCTCGATGGCTTTCATCTCCTCCTACAAACTCGCAGCAGGAGAGGCAGCAATCGCAGACTTCGCGTACTCCGCAAAGCACCTGTCGATCAACATGGGTACCATGATGCCCGCAAGGCGTGCAAGGGGACCCAACGAGCCCGGAGGAATCCCCTTCGGATTCATGGCAGATATGGCACAGTCCGACCGTGTCCACCCCGACGACCCCGGAAGGGCAGCTCTCGAGGCAGTAGCTCTCGGAGCAGCAGTCTTCGACCAGGTCTACCTCGGCGGATACATGTCCGGAGGAGTCGGATTCACACAGTATGCAACAGCTGCATACACCGACAACATCCTCGAGGATTACGTCTACTACGCCATCGACCACATCAAGTCCAAGTACGGTGGTCTCTGCAAGCTGGACCCCAAGGACATGGACAAGCTCATGAAGCTCGGAGACGAGATCAACTCCTACGCTCTCGAGATGTATGAGAGATACCCTGCCATCATGGAGGCCCACTTCGGTGGATCCCAGAGGGCAACAGTCGCCGCAGCATCCACCGGTATCGCCGGTGCAATGGCAACAGGAGTTGCTGACTGCGGTCTGAACTGCTGGTACCTGTCCATGCTCCAGCACAAGGAGAGGACCGGAAGGCTCGGATTCTACGGATTCGACCTGCAGGACCAGTGTGGTTCCGCTAACTCCTTCGCATACAGGTCCGATGAGGGTCTGCCGATGGAGGTCCGTGGACCTAACTACCCCAACTACGCAATGAACGTCGGACACCTTTCCGGATACACAGGAATCCCCAAGGCAGCACACGTTGCCAGGAAGGACGCCTGGACCGCCAACCCCCTCGTCCGTGTCGCATTCGCAGACCCCGCACTGGTCTTCGACTTCGCGAACGTCACGAAGGAGATCGGCCGTGGAGCTCTCAGGGAGTTCCAGCCTGCCGGAGAGAGATCCGCAGTCATCAAGGGATGATCACTTGAAGAACGGGGACCTCGTGAAGTACATGCCGACCTCGACCGTCGGCAAGATAACCGACATCAAGGAGAAGGACGGAGTGACCTGGGTAAGACTGGATTACACCGACCTCTACTACGATTCAGTGAACCTTGTCGCAGCCGACCCGTCGGAGTATATTGAGGTCTCATTCAAGGAACGTTCGTCCTTCGAGCGCGGCATGAAATCGATAGAGGACATCAAGAGGGAGACTCAAGAGGTCGATATATCCGAGATGATGCCGTCCGGAGGCGGATGATCCATCCTCAAACTCATTACCCCCTTCGGGGGGTTCATCTTAGTTTTTTTTATCTCCATTCACTTCACAAAACGGCCGTATTTGGCGCGTATTCACGTTGCAGGAACCGTGTCAGGAGGGAGTGACCCTCCTGAAGAATTATGGCGCCATGGGGGCGCTAAAGATATTCAGAGTCTGTTGAATGCCACCAGGACCGAAGCGTACCTGGAATCGTCATCAAGACCGTAATAGAGCCTCATCATGCGGTCGCTGGTAGGCGCCGGGCTGCATGATATGACGTCCTTGCATCCGTTGCTCTCGTTGAGCTCAGGGAAGGACACAGGAGGCATGACGAACTGCTCGGATCCTCCGGCATCCACGCCGAGGAAACATACGAATCCGTCGCCCATCCAAACAATGTCCGTACGGCCATCGTACTTGTGCATCGTAAAGGGGAAGACCTCTTCACCGAGAAGGTTCCCGTTGGCTCCGACAAGGATAACGGTAGGTTCCGGCGGTGGTCTGAACCTGGGGTCTTTGACGATACAGATGACCGAATCTCTGTTCAGCGCCTGAAGGAATCCCTGGTTGTCGACAGGGATGCTTCCCATAGACCTGACAGTGGATTCCTCTACCCTGAGTTTCTCAAGGATCTCCTTGTCGAGATAGAATGCCCATTTGACCCCTTTGAGTCCACGGACTATCTCGAGCGGCTTGTCCAAACCTTCGTCCAAATTCTTAGCCATACTAGTCCTCCTTTATGAACAATCAATTATCCGGCATATCATCATTCTCATGAAGTCTGATCAGATTGTCCACTCCTGCCATGGAACGAATATCGACAACGCCTATGACGGCGATGGTGCGGTTATCGAGTTCGATGGGGGTGACGATAACCCTTGTGCCCTTGTACGGGCCGGATGTGGCGATCCTTCTGATGGTTGTACCTCTGCGGATGACCTCCTCCAGCACCTCTCCGGTATAAGCGTTGTCGATGACTGCTCCATTCTCGATCCTGACACCGAGGTTGTCTCTGTTCTTGGCGCAGACAGGCAGACCGCCCACCAAATCGTGGATGGCGAATGCCAGGGAGAGCAGTTCCGAATTGTCGCTGCGCGGCGATACGATATCCTGGATGCCGCGGGACAGTTTCAGGCCTCCCATTATGTGGATTCCGGCGACGATCGCTCCCACCTCTGCGGACTGTACGGTCTTGCCGGTACCTATGATGACCACGTCCTCGTTCTTCAGATTGAAGACGGACTTGATCTCATTCTCGATAGTGGGGTCCACGTGATACTCGGAACCAGGGAACATGAGTTTCCCGTTGACGTAGATGAGCGTGGTGGCCCCTGTGGCTCCCGCCTCTATGGCAGCGTCCCTTTCCTCGCAACCGAATGAGACCATATGGGCAAGTCTGGGAATGCGGACTGCGAAGTTACAGTCTCCGATAGTGAGTTCCGGCAGTTCCACCGATGCAAGGTCCATGCGGGTCTTCTTCTTGAGGTCCATTCCGGTGGCCGTCAGGATGATCCCGCTCTTGTTGATGCTTATGATGCCATGGTTCTGGAGTATGGAGATGATGGTCCTCGTACTTCCTTCACCTATATCCAACAGTGACGATAATTTCTTCCTCCCTATGGACTCCTCGTCATCGAGATAGTAGAGCGTCTTCCAGAGGTGATAGTCGTTGAACTTGGGAATCGGTCCACCGACACGGTTGATGTTGTTGGATATCATGGTGGATGTAACTGCTATCCAATTTATATTCTTTGAGTAGAAACAACCACCTGTAAAGTTGCATTACAGAAGCCCTTTCTCGTGACGACGGTAAATGCCGTTTGAGCATCGCCTCTCACAGGGCAATTGGCCATTTAAGGGACAACAGGTAAATCATTGCGACTGCGATAATAGGATGCAAGATTCAAAGCCATTTGAATAGAGCAACGGATCTGGATACATGCTCTTTTAATAATATAATAAAAGCGAGGTTTATATGGCTGTAATAAGATGGCCAGCCTATGGCTCAAGAGTCGGTAGAACTTCTGGTAATCGAGAACGTGACCAAGGAATTCGATGGTCGCGAGACTCTCAAGAACGTAAACGCGAAGTTGACGACTGGAAAAATTTTGGGTTTGATTGGTAAGAGCGCGGCCGGTAAGAGCGTCCTCATACACATATTGAGGGGAAACGACGACTACAAACCGGACAAAGGACGCGTTATCTTCAACCTGAACCAGTGTAAGAAGTGCGGTAACCTGGACCTTCCGTACAAGGGAAAGCCCTGTACGAAATGCGGCGGGGAGACAGATACGAAAGCGATCGATTTCTGGTCCCTCAAGCAGGACGATCCCCTCAGACAGGAGATCAAGGGACGCATCTCGATCATGCTGCAGAGGACATTCGCACTCTTCGGTGACATGACGGTCATCGAGAACGTCATGGAAGCTATCCCCGAGGACGTGAAGGGCGACGACCGTATCAGGCGCGCCATCGAGATGCTCGAGCTGGTCGACATGACACACAGGACAACCCACATCGCAAGGGACCTCTCCGGAGGAGAAAAGCAGCGTGTCGTCATGGCAAGGCAGCTGGCGAAGAAGCCACTGTTCTTCCTCGCAGACGAACCCACGGGAACACTGGACCCCACGACCGCCGAGACAGTCCACAAGGGACTCATCGAGTACGTCAAGAACAACGGCATCGCTATGGTATTCGCATCCCACTGGCCGGAGGCCATCGAGAGGATGGCGGACGAGGCCATGCTGCTGGAGTCCGGTAATGTCCTCATGCAGGGGAACCCCAAGGAGATCGCCGCCGAGTTCATGAAGGATTACCACTTCGAGAAGACCTCCCACGGAACATTGGGAGATCCGCTCATCGTCCTCGAGGACGCCAAGAAGCACTACTTCTCCGTCGTGAGAGGGGTCGTAAAGGCCGTGGACGGGGTATCGTTCGATATCAAGGAGAAGGAGATCTTCGCTCTGGTCGGTTATTCCGGTGCCGGAAAGACTACCACGTCCCGTATGATCGCGGGAATGTCCCCCGCCACCGGCGGAGAGGTCAAGATCAAGATCGGGGACGATTGGATCAACATGTCCGAGGAAGGATACATGGGCAAAGGCAGGGCTACACCCTATATCGGATTCCTTCACCAGGAGTACACCCTGTACCCGTTCGACACAGTCCTCCAGAATCTGAGCACATGCATCGGTATGAAGATGCCCGCGGAGCTTGCGAAGGTCAAGGCCATCCAGGTGCTGATCAGCGTCGGATTCCCCAAGGCGGACATCGAGAAGATCCTGTACGCCTACCCGGATTCCCTTTCCGTGGGAGAATGTCAGAGGATCGCATTCGCCCAGGTGCTCATCAAAGAGCCCCGCATCATCATCCTGGACGAACCAACTGGAACCATGGATCCCATAACCAAGACCATCATCGCGAAGTCCGTGATCAGGGCAAGGGACACCCTCGGGGAGACATTCGTCGTCGTCAGCCATGACATGGATTTCGTCCTGAACTGCTGCGACCGCGCGGCGTTCATGAAGGGCGGAAAGATCATCGCCCTTGGAGAGCCCAAGGAGATCCTGGAATCATTCGAGAAGGAGCCGGTACCAGAAGGTGAATGATTATGAAGCAGAAGATGGGAAGACATCTCAGCTTCGTGGAATGCAGGGAATCCATGGGTCTGGGTGCAGGAGGAGGACTCGCCGCCAGGGCGACCCTCTCCGAATCCGGAAGGGACGTCATCGCTATCGCGATGGGGCCCAGCAGGAGGCACATCACCAAACCAGTCTGCGAGATCACATACGCCCTCCGCGAGGAAGGCATAGACACCAGCGTCATGGTGGTCAATGCAGGATCGGGAGTACCCGCGGACGCCCCGGATATGACCACTGGGAGCTATTTCGGTCTGGACCCGATCGAGGTCGAGAGGATCCAGCAGTTCAAGGTGGCCCTTATCCATCTGGGCAACGTGCGCATGCACATCATCTACAAAGCTAGACTCATCCTCAGGAACGTGGACATCCCGGCCATAATCGTGGCCCAGTGTCCCGTGGACTACGAGGATTTCGCCGCCGTCGGGGTCAAGACCAAGATGGTCATGCCTCCCGAGGACAAGATAGACACCAAGGGTACGATCATAGAGATCGTCAACGGTGTCGTGAGGGGAGTCACCTGCTCCCAGGATAAACTGGACGAGATCGTTTCCAAAGTCCAGTCGATGCTCCCGGAGCGTGGTGGACAATGAAGGTCATAGTCAACGGACAGGAGAAGGAGCTCAAGAAGGGAGCCACTTTGAAGAGCGCCATCGCCGGAGAGCCGTACTACAAGGACACCCTCATAGCCGTACACCTTTCGGAGGAGAAGCTGGTCCAGGAGACAAGCGACTTCGAGATAGAGACCACCCGCGGGACCCTCGTCGTGCATATCAACGACATTCCGGAGGCCAGGATGTGGAAGGCCCTCGTCACCGAGAGGATGGCGGGCATCTCATCCAGATGGGTTACGCACAACATCATAGCGTTCGGTTCGTTCCCCACGGAGCTAACAGTAGACAGGAGCGAGAACGGATACAGGATGTACGACTGCTTCCTCTCGCTGGGAGGATTCGACAACAACACCACGTACATGATGATCGCCAAGGACAACCACAAGGGGTCCTACGGCGCAGGAAAGGCCGTGATCGGAAGGGTTACCGTCGGAAGGCATCTGCTCTCACTGTTCAAGGAGGGCGACGAGGTGCTGTCCGTCCGCCCCATGATGTCCGAGATCAGCACCGAGAACGTCATCGTGACGAAGGACCTGTCATACAAACTGGAGGACGGGTACAAGATCGAGACCATGGTCTCCATAGACCTCGACCAAAAGTCACCCATGTCCGCGGAGCACATCCTCGTCCTGTCGAAGACGGGATACATGAGGGCCACGGACGTCACAGGAAGCTACGCTGCATGTTCCGAGGACCTCGATGTGGAGATCCCCGTAGAGGACACCGGTGTCAGGGACAAGGGATGCGTGGCCGTCAGGTCGGAGGGAGTGGGCCAGGGAAGGCTGTACATCCTTAAGGATCGCAGGCAGCAGTCCGTATCCCATAACATCGCCGGACAGGTGACCAATGGACTGGCCATCATCGAATATGCCAAGGCGAACGACATCTTCACCATACAGACCAATCCTCCGAGGACCCTCGCGGTCGGCATGACGCAGAAGGCAGGGGAGGAGTTCCTCAAGGCCGCAGGGATCACCGCGGAGAGGAAAGGGGACACATCCGACGATGCCATCATCGTCGAGCAGACCCCAGAGCAGACCGTCACCGCCCTCAAGGAGGGGAAGGTCACCACCCTGGGCGTTCCCAAGGACAAGGTATTCAAGATAAAGCTCAACGACAGCGCCCAGGACCCGAGGAGCGTCCACTACTTCAGGAAAGTCACGGGCCTCAGCCACAAGCCGATCGGCTCGATGACCGTCCAGTTCACTTTCGAGGGGCTCCCGATGGTCACATTCTACGGAGACGAGATGAAGGGCAAGGACCTGGTCCCCCACGACGACCAGTTCAAGAAGTGCAAGCGCGGGGACATCGGAATAACCAACCAGGCCAGGCCCCACCACGGTCTCATGGGAATCAGGCTGAGCGACAGCAAGGAATACGGACCCACGGGTGAGGAGCCCTACGGTACCAACATCATAGGAAAATTCGACGACGACCTCGACAGGCTCATGAAGGACCTGAACGACGACGACGTCGTGTACATCAGAGAGGTGGATTTATGAGCGAAGAAAGGGAGACCAGACTTTACATGATATCGCCGAGGTCCATGCTCACGCCGGACCAGCTGGTCCGCATGGTGCACAGCTTCGGGGACAAGGCACTGGTCAAGGAGACATGCTACGGATGCCTCGTCGAGGCCCCGAGGAAAGAGAACCTTGAGATCCTGGCCAAGGTCAGGGAGACATACCCCAACGAGGTGTTCTCGAAGATCAGGGCATACAGGTGCAGCGACCCCCGCCGTTGCCGTGCTCAGCACGGAACGAGGCCGGGATACGCCCAGCTCGAGGAGGAGTGGGAACTGCTCGCCAAGATCCAGTATGGACTGGACCAGGTGGACAAAGGAGCAAAGTACAAGCCTAAGGAAGGCAAGGATAAACTTGATGTAAACGCTTTCAAGAAGATTTGCGAGGTGCAGTGATGAAGATCTTCATAGATCCCCCAAACAGCCTGGTCCTCTTCGACCTCGTCGAGAGATTCGGGCACGAGCCGCTGAGCACGATGGCGGCCATACAGGAGAGAGTGGACAATCTGGAGGTTGACATGCCGCCGATGAACGTCACACTCGACGATGTCGTAAAAGGACTGAAGTACGCTGGAATCGAGGTCCCCTCCGGAGTGAGGGGAAGGCTCGCCCTGTGGGGCCCCCTCATAGAGCAGGCTGACGCGGCCATCGTCATGGAGGACTGCCCTTACAGCTTCGGATGTGTAGGATGCGAACGTTCCAACCTCATGGTCAAATACCTGATACACAGGCGCGGCATCCCCACGCTCATGGTCAAGTACCCCGAGACGGACGAGGACGCAGTCAACTTCGTGGCCCAGGCCAAGGAATGGATGGAGGGATTGAAATGACAATCAAGATAGCACAGCTGTCGTGCGGAACGGAATACAGCAGCGTTCAGTATGAGATCGAGAAGGCCGCAAGGTCGGTCGGTGCATCCATCGTGTATCCCGACGTGTCCTCCGCGGACATCGACAAGGCTGTGGAGGAGTTCGGTTTCAAGCCCCGTTCGCCACAGCTCAAGCTGATGATCGCCAGGGCAGAGGCTCTGGCATCAGGAAGGTACGAGGCCGATGCGGTCTTCATCACCACATGCTTCAGATGCGCCGAAGCGGCATTGGTCAGGAACGAGCTCAGGAGATACATCCAGGAGCACACGAACCTCCCTGTCGTCACATACTCGTTCACCGAGAGGCTCAAGGCATCGCAGCTACTCACTAGGATGGAGGCATTGGTCACCATCGTCACCAGGAAGGAGCTCCTCGCAAGGGAGAGGCAGACCGGTCTGACGGTTGGTCTCGACTCCGGATCGTCCACCACTAAGGCGGTCGTCATGGAGAACAACAAGATCATCGGTAAGGATTGGACTCCCTCTGGAGCGGTGGTCATCGAATCCGCCACCCAGGTCCTGAACAACGCCCTCGAGCAGGCCGGAATCACACTGGACCAGGTCGAGGCCATCGGTACCACAGGATACGGACGTTTCACCCTCGGTGAGCACTTCAAGGCCAAGCTGGTCCAGGAGGAGCTCACGGTCAACTCCAAGGGAGCCGTCTGGCTCGCCAACAGGCAGAAGGGAGAGGCCACCATCATTGATATCGGAGGAATGGACAACAAGGCCATCACCGTCAGGGACGGTATCCCTGACAACTTCACCATGGGAGGCATCTGTGCCGGAGCGTCCGGTAGGTTCCTCCAGATGACCGCCAACAGATTGAAGATAGACATAACCGAGCTCGGAAGGCTCGCGGACAAGGGTGACTGGAGGAACGCCAAGATGAACTCATACTGTTCGGTCTTCGGTATCCAGGACCTGGTCACCACCCTCGGAGAGGGAAAGAAGTTCGAGGACGTGGCCTGCGCAGCATGCCACTCCGTCGCCGAACAGGTCTACGAGCAGCAGCTCCAGGAGATCGATGTCAGGCATCCGATCATACAGGTCGGAGGAACGTCGCTGATCTCCGGACTGGTCACCCAGATCGGTGAGGTCCTCGGAGAGCAGCCCATAGTCCCGCCGGACTCCCAGTACATCGGAGCGGTCGGCGGAGCCCTGCTGAGTTCCGGATTCCTGTGAGGGATTGCATGGACATTCAAGTAGTAGGAGACGACCCCTTCGGGGACGAGGCATACAAGAAGCTGTTCGAGGATACCATGAGCGACCTGAACAAGGCCGTCCTCATCGACAAGGCCAAGCTCATCCTGAAGCCCAAGGTGCCCCTGTTCATCTTCTCCATCGTCCTGAAGGCGGATCCGGGGAACAAGACTGTCGTGGATGTGGCCAATGTCAGGGAGGAATCCAACATGACCTACATCACCATCACGCAGGAGCGCTACGCCCCGGACATCCTCAAGGCCCTCTGGACCAAGTATGGAAGGAACAAGGTCGTCCAGCAGACGAGGTTCGACATCGAGGTCACCAACGCCAAGATGTCCGAGCTCCAGGAGATGATCGTCGCATCCGGCGAGCAGGACCTGAGGGAGATTATGGGAGCCATCTGGAGATCCATGCCAGAAGGTATCAAGAACCGCAGGTCCCTCATCGACGGAGGCGTCATAACGGTCATCGCGACCGAGGAGCTCATGCAACCCGAGATGATGGACGAGGGAAGGCAGATCCACAAGGAGATGGGAGGTGCGGCCCGATGTTCGAGGTCATGATGTACGACGGAGGGATCTATCGTTCCGACGAGCTCTTCGAGATGATCGAGGACGTAGGTGGAGTGGTCCTTCAGAAGAACAGGAGCTCCCAGATGCTCACCGTCATAATGTCTGTCCCCGGAGAGGACAAGGAGGAGATCTCCAAGCTCTGCAGGGACATCGGAGGAGAGGTCAAGGAAGTGCCTCTGGCAGGGACCGAGATCGCAGTCGTCGGCCCCACCTTGGGAAGGCATCACATGCCCCACCCAATCTGCGACGTGGCCGAGATCCTCAGAAGGGCAGGTGCGGTCACCGTGGTCATGGGATTGGCCAGAGGACGCGGGAAGAACACATCCCAGATCTCCGCGGTGGAGAAGGGGATCATCGACGAGTACGACGCATGCGTCGTCTGTCTGGGCAACTTCAAGCCCTGCGTCGAGAAGAAGACCGATCTGATAAAGGACCTCCATGTCCCGGTGGTGCTGGTCTCCGGACCCAAGCCCGAAGGCGTGGAGGACACCTACGACGCCCTTGTAACGGGTGTCGGAAGGAAGGCTGCCAGGATGAAAGGTCCTGAGGAGAGGGCCAAGCTCGACGAGATATGCGATACTCTGGAGAACGTCCTGAAGGACAAGAAGCTCTCAATCGAGGAGGATCCGCTGTTCGTCCATCCCGCAGAGGTGAAGCAGATCCTGCAGGAGTACGAACCCATCGACATGTGCCTCAGGCCATCGCCCATGGTCCTCCATCTGGACGGTCTGAGGATCAAGATCCCGTACGAGGAGAACAAGGAGTACCTGAACAACGTGCTGGTCTACGGCCGTAAGTTGGGCGAGGTGGCCTACATCGAACCCTCGAGGATCGATTCCAGCAGCGTCATCATCCGCATCAAGACCCGTTCCCAGGTTGAGTACGAGGACTCGAAGAGATGATCCGCAGAGGCAGCTACGTCATGGTAGTGACGTTGCATGCCGACAAACAGTTCGAGGTCGGGGCCCTAGGCCCCCTCGACTTCAAAACAGGTATGTACTTCTACGTGGGCAGTGCCAAAGGGGGACTCGATCAGAGGATCTCCAGGCATATGTCCGGGGACAAGCCCCTTAGGTGGCATATAGACTATCTCACCGTCAATGCCGATGTTATAGACGCCTACGTATCGTATCCCGATGCTGTGCCGGAATGCGATCTCGCCAAATATGCCGTGGAAGCGGGAATGGAACAATCCCATAAGGGATTCGGCTGTTCCGACTGCAGATGCCGGACACACCTGTTCGAAGGAGATGAGCGGTCATTGTCCAGACTTGTATCCCTCGCCGGACTGAAACACTTTGATTAATCTCATTTTATCTCATTTTTAAGACCCGTTCAAAGGCTTTCTTTTATAATATATGAAAATGGTCTGAGCTCCAGTAAGTCCACTCTGTAGAGTGGAGGTGCGATTCATGAAAGCATTGAACTACGTTGATAAGGCACTCAGCCCCGAGGTCATCGACCGTATTGCGGGCGTCATCGGTGCCGAAAAGATCAAAACAGGAGACAGGACGATCATAACACCAACATCCGACAAGGATGTCATGGCGGCCGTCAAGGCCATCATGCAGGCGAACGGCGCTGTCACTACCAAAGCAGTCAAGCACTGCGGCGAATACGATGTCGCATTCGATTTCTCCAAGATGAACAAGATCGAATCCATCGACACAGTCAACATGACCGTCAAGGTCCAGGTCGGATGCAAGTTCGACGAACTCGAAGCAGCAGTCGAGGAGGCAGGATTCACTCTCGGAGCACTTCCCGGAGGAGCCAACGCGACAGTCGAGGACTGGATCTACACGGAGACCCCCGGTGTCGGATCCTACAAGTACGGTACCGTCAAGGACAACGTCTACAACGTCTATGCAGTGGACCAGAAGGGCGGACTCATGGAGACCGGATACGACATCATCGGTTACTACATGTCAGGATACAACCTTACACAGACCCTCGTGGCATCCGGAGCAAGGATCGGAATCATCACAGCCGTCACACTTCAGATGTACCCCGCGGGAACCGTGAAATCATCCTCATTCGAGTTCTCCGGCCCTGCAGACCTCCAGGCATTCCTGGAGAAGGTCGCCCAGGAGCCTTCCGTCAGGCCCTTCCACATCTCGTTCAACGGTAACAAGGCGGTGGTCATCTTCCAGGGAACCGAGGAGTTCGTCGATCTCGATGTCAAGAAGGTCGATGAGCTGTTCGAGGGAGCCTCAAGGATCGACGAGGACCTCGCCACAGGAATCGAGGGTGCCGCATGCATGTGCCCCACCTCACCCACATTCTACATCCCTGTCAAGAATCTCGCCAAGTTCCTTGAAGCCGTTTCCGAAACTGACTACAAGGTCGCAGGAAACGTCCCCGACTGCACTACAGTGGCCGTCAAGCTCAGGGGCGGAACCCAGGACCTCGAGGCACTGGCAGACAAGGCATGCGAGCTCGGAGGAAGGTTCTCCGGAAGGTGCAGCAGCAAGTATCGCACAGAGGCCACCAACAACTTCATCAAGAAGATCACGGAGGGATACCTCGGAGCAAAGCCCAAAGAGGGCAACTTCGCACGCAAGGTCACACCCGAGATCATCGAGGAGCTGGAGGCAGCTGTCGGAAAGAAGAACGTCAACACCAACGGAATGGACAGGACGATCTACTGCCATGACCTCGCACCCCTCCCCAAGGAGGCCGGAATCGCATTCAACTGCATTCCCGACGTCATCGTCAGGCCCGAGACGCCCGAGCACATCTCCGCTGTCATGAAGATCGCGTACAAGCACGGTATCCCGGTCACCCCCAGGGGTAACGCGACATGGGGTCTCGGAGGCTGCATGCCCACCAATGCCGGTATCGTCATGGACATGACCTCGAAGATGAACAAGGTCCTCGAGATCAACACCGAGGAGAGATACGTCAGGGTACAGGCAGGATGTACATGGAAGAGACTCCTCGAGGCCTGCCAGAAGAAGGGATACATCATCGGTTCCTACCCCTCCAGTTTCCCCGCGGGAACAATCGGGGCATGGATCTCCACCAACGGTATGGGAATCGGCTCCTACAAGTACAAGTCAGCCAAGGACAACGTCCTGAACTCCCACGTCATCGTCGACAACGGAGACATCATCACCACCGGATTCGACGGCGTCGGATCCTACGGAATGAGCTACAACCTCAACCAGTTCTTCTCCGGAGCCGAGGGAACACTGGGAGTCCTGGCGGACGTTACCTTCAGGATATATCCTCTCGGAGAGTACAGATACCTGGGTTACGAGTACGACACTCTGGCAGCCGCGGATCCCGCCCTACAGGAGATCGTGCAGAACCCCTCAGTCATACCTCTGCACATGGCATGGTCCGACTTCAAGCACTTCGAGAACCAGCACAAGGCCGGAATCCACGCGCCCGATGTGACCAACGTCTTCCTTGTGACATTCCAGGGAGACAAGGAGCACAACGACCTCGGAGAGGCGTTCGCCGACGCCGCTGCGGAGAACCACGGCGGAAGGAAGGTAGCTACAGAGATCGCCGCCCACGAGTGGGAGGAGAGGTGTTACGAGTTCCGTGCAAGGAAGGTCGGAGTCGGAGAGATCCCCGCAGAGGTTATCGTACCCGCCCACAACTGGGGAGAGTACGTCGATGTCTGCTACGAGGGATTCGAGGAGATGAAGATGGACGTCGGAGGAATCATCGGAGTCATGGTCGACAGGTCCACCACCCTGTTCATGCCCTACTACTTCAAGGATGACGAGATGATGACCGGAATGCTCCCGTTCGGATTCAACTTCTACATGGGAGACAGGGCCGCCGAGTTCGGCGGAAGGTCCACAGGACTGGGAGTCTTCTTCGCATGGCAGCTCGACGTCATCCACAACGTCGCAACGACCACCAAGATGAGGGAGCTCAAGACCGTTCTCGACCACCATGATGTCGTCAACCCCGGTCACGTCGTCTGCGGAAAGACCAGGTTCGGAATCAGTCTCGGAAAGCCCATCATGAGTCTCGGAAGCATCATGCTCCAGACCATGAAGAAGATGTTCCCCAAGGACAACACCTTCGCTGACAACAAGGCCAGGTTCAGATACAACGACCTCGAGCACCTGAAGACCCTGGACAGGCACCACAAGCTCGGTGACGGAAGCCAGTAAGCAAATCATTTACTCCGGGGAGACCCGGAGTCTTCTCATTTTCAAGTCAGCGCATACTATTCAATTATCTACCTTATCTAGCGCTGAATCAACGTTCAAATGTAATGGGATTAATAGAAACATCTCCATTCCATGATATGAAAGCCATAGTGATCAACGGAAGTCCGCGTAAGAGAATGAACACGGCCCAGGCCATCGATAGGGCGGCAGAGGGTCTCAGGGACAGCGGATTCGAGGTCGAGAGGATTGACCTATATGACTATACATTCAAAGGATGCACAAGCTGCTTCGCCTGCAAGCTGAAGGACGCCAAGACAGACGGCGTCTGTGCTATGAAGGACGAGTTGCGCCCCGTTTTGGAAAAGCTCAGGAAAGCTGATGCCGTGATACTTGGGTCACCGGTGTATTTCAGTCAGCCGCTCGGACAGGTAAGGTCATTCGTGGAGAGGTGGCTGTTCCCTGTGTATTCCTACCATTATGAGAACGGCAAGCCCAAGGTATGCAGGGATAAACCGATCCCATGCGGAATGATCTATACTATGAATCTCACGGAGGAGATGTACGACAGCTGGGGCTACAAGGACACTCTGAGGCATACTTCCGAATCCATGGAATTGATCATGGGTTACTGCGAAACCCTGAACATCTTAAACACATACCAGTTCAAGGATTACTCCAGATACGACATCACGCTCTTCAACGAGGAGGATAAGAGGGTGTACCGCGACTCCCATTTCGAAGGGGATCTGCAGAATGCATACGAGCTGGGATGCAGGATCGGGGAAAAGGCCAAACAAGCATCATTTGATTGAATATTTTCAAAGTGCGACTCTCGAATGATTCGTTCGTGAGTGCTGTAAAAAGATGCCGGTCCCGGGAATCCGGGGCCGACTGTTTCAGGTTTTCAGCTGCTCTTGGTCCTCTGGACGTAGTACGCCACCGCGACCAATGCGAGCACAGCCACGATACCGGCGCACATCAATACCATCGCGTTACCGCCGAGGGGATCATCCGTCTTCTCAAGGACGGTGAAGATCGAGAGGTGGGGCGAGCTTATGACAGCCAGTTTGCTGTCGCTGTCATATGTCCACTCCATTCCGATCTTCTTTCCGTCATCCTCGATGCAGTACGCGGCGAAGTTATTCCAACCTTGCTCGTTGCCGAACACGAAGGAAATACCGACGGTTCCGTTCAGCTCTCCGATGTAAGTCGCACCGGACATGGCCTTCACAGATACGAACGAGGCGCTTCCGATTACCGACTTCTGGGCATCGGAGAGCGCGGAGGCATCGTCCATAGAGAACGATATTTCCAGCACATCATACTGTGACATGGTACCGATCGCCTTTTGATCGTAGGTCAGTGAGCCTTTCTCGAATACGAGGGTCACGTCTCCGCTGTCGTCGGCGAACTGAGTCATCACCGCGCCGGAGGCCCTGACAGATCCGGTGGCGCTGCCGTCGATGATCATCTGTCCATCCACGTCGGTTACGCCTGACAGACCTATCGCGAATTCGAGATCGTCCGCCGCAGCCTTAGCGAGGTCGGCATCGATCAGGGTTGCGGATGCCTGGATGACGGTCTTGGCGGTGGCGACGGTTCCGGATGAATCGGTCTTGGCCGCTACGGTGGTGACTATGCCGTATCTCTCCACTTCGGATTCGATCGTGTCAGTCACGGTGCTGGAGCCCTCCGCAGTGACGTCAGTCACTTTGACCCTGGTGGCGACATGCCCTTCCTTCTCGATTCTCGAGTTCTCGGTCGTCTTGGAAGCACCGGATGAATCCGTGTCCGAGACAGAGTTGGACTCTGTTTTCATAACGGTACCTTCAGCGTCGGTGGCTGTTATGGACTCTTTGACCTCCTTATGGGAGGATCCATCCGGGTTCGTCCTCTCGACGGCGTAGGAGTCCTTCTTGAGGGTTGATCCGTCCTGCAAGGTGGTGACCTCGACGATCTGCGTATCTTTGGATCCGTCGGTGTTGCGGATCTCGGTGGTGTACCTGTCGGTAACAGATTCGTCCGGGTTTACTATATGCTCATGTTTCGTCGACCCAGGATTCGATCCGCCACCGCCTCCTCCGGGAGAGGGTGAGGGGGATGAGCTCCAGTGGGCGTATAGCGTATGGTCATCCGCAATGGACACAGCCGTAGAGCTCGTGACCAGAGATCCACCTGTTGCAGCCGTGTACCATCCGGAGAACGAGTATCCACTCCTGACAGGGGTCGGGAGATTGCCGTAGTTGCTTCCGTAGGTGACGGTTACGGTGTTGGGTGAAACGCTGCCGTCAGCAGGGTCGAGGGTGACAGTGTATTCGGCAGCTTTCCACTGGGCATGGACGACAATATTGTCGCTAATTACCGTAGTTGTCTCAATAATACTCCCTCCTGTGGCCTCGGTGAACCATCCGTTGAAGGTGTATCCGGTCTTGGTGGCAGTGGGAAGAGCACCAATCTGCTGATTCTTGACCACAGCTTTGGTGGTTATGGGTCCTGAGCCACTATGGTACTCAAATGTTACTGTGTATGCATCATCCCACTGTGCGTAGAGAGTTACTGCACTAGTCGTCGGCGACTTGATCCAATTACCACTGGAATCGATGTATCCTTCTACAGCTGTACCCTGAACGAATCCGGTAACAGTTGTGCCGATTGCGGGAGGAGCTATCACGACTGGACCGCCGACATCCGAGGTGTAGTATCCTGTGAATGCCATTGTACCTTCGTCGCCCCAAGTTGGAACAGTAACATCCTGCAACGTGTTGCTGCCGTATGTGGCGGTCAGAGTGGCGGATCCACCGGAACCACCATTGAAAGCAAGGTTCACGGACATTGTCCAGCGGGCATAGAGGGTCTTAGCGGATGTAACTATCATGTCACTGGTAACTTTGGTACCCTTAGCAGTGTACCATGCGACTGAATACCCATTTACATCGGATACAGGGAGTTCCCCGTAAGGGGATCCGAAGCTCACATCCATAGGGGCCGGTCCGTGGCCGGTCATCGCACCTGGGTCGAACGAGATGGTGCACTGTTTGGCAGGATTCCAAATAGCATATAGGGTCTTCGGGCCGACGGCGATCCAGTTACCGTCATTATCCAGGTAATCATCAACGGGGCCTACAACAAAATGATTGAGATTACTAGAATCAATAATCTTGTCTCCTGACAATGTCTTGTATCCAGCGAAGTTACTTCCGGGAGAAGTGATAGTCTCGAATACATTGCTATTGTAGGTGACGGTGAGACTCATCTTACCATCATCTTCTTCATCGTCCCCGAAGACGAGGGTCACAGTGGTAATCCAGTGTGCATAGAGGGTTTGGTCCGAGTCACCATTGAAGATGGTGGAGCTGCTAATCAGAGTTCCTCCAGATGCCTCGGTATACCATCCGCCCAATTCGTATCCAAGTTTGGATGCAGTGGGCAGCGAACCATAGGGGAGGCCCTTATAGGCTTGTATTCTTTCAGGCACATCTTCCACAGGATAACTCGGGTAATTAAGGTTAAAACTGACCCAGTGAACATTATCCCCTTGGATGGTTAGTACACCATTAGTGAATGCTAGGGTATAGTTGTTGCCCGGGGTTTTCGGTGAGACGCTTCCATTGCTGATGGTAATGAGGTACTGGCCGTACTGTGCGGTGGTAGTGCACGTGCTCGTTAGGGTCGGATTGCTGTTGAAGCAACCATTCCACGTGTCTCCGCCGATGAATCCCGATACACTGTATGTGAAGGTGGGCATAGGGTCGCCTACCTTGACGGTCTTACTGTCCGCCGAGACGGACAGAGTAGCCTTCGAGATTGTGAATGGCAGGATCTCAGTAGTTTGGGCGTAAAGATCGGTCTCGGCAACTGTGGCTTTGACGTAGTAGTTACCGGCATTCTTCGGGACGTTAACTGTGTATGGTCCGCTCAGACTGCTAGAATATGTGAACGTTGGTGTACCGACTTCGGCTGTCGCGGAAGGGGTGTTCGGAGCATCACCGTAGACCCACCCTTCAAGGGAGAGGGAGGTGATGGAGTTCGTGGCCTTTGTGATCTCTAGATTGGTAGAGTACACGGGGCTGGATCCGCTAAAGGTGTAGTTTCCATCGTTGATTGTCAGCTTTATTGTGTAATCGTCGGGTAGGATGGGGTCGACCTGCACGTTTCCTTTAGTGACCTTGACTGTCATCCCATGTCCAACCGACAGTGGTCCTGCCGTTGCGGTAACTGTCTTTATGGAACCGGTGTATTCGGAATTGTCTGCCCATTGGACAGTGGGTGCTTCCAACACCGCCTTGGTGACCTCGAAATTCTTCTCTACGGAGCAAACCTTATATGCATCACTGTGGGCGAATGTTACCTTCAGCTTGTAAGTTCCGGCAGGAAGACTATTGGAAGGGACTACGGTCTTGTTACCATCCATGTACGTGAATATCTTTGTCGTGGTACTCAGATGATTTCTAAGAGTTGCATCAGATACACCATCAACATTCACAACCGGATTTTGCGGAGGATTGCTTCCATATGTCCAGCCACCGTATGTCACAACAATTGGTTCCAATTGTTGGGCAGTAGGTTTTGTCGTTCCTCCAGCAATCAATTCAAGAGCCTCTTGCAACAGGATGTAATTGGTAACCAGCGCCTTTTGGTTAGGAGTCAATGCATCGTATGCAGTCCCTGCAGAATTCACCCTGTTTACGTAGGCAGCTCCTTCTTCGAAGGGACCTATGTCATCTATCAGTGCGATGACAGGATCCGCTGCATCATAATCGATTTTAAGCTGTGCATATGTTGCCTCAGCCGTGGTTAGTGTATTATGTACAGTGACCTGACCCTGCTGGGCTTCAGTCAGCGAATTAAATTCGGCCTTGGCTTTATCGATCTTCGCCTTGCATTCATCGGTATATTCCACAGGGCCTATGGCGTTGATCAGAGAATCTACGCCCAGCGCCGGATACTTGTTCTCGGCGTTCGTCAGGGAGAGGTAGTGGTCGTTGTCAACCAGTCCCTTCTGCGTGTCCGTGAGGGCATCGTACGCTGACCTGGCAGCATCGATCTTCGCCTTGCATTCATCGGTATATTCCACAGGGTCTATGGCGCTGATAGCGGTCTCCGTCTCGCTCACAACATCGCGGCATACTACCGTAAAGAGGGCGCTGCCTTCCGTTACGAAGCACGTGTATCTGGCTGGAGAGTCTGTGGGGGTAGTAACTTCCGCGGTTAGGGTGTAGACGTTCGCTCCGCCCACCACATCGAACAGTACTTCGACGCTTTCGTCGGTTATGGTCAATTCATGACTCTGATAATCCAAACCGTTCTTCAGCAGTTTGAGTCTAACAGTCATGGATGTTGTCTTACCATCGGCCCTGCTTACATTCACAGTATATGCTGTGGAGGTGGACATCTTGGTGATCGCGGCCTCGTTGCCGTTGAGGTATGCAGTATATCCGGAGTTGGCGATGAAGAATATAGCAGGATCCTTGCCCGAGTTGTATGTGTTGTATCCGGATGTGAAGGTACCGGTAGTATCCTTCAGGGTAACCCCTATCTTCGTACCTTCGGCGAGGGCACCGACTATGGTGATCTTCTTACCAGAGTTCAGATACAGATCATTGCCAGTAGCTCCCTTGTTGCCATGTATCACTATCTTCCCTTTAATCTCGAGCTTATTACCGCTGCTGTCGTTGACGATCACGGCACCGCCCTTTTCGCCAGCGGTGTTACCTTCCATCGTGCATCCGTTGATGGATACCGTGCCGCCATTGTTCAGGTAGATCGCTCCTCCGTTCTCCTTAGCGGTGTTGCTCGTGAAGGTGACATTGTTGATGTTGGTGGTTCCATCATATGCGCGTATAGCACCTCCTGATTTCTTGCAGTAGTTATTGTTAATGGTGCCTCCGGTAATCGTGACAGTGGCATCGTTGTTGTAGATCGCTCCGCCGTCTTCGTCCGTGGTGTTGTTGTATATGTTACAGCTTTGAAGAATCAGTGTTCCATTGTTGTTATAGATCGCGCCCCCGCCATCTTCTGCGCTGTTCCCGGTGATGACCGTATTCTCCACAGTGAATGTCCTCCCGGACTGGTTATAGTAGATGCCCCCGCCAACATCATTGGTCTTATTGTTGATTATATAGGAATTATGCACCGAGGAAGTGGTATCCTCCCTGACGTGGACATTCATTCCACCTCCATAGTTACTGGAAGTATTGTTCGCTATGGTGATGTTGGTCAGCTGGATGACACCAGTGGTGCTGACGTATATCCCTCCGCCAGTGTCGTTGGCACGGTTGTTGGTGATGTAACCGCCGGTGGCTATGAGGGTGCCTTTGACGCAGATGCCTCCACCGTCTATATCGGCCTTGTTGCCGGTGATGGTACCGCCCATGAGCGTGAGGGTCCCTCCCTCGTTGATATTGATACCACCGCCGTTGTTGGCGTAACCGCCGGTGATCTTCCCTGTACCTATGCTGTCCTTAATCGTAAGATTTCCACCGCTTCTGACCTCGATCACGTGGCCGTCTGAGTGCAGCTTCCCTTTCTGCCTGTCGAGGGTGTGGCCCCACAGGTCCAATACTGAGGTATTCTTGGCCTGAAGGCGGTCAGGCCATCCGCCTGTGAGGTCTTTTGTCAGTACTATATTCCTGCCTTCGTTGAGGGCGGCCTGAAGAGCAGCAAACGTGGAGACCTGATCGTAACCGGACGGATATCCGGTCTGTTTGACCTTGAGATTTCCATCGACTAACACAAGCTCTGCGGAAGCATATTTGAACCTATTCTCGTTGATTGTAGTTTGGTCCGGCTTTGCCAAAATCTGCGAAGTGTCGACAGCTGTCAGGTAGATCATCGCATTATCACCCATTACGCCGGTGACCGTCAGGAACATGCCGGTGCGGAGCATGACATCCATGCCAGTGGGCGCGATGTTGCACTAGACCTTAGGTGTGCCCTGCACGTTTATCGTGCCAGCACCGTAAAGGATAGCCCCCCATCCGCTGCCGCTATGTTGTTGGTAATGGTACCGCCGTAGAGGTTGAGCGTGATGCCGGAGGAGTTGATGTAGATGGCGCCGCCGCAGCGGGTCAGGGCGCTGTTGTTGGTTATGGCCCCCTCGGTGATATTGACGGTCCCGCTGTCGATGTACAGCGCACCGCCGTCATTGCTGGCGGCATTGTTCCTTATGGTCCCGCCTTGGATAGAGACGATTCCGCCGAATGAACGTATCGCGCCACCGTAGGTGGCCGTGTTGTCTTCGATGACCCCTCCTTCGATGATGATCGTGTTGTTCTGGCCGTTATTGCAGATCGCGCCCCCATCAGTGGCCTTGTTGCCGGAGATGGTGCCTGACACTAGTTTGAGTGTGCCGCTCGTGATCAACACCGCGCCCCCGCGGCTGGCGTATCCGCCGGTGATTTTACCGGTACCTACACCGTCCGTGATTGTGAGCGTCCTGCTGTCTCCCACCCTGATGACGTATCCCGCCTCATCGGATGTCGTGCGCTGCCTGTCGAGGGTGTGACCGTTGAGGTTCAAGGTGACGCTTTCTGGACTGTACGTATTGAGCACGAGCGCACCCTTGCCGTAGGCGTAGATGTCGCGCTGCAGCTCGATGGTATTGACAGCAGAGAGCGTCATCGCCCTCTGGACACCGTTCCAGCTCCTGGCAGGATACTTATAGGGTTGGTACTGGAATACCTCGTTATCGTCCGTCCACATACCGTACAGTTTCTGGTCGCCCTGGACAGCATCGTCCGAGAATACCCACTGTCTGTTCCACGAGTCGCTGTCCCTGTACCATCCGTCGAAGGCATGGTTTTCCCACGCGGGTTCTGTGGGCTCGGAGACCTTGTTGCCCCTCTTCACCTCTTTGAAGCTGTAGAGCTCGTTGGTATCCTTGTTGGTGAAGTATCCGACGACGGCATACCTGTTGCTGGTGTCCTCCATGGTCTTGCCGTCCTTGGTGAAGGTCATGTTCTTGAGATAGCCGATTTCTTCTCCCGACAGCTGATGATCCACCCAGCTGCCGTCGTAATCGATCTGAACCTTATCGCCGTCATTGTCGAACTTGTTAATGTTGGCGTATTCGAAGGTTTCCGCCCACATGGTCGTGAGCCCGGTTCCGAAGTGAATTTTCTTCAACGCCGTGCAACCGATGAACGCGCCGTTACCGACATAGGAGCATGAATCCGGTAGCAGCACCGTGGCCAGATTGCTGGACCAGCGGAACGCACCATACTCGATTGTGGTGAGCTTGTTGGACAAATGGATTCCTTTCAGACTGCTGTGCGCGAACGCAGCGTGAGCGATCTTAGTAACATCGTCGCTCATGTAGTAGTATTCTTTATCTGTGGGCGCCACGACAACGATGAGGTCGGAACCGGACTTCTTCAGCAGGACCCCGTCATCGAGTGAGTATGTCGTGTTCTGGGAGTCGACGATGAATTTTTTGATTGCGAGGTCGCCGTTCTGATCGGTCCTCAAGCCTTCTATCGACGAGACATTCTTGCCTATTTTCATCGTGTCTATCTTGCTGCTCCCGTTGAACGTCATCCAACCGAACGATGTGTTCCCGTTGAACTCCAGCGTGGTCAGTTTGCCGCACCAGTCCACAACGGGATAGATGGTCTGGAAGCTCGTAGCCTTATTGAAGGTCAGTTCCACGATATTCTCCATCCCGCTCATGGCATACCTGTCGAACGACGCTTTGCCGCCGCTCTCGAAGGTCATTGTGGTGAAGCCGCAGTGGTAGAATCCGAATTTGCTGACAGCGGTCACGGAGCCGGGCACTCTTCCCTCGCCCTCCACCTTTTCGGCATTGCTCCAGTGCATGGATGTGAGATTGTTACAGTATATGAATGCCGAGTGGCCGATTTTCGTGATGTTGCAATTGCCGGATGTCCAGATTACTTCTGTGACACTCTTTCCCCAAGGGCCGCCCCAGGAGGATTTCGGGTTATAATCACCGTCTCCATAATCCGACATCGCGCCAGAACCTTTGAAGGTCAGGACGGTGCCGCCCATACTATACCAAAGGTTATTACCACATGGTAACCACACAGGATCATCGGCAACGACCTCTTCTGTTTCGGGCGTTGACAACAACATTGAGAATGATATCGCCGCCAACGCGATTGCGATCATCATTGCTATTTTCGGATTGATGCACTTTGTTTTCATAACGGGCGCGCCTTCTTCGAACCAAGGATCGTGGCTCTACCGCCACTACATCCACCTATTGAAGAGTCAATTTCTGTGAACCATTTTAGGTACTCTGGCTCTTCTATTACCAATCGGTAAACCTGCGTTATTAATAATAGTTGTTAAAAATAGTATGACTTGTTAGAAGTATTCGATTACATTCCCGGCATAAGGCAGCGTAATCATCTCCGGATCTTCCCTGAGCCAATCGTTCTCGCTCATGGCCCCGGAGCACACTCCGATGAACAATGCTCCCGCATCACGGGCAGAGTGATAGTCCGTCCTGTTGTCCCCAAGATACAGGATATCGGAAGGCCGGACATCAAGTTCCTTGGCGAAGTCAATCATAGCCTTGGGTGAAGGTTTGGCATCATCGTAGTCGGCATAGTCCCTTCCGACGACGGCGTCGAAGCAATCCAGGATCCCCACTTTGGCAAGTGCGGTGATGCCATATCTGTGGCTGCCACGGGTCAATAATCCGACCTTGATGCCTTTGGATTTAAGATATCTGACGCATTCCAGCGATCCGGGGAACGGTCTGGCCTCGTCAACGGATTCCATCTCAACCCGGGTCAGCTCGGCATCTATCTCGTCGCTTATGGCTTCGCACTCATCCGCACGGCCGTGCGTCGTAAGCCAATCCAATATGGGCCTTCTGAGCCTCTTCTCGGTGTTAAATATGAGCTCATCGAATGGGACACCGTACCTTTCACAGGCGTCCTTGTCCGCCCTGTCGATCGCGGAATAATCTACGCGCGTGTCCAAGAACGTACCGTCCAGATCGAATCCGACTGCTTTGATGCCCTCGAACATCCGATCGCCTCATCGGGGGCCACATCCCGCGAAGCCTCCCGCCTTCCCTCTCGGGGTCCATGGTGCATACCTCGAGACCGGGAACTATCATTCTGACGGAAGGCACTCCAAGCTCGGGGCGGGTCAGGTCCGCGCAGATGACCTGGTCGAAACCGGCAGACATGAGCTTATCGAGGACGACCTCGATGTCATCCAATACATAATCGGTGGAAAGGTCCTTCATATCCTCCAGATAGATCTTGTTGGGATGTTCGCCGAACCACATGCGGTTGACCTTCTTGATCTTCTCGTATCCCATATCCTGGGTGACCTTCTGAAGCTGTGCGTTGATCTTCATGCCGTGCTTGTGGGTGGTCCTGCTCTGAGCGACCTCTGTTATGGCCCTGACGGCCGCTATCTGGGGGTCCAGATGTGTACCAACGCCTATGGTGAGCAGTTCGGGATCCTTTGTAACGGTATCATCGGCCGCCGCCCCGATGGTCGGTATGCCGATATCCGATGTCAGATCCTTCAGGTGTATCTCTATGCCCTGGGCGCTGAATTTCTGGATAAGCTGGGCGGGCAACGAATCCCTGTCCCTTATCAAGACATCGCCGTTGGTGTAGTCCCTGAATTCCGCTATGGACCACGCGTCCCTTTCGATATCCTCGAACAACGCGTGCAATATGGCCTCCTCGATGGTGTTCCCAGACGCTATCCCGTTCGTATGCCAGCTGAACAGCTGGAGGTCGGTATCGGGCTCATATGGATAGAAAACAGCGCACGCGGGCACCCATATGGGGCATCCCCTGAACATCTCGAAAGCCTCCACCCAGGCGATCTCCGTATCCTTGTTGTAACGGTCCAGAACCCTTAACGGCAGGATGAGGTCGACCGGATCGCAGGCCATCATGATCTCCTGTGCCTGCGAGTATGTACCGTAGACGATCTCGTCGGTGTCGCGCATCTCCGCACTGTACCTCTCGATGGCCTCCATTACCGCAGAGGCCTCCGCCTGCTCCACAGTCGCGCCTTTTCCGTTGTAGTACTTGGGTTTGCCGAGGGCGGTCTGCTGTCTGTCGACGGAGAACACGGGTATTCCGAGGTTGTCCTTGTCCGTGATGTTCTCGGGTTTCCCCATCCCGGCCTTTTCCAGCAGAGGGAGCACCCTGTCCAGGGTCTCCTTGGTAGGGATGGTCCTGATTCCGGTCTCCTTCGAATACTTTGGACAGCGTTGAAGCATCATTTTGCCAACCTCGGTAAGGTGTCAGGTGATGGTAGTAGCCCCCCTTCTGTTTCAGGTGGCATTCAACTTCGCGTTCTACCCACGGGTCCCGGGCAGGTCTCCCCCGTTGTATGAACTTGCTCCGATGGGGAGTCGCCGTTTCACCAAATCCTCGGGAACGTCACCGCCTGGCGGATCATCCTTTGACCGAGTCTGTGTCGTTTCTGGGCCCTTGCCACGGCTCTCGCCGTACAGGCTTACGCCTGTCCATCTTGCCCTTGGAGGAGGGAACTTCCTCAGCCATCCTCTCGGATTACCGTCGGCCACCCTCCATCTCCTAACGGGACTGGTGATTTGTTCTAGATAGATAATCTCTATGTCATCGATTGTGTATTGATGGTCTGCAAGCGCGCCATATCTTATTACCAGGGATCACGTTACGATGTGCATGTCATCTGTAATCGAATCAAAGATGTCGATCTGCCAGAAGTGGATCAGGGTGACTGCCGATCAGAAGGATGACGGTACGATAGGTATCAAGGTAGAATCCGACTGCGATGCGCTCCAGCACTTCGCGGAGCAGCTGACGACGGTCACCGTCGACGATGTCACCAACTTCGAGACCAGCACCATCAACAAGGAGAGCATCCGCGGCAACATGTCGATGATATGCGTAGCGCCGATCATGGTGTATCAGGCCGCGTGGATGGAGATCGGGATGCTGTCCAGAAGGATATTCCCGATGTCGGGGCCGATCAGCATCGACATGGGTAGGAACGAAGAATCCTGATCATCACTGACCATATTCTCATCCGATTTCTACCCTTTTATCTTAAGTTGAAAAAGTGGTCCTTGTTCAGAAAAGGACATTTTCGATATTTTAAATCGAGTGCATATTGAGGGCATTCGCTAGGATATAGCGGAAAACCGATGCTGTATCGGCCGTTT